>Ga0316203_1000007_pt1 | contig 555482 bp, 543 predicted proteins | sample 6monrhotite_MG_FD_204940 | JGI IMG/M metagenome (GOLD analysis project Ga0316203, IMG submission 204940) | Microbial mat bacterial communities from mineral coupon in-situ incubated in ocean water Damariscotta River, Maine, United States -... | ecosystem: Environmental > Aquatic > Marine >... | reverse complement strand
TCAGCCTGCTTCAAAATTGCGATGATTTGACTATCCGAATAACGTGATTTTTTCATGTTGAATCTCCTCAAAAAACATTACGAGAAAATTCTACTCATTTGTACCGCTAAAAAATGGGGGTATTACCCAACCTTGATGGTTACCATTTACGGGTTTTGATAACTCTCGATATAAGCAACCACATCAGCAAACTTTTTATCCAATTGAGGATGCAGTTCGTTAAGTTTGTCCCAATTATCAGTTGAACCAGCGTCCTCCAATTCAGTGCACAATGCTCCAAACTGGACAGCCCCAATACTTTGCGAGGATGTTTTGAGTTTATGCCCTAATTGCTCAATTTGATTGGCTAATTGATCCTTAAATGCCTGATGGATTTCCGTAATAATTTCAGGTGAGCTTGATTTAAACAAATTGAAAAGAGTTAGAATTGTTTCTTGATCGTCACCGACGATACTTTTCATAACATCAATATCTACCGCAGATTCCATTTTAATATTTTCACTTTTATGCGCTATGGGTTTCGCTTGCTTATGTAAGTGTACATCCAAATTCTCTTTTAATCGTGCCAACTCAATTGGTTTGGTGAGAACGGAATCCAAGCCTGCTTCTGTATAGACTTCAGCATCAAATTTTAAAGCTTTCCCTGTTACGGCAAGAATTGGTAAGCGGTCATGGCCAGTTTCTTTTTCTTGTATACGCACGGCAGAAGAAAGCCCCAAACCATCTAAGTTTGGCATTTGGATATCTGTGAGCAGTAAACCGTAAGATCTCTTTTCCATTAATGCCAGCGCCTCTTGCCCATCAGAGGCCACTTCCACGGCATAGCCTAATTTATTAAGCTGTTTGGATATAACGACTTGGTTTACGGAATTATCTTCCGCAAGGAGAATGAGTTCTCCCGCCTTTTCGGCTTCTTCAAATGTCGGAACAACAATTTCAGCACCTCCATCCGAAGTGGTTCCCAATTTATTCAACACATTCTGAACAAATTTATTAAACTGCCACGCCGCGAAAAGGCTAAAGATCATGCCGATACAAAAAGCGGCAACTGAGGCATTGGTTGTTGAACGGTTGTAAAATAGGTTCGAAAACGCCACGCCCAGCCAAAGAACAAGTGAAATGCCAAAAACGGCTTTAAGCACATTATAGTTAATAGGGACACCTTCGTTAATTTGACGGCGATACATTGCAAAAAAAACAATGATCGAACTGACCGTAAGGATTACAGCGTACATCAAAAAGTATAAGGCGCGATCTTCCACGTTTTTATCCTATCTACGTATTATGGGCCCATGAATATATGGATGAATTAATGCCCCAATTAATCATACCATTTCATCCTGAAATTAACTCATGACCATATAGCTGTCTATAAGTAAATTGCTTTAAAATTAAGGTGTGTAAGATATGTGAGCACAATAATTTTTAATTTATATGGTATACGCCCCAAGGGTATCACCTATATTTTATGTGAATTCTGACTTATAAATATAAACAAAATTCTGGATAGGCGGGGGAAACAATCGTGACGACAGCGGCAGAATGGGAACACAATAATGCAGGGCACCTTAAAGCCTTGGAAGCTGCATCTAAGAACAAGAATTGGTCTCGTACAGAAGAAATATTGAGTCAACTCGCTCCGGTTCCAGAAGGGGATAACTGTCACGCATCAAAATCCATTACCAACACGCTGTTAGGTCAAAAGGTCAAAGTTATTGATCCTGTTTCAAGTCGGATCGACAACCCCTATGGCCCTGCCATTGTCCTAAATGATGGCACTCGAAAATGGTATCGGGCGGGAATGCTTCACAATGCATCGGGACCGGCGGTCCTCAAGCCAGATGGAAAGGTTATGTATTATTATCTGGGAACAAAATGTAAGGATGCAGAATATCTCGATAGCGAAGTTGAACGTGTAAATTTACATAATCAGAAGTCAAGAAATTGGCTGAACACCAGAACGCCTAAGTTGTCCGACACAGAATTAAAGAACCTCAAAATTTTCGTTATTGATGATGATGAAGTTTATTTGGCCACGATCACAGCGTCCTTTAAACAGCTTGGGATCACAAATGTTTCCACAGAAAGCAATAGCGAAAAAATACTGGAATTATCCGGGGAAACCGAACTGGATTTCGATATCATATTTTGCGACCTCAATATGCCAAACATTGATGGTTTGACCGTCTTGCAACATTTGGTCAAATGCAAATATTCAGGGTTTATCCTTTTAATGTCAGGTATAGATCGTCGTATTCTCAATTCAGCGGCAACTTTTTGTGAGGCTTTGGGGTTAAGATTGTTGGGGGCTACAACCAAACCCATAACCCTACAATCGCTCCAAAATTATCTTATTAAGACACAAAAAAATGTTTCCGAGTTGACTCAAAAAGATGATTTTTTTGAAATTACTGAACATGATTTAATAAACGGAATTGAGAAAAATGAATTTAAGGCCCATTACCAGCCTCAAATATCAGCACTGGATAAAAGCTTAACAAGTGTCGAAACCTTGACATATTGGGAACATCCCAAATATGGCCTAATCCCAACAAAACAGTTTTTCTCCATGACTGAAGAAATTGGACTGGTGTCAGATATTTTTAATATCGTTTTCTTAAGGGCTATTCATGACACGGCTATATTGCATCGAAAAGGTCATCAAATTCGAATTTCCGTAAATATTTTTACGCATACTTTGTGCCGTCCTGGACTTATCGATTTTATAGCCGATGCGTGCAAAAAAGTATTCTTGCCCCCCCGCTTTGTATGTCTAGAAGTTACCGAAAGTCAGCTTATGACAGACATACACCTCCCCCTTGCGGTCCTGTGCCGCCTATCTATGATGGGTTTTCGCTTATCTCTTGATAATTTCGGTTCAGGCTATTCATCTATGGGTAAATTGGCAACGTACCCCTTTCATGAACTTAAAATTGACGGCACTTTTGCAAACGGGGCTGCTTTTGACGATATTGCTCGTACCATTATCGAAACCAACGTCATTCTTGGACACAAACTGAATATGGAAGTGGTCGCCATAGATGTTGAAAATCAAAAAGATTGTGATGCGATCATAGATGCAGGCGTTAATATGCTTCAGGGCAACCTTTTTGGGAAGCCTATGTCTTGTGAAGAACTCAATAATTGGATTTCTAATTAGATGAAAATGTCTCAGTTGGGTTAAAAGCAGAAGTCAATACCGACCGATAAGGGTATCTGCATATTGTATGAAAGTGGATTCCTGCCGTAGTTTCCTGTAGCTGTGCCAAAAATGTGCCATTTCCAGTCTGTTTTAAACTATTTTAATCGCTATTATTCGAGAAAGTGTGCAACAGAACCCAAACAACGCTTTGTATCCACTAGTTTTTTTCTTAACCAGACCCATTCGTAATGACGGGGTCGGGTGTTCAAGTCACCCAGGCGGCACCATTTCTTTTTCCCCAAAACATATTGGATCAGGCTCCCATAAGGGGGCCGTATTGTGTTATGGGCATCACAAGGCCATTATGCGCTCTGTCACAGCACGCGATCCTGCGAAGGTGTACCATTTCAGGAAATTTAGGATATAATTTCTACGTCATATAAAAACAAAGAGATGATGTGATATTCCCTAATATATGACCATTAAAGAGTTTCAACTGTGCAGACCATGAAACTACGACGCTCACTTCAATAGGCAGGCGATGGTTGACAAGTTAGATCAACACTTTAAGGATTATTATGATCTCTATATGCGTTATCTTATATAGGAACATCAAAGGCTCTCACTCACTTACATGCGCTCGCGCTAGGATCAGTAATATTTTGACAAAATTTAAACCCGGTAATTTTGTTCACAATGACAGCGGCAACATAGCCCTTATGTTTGCCCTGATGCTTCCGATTCTCTTCGGCATCGTCGGATTGGGTGTAGATGCAGGTCAGTGGTTTAAGGAACGTAGTGAGTTACAGACCATTGTCGATGCGGCCGTGATCGCAGCAGCTCTTGAAAATGCCAGCGGGGCAAGCAGTACTCAAATCACCTCTGGCGCCACTTTGGAAGCTACGCGCAATGGCTTTGATGCCACCACCGACACCTTGACCTATGTGGGAACGCCGACAACGGGTTCCTATGCTGGTGACACCTCTTACATTGAAGTGACGGCGACTCGTCAGCTTAATGGCCTTTTGAGCCAAGTATTTTTCGTTTCTAATTTTACAACAACGGCACGGGCGGTGGCATCGTCGGGCGGAGGAACATCGAACGCCTGTATGCTTTCTCTCAATTCATCGGCACAAAAAGCCATCGAAATCAGCGGAAATGCGGCCATTACGGCGAGTGGCTGCATCATTGCCTCAAATTCATCTCATTCCTCGTCAATTGAAATTACCGGCAGTGCAGCGGTGACGGCAGATTCTCTTTCTACGGTTGGTGATTATCTGACCAAGGGGGCTTCCACACTCACCACCACAACGTCTCCGCAAACCGGGGCAAGTGCGATCAGTGATCCCTACAGCAGTTTGGCCGTTCCCGTATATTCGGGTTGTGACCAGTCAGAATATAAAGTGAACCCGAGCTCCAACGTGACGATCACGCCTTCCTCACCAACAACGCCTTATGTGTTCTGCCAGGGGCTGGATATTAAGGGCACTATGAGTTTAGACCCCGGCATCTTTGTAATTGATGGCGGCACCTTCAACTTAAATGCCGGTGCGGCTCTGACGGGAACGGATGTTACGTTAATCCTGACCAGTTCAACGGGCAGCGGTTACGCGAAATACACCATGAATGGTAGCGCTTCGGTTAACCTGACGGCCCCAGCGACGGGGGCTTATGCGGGTGTATTGATGTATGGTGACCGCAATGGGCCGAATCAGGTCAACACGTTGAACGGTAATGCTTCGGCCACGTTCAACGGGGCGCTCTATTTTCCATCAAGCGAACTTGATTTCGAGGGCAATAGTTCTGGGGGTGGTTCTTCGTGTACGCAACTTATTGCTGATACGATCAAAGTTACCGGTGGTACTGGTATCACCACATCCGGGTGCGTTGCGGCCGGGGCGACCCTGGCGACCACCTCGGGTGCAACCCAGCTTTCAGAGTGATTGATTATGATGTGCAAAAAAATTATTAGCCGTCATATTTCAAGGTTTTTGAAGCTCAAAGGTCATGAGTTTTTTCATTCACGAAGCGGTGTTGCGGCCGTTGAATTTGCCCTGATTGGGGCTTTTTTATCCATTGTTTTGCTCAATATTGCCGATATTGGCATGTTCATGTTCCGCAAAATGGAAATCACGGGGGCCGTTCGTGCGGGGTCCCAATACGCTCTGGTTGCTCAAGATAGTGCCACGTCTGCCTTGATTACAGGCGTGGTGCAGGATTCGACAAACCTGGCGGGCGTCACCGTTGCGGTGGATGATACCCAATGCGGGTGTTCGGATGGTAGCGCCCTCTTTACCTGCACGGGCGGAAGTTGTGGCGGTGGGACCACGGGACGCGTTCAATATTACACCCAGATTAATGCTTCTTATACCCATACCTGGATTTTTTATCCGGGAACGGTTGATATTACCGCCAGCAGCACCATTCGTACCCAATAAGGACATGCCAAATATGACGTTTATATGGTTACGGAAAGGGATTCTAAAGGCACGCAGAGCTGTGCGTGATGAAAGTGCCGCTACAGCGGTAGAGTTTGCCTTGGTCGTGCCGTTTTTTTTAATTTTTATACTCGGCATATTCGACTTAGGACGGCTCTTTTTTATAAAAAATGTTATGCAGACTGCGGTGGAACAAAGCACGCGTTTCGCCATGGTCAATCCCTCAGCGACCAAGGCCGCGCTTGAGACTTATGCCGCAGCCAGAGCCGACCCCATGTTTGCGGGCATCACCTTCACGGCTGATGTTCCCGCCACCGATGTGGTGAGCAGCGTCTACTATAGAACCATTACGGCGACATACACCTTCAGCTACCTGATGCCATTGGTGCCGCTTGGCGATGTCGCGCTTACGTCGATGTCTCGCGTTCCTGTGAATACGCCCTAACTAAATTGTGATGTGGTTGGTTAGAGTGCAAAGGCCTTTTTGCTTAGCCATCTGCGTTGTTTAAGAGCCATTAGAAAAGAGGCGAATTCCCCGATGTCCACAAAAACACCAACCCTGGTTGTTTTAGACGCCCTGCCGACCCCTGCGGATTTTTATGCGCAGTTTTGGAACCGAAAGCCTTTTGTTGTGCGTGGCGGTATCTCAAGCGAGGTCATTGGGGCGCTCATTGCCGCCGATGAGCTGGCCGGGTTGTCCTTAGAAGAAGGTCCGCAGTCGCGCCTGGTCAAGACGGCGGGGGCTGTTAAAGATTGGTCGTGTCGCTTTGGCCCATTTTTAGAGCAAGACTTTTCAGAGGCCGGGGAACGGGACTGGACTTTGTTGGTGCAAAATGTTGAGCAGTTTCATCCCCAAACGGCGATGTTGTTGAGGCAATTTGGCTTCACCCCGCGCTGGTTGATGGATGACATTATGGTCAGTTATTCCGAACCTGGCGGCTCCGTTGGGCCGCACATTGACAACTACCATGTTTTTTTGGTGCAAGGTCAAGGCAAGCGCCATTGGAAAGTTGGCCGCGAAGCCATCGTGAAGGAAAGCTATATCCAAGGCATTGATTTTCGCATTCTCGAAAACGACTTTGACGGAGATGAGATCGAACTTAGCCTGGGCGATGTTCTCTACCTGCCGCCAAGGTTTGGCCATGAAGGCACAACCGTTGAAAGTGCTTTGACCTTTTCGGTTGGGTTTTTGGGACCAAAGCTGTCGGAATTACTGAGTGGTTATGGTCAGTACTTAGCGGAACGCGAAGACTTAGATTTGCGCTATGTCGGGGCCGGGTTGGAGATGGACAGTGCGGGTTTTCAGATCAGCTCAACCGCCGTTGAGGTCATGCAAGATCGCCTGATTCAACAACTTCAGGCGCCAAGCTTTTCCCAGTGGTTGGTGGAATTTTTCACCGAAAGTTCGCATGAAAATTTTGGTACCTATAGCGAACGCGATGATCCGTTAGACCGGCAAATCTTGGTCCAAGCCTTGCAGGACGGCGTTTGTTTGATAAAGCCAGAATACGTGAAGTTCGCCATCACCAAGGCGGCTGGAAACGCCTTTTATTTGGGCTTTGATGCGCATAGTTTTGTTCTCAGCGAAAACGTGTTTCCTTGGATCGCCCGGCTGATGCAAGAGGATTTACTGAGTCTGCACAGCGCCCCACAGCTGTCGGATGAGATCGAAGCTCTTGATCTGTTGTGCGACCTTTACAATCACCAAGCGCTAGAGTTTAGTGAACGTTAGCCCTGTTAAAAACTTGTTAGTTTGAAATTACGCAGACGCACAGTAAGATGTAACGAAGAGAGCAGTATTAAGGGCGAGGCGACTTTATGACAGATGCAAATGCACAGTTGCTAGAAAAAATGGCGGCGCTCAAAGCGACCTATGCCTCTAAGCTCAAGGGCCGGGTGGACGAAATCGACGCCGTACTTCGTGCTTTAACGGAAGCTCCCTCGATTGATGAGGAACGCCAAGCCGCGCAAAACCTTCAAGCCCTGACCCATAAACTTTCCGGCACCGGGACCACCTATGGCTTTCCCAACATCAGTGAAGCCTCCAAAGCGATTGAATTGTTTTGTGGTTCTATTTTAAAAGACCAAGTGGCTTTGTCTCAGGACCAACGAGACCATTTTGCTGACCTCATCGTTCACTTGTCGGCGGCCGTTCCACCATCAGATACATAAAATATTTTAAGGGAGTTTTGCCATGCCTCAAGCAAATCGCGCACGGGTTTTGATCATAGATGATGATGCTGATGTTCTTGATATGGTCTCTGCCCTTTTAGGTGCCCTTGGTTGTGACGTTGTTGGGATGGCTAAAAATGGGGCCGAAGGCTACGATTTGTTTAAGGCCCAACGACCCGACCTGACTCTATTAGATATCCAAATGCCAGTGATGGATGGCTTGGAAACCTTGAAAAAAATACGCCGTACGGACAAGGAGGCGGCCGTTGTTATGCTAACCTCTGTTGATGAAACTGTGGTTGCCGAACATTGCTGTCATGGCGGAGCCAAAGGCTGGCTTCGCAAAGACATGAGTGTCGAAGAGTTGAGCCAGAGCTTGCAGCAAGAAGTGAATAATCTTGCAAAATAACGTTCGAGCCTATCTGGTTATCTTGTTTTTTATGGGGACTTGGTTTGGCCTACCTCTATCGGCTAAGGCTGATCCCGTCTGGATCGAATTCAAAGTGGGAACGCATACGGTTAGGGCCCTTATGGCTCTGCCTTCCGGTCCTGGCCCACACGCTGCCGTGATTTACAATCATGGAACGGCGGTGCGTAAAAACGGGTACACGCGTGCAAAAAAGCGGGGTTATGATGTGGCAGGCTATGTGAAGGCTTTGGCCGATGCTGGCTATGTTGCCTTTGCCCCGATACGGTCCCATCTTTCTTCTGCAAACTATAAAACGGCCATTGTGAGGGGTGTTGAAACGGTTCAGGCGGCCATCGGTTATTTAAAGAGCCGCCCAGATGTAGACTCGACACGAATCGGAGCCGTCGGATTTTCTGAAGGTGGGCTGGTTACCTTATGGTCAGCCATAGACGGAGCAGAATTGAAAGCCATTGTGTTGATGTCTCCAGCGACCATCAAAGGGGCTGGTGATAAACAATTGAAAGCTGCGGTTCAAAAATCCATTGTTAAGCGCATAACAATACCTATCTTTCTCACTGTTGGGATCAATGACAATCGGTCTATTTTGAAGGTGACGCAGAAAAAACTGATTCCAAACTTGCAGACAAATGGACCTCCCTTTACGTACAAAACAGACTATCCTGGTGATCACAAATGGTTTTGGAAGGTGCGCCCAAATCACTTTAAAGATCTTAAAGCCTTCTTTATTAAATATTTAAGTGGATCTAATACCTAATACTTTTATGTTATGGCATTTATATAATACAATTGGATTTAGGCTGGATTTCTCCAAAAAAAGATAAGACGCTGAGCGAAGGCTCATAGCTGGAATCGTGATATATGTCGCCTGTAGAGTCAAAACTTGAAATATTTTTCCACCCGATCATCAATCCGCTCAACGAGAAGGTGCTGATTTATCGCGCGGTCCCCGTTTTGACTGAGGCCGACGGCGTAAAAAGGGGTGCCAAGCAAGTCCTTAAACATAATGGGGACCCGATGGATACCGCGCTGAGAACAATTGCGGTGTTAAATCAAGCGTGTGAACATTTAGAGGCGGCTCATGCGGCGGGTAATGAGGTGTTTTTGATGGTGCCTGTGAATGCCAAGGCTTTGGAAACAAAAGAGTCGACGACGTTGATGGTCCAGGCCTTAAAAGAGTTGCCAGCCGTCTGTGCCAAGGCCGCCATCACGCACCTGTTTGATTTGCCCGAACGTCTCACGTTGAATAGGCTTGATGACATCGTTATCCCGTTTCTGGTGACCATTGATAAATACGTCATTGAACCACCTGCAACCTTGACCGATTACACGGACATCAATGCTTGTAATGCCCAAGGCGTGGTCTTGGATTTGGAACCCGGAGAAGGCTCAGGTCTAGATATGGCGAAGTTCTGGTCCCTAGCCGCACCCCGTAGGCTTGGTATGTTTATCCAAAATATACACGATGAAGACGCGACAGAGCTTGCTAAACGCTACGAATGCCGAGGCATGGACGGCCCTTTTTTTGGCAATTTATGGCCCAAAATTGGACCCCGAACCCTGCGCAGTGAGCTTAAACCCTGACCTAAGCGTAAAGCCTCTGTTCCCCAACACCGCTGGGTTCCGAGCATATATAATCATTTGCCTAATTATATACACCTAATCTACTATGGGCTTGGGGCCGCTTTGGGGCCTATATATTCGGGGAAGCATAATGAAAACTCAAAACTACAATCGTCGCGACATTTTAACAGCCAGTGGTGTCTTCGCCGTGGCCGCTGTTGCCGCCTCAGGACCTGCACGGGCTCAATCTGGCCATATGCACACCATGGCCGGCGCCATGCATAAGAATAATGACCTCACCACCGCAGCCATGGATTGTCTACGCAAGGGCAACGAGTGTCTTGATCATTGCCTAATGCTTTTTCAGGCGAAAGACACCACCGTTGCCGATTGTGCGGCTCAGGTTAATCAAATGCTGCCAATGTGCGACGCGTTGGCTAAGTTGGCGATGGCTGATTCAAAATATTTGAAGCAACACGCTAAACTTTGCATAGATGTGTGTACGGATTGTGAGAAAGAGTGCCGTAAACATGAAAAAACGCACCCTGAATGCAAGGCGTGTGCAGATTCTTGCTTAGACTGTATCAAGGCTTGCAAGGCCCTGGTTGGCTAAGGCTTTCCACCACCCTTACAGAAAAAGCTTTGAAGCCAACTGGTTTCAAGGCTTTTTTTGTATCCTATTGCATTAGTCCATGGCGGAGGCCGTATCGTTGTACATGCCGCCTACGGTCCCGCCCAATCCCAACACGGCCCCAACAATGACAATCGACACAAAGCCCGCGATCAGAGCGTATTCAAGCGCCGTGGCGCCTTTTTCGCAGTGCAGAAAAGCAAACAGCTGATTTGGCAATCCGGACAAAATTTTCAAACGAGACTCCGATCATCCCTAGCTTGAGGGAAACGTAATGTCAGTTTATGGCCGTCATGATAGCATTAAACATGCTCGACATGCCACCGCCAAGGCTTTGGATGCCACCCAAAATGGCAATCGATACGAAGCCCGCGATCAGCGCGTATTCAATAGCAGTAGCCCCAGACTCACACAAACAAAAGGAATGTAAGGTCTTCAGGTGGTTGCGAACGGCGCTCATGAGTACCCCCGTTTAAAGAGAAGCTGTTTCGCTCATTATACGCCAATTTGTGTGGCATTGCCTAGGCTGTCAGAACGCGGGATTGCAGGTGTTTGGGGGGATGGAACCAGGGGTAAAGTCCAAGGCCCTGGCAACCATATCGCCTGCGTAGCGATTTAATGCCCGCCCATCTTGCTGGCTGCGAAACCGCAATGAATTGACCTTGGCCTGGGGTGAATTGACTTGTAAAAATAAGGCTGGCGGTAGATGCGGTAGGGTTAAGAACATGTTAATACGGTCTTTTTTGGAAAAATGAGGCCCCGTTCCTTAAGGCCACAGGGGACCAACTCATTTTGAACTTTAAATATGCACTCGGTTTAGAGAAGACGATGAAATTGGCAAGATAAAGGAATTTGGTGAGAGGCATAGCACAGTGAATTGGCCTAATTGTCGACCTGTATCCGGTATTGTTTTGGTTCCGGTTATAGTTCTGAAAATTGTAAATTCGATCATAAGAGCACAGTTTTGGGGCGGCGCTTGGGAAAATATTCGGGAACGGGGGCCAAAGAAGGGCCTGATCGTGGCGGCTGATAAAATGGATTTGGTTCGGTGTTGATTATGGTTAACGAAACCTCAATTTTGCAGAGATCAGAAGCAAAACGATTGGCGCTGGGGGGTGCCAAAAAAACCGGGATACGAAGCCTAAAATAACAAACATAATCCTGAAACAAAAGCCCTGTCCGGAAAATTTGCCGCCTTTGTATAAGTCTCCAAAAATAGAGAGCAAACAGTCAAAAAAACAAATCACATACGCAGTTAAAAACGCCAATATTTATTGGGCTAGCAAGACAATCGTTGAAATTAAAGCCAGAAGATTGCCAACGACAGACAAATGGTGATGAAAAACGGCCTTGGAATATGGTTGAGGATCAATTTGATAAGGAATTTTTAATCATAGATAATATGCTATATTTCATGATACTATATGATTTTATTAATGTAATACATTAATAAATTTAAGGAGCTTCTGAACGAATTTAAGCGATTTCCAAAAAAAAAGATAAAAAAACAACAAATGTAGTTGACGCGAAGCGGATGACAACTAGACTCGTTGCCCAAGGGAGATGTTCACAGGCACCCTGGGGGCCGTTGGCTTTGTTTAAGGAACGCTGGGCCTGCATTTTTGACTGTATAAGGGGCGTTTATCACCGTGACCAAGATAGATAAAGACACTTTAAAAAAACAGTCCTATACCGTGCCCTGCTCTCGTCAATTTCGCGACGCTGCGATCAAGCTTGCGCAGCTAAAAAAATGCAACGTTGCCGATCTGGCACGTTCGGTGACGTTGATGGTGCCGCTCAGCAGTATTGAGAATTATCCAGACCCTGGCGGCCCAGCCCGTAATGACCGAGAAACCGTTATTTTGAAATCGGGGATGTCTGAAGGCAAGCCCTGGCGGCGCAAACCGCGCTTGCAAGTGCGTATGGCAAGTGGTTTTGCCGTCGAAACCATTCGCAAAGCTTTGGCGCTGGCCATGGCCTTAGAAGACGGAGAAATGACGATTAACGTAAGATCGCAACAAGATCAAATCGAGGACAGTCAAAAGAAAACCGATCAAGAAGCCTTGTTGCGCGATGCCGATGCGGCGCTTCGTAAGACTCACGAAGATCACGAACATTTACAAAACCTCGTCAAAAGCCTGTACTTTGAACCCCTTCCAGGGGGCGTGACGACTTATGATCAAGCGCTGTATGTTTTAGGCTTTGCGCCGGAGTCCGATCCCGATGCCAGAGACGTGCGCCAACGTTTTCGACGCTTGGCGACGGTGTACCATCCCGACGGCAAAAACGGGTGTCATCAACGCATGAGCCAACTGAATGCAGCCATGGAGCTGCTGCGCTAATACCAATCGGCAAAAAGTTTCAAAACCCGAATACAAAAAAGCCGCCCAGTTTACACCGGGCGGCTTTTGATTTGTTCGCTGCTGAGCCTTTAGCGGCGTTCGCCAAACAAACGCAGCATCATGATAAACAGGTTGATGAAGTCGAGATACAGCGTCAACGCGCCCATCACGGCTTTCTTGGTGGACACTTCATGGCCATCGCTTTCCGTGTACATCAATTTGATCTTTTGCGTATCATAAGCGGTCAGGCCGACAAAGATGCCAACGCCAGCGATGGAAATGATCCAGTGCATCATCGGGCTCTGTAAGAAGATGTTGACCACCGAGGCTATGATCAAGCCAATCAGGCCCATGATCAAAAATGAACCCATGCCCGTCAAGTCACGCTTAGTGGTGTAACCGTACAGGCTCATGCCGGCAAAGGTCCCTGCGGTGATAAAGAACACCCGGCTGATAGATGCTCCGGTGTAGAGAAAGAAAATGTAGGACAGCGACAAGCCCATCAGTGCTGAATAGAACCAAAAGACCCCTTGGGTGGCGGTGGCGCTCAACTTGTTGATGCCAAAGCTCATGAGCATCACTAAGCCAATGGGGGCCAAGGTCACAACCCAGCCCAATCCGGTCATGCCCGTGATATAGGTGCCTTCAAAATTATAAAACAGTCGCGCCAATGGCATGTAGTTCGCGGCGATCAAGGCAAAGATGCCGGTCAAGGCTAGCCCAGACGCCATGTAGTTATACACTTTGAGCATATATGTACGCAGTCCCATATCGAGCGGTTCTGCGTACGCGTCAGTCCCTGTACGAAGGGTTGTTTGGTTCTCGTTGTCGAAGGCCATTTGGCGATCTCTCCATAGTCTGAGGAAGCAAAGTCGTTAAATCTAATATGTCAGGTAATTGGGGCAAATCAAGGGCACATTGTGAAAATGCTCGTTCTATTCGTTTCGCAGATGTTTTGCGGCCTTTTCGCCAAGGGCCCGCCACGTGCCTAAAAACCCAGCCAGTGTGGTGAAAACAATCGCACTGATGACGGTGACAAAGACGTGTTCGGGTAAAAAGACCCACGTCATAGCCATGATGTACTGGATCACAGCCCATGAAATCATGGTTCCGACCAGACCCCCAACCACACCCGTAAACAAACCCAAAAGGCCAAATTCCAATAAAAAGGCGGAAATGATTTGTCGTCTTGTGGCACCTAAGACTTTAAACACAACACTATCGTAAACCCGCTGAGCGCGGGCGGCGGCAATGGTTCCGGCCAACACAATGATTCCAGCCAGAACCGTAACACTGGCAGTTCCACTGACGGCGGCCCCAACACCAGCAATGATACGGCTGGCCGCTTCCAGAGCATCGCGGACCCGGATTGCAGAAATATTGGCAAATAAGGTGGCCACGGTGCGTTCAATTTCCGCCTCGGCAGAAATTGGAGCTTTGATGGCGGCAATGTGCGTGTGCGGCGCAGCCTCCAAGGTCCCAGGGGCAAAAATAATGGCAAAATCAAAGCGCAATGTGCGCCAATCAATCTTGCGCAGAGAGCCAATGGTGGCGGTGATGTTGCGGCCCATGACGTTGATGGTTAAGGTATCGCCAACACCAACACCAAAGCCGTCAGCAACTCTTGCATCAAAAGAAATTAAAGGTGGGCCAGCGTAATTTTCGGGCCACCACGCGCCATTGGTAAACTCTGTGCCGATGGCAGGCGTTGCGGCATACGTCAGCGCTCGGTCACCGTTCACGGCCCAGCGAACGCTGGGCTTGATATTGACCTTGGCAATCGGGACCCCATTAATTTCAACGATACGACCGCGCAATGATGGTTTGCGATTTAGATCATGAGTCCCGGAAATATTGGTCAAGGCTTGATCAAAGGCCTCAACTTGATGCGACTGAATGTCGATGAAGAAAAAAGCAGGGGCTTTGTCAGGGATGGTGTTTTGAACCTGTTGGCTGATATTGCCTTGAATCAAAGCGACCGCAACCAACACCGACAAGCCCACCCCCAACGCCAAAACGACCCCCGGCGTCGACGTGCCAGGTCGGTGCAAGTTTGCCAGGACCAAACGCAGCACAGCAGATTTGGGCCGGGGCGTATGTTTGGCGGCTTGCATAATGCCCAAGGCGCCCAGCCGTAATAAAAAGACGGTTATGATGGAAACGATGACGAACCAGTAGGCAAAATTACGTTCCTCAGCCCAAAACACCACCAACGTTGCCAACAGGCAAACCCCCAGGAACACACAAGCGGTATAGATCCGCTTCGGCCAAACGGTGGTCGGCATGACATTGGTGCGAAACAAATTGGCAGCGGGGGTTTCACGGGCTTGGGCCAACGGCCACAGGGCAAAGGTGCCCGAGACCAAAAAACCAAACACGGCCGCTTTGGCCAACGCCATCGGATAAATCCCAGATTGCGGGGCCACGGGCAAATGATCACGCACCAATTCAATGCCAATGAACGGTAGAGCCGTGCCGATCGTCAAACCAATGGCGATGCCCAGCAGGCTCAACGTTAACACTTGCAACAGATAGGCCTGAAAGACCAAAGCGCCCGGTGCGCCCAAACATTTAAAGGTGGCGATGGTGGATGTTTTGGTTTCCAGGTAACTGCGCACCGCACCCAACACGCCGATGCCGCCGACCAACAACGCCGTAAGACCCGCAAAGGTCAAAAAGAGACTAAGTCGGCGAATAAACCGTTGCAAACCCGGAGCCGCGTTGTCCGGTCCGTGAATACGCCAGCCTTCTTGGGGAAATTTTTGCGCCAGAGTTTCAGCAACCTGCATAGGATCTTGGTTTTGCGTCAATTGAAGCCGCTGATAATAGCGAATTTGACTGCCCAATTGCACCAAACCAGTGGCGGGTAAGGCCGAGGTCGAAATCATAAAGCGGGGACCAAAGTTGATGATGCTGGCGACACGATCCGGTTCTTTGGTCAGAACGGCACGAATTTGAAACGTTGCTTGGCCGACCCGAACCAAATCGCCGACCTGAAGGTCTAGTTTGACCAGCAGGCCTTCATCTACAATCGCGCCCCATACGCCTTTGCTTTGCGCCAGGCGCGCCTGTAACGCACCGCCGGGCAGCATTTCGACTGCCCCCACCAGGGGATAATGCTGATCGACGCCTTTTAATTCAACCAAGGCCCGCGCGGTTTTGGTCTGGGCCATGGCCTTCATTTCTATGACTGAGGAGAGTTTGGCGGCATATGCGCTTAAGGCCGCAAGCCGTTCGCCTTCAATGGGTTGCTGTTGTGAACGCACACTCACATCGCCGCCCAACAAAAAGCGTGCATCTGCCATCAATCCAGCGGTGACCGAGGCACTTAACGAGCCGACGGCAGCGATGGCAGCAACACCCAGCGCTAAACAGGTCAAAAAAACCCGAAAGCCCTTAAGTCCCGTGCGCATCTCGCATTTGGCAATGCGCCAGGCCAGATTGAGGCTGTTCATGACGCACTTTCGTCACTGACAATATTGCCATCGGCCATGGTGAGAATGCGTTTGCAGCGTTCGGCCAAGGCGGGGGCATGGGTGATCAGCAATAAAGTGGTGTTAAAGCGAGTATGTAAATCAAACAGCAACTCCATGATGTGATCGCCTGTTTTGCCGTCCAAGTTTCCGGTTGGCTCATCCGCCAACAGCAATGTGGGTTCAGACACAAACGCCCGCGCCAAAGCCACACGTTGTTGCTCGCCGCCCGATAGTTGGCCAGGGTAATGGTCCAAACGATGACCCAAACCAACCGTTTCCAATTGATCCCGGGCGGCGTCAAAGGCATGGGGGCGTCCGGCAAATTCTAACGGTAACGCAACGTTTTCCAACGCCGTCATGGTGGGCACCAAATGAAAGTTTTGAAACACGATGCCTGCATGTTCTCGGCGAAAGAGCGCTAATTTGTCTTCGTTCAGGTCGGTGATGTCTTGACCGGCAACACAGGCGCGTCCAGATGTGGGGCGCTCTAAACCCGCGGCAACCATAAGCAAACTGGTCTTGCCTGAGCCACTGGGGCCAATCAATCCAACAGTTTCTCCGCGTTCAATGGTTAAGTTGAGGCCGCGAAGAATGTTGACCTCTCCCGCATCACTGTTCAAAGTTAGATGAATGTCACGAAGCTGGATGGCGGGCGAAGGATTTGTATCGGTCATGAAAGGCCTCTAATGCTGCTTTATAGTCTACAGGGATATGGCGTTAAGCGCCTCATTGTCAATGTTTTGGCGTTACTGAGTGTGGCGATGGGATTCACTTATCCTGCCTATGCAAACGATGCGGTTAAGATCTTAGCCTTGGGCGACAGCTTGACAGCGGGTTATGGACTTGCGCAATCCGACAGTTTTCCAAGCCAATTGGAAACCGTCCTGCGTGATCAAGGCCATGATATCACGGTCATTAATGGCGGCGTGTCGGGCGACACCTCGGCGGGTGGACGCTCACGTCTGGACTGGCTCGTGGATTCATCCGTTGATTTGGTGCTGATTGAGCTTGGCGCAAACGATGGCCTGCGCGGACTTGATCCGTCTGAAACGCGCACCAATTTAGATTGGATTTTAAACCGCCTAAAAGAAAAAAAGGTGCCCGCCGTGCTGACAGGCATGTTGGCCCCACCCAATTTAGGGGCGGATTATGGAGCTGAGTTCAAGGCGATCTACCCAGACTTAGCCGTTCAATACGCAATTGCTTTTGATCCGTTCTTTTTACAAGGGGTGGCAGCGGATCCGGCCTTAAATCAAGCGGATGGAATTCACCCGAATAAAGACGGCGTGCTGATCATTGTCAAACGACTGGTGCCGCTGCTGTTGGATGTGCTCAAAAAATAAAAGCCCGCTCCGGGGGGGGAGGAGCGGGCTTTAGGTCTTCATCTTAAGGGTGGAGGGGGGGACTCTCCTTAAGAAAGCAGACTGCCGCGTGGTTACTTTGGCATCTGTTAAATGAATTTATACGCTACGACAATTGAATGTACCCTGAAGGGTGCATTCATCAGGCGTTCATGTTGAAAAGGATTAAGAGCGCGCTATGATTCGTTTGTTTGTAGGACTTCGCGTGCCACAGGCGCATCGTGATCGGCTGGGTTTTTTGCGCGGTGGTATTGACGGGGCCAGGTGGGTGGACCCTGAAAACTATCACATCACCTTGCGGTTTTTAGGCGATCTTGACGAAGACCTAGCCGAAGACGTGGTTCAGGGGCTGGGTACTGTGCGGGGCAAGCCGTTTGAATTGGCGCTCAGCGGCCTTGGCACGTTTGGCCATCCCCCTCATCACCTGTGGGTCGCTGCGCAAGACTTGTCACGCACGGCACTGGCTGGATTACAATCAAATGTGGAAAGCGCCGTGGTGCGGGCGGGGCTAAAGCCAGAGGGGCGAAAATTTACGCCGCACCTGACCCTCGCCCGCTTTAAAAAAGTCTCGCCCCTGCATGTGGCAAGGTTCATTGAAAGTCATATTGATGTCCAGCTTGAGCCTTTCGAGGTCGAGGGATTTACGCTGTTCCAGAGCCATCTCAGCCACCTGGGCGCGCAGTATGAAAGGCTCAAAGACTTCGATTTCGCCCCTTAAAAGCCAAATCGCTTTAAGATGCGATCGACCGACTGCACATAAGAGCCGCCAAAAAGCCGCACATGAACCAACAAGGGATACAGGTTATAGATGTCGACCCGCTCTTCAAAAAAACCAGGCTTTAAGGGCCGGTGTTCCTGATAACGATCAAAAAAAGCCGGACCAAACGTGTTAAAAAGCGTGCTAAAGGCCAATTCGATTTCGCAATTGGCAAAATACAAAGCCGGATCAATAAATCCTGTGATGCGTCCGCGCTCAGACAGCACATTACCCGTCCACATATCGCCGTGAATAAGCGAAGGCTGGTCCGGCTCATCAAGCCAGCGGTCCAGCTTTGCGGCAAATCGGTCTAACCGCAACATCATGCTCGCGGGCAAGCGCCCCGCACGTACGGCTTCTTGGCCCATATATAACAAGCGATGATCGCGAAAAAACGTCAACCAGTTCACGTGCCAAGGATTGGGCTGTGCCAAGCCGCCGATTACCGTGTCGAAGGCAAAGCCAAAACCGTTGGACGTCGTGAGGGCGTGAAGCTCGGCGACCAAATCAGCGGCGTGGATTTGGGCTTGAGGTCCTAGATCATCCCCGCTGGGCAGAACGTCCATCACCAGCAACAGCTCACTTGCCAGATGGACTTGGGGCACGGGCAATGCGGAATGCTTGGCCAAATAGGTAAGCATACGACCTTCAACGTCCAGGCCGCTGTGGGGTTTGCCGACCTTGGCGACCAAATCATGTCCATCAGGCATGGAAAGTTTATAGACCTCGCCAACACATCCCCCAGAAAGGCTGGAAACCTGATCGGGTCTTTGGCCTGTTAACTGTTCGATGGTGTCGGGTAAGCTGGTCACGGCAGATGTTTGGCGCGGATGTCGGCCAGCAAGCCTTTGGCTGCAAGCTCGATCATGTCATAGACCGACTCAAATCCGCCTTCATAATAGGGGTCCGGCACGTCACGACGTCCGAATTCGGGTGCAAAGTCTAAAAATTGATGCAGTTTCGTCTCGCATCCAGGTGGGCAAATATGCTGTAGATCAAGATAATTTGCATGGTCCATGGCAAGTACATAATCGAAATGTTGAAAATCCAAGGCTTTGGCTTGGCGTCCTCGCAATGAACTGATGTCATTTCCGCGCCGTTTGGCTTCGGCTTGGGCGCGAGTATCGGGTGGCGAGCCCACGTGAAAAGCGTGGGTTCCGGCGCTATCGATGTCAATTTCACCCGTTAAGTTCGCATCTTCAACCAAACCTCTGAAAACGCCCTCGGCGGTTGGCGAGCGACAAATGTTGCCCAAACAGACAAATAAAACTCGAATCACTAGTCATGTCCCTCTCAATTGGTTCAATGATCTACATGCGTGATGCCGTCAAAAGCGCCCAGCGCATTGGCTTGAATGGTGTCGGTGATGCGTTGAATATAGGCGTCGCCGATTTCGGAATAGGATTTAAGATAAATGGCTAAGTCATAGCCCGTTGCGGCCCGACCTTGGGTCCGCAAATTCGCTCGCTGGGCCCGAAAGACCTTGTACGCGCGGTTGGTATTGAGGGTTTTCATGAACGAGCGAATGCTTCCAATCGTATGGTCGAAACTTTTAACTTTAAAGCCGCTGGCCCCCCGTGGAGCCATGCCGGGCGTGTTGGCGTTGTAGGTGCGCTCACCAAAAAGGGCGTTGCCCTGCAGAGCAAAACGCGATGTGCCCCATCCTGATTCAATGGCCGCTTGGGCAAGAGTTAGAGATTCGGGAATTTTATCCACGCGCGCCAAAAGAGCCTTGCGCGAAGCGCCGCTTTTGAGACCATACACGTGAGTTAGGGCATTGTAGGCGGGCGAGCCAAAGGCAGCGGTTTCGGCTACGCTGCGTTGGATAAGGATCCGTTCATTTTGCTCGGCAATGAGCGGCAGTAACTTAGCTATGAATAGGGTTTTGCGTTCAATGGATTTGGTGACTTCGGGCAATACCAACCAATTGAGGGCTGGATCATAGTGGACCATGTGGTCAACGCGGGCGCGCTCTAAAACGGCACTTGCGGCTTGAATTTGAGCTGTTAAGTCGGGGCTTTTGGGGGGGCTGAGGATCACCCAGCCAACAACAGCGATGCCGAGCAGAGCCGTAACGGAACCAATTTGCGCAATTCTGCCCATGAGAGCGGTGCCTCGAATTAGAGAATATGAAGACAGTATGCCTCATTTTTCCTGAACCTGGACTTAATTGTTCTGCGTCGTTCTGGAAAAATGGGCTTAGTGTGAACGATGAGTGGCATAACCTGAGGGACCTTAGGGTTTGCCCTTGCCGCGCCAAATAAAATCAGTTAGATTCTCTTAAATAAGCTTTGGGTTTAGAGTATTTTATTAATCATAATCATTCTAAGAGGCCGCACGTGATTGATTCCGAACTTAAAAATCGCCTGATCTTGGATAATCCTTGGTGGACGACGGGGGCCGTTGAAGTTCCGGTGCAACGTTTGGCGCGCCGTGCTTTTGTTCACCCTTTTTTAGAGCGGGTTCGCACTGGCGGCGGGGTCGCGGCTCTTTTGACGGGCCCGGGCCACGTTGGAAAATCCGTGGTGGTCAAGCAAGCCATTGCAATCTTGCTCAAAAATAATGTAGAGCCTCAGTTTCTCATCTACCTCCGCCTCGATAACCCAGCTTTTTCCAATAAAGATTTGGTGGATTTGTTGGACCACGCCTTTGAGGCGGCAGGCCTACAGGCCGGGGGAACCGGTGCCTATGTGTTCTTAGATGATATTCATAATGTGCCAGAGTGGGAATATCGTTTGGATGAACTTGCGCGCGCTCGTCCGGGGTGTCGTATTACAGCGATTTCGGCGCTGATGCCATCTGAAGAAATGCTCAAAATTAACATTGATGTGGATTTTAAGGACAGCACCAATAAGCCGGGTCCGTTTGTGCAAACCATTCTGCCGCCTGTTCTTTTCGCCGAATACCTACACATCTTGCGCATTCGCGAGAAATTGTTTGATTCTTACGGAAAACTTGAAAACCTAGAGGGCTTGAATGCGGCCTTTGTTGATTACGTCAATTCGGGCGGCTTCCCGGAAGTGGCTTTTTCTATCGGTCAACAGGTTAGTACCGTTGATGTGGTGTCTGAAATTATCCACCGTGATTTAGCAGGTTTGTGCGGCATAGCTGACCACCGAGAAGTGGCGAAATTGATGACGCGCCTAGCCCTTGAATCCGGCCTGGAAACAAGCATTGAACATTTATCGAAAGATATGAACGTGGCAAAGAACACGTTGCGTAAGTACTTGGAATTTTTGGAATCTGCCTATCTGATCAAGCGGATTTGGCGCGTCGATGGTCAAGGCAAGCGGTTCCAGCGGCAAACTCGCTTTAAGGTCTATTTAACGTCCCCATCAATGCGGGCGGGACTTACGGGCCCGGCCGCGATTGAAGACGAAGCGATGAGTCGGCTGGCCGAAACGGCTGTGATCTCGCAATTTATGCACTCACCAACGTTTCAGCGCTTGTTTTATGCCTTCTGGAAAAAGGGTCGTAAAAATAAGCATGTATCCTTGGTCGAAATGCCATTGAAGGGCGATAAACCCGTCAAATGTATCGAATTGGACTGGTCCAATAAGGCCATTGCCAAACCCCATGAGGTTTTGGGTGATATGTTGGAATTCTTAGACGAAAACCACCCCAGCACACCGTCCAAGGCGCTGACCCGCAATATGTCGGGCAAGCGGTTTGTGGGCGAGCACGAAATTGGTTTTATGCCCGTGTCCGTGTGGAGCTTTGCGGTCGGTCAGGTTCTGTTGACGACCACTAACGACTAGTTCTGTTAGGATGTTTTGTATGGCCTTATTTTTTTCATACGCCACGTCTTAACTATGGGATGTCAGTAGAAAAATAAAGACTGAATATTCAATGAACTACAGGTCAAAATAATAATAATACAAACATCTTGTATTAATATAGGCGGTTCCGAGTCACGTTCCCACAAGCGTGGCAAGATCGAAAGACCTCGCCACGGATTTAGGGATGAGGCGGTGCGGTCCATTTACGATGGTCATGCCTGACTGAGAGCTTGTGCAAATCGCTCAAAAAATCGTCTTATATTCAATTCCAATGGATAATCGGACATAACCCTCAGAAACACCACTGGCCACCTGTTCGTTTGCTGATAACTGTGAGTGGGTGGTGGTCGCCGGGTGAATGGCTAGGGACTGGGCATCGCCGATGTTGGCAACATGGTAAAACATTTTAAGGGCTTCGATAAAGTTACGTCCGGCCATCATGCCGCATTTAAGCTCAAATCAAACCAGACCACTGTAGCCACCAGATCGGTAAGAATCAGCACGTTGACGGTCTTCACCGGTTTGGAGGATAGGATAAATGATCTTGGTAACATCGGGATGCGTATTTTGAAATCGGCAACTTTAGGGCATTTAGGCAGTGCTCGCGCATGTGCAGCGCTACGGTAATCCAGGCCTTGAAGGATTTGAAAGGCGTTAAAGGGACTGAGGGCAGAGCCAAGATCACGCAACAATGTGGTTCTTGGTTTTATGATATACACCACAGGGCCGAGTGGCTTGACGGCGTCGACCCAAACGGCTCCATGGTAACTCGGGTCCGGGGTGCGCTCAGCCCCAGCGCCTTCCCAATCAAAATTACCCCGTCAACCAACATCCCAGCAATAGGTGCCAGGCCCGCCGATATATTTGGTGCAAGAATTGACGATCATCGCTGCCCCATGGTCAAAGGGACGGCATAAGGCTGGTGCAATCGTATTGTCCAGAATCAAAGGTATGCCAAGTTCTTGTCCGACATTATGAATAACCCTTTCAAGAAAAAACAAATGAATGTCTATTCCAAAAAGATCAAAGTCAGGAAACTCGCAAGTACACGACAAAAAGAGTGGGAAAATGCAGGCGATAATTTAGGCTATAAAAATAACCTTAAGGTCACAAAAGACAAATCTAGGGATCAGGTAATATGCTTAAAATATTTTGCCCCGCAAGGTATGAATCTCACGGGGCAAAACAGATAATGAAAGTTTAGTAAAAATATTTACCTTTTGCCCAAGCGTAACCGCAAAGCATTGAGTTTAATAAAACCCTCGGCATCTCTTTGGTCATATACGGTGTCTTCTTCAAAGGTAACGATATCTTCGTCGTACAGGCTAAACGGAGATTTTCGTCCGGTGATGATGACATTGCCTTTGTAAAGCTTCAAACGGACCGTACCCGTAACCCGCTCGCTCGCCTTATCGATGGCCGCTTGCAGCATCAGGCGTTCTGGAGCAAACCAAAATCCATTGTAGATCAACTGGGTGTAGCGCGGCATAAGTTCGTCTTTGGTGTGCGTGGCGCCACTGTCTAAGGTGATGCTTTCCATGGCGCGACGGGCATCAAACAAAATGGTCCCGCCGGGCGTTTCATAAACACCGCGAGATTTCATACCGATAAAGCGATTTTCAACAATGTCGATCGCGCCAATGCCGTTGATTCCACCCAATTCATTTAATTTTGTAAGCAGGGTCGCAGGGGACATTTTTTCGCCGTCGATGGCAACTGGATCGCCGTGTTCAAAATCAATGGTGATTTCCGTGACTTTGTCCGGTGCATTCATCGGCGTGACCATGCGTGTCAAAATGAGATCGTAATCGGGTTCATTCCACGGATCTTCCAAGATTTTGCCTTCGGAAGAAATATGCAACAGGTTAGCATCCTGACTGAACGGCGATTCTCCGCGTTTGTCCGTTGCCACGGGGATTTGATGCATTTGCGCATATTCAATCAATTTCGTACGGCTGTTTAGGTCCCATTCACGCCAAGGCGCAATGATCTTGATCGACGGGTTGCACGCATAGTAACCAAGTTCAAACCGAACTTGATCATTGCCTTTTCCGGTTGCGCCGTGAGAAACCGCATCGGCACCGACCTCACGGGCAATTTCGATTTGCCGTTTGGCGATCAGTGGCCGTGCGATGGCCGTTCCCAACAGATACGTACCCTCGTACTGCGCATTGGCGCGAAACATTGGGAACACGTAGTCGCGGACAAACTCTTCGCGCAGGTCCTCGACAAAGATGTCTTTAATGCCCATCATTTCCGCTTTGGCGCGGGCAGGTTCTAATTCTTCGCCTTGGCCCAAATCGGCTGTAAATGTAACAACCTCGCAGCCATAGGTGTCTTGAAGCCAGCGCAGAATGATAGATGTGTCCAAACCGCCGCTATACGCCAAAACGACTTTTTTGATATCGCCCGCCATGTCAGAGTTTCCTTGTTAAATAATGTGGAAGCGGGCGCAGTATAGGCGAAAACGTCAAGCGTTCAACCACTCTTCCAACTGTGGCGCAAGAGCTGAAAAACTTTGATAGCCAGACGTTAAAACCAGAGTCTTGCCGCCGTCTTGGCATAGCACGCTGGGAAATCCTCGGACCCCAAAATTACGTGTGCTCACAAAATCACTTTTGGTAAGACTAAGTGTTTCAGGATGGTTAAATATATTTAAGAACGTGGCTTTATCTACGCCTACGCTAGCCGCAATTTTCGGCAGCACGCTTTCCTGAGTAATGTCGAGACCCTCGGCGTAAAAGGAGCGCTGTAAGGCCTCAAACATAGCCAAAGTCATATTTGGCTTAAGATCTCGCACACTGACCAAAGCCCGACAGGCGGGTTCGGTGTCATAAATAAACCGCTGATCATCAAAACGCGCAAAATCAAAGGGTTGTCCGCTTGCGTCAGAGACAGATTGCCAATGATGTCGTATAGAGCTCCGTAAATCTTCATCCCAAGGCTCGAACGAACCAGGCCGTAAGCCGCCCATAATTAGGTGAAGGTTTGCTCGGCCCAAACAGAGACGTGAAATTTTTTCAAGGACTGGCGCAAAGCCCCAGCACCATGAACACATAGGATCGCCAAAATACAAAACCTGTTTTTGGATGGATGCACTTTTATGCGTGGTAATCGGGGGTGCGATTGATCGCGTCCTTTATCGAAAAGGACTCTCCTTTGACGAGACGAAATCAAAGGAGAGTCTGGACGGGGAGGTCCAATTATTGAGGAGAGGTTACTTTGAAGGTTCCCATGCCATGGGCAGCAACACCTCATCTAACGGCGTGTTGGTGATATGATTCATATAGTTACTGATGGTCTTGGTTGCAACGGCCAGAAGAATTTCTAAAACTTGAGCCTTCGTATGTCCTGCGACCAAAAAATCATTCACTACGTCTTTTGGGACATGCCCACGAGTCTTAACAACCTCTGTGGCAAAAGAGGAAATGGCGGCCAGTTTCGGGTCTAAAATGGTGCCTCCATCACGGACGGCGGCAATGGTTTCGTCGTCAAGTCCCGCCATTTTCCCGGCCATGGAATGGGCGGCAACACAGTAAGTACAGGCATTTTCGCGGCTAACACTCAAAAAAATCAACTGCTGTTCGGCTGGCGTGAATGCTGTATCGCCAAGTAAGCCATAGGTTTGGACATAACCTTTAAGGGCCGCAGGTGATTCGGCCATGACACCAACGGTATTAAAGACAAACCCGAATTTTTCCGTATACGCGTCGATTACATCGTGGGAGCCTTCGGGGGCTGAGGAACGGGTGTGGATTTTGAAATTGGGCATGGGCTAGTCCTTTATAAAGAGCCTTCTAGAATGATCATTCAAATACTATGCAAACATAACAAACTCCTGAAGTCCGTCAAGCGTAACTGAATGACCGTTCCAAAAAGAAATTAATTTAATCTAGGGCTTGTAGGGCTTGATTAGCGATATCCTCAAGCGCACTGGGATCGGTCCCAAGGCTTGCCATGACATTAAGGCCATGGGCTGAAGCCATCAAAAAACGCGCCAATTTAAGGGGGGAACTTGAAGATGCTATATCACCAGCTGTTTGACCTCGTTCTATCAACTTTACGAACAACGTTTCCATGCCCTCAACCGAGTCACAGACCCAGTCCGTCATTCTATCCGAACACCCATAAAACCCGGCTGCCGTATTGGTTATGAGGCACCCTTTGTGATCGAGGTCATTTTGTGCGCGCTCAACTAAGGCTTGGAAAAAAGAGGTAAATAAGGACCGCACGTTGGCATCCAAGGGGGCATTCGCCAGAATTCCGACCGAAGATTGACTGCGGTACAGGGCCATAACCTCAGCAAACAACTCTTCCTTATCGCCAAAAGAATTATAAAGGCTGCCGCGATTAAGCCCTGTGGCATCTACCAAGTCTTGAATAGAAGCACCGTCATAGCCCTTTTGCCAAAAAACTTGCAGGGCTTTGCTCAGAACGGTTGGACGATCAAAGGATTGGGGGCGCGCCATGAGTAATATCCCGTGTTGATTTTAAACTGATCGGTCAAGAATACCAAATTCAAACGAAAAAAAACATAATTCAATGAAATACCGATTAAGAAACTTCTTTCGTCAAACGCTGAGCCATGCGGTCTTGAAGTTTTTTATTCTCGCTGTCCGATTTCAATTGTCCACAAGCCGCCATAATGTCGCGCCCCCGAGGTTTGCGAATGGGTGCAGAAAAGCCTTCGTCATTGAGAATTTTTGAAAACCGATGAACCGCGTTGTTGGACGAACATTCATAGTGCGTCCCCGGCCATGGGTTAAAGGGAATAAGGTTAAATTTGGCAGGGATTTTGTAGTGGCGCATTAATTTGACCAAACGATGGGCATCTTCTGGCTTGTCATTTAAATCCTTGATCATCACATATTCCATGGTGATGCGACGAGAATTTCGGGCACCGGGATAGGCCGCGCAGGCCGTGAGCAAGATATCTAACGGGTACTTTATATTGATTGGTACCAAAACGTCGCGCAATTCGTTTGTGCTGGCATGCAGGCTTATGGCCAAATCTACACCAATTTCAGTGCCTGCACGCGCCATCATCGGCACAACCCCAGAGGTCGAAAGGGTAATGCGGCGACAAGAAATCGCAATGCCTTCCCCATCCATAGCAATATGTAACGCCGCTTTGACATGGTCGAAATTCATCAACGGTTCGCCCATACCCATCATCACGATGTTGGTGAAAATACGTCCATCTTTGCCCGCAGGCCATTCGTCCATTTCATCACGTGCTATCAAAATCTGGCCGATGATTTCTGCCGTGGTTAAGTTGCGGACCAAGCGCTGGGTGCCGGTGTTGCAAAAATCACAATTTAAGGTACAGCCAACTTGCGAGGACACACACAATGCACCCCGGCCATCGTCAGGAATCATGACGGTTTCAATTTCATTGCCGTCTTCAAGACGCAACAACCATTTACGTGAACCATCAGTGCTTTTTAACGCTTGGACAATTTCAGGTCGCCCAACATAAAAGCCTTCAATCAATTTAGCCCTGAGCGGCTTGCCCAAATTGCTCATGTCTTCGAAATTGCTCAGGCCACGGTGATACATCCAATGCCAAAGTTGTTTGGCGCGAAACGGTTTCTCCCCGATCTCATCAAGGACTTGAATCAGCTCGTCGCGGCTGAGGCCAACTAAATTTTTACGGTTCCTGATCATATAGCCGTGATATAGGACGTTTGGGGCGAATTTCAAAGAACTCTATTGAACTTTGCACGCCGCATTGATGGCTTTGATGGCTGCAGAAAAGCCCTTCAGCGAAAAGGTATCGGTGGTAATTGTACCACGCGAAGAAATGCCACGGACCACCATGGTATTGCCCGCCCGCATCGCCTTGATCAAGTCTTTGTCGCCTTGGGCGTCCTTAGCCCAGGCATGACCTGCATTGGTAAACAAAGTGAACGTTCGTTTTTTGTCGATCGCGACGGCTATTTCGGCTCCGCCCTTAAAGGTATAACCCGCCTGAAAGCTGAATTCATTAAAGCGCTTTTCTGCAGGACGGTGGGTAACGACAGCAAAAATTTGACCACGGCTGGTATACTTGCCTTGTGATTTTTGAGGGACACTTGACATCACGCACGCGAGGTTGCCGTTTTCTTTATCTTGAAAAACCAGCCAATCGCCATATTCGGTGAGGTTTTGGGCATGACTAGAGGTTGCTATGGTGGCAAGACTACAGATGAAGACAAAGGCTCTAAATGTGTTCATAGCGAAACCCTATCAGAAATTTCCAAATCAATCATTGTAACCCTGCGGATCGAAACCTTCGCCAATTGGCGGGGCTTGGCGAAAAGCATCGGCAGAGCGTATCACCGGACCCCCATGGTGATGAGCGTCCATAGCTTGAACCGGACCTCCGGCACGTACGGGGCGCTCGGCAAAGCGCCCCATGGAAAGTGTGCGATCATACATAATAAGTGCAGCTGCTACTGAAACATTTATGCAAAATTGAGTGGGAATTTTAACAACAAATTCGCATTTGTCGACCATTTCAGGGGAAAGTGATCCGCGTTCTGGTCCCAAAATATAGGCGCACCGGCTGGGGTGGCGAAAACTGGGCAAGGTTACGGCGTCGTCTGTTAATTCCACGCCGACAACCCGACAATCCTTAGGCAGTAACATGTCATTTAATTTAGGAAAGTCATAAAAGGGCAGTTGTTCGACAGCCTTGGATGTATCGGCCAAAGCCCCTTGGCGGCGTCCATAAACAGCACCAACGGTAAAAACAAAACTGGCACCAAAGGCATGAGCGGTGCGAAAAATGGCGCCAGCGTTCATGGACTTGCTGATGCCCTCCACGCCGATGCCAAAATAACCTCTCATAACGTGACCTTTCTGTTTGTAAGGAAACGACAAAATGCCTCAACAGTGATGTGGATTCAAGGCTTGATGATAAATAACTTGCTCAAACAGGGTCGCAAACCTACCTTAGCCAAAGATTTTCACCATCCACTCTATAGAGGCTCGCAATTTTCATGACTGCTTTGACGTGTCGCTACGATTGGGCTTTATCCGAAGTCCAGGCCCTGTTCGATTTGCCTTTTATGGAATTGCTGTACCGCGCCCACGGCATTCATAAAGAAGCCTTTAATCCCAACGAAATTCAATTTAGCTCCTTGATGTCCATCAAAACTGGTGGTTGTCCCGAAGACTGTGGCTACTGCCCGCAAAGCTCTCACCATGGCGCCGACTTGGACAAAGAACGTTTGGTCGAACTTGAGCGGGTGCTGAGTGAAGCTCAAGCTGCTAAGGAACGCGGGGCCACGCGGTTCTGTATGGGGGCGGCCTGGAAAAATCCCAACGCTCGTGATTTCCCACTGGTGTTGGACATGATCCGGGGGGTCAAAGAATTAGGGGTAGAGTGTTGCGTTACTTTAGGCTCCTTAGATGAAGAACAAACCCGGGCTTTAAAAGACGCCGGATTGGATTATTACAATCACAATTTGGATACATCGCGTGAACATTATGAGAAGATTATCACCACACGAAAATTCCAAGATCGTCTCGACACCCTCGAAAAAGTGCGTGAAGCAGGTATAAATGTGTGTTGCGGGGGCATTTTAGGCCTTGGCGAGGGTGAATCTGACCGTTCGAAGCTTTTGATGGAATTGGCCAACATGCCCGAACATCCTGGCAGTGTCCCGATCAATCTGTTGGTCCGCGTCAAAGGGACGCCGTTGGAAAATGCAGATAAGATCGATCCATTCATCTTTGTTCGCACGGTGGCGGTGGCCCGCATTATGATGCCGAAATCTTATGTGCGGTTGTCGGCGGGTCGTGAATCCATGGATGAGGCGACCCAGGCGCTGTGCTTTTTTGCCGGGGCGAACTCGGTGTTTTTTGGCGACAAACTTTTAACCACCCCGAATGCCGGATCTGAACACGATTTAGATCTATTGTCTCGACTTGACCTCAAACCTCAGGCCCCAACCGAGGATACATCCCGTGGTGAACCCGTTTATCAACCAGCTGGAATCGCTGTCAGCGCAGAATAAGCGCCGCACTTTAATTACGAGGGCTGGACTTGATTTCAGTTCCAATGATTATATTGGCTTGGCGGCCCATGCGGGCATTCGTGAACGCTTGGTCGAAGCACTGCAACAGGGACTGGCTTTGGGTTCGGGTGGATCGCGGTTGTTGCGCGGCAATCATCTTGAACATGAAGACCTAGAAGCCTATGGCGCCACTTTTTTTGGCGCCGAAGCGGCGTTGTTTATGTCGAGTGGGTATTTAGCGAATTTAGCAATCTTCACCACCTTGCCCAGTCGGGGGGACGTGATCGTGTTTGATGAATATGTCCACGCCAGCGCCAAAGAAGGCATTCATGCCTCGCTGGCGAAACGTTCAAAATTTGCACATAACGATGCCAATGCCTGTGAAGAGGCCGTAAAACGGACACGTTTGAATGGGGCCGAGCAGGTTTGGATCGCCGTGGAAAGTGTCTATTCTATGGATGGTGATGTCAGCCCACTGGCGGATCTCATGGACATTGCCGATCGTTATGACGCCACTTTGATTGTTGATGAGGCCCATGCCACGGGCGTTCACGGGCCCGGTGGTCGCGGCTTAAGCGCAATTTTTGAAGGCCGTGAAAACCTGATCGCCATGCACACTTGCGGTAAAGCGTTGGGGCAAATGGGGGCTTTGGTGACGATGTCAGCGGTCGTGAAAGAGTATCTGATTAACGCCGCACGCAGCTTTATCTACACCACAGCGCCCACGCCATTGGCCGCTGTGGCGGTTCAAGCGGCGTTGCAGGTTGTTGAAGATGAACCGCAACGCCGCATCGATCTTTTAGCTCTAACGGATTATGCTCGAAGTGTCTTTCCCCAAGCACCTGGTAGCACGCAAATCCTGCCCCTAATCATGGGTACAGATGAAGCTGCATTCAAATCGGCTCAGCGTCTTCAAGGCCAAGGCTTTGATATTCGCGCTATTCGGACCCCAACGGTGCCCAAAAATACCGCCCGATTACGTTTAAGCATGACCCTAAATGTGACGCGCGCCGATATTGATGCCTTAGCCCTCGCGGTGAACACATGATCATCACGGGAACCGATACAGATGTAGGCAAAACGATAGTCGCAGCGATGCTGACTCTGGGTTTGGAGGCGAAGTACTTAAAACCAATTCAATGCGGTACCCAGCCCGAAAGCGACGTTGAAACCGTGCGACGTTTGACGGGGTTAGGCGCTGACCGCGTTTTGGAAACGCCCATCACCCTCAGCCAGCCGCTGTCGCCGCATTTGGCCTCAGAGCTAGACGGGGTGACTATTGATCCAGATACACTCAGGCTGCCAAAGGGTCGTGTCGTTGTTGAAGGCGCTGGTGGGTTGATGGTGCCCGTAACCCGACAAATGTTGTTCATTGACCTGTTTGCGGTGTGGAAACGCCCGGTGGTATTGGTGGCGCGGACCGGGTTGGGGACGCTCAATCACACTTTGTTGTCATTGGAAGCTTTGCGGAAACGTCAGATTGAAATTTTAGGCGTGGTCTTTGTCGGTGATGAAAACCCTGATAATATGAAGACCATTGAAAGCATCGGCGCGGTTAAGGTGTTGGGGCGGGTTCCAATGTTGGACCCGCTTGATGCTAATAATCTGAATCAAGTTTTTAAGCATAATTTTAACAAATTCGACTTTGAGTCAATGCTATGAGTCTATCTTCAGTCTGGCATCCTTTCACCCAACACGCTCTGACGCCCGAGATGATCAAAATCGACCGAGCTGAAGGTGCTTATCTTTACACAAAAGACGATCGTCAGATCATCGACGCCATTTCGTCTTGGTGGGTGGTGACCCACGGTCATTGTCATCCGCGCCTCGTCGAAGCCGCACAAAACCAAGCGGGAAATCTGGATCAGGTGATTTTTGCCGGACATACCCATGAACCTGCCGAACAGTTGGCGGCGGCCTTAATAGATATGACGCCTTCCGGTTTGGACAAGGTCTTTTATTCCGACAGTGGCTCCACCGCCGTTGAGGTGGCGCTTAAAATGGCCCTCGGCTACTGGCATCATGTGGGAGAAACACAGCGCACGCGGATCGTGGTTCTGGAACACAGCTACCACGGTGACACCATCGGCACCATGTCCATTGGGGAACGTGGCGTGTTCAACGCGCCTTATGACCCACTGTTGTTTGATGTGGATGTCTTGCCATATCCTGAGCCTGGGGCTGAACATATAACTACGCAAGCGCTTGAGCTTATTTTATCAGACCATGAAAATAAGGTCGCTGCATTGATCATAGAGCCACTAGTGCTTGGCGCGGGTGGCATGAAAATGTATGAACCAAGCGTTCTCAAGGACTTAAAGCGAATTTGCGAAGCCCAGGACGTGGTCTTTATTGCGGATGAAGTGATGACAGGATGGGGGCGTACGGGAACACAGTTTGCGTGTGAACAAGCGGGTATCGTTCCTGATATTCTCTGTACCTCAAAGGGTCTGACGGGGGGCTTGTTGCCATTGGCGGCGACGCTTTGCCATCAACGGTTTTTTGATGCGCATTACAGCCCAGATCGATCTCGGATGTTTTTTCATTCCAGTTCGTACACCGCCAACCCCATTGCCTGCGCCGTGGGCTATGCGAACACACAAATTTGGCGCGATGAACCCATCCAAGAGCGGATCGATAGTTTGGTTCAAGCCCATACGGTGAGGTTGGAGAACCTGAAAGGTGACCCAAGATTTTCCAACCTGCGCCAATGCGGCACAATTGCTGCCCTTGACGTCAATGTTGGGGATCAAGGATACTTGTCCGAGATTGCGCCAAAACTTTATGACTATTTCCAAAATCACGATGTGCTGTTGCGTCCACTTGGGAACACGGTATATATCCTACCACCGTATTGCGTGACCGAAGCCGATTTGGACAAAATTTATCATGTCATTTCAAACGCACCCGACGTACTTGGACTTTGAAGCTGCCAACCAGCCGTTTGCGGACAGGTTAACGGCGTGCATGGGCACCCTGACGACGGACCGCTCTTTACATGCGCGGTTTTTGAATACGCTTTCTATGATGGAACACATGGGTTCGCGGCGCATCATGATGACGCAAAGCAACGCAGGTCTGGGTCAAGAAACACTCAAACACATGTCTGAAGAAGTGCGCCATGCGTTCTTTTTCAAACGCCAAGCCGATAAAATGGCTGGGCGCCCGTTGGACTATGGTGATGTTGATATGATCGCGGCTCCCTTTGCCCGGATGTACTTTAAACGCTTGGAAAGCTATATCGCGTTGGACGTTCAAGGCGAAGCGAAGCCGTTGCGCATCGCTTATCTGTATATGTCGATGATTATCGAATTTCGCGCCGTGTGGTCGTTTGAATTGTATCAGGCGTGTCTGGATGCGGCGGGGATTAAGCTTTCGTTGAAAAGCTTGCTGGCTGAAGAACAAGGCCATTTGGCGGAAATGGAAGAAAATTTGGTGAATTTAGACGCCGACACGTCAGAACGCGTTAATCGCTTTTTGGCAAAAGAACGGGTGTTGTTTGAACGTCTCCTGGGTCGTCTGGAAACGGCTGTTGGCGCGTCTTCGTAAGTGCCAACACATTGCCGCCCAAAACGAAAAGAACCCCCAATGTGGCCACGGGCGTAAATATATAGCCTTCCAAAAAAACGGATAAAGTTAAAGCCACTACGGGAAACAAAACGGCGGTATAGCCGGCCCGCCCAGCCCCAATGCGTCCCAACAGGGTCAAATACGCGCCAAAGGCTAAGATGGACCCAAAAATAGCAAGGTACAGTAGGGACCAGAGATAGATTGGTGCCCAGTCCCAAGAAAAATTCAAACCCCAAACGAGACCATACAAAGCCATAAACGCCGCACCATAAGCCATGCCATAGGCGTTGGTTTGCAGCACGGGCAAGCCATGGTTTTGGTTGCGCACAGAGGTCAAATTGCCAAGACTGGCGAGAAGAGTGGCGATAAGACACAGTCCCAGCCCAAGTGCTGCACTTGAACGGTGGTGCAAATTGGCAATTTCAGGCCAAAAGACCATTGCCAATCCACAGATACCAAGAACAGTTCCCCCCAAAACGCGGTTAGACACCGAGGTGCCAAAGAACAGGCGCGACCCTAATATGTTCCAGAACACGATGGTGGAAAATACCACGGACACCAATCCGGTTGTGAGGTGGCCTGTGGCCACATAAAAAACCGCATAGTTGGTACAGAAAAGAAACAGACCTTGTAGCGCCATCCAACCATGATCTAAAAAGCCGAAGCGCATATGTTTACGTCGGACCAAGCACCAAACGCATAACAATATAGCAGCGATCAAAAAACGATAAGCAACTGAAATTTCAGGGGCTACGGTGCCCAGCTGCAATTTTATAGCATACCACGTTGACCCCCAAATGAGCACGGTCGTGAGATAGAGGGAAAGCGTTGACATGGATTTTTACCCGGATGGTGGCAATTGCTTATAAACCTTGATATAAGACCCGCCATAAGACGCTAACACACAAGGGATGAGACCGTGAATAAGATCTTGGATAAGCTTGCCTATGGGCCAACTGTATTTTTGGGGCTGGTATTTTTCATGATGCCTTTTTATCCCGAACCACATTTGGTTGAAAAGGCAAAAATTCTGATGGACGGAGCCGTTATGGAACCGCGCGATTGGGTGGATATTGTCTTGCATTCAACAGCGGGCCTGGTGGCGTTGACAAAGTTTTTGCGTAACCGTGAACTTGCCAAGTTGAGTTTGGTGGCCGATGGCGACCGCGATTCAGAACCTTCCGCCTCCCATGACCAGCACTCAGACGAGCCCTAAACGCTTAAACGACATCCCAGATATGCACGCAATGCACTGGTTATTTGAAACTTATCAGCGTAGCTTGCAGGCCTGATGAAAAGGTTATTTTGTGTAAAAATAGAATCTTCGGCTCTGTCTGGTGCACTCTGGATGGCCTTAGCGGCGAGCTTATTGGGCACATTGAGCCTTTTGGTACGCGTGATTTCAGCCGACCTACATCCTTTTGAAATCGCTTTTTTCAGAAACTTAGCGCAGCTTGTGTTCATGCTGCCCTGGGTGTTGGTGGCGGGTTTTAGTGTTCTGCGAACAAAGCGTGTGTGGGCGCACACACGCCGTTCTGCATTTGGTATATTGGCGATGCTGTCGTGGTTTTGGGTGTTGACCAAAATGCCCATTGCCGAAGCAACGGCGATTAGTTTTTCGGCACCTTTGTTTACAACGCTTGGCGCCGCCTTGTTTTTGAGGGAAAGCGTTGGGATACGCCGCTGGGCTGCAACTTTCGTTGGATTTATGGGCGTTTTGATTATCATTCGGCCCGGCTTTCGTGAGGTTGAAGAACCGCAACTCATCGCCATCATCTGCGCCATTTTAATTGCGGGCGCAATGCTTTCGAATAAGTCGTTATCTAAAAGTGAGAATCCAAATGCCATGGTGGTATGGATGGGCGCATTGATGAGCGTCTTTTCTTTACCCCCAGCGTTGACCGTTTGGCAGTGGCCTGCATCCCATATATGGCCATGGTTGATGGTATTGGGGGCGGTGGCAACGGCGGCCCACTTGGCGATTAACAGGGCCTTTGCGCGCGGTGATGCATCGTTTATTGCGCCGTTTGGTTTTATACAAATTCCGTTTGTCGCCATCGTGGGCTTTGGAGTTTATGACGAAGTTCCAGACCTTTGGACCTGGGTTGGGGCCATCGTGATTATGGGGTCTGGAGCTTATACGGCGCACCGCGAAGCCAAGCACAAGCAGGGGCTTAAGGCATTGGAGGCGGGGTTGAAGCATCCAGCTTAACGGTGATTTCAACGCGTCTATTTTTGGCGCGGTTTTCATCGGTATCGTTGGGAGCCAAGGGCCTGGAATCCGCATATCCTTGAACGGTGATGCGATCTTTGGTGATGGACGTATGCTGCATAATATAATGAGCCACCGAAGTTGCACGGCTGGCCGATAGGTCCCAGTTGGATCGATATTGATCGGTGCTGATGGGAATGTTATCGGTATGCCCGGAAATGATAATTTGTCCTTTCCCTTTTTCGAGCTGCGTAAGTACCTTACTTAAAATAGGTAGAAAATCAGGCTTCATAGTGCCTTGACCAGAGCCAAAGGATTGCTTGTCGGGAAAGCGGATAACGGTGGAATTGCCCGCGCGGACCAAATCCATAACATCGGCAGCGATTTCAGAAGCCATAAGCGATTGAATATCGTTAAAGGTCCGCCGGCTGGCTTCGGCTTGCAGATCAGGAACTTCTTGTTCTGGCTCCTCAATGGGTTCGTCAACGACTTCAGGTTCGGGCGCGACCTGCTCAGTAATTTCTTGTTCGGGAATCGGAATTTGCACCACGTGTTTGACGGCGGTGCTAGAGGTAAAGCCATCCAATTCAACGAGACCAGCAAGGCGGTCGAGGGACTGTAAGCCAAAAGCACTGCGCATGGCTCCTGCCACTTTTTTAAATTCTTGAACCTCCATGTTGGAAAAGGATAGCAACAAGATAAAGAACGTAAGTAAGAGGCTCATGAGGTCCGCAAAGGTGACGATCCATAATGGCGCACCACCGCCCCCTTTTTTGCTCATGGCGCGCCCTCCCCACCATCTTCTTTTCCTTCCTCATCATCGGCACGGACTCGCTGGTTTTCAGGAAGAAAGCCTTCCAAAATATCAGCCAGAATCATGGGGCTTTGGCGCTGATGGATTTGCATGATGGATTCTAAAATCAGTTCTTTAGAAAGGCGTTCTTCTTCCGTTTTGGCTTCGAGTTTGTCGGCAATCGGCAGGGCAATCAGGTTGGCTATGATGGCCCCGTACAAGGTGGTTAAAAGGGCAACCGCCATCGCCGGGCCAATGGATTTGGGATCATCCATAGACGATAGCATTTGCACCAAACCAACCAAAGTTCCGATCATGCCAAACGCAGGTGCGCTATCGCCAATGGCTTTAAAAATGCTTGATCCTTCTTCATTGCGGTGAATGGAAAGTTCCATGTCGCGGATCAATGCGTTTCGGATGACTTCAGGCGGGTGGCCATCCACGCACAATTTGATGCCCCGGCGAAAGAATGGATTGACGACTTCGATCTCTTCGAGCGCTAAAACGCCTTTTTTACGAGCGATCTCTGCCAATTCTAAGGACGTTTCGATGAGATTGCGGGGGTCGTGATGGATGTTCAAAAGAGCCGATTTTGAACCCGTCATAAGGGCTATGAAGACCTTGTTGAGTGGAAATTTGACAAATGTAGCCGCCATCGTGCCGCCCACAACAATTAAAAAACCCGGTAAATTCAGGAAGATAAACAAATCTGAGCCGACTAAGATGGCGGCCAGCACCACACCGACGCCAACAAACAAACCGATAAGTGTGGCTAGGTCAATGCGGTCCATTAATTTTAACCCTCAAAAAAGTTTTTTATTATTATACATTATTCTCAAGTATTTAGTATCCATTTCCGGGCTAAGAAGGGCAAGAAGTAAGTTTAGCATTTTTCTGATATTTTGCGATAAACCAACAATTCCCTACGCGTGCCCTTGCGCCAAAAGCTTGTGCAGCATAAGTATAGCGCACAGACTTTTATTTTGATGGGTAAAGCCTATGGACCTCGTTCTTATTAACCTAATTAAGGTGCTAATTGTTGCCCTTACCTTCTATCAATATATTGTGATCGCTAACGTCGTGTTCAGCTGGTTGGTGGCGTTTAACGTGATCAATACGTCTAATCAATTTGTTTATATGATCATGGATTTCACGTATCGCTTGACCGAACCCTTGTACAGCCGCATTCGTAATGTGCTACCAAATTTAGGCGCAGTTGACTTGTCGCCGATCATCGTACTGCTGGGGATCTTTTTCATTCAAGGCATGTTGGGCGATGTTCTTTATAGGATGTAGGGCGTGGGTAACGGTTTTTATGAGCGCCTGGAAAATGGCCTAAATATCCGTATTCGCCTGACCCCATCGGGACGCGCGATGCAGATAGACGGCGTGGTGCAAAACAGAGACGGCCAAGACGTTTTGAAAGCCATCGTGACCACGGCCCCTGAAAACGGTAAGGCCAACCAAGCCTTAGTTAAGTTGTTAGCCAAAGAATGGAAGCTGGCAAAATCGACCTTTGAAGTGTTAAAAGGCCAGACCAGCCGTAACAAAGTCTTGCACCTCAGCGGTGATGCAAATCAATTGGCAAACGTATTGGACGGTTGGGCCAAAAAAAAGGGATAGGCGCATGAGCGAAGCCAAAAAGATTGATGGAAAAGCCTTTGCCGAAGGTCTGCGCCGCCGCGTCGCTGCCAAGGTCGAAAAGATTAAGGCGGCTCACGGCATTACCCCGGGCTTAGCCGTGATCTTAGTTGGCGAAGACCCGGCTTCTCAAGTGTATGTCCGCAATAAAGGCGTTCAAACTGCCGAATGCGGCATGACCTCGTTGGAATTTAAAATGCCCGACACGGTGAGCGAAGCTGAAGTTCTGGCCAAAGTCGAAAAGCTTAACGCCGATCGGGACGTACATGGCATTTTGGTGCAATTGCCCTTGCCCAGCCATATCAACGAAGCCCATGTCATTAACGCCATCAATCCCGATAAAGACGTCGATGGCTTTCATGTTATCAACACCGGACGGCTTGCCACCGGGCAAAAGGCCATGGTGCCGTGCACCCCGGCGGGTTGCATCATGTTGATCAAAGACGTGTTGGGCGATGACCTATCCGGCTTGCGCGCGGTGGTGGTCGGACGATCAAACATTGTTGGCAAACCGGTCGCGCAATTGCTGTTGAACGAAAATTGCACGGTCACCATTGCGCATTCCAGGACCAAGGATTTGGCCGATGAATGCCGCCGCGCCGATATTTTGGTCGCTGCCGTGGGGCGTCCGCAAATGATCCCTGGGGATTGGATCAAACCTGGGGCGTGTGTGATCGACGTTGGTATCAATCGCATTGCGGCCCCGGAACGCGGCGAAGGTAAAATGCGTTTGGTTGGTGACGTCGATTATGATAGCGCCGTCAAAGTCGCGGGCTCCATCACGCCGGTCCCCGGCGGTGTCGGTCCCATGACCATTGCCGCCCTCTTGGCCGCCACTGTCACCGCGTGCTGTCGGATTGAAGGCTTTGCTGAGCCGGAAGGGTAAAAGCGGGTGCCAATCGAATCCTTCAGTCCGAAATGGACCCAAGGCGTGGCGGGTTTGATTGTGCCCATTCAGCGCGTCGAGTTTGGTATCGACATTACCTATCACGACCAACCCGATCTTCAAGACATCACCGGTTTTTACCAAACGGGGCTGGGTGGCTTTTGGCTGGCAATTGAAGCTGACAAGGTCGTTGGTACGATCGCCTTGAAGGACATCGGCGAAGGCATGGCGGCTGTGCGCAAACTCTTTGTGGCGAGCACCCACCGAGGTTCGGATAAAGGCCTCGCTAAGGCTCTTTTGCAAACCCTCATCAGCCATGCCCAAATGTTCGGTTTGACAACTCTCTACCTCGGCACCACGGCTGATTTTAAAGCGGCCCATCGTTTTTACGAAAAACATGACTTTAACGTGATGGACCCGGCCAAACTCCCCCAAAGCTTTCCTAGAATGGCCGTTGATACGCGGTTTTACGAGCGTTTACTCCCGCAAGTCTAGGGCCTTAAAATCGTCTCTTGAGCTCAGCCGTTTCTAACTTGGTTGAGGAATTGGCTGACTTGGGTGTTGAGGGCTTCGGCTTGTTTGGAGAGCTCGTTTGAGGACGAGAGCATTTGATTGGCGGAATTTCCGGTTTCGTCTGCGGCTTGGGTGACGCCAGAGATATTGGTTGAGACCTCGGTGGTGTCGCCTGCAGCTTGTTCAATGGTGCGGGCGATTTCGCTTGTCGCGGCACCTTGTTCTTCCACAGCGGCGGCAATGGATGCAGAAATTTCGCTCAGTTGATGGATGGTTTGGCCGATGTTGCCGATGGCTTCCACGGCGGTTTGGGTGGCCCCTTGAATGCCGGAAATTTGGGCGCTGATTTCTTCGGTGGCCTTGGCCGTTTGATTGGCAAGGTTTTTCACTTCGGAAGCCACCACGGCAAAGCCTTTGCCAGCATCCCCAGCGCGCGCGGCTTCAATGGTGGCGTTCAAGGCCAAAAGATTGGTTTGGTCGGCAATGTCGGTGATCATCGCTACCACTTCGCCAATTTTGTTGGCGGCATCGGCGAGACCTTGAATTTTCTGATTGGTTGCTTCGACTTCAGAAACGGCAGTGCCGGCAATGTTTGTAGATTGGGCGACTTGGCTGGAAATTTCTTGAATCGAACAGGACAGTTGTTCAGCCGCCGAGGCCACCGTTTGCACATTTTGCATCGCATGTTCGGACGCTTTGGCGACGATTCCAGATTGTGAAGATGTTTTATCAGCGGTGTTTGTTAAGGATTCCGCCGAAGCATGCATTTCGGTTGCGGCTGCCGATACGCCTTTCACAACGCCGCCGACACTGGCTTCAAAGTCATCGGCCATAGTGGTCATCATTTGACGTTTTTCTTCTTCTGCTTTCTCGCGAGAAGCCTGACGGTCGGCGGCCATCTGGCGCATTTCAAGTTCGCGTTCCCTAAACACTTCTACGGAATCAGCCATTTGTCCAATTTCGTTGGTCCGCCCTTTGGCGGCATTTTCGAAATCGAGCTCTCCTTTGGACAGCGTTATCATATCCGATGTTAAATTCGCAATCGGCCTTGTTATGCCGCGCACGATCACCACCACAAACACCAAGGTTACGCCTAACAATGCCAACGTCAAAATGAGCATGCTGAAAAAGGCTTGTTGCGCTGCATCTTGGATTCCCGTCAACAAAGCAACAAAATCCGAAGCAATTTGATCTTCGACGGCGCGAAGCAAATCGATACGTTGGGAGCTGTTTTTAAACCATTCGTCGGCTGTTCGGCCATTTAAGTTAAATTCCGGTTGAATGCTGGCGATGGCAACCACGCGCATATCATTGACTTCCATAATGGAGTCACCAACCATGGTATTTTTGAAAAAAGCTTTTTGGCTATCGGTGGCGTTGACTTCAAATCCTTTTAACAAAAGTTCTTGTTGGGCAATGAGTTCGACAAAATTCTTATGATTTAGAAATCGAAAGGAGCGCCCTTTAATAAATTCTGCACTGCCCAAGTCGCGTTCGACCCCGGCCAGTTCTTTCGCCTGTAAAAAGTTGCTATAAGCCGTGATGGCTTTCGTGACCTCGGCGTTCGAGCTAATGGCCGACATGTCTTGAATAACGGACATTAAATTTTGAATCACTGTGGTGTAATATTTGGATACGCGCAGAACGGTATTTCTGCGTTTTAAAACTTTACCCCGGAACTTATCAATACCCTTTAACGAGTCCAGCGCCGCTTGCATGTGGCCGACAAGCAAGTCACGTGGCGTCTTCGCGATTTCGTCATTTTGTTCAGCGCCGGCCTCTTTATTGGCCTCAGCCTGAGCCTTCCGTGCTTCATCGGCAGCGGCTTGCTCTTCGGGGGATAAGACCTTAAAGGCTTCGCTGTCAAATTGCTGTAAGGCCATCACAAGTTCGGATAGCTTGCTTTCTGTGTTGGGAAATTGAGCCGGCAGTTCGGTCTTAAACTTTTTACCTTTGGAGCCAATGTACATCGCGGCTAAGCCGCGTTCCTTTTGAAGTTCTTGTGCCAGATTGCTGATGACAGGGGCCAGTCGGGCGATTTCGTTCAAATGTTTCATTTCTGAAGCCGTTTGACGCAGATCCAAAAGCACATAACCGGAAAATAGAACCAAGCCAAGAATGGGTAAAAACAGAGATAAAGCAATGCTGGTTCTAATTTTCATATTTTTCATGGCATCATCCAGGTGTATCGTTAATGTAAAAGGGTAACAATGCAGATTTTTTAGAATAAAATTAAGAGTTTAGAGAGGCAGTATTTGAGGGGCACCTTCAACTAGTCCACAAATACTAGGTTGTTGGTAATACAGAATCAATCGTTGATTTTTGTTTTGTACGATTTATGGTGATTGCATTCACTGCCGTTGTAAAGTCGTACCTGTATCAATCTCTCAATTTGTCAATTTTGTGCTCTTTTAAACTGAGCCAGCATCAGCATCTTGCAAACCCCGCTTTCCAAGTGCCTCGCACAGTGCTAAAAGCCGCTCATGACCGATCTTTCACACATTCGAAATTTTTCCATTATCGCCCACATTGACCATGGCAAGTCAACCTTGGCGGATCGCTTGATTCAATTTTGCGGCGGCTTGACCGACCGCGAAATGTCGGCGCAGGTTCTCGATTCCATGGATATCGAGCGCGAACGCGGCATCACCATCAAAGCCCAAACCGTGCGCTTGATGTACAAGGCCCATGACGGTCAAATCTATCAAATCAATTTGATGGACACTCCCGGTCACGTCGATTTTGCCTATGAGGTGTCGCGATCATTGGCCTCGTGCGAAGGTGCTCTTTTGGTGGTGGATGCCTCGCAAGGTGTGGAAGCACAGACCTTGGCCAATGTTTATATGGCGCTGGACAACAACCTTGAGATCATTCCGGTGCTTAACAAAATCGATCTGCCTGCCGCCGAACCGGAAAAGATCCGCGAACAAATCGAAGATGTGATCGGTATTGACGCTTCTGAGGCCCTGCTCGTGTCCGCAAAATCGGGCATCGGCATCGAAGAAACTTTGGAAGCCATCGTCACCCAGCTGCCGCCCCCCGTTGGGAACCGCGATGCGCCGCTGAAGGCCTTGTTGGTCGACAGTTGGTATGATGCTTATTTAGGCGTGATGATTTTGGTGCGCGTGATTGATGGGTCTCTGAAACGCGGTCAAAAAATCCGTATGATGTCTTCGGGTTCAAGCCATCAGGTCGATCAAGTCGGCGTGTTCACGCCTAAAATTGTCAAGACGGCTGAATTGGGTCCAGGAGAGATGGGCTATCTGACAGCGTCGATCAAAACCGTGGCCGATACCAATGTGGGTGATACCATTACCGATGAGAGAAATCCTGCTCTTGAAGCTTTGCCAGGCTTTCAGCCTTCGGTGCCCGTGGTGTTTTGCTCGCTGTTCCCGGTTGATGCGGCGGATTATGATGATCTGCGCGATTCCATGGGCAAGCTTCGGCTTAACGACGCCAGTTTTGAATTTGAAGCGGAAACATCAGCGGCCTTGGGTCAGGGCTTTCGCTGTGGCTTTTTAGGTCTTTTACATCTGGAAATTATTCAAGAGCGGTTGGAACGTGAGTTTAATCTAGATCTCATCACCACCGCCCCTTCGGTGGCTTATAAGCTTCATTTGAACAACGGCGACCTGATTGATTTGCACAATCCTGCCGATATGCCCGACCCGACCCAGATTCAAGCCATTGAAGAGCCTTGGATTAAGGCCACCATCATGGTGCCGGATGAATATTTGGGCGCGGTGTTGGGCTTGTGCACGGATCGTCGCGGTATTCAATCGGAACTCACCTACGTCGGATCTCGGGCTATGGCGGTGTACCGATTGCCGTTGAACGAAGTGGTGTTTGATTTTTATGACCGTTTGAAATCCATCACGCGCGGTTATGCGTCCTTTGATTATGAAATGGATGGCTATACCGAGAATGATATGGTGCGCATCCAAATTTTGGTGAATGCAGAGCCCGTGGATGCGCTGTGCTTTATTTGCCACCGTTCACAGTCAGAAAATCGGGGCCGTCAGGTGTGCGAACGCTTGAAAGATTTGATCCCTCGCCAATTGTTCAAAATCCCTATTCAAGCTGCCATTGGCGGCAAGGTTGTGGCGCGCGAAACCATTTCGGCAATGCGCAAAGACGTGACCGCTAAATGTTATGGCGGCGATATATCGCGCAAGAAAAAGCTGTTGGAAAAGCAGAAAAAGGGCAAAAAGAAAATGCGTCAATTCGGCAAAGTCGAAATTCCGCAAAGCGCCTTTATCAATGCGCTTAAGATGGGCGACGATTAGACCTTAGTTTCAATGCTTTTTACCCAGTAAATAATCACGATCGGGCCGAACGTCGTCAACAATGTTGTTTTCGGTATAGTGATCCTCGGCAATGTTTATGTCGTTGTGGCTGTCGGGTTCTTGGTCGTCGTGTGAGCCGTCGTGTTCTATGTCAGCAAAGTCTTCATAGTTTTGCTCTTTGGCGTGCTTGGCCAATTCATCGAATAAAAACATCGAATTTTCTAAATCAACGTCTTCTTGAGATTTCTTTCGGCGACCGACAGCAACCAAAACAAATCCGGGGACGCCAAAAAGCGCCCAGGTGGGAATTTGCAATATCGCTTGCCACACCTTGCTGGGGTGCGAGCGCACAAAGGCTTCGTATTGCTGAGGGGCAAAAAAGCCCCAGACTTTGCCCGCTGGCGGCAGCGAGCCAATCTCTGTCGTCATAAGGTGCGCAGCAAAATCAGCAGCGCTGGCGACAAAGGCCAGCACCAATAACATCCTGCCAAGTAACGATAAAAACGGCTTCATGAAGGTGATTGTAATGCGCTTGAAAGCTTTGGTCATCCTCCAAAATGAGTTCAGGCTAAAAAAGCATCGTATTTCTCACCGAGACGCTTGTATTTACCCCCCTGTTTGGTTAGGTTGCGCGCTCTAACTCAAAGGAGAGGTGGCCGAGTGGCTTAAGGCGCACGCTTGGAAAGCGTGTGTACGTTAACCCGTACCGGGGGTTCGAATCCCCCTCTCTCCGCCAATCAATAAAGCCGGGTCCTCAGGGGCCCGGCTTTTTGAGTCGGGGATAGGGATTGAAAACGAAGCCCAAGTTCTTATTTGTTGTAATGCCGCCCCGCAAAACACAGACAGTGAAACCTTAAGCCGCAGGAGACTTTACGACGATGTATATTGCTATGAATCGTTTTCGAATCATCAAAGGCGAAGAAGTTGAGTTTGAGCGCATTTGGGCAGAGCGCGATACGCACCTGAACGAGGTTCCTGGTTTCGTCGAATTTCACCTTCTGCGCGGCCCCACGCATGAAGACCACACCCTCTTTGTTTCCCATACCATCTGGGACAGTGAACGCTCTTTTAAAGATTGGACGGAATCCGATGCGTTTCGAAAAGCGCATGCGAAAGCGGGGGGATCGAAGAAAAGCGTTTATATGGGGCCGCCTCAGTTTGAGGGCTTTGAGGCCGTTCAGGTTCTAACCAAAACGTAAAAATAATCGCTTTCTACGTAAATTATTCTGATCATTGTGACCGACGTCACTTCGCCGGCGCCCTGAATCGAGCATATTTATTGAGACAGGGGTTAAAGTGCTTCTGTCAGACGTTGTGAATTCAGATTTGAAAACTTTTACAGATTAGAGATCAAGAAAATGGCAAAAAAATACAAATCAATCGGTTGCGTCCTCGGCCTTATCTTAATGTCATCGATGTTAAATGGCTGTGTGGCTGTCGCGCTTGTTCCGGCCGTCTTGAACTTAGCTGCAGAAGGTGTGTCTGTTCAAACAACGGGACAAACCATCACCGAAAATATTAAAGACGCCATTAAAAACGCAAATACCGAAGACGAAGTCGTAGAGGTCGCCGCTCTTCAACACCCTGGCTTCCCACCTCGCAAACCAACCCCTCCCCAAAAACAGCCTGAGCTGTTTGCCATATCGGGTCCGGTTGGCATGATTGGCAAGTTTTAGGTTTTAAGGCCGGGTCTAACTTGACCGCGCCGAACCTCGTTTTGCCCCACCAAACACTTTACCCGGTCCGGCGCCACTTGGCCCTTTTATGGATTGATTGCCTGGATTAAAGGTCCCTGGATGGGTGGGTGATTCGGCCTGTTTCGCGCTGGCAGCCCTTTTTTTGGCCTTTTTCAATGCATTTCCTTTGGCCCGTTGGCTGGCTTTTGCTTTGGTCATCGTTTCTTGCCCTTTACGTTACGCGGTAAAACATAAAGACGAGCATACAGCATTAAATTGCAGATGTAGGGATTTATTGTAAGTCAGGCCAGCACGCTCTAGAGTGTCAAACGAGATGGATGAACACGTCTGGGGAACGCAGTGTCATACGATCATTTGCACCAGTTTAAAGATCAAAGCGAGCTTGATATTTTAGAGCTTGTTCCCACGCCGACGTGGATTTTTGATCTGGGGAACTATAAGTTTTGGTGGTGCAATCAGGCTGGCCTTGCGTTTTGGGGCGTCGAATCTGTTCAAGACATGCTGAAAAAGGATATGTCTGGCGACAGCGAAGGCACGCGGCGGCGTATGGAACAGGTGTTCGAAAAAGCCGCAACGTTGGGTGAGTCCAACGAATCTTGGACCACTTACCCAAATGGTGAACCAAAAACAGTCCACATGCGTCAACGCGCGTTGCTGTTGGGCAACGAGGGTTCCGAAGGCATTTTGGCCTTTATTTCCGAAGATGTTGATTTGGGCAGCGAGATTGAAAACCTATTGTTGGTTGATGCCACCCGTTACACGTCTGCGATCATTTCCATTTTTACTTTCGACGGCCAATTGATGCGGCAAAATCCGGCGGCGGCAGATGCCTATGGCGTCGATCGGGCCGTTGATCATAAGGGTGAGGACTCTTTGTTTGTTCGACGCTTCGCCGATGAGAACGAAGGTCGATCGCGTTTTGAGACCGCAAAAAAGCTAGAAGGCTTGCGCGGCGAGCATGAAATGATCACGCGTGACGGTCCCCGTATTCACATGGTGGATGTGCAGGTCAGCCGCAATCCATTAACTGGCGATCATAATTTTATTGTCACCGAAGATGACGTAACGCTGCGCATCTTGATGGAAAAAGAACTGCGTACAGCCAAAGATCAAGCCGAAAGCAGCAATCAAGCCAAACGGGATTTTTTGGCCAACATGAGCCACGAAATCCGCACCCCGATGAATGCCATTATTGGTCTGAGCCATTTGGCCTTGAAAACGGATATGACGCCCCGCCAATCGGATTATTTGAACAAAATAGAGTCGTCATCGAAAAACCTGCTGGAAATCATCAACGACATTCTTGATTTTTCCAAGATCGAAGCCGGTCAGATGAACATGGATTCTGTACAGTTTCAGCTAGAAGAGGTGTTTTCAAATCTGTCCAATGTGGTCGGCTTAAGCGCGGAATCAAAGGGATTAGAATTTTTGATTTCCGTGTCGCCCGAGACTCCGAACGACTTGGTGGGGGACCCGATGCGGCTGCGCCAGGTGTTGGTGAATTTGGTTAACAATGCGATTAAATTTTCCGATCATGGGGATGTGATCGTCTCGACCGAAGTTGTCAAAAAAGATAAAAAATCCGTCCAGCTGCGTTTTCGCATTCAAGATTACGGCATTGGCTTGAACGAAGAACAATCGGCAAAACTGTTTTCCGCCTTCAGCCAGGCCGATGCCTCAACCACCCGACGCTATGGCGGCACGGGCTTGGGGCTTTCTATTTCGAAGCAATTGGTCGAACAGATGGGCGGTGAAATCGGGTTGCGCAGTCAACCCGGCAAAGGCAGTACGTTCTTTTTCACCGCGAACTTTGGTGTGGTTGAACAGCAACTTCAACATGTGAGTAAAGTTTTTCCGGATTTACGTGGACTGAAGGTTTTGGTGGTGGACGATAATGCCACGTCGCGGGCCATTTTAAGAAGTATGCTTCAAACCTTGTCGTTTGACGTTGAGGAGTCCGCGCGTGGCGAGGCCGCCCTCGCACAGGTTAAAAAGGCAAAGGTGGACAAGAACGAATTTGATCTTGTTTTGATGGACTGGAAAATGCCGGGTTTAGATGGCCTTCAAACGGCAGAGAAAATTCGTGCCCAGTTTGGCGGTTCGCGAACCCCAATTATTTTCATGGCCGCAGCCTATGGTCAAGATGAACTTGAACGGCATTTGGATCGCATCGGGACCGCGAGGGTGCTGTCAAAACCGGTCAACCAGTCAACCCTTTTTGACGCCATCGTGCAGTGTTTTAACAAACCCATTGATGCGGTTGAAGACGGGCCTGCGACCCCTGCCGACGTGATGGCGGCCTTGGTTGGGCGCCGTATTTTGCTCACCGATGACAATGAAATCAATCGCCAAGTTGGCCGGGATATTTTGGAAGATATTGGTGTTTTCGTCGATTTGGCAGAAGACGGGAAACAGGCGATTCAGGCGCTTTTGGATGCGCCCGAGCATAGCCCGTATGACGCGGTTTTGATGGATATTCAAATGCCAGAGATGGATGGCTATGAGGCAACCGCCGAAATTCGCAAAGACCTGCGGTTTAAAACGTTACCGATCATAGCCCTGACCGCACATGCGCTTCAATCAGAACGCGACAAGTGTCTTAAGGCAGGCATGACCGACCATGTTTCTAAGCCCATTGATCCAGAACAATTGTTTGAAATCCTGGCCAAATGGATTCTCGCGCGTGGTTTAGAGGCCGCGCAGATAAAAACAACTCCAACGCCTGGGCCGCTCATAGACGGCTTGCCAGAAAACATGGCGGGCATTGATATGGCTCAAGGGCTAAAACGTCTCGGTGGCAAACGGGCGCGTTTTGCCCAACTTCTCAAAATGTTTTTCAAAGCCAAACGTGAAGTGGTTGACGAAATTAAAGTCGCCTTAGCCACAGGGGACCGTGATCAAGCCCGCCATCTGGCCCACGACACCAAAGGCGCGGCCGCATCGCTTTCCCTCAACGATTTGTCAAACGCCGCCGCCACATTAGAAGCCGCTCTCAAAGATGCAGAGCCTCAAGACCTTGAGAAAAATCTTGAACGTTTGACCACCAGCCATGCCCAAGTGATGGCAGAACTCGCCGTTTTGGACGTCGCCAGCTCTTCCAACCCTTTAGATACAGATGAAGACTTGGATTTAGCGAAGGCCATCCCCTTAATTGAGGCTTTATTGGCGTTTTTAAACCTTCAAGATTTAGCCGCCGAAAAACAGTTTTTGGCGCTTAAAACAGCGCTCAACACGTCCGTTTTTGCGGCCGACGTTGAAGCTTTGGAAACGGCCATCATAGGGCTTGATTTTAAGGCGGCAAAGGGTGCTTTAAATCACATTTCAAATGCTTTGGGGGTGCAATCACGAGCCGCGCCTGTCCCCCAAAAGCTGGGTACAAAGACGATTCTGATTGTTGACGATGAAGTTATAAATATTAAAGTTCTGGCCGAGGTGTTGACCCATGAGGTGCGGGTGCTGTGTGCCTTAAATGGCGAGGATGCCATCTCAACAGCGATCGGCGCGCAGCCGGACTTGATTTTATTAGATGTTATGATGCCCCACATGAATGGACACCAAGTGTGTCGGCGGCTAAAAGCCGACCCCCGGGTGCGAGATATTCCCATTATTTTTATCACCGCCATGAGCGATGAAAAAGATGAAGCCATCGGCTTGGAAATGGGGGCAATTGATTACATTTCAAAACCGTTTCAGCCCGCCATCGTTCGGGCGCGTACGCACAACCACTTAGAGCTCAAACAGCAACGCGATACCCTAAGACGCATGTCGGACGAACTGTCCATTGAGGTTAGTGAGTTGATGGCGGCCGAGCAAAAAATTTCCCATCTGGCCATGCATGATCAATTGACCGGACTGCCCAACCGCACGCTGTTTATGGATCGCCTTGCGTCGTCGCTGTCGGCAACCAACCGCACGGAAAGCTTCGTTGCGGTTCTGTTTATTGATTTAGATGGCTTTAAGGCTGTGAATGATGAACTTGGTCATTTGATCGGTGATCAGTTGTTAAAGCGGGCGGCGCTTGATTTGCTCAAATGTGCGCGCGAAACGGACACCGTTGCGCGGTTTGGGGGTGATGAGTTTGTGGTGTTGCTGACCAATCTGCAAGACCCTCAAAAGGTCGAAAAAATTGCCGAAAATATGCTCGTTGCCCTGTCCGTTCCGTTGTGTGTTGACGATGTAAAGGCGCATGTCAGCGGCAGCATTGGGATCGCGCTTTCGGGCCAAGGTGAAATGGATATCAAAGATCTGATTCAAAAAGCCGATGGAGCCATGTACGAAGCGAAACGTGAGGGTAAAAATACTTACGTCTTTAGCACCTGATATCAACCTGCAAACGATCCATTGTCCCAGGTCTGTGTTAGGGTTAGATTGGCACCTTCACCGACAAAGAAAGATTCTCTTATGACCGACTGCCCGTGTAATTCAGGATTAGATTATAATGACTGCTGTGGACCAATTTTGGCCCAAACGGCGAAAGCCCTAACCGCTGAAGCCCTCATGCGCTCGCGCTACACTGCCCATGTGAAGGGCGATTTTGAACATGTGGCGAACACGCATGCTTCAAAAATTCAATCGACCTACAATATATCTGCGGCCAAGGCTCAATCAAAAAATACCGAATGGGTTGGTTTGGAAATTCGCGAAACGGTGGATGGTGGACCAGACGACGAAACGGGTACGGTGTTGTTTGCGGCACGCTTTATGGAAAATGGTGAGTTGAACGTGCACCGCGAATTGGGTGAGTTTTGCCGAGAAAACGGCGATTGGGTTTATGTCGATGGCAAAATCAATCCCCAAGGAGCCCCCGTGCGTGTAGACAAAGTCGGGCGTAACGATCCGTGCCCCTGCGGTTCTGGCAAAAAATACAAAAAGTGCTGCGGAGGGTAAACCTCTTATGGACCATCATTTTGGCTGTACGGCGTGCGGAAAATGTTGTCACGGCTGGTTGCCGTTGTCGATCAAAGACGCGCTGGCACATGCCGATCGGTTTCCCTTGTTTTTGTTTTGGATGCCCGCCCGCCCCGGTGGGAAATCCTATGATTTGACGGCGCGTTTGGGCTTTGAATTGAAGCTTAAAAACCGTAAAAAAGTGGCGGTTCGGGTGTTCCCCGTTTCCTACGTGCCAACGGGCATGGCGTGTCCGGCGTTGGCCGAAGACGGTTTGTGTCAGGTTCATGAAAACAAGCCGCAACGGTGTCGCACCATGCCCTTGTCGGGCAGTCGGGCGGAAAATGATCAGGTGGATTTGTTAAGGCCTAAACCCGGCTGGGATTGCGATACATCTACGGAGGCGCCGTTGGTCTATCAAGATAAGAAAATCGTAGGCCGCGAGGACTTCAAAGCTGAACGTCAACGTCTTGAGGCTGACTCCAATATCTTAAAACCGTTTGCCCAGTTGATGCTCGACAGTGTACCCAGTTTACGTATGGATTTACAAAAAGTCGCCCTGCGCCCCAAAGGGGGACACATCATCGTCAACTTTTCGACCCTGATCCCCAGGCTTGCCGATGTTGATATTTTGGATTTTGCCGCCAAACAGCAACCCGTGATGCAAGCGTTTGCCCAAAAAACCAAAGGCCATGCGGACTATAGCCAAGACCACAAGCGTTATCAGGCCTGTGCAGATGCGTGGCAGCAGGTGTTGGAATCATGAAAGCCGCCAAAACCAGAGCGCGGACCGAAGATGCATCGTTCATAGAAGATGCCAGGGATGCTCAACCGAAACCAGGCGCTGGCAAAGGTGGCGGCGGGAACGGTAAGCCGCCCAAAGGCCCCCAGGATTTAAACGCGTCCCCACGCTGGAAACGCATCGCTTATGGGTTCAGCGTGGTGAGTGTTTGGGGCTTCGTTTTGGGTGGTATTGGCGTGGCGGTGATCGCGTGGGATTTACCGGATGTGGATAAAGCCATCCAGCCGACGCGCAAGCCCGTGGTGCGGGTTCTGACCCAAGACGGCCATGAATTGGCCCGGCGTGGAGATCGATATGGTGCGGCGGTCAGCTTGCAAGACGTGCCTTTAATGTTGCCCCAGGCTATTTTAGCGACCGAAGATCGGCGTTTTTATGATCACTTTGGTATCGATCTGATTGGCATCGCCCGCGCCATGTGGACCAACGTGAAAGCGGGTGGGATTCGTCAAGGCGGGTCAACGTTGACTCAACAGGCGGCAAAAAATTTATTTTTGACCTCAAAACGGACCTTTCGCCGAAAGTTTCAAGAGGTCTTGTTGGCGTTGTGGTTGGAAGCTAAATTCAGCAAAGACCAAATCCTCACCATCTATATGAACCGGGTGTATTTTGGTCAAAGCGTGTACGGCGTAGATGCCGCAGCGCGCCATTATTTTGGCATATCAGCCCGCCAATTGACGGACTATCAAGCCGCCATGTTGGCAGGCATGTTGAAAGGTCCCAACAGATACAACCCCAGCACCAATTTAAAGGTGGCCAAAAAACGTACCGAAGTGGTGTTGGGCAATATGGTCCGCGCGGGCTATTTTTCTGCGGCTGATATCAAGGCCGTAGCCCGACCCAAACCGGGCTGGGTGGCGGTAAAGCACAAAAGAATCAAGCCCATTGCCCGCCATTATGTGGATTGGGTGTTGGATCAAGTCGGCGACTACGTGACTTTGGATCAAGACGTAAATGTCTTCGTTTCGTTAGATATTCGCCACCAAAAACAAGCCGAAGCAGCGGTTCGGTGGATGATGAAAAGCGGCGGTACCGCGTTAAAACGTGAGGCCAAAGAAGTTGCTTTGGTGGCTTTGGCCCCAGACGGCGCGGTGGTGGCGATGATCGGCGGTCGCCACTATCAATCCAGTCGCTTTAATCGCGCGGTGCAAGCCAAACGCCAACCGGGGTCCGCCTTTAAGCCGATTGTTTTTATGGCGGGCTTTGAAACGGGCTTAAGTCCCGAGACGGTGATGGTTGATGAACCCATCACCATTGATGAATGGTCGCCGCAAAACTTCAACAAAAAATACATCGGCGAAATGACGCTATCGGACGCCATGATGCGTTCGATTAACACCATTGCCGTCAAAGTCTCTGAACAAGCGGGTCGGCAACATGTTAAAGCGATGGCAAAAAAATTAGGCATCACATCTGATTTGACCAGCAAGCCGTCCTTGGCTTTGGGCGTCAGCGAAGTCACGTTGCTGGAACTCACGGCCTCTTATGGAGCCTTCGCCACCGGGGGCCTTGGTTTGTGGCCGTACGCGATTGTTGAAATCCAAAATGCGCAAGGCAAGTCCTTGTATCTACGCTCTGGCGGTGGTCCGGGGCGGGTGATTCCGGCGGCTTATGCCGGGGCCATGAACGCGATGCTGTCTCATGTCATCAATGGCGACAAAGGCACCGGGAAAAAAGCCCGCCTTGACCGCCCTGCGGCTGGCAAAACAGGAACTTCGCAAGACTATCGGGATGCTTGGTTTGTCGGCTATACCGCCGATTTGATCGCTGGCGTGTGGATGGGCAATGACGTTGGTACCTCCATGCAAGGCGTCACGGGGGGCAGTTTGCCGGCGCGGGTGTGGAAAGACTTTATGGTTCAAGCCACCGCCAACACGCAAATTAAGGCTTTGCCAAGTGACCAAATACCGACCGAGGCTGTGCAAGACCTTGAACAAAACAAGCCCAACCCGGTCGAAGATATGGCAAAGGGCCTTTTCAAAAGTATTATCGACGGCTTGTTTGGGCCCTAAAGATTTACGCACCAAGTGCGGCCCGCCTTGACGATTGAGGTTGGCGCTCTTAGATTAGGTGTAACGCAACCATCAGCCCTGTTCAGGATTTCAAAACATGAAACAAATTACCGACGACAGCTTCGATCAAGACGTTATCAGTTCTTCCAATTCCAAACCCGTCTTGGTGGACTTTTGGGCCGAATGGTGTGGGCCGTGCAAACAGATTGCCCCTTCGCTTGAAGAACTGGCCGCTGAAATGGGCGACAGTATCGAAATCGGCAAGGTCAACATCGACAATAATCCGCTCAGCCCGTCAAAATATGGTGTGCGCGGTATTCCGACCTTGATCATTTTTAAAGACGGTCAACCTGCTTCCGTTAAAATCGGTGCCTTGACCAAAGGCAAGCTTAAAGAATGGATCGACAGCACGATTTAAGGCCTGGTGATTTAACAACCCGTCACAGGGTGCCTGTCCTACATTTTAAAAGGGGCCGACTGAAATGTCGGCCCCTTTTTTTGTTGGTGAAAGCTGTTCCCCTCAGCTTCATCACTGAAATGACGGGCTTTAGATTATAATTGGAGAGAGGGAAAATCTGTCCTGAATTTGTGCAACATCCACCTGCATAGAAATGCTGAGCATAAGGCAAAAGCCTTCTCGGTTTGTGCCGGCAAAGGAGATGGACACGGTTACCAAAGTGGTTATCAGTGCGGCATCAGCAAAACGCTGAGCAAAGCTGAAATGGCCACAACCAAAGGAAAAATTTGCGATAGCGCCCTTGACTTCAACACGCTTCAGTACCAAGGCAACATGGTTGGGGGGCTGCATCAGCCCAAAGCTTTGCCAACGGGTACAGGTACACCTGTTGAATTTACGGGTTCAACTACGGGTCCCTCTTACAGTGAACAAACCTGCTCTCCTTATCAGGTGACTTGGAACGTTCGTCCCGGCTGTGCCAAGGTTGATATCAACACCATCGGCAACTTCTGCAAAGGTAATGTGTTCAAAGAAGACCATGCGCATGGTGTCAGAGAACTCGTCACCAACACGAAGCTGTTGTCGGTCATCAAATAAGCTCAAATATGGGTGGTCTTGCACCTCTGTCAGCCAAATAAAAAGCCATCTCCTTTGGGAGGCGGATTTTTTTGGTGCTATCGCTAGGCCGGGTTGTCGGGCTTGGCCATGGTTTTGAAAGTTGGCAAAGCGCGTTCGTATTGGCGCGGATAGGGGGCTTCGGAACGGAGCGCTTGGGCTGCGCGCCAGGTCCAATGGGGATCAAACAACATCGCACGCGCCAACGCGATCATGTCGGCTTGACCGCTACGGACGATGGTTTCGGCCTGCATCGGTTCGGTGATTTGCCCCACCGCAATGGTGGTCATGTCGGTGACTTGCGCGAGGGCCGCGCACAATTCAACCTGATAGCCGGGGCCGAGTGGGATTTGTTGTTCCATCGACAAGCCGCCGCTGGAAACATGGATAAAGTCGCAATGTCGAGATTCGAGTTCATACGCCAACTGTATGGTGTCGGCCAAGTCCCAACCGTCTTCGATCCAATCGGTGGCCGATACGCGGATCCCGACGGGCTTGTCTTGGGGAAAGGCTGCACGCACGGCGTCGAAAACGTCCAAGACCAAACGCAAGCGGTTTTCGGGCGAGCCCCCGTAGTCATCATCGCGTTGATTGGTCAGCGGCGACAAAAATTGATGTAACAGGTAACCGTGTGCGGCATGAATTTCGATGGCGTCGAACCCTGCTGCATCGGCACGTTTGGCGGCGCTGGCAAAGTCTTCGACAATTTGTTTGATTTCATCCGTGCTCAAAGCATGAGGAGCCGGGCGGGTGTCGTCTAAGGCAAGAGCGCTGGGGGCCACAGTCGTCCAACCGCCTTCGGCGTCGTCAACTTGGCCGCCGCCTAACCACGGCACGCTGCTGGACCCCTTGCGTCCGGCGTGGGCAAGTTGCACCGCCATGGGGGTATTGCCATGGGTTTTGGCGAAGTCCAAGATACGTTTCCAGGCTTGGGCTTGTTCGTCCGTCCACAGGCCTGGACAAGCAACCGAAATGCGCCCACACGATTGCACCGCCGCCGCTTCGGCAATGAACAAGCCATGACCACCCACCGCAAATTGGCCGATGTGCATCAAATGCCAATCGCCGACCACACCGTCATGGGCCGAATACTGGCACATGGGGGCAACCACCACCCGGTTGGCAAGCTCTAAGCCGCGCATTTTCAGGGGCGTGAAAACAGATGATTTACCCATGGTCTTGAGACTCCAATTCTCATAGGCCGAGCACATGCCCAACCAAATAAAGCGATCCGCAAATAAGAATTCGGCCACCTTTGGGCGATAGAATATCGCCAATGGCGGCATTAACCGAGTCCGATTTTATGGCGGTTATATTTAAGCTTTGCGCGGCTTTGAGAATTTCCTTGGCACTTAAGGAATTTTCTTCGCCGACAATGGTGACGGCGCGAAGGCCTTGGACGTGGTGGGCCAAGGGCGCTAAAAACTCAACCGGGTCGCGTTGATTTAATGCCCCAAACACCAGCCATAAATCTTTGTCGGCCCAGGCCTTACAATGGTCGGCCAAAACTTGGGCGGCGCTTTGATTGTGTCCACCGTCCAGCCACAGCTCCCAGCCGTCACTTAACATTTCGGCCAAAGGACCCGTGGTGATGTGTTGCAAACGTCCCGGCCACTCGACCGTTTCTAAGCCCTGCTGGATGGCGCTCTTTGAAATTTCAAAGTCAGGGGCTAAGGCCTTGGCACAAGCCACAGCCAAGCCTGCATTGGATTGTTGGTGCAGACCTGCCAAACGTGGCGAGGGGGCTTTGGCGTTGATAAATTGCAACGGCGCACCCACGGCTTTGGCGTGTTCAATCAACACGGATTCAAGCGCGGAATCGCTTTGTCGGGCGGCCAGGCACCGCACGTTTGCTTTCAATATTCCGGCCTTTTCACCCATGATGGTCGCGACATCATCCCCCAGAAAATGTTGGTGATCCAGCGACACAGGCGTGATGCAAGTGAGGCGTGGTTTTTCAATAACGTTGGTGGCGTCCAAACGCCCGCCCAAACCCGTTTCCAAAAGAACCACATCGGCGGGTGTGCGAGAAAAGGCTAGAAACGCGGCGGCGGTGGTGATTTCAAAAAACGTAATGGGAAGGCCACCATTTGCCGCTTCGCATTCCTTGAGCAAATCATTGAGATTATCGTCCGAAATGAGGGTTCCGGCGACCCGGATGCGTTCGTTAAACTTTACCAAATGGGGCGAGGTGTAGACGTGAACGGCGTAGCCAGCCGCTTCAAGCATGGACCGTAAAAACGCCACGGTAGACCCCTTGCCATTGGTTCCCGCCACATGGATAACGGGCGGCAATTTCCGTTCGGGATGGTCCAGCGCCGCCAACAATCGTTCGACCCGGTCCAAAACCAAATCAATGGATTTTGGATGCAGCGTCATCAACGGGGCTAAGATTTGGTCGGTGTTAACCTGCCCCATGAGGGATGGGTGCTATCACGGGGTTTTTCGGGACGGCCTCGGGGCTGGGTTTTAGTGTCACCACATCAGCGGGGGCCCCTGTGTTGCGCAATAACGACAAAATGCGGATCAGGGTTGAACGCAGTTCCTTGCGTCGGACCACCATGTCGATCATGCCATGTTCCAAAAGATATTCGGCACTTTGAAAGCCGTCAGGCAATTGTTCGCGGATGGTTTGTTCGATCACCCGGCGTCCGGCAAAACCGATGGTACAGCCCGGTTCGGCGATTTGAATATCGCCCAACATGGCAAATGACGCCGACACGCCGCCCGTGGTGGGGTCGGTCAAGACCACAATATACGGCAGGCCTTTTTCTTTGACTTCATCAACCGCAATGGTGGTTCTGGCCATTTGCATCAAAGACAAAATGCCTTCTTGCATACGCGCGCCGCCCGACGTTGGCACGATGATCAACGAAGCGTCTTGGACTTGGGCCAATTTCGACGCGGTGACAATGCCTTCGCCCACGGCCAAGCCCATAGACCCGCCCATGTAGGCAAAGTTAAAGGCCGCAATGACCACGTTTTGGCCGCCCATTTTACCGTGCGCCACCACCAACGCATCTTCGGCACCGCTTTTGGCTTGGTGCTCTTTAATGCGATCGGAATATTTTTTCAGATCTTTAAATTTCAGCGGATCGACGACGCTGGCGGCAAAATCGACGGTTTTGAACTCACCACCGTCAAACATCAGTTCCAAACGTCGGGTGACAGAGATGCGCATGTGATGGCCACAGTGCTGGCACACATGGTCGTTGGTTTCGAGATCGCGATGAAAGATCATCTGTTCACACGATGTGCACTGGTGCCACATGTTGTCGGGGATATCTTTACCGCCGCTGACCAGAAGCTTTAACTTGGGCCGGACGAAATCTTTGAGCCAGTTCATAGCGGGCTTCCTTTAAAGTCTGGGTTGGCGAACACCGTCGCCCAATTGTTGCGCAAAGGCTAGGACCTTGTCTACAAGTCCCGGCATGGCTTTGCCATGATTATCTAAATTATCGCGGATGGTGTTGATCAAAGCCGATCCCACCACCGCCGCATCTGCGACTCTTGATACGTCTCTTGCCGCCTCGGCCGTGGTGATGCCAAAGCCCACGGCGATGGGCAAATCCGTGTGACGGCGCAGACGCTGAACCGCCGCCTCAATATCATCCGTGCGGGCGGAACCAGATCCTGTCACCCCCGTAATGGAAACATAATACACGAAACCGGAGGCATTTTTAACCACCAACGGCAATCGGTCGTCGTCGGTGGTGGGGGCGGTGAGAAAAATGAAATTCAGTTCACCGTCTAACGCGGGCAGGCAGAGCTCAGCCGCTTCTTCGGGGGGCAGGTCAACGATGATCAAGCCATCAACCCCGGCCGTCTTGGCATCAGCGACAAATTTTTCGACGCCATAGTGATAGACCGGATTGAAATAGCCCATCAACACGATTGGCGTGTCGTTGTCAGCCAAACGAAATTCTTGCACTTGGGCCAATGTTTTTTTCAGCGTCATGCCGGATTTTAAGGCGCGCTGGGAACTGGCTTGAATGGCGGGGCCATCGGCCATGGGGTCGGAAAAGGGCATCCCCAATTCGATGATGTCGGCCCCGGCTTTGGGTAAGCCTTTTAAAATCGCCAAGGCCGTGTCGCCATCGGGATCACCTGCCGTTAAAAACGTGACCAAGCCGCCCCGGCCTTCGGCCTTCAATTGGGCAAAGCGAGCATCTAGGCGCGTGGTGAAAGGAACGGTCATAGGTTCACCCCCATTTCCATACCCAAATGGGCGGCCACGGTGTTCAAATCTTTGTCGCCTCGGCCCGATAAATTGACCACCAGGATGTTGTCTTTGGGAAGAGTCGGCGCCAGTTTTTTGACATAGGCCAAAGCATGGGACGATTCCAGCGCCGGAATAATGCCTTCCAAACGGGTTAGCAGTTGGAAGGCTTCAAGCGCTTCATCATCGGTGATGGGCACGTATTCAACTCGGCCGATATCGTGCAACCAGCAATGTTCCGGGCCAATGCCAGGATAATCCAGGCCTGCGGAAATGCTGTCGGCTTCTTTCACTTGACCGTCTTCGTCTTGCAACAAATACATACGGTTGCCATGCAACACGCCGGGCGATCCGGCGTTCAGACTGGCCGCGTGTTTGCCCGTTTCAATGCCGCGTCCGGCGGCTTCGGTGCCGATGATGCGCACGTCTTTATCGTCTAAAAATGGATGGAACAGGCCGATCGCGTTCGATCCGCCGCCGATGCACGCCACCAAGGTGTCGGGCAAACGGCCTTCGGCTTTGAGGCACTGTTCGCGCACTTCTTCGCCGATCACGCATTGAAAATCACGCACCATCATGGGGAACGGATGCATTCCCGCCGCCGTGCCGATCAAGAAATAGGTGTCCGCCACGTTGGTCACCCAATCCCGGATGGCTTCGTTCATGGCGTCTTTTAGGGAACACGAACCGACGGTTACGGGCTTGACCTCGGCGCCTAACATTTTCATGCGAAAGACGTTGGGCGCTTGGCGTTTGATGTCTTTGGTGCCCATGTAAATGGTGCACGGAATGTTGAACAGCGCACACACGGTGGCGGTCGCAACGCCGTGTTGACCTGCGCCCGTTTCGGCAATGATGCGGGTTTTGCCCATACGCCGAGCAAGCAAAATTTGCCCGATGGTGTTGTTCACCTTGTGCGCCCCGGTGTGGTTCAAATCTTCGCGTTTGAGATAGATTTTGGCGCCGCCGAATTCTTTGGTCAGGCGTTCGGCAAAAAACAACGGGCTGGCGCGGCCCACGTAGTGTTCTAAATAATAGGCCTTTTCGCGGATGAATTCGGGATCAACTTTGGCCGCCTCATAGGCTTCGGCAACATCGTGGACCAAAGGCATCAGGGTTTCGGCCACAAATTGTCCGCCAAAAATGCCAAAACGGCCATTTTGGTCGGGACCTTCGCGGTAGGTATTGGGCTTTGTCATAAACGTCTTCACCAGCTTGATTTGAAGACCGGACCATAACCCGAAAGTCAGCGCTTTGAAAGGGTTTACAGCGTGGCGGCTAGAGTTAAAAAGTCTTGGATTTTTTGCACACTTTTGTGACCGGGCGCGTCTTCTACGCCGCTGGACACATCAACCGCCGTGGCCCCGCTGATTTTCACCGCATCGGCCAAGTTTTCAGCGGTTAGCCCGCCCGCCAACATCCACGGTTTGGTCCACGTCTCATTGGCGATCAAACTCCAATCAAAACTCAACGCGTTGCCGCCAGGAAGGGCCGCATCCTTGGGGGGCTTGGCATCCAATAAAATCCGCTCACAGATACTTTCATAAGCGTGGGCCAGTTTGATGTCATCGGCGTTCGCAATGCCAACGGCTTTCATCACGGGCAGCCCGGTAATGGTCTTAATGTCGGCCACGCGTTCCAGGCTTTCCGAACCATGCAGTTGCACCAAATCCACCGGCAACTGGCGGCACACCGCGCCCACATCATAATCATCAGGATCGACAAACAAAGCCACCTTGCGAACCCCGTGCGGGACCCGTTTTAAAAAATTGATGGCTTCAAAAGGCGTCACACAGCGGGGTGACGGCGGATAAAATACAAATCCCACCATCGAAGCCCCGCCTTCAATGGCGGCATCTACGGTTTCGGCGGTTTTTAGGCCGCAAATTTTGACGTCCAAGCTCATGGCGCTACTTTACGAAAAGACGCCGCCAAGGCCAAGCCAATTAACGTGGTCATGATGAATTCGGGAACCATTATGGTGGGAACAAAGGCCCACAGACCACCTTGATCCGAGGCTAAGGCTTCTAGAGCCTGAGTGATGGGGTGCAAGATCAGGGCCGCAGGTAGGCCAATCAGAATCACAGAGATCGTTGCGAGCACCAAAGCTTCAAAGCCCGGCCAGCGCGGCCTTGGCACCGCAAAGCCAAACCGCGCCACCCCTTGAAAGTTCAGGCGAACGATGACGGTTAAATACGACAGCACAAACAGGCCATGGACAAAATCCAGACCCAAACGGGACGGCATGCCGATGTGACGGGCTTGCAGAACGACCAAATGGGAAATCACAAACGGCAGCAAGGCGGCCACCAGGATGGCGCCAAAATATTCACACACCAAGTGCCACATCGTTTGCAATTGGATGCGCACCGCCTTCAAGTTTCAGACAGTTCTTCTGCGATCAAGCGCGCGGCTTCGATGGGGTCGGCGTGTCCGGTGATGGGGCGGCCGATGACCAGGTAGTCGGCGCCTAAATCGACGGCGTCTTTGGGCGTGACGATGCGCCGTTGGTCGTCGGCACTGGCCCAGGCGGGGCGGATGCCCGGCACCACCAGTTTGAAATTTTCGCCGACAGATCCGCGCAGGGCGACGACTTCTTTGGCCGAACAGACCACGCCATCCAGGCCGCTTGATTTTGCCAATTTACCAAGGCGCAGAACTTGTTCGAGCGGTTCGACATCAACGCCGACTTCGACCAAATCTTCGCGGGCCATTGAGGTCAACACCGTGACGCCCAAAACAATCGGGCGGTTTTCGGCTTTGGCTTCGTTGGCGGCTTCGGTTGCGGCGACCATCATGCGCCGTCCGCCACTGGCATGGACGTTGAGCATGAACGGATTCAAGGGAAGGGCGGCGCGGATCGCGCTGGCCACGGTGTTGGGGATATCGTGGTATTTCAAATCTAAAAACAACGGCATACCGCATTCGGTGATGCGGTGCACGCCGTCGGGGCCGTTGGCGGTGAAAAATTCTTTGCCCACCTTAACGCCGCCGACCAAGCCTTTTAGGCCTTGGGCTAAGGCCACCGCGTGACCCACATCGGTGGTGTCGAGGGCGACAAAAATACGTTTCCAGGGGTGTGTGATGAGGTCTGTCATGGCCCTAGCTCGCGGGGGTCTGGGGTGGGAGGGTTTCTTGAACCGGGACGAGCGTGGTTGTTGGGCTCAGGGGCGCTTTAAAGGTTTTGAGTTCGCGTTCCAGGCGTTCGCATTTTTCGCGTTCGGCTTTCAATTCGCGCCGCGCCACTTCGCCGTCATAGGCTTGACCGCGCAAATTTGAGCGCACGCGCCCTTGGCCCATCCACGCCACCGTGCCGCCAAGGATCACGCCCACCAGCAGGGCCGCGAACATCGCCAAATAGATTGGCATTTCAAGGATGATCCCAAACGGCCACAAATCAAGGCCAACGGGAAGTTTGTTGTTGAGGGCAAAGGTGATCGCCACCGCAAAAAGTGGCGCCATGATTAACCAAGAAGCCCAAGATAGAATGCGCCGCACAGGGCTATACTCCCGTTAAAGCGGGTCGGTCTGAAAACAAGTCCGGCCCGTCGTCAATTCGCTTAGAGCCAATCAGCTTCTGTCGATCAGTCCGCTGTATTTAGTTTTTCACGCAACTGTTTGCCGGTTTTGAAATACGGAATGAATTTTGCGGGAACGTCCACAGAATCGCCGGTGCGGGGGTTGCGTCCGGTCCGAGATCCACGTTCTTTGACCGAAAAGGCCCCAAAGCCCCGTAACTCAACGCGATCGCCATTGGCCAAAGCATCTGTAATTTCGTCAAAGATCGTGGTCACAATCCGCTCAACATCGCGCAAATATAAATGCGGATTGGCTTCGGCCAACTTTTGGATTAACTCAGATTTTGTCATGCTCAACACCTCTTGCCGGCTCGTTTTTTGAAAAAAATCAGGGCGAAATGAAGCTCATTTCGCATCCTTAAATCACACCTAAAACCACGCTAAATATAAGCCTAAAACCAAGCACAATTGCTCGGTCCAAGCCTCAACGACCAGCAGCTACTGTATAGGGTGCCAAACCGAGAGCAAGCCGTCAAGTGTAAGTCGTTCTGAAGCCAAAGCTTTTCCTGCTGTCCCCTGAAGCCACTTGACGATATTTGTCTTCGGATAGTCAGGTTTTGCTTCAATAACGGGCAAGTTGGGGGCCAAACCCTTTTCAGTTTCCATCCAGACAACGGCTTCTTTTTCGCCACCAATGGCATCAACCAAGCCATTCGCCACCGCTTGGCGACCGGTAAAGATGCGCCCATCAGCCAAGTCTAAGACTTGTTTGCGGTTCAAAGGACGGCGCGCCGTCACCATATCGACAAACATATCGTACATGTCCATGACCACCACTTTGATGGCTTTGCGTCCAGCCGCACTGAACGGTTCCAATGGGTTGGGTTGCGCTTTTAGGGGGGCGCTTTTGACCAATTCCGATTTCACCCCCAGTTTTTTCAACAGCGACGTGACCTCGGTGGATTCAAACAACACACCGATAGACCCGGTCAATGTGCCTTCGCGGGCATAAATGCGTTCGGCACTGATGGCGGCCATATAGCCCGCCGAGGCCGCTAAGGATCCCATGACGGCAACCACGGGTTTGGTTTCGGAAAGGCCGCGCAAATTGCGGTACAAGTTTTCACCGCCCACCACGGCGCCACCGGGGCTATTGATGTAAACCACCACGCCTTGGACTTGGGAATCGTCTTTTAGCTTATCGATCAATGCATCCATCCAGCGGTCTTCTAAGATGATGCCTTCGATGTTGAGCCTAGCAATATGATCGGAATCGGCTTTTCCAGAATCTCCGCCAAGACCGGGCAAGGATGAAGGCCCGCCCGACACCAGTAGGCCCACCACCGCCGTCACTGCCAGCGCGGCAACAACTTTCCATACCAAACCCTGACGCCGCGCTCCGCGCCGTTCCAGCAAAAGATCTGTATCTGTCGACATGGTTTACCTCGGTTGTTCGAACACAATGAATGCGGAGTTTAGCACATCAATACAAAAAAACGCCCCCAACAATTAAGTTGGGGGCGTTTCTTTTTGTTTAGACGAAAGGAGCTTGAAGATTACTCTTCAGTGGCTTTAGCCTCAGCTTCGGCTTCGTCTTTTTTTGGTGCAGCTTTCTTAGCAGCAGCTTTTTTCTTTGGTGCGGCTTTTTTCTTCGGAGCTTCGACATCGCCGTCGGTGCTCTTTTGTTTCAAAGCAGCGCCCAAGATGTCACCCAAGGAAGCGCCCGAATCGGATGAACCATATTCGTTCATCGCTTTCTTCTCTTCTTGAACTTCAAGAGCTTTAACCGACAAGGTCAGCTTACGGCTAGACGCGTCGATCTGCATGATCTTGGCATCGATCTTTTCACCAGTGGCGAAACGATCAGGACGTTGTTCAGACCGTTCACGGGACAATTCAGCCTTGCGGATGAAGCCAGGAACGCCGTCACCAGCGGTCACTTCGATGCCACCATCGGTGATGGCCGTGATTTCACAGGTCACAACAGCGCCACGTTTAAGACCAGACATGCCTTCGGCAAATGGGTCTTTGGTGAGCTGTTTGATGCCCAAAGAAATACGTTCTTTGGCAACATCAACGTCCAGAACCTTGGCTTTGACCATATCGCCCTTGGTGAACGATTTGATGGCTTCTTCGCCAACAAGATCCCAAGACAGATCGGACAAGTGAACCATGCCGTCGATTTCTTCGGTCAAACCAATGAACAAACCGAATTCGGTGATGTTTTTGATTTCGCCTTCGACTTCGGTGCCAACGGTGTGGGTAACCAGGAACGAATCCCAAGGGTTGTCGCCACACTGTTTGAGGCCAAGCGAGATACGACGTTTGTCGGAATCCACATCCAAAACCATAACTTCGACTTCTTGAGACGTCGAAACGATTTTGCCTGGGTGAACGTTTTTCTTGGTCCAAGACATTTCGGACACGTGAACCAGACCTTCGACGCCAGCTTCCAATTCGACGAATGCGCCGTAATCGGTAATGTTGGTGACGCGACCTTTAAGCTTGGTGCCGATTGGGTACATAGCTTCGACGCCAGACCAAGGATCAGCTTCCAATTGTTTCATGCCCAAAGAGATACGTTGGGTTTCAGCATTGAAGCGGATAACTTGAACATTGACCGTTTGACCAACGTGCAAAGCTTCGGAAGGATGGTTGATGCGTTTCCAAGCAATGTCGGTCACGTGCAGCAAGCCATCGACGCCGCCGAGATCGACGAACGCGCCGTAATCGGTGATGTTTTTAACCACGCCTTCAAGAACGTCGCCTTCTTTGAGCTGAGCAATCAGATCGGAACGTGCTTCGGCCCGTGCTTCTTCGAGCACAGCGCGACGCGAAACAACGATGTTGTTGCGGGCGCGATCCATTTTCAAAATTTGGAAAGGCTGAGGTGTGTTCATCAAAGGCGTTACATCGCGAACCGGGCGAATGTCGACTTGCGAACCTGGCAAGAATGCCACGGCGCCGTTAAGGTCAACAATAAAGCCACCTTTAACACGGCCAAAGATAGAACCAGTAACGCGGGTTTGGGCTTCGAATTCTTTTTCAAGATTGATCCAAGATTCTTCGCGACGGGCTTTTTCACGACTTAATTTAATCAAGCCATCGCGGTCTTCGTAGCGTTCGACAAACACGTCGATTTTATCGCCAACGGAAATCTTGTCCGTTTCGGCAGCTGTGCCAAATTCTTTGAGGGGGATGCGTCCTTCAGACTTCAGGCCAACGTCGATCATGACCGCGTCACCATCAACATTCAAGACGGTGCCGTTCAGCACGCTGCCTTCAAATCCATCACGTCCACCAAAGGACTCGTCTAAAAGGTCTGCAAAATTTTCTGTCGTCATTATAATTCGTATTCCTTGTCTTTTTCTTTTCTGGCCAAACGGTTGGTTCCGATGGTCTTAACAAAACAAAATGCCACAACCCCTCATTGGAGGTGTGACGCTCAAACACTTCTGTGAACGTGAGTTCAAGATCAGAAGAGATTCTTCGAAGAGATGAATTCAACCGCCTTTGCAAAAGCTTGGCCGGCATCTAATTCACTGGTGTCTAACACACACGCATCATCTGCTGCGGCTAGCGGAGAAGCACTGCGACCAGAGTCTCGTGCATCTCGTTCTACCATATCTTCAAGAACGCGGGCATATATAGCCTCAAGACCACGATACTGCAACTCTTTAAAGCGCCGCTGGGCGCGGACTTCGGTGCTGGCACTGATGAATAATTTGACTTCGGCATCTGGGCAAACGGTCGTACCAATGTCGCGACCATCCAAAATGGCACCCTTGGCGGCGGAACCCTCGTCTAAAAGCGGTGGATGAGCGGCAAAATCCCGCTGAAAATCAAGTAATGCGGCCCGTACGCCGGGGATCGCTGAAACCTTGCTTGCAGCCTGGGCGGCTTCGTCGGTGCGCAGGGCTTCATTGGAAAGCTCAACGGGGTCAAGTGCCCGGGCGGCGGCCTCGCCAACGACGGCATCTTCGGGATCTCCGCCTTGGCTCACGACTTTGAAGCCCACGGCCCGGTACAACAATCCGGTATCTAGCTTTGCCAGGTCATATTTGGCCGCCAAACGCTTCGCCAAGGTGCCCTTGCCGGCCGCTGCAGGCCCGTCGATTGCAATCACGAAGCTCATTGTGTTTTTTCTCCATCGGTTTGAAAGTGGACGCCCAAGCTTTCCATCAAGTCACAGAAGCCGGGAAAACTGGTGTCTATGGGGCTGGCATCATCAACCGTAATGGGCTGATTTGCGCCGAGGCCGAGTATCAAAAATGACATGGCAATGCGGTGATCCAGGCTGGAGGCCACCGTGGTGGCGCCTGGGATAACGGCGTCTGTGCCGCCGATCCCGTTCACCACCAGCCAGTCGTCACCCTGTTCGACGTCAACACCGCACGCTGTTAGGCCTGTCGCCATGACGCTTAAACGATCGCTTTCTTTGACTCGTAGTTCTTCTAAGCCTTCAAAACGAGTTTGCCCGTGGGCGTAAGCAGCGGCGGCGAACAGAACTGGGTATTCATCAATTTGGGCGGGGGCGCGGGACGCGGGTACGGTGCACCCTTTTAACCCCGCATAGCGTACCCGAACATCGCCGACGTCTTCGCCGGCCTCGACGCGTTGATTGAGAACTTCGATGTTTGCGCCCATGTCCTTGAGCGTTTCGATTACACCCGCGCGCAACGGATTTAGGCCGACATCGGTCACCGTTACATCAGAGCCTTCGACAATGCTGGCGGCCACCAAGGGAAACGCCGCCGAAGAAATATCAGCCGGAACCTGAACATCGCGGCCTTTAAGTTCGGGCTGGCCGTTCAGCGTGATGCGTCTGGCCCCGCCGCCTAAGTCTTCGACCCGGACTTCGGCGCCAAAATGGGCAAGCATTTTTTCTGAATGATCACGGGTCGGTTTGGGTTCAATCACCACCGTTTGTCCGGGGGTGTTGAGGCCTGCCAACAGCACCGCCGATTTCACCTGGGCAGAGGCCACGGGTAACTCGTAGGTGATGGGCATGGGCATTTTTGATCCAGTTTCGGTCAATGGCAGGCGCCCGCCGGGGGCCGAATCGAACGTGGCCCCAACTTCGGACAGCGGGGTAATGACCCGCATCATCGGTCGGGAAGACAACGAAGCATCGCCCGTAAAGGTGACGGATATGTCGTGGCTGGCGACCAAACCCATCAACAACCTCGCCGCTGTACCTGAATTTCCCATGTCGATGTCTTGGTGGGGTTGTAACAACCCGCCCACGCCCAGGCCATCGATTCGCCACGCGCCATTTGTTTCGCGCACGACAGTGGCCCCCATGGCCCGCATGGCGGCGGCGGTGGCAAGCACGTCTTCACCTTCTAACAGGCCAAAAACGCGCGTTTGTCCCAGCGCCACGGCACCCAACATTAAGGCCCGATGGGAAATGGATTTATCGCCCGGAACGCGGACGGTGCCCAATAGGGGCGGAGCTTTTAAAACGGTTAAAGGCGGCACGGGCAAGACCTCACTTTATGGGGTGCAGATGTAAAATTTTATTGCTAAGATTTATCTATCATGTTTTTCCTTTTGACAGAACCCAAGGAACGTGGCAATTCGCAGATAGGAATAAAACGGCTAATTTGATTTTTAAGTGGGAGGCTCGCCCGTGGCAATGCCCAACAAAGGCAACAAACACATCTGTTCCAATTGTGAAGCTCGATTTTTCGATTTTCTCAAGCCTGCACCGACATGCCCCAAGTGCGGGACTGTCGACCAATCCAGCAAAGGCAAAAGTGCCAAAGCCGCAGCCTTAAAAGAAGAACCAGCAGAGATTTTGGAAAAAGCCTCTGCTGTGCCCAACACGGCTGATGACGATGATATCGCCATTGATTTAGACATAGATGACGATTCACAAGATGATGACGACGAAGATGAAGATAGCCTGATGGAGGACACGTCCGATCTCGGCAGTGTTGAAGACGATGTGCATGAGGTCTTAGATCTCGTGAAAACGCCAGACAGCACCGATGGGTAAATGAGGACAAAGCCTGTCAAAGGGTCGGTTTAAGTTAAATACGCCTCTCAACCATTTTCTCCTTGCTATAGACAAGGCAGCCCCGTAAATTCCGCCCGCACCCGCCCAAACATTTGGGCGGCGCATTGGGGCCATAGCTCAGTTGGGAGAGCGCTACAATGGCATTGTAGAGGTCAGCGGTTCGATCCCGCTTGGCTCCACCATCAAAACCCCTTGGGAAACCAAGGGGTTTTGTTCTTTTTGGGACTCAACTTCTTCACACACACCTTGACTTACTGTGCCAAAATTGTGACTCAGGCTATTTAGAGCCTCAATCGCTCTATTCTGATAGTCCGGTGCAAGGTGCGCATAGCGTTGCACCATGACCAAAGACTTATGCCCCGTAAGGTGCATCACCTCATAAATCGAGATGCCTTTTTGCACCAATCTGGATGCAAACGTATGCCTTAGATCGTGAAAGCGAAAATCTTCTAGTCCCGCTTTCTTACGGGCTTTATCAAAGGTCGTTTTCACGTCTTTGATGGGATTGTCCTTATAGGTAAAAACAACCCCGGAAGGTTTCGAGCCAAGACCGACCAAGACTTGCTTGGCACGGTTTGTTAGACGCACCGCGCGATCTTCGCCATTTTTGGTTTTTGTAAACGTTACGAAACCCCGATCTAGATCAACATTTTTCCAATCGAGCTTAAAGAGTTCCGAACGCCGCCCACCCGTATCGACTGCAAAGGCGATCAAGGCGCGCAGATGAGGCACAGAAGCTTTAAGCAATCTTGCTTCCTCTTCGACCGTTAACCAACGGCAACGCCCTTGAGAAGGCTTTACCTTAGGAAACGGAGGCATAACCGCAAGATGACCTTCCCTATGGGCTTTGTTCATAATCGCCCTAAGGATCGCCAGCTCACGATGAACCGTTCCTGTTTTGACTTTGCTCAGTCGTTCGTTGGCATAGTCTTGAAGCATGCTTAAATTAAACTCGCTTAAGTTTAGGGTTCCGAATTGATTTAACAGGCGCTGCAAGTTGTAACGGACACTTGCGGTATATCCTTCTGGATTAGCCTGTAATTTCTCTTCGCCGTAACGTACCAGAGCGTCTTGAAACGGGTATTCAGGGATCACCCCAAAATGTTGTTCCATGAAGCTCGCTTGTTGCCACTTAGCCCCAAGAGCCTTAGCTAAGGCTTTATCGTCAACCCCAGTGCTTTTGCGGTGGCGGCGACCTTTCTGGTCTGTCCAATCGGCCCACCATTTTTGGGAACCTTTTCGTTTGTAGATACGCATGTTTGCTGTCCTTTCTGCTGAGCAGAAGTTCGAGCGCTGTTGCAAGACTTATTGTGCTCTGCATGGTCCTCAATATCAACCACATCCCACCGCTTACAACGCGGCCCATATTCAACAAAGGGAATGCCTAAACTTAGGAACGTATCCACGCACACGCCTAACCATCCCGCCGCTTCCTCACGCGTGAGGTAACGTCGGGTGGGCAGTGCGTAAGCTAAGGTACTTTCCACTTTCATTCCCTAAAGGCTTCCTTTCCATTTAACCCATTTGCCTAAGGCGATTTCCTTAAGCTAAGGGGCGATGGATCACAGTTTAAGCAATCCATCTCAAAACGTATTTTCCCTTAGCTAAGGGAAATGAAATCGCATCGCCTTAAACTTAGAAAATTTTTAAACATAGAATCTTCGAAACCCGGGGTTTTGTCATCCGAGCCTAAGTTAAGGCTATCCACGGTTCTGCCCCTTAACTAAGGCAACCGAATCGCCTTAAGCAAAATACAGAAAACGGTCACCACCAAACAAACCCGTTACGTTAAACGTAACGTTAGGGGCGGGTAGGAATTTTCAGCAATTTCCCTATCGCACCCAATGTTACGTAACGTTGGTGCAAAAAGTCCTGTTATGGGAATTTCCCTAGGGGAATTTCCCGAAACGCCTTCTTTAAATCCCCGAGATTTCCCTTAGGGAATATTCCCGGAAAACACACCCGATTCGTTACGTTACGAAAAGACTAGGGATAAAGATTGAGAGTGTCGCGTTCCCGGGTTTACAACCCGTAACGGGATTTTGCTTTTTCAAACTCCTGTTACGGAGCTAAACTGAGGTTTTGCTTAAGGTAACAATCCTGTTCAATTCGCTAAGGCAATTCTTTTTAAAACAGCCCCCTAGCTAAGGGGCCGATGAATTGAAGTTTAAACAACCCAGCCCAAAACCTCGGCTCAAAGCAAGTTTCCTTAGCTAAGGAATCAACGTATCAATCCAGTTCGTAACGTAAGGAAAGAATATCCAGAAATGCGGGCATGCGTCTCGTTCCCGTAACGGGTTATAAGCCCGGGCATAAATCTCTAATTTTAAATGTGAATTTATTGAATTTCCCGTTACGGGCTGTAAGCCCGGGAATTTCCCTTCAGTTTCAGGGAACGATGTTTGCTTTAAGCTTAAATCTGCTTTTTCTTAGAATATCTCATTTGGTGATCGACACCTGTCATACGGATTCGCCAATTCAACATTTCATGACTAACATGAAAATGATCAGCTGCATCATCTTTGCTCATGCCCCTTTTACGCATCCATAAAAGTGTTGGTCTTGGAAGTAAAAGGGCTCCCCCCAACCAATCCGCCTCTGCTTCTTGAGCTTCATCATAATTACTTGGAACTAAGTGCCCATCAGTAGTTGTTCCTGCAGAGGTTAATTCATGGCCAAGTATGATGTGCGATAATTCATGCATCAAAACACTATTAATACGCCGTGGAGATTGGGACGGGTTATATACCACAAGAAAATGCTCCCCAATTCGAATTGTAAATGCGGGCCACTCATCTGGCTCAACGTGCAAAAGATGATTTAAATCACTCTGGGAAAAATCTTGTATATCTTGGGCTGACCACACACGAACACCCATGTGATCTGCTAATATGTTAGCAGATAGAGGTGAAATTTCTTCCAGATTGAGTGTTTTTCGAACCTCAATAGCTCTTCGTTCACTCTGCGCCTTGAAGCCTCTTCGAAATTTACTCAATGCCCTTCAGCTTTAATTGTTTTAGTAAATTGATCATGTGCGGCCATTATAAGGCTAGCAAGGGATTTTGAAGTTTGGGGGGAAAATGTTTGCCCCTTCTTAAATGCAATCTCTAAGGCCGAATCATCATGATTTTTTATTTGCTCTGGTGCGCCAAGGTAACGACCTGGCTCAACATCAAGCCACGCACATATCTTAGACAGTGTATTCACATCAGGAACATGGCCTCTCTCAATTCGAGATAATGTTGCTGCACTTATCCCTATCTCAGCCGCAGCTGCACGAATCCCCATACTACCGCGCTTCCTAGACACATTTTGCCCAAGATCCTCTAACGAAAGCTTCTCCATATTATAAACCGTCTTATCTGTGAAAAAAGTGTTTCATTAGTGAAACGGTTCGTGTTATACCTGTTTCACTAATAAGACAGTCTATCGAATCACGTATGGCTCGACAGGTCAAGAATTTTAACAGAAGGATCAACTAAGATGGCAACCAATCCACCAAAAGGCGATGGGCACCGCAACGGTGCTGTACGTTCCCGCTCCCAAACCCAAACCCCGTCAGGAAATTGGGTCAAAAGGGATGCTCGTACTGGTCAGTTTATGGATGTGAAAACATCCTCAAAAGCACCCTTCAAGGGCGTGCGCAAGGAGAAGTAAAATGTCTGAAACCTCTGAAAATATAAACACAGAAATCGAAGAAATTGCCGATCTTGAAGAATTGGCGAAGGCCGGACACGATGTGCCCGAAACTCAGACCTATCGCATCAAGGTTGATAAAGAAAAGTACGACGTTGATGTACCTGAGATGACTGTCAGGGAAATCTTGGTCCTCGCGGGTAAAGAGCCTGTTGAGCAGTTTGCCCTTTATCAAAAGCCCAAGGGTGGAAAACCTGTAAAGCTTGATATCAATGATACCGTTGATTTCCGTGCCCCCGGCATTGAACGATTCACAACCCTCCCGCTTGATCAGCGGGAGGGCGAAGCCCAACGCAAGAATTTCCGCATGCCCGAAGAGGATATGGAATTTCTCGAATCTCTCGGGTATGCGTATGATCTTGTTGCCTTGGGCGAAGATCGCCGTGTGGTTATCTATGGCATCGAAATTCCTGATGGCTATAACGTCAAAATCGCAGACGTTCATTTTCGTATAATGACGGGATACCCCGATCAGCAAATTGATATGTGGTATTTTACGCCCGCACTGTCCCGTGCGGACGGCAGGGGCATCAGAGCGCTCTCGCCATTAACTTTTGATGGGAAAACGTGGCAACAGTGGTCGCGCCATCGCACTCCAGGAAACCCTTGGCGTCCTGGTATTGATAATCTATCGACGCACTATAACCTCACATTGGAATGGCTTCTTCTTGAGTTGAATGGCGGTGCGTCATGAATCAAGCTGTATCATTAACCTTCACAGATGACATCTATCAGCAGCTCAAGAAACACCTATTCCCAGGTGACGGACTTGAAGCTGTCGCCCTTGTGCTCTGTACTCGGCATGAGGGGCCAAACCGTATTCGGCTTCTATCTAAGTCTGTTTATTGTATTCCATACGGGATATGCACAGAACGGCATAAGGATGCAGTAGCATGGCCCACGGAGGCAATTTTAAATTCCTTGATTGAGGCATCTGATAAAAATTATTCGGTTGTCAAAGTACACTGTCACCCCGGTGGTGGTTCCGTGTTCTCAGAACTTGATAACCAGTCTGATAAAGCTCTTTTCCCCTGTGTGCATGGTTGGGTTGAGCCTCCAGTACCACACGTAAGCGCCATCATGCTTCCAGACGGGTCAATGGTTGGCAGGATGGTCGATGAATATGGTCATTTTGCCCCCTTGCAGCACATTAATGTTGCTGGCGATGACTTGAATTTTTGGTTTTCCAAAACGGAAGGGGCAGACATACCTGCGCATGGCCTCCGTGTTGCGCAGGCTTTCGGCAAGGGCACCTTTAATTTGTTTCGCAGGCTTAAGATTGGAGTTGTTGGTTGTTCTGGAACTGGCAATCCAGTGGTTCATATGCTGGCTCAAAATACAATCGGCACCATTGTCATGGTTGATCCAGATTCGATTGAGCACAAAAACCTCAATCGTCTTCTATCTGCTATAGCCAAAGATGCCAAGAATGGTGTTTTAAAAGTTGACCAGCTTGAAAGAGTCATTTCCGAACTTGGTTTTGGGACAATAATTGAAACTTATCCGATGAGTCTTCTCACTCCTGAGGCTGTACATGCCATTGCTGACTGCGACATAATTATTGGATGCGTAGATAGTGTCATGGGACGTCACTTGCTAAATCGCATCTCATCTTACTATCTCATTCCATTATTCGACATCGGCGTTAAATTGATTGCCGATGGCAAGGGTGGGGTTTCACACATCTGTGGCACGTCTCACTTCATCAAGCCCGGCGGTTCAAGCCTCCTCAGCCGCCGTGTGTACACGATGGATGATCTACATGCCGAAGAGTTAAAGCGAATTGATCCCAAGGCATATGTGGATGAGTTAGAACGCGGGTACTTAAAGGGTGTGAAAGATGACCAGCCTGCAGTCGGGGCAATTAATATCCATGCCTCATCACTAGCGGTAAATGATTTGATTGCTCGTCTTCATGGTTATCGAAATGATCCCAACGAAGAATATGCCGTCCAGCGCTTTGAGCTCGTGAACGGCATTGCTGATTGCGAGGGGCATGGCGAGCCCTGCCCCGTTTTTGCAAAACTTGTCGCGTTGGGGGATACGCCACTCCTCCTTGGAATGCCCGCCCTTGATGACCTGGAGGACGCGGCATGAGTTGGCTCAAAAGCCTTTGGCTCCTCATACTTCGACTCTTTGGTATCAACGATAGCTACAGGACCGAAACAGTTGAAGAACTACCTGACAAGCTCCACACACACCGAATTTATCTTATTGGCGAAGGCGGAGAGTTTTGGTTTGCAGCAATGAAGTGTCCCTGCGGCTGCAACGAAACCATTCAGCTCAGCTTGCTTGATGAAGATAGTCCGCATTGGCGCTATCAACGTCATGAGGATAATACCGTCTCCCTGGACCCCTCTATCTGGGGCACAAAGGGCTGCAAAAGCCACTTCTTCGTTCGACGTGGGGAAATCGATTGGTGTGCACATAACAGAAGCAATTAGGACTCAAGTAGGACAATATTAGATCAAGGAAACACTATGGCCATTAAAATGCGTAAAGCAATTATCAAAGAAACTGGTGAAGTTAAATATGCAAATCAGATTCCTGAAACCCAAAAGCCCGATTTAATATGTCATTCATGCCACACAGATATTCGACATGTGAATAGACACCCCAGAGAACTTCCTAGTGGCTCCAGAACATGGGTGCCTGCATATTTTGGCTTAAAGTCTAAAGGGCAGCACAACGAGGGATGTCAGTATGTCCCCAAACACCTAGTGGAGAAAGTTATTGCAGACTCACAGTTAGGGGCCAACGCTGAACAAATTTTTAATGCCAAGGAAAACGGAAGCGCTGACTTTCGTCTACACATTCCTGTTGAGGCATTAAAAATCATCCAGCGTATGACTGAAGCAGATGAAACTAAAACGACTGAAGATGCATTCTCTGGAGCCAAGTACGTACGAAACCATCAGCAGTTAAATGCATACCTAAACACGACCAATCAATTAATGGCACTTCGTGCACTTGTCGAAAAAGAGCGTGACCTTTCTGAACACGTCAACATCGTAATGTATGGGTGCAAGATACCTTGGCGTAAATTTTTTTATGATGAGAAACGGTACCCTGACCTCATTACACATTTGGTAAAATCGGAGCAAAAACGCCCAGTTTGCCTCTTAATGAATGGAATAAAGAAAAAGGCATACCCTGTTAGGGAAGGATGGAAGCCAGCTTGGAGTTTAACCAGTTATGAAAAAGGCACAGACCCAAGAGATAACGTTACCAGATGGCTTTCTATTTCAGTCAAAACAAAGGATCAGAGATTGTTTGATTCCATAAATGATGGAGCAGACATTGCGGTTTTATTTTCGCCACAACTGAAAGAAGGCTTTAGCGAGAGCAATGGTGTCCAATACGTCAATATCAGCGGGAATCTGCACCACAAACAGCAAATTTGCATCGTTTCTTAGGTGCGTCAGCAATGCCTACTTCATATAGTCCCACCGATATAGATGTCTTGTGCAAAACTGCTCAACCGAACAGCCTTTTGCCTTAGTAACTTTTCTTACATATCGTCACACAATCTATACTATAGTCACCGCACATCAACTCTTCAATGACATGAAGTGTATAATTAAAGGGGGGTAGTTAATATGAGCAAAAACAAAGAACCTAAAACGTATGGAGAAGCCTTATTTGAGGCTAAGCGCGGCTTTCTCATAATCGGATTTACTGGATATACTGGCTCAGGCTGCTCCACTGCTGCTACTGCATTAGTAGGAAATACAAAATTACCTTTTCCAACCACAAAGCCAGACAACAAAATCTCCGTTGGAAATTATAGCACAAGGCGATTTGAGAAATTAAAAGCAATCTGGGGAGGAATGGATTGGGAACCATTTACATCAATTGAGGTGGGTGTGGTTATTTTCGCCATCCTTGCCAAGCAAGCCATAAAGGAGCCGGCTCCAAATGGGATTTTGGCGGAGATTAAGTCATTATGCGAAACACATCTTGAAAATCTTACTGAAGGTTTAAGTGTTTTGGAAATTGAGACCGATAACAAAAGAAGGCTAGAAGAAGGTGAAGCTGAACTCTTAGTTAAAGCATATGAACAATGCGTGGAGCTTCATAAAGAATATAAAGAAGGCAAAAGAACCACATCTCATCTAGGGACATTCATAAAAGATTTTCAAACAGCTGGAGATAAAATCCGCATGTATGGAAAGTATGTTTCAGGTCAGCCCGAACCAAAAAATATGTTTGTAATGCCTGATGCAATTCGCAAAATTATTAGTGCATACAGAAGATCTAGAAACAAAAATCGATTTGTAATTGATGCATTCAGAAACCCATTTGAGGTTGAGTATTTCAGAAGAAGATACGAAGAGTTTTATTTGGTTGGAATTTTCCGTAATGGGTTGCAAAGAACAGCTACATTAGAGAAACACTTAAACAATGAAGATATCGATCATTTAAATAAGAAGGAAGATGGCAAACATCCCACAGATGGAGAATCAGAAGAAAGCAAACCAAAAGAAGATCAAAAAAATATTGGCTGGTGGGTTACAGGACAAAATATTCCTGAGTGTTCACAAAAAGCTGATGTTTTTATTAACAATAAATCAGATAAAAGCTGGATTTTTTTTAGTCTTATAAAAACTCTCGCTCTCATCAATAAACCGGGCTGTTTAACACCATCAAATGACGAACATAATATGCAAATAGCAAGTACAGCTCGTCTCATGTCAGGATGTCTTTCTCGACAAGTAGGTGCGAGTCTTGTTGGCGAAAAAGGTTATGTTTTAGGAATAGGTTGGAATGACCCGCCACAAGGTCAGGTTCCATGCGCTTTACGTTCTTGTGGAGAACTTTTTGGTCAAAATGCTCTAGCTCAAAATGATGATTGTATTAAAGACAAAGCATTCAGCGAGTTCGAGCAAAGCAATGATATGAAGGAATTTATCAAAAAAAGGAAAGACTCTGATGTTCCTTTTTGTTTTAGAACAGAATACAGCGAACTCAGAAGCAAAGAAGAAAAACAAAAAGTAAAGTTAGTAGAGTACACACGTGCATTGCACGCAGAAGAAAATGCAATTTTACAAACGGCTAAAATTGGAGGCACCTCCTTACGCGGCGCAACGCTATATACAACCTCATCAACGTGTACCTTGTGTGCAAAGAAGGCTTACCAACTTGGGGTTAAGAGAATCGTATTTATAGAAAGATACCCAGATAAAGCCTACGATCAAACAATTCTGACCGGAACACATAAAATGGATTTTGATCAATTCGAAGGGATAACGGGGTCCGCGTATTACAAACTTTACGTTGCTCTTATGCCTGAGAAGGACTTGATCGATTACTATAGTTAAGTATTTCGCACAGAAAATATTATTAAGGAGAGACAGATGTCATTTTATTTTAAAAGTGGAACACAAGAGGGGAAATGTGGCGAGCTTGTTCTCTTGAAATCACCTGATTGGGCACAAGCATTGATTAAAAAAGGTCCAGACAATGTTTGGATCGAAAGATTTTTAAGTTTAATAAGAAAGTTTGATTCGAAACCATTTTTAAAATCTTGCTCAAACTGTAGCGACACTGCGACCCGCGCATCTGTTTATAAAAACACTTCCGCCCTCACTTTTTGGTGCTCCACCTGCGATCCTTATAAAACCGGTGCAAGCTCAGGCACGCTTACTATCGTAAAAACATTCGATGAGGCGATACGCCACGTTGACTACACTTGCAAAGGAAATCGTGCAGAAAAAAGAAACATCATTAAAATGATGTCTCAAGCCAAAGGGTTGCCTGCGCGTGTTGGAGAAAAACAGGCGCAGGACTTCTTTAGCTAGAAAACACTTGGCAAGCGTCATTGTGCCAAATTTGTGCCATTTCCAATCCGTTTTAATCGCTTTTAATCTCTATTATTCAGGATAGAGGGCAACGGCGCCCGAACAACTTATTGATTTTAAACGATTTTAGTTTTTCCTCATTTTTATTAAACCCAATGGCATTGTAGAGGTCAGCGGTTCGATCCCGCTTGGCTCCACCATCAAAACCCCTTGGGAAACCAAGGGGTTTTGTCTTATCCGGGTCTTTGCATAAATCCGCCGCTCGCACGCAACTCAAACGCAATTCTTTCAAGCGGGTTGGACTTAACGGACGTGCTCAGCCCGCTTCCTAATCCAAACCTAACCAGCACGCGTTACTGACGTATGACATTGGCCCTGTAACAAAGTTGTCATAATTTTGTATCATCGCATCGGTAAAGTACTATTTTTCAAACTCGTACAGAAGACGATCCATGAATTTAAAACGCGGTACCTTGTTTTTGGTTGTTGGCCCCAGCGGTGCCGGCAAGGACAGTCTTATCGATGGGGCAAAGGCAGCCCTGGCTCGTAACAACGATAAACATTACGTTTTCCCTCGGCGCTATATCACCCGCCCGACAGAGGCGGGAGGTGAAAACCATGTTGCTGTAACCCCGGAAATTTTTGAGGCCCTGTTGAAGAATGACGATATGGTCTTAAGTTGGCAGGCCCATAACCTGCGTTACGGTGTGCCAATGTCCGTTGAGTCACACCTTAAGGCTGGGCGCAGTGTTGTCTTAAATGTATCGCGCACCGTGGTGGACCAGGCCCGCATAGCTTTGGCACCAATTAAAGTTTTGTATATTACCGTTTCTGACGAAGTTTTAACAAAACGCCTTCAAGACCGAGGTCGTGAAACAGTCGCCGACATTCAACGGCGCGTGGCCCGTGCGGGCGAATATGAAATATCGGGCGACGATGTCTGTGTGATTGATAATGGCGGAAAACTGAAAGCGTCGATCGCAGCTTTTTTGAAGGCTATCGGCTAAGCGAAAACTTTTTTACGACCTCAAACATAGATTTTGGCGTTTTTTGTTGGACCAAGGTTAGGCTGTCGAACGTCCATGGCTGTTGATCTAAATCAGCTGCTAAGTGATGCAAAGCCGCACGTTCCATAGGTCACTTCGACCCGTTTGGTGTGCGCGCCAACTTCGGTCCATGGCCCAAGCGTACAACTGTCTTGAACGTCAGCCATGGGATGAATATTCGGACGCATCAGTAATCCTTGCTGTCTAAATCAAATGAGTATCCGGCACCCCGCACGGTCCTAATCGGATCAATGCCCCCGGTTTCTAACAATGTTTTTCTGAGGCGGCGAACGTGAACGTCGACGGTTCTGCTTTCTATATGCACACCGTTCGCCCACACCCGGTCTAATAAAATTTGTCGAGAAAAAACACGGCCCGGAGATTCCATAAGAAATTGTAACAATCGATATTCCGTCGGTCCTAAGGCCACGTTGACACCGCCTAGGCTAACTTTGTGTTGATTGATGTTGATGGCGATTGGTCCAACTTTAAGATCAGACTCCGGCGTGTTTTTGCGTGTCCGTCGCAGCAACGCACGCAGCCGCGCGACCAATTCCCGAGGAGAAAAAGGCTTAACCATGTAATCGTCAACGCCGACATCCAACCCATGAATCCGATCCGCTTCATCGCCGCGCGCGGTCAGCATCAATATGGGGAGATTTTTATGGACAGAGCCGGTACGGATGTCTTGGCAAACTTCAATGCCAGAACGTCCCGGCATCATCCAGTCTACGATCATGGCATCTATGCTATGGGCGCCAATGAGTTCAACCACATCGTCACCTTTAAACGTTGAGAGTGTTCTAAATCCCGATTTTTCAAGGTTATACGTTATGATTTCATTCAATGGTGGCTCGTCTTCAGCCACCAATATTAAAGGACTGTCATCAGGAACAGGCATAACGTTTGGTTCTCTATCCATCTATTTCGGGGTGGATATTAGATACGCCACGCTACGGATATATGAACGCAAGGTTACAGCTTTGTTGCGGAGCTGACTTCAGGGGGTTCATTGTTATGAATGGGCAACAGCACCCTAAAAAGGCTGCCTTTGCCCAGCTCGCTTTCGACAAAAAAGCGCCCGCGATGACGGTTGACGATGTGTTTTACGATGGCAAGACCAAGCCCCGTTCCCCCAACCGCACGCGATCGTCCTTTATCAACACGGTAGAAACGTTCGGTCAGACGCGGCAAGTGTTCGTCTTCGATGCCTTGACCAAAATCACGAACATGGACTTCTAGGCTAGCCCCTCCATCCGGCAATCCATTCGCGTTCGCCTTGACCGTTATATCGACGTATTTTCCTTCTGCTCCATACTTAATGGCGTTGGTCAGAAGATTGTTAAAAACTTGGATCAATTGATCCCGGTCCCCCATGGCGGCGGGTAAATTTTCACAACAGTCCAGGCGAATGGTCAATTCACTGACCCGGATGCGGGGCATCAACGACGCCTTAACTTCCTTAAGAACATCACAGATATCCACTTTGGCATGAAGCCGTTCATGCTCTCGCAATTCAATGTTGGCCAAAGATAACAAATCATCAATAAGCCGCCGCATGCGCTGAGCTTCACTTTCCATGATGCCCAAAAAACGAACCTGTGCGGTCGCATCTGAAACACCATCCTTCAGGGTTTCAACAAAGCCAATGATCGTGGCGAGGGGCGAGCGTAATTCGTGGCTAATATTGGCAATAAATTCTGAGCGCATGTTTTCTGAACGTTCAATCAAGGTCGTCTCTTGAAATTCCAAAACGGCCTGTTTTATAATATCTTGATTTTGAAAGCAGGGCGAAATACTTAACCTGTATTGACGCTTCAAGGGCACATCAAGGCTGACGCTGATATTTTTCATTTGCTGATTGGTAAAGACGTTTTTAATTTCACTTATGACGGTTTGATCGCGTAAGAACCTAGAAAAGCATCGGTCTTGTAGGTTTTCACTAAACACGTGACGCGCTTCTGCGTTGGCATGTAACACGAACAGGTTTTCGTCAACCACCACCACCGGCCCGCGTAAGATATCAAAGGCATTTTCTAGAGATGCACGGGTATCTTTTTGCACGATGGTCCGTTTTGTGCGCAGGGAAAGAAGTTCGTCATCTTCTGTGGCGGGCTGTGGTTCAGTCTCGAAATCCTCTTTGACCTGAGAAAGCCCATACCCACCAAATAGCTTGTAAACCTTCGTCAAGGCATTGCTATGACGAGTCTGCCCTGTCAGTTTTGAATCTGAACCCCTTTTGTTCAATAAATTCATTCCACAAAGGTTCCAAAAATTAAATCAAGACCTCACACCCTGTCACAGCTCAGAAAAGCTGTAACAGTTCAGTAAGGAAATATCAGTCTACAAAATTTATATGAATCATTTGTGACGGCACGTGTCCGTCAAGACTTTAGCAAACGTCTACGACCATTTTTAAGTTGTGGATTGGGTCCGCAGGGGGATTACAGATTATCGCCGTTCAATGCTTTGCCAATCAGTTCAGCAGATTCTTTGATGCCGTAAAGCGCAATGAAGCTGCCCATGCGGGGGCCTTGTTCTTGACCAAGCAAGACCTCATAGCAGGCTTTGAACCAGTCGCGTAGGTTTTCAAAACCGTGCGCCTTGCCGATTTCAAAGACTTCGGTTTGGATGTCTTGGGCTTCGGTGGCTGGGTCTAACGTTTGCAACTTGGCTTGCAAGTCACCCAGGGCAGCGCGTTCTGCATCGCTGGCGGCGCGGTACTTTTTATTGGGCTTAATGAAGTCTTTGTAATAGTTGATGGCATAGCCCACCAGGCTGTCCAAAATCGGAGCGTTTTCGGGTGTGGCATCGGGGCGATAGCGTGAAATAAAATGCCACAGCACCGCTTTGTCTTCGGAATGACAAACGCTGGCGAGATTCAACAAGATGTTAAAGCTTAAGCCCGCCCCTTCGGGTTCGGGGACCTGGGATCCGTGGATGTGCCACACTGGGCTATCCAATTGAGCACTTTCTTCTTGGGCCGGGAACTTCGACAAATGCGATAGGTATTCATCGATCGTTTTGGGGATCACGTCAAAAAATAACCGCTTGGCGGTTTTGGGCTTTTGGAACATGAACAGACTCAGGCTTTCCGGCGTCGCGTAGCGCAACCAGTCTTCCATGCTCAGCCCGTTGCCTTTGGATTTGGAAATTTTTTCGCCGTTGTCGTCCAAAAACAATTCATACGTCAAATTCACCGGAGGCGTGCCGCCCAGGGCGCGACAAATGCGTCCAGACAAACGCACCGAATCAATCAAATCTTTGCCCGACATTTCATAATCAACGTCCAACGCCGTCCAACGCCCCGCCCAATCGGCTTTCCATTGTAATTTGACATGGCCACCGGTGACGGGGGTTTCAATCAAGGAACCATCTTCATTCTTATAAATGATGGTGCCGTCTTCGGGTTTGGTTTCCACAACAGGCACCTGCAACACCAGACCCGTTTTCGGGCACACGGGCAAGAACGGTGAATAGGTTGCGCGGCGCTCTTCGCCTAAGGTTGGCAAGATAATGTCTAAGACATTGCCGTGGTTTTGCAAAATTTTCAGCAGCGTTTCATCCAACGTGCCGGACTTGTATTCTTCGGTGGCGGACTTGAATTCGTAATCAAACCCGAACTCATCTAAAAACGCCATCAGCCGCGCATTGTTGTGATGGGCAAAACTTTCATGGGTGCCAAACGGGTCGGGCACAGCCGTTAACGGCATCCCCAAATGTTGGGCCAACATGTCTTGGTTGGGCAGGTTGTCGGGAACCTTACGCAAACCGTCCATATCATCTGAATAGGCAAATAATTTGGTTGGCATGCCGGTTAAGGCGGTAAAGGCTTGGCGCACCATGGTGGTCCGCGCCACTTCACCAAACGTGCCAATATGCGGCAATCCAGAGGGGCCATAGCCCGTTTCAAACAACACATAACCCTTTTCAGGAACCTTGCCCTTTAAATGCTTAGCCAGTTCGCGGGCTTCGGCAAACGGCCACGCTTTGGCGTGCTGGGCCAGTTCATGGGCATGTGAAATCTTGGAGGCAGGTTGAAAAGGCATGACGTTTATGGGCTCTCATTTTGATGGATTTGGCGCAAGGTAGGGTGCGGTAAGGCCAACGTCAACCGTCCCGAAAACAATGTTCAATCCACTTCGCGGTCAGTTTTTCCGACACCGCGTTTTGCCGCAGCCTAGAATTCAGGCTGGCGAAGTCAACCAAGTCCAAACGTTGGTCTTGGTTGAAGCAACTGAACACAACTTTGGCTTCTCCGGTATCGGGATCAACGTGGCGTTGAAGACATTGCGCACAGATTTCTTTCATCATGCATTGCATCGGTGAGTTGATGGACCCATAGCCTTTATGGTCGGGCTTGAGGAAGTCTTTCAACACCCCATGGCGCGCGTCTGTGACGGCTTTCATCATCATGTCTGAGCCGATGGCGATCACCCGGTCAACGTCCAAGATATCGATGGGCGGTGTCCCCAATTCACCCTTGCCATAGGCCAACATGGCTTGGACAATGTTGCCCGTGAAGGTGAAGTCCGTGTCGCGATCGGGAACAAATCCCGGTGCCTGATCACAGCACCAGATGATGGTGTCGGCGGCTTTTTTGATGTTTTCGATGTGATAGCGATCATTAACGCCTTTATAAGCAGCAAAATACAACACCTTCGATCCGGCTTGGCGAAGAGCTTGGCCGATGGAAAACAACACCGCATTGCCCAGTCCGCCGCCCGCCAGCAGTACCGTTTCACCGCCCGGTGTTTCGGTCGGTGCCCCCGTTGGCCCCATCAAAATGACGGGTTCACCAACGCTGAGATGGGCGCATAAATTGGACGACCCGCCCATTTCCAAAACGATCAAACTGACCAGACCTTGTTCCCGGTCAACCCAAGCCCCGGTCAACGCCATGCCTTCCATCGCCATTTTTGTGCCGGACAAAACAGAGGTTACAGCCTCAAAATTTTGTAGGCGAAAAAACTGTCCGGGCTTAAACGCGTTGGCCGCGAACGGGGCTTTGACCACCACTTCGACAATGTTCGGGGTATGGCGCTGGACGGCATGTACGGTGGCTTTGATGCCGCCGTCTAAGGTTTCGACCAAATGTGCATAGGACACGGCATTTGGTTTGGCCTTGTTTAAGACTTCGCCCACCACCGGGTATCCCTGTTTGGCGCTGGCCATGGCCTTGACCACATTTCCGGCAAAGCTGGGGTGCAGGTCGCCAAAGAAGCTCATGGATTTGCCGCCCTCGGCATTCATCAAAACTTGCACAACGTCGGGTTTGTCAGTCCATTCGGGTGTCACGTTTGCGCCATCCGCATCCACGGCCTGGAAATATTTTCCATCCAAGCCCGCGAAGTCGGGGTTTTCACGCGACAGCACCGTGTTGGGCTGCGTTCCGGCGGCGACCAAAACGGCGCGGGCGGGCAACGTCACAAGTTTTTTGGTGCCGTGTGGCCGTCCATCATCGCCCATGGCTTGAACTTCCAAGGTCAACGCCTTGGCCCAACCAAATTCATCCACTTCGACGGCGGTGGGCGACAGCAGTTCGGCAAACCGAATGCCTTGTTCCATCGCCTTTTCGACTTCTTCGTGGTTCAGCGTATAGCTGGGCGCATCAATCAAACGGCGACGATAGGCAATGGTCGCGCCGCCCCACGAATTGAGCAAATCGGAAAAATCGGGTGCGCGGTTTTGCGCTTTGGCACTGGCCCGTTCATAGCGAATGGCGCGACCGTGGCTGAGGAAATCTTCACCGATAGAGGTGTCTTCTTCGGTCCATCGTTCGCGGATATTTTCGGCCCCCAGTTCGGCTTCCAAAACATCATAACGGTCTACGAACTTTTCCACCTGTTTGACATAATAAGCCAAGGCTTCGGTGGCGGTGTCGATGGCCGTTAAGCCGCCGCCGATGATCACGGCGGGCAAACGCAATTGCAGGTTCGCCAAACTGTTGGCATTGGCCGCCCCGGTCAATTGCAACGCCATCAAGAAGTCTGAAGCCTGACGGACTCCGCGTGCCAAATTGTTGTCCATATTCAACACGGTCGGTTTGCCAGCCCCCATGCACAGCGCGATGTGATCAAAGCCCATTTCATAGGCTTGGTCCTTGGTGATTTGCGCGCCAAACCGCACCCCGCCATACAGCCGAAATGCCGCGCGGCGTTCCAACAACAAACGTTCGATTTTGAGGAAGTTTTTATCCCAACGCACCGTGATACCATATTCCGCAACGCCGCCAAATCCAGCCATAGATCGGCTGTCTAAAGGTTCGCGAATGTCGTCGATATTTTCAATCGGTGTAAAAGCCCCAAGGCCGGAAAGGGTGGCGTCAAGCGGTTCAATTTTTGCCCCATCAATGGCCACCACGCCGTGGCCTTCGTTCATTAAATGATGGCTCAAGGTTGCCCCGGCAGGTCCCATACCGACCACCAAAACTTTGTAACCGCTGGATGGCTTTGGCAAGGGGCGGCTTAAGTTCAATGGGTTCCAACGCGTCAACAGGCTGTAAACTTCAAACCCCCATGGCAATTCCAACACGTCTTTAAGGGCGCGGGTTTCCACTTCGGGAATGTTGACGGGTTCTTGTTTTTGATAGATGCACGACTTCATGCAGTCATTACAAATGCGGTGTCCGGTTCCGGCGCACAACGGGTTATCGACGGTGATCAGGGCCAAGGCGCCAATGGCATGGCCGTTGATTTTCGCCGTGTGCATTTCGGAAATTTTTTCACTGAGCGGACAGCCTGCCAACTCAACGCCAGCCGCGTTTTTCTGATAGGCCCCGGTGGTACGATCCGTCAGTCCACGTGAACAAGAATCCTTGCCCCGGTCATGACACAGCACGCAATAATTGGCTTGATCTAAGGCGCCGACCAAATCACAACCTTCATCGGTCAAGGCAAAGCCATCGCGCGGTTTGCGCCGGGCGGGTTCAAAGTGGGTCGCATCGATGCCATCAATCTGGGTGGCGTCCACATGCACCAAGTTTTCTAGATCCGTTTTGGCGGGTTGGCGAAACAAAATATCGTCCGCATGGCGCGCCCGACCTTCAGCGCTGAGCGTTGCCCACAAGGCATAATCCAAGGCTTTGGCAACATTTTCGGCGTGCTGTTCGTCATCGCCCCAGGCCATGACGGTTTCGGCAAAGGAAATTTGCGTCAATTTTCCACCCATCAAGGGAGCGAGGACAGCCTCTAACGCGGGGCCATCAACAGCAGCGGCCAATTCAACCGTTTTGCCTTTTGTGGCGCGGCGTTGAACGAACAGGCGCTTGCAATCGTAAAGGACGGCGAGGTCCAAATGCTGACCGCTGAGGGCCGCAAGCGGGTCTTCGATGGAAAACAGCTTCCCAACAAAGGCATCCACGAACGGGGCCAGTTCCAGCAACAGGTCGGCTGTTGCCTTGTCTTCCAAGCTTTCAGGAGCCTTGCGTGCCGCCAGCAAACGGGTTTTGAGGTCGGGGGCAATCGCGCTGATTTGATCTAAAAAGGCCGCGTCCACACGGACGAGGTTTTGATCGTCATAAAGATCGTCGAAGTTCAAACCAAAGCTTAAGGAAAGTGTTGTCATGGAAGTTCTTGCCTCATTGTTGAATTTTTCATTATATAAACAGTATCGCGCAAGTCGGTGAAGCGAAAGCGGTGATTGCAATGATGGCCATTTTCTTGCAAATAAGGACGTATCATGACGAACAACGAAAACAGTACCCTTGGCTACGCTGGTGACCTTTCCCCGACCGAGGCTTGGCAACGGCTTGTGAGCGACCCTCGCGCCGTCCTCATTGATGTGCGGACCCCCGAAGAATGGACTTATGTGGGGGTGGTCAATTTTGAGTCCTTGGACCGCGACGCCTATTTCGTACCGTGGGCATTTTTCCCCCAAATGACGCCTAATTCTGATTTTTTAGACCAAGTCAAAGAGCACGCTTGTCCCTCTGCCGACACGCCGATGCTGTTTTTATGTCGTTCTGGTGTGCGCTCGGTCCATGCTGCGCGGGCGTTCAGCGCAGACGGATTTACGGCGTGCTTCAATATTTTGGCTGGCTTTGAAGGTGACCTTGACGAACACGGTCACCGTGGCCAGATCAGTGGCTGGAAAGTCGACGGGCTTCCTTGGCGTCAGAAATAAGACCGCCCGAAGTTGCCAGCAGGCGGTCTTAACTTAACTGTTTTTGACACGAAGCGTTTTTCGCTTCATCGGAGCCGAACCGCCGGACTTGTTGGGTCCTTTCGAACGGGCCCCAGGCTTGGCAAACTTACCCGACTTGCTCTTCACCTTAGGTGCACCCAAAGATGCGGGCCGTCTGGTGGGTTTGCCGATGGGCTTTACATCGCTTTTAGACTCGGTGTTTTTCGGTTTATACGATTTTTTAGCCTTAGCCTTAGCCTTTGGCTTGCCATCCGATTTAGGCCATTCTTTTTTTACATACGGCTTTTTGTCGGAATCTTTTTTCTCGTATGGCTTTTTTTCATACGGTTTTTTATCCGTGTAACCATCACCATCCGAGGTCTTTATCGACGCTTTTTCGTATTTGCGTTTTGAGCCGGTCTTGGGGCCGCCAAAGTCCCGCTTCTTATTTGCGTACGGGGCGCCTCGAACATCTTTGGCGCCGTCTTTAGGTTCGGCAGGAATGCCGTCCAAACGCGTCATGGTGATGGTCTTTTCAACCTTGCGGCTGGGACCAAGGGCTTCAAGGAAGCGATCGACAGCACCTGGTTCAAGTTCAACATGGGTTTCGTTCATATGAATGCGGATCGCGCCGATTTCATTTTTAGTGATATGTCCGGCCCGACACAACATGGGCAACAACCACCGCGCTTCGGCGGTGTGCTTGCGGCCAACATTCATCGAGAACCACACGCCATTTTTAAAGTCGTCACGCGCGGGGCGTTGTTGGCGTTGTGGGCGTTCTCTGGGAGCAGGTCCAGAATCCAGCAACTCTTCCGGTGCAGGTTGTTTTGCGGTATGCAAACGCACGAAGGCGCTGGCAATTTGTTCGGCGCTGTAGCGGGCTAAAAGTTCCCCGGCAAAAGCTTTGTCATCAGCGGTCAATTCGACCGATAAGCTCTCATCGGTCAAAATGCGTTCGCGGTCGATTTTCATAATGTCATCGCTGGACGGTGGTTTTTCCCAAGTCGCGGTGACCCTTGCATTTTGCAACAAACGTTCGGTACGCGAGCGCCAATTGTGCGGGATGATCAAGGCGCTGATGCCTTTACGTCCAGCCCGCCCGGTGCGGCCACTTCTGTGCAACAGAGATTCTTTGTTTTTGGGAACGTCGGCATGAATCACCAGATCCAAGTTCGGCAAATCAATGCCGCGTGCGGCCACGTCGGTGGCGACACAAACGCGGGCACGGCCATCGCGCATGGCTTGCAGGGCGTGGGTCCGTTCGTTTTGGCTTAATTCACCGGACAGGGCAACCACGGAAAAGCCGCGATTGTTCAAACGGCTGGTCATGTGATTGACGGTGGCACGGGTGGCACAAAAAACGATGGTATTTTGCGAATCATGAAAACGCAGCAGATTGATAATGGCGTTTTCGCGATCATTGGGGGCTACGGTCAGCGCTTTGTAGGTAATGTCTAAATGCTGCTTCGCTTCGGCCTGGGTGGCAACGCGCACGGCATTGCGTTGATAACGTTTTGCCAATGTCGCAATCGATTTCGGCACGGTGGCGGAAAACATCAAGGTGCGGCGACCTTCTGGGGCCGAACCCAAGATGTATTCCAAATCGTCGCGAAAACCCAAATCAAGCATTTCATCGGCTTCGTCCAACACGATGGCGCGAAGGCCGGTGGTGTCAAAAGAGCCGCGTTCAATGTGATCACGCAAACGACCCGGCGTGCCAACCACAATGTGGATGCCTTGTTGTAAAGCACGGCGTTCGGACCGCATGTCCATACCACCAACACAAGACGTTACTTTTGCCCCGGTGCCAGCGTAAAGCCATTCCAATTCACGCATCACCTGCAAAGCCAATTCGCGGGTGGGTGCTACGGCTAAGGCTAGAGGTGTTTCGGCACGGCCAAAACGGTCTTCGCCAGCCAATAAGGTTGGGGCAATTGCCAAACCAAACGCGACGGTTTTACCGGACCCGGTCTGCGCCGAAACGAGGGCATCAGCACCTTCAAGTTCGGGCGCCAAAACGGCCTTTTGCACAGGGGTCAACGATGTGTAGCCACGTTTGATCAAGGCTTGTTCAAGCGCCGGAAGGACGCCTTCAAATTCAGTCATTTTTTTTCTTTCGGAATACGGGTTTTGCGCTCCATTCAGCAGAGCGTCATATTTTTCGGGTCACATACTTACAAATAAAGATCGGGCCGCAATTGGGCCGCAATCAAATTGAAGTGCACCCTGTGGATACTTCATACAGCATCGAATCGGTTTCTACCATGAAATATTAGAGAAACCTTGTGATCCGGGCTTTATTTCCAAATGGGTTTGCCGGTCCCGGGAAGACCCAATTCGTTCCACATATCACTGACTTTATCGACCACGTCTTGGTCCATACGGATTTTTTTGCCCCATTCGCGTTTGGTTTCGGGACCGATCTTGGTCGTGGCATCGATGCCCATTTTGGAACCCAGGCCTGAATCTGGCGAGGCAAAGTCCAAGTAATCAATGGGCGTGTTTTCGATCATCGTCACATCGCGGGCCGGATCAACGTTGGTCGATAGCGCCCAAATGACGTCATTCCAATCACGTGCGTTGATGTCTTCGTCCACGATAATGACAAATTTTGTATAGGTGAATTGGCGCAAATACGACCACACGCCCAACATGATACGTTTGGCATGGCCGGGATAGGCTTTTTTCATGGACACCACGGCCACCCGGTACGAGCACGCTTCGGGGGGTAACCAGAAATCGCGGACTTCGGGAAACTGTTGGGTGAACAACGGCACGAACACGTCGTTTAAGGCTTCGCCCAGAACGCTCGGCTCATCCGGTGGACGGCCTGTATAGGTGCTTAAATAAATCGGCTTTTGGCGCATGGTGATGGCGCTGACCGTAAACACTGGGAACGGTTCGACGTTGTTGTAATACCCGGTGTGATCGCCATAAGGGCCTTCTTCGCCCTGATCGGACAGGCTGACGTGGCCTTCTAAAATAATCTCTGCGGTGGCGGGCACTTGCAACGGTATGGTCTTGCAAGTGACCAACTCAACCTTTTCACCGCGCAACAATCCGGCAAATTGATATTCCGACAAGGTATCGGGAACGGGCGTCACAGCGGCCAAAATGGTCCCCGGATCAGCACCAATCGCCACCGCCAAAGGCATGGGGTCAGAACGAAGCTCTTTCCACCGCAAGAGATGCTGTGCACCGCCCCGGTGGTGTAACCAGCGCATTAAGGTGGTGTTTTTGCCCGTCACCTGCATCCGGTATATGCCTAAATTCGCGACGTCGCGTTTATCATTTTTAGGGTCGGGACCTTCGGTGATGACCAACGGCCAGGTGATCAAAGGGGCGGGCTCCCCCGGCCAACAGCCTTGGATTGGCAATTTCGATAGATCAACGTCATCGCCCGTAAGCACAACCTCTTGGCACGGGGCGGACTTGACCGTTTTGGGTTTCATCGCCATGACGGTTTTCAGCAACGGGGCCATGTCCAGAACTTCGCGCCACCCCCCCGGGGGTTCGGGTTGGCGCAAAAAGGCTAAGGTTTCGCCGATTTCGCGCAGTCCCGATGGCTCACGGCCCATGCCGCGGGCCACGCGGTTTACGGTGCCAAATAAATTGACCAACACGGGCACCCCATAAGCGTCGCCATTTTCGCGCACCGGGTTTTCGAACAACACCGCCGGGCCACCCTCTGCCATCAAGCGGGTTTGGATTTCGGTCATTTCCAAATGTGGGGAAATCGGCGTGGGTACGCGCACAAGATCGCCGGCCCGTTCCAACTCATCCATAAAATCTCTCAACGATTTATAGGCCATAGGCATTCATTTCCCGATTTTCTCTCGAAATCCATATATTTATTGTCATATACACCGAATAGACCATTTTCTAAATGATAAATCAGTGCTTTAATCATACGAACTGTTTTATTCCATTTTAGCGAAAAGGGCCGAAACTGCTGTTTTCGGGGCACAGAAAAACATGGCGCTAAACGCTGGGGACATATCTGAAGGTGTTTCAAACGAAGATTACGCGAAGCTGATTGAGATTGGCATCGCGCTTTCGGCTGAACGTGACCATGCTCGTCTGCTGGAAAATATCTTAGTCGAATCCAAAAACCTATGTAAGGCCGATGGCGGGACCTTGTACCTGTGCGGCAACATGGTGAACCGCACAGACGAACCAGATCCAGTTTTTGAATTTGAATCGGATGGTCGTTTTCTTAAATTTGTGATCATGCGCAATGATAGCCTTAACATCGCCAAAGGTGGCACCACGGGCGAAGACATTCCGTTCCCCCCGATCAGCGTCTATGATCTCGAAACCGGTGAAGCCAACCATCAAAACGTGGCGTCTCACGTTGCGGCCTCTGGGGAAACGGTCAATATTGCGGATGTTTATGAGGCGACGGACTATGATTTCACAGGTCCGCGCAAGTTTGATGAAAGCACCGGCTATCGTTCAACTTCCTTTTTGAACGTGCCGCTTAAAAACCACTCGGGCGAAGTCATTGGTGTGTTGCAGCTGCTCAACGCCAAAAATGCAAAAGGGGATTCGATTCCTTTTCACGACAACATCGTGCCGTTGATTGAGGCTCTGGCCTCTCAGGCTGCCGTTGCGGTTGATAACCAGATGCTGATTCTAGCCCAGGCTCAACTGATGGACAGTTTCATCATGGTGATCGGTGGCGCTATCGATGCCAAATCGCCCTACACCGGGGGGCACTGTGCCCGCGTGCCGGAATTATCGCGCATGTTGGCCGAAGCCTCGGTAAATACGAAAGACGGCGAATTCAAAGACTTTGATCTGGACGAATCTGGTTTTCGCGAACTTCACCTCGCCAGCTGGCTGCATGATTGCGGCAAGGTGGTGACGCCGGAATATGTTGTTGATAAGTCAACCAAACTTGAAACCATTTATGATCGTATCCACGAAGTCCGCATGCGTTTTGAGCTTAAAAAACGAGAATTGGAAATCGAGTTTTGGAAAGCCGTGGCGAAAGGTGGCAACGAGATTGATCTCAAGGCCGATCTTGATATGGCCTTGCAACAAATTGATGATGATTATGAGTTTGTCGCGACCTGTAACGTCGGTGGTGAATTTATGGCCCCTGAAAAAGTTGAGCGGCTCCAGCAAATCGCGACGCAAACGTGGACCAGAACCTTAGATGATCGCATTGGCATTGCTCATGAAGAGTTGGTGCGCAAAGAAGCTGAGCCCGCACCGACGCTGCCGGTTGTTGAAAACTTACTGGCCGATAAGGTTGAACATATTTTCGAACGTGATGGCAATTTTCAATCCTGTGATAGCGAAAAATTTGGGTTTGATATGGATGTACCCGAACGTCTGTTTAACCGTGGTGAAGTTTACAATCTATCCATCGCACGCGGCACGCTGACCAATGAGGATCGCTATATTATCCAAAATCATGTCATTCAATCGATTGTCATGTTGAGCCAAATGCCTTTTCCAAAGCACCTGAAAAACGTGCCGGAATACGCGGGCGCGCACCATGAAACCTTGATCGGGACGGGCTATCCGAGAAAGCTGAAGAAAGCCGATATGTCGGTCCCGGCCCGGATCATGGCTTTGGCCGATGTGTTTGAAGCCTTAACCGCCGCTGACCGTCCTTACAAAAAACCAAAGACCTTATCGGAAAGCATTAAAATTTTGTCGTTCATGGTCAAAGACCAACACATAGACAAGGATCTGTTCCAACTGATGCTGAAAAGCGGCATTTACAAAGATTATGCAGAACAGTTCCTAAGGCCTGAGCAAGTGGACGAAGTCGATATTGACCAATACATGGACAATTAGGGCAATCGACCCTAAAACGCCCGGCCCACGACAAACGCCGCAAACATCAACAAGCCAAAATCACGATTAGAGCTAAACCGAGCCAAGCAATTTTTGGGGTTGTGAATGTCGAGGGTCACCACTTGCCAAACCAAGTGCAGCGAAGCAATCGCCAGCGCGGGATAAAAATACAGGCTCAGGTTTGCCAGCCACCCAACCCCGGCAAACAATGCCACGGCCATTATGTAAAAAAACACCATCCACTTGGGCGTTGCATCGCCAAGCAGCAAGGCCGCCGACTTAATGCCCACCCGAACATCGTCTTCTTTATCTTGGTGGCCATAGATGGTGTCATAGCCGAGCGTCCAAAAAACGCCGCCCAAATACAGCAACCCCGGCACCAGCGTTAAATCGCCACGCACCGCTGCCCACCCTAACAGAGCCCCCCAGTTGATCGAAATGCCCAAAAAGAATTGCGGCCAATAGGTAAAGCGTTTCATGTAAGGGTAAATCAACACCGTCACCAACGACAAAATGCCAACGCCAATGGCGAACACGTTGAATTGCAGCAAAATAAGCAGGCCCAACGCGCACAGCAAAGCGGCAAAGAGGATCGCCTGCTTTACACTGATCAAGCCACTGGGGATAGGCCGATTTGAAGTTCTGGCGACTTTGCCGTCAAAATCACGGTCAACGATGTCATTAATAACGCACCCGGCACCGCGCATGATGAACGAGCCCAAGGTGAACAGCACCAACATGTTTAAGTCCGGCCACCGTCCGCTGGACGCCAAGGTGATGGACCACCAACTCGGCCCCATCAGCAACCACGACCCATTTGGCCGATCCAGGCGCATCAACATCACGTATGGACGCAAAGGTTTGGGCGTCAGGCGTACGATCAATCTTTCGGCCCCAAGGTCACTGGCCGTATTGTGCAAAGGCGTATCCGTCATAGATACCTTTTACGTCATTGCTGTACATTTGTGCAAACGCCATTATATGGTCTATAGAGGCAAGACGTTATGCCCAGCAGCTCAGTTTCATTGAACAGGCCCCAATATGAGTGATCCGATCACAACCAAGACGCAACTGATTGACTACATTGCCAGTGGCTGCAAACCCATTGAAGCTTGGCGCATCGGCACCGAACACGAAAAGTTTGCCTTTCGTACCGATGACCTAAGTCCGCTGCCTTACGAAGGCGATCACGGCATTGGAACGTTGCTGCACAAGATGGAACGGTTTGGTTGGCAGCCGATTGTTGAAGACGGCAAGGTCATTGCGCTTCGCTTAGATGATGGCTCTTCGATCACCTTGGAACCCGCTGGTCAGTTCGAACTTTCGGGCGCACCGCTGAGAACCATTCACGAAACCTGCAAAGAGGTTGGCACCCACTTGCAACAGGTCAAAGCCATTGGCGCAGAAATGGATATCGGATTTTTAGGCCTGGGCTATCAGCCCAAAACGCACCTTGATGACCTGCCGTGGATGCCCAAAAAACGCTACTCAATCATGCAAGAGTATATGCCAAAAAAAGGCAACCTTGGCATCGATATGATGAAGGCAACCTGTACCGTGCAAGTCAACCTAGACTTCGACAGTGAAGCCACCATGGTTAAAATGTTTCGGGTCTCTTTGGCGTTGCAACCCATCGCTACGGCCTTGTTTGCCAATTCACCGTTTAAAAATGGCAAGCCCAATGGCTTTTTAAGTTACCGCAGCCACATCTGGACCGACACCGACCCAGACCGCTGTGGAACGCTGCCGTTTGTTTTTGAAGATGGCTTTGGCTTTGAACGTTATGTTGATTACATGCTTGATGTGCCGATGTATTTTGTTTATCGAAACGGTGAGTACTTAGATGCATCCGGGCAATCGTTTCGTGATTTCATGGCGGGAAAATTGCCCGTCTTGCCCGGTGAATACCCAACCTTTAAAGACTGGGAAGACCACCTAACAACGGCCTTCCCCGAAGTGCGCTTAAAAAAGTTTTTGGAAATGCGCGGTGCTGATGGTGGGCCATGGAACAGATTGTGCGCGCTGCCAGCCCTTTGGGTGGGGCTGCTGTATGATGCAACGGCCCTTGATGCTGCGTGGGAAATGATTAAAAACTGGACCCAGGAAGACCATACCCTTCTTCGGACCCAAGTTCCCCTTCAAGCGCTCAACACATCGTTTAAGGACACCACCGTAGGGTCTATCGCCTTGGACGTTTTGGACATTGCCCACGAAGGTCTGGTCAGACGCGCATGTTTAAGCGACGTGGGCATGGATGAGAGCCACTTTCTAAAACCGCTGATGCAAATTGCACAATCGGGACAAACGCCTGCCGAAGACCTTTTGCGGGCTTATGAACAACAGTGGAATCATTGTGTTGACCCCATTTTTAAAAATTATGCCTATTAATCAATGACTATGCCCGTTGCGTCGCAATCTCTGGCCGTGTAGACTTTGAAGAGTGATTACATAATGAGTGCTAAAGCCCATGAGTGACGCCAAAATTACCCTTTTGGAAATCGAAACCGCCCTTTACGCAGGGGAGTTTTGCTTTTATTTCCAGCCTAAAATTTCCTTCCAAACGGGTAAAATTACGGGTGGCGAAGCGCTGCTGCGGTGGATCAAAGCAGATGGTACGCTGGTGCCCCCGGGGGCCTTCTTGCCGCAAGCTGAAGAAAGCGGATTTATCACCGACATCACGGCGGTCATGGTGACCGAACTGGTTCAAGACATCGCCCGGCTGCGCGCCCTTAAGCCCGACATTCAAATTGCCTTTAACGTCTCGGCCTTGGATTTGCACTCGCCGTACTTGGTCAAAATGCTGCGCAGTTTCATCGGCAATAAAATCATTAACCCGGGCAATATCCAAATCGAAATCACCGAAACGGCCATCTTGGATCGCAACGAACGTATTCGCACCACCTTGTTGGATTTGGTGGCGCTGGGCATTGAAATTGTTATGGACGATTTTGGCACTGGCTATTCATCCCTCGACGTCCTCAGTCAATTGCCCTTTTCCGCCTTGAAAATTGACCAAGGCGTGGTCGGGCGCATGGATAAAGATGCGCGCAGCACGCACATCGTGCGCTCTAGTCTGCAAATGGCCCGCGCGCTTTCGATCAAAACCATTGCCGAAGGCATTGAAAACGAAGGCGTCTATTCGTTCTTGTTGGCATCGGGCTGTAGCGAGGCACAAGGCTTTTGGATGGCCCGCCCCATGCCCATTGACGATTTCATAGAGGTCGTGAACGATAACCCTGCGTGGCCATCCTCTGAACTGGGCTCGTTCTATAATGCCTGGGTGAATCATTTAAGCTATCGGCGCAAGGTGTTGGATACCGTCTACACCATGACCATGAGCCCCCCTGAAGAATGGGCACATTTGCCAAAGTTAGATTTGCGCCACAATCCGGCCCACTGTCGCTTAGGCCAGTGGTCACCCGCTATGCACGGGGCTAGCATCACCAAAGACGTCTACCTTAATTTGGAAACTCTGCACCGGGAAATGCACAACTTAGGTGAGCTGCTGGTGAAAAGCGTCTGTGCCCAAGAAGGGACCGAAAACATTATCGAAGCCACCGATAAATTTCTGCGCGTATCGGAAACCGTGGATCAAGAAGTATCGCGCATCGTTTCGCAGTCGTTCGCCGAAAGCCTCCGCGCGCGTGACCGATCTTCGTAAAACCCGCACAGGCTAAATCCCGATACTTTCGCCATGCCTAAGGCATCGGAAAAATCATGATCAGCAATGGAATTCCTCCCTTTATGACGTCTCCTTCTTCTTCGCCAGCTTGCCCGGTGTGTCAACAATCAGCCGTTTTTGAACGCGCGCTGCCCGGCGTTGAAATTCGACGCATTCTGTCGGGTTTGTTCGGCGCAAATGTGCCTCGGGATGTGCAGATCGCCGATTATGCACTGCACACCTGCACAGGGTGCGGGCTTGTGTTCGTCGACCCCATGCAGGCCGGGGATGATAAGTTTTATGGTTGGATCACTGGTTTCGATCGTTATCAAGCCCATGCGCGGTGGGAATGGAAAGCGGTCAAAGAGCAATTGGTGCGCCATCACGCCAAATCGATGTTTGAAGTTGGGGCAGGGACCGGCAAACTGATGGCCTTTTTGGCTGACGTGGAAGGCCTGAACTGTCGCGGCATTGATCTCAGCCCAGCGTCTGCGGCGTTGGCCCGCGAAAAGGGTTTTGATGTTCAAGAAGCGGACCTTGAGACTTTAGACACGCTCTTGGCACCGGGTGATCGGTTCGATGCAATCGTGCTGAGCCACGTTCTCGAACATGTCGACAATCCGCTTGGCATCATGCAAATTTTGTTAGAACGCCTGGCGGAAGGTGGGCGTCTTATGGCCGCCGTGCCGTATTCGCCGATGTCGCGCGAATTGACCGAATGGGACATTATGAACCTGCCCCCTCATCATTTAACGCGGTGGAATGCCCAGTCTTTGGGGGGGCTCGCCGCCGCCTTGGGCTGTCGGGTGGACCTGCACGCCGCCGCTGCCAAGTCGCCGTTGAAACGGGCAATCCAAGACACTTGTGGTGACGTTCTGGGTAACAAGCACCCGTCGACGTTGGTGCGGATTAAGACCGTGTTGAGCCATACTTCAATCTTTAAAGATTTTTTGCGCCAACACCGCGCGCGCGAACAGGTCAATGGTCGCCCTGCTGGTGATAGTGTGCTGGCGGTGTTTTTCCGCTAAACGGACAGCCCTTTGTAAAACGGTCCCTTTCGCCCTTTTTATCTGCTATAATTTCCATCTGTTTGAACGTAACGGACGAAGAGGTTGGCCATGCCTGAGTCTGAAGAATTAATTTGCGCCTATGTATTGGACGGCAACGGCGGGGCCGCACCCCTCGATTGGCCGGGGGTGAATGACTGGACGGCAGAATCGGGACCCATTTGGGTGCATCTCGATTGCGCTCATGAGAATACCGATGCTTGGCTGCGCACCCACAGCGGCCTCGATACTTTTGTCATTGATGGCCTGTTGGCCGAAGAATCTCGGCCCCGCTGTGATGGCTACGATGATGGTATTTTGCTCGTGTTGCGCGGTGTTAACCTCAATCCTGGTGCCGAGCCCGAAGACATGGTGTCGATTCGTATCTGGATCAATGAGCACAGGATCATTTCAACCCGGTTTCGCCGCCTGATGGCCGTTCAAGATATTCGTGACCAACTGACGAGTGGCAAAGGGCCGGTTTCGACAGGTCATCTGGTGGCACGCTTGGCGGCGCGCCTGACCGAACGAATGGGGCCCGTCATCGAAAGTTTAAGCGATCAGGCAGATGGTCTAGAGGATCAGCTGATTGGTTCCGATAAGGGCGAAAGCTTGGATCTTCGCGATGTGCGCTATGAATTGATTGATTGTCGTCAGGCGGCAATATCCCTACGCCGCTATGTGGCCCCACAACGCGAAGCGCTCAATCGACTAGCTCAATTGGAAGAGCCGTGGCTTGATGATCGGATGTTGGGACGGCTGCGCGAAGCGGTCGACCAAATCACCCGTATCACCGAAGAACTGGACGAGGTGCGAGAACGTTCGGCGGTGGTCCAGGACGAACTGGCGAACCGCATTTCACAACGCATGGAACGCACCATGTATACCCTCACGGTGGTCGCCACCGTGATGCTGCCATTGGGATTTCTCACCGGATTATTAGGTATCAATGTTGGTGGTATGCCCGGTGCTGATACCGGGTGGGCCTTCTGGGCGGTGTGCGGCGGGCTGGTTGCCATGGTCGTGATTGAGGTGTTAATCATGCGCCGTTTCAGGTGGATTTAACCGTATGGGCAAGCTGATCTTTCGTATTCTTGGGGTGTTGGCCGTAGTCCAGGCCTTGACGTTTTCCGGCATTGTAGGCGCAGCGGAAAATGCCGTTGCTTTCGATAAGCAGGTGAAGACCTGGGACCGTGACATCAACAAGATTGAGAAACGCATTCTGACTGGTCGCACTGGCAGCTTGGAAGAACGCGACCTGCGTGATCAGCTTAAAACGATTGCCGATGGGGCAGCTATTGAACGTGACATAGCTCTCAAGCAAGCTAAACAGAGCCATAGTCTGCTTAATGCCTTGGGGCCGTCACCAGCAAACGGTATCAGCTCTGAAATCACAGCGATTCAAACGCAACGCAAGGACTTGGGCCAGCAGTGGGTCGTTTACGAAGGTCAAGCCCAACAGGCTGGCCTGCTCATCGCCAAGGCGGAACAAACCTTGGCAAAAATAAGTTTGCGGTCCCGCACCCGCTTAAAAGACACCCTGTTCGAACGCTCGCTTACACCGCTCAGTCAGAAAGCCTGGGCCATTGCCGTGCCAGAGGCCATTCAGGTGTTTGAGGCTTCGTTCATTCAAGCCCCGGGTCAGTGGTGGTCGGACATTCACAAGAACCAGACCGAACAAGCGTTATTGGGGCGCAACCTTCTGGTTGCGTTGCTTGTTACGCTTGGCTGCTGGACGTTAGGGCGGTGGCTACGCAGACGTTATGGTCGAGTGCAGGGCCTAGAAAATCCTAGCCATAATCGTCGCCTATTGGCCGGAGTCGTTGAAGGCTCTGGACGTTCCTTGGCACCCATAGTGCTTGTTGTTTTGCTGGGCTCGCTGTTGTTTGATAGCGATTTTGTGAAAGACCCGTTGCTCATCGTGATGCAAGCGACGATCAGGGGGTTGGTGCTGTTTTTCCTAGGTTATGCTTTGATCAACGCTTATTTGACGCCGCGCCGTCATGAATGGCGGCTGTTCAATTTTTCAGATCTTGCTTCAAAGCTATTGACCCTTCGACTTAAATTGATCTTGGTGACGTTTTTAGTTTTGAACGGACTTCATCAGGCCACGGCTTGGGTGACACCCTCTACGGAACTCAAAAGTGTGGCGGCTTTGCTCTTCACACTGATCTTGGCCCCACTTGTTCTTTCGGTCTTAGATGCACGAATTTGGCAGGACGAGGCGGGCTCCCCAGCTGTTGTACCAGCTAAACTTTCACGGGCGCGGGCTTTTCTGACCGTGGGCTTGGTGGCATTGCCCATTGTTGCGGTTCTGGGCTACACCGGACTAGCAACTTATTTCATGCGCGCCTTTATCATGAGCGGTTTGGTTTTGGCAGCGCTGGGTTTGGTCCGCACTGTGGGACGGGAAAGTTTAGCTGCATCCTTAGATGCTGGGCGGCCCATTGGGCGGAGGGTCCATAAGCTTTTTGCCTTGGATCATGAGGCCAGTGCACGGGCATTGTTTTGGTTGCGCTTTCTTTTCGATCTGGGCCTGATTTTTATCGCCGGGGTGGCGCTGTTACCAGTGTGGGGACTGGGGGCCGAGGAGACAGCGGCTTCGCTGGCCAAGCTGATGCGGGGCATTCGCGTCGGCTCCTACACGTTCTCGCTGATTGACCTGTTTATCGGCCTGTTTGTGTTTATCGCCATCGTTTTTATGACGCGGCTTATTCAGAAAGGTCTGGAAAATCATGTCCTGCCCAATCTGACCAAAGACAAAGGGGTCCGTGACGCCTTGAAAACGGGGGTCGGCTATGTTGGCGTCATCATTGCCGCGTTGGTGACCATTTCTGCACTTGGTCTTGATCTCACCAATTTAGCCCTGGTTGCGGGTGCCCTTTCGGTGGGGATTGGATTTGGCCTGCAAAATGTGGTCAATAATTTTGTTTCCGGCCTGATTTTGTTGGCGGAACGACCCATCAAACCGGGGGATTGGGTGGTGGTCGGCGGTCATGAAGGTCGGGTTAAAAAGGTTAACGTTCGCTCCACGGAAGTTGAGACTTTTCAGATGGCGAGCGTTATCATTCCCAACGCCGATTTGATTTCTAATCCAGTCGTAAACTGGACCCATAAGAACATTAAAGGACGGGTGGATGTTGCCGTTGGCGTTGCTTATGGCACGGACCCTTATCTTGTGAAAACAGTGTTGCTGGACTGTACAAACGCGCACCCAAATGTCATGGCAGAGCCAAATCCATATGTTTTGTTTTTAGACTTTGGCGAGAGCTCGCTCAATTTTGAAGTTCGCATGTATCTTTCAGATGTTGAACAGCGTCTGCATACAGGTTCTGAAATTCGCTTTAAAATTCACGATGCCCTCAAAGAACATGGCATCGAAATTCCCTTCCCGCAGAGAGTGGTGCATTTTGCAGAGCCACAAGCTGGCTGTGGGTCGACGGAGGCAGGGCGCATTATCGAATAGACATAAAAAAGCCGGGGTATTGTGCCCCGGCTTTTTTTATTTATGGACGCTGGTCTTATGCGACTTCGGAATCAAGTTGTTCCGCACCTTCTTCAAGGTCTTCTTCGACCACAACGGGCGGCACATAAAGGATGCGTTCCAGCTTGATCTGGGCTTTTTCCACATCGGTCTTATCAACCGCAGCCACTTCACAGGCGAACCGTTCGATCGCTTTTTCAAAGATCTGGCGTTCGGAAAAAGATTGATCTGGTTGGTCTGGGCGGCGGTGCAAATCGCGAACCACTTGTGCCAACAGTTCTGGGTCGCCCGAATTGATTTTGGCTTCGTATTCTTGAGCGCGACGGCTCCACATTGTGCGTTTGACGCGGGCGCGACCTTTTAAGGTGGTCAACGCGCTTTCCATCGCTTTTTTCGAGCTTAGTTTGCGCAGGCCTGATTCTTCGACCTTATTGACCGGAACGCGCAAGGTCATGCGTTCGCTTTCAAAGGAAATAATATACAGTTTTAAGGAATGACCAGCAATTTCTTGGTCTTCGGTGCCGGTAACTTTGCCTACGCCATGGGTGGGATAGACTACAAAATCACCCGTATTGAAAATCAGCTTGTCTGCCATGTGTCGCCTTTTAATCTTTAGGTTTACGGGCGGGGAAATCCTTAAAATGGAAGGAGCCCGAACAAAGTAAAGCCGGCCCCGAAGGACCAGCCTAGATAAGACCATAGCACATTTTAACGAAAAAAACACCCTTTTGCGCGGCTGTGCTCGCAAAAGGGTGTTTTAGAGGCGTAAAGAGACGCGATAGACGGGCCTAAAAGAAGAGCGTTAGTCGCCCTTGCCGGGAAGCTCGCTGAGCAATGCTGCTTTATCTGGCTTGTCTTTCCAGTCGTCCGCATCTGCGGGGGCATCTTTCTTGCGGGTAATGTTCGGCCAAATGGCAGCATACTTGGTGTTGATGTCTAACCATTTGTCTAAGTTGGGCTCGGTGTCTGGGACAATGGCTTCGGCGGGGCATTCGGGCTCACACACACCACAGTCAATGCATTCGTCTGGGTTGATCACCAGGAAGTTTTCGCCTTCGTAGAAACAATCGACCGGGCACACCTCAATACAATCTTGGAATTTGCACTTAATGCAGTTTTCAACGACAACGTAGGTCATGGAATTCTCCGTAAATTAAAAAATATGATTTTGTTTACGCCATTTTTAGGATCGGCTCAAGCTTATATAAAACAGGGTTATTTCAAGCCCAATTTTGCCAGTACCCGTTTTCGGGCTTCGCCGCTTTCGCGATCTGAAACATGCAACAATCCGGTTAAGCGGCGCACCAGGTTGGATTCGTAATCGTGAAGCTCGCCATCGGCATAGGCAACTTCCCACAACATTTCGATCATGCCCACCCGATCTTCAGGCGCGAACTCATTTTTGATGGTGCGGGTGAGAGAGAAAAGTTCATTCGCATTGGCGATGGTGGCTTCGGCCTCTGAAATCAATTCAACCACTTCGGCTTCATTCAACGAAAAGCGATTTTTCAACAGAGCCGTTATGGTCGCGCGCTCATCATCATCGAAATTTCCATCCAACACGGCGGCTTCGACCAACAGGGCGGCGGCGGCCAAATGAAGGTCGGCTTGAGAACGCCTCGCGGTTGGCGCAGACGTATCCGCAAACAGAGCTTTTTTGAGACGTTTTAACATGGATGGGTTCCTAATTTTTTCAACGCTTTCCGGCAATCTAGTCGGTCTCTTTCAAACGATCAAGGGCGCGCCGTTCGGATTTTGTGGGACGGCCTTGACCGGGGTCTCGAAATGCCACCGGGGCCGAGAGTGATTTTGCGGCTTTTTGGGGCAAGGCGGGACTTAGGTCTTCATATAAACTTTGCGCTTCGGGGGCCGGACCTCGGCGTTTTCCAAGCTCTAGAATCTTCACCACCTTGACCACATCGCCCTTGGTAAAGGTGAGCACATCACCGACACCAACCAAAATGTGCGCCTTTGAACGGACGGTGTCATTGACGCGAACATTTGACGATTGGCAGAACTTAGACGCCAACGTGCGGCTTTTGAAGAACCGGGCGTGGTATAGCCATTTATCGATACGCAGCCGGGCGGCGGTCATTTTTTAAGTTTGAGCTGTTGCAGTTTGGCAAACGGGCTGTCGGGATCAATTTTAAAAGCCGCTGGTTCCGGCTTTTTCGGGGCCGCTTTTTTCGCCGCCTGTTGTTTGGGTTTACCTTTGCCCTTGCCTTTGTTGCGGCTCTTGGGTTGCCACTTGCCAGGTTCGTTGGACGCGGCAAAGCCTAAGCTTTCCAAAATTGGCGGCAATTCATCGACGCCACAGCCTGCCAAGGCCAAGAAATTTTCGTTGGCGACAAATGGGCCTTTGGCTTCTTCAAGACGCTTCCACGCCAGTTCGGCCATCCGTTCCAACATATCGGCACGGATGAACAGGCCGCCTGCGGGGCGAAAACCAGCCGCCCGCAACCAGCCTTCGGGTTCATGTTTTTCGCGTTTGATCGACACGCGCCCAGCCGGGGGCGGGCCGAGAGGCTCGACCTCTTCAAACACGGCCCACAACAGCACCGAAAGTTCCACGGCGGCCGGACGCAACAAGGCCGGAATGTAAATCAAGTGGCGACCAATATGGATGCCCAAACGCCGCAGGGCTTGTCGGTCGGGACGTTCCAAGCCCTTGATTTCATCATCGGCTTCATGGCGGGGCAACGCGCCCAGCGTTTCGCCAAGTTGGAACACCAATCCTCGCGCGACACCGTTAACGGGTGCATTCTTGGCGGCTAACAGCGGGCCAAGGCGATCTTTTACAATGTCTTTAAGCCACACATTAAGCCGCGTTTCGATCAAGTCTTTTTGGTCGGCTTCCAGCAGGTCGCTGCTTAAGGCTTTGACAACGGGGGTGAGTAAACTTGGTCCTTTGATAATTTTTGCCACGACCGCATCGCGCCACAACACATGACCATCATGGGTAAAGGAAAAGGCTGCGTCCGCTTCACTTTGTAACGTCACAATGCGTTCCATGACTTTTTCGCGCAACGCCTTGCTGGCGGCTGATCCCAACACCTTTGCGGCCAGCGCGGTCTCGCTTTCGGTGGCGACGAAACGAAACCCGTTCAAATGACCTAAGTGATGGCCTTCGACTTCTAACCCACCATCATCATGCAAGGCGGCGTTGAGTGTTTCGTCGGCGTTGAGCGTTTTTACCAATAGACGGGTCCTTTTATCCACAAACCGTTGGGTCAGTTTTTCATGTAGGGCGTTGCTAAGTTTTTCTTCGGCGATGCGCGTACGGTCTTGCCATTGCGGGGCATTGTCAAGCCAAGATGCTTGGTGGGCAACATAAGTCCAAGTGCGAACCGAGGCAAGACGTGCCAGCAAAATATCAATATCGCCATCCAAACGTTCCACGCGCTGCACGCGCTCATTCATCCAAGCGTTGGGAATGCGTCCTCGGTTGGTCATCAAAAGCGTGAAAATCCGACCCAACAGATGCGGGTGATCGTCGGTGTGAATGTTGCGAAAATCGGGAATCCGCGCCACGTCCCACAGCAAACGCACGGCATCTTTGGAACTGGCAAGGGCCAAAATTGCTTCGTCTTTGCTGAAATAATCCAATACCTGCTCGTCAGCGGCCAAGGCGACCCGACGCAAAGCCCCGTGGGGCGGAGGTTGTTTGAGGCTAGACTGAAGTTTTTTCAGCGAGCAAAAGTCTAAATTCGAGGACCGCCAAAACACATTCTTAAGCGGTTTGAAGCTGTGCTCTTGGATGTGTTCGACGGTATTATAATTTAAGCCCATGACATCTCCGGTGGTGCCAAAGGTGCCATCGTTTAAATGCCGTCCCGCGCGCCCCGCAATCTGGGCCAATTCGGCCGCGTTTAAATCCCGCATAAAGCGGCCATCAAATTTACGGGTGGCGGCCAAGGCGACGTGATCGACATCCATGTTCAAGCCCATGCCCACCGCATCTGTGGCGACCAAATAATCGACTTGGCCGGATTGAAACAGTTCAACCTGGGCATTGCGGGTGCTGGGGCTTAAGGCGCCCATGACGATGGCGGCTCCCCCCGATTGGCGGCGGATCAGTTCGGCAATGGCATACACATCGTTGGCCGAAAAAGCGACGATGCAAGATCTAGGTTTAAGCCGGGTAAGCTTTTTATAGCCCGTGTACCGCAACGTTGATAAGCGGGGGCGCGAGACGAATTCAACGTCCTTGACCAACGCCCTGATCAGCGGGCGAATGGTGTCGGCCCCCAAAAATAAGGTCTCAAATTCACCCCGGTAGTGCAGCAAGCGATCGGTAAAAACGTGACCGCGATCCGGGTCGGCACACATCTGAATTTCATCAATGGCGACAAATTCAAACATTTGATCTGTGGGCATACTTTCGACGGTGGTTAAAAAATACGTGGCCTTGGGCGGCACGATTTTTTCTTCGCCGGTCACTAACGCCACGGCCCCGGCCCCCATAATCTTCACCGCCCGGTCATAATTTTCCCGCGCCAACAAGCGCAACGGAAACCCAATGACGCCAGAATTTCGCGCCAACATGCGTTCCATCGCCAGATGGGTCTTGCCGGTATTGGTCGGCCCCAATACGGCTTGGATCACGGGTCGATTGCGGGCGGTGTTGATTTGCATGAACGTCGCTTTAGAGGGTTTTGGCTCTTGAGACTAGGGGCAAACAGAGCGAATTGAAGAGACTAAAAAGGGCAGGTACAGACGTAATCATCACGATATAACCCTGATTATGACACATCTCGGACACATTTGAGGGGTTAAATGCTTCTTATCGAAAGGCGCAGTCTTCATACCCTCCCCCGGTTGGCTGCGTCGCTCGATACACAAAATTTAAATTTGGGTTCCCTTTATAATCAGCCCCAATGTTTTTTCAAACGACCACTCGATACTGTCCGAAAGAAAATGGCTAGGTCCTCCCCAGACCTGGCCATTTTTTTCGCTGACACGTGACTTGCCATTTGTCCGAGATCGTTTAAGGTCTCGCCATCTTTGGGGCTATATAAAGAAATGTTGAGAGAATGACCCTTTTTCAAGGACAAGGCTTGGTCTGCGTGCGCGGCGAACACATGGTGTTTCGCGGCCTCGACTTCGAGCTTTCGAGCGGCGGGGCGCTGGTTTTAATCGGTCCCAATGGGGCTGGTAAATCGTCATTGCTGCGTCTTATGGCGGGGTTGTTAAAGCCTTACGATGGGAAACTGTTGTGGGACGGCGAAGACGCCTTAGATGATTTTGACGAACATGGCGCGCACTTGCATTACGTGGGTCACCACGATGCGGTGAAGGCGGTGTTAAGTGTTTCTGAAAACATCAAGTTCTGGGCTGAGTTGCGCGGCGGTGGCGAAGACGGCATTGCCGAGGCGCTGGCGACCTTTGATATTAAACATCTTTATGACACGCCCGGACAATTTTTATCGGCGGGACAAAAACGCCGGGTCAACTTGGCTCGCATCATTGCCGCCCCGGCCCCCTTGTGGCTGTTGGATGAACCGACCACGGCCTTGGATAAGGCCACCATTAAACGCCTAGAAGCCGCCATTCAAAAGCACCGAGACGGCGGCGGTATGGTGGTGTTGTCGACCCACGCCGATGTTGATATGCCAGGTTCAGAAGTCTTAGATGTCTCGCGCTTTGCCACACGCAACACCGCCTTTGATGAGCAGGTGATGGTATGAGCATCTTTATCACGCTGATCAAGCGCGATTTAAATTTGGCGTTTCGCCAGGGTTTTGACTCGCTCATGGTGGTGGCCTTTTTTGTCATTGCGGTGGTGTTGTTTCCATTGGGCGTGGGGCCCGAACCCAACACCTTGGCGCGCATTGCCAGCGGCACCATCTGGGTGGCGGCGTTGTTGTCGTCAATGCTGTCGTTGGAACGTTTGTTTCAAACCGATTACGATGATGGATCGCTCGAGCTGTTGGCGTTGTCGCCGGTGGCCTTAGAAATTACGGTCTTGGCGAAAGTGACAGCGCACTGGCTGACCACGGGCTTGCCGTTGATTTTGACCGCTCCTTTATTGGGCGTTTTGATGCAGTTGCCGAACGAAGGCTTTATGACCTTGCTGATCGCTTTGGCGTTGGGGACACCGACGTTAAGCTTGATCGGGGCCGTGGGCGCGGCTTTGGTTTTGGGGTCTCGACGTGGCGGGGTGCTGTTGTCGTTGTTGATTTTGCCGCTTTATATTCCAGTTTTGATTTTTGGTGTGTCGGCGGTCGAAGCCGCACTTGGTGATCTGGCGACCCGACCGCACCTGTTGATTTTGGCCGGATTGTTGGCTGCCACATTGGCGTTGACGCCGTGGGCAGCGGCAGCAGCCTTGCGTCAAGCCTTGGAATAACGCGGGTTTCTCGTCAAATATGATAAAAAAGACAGATTTTGCCTCATTTGCGCCACGCTTTTGTAGGCAAACTCTCGAAAATTAAGTACAACAAGGCCCGCAACACACACTCTCATTCAAATATTCGTTAAATCGACTGGATAGACATGCATCGTTTCGCCAATCCCACACGTTTTTTAAGAATTGCCGCCGCCGTCCAGCCTTGGGTTGTTGGCATCACCGCCCTGTTGTTTGCCAGCGGGCTGTACATGGCCTTTTTCACCTCACCGCCGGACTACCAACAAGGCGAGACCGTGCGCATTATGTATGTGCATGTGCCTGCCGCCTGGATGGGCATGTTTTGTTATGCGGCGATGGCGATTGCCTCTGCCGTGTCATTGATTTGGAAACACCCATTGGCCGATGTGGCGGCGAAAGCCACGGCTCCGGTGGGGGCAGCGTTTACGTTTTTGTCCCTGGTCACCGGCTCCCTATGGGGTAAGCCCATGTGGGGCACCTGGTGGGTGTGGGATGCGCGCCTGACGTCGATGCTGATTTTGTTCTTTTTGTATTTGGGTTACATGGCCTTGCAAGGGGCTTTCGATGATCGCGCGCGCGGCGCAAAAGCCTCGGCGATTTTGGCCTTGGTGGGTGCCGTGAACCTGCCCATCATTAAGTTTTCGGTGACGTGGTGGAACAGCCTGCATCAAGGGTCGACCGTGATCACCATGGATGGGCCAAAAATGGACGCCAGCATGTTGTGGCCGTTGTTGTTGATGGCGTTCGCGTTCAAAGGTTATTACGTCTGGGTTATGTTGGTGCGTATGCGCCAGGAATTAACCGCAAACAAAGTCCGGATCTTGCGTCTTAAGCAAGCCCACGGCGGTTAAGGGAGCGATACCATGCAAGAATTTTTAAATATGGGTGGATATGGCGCTTACGTGTGGCCATCTTATGGAATTACGGCGCTGGTGATGGTGGTGCTTTTGATCGCCTCCTTGCGTTCGTTACGCGCAAGCGAAGCAACATATAAGCGGCTGCAGGCTGAACTCGGCCAAGGCGAAGAACAAGAAACGGAGACGACCAATGGCGATGAAGCGTAAACACAAACGCCTCACCTTTGTGATTGTTGCGATGGCCTTGATCGGTGTTGCAACGGGTTTAATCTTGTTTGCTTTGGGCGATGGTATTTCTCTGTTCCATAGCCCTACCGACATTGTTGAAAAACAACCCGGTCCCGATCAACGTCTGCGGTTGGGCGGCTTGGTTGAAGACGGCTCGCTCAGAAGCGAAGACGGCTCGGCCACCGTGCACTTTATTGTCACCGATATGGAGAATTCTGTTCCTGTGACCTACGAAGGTTTGTTGCCGGATTTGTTTCGGGAAGGCCAGGGCATCGTTGCCGAAGGCCATGTGATCGATGGCGTGTTTGTGGCAACCGAAGTGTTGGCCAAACACGATGAAAAATACATGGCCCCTGAAGTTGCCGATGCCTTGAAAAAATCTGGAAACTGGCGGGCTGACGAAACAGCTGACCCAGCGTCCACCATGGGAGCACCCGCGAAATGATCGTAGAACTTGGCCACTTTGCCTTAATTTTGGGACTTATGGTGGCGTTTTTCCAAGCGTTTGTGCCGTTGGTTGGAGCCGCGCGCGGCGAACGGGCGTGGATGGATTTTGCCACCCCTGCCGCCATCGTCCAAGCCTTGTTGGCGAGTTTCTCTTTCGCGGCTTTGACCTATGCGCATGTAGTGTCGGATTTTTCCGTGCTCAACGTGGTGCTGAATTCGCATACCGACAAACCGATGCTGTACAAAGTCGCGGGCGTGTGGGGGAACCACGAAGGTTCGATGATGTTGTGGGTGTTGATCTTAGCGATCTACGGCATGGCTGTGGCGACGTTTGGCCGCAATCTGCCACCAAGCTTGAAAGCCCGCGTGTTGGGCATCCAGGCGCTGATCGCTTTGGGCTTTTATCTGTTTATTCTGTTGACTTCAAATCCGTTTGAACGGGTGTTTCCGGCACCCCTAAACGGTCAAGATTTGAACCCGTTGTTGCAAGACCCGGGTTTGGCCTTTCATCCGCCGTTGCTGTATTTGGGCTACGTTGGATTTTCAATTGCGTTTTCATTTGCGATTGCCGCCCTTATCGAAGGGCGCGTGGATGCGGCCTGGGCCCGGTGGGTCCGCCCATGGACGTTGGCGGCTTGGGGATTCCTCACCGCTGGTATCGTTTTAGGCTCCTGGTGGGCTTATTACGAATTGGGTTGGGGGGGCTGGTGGTTTTGGGACCCGGTGGAAAACGCTTCGTTCATGCCGTGGTTGGTTGGCACCGCTTTGCTGCATTCCTCTATTGTGGTGGAAAAGCGCAATACGCTTAAAGGCTGGACCATCTTTTTGTCCATCGTCGCCTTTTCGTTTTCGTTGCTGGGCACCTTTATTGTGCGCTCTGGCGTTCTGTCTTCGGTGCATTCATTTGCCTCCGATCCGGCGCGTGGCGTGTTTATTTTGGGCCTGTTGGTGGCCGTGGTTGGGGGCTCGTTTATCTTGTTTGCCATACGCGCACCTCATTTGAAATCGGGTGGTTTGTTCCAGCCGGTTTCACGGGAAGGTTCGCTGTTGCTCAACAACTTGTTGATGACCGTGGCGGCGGCGGCGGTATTGTTGGGCACGCTGTATCCTTTGTTTTTGGATGCCTTGGGCGGCGGTAAGGTTTCCGTGGGGCCACCGTTCTTTAATTCGGTGTTCATTCCGTTGATGGTGCCGGCTATTTTGGTCATGGCGTTTGGCCCGTTGATGGCGTGGAAACGCGGCAATTTGGCCCGGGCGTGCAAGCAGTTGGTTGTCGCCTTTGGGGTTGTGGTCGTCGTGGTGATTACCGATAGCTTCTTGGTTGAACAAGCCAGCTTCTTGTCGGTCTTGGGCAGCGGTATGGCGGCGTGGCTGGTGATGGGGACCCTCACCGAAGTCGCGGTCCGCATCAAGCTGTTTCAAGTGTCTTTGGGCACAAGTGTGCGGCGCTTGTTTACCATTCCCCGGTCTTCGTGGGGCATGACTTTGGCCCATGCGGGCTTGGGTATTGCCGTGGCGGGTATGATTGGGTCTACGGTGTGGAAACAAGAAAGCATCCAGGTCATGCAAGTGGGTGAAACGGTGGTTTTGGGTGGTTATGAGTATACCTTCCAGGGCGTGCGTGAATCTCAAGGGCCAAACTATGTGGCCACCGTGGCGATGATCGAAGTGACCCAAAATGCCGAACCGTTCACCACCATGTTCCCGGAAAACCGTCACTATCCGGTCAAGGGTATGCCGACCACCGAAGCCGCTATTCACACCACGTTCTTCGCCGATCTTTATGTGGCGTTGGGCAACGTGGACAGCAAATCTGGCGGTTATGTGATGCGCATTTACCATAACCCGTTGGTTTTGTGGTTGTGGCTGGGGTCTTTGATGATGGTTATCGCTTCGATCATCAGTTTGACGGATCGCCGACACCGCATTGGGGCACCGACCCAATCAAAGGCGAAGCCCGTTCCGACACCGGCTGTGACGGAATAACGGGGGCCATGTTGATGAAAAAGCTCACATATTTCATTCCGTTGGCGGTCGTCGTCGTCGTGGGTGTTTTGGCCATGATGCAATTGAAGCAAGTGAATGATGGAAAATCAGTTCGTGATTTGCCATCGGTTTTGATCAACCGCCCCGTTCCCGAATTAAACTTGGCAGCAATTGGCGGTCAAGACCGAGGGTGGGGAACGAAAGATTTGTTGGGCCAAGTCACCATCGTCAACTTGTTTGGTTCGTGGTGCGTGGCGTGTTTGCAAGAGCATCCGTTTTTGATGCGCCTGAAAGAGCAAAACGCAGTGCCGATTTTTGGCATCGATTGGCGCGAAAAAGACCCCGTGGCTGGACCTCGGTGGTTGGCTAAGTATGGCAACCCTTACACCTTGATCGGCGGCGACCCTGATTCCAAAGCGGCCATTGCTTTTGGCGTGACCGGGGCTCCGGAAAGCTTCATCGTCGATAAAAAAGGCGTGATTCGCTATAAACAAACAGGTCCGATTGATGGCCGCGTATGGACAGAAACCCTGTTGCCGCTGATTGTGGAGCTGAGAAAAGAATGACCTTAAAAGCCCTCTGGATTTTGTTGGCGCTGGCAATTTTAGCACCGGGCACCGTGCTGGCCGTTGAACCGGACGAAGTTTTAAACGATCCGGCCCTAGAGGCCCGCGCCCGTGACGTTGGTCGGGGCTTGCGCTGTGTGGTGTGTCAAAATCAATCTATCGATGACTCCAACGCGGACCTCGCCCGCGACATGCGCATTTTGGTCCGTGACCGCATTAAAAGCGGCGATACCAATGATCAAGTGATGGCTTACATGGTCGATCGATATGGCGATTTCGTGTTGCTAGACCCCCCGTTTAAGGCCTCGACCGTGGTGCTGTGGGTTGGCCCCGCCGTGATCGCGGGTTTTGGCTTGTTGGCCGTGGTTGCCTTTTATCGTCGTCGCAAAAATGGCGGCGTCGAAGGGACCACGAAAGAGGCCGCGCAAAGCCCTAGCACCGTGCCTTTAACCTCTGCAGAACGAAAACGCCTAAAGGCCCTATTGAAAGAAGACGACGCATGACTGCTCTTTGGATTTCCACCGCCACCCTGACCTTGGTCGCCCTCGCCGCCTTGTTGTTGCCAATGGTGCTGAGAAAACGCACCGATGAGGCTCCGTTACGGGCGCAGTTTGACTTAACAGTCTACAAAGACCAGTTGGCGGAAATTGATCGGGATGTGGAACGCGGCGTTTTATCCGCCGATCAAGCGGATTCGGCGCATACGGAAATCGAACGCCGTATGTTGGCGGTCAGTGGTGATTCGGGCGATGCTGTGATTAAAAATACGCCAGCCCCGGCGTGGTTGGTGGCAATTGTTATGTTCACCGTCCCGTTGGGGGCCTTTGCCTTGTATTTTCATCTTGGCCAACCGGCTCAACCAGACCGCCCCTATGCGGAACGCGAACAGCCCAAAACGGGAAACCCTACCGTTCGTAAAGAACAAATCGTAAAAATGATTGGCACGATCCGCGAAAAAATTAAACAAGATCCCGAAAACCCACAAAACTGGGCGATTTTGGGCCAGACCAGCCAAATGGTTGGCGACATGGCAGGATCGGTTCAGGCCTATGAACAATTGGTGGTTCTCACCAACCGCAATCCAGATGCCCTGATGGTGTTGGGTGAAGCGATGTTTATGGATGCCGGCGAAGTGGTCACACCTGCGGCGGTAAAATTATTTCAAGAAGCCAAGCAGGGCTCGCCGAACAACCCCATGACGTATTACTATCTGGCGCTTGAACGCCAAGCGGCTGATGATTTGCAAGGGGCGCTGGATGAATACGCAAGCTTGCTGAACATTTCCCCCGCCGATGGCGAATGGGTCCCCAATATCCAAGCCCGTATGAAAGCCATTACCGCAAAGGCTGGATTGGCTATGCCTATGGTGCAATTGCTGCCTGCTGCTAAGCCCGCGCAAATCCCCGCAACCGGCCCCACGCAACAGCAAATCAACGATGCGCAAAACATGTCGGCTGGGGATCAACAAGCGATGATCCAGACCATGATCAACCGTTTGGCCGACAAAATGAAAGCCAATCCCGACGACTTAGAAGGCTGGAAGCGTCTTGCCAATGCCTACAAAGTGCAAGGCGATACCGCGAAAATGGCAGAAGCCCAAGCGCAGATTGATCGGCTTCAGGCCGCCACTCCTGGCCCGACGCGCCAACAGATTCAAGATGCACAAAGTATGTCAGGCAGCGATCAACAAGCGATGATCCAGACCATGGTCAACCGCTTGGCTGATAAATTGAAAGCCAATCCCGACAACTTAGAAGGCTGGCAACGCCTCGCCAATGCCTACAAAGTGCTCGGCGAACCTGCGAAAATGGCCGAGGCCCAAGCACAGATCGACAGACTTCAGGGGCGCTAACAACGCGCTCTTTTGGTCAGGTTAAGCTGACCAAAAAAAGGCCCAGGATTTCTCCTGGGCCTTTTTTTTATAACTGAATTAAGTCTGGATATTATTGAGACTTAACATAAGCCAAGAAGTTTGCTTTTTCTGTGGCATTGCATTCGCGACCCAAAACGCCATTGCAGTTGCGTTTGAACCATTTTGCCATTTTGGCTTCGTCGCTGTAACGTTTAACACCTCTATCATCGACATAGCCTTTGGAAGCTGCCATCGGGCCAATGACTTTGCCTGTTTTCACATGCGAACCTGCGCTAGAAAGGTTAGAGCCGTGGCATGTAATGCAGCCAACTTTGCCGAGACCAGAGCTTGTTGCATACTTGTTGCCCGCATATTCTTTTTCATAAAATGCTTTGCCAGCACCTACATCAGCAGCTTGGGCTGTCGTCGCCGCGCCGACAAGAGTAGCCCCTAAAGTTAACGCACAAACGAGAGATGTAATAGATTTCATTGTTGTTACTCCTTTGGTATTTTGATTTTCTGATCATCGAAGCTGCCACTGTAATGGTCGGTATGACAAGCGCCGCAGTTGGATTTAACGCCAACTTTTTTAAGTTTGAAGAATTCGGGTTTAACGTCTTCATGTTTGCGCAGCCAATAGGGCGTCGCGGTAATTTGATAGGGAGCCTTGGGATCAACAACGCGGAAACGATTAGCCGCTTCGGTGTCCCATTTGTCGCCGCCAAATTTGGTCAGGTAGGCGGTGATTTCGACGGCAGTCGCATCGTCGTACAAAGTTGCGTCTTCACCGAAATGATCGCCTAAGTCCAACATCATCTTGGTCCAGCTTTCTGAAGACAGAAGGCTGGGATGGAAGGGAAGGTGGCAATCGCCGCATTCGGATTCATAGGTGGGGCTGGCCTCTAATTTTAAAAGACCAGATGGCGGCATTTTGGACAGCCCCCACAAGGTCGCCCCAATCGGCACGATAATCGCGCAAATGACAATCAGCGCGGCGATCGGCTTGGCCTCGCGGTGCGGCAAGACCGGGGAATTGGCTGGGATTTCTTTGAACCCCGTAATCATGGCTTTGATGAGTTTTTCACCGGTAAGTTTGACTTCCATAATCACGCCACCAACATGGGCCGCGATCATCGCCAACAACAACAGCACGAAGGTGGAATGGACAGTGGCGGCCATATCACCGACGGAATAGGTTGCCGCCCCCGCCAACGGACCTTGGTTTTCTTCGCCGCCCAAAACCATCAGCCCGGAAAGGGTGATGGTGGCGAGCACAAACAACAAACCAAACACCATGATAGATGCGGTGGGGTTATGGCCAATATAATGCTTCACCGGACGTAAGGTGATCAGCTCTTTCATGTGCTCTAAAATATGGCTGGGCGTGAAGGTGAACGTTTCCAAGCGTGAATACTCAGACCCGAACAAACCCCAAGAGAGACGAAAAACCAACAAAAATACGGTGGTGTAACCTGCCCACAGGTGAACGCCCATGGTGTTTTCGGCAAAAACATAACCCGTCAAATATCCAATCAACACCATGGCGACTAAGGTCCAGTGGAACAATCGCGTCGGCAAATCCCAAACTTTCACCAAGCGGGTTTTCCCAGCACCCTTGGCGTGGTCATCGGCATTTGTCTTCTCCGTGTTTTTGGTTTCTTCTGTCATGCCGGCCTCCCAACCGAAACTCAGTCTTGTCGAAATGTTGAGGGTGTTCCCCTATAAGCAACTTTCACGACAATGAACGTACATACTATGCAAAGCAAACTGAACATTCACTGACTTTTTTATTCAGCCAGCATTCATCTTCAAAAGTTCATAGTTGATGAACAAGCAGATATGTAGATTACATGGCAACTGGTTGAAATCAAACGAAAGTATCTCACTGTTATGAGCAATGCACAAGATTCAAATTCTCAAACGACGCAACCCAGTGGTCCTCGGGCTGTTAAGGTTTGGGATTTCCCCACCCGTGTTTTCCATTGGGGGCTGGCTTTCGTGGTTATGATTGCCTGGATTTCTTCCGAGGCTGATGGCAGTGCGTTCTGGATTCACGTTTATGCAGGGACGTTACTGATTGGTTTTGTTGCCTTTCGGGCGGTGTGGGGTGTCATTGGCAGTCGATACGCGCTGTTTGGTGATTTTGTTCATAGTCCGAAGGTGGTGTCTGACTATAGTCAACTTTTGATCGCCTTGCGGCCCCCGCATTCGACCGGACACAATCCACTTGGCGGTTGGATGGTGATGGCGCTGTTGGGATGTATTCTGTTCGCGGTCTTCAGCGGCATGATGATTCGCGAAGATGGTTATGTGGGTCCGTTGTCCCATATTGGTGGCGGACTTTTTGGCGAGACCCATGAAGGTTTTGCGAACCTGTTGATCTTTTTAATTTTCGGGCATGTTGTAGGTGTCTTTGTTCATGGCTTTATTACGCGGGAAAATTTACCGCGTGCGATGATCACGGGGGATAAAGAAATCCCTCAAGACGTACCGGCTGAGCCGATTAAGCCCGTTGGCTATGTTCGTCCTGCATTGGCTTTGGCCATTGCGATGGCGGTTGTTTGGTACTTTATGCGTTAACGTGGAAATAGGTGTGCATGTTTAATTCTCAAACGCTTAAATTCGTCTCCGTTGCCCTGGGTGTGCTGCTCTCTGGGACAGCTTTTGCCGACAGTGATAAACAAGATATTGCCCGTGAGGCCATGCTTGCGGGCGAGGTTGCACCCTTGAGCCAATTGTTGTCGGTTGTTGAAAAAACCTATAAAGGTGATGTTCTAAAAGTTGAGCTGGAAGACGAAGATGTGAGAAAATGGGGTGGCACGGGTGAGGGTAAAATGTTCATCTATGAAATCAAACTTTTGACCTTTGATGGAAATCTTGTGAAACTGAAGTATGATGCCAAATCGTTAAAGTTACTTGCGACAAACCTGTATGACAGTAATTATGGTGGCAAGTCAGACGATTGAATGAGATATGACATTAAAAGGGGATGAGTGATGCGCGTTTTGGTGGTTGAAGATGAGCCTGATCTCCGGCGTCAAATTCATCGTGCCCTGAGTGAAGCTGGGTACAGTGTTGACGAAGCCCCGGACGGCGAAGAAGGTGAATATCTTGGTGATACCGAGCCTTATGACGCGGTGGTTCTCGACTTAGGCTTGCCCAAGGTTGATGGCATTACGGTTTTAAACCACTGGCGCCAAGCCGGACGCGATATGCCGGTGCTGATTCTCACCGCTCGCGACAGTTGGAATGAAAAGGTTGCCGGTTTTGATGCCGGGGCCGATGATTATCTGACCAAACCGTTTCACATGGAAGAACTGCTGGCGCGGGTGCGGGCGTTGATTCGGCGTACCGCTGGACATGCCACACCGATTTTGGAATGTGGTCCGGTCCATTTAGATACCCGCTCTGGTAAGGTGACCTTGGATGGCTCGACGGTGTCTTTGACCGCGCATGAATTCAAGGTTCTGACCTATTTTATGCATCATCAAGGTCGCGTTGTGTCGCAGACCGAGCTTATTGAGCACATCTACGATCAAGATTTCGATCGCGATTCCAACACCATCGAGGTGTTTATCGCCCGTCTGCGTAAAAAACTTGCGCCAGATATGATCAAAACGCATCGGGGGCGAGGTTATTCTATGAACCCACCCGGTGAAAGTTCTTAAAAAAGGTTATGTTGCCGAATGTTTTTTCGTTCTGTCGGTTTTCGCTTGATCCTGCTGTCCATCGTTTGGATAAGTGCTGCGTTGGCCGTTGGTGGAACGGTGCTGAGCAAGCATTTTCGCACGCACGTTGAAAATTCATTTGATATTAGCCTGCGTCGTCACGTCGAAGAAGTCCTCTCCTACGCCGAAGCGTTGGATGGTAAGCTTATCTTGACGCACCGACCAACGGACCCATCTTTCATTCGTCCGTTATCGGGGTGGTATTGGCAGGTGATGCAAAATGGTGTCGTTGTGGATCGGTCGCGGTCTGAATGGGATGCGACCCTGGCCTTACCTAAAAAATCGCCCGTCCCTGGAAAATCGACAGGATTTTTCATTGATGGTCCGCGCGGGGAACGGCTGCGGGTGGTCGGGCAAACCGTTGTCATTCCTGGGCTCAAAGGGGCCGTTACGATATATTTCACCGGTCCCGCCGACGAAATCGATTATGCCTCCGAAGAATTCAAAGAAATTCTGACAACATCCCTCATTCTTATGGGCTTGGGGCTAATTTTTGCGGTGATTTTACAGGTGGTTTTGGCCCTAAAACCGTTGAAACTTTTGCGCCAGCGGTTGGCGGCCATTCATCACGGGGACGCGGACCGTTTGACCGGACGTTATCCCAGCGAAGTGGAACCGTTGGTCGAAGACCTGAATAATCTGTTGGACCACAATGCCCAAGTGATTCAGCGCGCCCGCACCCACGCGGGCAATTTGGCCCATGCCTTGAAAACGCCCCTGGCGGTGCTGTCCAATGAAGCCGATACCACCGAAGGCGCGCGTGGGAAAACTTTGTCCGAACAAGTCGCGGTGATGAATGAATTGGTGACCCGGCATTTGGCCCGCGCCCGTGCGGCGGGGGGCTTGGGGGCGCCTGGGCTACGGGCTGATATTGGCGAGATCACGGCGGGTCTCAAACGCACCTTGCAACGCATTTATGCTCATAGAGGACCAGATGATGATGAAGGGGTGAGCATTTCGTTGGTCAATGTGCGCGGCCAATTTGTGGTTGGCGACAGCCAAGACATCGAAGAAATGCTGGGTAACCTTATGGACAATGCGTGCAAGTGGTCCAAGGGTCGGGTCCGCGTTCGTGTCGAACTCCAAGGCAAAAGCACCATCATCAGTGTCGACGATGATGGCTCTGGGGTCCCAGAAGAGCTGCGCGATGACATCCTAAAACGGGGCAAGCGTTTGGATGAAAATACGCCGGGCAGTGGACTTGGGCTCAATATTGTCAGTGACTTGGCTGAAATGTATATGGGGTCTTTGGAGTTGGGAGCCTCGGATTTGGGGGGCTTGCGGGTGCAATTGACTTTGCCCGCACCCTAATACCCCCTTGCCTTTTTTCCCGTTAGACCTCATAAAACCGCCAGCAAATTTAACACATGTTGAACACTTGGGGATAGCAGGCACGATGCCTGCAATAGGGAGCCTATCATGAGCAAATTTAAAACCATTGACGACTTAAACGTAGCTGGCAAACGCGTATTGTTGCGTGCCGACTTGAACGTACCGATGCAAGACGGCAAGCCGTCTGATACCACCCGTATTGACCGCACCGTGCAAACCATCAAAGATTTGACGGCACGCGGCGCGAAAGTCATTATTTTGTCGCACTTCGGTCGCCCAAAAGGCCAAGTGGTTGCCGAGATGACCCTCAAGCCCATTGCTGTTGCGATGGCCTCTGCCCTGGGCCGTGACGTTGCTTTTGCTACCGACACCATTGGCGATAGCGCCAAAGCCGTGGTCGGTGCGATGAACGACGGCGATGTGGCAATGTTAGAAAATGTTCGTTTCCACGCCGAAGAAACAGACAACGACGATGGCTTTGCCACCACGTTGGCAAGCCTTGGCGACTTCTTTGTGAATGATGCCTTTTCCACTGCCCACCGCGCTCACGCTTCAACCGAAGCCTTGGCGCGTAAGTTACCTGCGGCTGCTGGTCGTTTGATGCAAGCCGAATTGGAAGCTTTGGGTGCGGCCCTTGGCACGCCTGTTAAACCCGTAGCGGCGGTTGTTGGCGGGGCTAAGGTTTCGACCAAAATGGAAGTTCTTGGCAATCTTTCCAAAAAAGTGGACATGATCATCATCGGTGGCGGCATGGCCAATACCTTCTTGTTTGCCCAAGGTCACGATGTTGGTAAGTCTTTGTGCGAAAAAGACATGGCGGATGAAGCTTTGGCCATTATCGCCTCTGCGGCGGCCAACGGTTGCGAAATCGTTCTGCCTGTAGATGTGGTTGTATCGGCTGAGTTTGCTGCTAACGCCGCGAACCAAGCGGTCGACATTGATGCCATTCCCGCCGACAAAATGGCATTGGACATTGGCCCGAAGACCATTGCCGACGTTGAAAACCGTTTGGCTGGCTGCAAAACGTTGGTTTGGAATGGCCCATTTGGTGCCTTTGAAATCGAACCGTTTGACAAAGGAACCAACGCAGCGGCTCAGGCAGCAGCACGCCTGACCAAAGCTGGTACGTTGACATCGGTTGCCGGTGGCGGCGATACAGTTGCGGCCTTGGTGCAAGCGGGCGCGGCGGATGATTTCAGCTACATCTCGACCGCTGGCGGCGCATTCCTTGAATGGATCGAAGGCAAGACCTTGCCGGGTGTCGCGGCTTTGGAAAACAACGCTTAATACAAAACGTTTCTTTCTAACAAAGCGTCCCTGATGATCGTCAGGGGCGCTTTTTGTTAACCTAAACTTTACTTTTTCCGGGGTTTGTGCTATAAAATGCAAACAAGATCGAAAGAAGTGCCAGACAGTATGTCTGTATGGTTCCTAGAATAGGAGTTTTGATATGTCCGTAAGCATGGCTGGTTCAGCTCAGAGCGTACAACAATCCCTAAATTTGGTTCGTCAAACCATCCAAGTGGATCAGGTCGTCGCAGCAGCGGCGGTTGAAGCCTCGAATCAGGCTTCTAAAGCTTCCGTGCAAGAAACACCGGAAGTCACACCTGTTGATGAATCCCGTGGGCAAAACGTGGACGTTCGCGTTTAAGATTAACGGCCTTTCAGTCTTAAGATGAGGCGACGTGTGTTTGCGCGTTGCCTTTGTGTGTGTTTTTTTGGTTTTAATTTTGACTCTTATTTAACAATTCTATGTCAAACTTACGCTTATGGCTGATATGACAAAAATCACAACTCCCATCGTTTCGACGTCTGTTCAGGGAAGTTCAAAATCTTCTGCGCCCAAGGGTTATGCTCAGGCGGGGGATGTGACACGTCGTGCTAGCGTCATGAATGAAGAAGACAGCCCTCAAAACAAGGCCTCTTTAAAGAGACTTGGTCACGCCTTAAATTCAGATCAGCCGTTGCGTGGAGATGTGCCCACGGGTTATTATCTCAATATAACGGTTTGAAGTGTTAATTTTTGGAGGATACCATGGCCAAGCATTCAGACATTGCCATCAATTTATTGCGCAATGCGGCAACTTTTTTTCGTGATCTTGGGGCGCAAAACCCTGATTTAGCTGAGCAAATGGGCGTCAATGCCCGTACCTATGATGCTGTGGCAGATCTCATGGAAAGCGATCCTTTCGGTGAGATGGCTCTGCAATCGGATGCCTTAGATAATCCTGAAGGCACCGCCTAATACCCAGCGGTATAGCGCATCGTTCCTAAACGATTTCACCCGTCAATTCGCCGTTTTTATGCCCGGTCATGCGCATATCGACGATCGTACCCGATGGCACGTCGGCGCGAAAGCGCACCGGGGCAAAGCTTTCGCTGCGGCCAAAGCCAGATTTTTCCACCAACACCGCCTGAACCGTATCTTTGAGCGCCTCGAAGTGCAGCTCAAGAGCTGCAGCGCCCAATTCCCGCAGAGCCTTGGCGCGCGCCTTGGCAACATCGCCAGAGACTTGCGGCATACGTTCGGCCGGGGTGCCCGGACGTTGAGAATACGGAAAAACGTGGAGATATTGAAAGCCCCAGTTTTTGAGGTTGGTATAGGTGGACTGAAACATTTCATCGGTTTCGGTGGGAAATCCGGCAATCAGATCGGCACCAAAGACCAGCTCGGGGCGTGCCGCTTTGGCCCGTTCGATCAAGTGGGCGATATCGGCCACGCGGTGACGCCGCTTCATGCGGGTAAGGATCATATCGTCAGCCGCTTGCAAGCTGAGATGCAAATGCCCCATCAAACGCGGCTCATTTGCCAACAGATCAAAAAAACCATCGTTAAGACGCGCCGGGTCCAAGGAACTGAGGCGCAAGCGTTTGAGGTCCGGGACTTGATCCAACAAGGTCCTGATGACGTGCGTTAACGCGGTGCCGTTTTCATCGCAAAGCCCTAAATCTTGACCATAAGCTGCGATGTCGACGCCCGTCAAAACCACTTCTTGATGCCCCGTGGCAACCAGTTTTTGCACTTGCGTTATAATTTGGTCCAGCGCCACCGCGCGGTTGGGGCCACGGGCGGCGGGAATGATGCAAAAGGTGCAATCATTGTCACAGCCCTGTTGAACCATGACAAAAGCCCGGGTCCGGCCTTCTATGCCCTGCACCAGGTGTCCGGCGGTTTCGCGCACTTCGGAAATATCTGTGACGTGAATGGCCCCGTCACCAGCCTGACCGATGAGGGTTTCAATGTTGAGTTTATCTTGATTGCCAACCACGCGGTCGACTTCTTTCATGTCGGCAAACAGAGTCGGGGCCAATTGAGCGGCGCACCCGGTCACGATGATACGCGCGGTCGGCCGTTCTCTGTGGAGGCGGCGAATGGTTTGGCGGGCTTGGCGTTCGGCTTCGGCGGTCACCGCACAGGTGTTGATGATGACGGCATCGTCAATGCCAGCCTTCGCCAGCTCATCGCGCATAACTTCACTTTCCAAAGTGTTCAGCCGACAGCCCAGGGTGACGATCTCAGCCACAGGGTCACTCATGATTTTGGCTCATAGTCTGCAAGGTCCAAGGTGCCCTGAAAGCTGGTCGCGACGGGGCCGGTCATCAAAACGTTTCCATCGGCCAACCAGTCAATGGTCAACGATCCACCGTCCAACACCACTTCGGCGGTGCGCCCGGTTAAACCCATACGCGCCGTGGCGACCAGTGCGGCGCATGCCCCAGACCCACAGGCCCGGGTAATGCCCGCCCCGCGTTCCCACACCCGCATGCGGATGCGATCCGGGCTTAGGATTTGCACCACTTCAACATTGGTGCGTTCAGGAAACAAGGGGTTAGTTTCAATTTTTGGGCCAAACGTTGCAAGATCAATGTCATCCACATTGGCGACTTCAAAAACGACATGGGGGTTGCCCACGTTCACCGCCACAACAGCGCCATGGCGAAAACCATCAACGGTAAGGCCGATCTCATTTGTGTTTTGAGCGTTTGCCAGGGGAATGTCGCGCCAGTCCGCGCGAGCGGGGCCCATATCAACACTATACAGGCCTTGTCCTAAACGTTCACAATCCAAAAGCCCCGCTTGGGTTTGGATAAGGGCGTCATTTTGCCCTGTCTCTGCCATGACAAGCGACGCGACACAGCGCGTGGCATTGCCACAGGCTCCAGATTGCGAGCCGTCGGGATTGTAGATGCGCATGAAGACGTCGGCATCAGAATCAGGGGCTTTTTCCAGGACAATAAATTGGTCACAGCCAACCCCAGAGTTGCGGTCAGAAAGTGCGCGCACGACCTCACGAGATAGAGTTAATGTTCCATCCCGATCATCAACAATGACGAAGTCGTTACCGAGTCCGTGCATCTTTATGAAATTCAGCGTGCTCATGGTGCGATATATGGGGGGGAATTGGCAAAAAGTCTAGAGCTTTTGGGGAAACGGCGTTAGGAGGCGTCGTTTGTGGGCAGGTCCTCGGCAAGGCTTTCGACGAGTTCAAAGACGTTGCGTTTCATCGCTGGATCCCCAATGTCGTGATAAGCCGAAAGCAACCTCAACTTTTCTTGGGCCGCTGGCGAAGCGGGCAGAGGAGGTGTCGGCTGAGGGCTGTAAAAATAATCGAGGCTAACGCCTGTGCATTGGCAAATGCGGTACAGGTGGGTCGCATATACGCGCTGACACCCCCGCTCTAACCGTCTGGTGGTGCCGACACCATATTGAGCGCGCTCGTCCAAATCGCTAGCCCTAAAACCAAAAAAAATACGCAGCGCCAAAATGCGTTCTGGAATGACGGTATCAAAATCGATCGCTGGGTCTGGTGTTACGTGAGATGTCTTCATCGTGTAGAACGGCCCCCGTTCAGCCTTGGCATCAGCGCTGAAGCTTTTTGCAGTTGTGTGTTCATTAAACTACAGTATAGGGGTTGTGCACGCTTTAGTATATCATAAAATTCACCACACCAATAACGAGAACTAAAGAGGTGTCTGGACGTGGTCACGCCCATCAGGTGGGCGTTTGGGGCAGGTTTCGGGAAAGCGTGTTTTAGTCGTCGTTGCGGGACGAAAAAGTGTTTTGGTCGGAAATAGATTTGACCAATTGAAACACGCGGTTGCGCACAGCCGGACTGATGATCCGGAAATAGTTATGCACCAGCTTGATCGATTCAGGTTGGCTCATCGGATCGTGTTCAAAAGTGGCGGCGGGAGTATCAGACAAAGATTTTAATTGAGCAGAAGAGGGCATGTCTTCGTAAAAATAGGAAACACCTACGTCTAAGGCCTGGGCCATTTTATAAAGGTTGCTGGCACCAACACGGTTGGCCCCATTTTCATACTTCTGAATTTGTTGGAACGTCACGTCCAAGGCATTGCCAATTTCTGTTTGACTGATGCGCAGGCCAACCCGCCGAGCTTTGATGCGTTGTCCGACATGAATATCAATAGGATCGGGCGCTTCTTTTGGGGGACGTCTACTCATCGTTCTTGAACTCCGGTACGGTTTGATAATGCTCGTTTTACTGCTAGATTTTGTCCAGTGCAACCATACAACAACACATAACAACTGGCTGCAACAAAAATACCCTGTTGCGGCGGTGCATTTTACAAACTTCGTTGACTTTGTCGTCATGACAGCTTAGATAAGCGCATCCTTCAGCACCATTGCTGTCCGAACATCACCCTCTGGGTGCCGCCAATCCGCGAGTTTCGCGCACTGGCGTGTTTTTCGTTTTGGCATTGTGTTGACGAATTTTTGAGTGTGAGACGATATGTTTGAAGGTTTAACAGAGCGGCTTGGCGGGGTTTTCGACAAGCTAAAACGGCACGGCGCGCTAAAGGAATCGGATGTCACCGAAGCCTTGCGCGAAGTTCGTGTTGCGCTGCTTGAAGCCGATGTCGCCCTTGAAGTCGTCAAAGATTTTATCGCCAAGGTCAAAGTTGCTGCGGTCGGCGAAGAAGTTTTGCGTTCTGTCACGCCGGGCCAGATGGTGGTCAAAATTGTCCACGATGAACTGGTCAATATGTTGGGGGCCGAACCTGAGCCTCTGCGCGTTCATGGTAATCCGCCCAATGTGGTGATGATGGTGGGCCTGCAAGGGTCTGGTAAAACCACCACCACCGCCAAAATCGCCGTGCGTTTGACGCGCATGGACAAGAAAAAAGTTTTGATGGCCTCGTTGGACATCTACCGTCCCGCTGCCCAACAACAGCTTAAACAGCTTGGTGAACAAAACGCCATTGGCACGTTGCCCATCGTGTTTGGTGAACAACCCGTATCCATCGCCAAACGTGCCGTTAAGGTGGCGCGCGCCGAAGGCTATGACGTGGTGATCTTAGACACCGCTGGTCGTTTGCACATCGATGAAAAATTGATGAGCGAAGTGGCCCAGGTTCGCGATGCGGTGGAACCCGGCGAAACCTTGCTGGTCACCGATGCCATGATTGGTCAAGACGCGGTCATCGTGGCGAAAGAATTTGCCGACAAGGTCGGTATTTCCGGCATCGTGTTGACCCGTATTGACGGTGACGCCCGTGGTGGTGCAGCGTTGTCGATGAAGGCCGTGACCGATCAGCCCATTAAATTTTTGGGCGTCGGTGAAAAAATTGACGAGCTTGAAGCCTTTGATGCCAAACGCGTAGCCGGGACCATTTTGGGTCAAGGCGATGTGGTCGGTTTGGTCGAACGCATTTCTCAAGTGGTCGAACAAGAAGACGCTGAAAAAGCCGCGCAAAAAATGCTCAAAGGCCAGTTTACCCTCGAAGACATGGGCGAACAGTTGGGCCAGCTGCGCAAAATGGGCGACATCAAAGGTTTGATGGGCATGATCCCCGGCATCAGCAAAGTCAAAAAGCAACTCGACGCATCAAACATTGACGATAAAAAAATTGCCCAGCAACAAGCAATCATTCAGTCGATGACGAAAAAAGAACGTCGTAACGCAAAAATGATTAACGGCTCTCGGCGCAAACGCATTGCGGCGGGATCTGGCACCTCGGTGCAAGAAGTCAACCGCTTGCTTAAACAATACTTGATGATGAGCAAGATGATGAAAAAAGCCGGCAAGATGGGCAAAAGTGGCCGTATGCCGGCTGGAATGGGCGGAATGGGTATGGGCGGCGGTATGCCTTCGATGCCCTCTGGAATGCCGCCTTTTAAATAAAAGACTGAACGTGTGAATTTGTGAATTTTTGTTTTAACACTTAACTGAACTTAGAAAAGGATAGCGAGAACAATGTCTCTGCGTATTCGACTTTCCCGAGGCGGCGCGAAAAAGCGTCCCTACTATCGTATCGTTGTTACGGATAGCCGTAACCCTCGTGATGGCCGCTTTATCGAGCGCGTCGGCACGTATAACCCAATGTTGGCCAAAGATGACGAAAACCGCGTCACCTTGAACCAAGAGCGCATTAAGCATTGGATGGATTTGGGTGGTTTGCCTTCTGACCGCGTAGCTCGCTTTTTAGCCGCTGCTGGTATGATGGCTAAACCTGCAATTCCAAACCAAACCAAGCAGAACAAGCCTAAGGCCAAAGCTCTCGAGCGTATTGCTGAGAAAGAAGCCAAGGCTGCTGAAGCTGTTGCTGAAGCTGCTGCTGCGAAAGAAGCTGCGAAAGCCGCTGCCGCTGCTCCAGCTGAAGAACCTGCTGCTGAAGAAGCGCCTGCTGAAGAAGCTGCGGCCGAGGCTTAGGTCTTGGTCTTGAATGTGCAGGCGGTCAGATGATGGCAACTTCAGTCAAAGATGGGTTAATTCCCGTTGGCGTTATTGGAGCGGCTCGTGGGCTTAAGGGGGATTTGCGGGTAAAAAGTTATACCGCTGACCCCAAGTCCATTGGATCGATCGGCACATTGACAGACGAAACCGGAACCAAGGTCTTCGCGTTGAAGGTCATAGGCCAGCAAAAAGGCGTGGTTTTGGCACGCATCAAAGGGGTTGAAGACCGCAATGCGGTGGAGGCTCTGAAAGGCCAAATGCTCTACGTTGAGCGTGAAGGCCTGCCCGAAACGGAAGAGGACGAGTATTACTTTTCCGATCTTCAAGGGCTTGATGTGGAATTGGTAAATGGCGAGCCCTTTGGGCGCGTGGTTGAAGTCGAAGATTTCGGCGGCGGCCCGTTTCTTGAAGTGGCAAGCTTGCACCATGGTCGTGTTTTGGTGCCGTTCACCAAGGCCTCGGTGCCAGACGTGGATATCGCCGGACGGCGGATTGTTATTGATCCGCCCGAAGGATTGCTAGAAGCCGGTGACCCGGAGCCGCAAGGCGATGGGTGAAGGCGAACATAAGGCTTGGCAAGCCATCGCGCTGACGTTGTTTCCGGACATGTTTCCCGGGTCCTTAGGTCAGTCGTTGGCGGGACAGGCTTTATCTGAGGCTCGGTGGGCCTTAGAAACGGTGGACATTCGCAGCTTTGCCAGCGATAAACACCGCACCGTAGACGATAGCCCTTGTGGCGGCGGAGCGGGCATGGTGATGCGGCCGGATGTTGTGGATTTAGCGATTCGCTCGGTGCAAGAAAAAAACGCCGATGTGCCGTTGGTATATATGACCCCCCGGGGTCGCCCGTTAACCCAAAGCCGGGTGCGGGAATTGGCCGAAGGGCCAGGTGTGGCCGTGTTGTGCGGTCGTTACGAAGGGGTCGATCAGCGCGTGCTGGAGGCCCATGGTGTCGAGGAAATCTCGATCGGCGACTATGTGTTGTCGGGTGGAGAAGTTGCGGCGCTGGTTTTGATGGACGCCTGTGTGCGTTTGCTTCCCGGTGTGATGGGATCAAGCGCATCGGGTGAGGATGAGAGTTTCGAAGCGGGCTTGTTAGAATACCCGCTCTATACGCGGCCCGTCGAATGGCAGGGACGCACGGTGCCAGATGTTTTAATGTCGGGTCACCACGGAAATATCCGCGCTTGGCGGCGCGAACAGGCCGAAGCCGTAACGAAGGAACGTCGTCTAGACCTGTGGACAGAATATGTTAAGGGCGATGTCAAAACAGACAAAACCTGAAGCGTTTGAGAATTGAATTTGAATTTAAGGTTTTGCCGGATTTGTCCGGTAAGCAATTTGAAAAGAAGGACTGAGTGCCATGAGCATCATTAAACAGCTTGAAGCCGAGCAGATGGACAAGCTTACGGAAGAAAAAAATGTCCCAGATTTCGGATCTGGCGATATTATCCGCGTTCAAGTCAAAGTGGTTGAAGGAACGCGTGAGCGTCTTCAGGCCTTTGAAGGCGTTTGCATCGCACGCAAAAATGCGGGTTTGAACTCTGCGTTCACCATCCGCAAGATTGCTTCGGGTGAAGGCGTGGAACGTGTGTTCCCGTTGTACGGACCTAACGTTGCGGGCATCGAAGTGGTGCGTCGCGGTGACGTTCGTCGGGCCAAACTTTACTACCTGCGTGGTTTGACGGGTAAGCGTGCGCGTATCGCTGAAAAAACCGATGGCCACAAAGCGAAGCTCAACACGGCTGATAAAGCAGCAGCGGCGGCGATTAAAGCCGAACGCGATGCTGCGACAACAGCCAAAAAAGCGGCTGCAGCTGAAGCCAAAGCTAAGGGCGAATAAGCTCCCCTTAGTCTTTGCGTTTGGCACTGTTTCGGTTGTGGGCCGTCTGGTATTGAATCAGACGGCCTCCCGCCGTTTAAAAATGGTGCCGTTGTGATGGGTTGTGCTTAAAATTGATGCGGAGGCGTGATGTCTGAACCAAAGACACTGTTTGACAAAATTTGGGATGCCCATCTGGTTGATGTGCAAGACGATGGCACCTGCCTAATCTATATTGATCGCCATTTGGTTCATGAAGTCACCAGCCCTCAGGCTTTTGAAGGTCTGCGCATGGCCAACCGCCAAGTGCACAATCCCCAAGCCACCTTGGCCGTGGCCGATCACAATGTGCCCACCACGTTACGCAGCGCCAATTTCAGCACCCAAGACATCGACAACGCTGAATCCCGGCTGCAAGTGGAAACGTTGGAAAGCAACGTGGATGCTTTTGGTGTGCCGTACTTGTCGTTGACCGATATCCGTCAAGGCATCGTGCACATCGTTGGCCCGGAACAAGGCTTTACATTGCCCGGCACCACCATCGTGTGCGGCGATAGCCACACCGCCACCCACGGCGCGTTTGGATCGCTTGCCTTTGGCATCGGTACATCGGAAGTCGAACACGTTTTGGCGACCCAGACGTTGGTGCAAAAACCCGCCAAAAACATGTTGATCCGCGTCACCGGAACCTTGCCAAAGGGCTGTGGTGCGAAAGATTTGGTGCTCGCCATCATTGGCAAAATGGGCACCGCTGGTGGCACCGGATACGTCGCCGAATACGCCGGCGAAGCGATCGAAGCCTTGTCCATGGAAGGCCGCATGACGGTCTGTAACATGACCATCGAAGCGGGTGCCAGGGCTGGCCTGATCGCCCCGGATCAAACCACATTCGATTATTTGCAAGGCCGCCCCATGGCCCCCAAAGCGGGTGCTTGGGAACAAGCCGTGGCCTATTGGCAGACGCTAAAATCGGATCCAGGCGCGCACTATGACAAGGTCTTGGACATCGACGTTAGCAACTTGGCCCCACAAATCACCTGGGGCACCAGTCCTGAAAACGTGCTGTCCATTGACGGCACCGTGCCCAACCCTGCCGATGAGCCAAACGCCGACAAAAAAGCGGGTATTGAGCGGGCCTTAGCCTATATGGATCTAAAAGCCGGACAAGCGATTGAAGGCGTCAAAATCGATACCGTGTTTATCGGTTCGTGCACCAATGGCCGCATTGAAGATTTCCGGGAAGCGGCTGCCGCCGCAAAAGGTCAAAAGGTCGCCGATGGCATCCGCGCCTTGGCCGTGCCGGGGTCTGGTTTGGTCAAAGATCAAGCCGAAGCCGAAGGCCTGGATACAATTTTGATCGAAGCCGGATTTGAATGGCGCGAACCGGGCTGTTCCATGTGTTTGGCGATGAATGATGACCGCTTGGCCGCGGGCGAACGCTGTGCCTCAACATCCAATCGCAATTTTGAAGGCCGCCAAGGCAAAGGATCACGCACCCATTTGGTCAGCCCGTCGATGGCGGTGGCCGCAGCGGTGGCCGGATGTCTGGCCGATGTGCGGAAGTTGGGGGATGCTTAATCATGAAAAAATTTGAAACACTCACGGGCGTTGCGGCACCGATGGCGATCCGCAATATTGATACCGATATGATTATCCCTAAGCAGTTCTTGAAAACCATCAAGCGCGAAGGTTTGGGCGTGCATTTGTTTGATGAGATGCGCTATTTGGATGACGGAACCGAAAACCCAGATTTTGTTTTGAACAAATCCGCTTACAAAGGGGCTTCGATCATCGTGGCCGCCGATAACTTTGGCTGTGGCTCGTCGCGCGAACATGCGCCGTGGGCGTTGCAGGACTTTGGCATTCAGGTGATCATTTCCACCAGCTTTGCCGATATCTTTTACAACAACAGTTTCAAAAACGGCATGTTGCCCATTCGCGTCGACGAAGACACTTTGGCGAAATTGATGGACGATGCCGAACGCGGACAGAACGCCACCTTGACCATAGATCTGAAAAACCAGACCATTTCGGGGCCTGATGGCGGCACGGTGAACTTCGAGATTGATCCGTTTCGCAAACAATGTTTGTTGGAAGGGCTTGATGACATTGGCCTGACGAAAAAGAAGTCTGACAAGATTTCCGACTTTGAAGCCAAACGCAAAACCACCCAACCGTGGCTATAACATAGATCGGAAAGAGACCGCTATCATGACTGACAGGATCGTTGTCCGACCTGGAAAAAAAAGCGAAGCTTTAACCATTGCCAAGCTTTTTCAGATTTCCTCGGGTGGGGTTACGGATTATATTTGGCACACCTATGAAGGCGAATATTCAGGGCTGAGCGGTGTTGAAATCGGAGCTGAATGTTATAAGCGGGAAGAGGGGCTGTTTTCTTACCAGCACTGTTTGGTCGCCCACATGGATGGCGAAATTTCCGGCATGGCCCACAGCTATGTTATGAATGCGTCCACCGAACCGTTGGCCGATGATTCTGATCTGGTGCTGCGCCCCTACACCCAACTGAAAGAAGACACGAGCCTCTATATTTCGGGCCTTGCGGTGTTTAAAGACTTTCGCAATCAGAACATCGGCACCCAATTGATGGCCGTGTTAAGCCGTCGGGCGTGTTTGCTGGGCTGTCCTTCGATGAGTCTTTTGGTGTTTGAGCAAAATGAAGCGGCTTTGCGCTTTTATGTGCGTCAGGGTTTTGAAGAGGTGGCCCGTTGCCCCTCAAACCCACATCCGTTACTTCGATATTCTGGCGACGTACTGCTTATGCGCCGCATCCAAATTTAAAAAAGACAAGGAATTTGATCATGGCTTCGTCGAAAAACATTCTCATGCTGGCCGGTGACGGCATTGGTCCCGAAGTCATGGGCGAAGTCAAACGCATCATGGATTGGATGAACGGCAAGTACGATTGTGGTTTTGTCGTCGAAGAAGATTTGGTCGGCGGGGCTTGCTATGACGTGCACGGTGTTGCGGTTACCGATGAAACCATGGACAAGGCGCGCGCCGCCGATGCGATTTTGTTGGGCGCCGTGGGCGGCCCTAAATGGGACGACGTGGCCCGCGAACACCGCCCCGAAGCCGGACTTTTGCGGTTGCGCAAAGACTTAGATTTATTCGCCAACCTGCGCCCGGCCTTGGTTTTTGACGCGTTGATCGACGCCTCGACCTTAAAGCCAGACGTGGTCCGGGGCCTCGACATCATGATCGTGCGCGAATTGACGGCGGGCGTTTATTTCGGCCAGCCCCGTGGTGAAGACGTTCGGGACGGCGTGGCTTATGGCTTCGATACACAAATTTATTCGGAACCTGAAATTGACCGGGTGGCGCGGGTGGCTTTTGATTTGGCAAAAAAACGCAGCGGCAAAGTGTGCAGCGTTGAAAAAGCCAACGTCATGGAATCCGGTGTCTTTTGGCGCCGTATCGTTTCCAAATTGCACGCCGCAGAATTTTCCGATGTTGAGCTGAGCCACATGTACGCCGACAATTGCTGTATGCAGTTGGTGCGCACCCCCAACCAGTTCGACGTCATCGTCACCGACAATTTGTTCGGCGATATTTTATCCGATTGCGCCGCCATGTTGACCGGGTCCTTGGGCATGTTGCCGTCCGCAAGCTTGGGCAGCAAAGACGAAGCCACGGGCAAAATCCCCGCCATGTACGAACCCGTCCACGGCTCTGCCCCCGACATCGCGGGCCAAGGCAAAGCCAACCCGCTGGCCACCATCCTCAGCTATTCCATGATGCTGCGCTACAGCTTCGACATGGGCGTTGAGGCCGACAAGCTCGACCAAGCGGTGCAAAACGTCCTGGCCCAAGGCCTGCGCACCGCCGACATCATGAGCGATGGCATGACCCAACTTTCAACTCAAGCCATGGGCCAAGCGGTCGTGGCGGAATTGGAAAAGTTGGGCTAGGCTTAGAAAGCCTTGCCATGGGCGCTCTGAACGCGTAAAAAATGCCCATAATTTAATGAGGACCTACCCATGCGCCATGCGTTGGCAAATTTAAAAGTTGGTTCCGCTCCCCGTCGTTTGACGGGTGGGGTGTCTGTCCTTGTGAAAACGATCCTCACCAAAACAAAGATTAAAACCTTCCGATAGCGGGCTTTGGTGATGCTTTGATATGCAACCAGGCCCGCAGACATCCCTGCGGGCCTTGGTTTTGAGGTCTTCAGAGATGTTGGGCCTTAAATTTTAGGAGACGAAAAAATGGCTTATAAAGTTGCAGTTGTTGGGGCTACGGGAAACGTGGGCCGAGAAATGCTGCAGACCATGGTGGAACGTGATTTTCCGATTTCTGAAGTGGTGGCTTTGGCGTCGCACCGTTCGGCCGGGCGCGAAGTTGCGTATGGCGACGACGTGCGTTTGAAATGCCAAGATTTAGAGACTTATGATTTCAAGGGCACCGACATTGTGTTGTCCAGCCCCGGTGCTTCGGTGTCGGCGAAGTTCGCGCCCCGCGCGGCGGCGGCGGGTGCGGTGGTGGTCGATAACACCTCGCATTTTCGCATGGACCCAGACGTACCGTTGGTGATTCCCGAAGTGAATCCCGAAGCCATTGCCGGGTACACCAAAAAAGGCATCATCGCCAACCCCAACTGTTCGACCATTCAAATGTTGGTGGCGTTAAAGCCTCTGCATGATGCGGCGAAGATCAAACGCGTTGTGGTGGCGACCTATCAATCGGTGTCGGGTGGCGGCAAAGCGGCTATGGACGAGCTGTTTAATCAAACCAAAGGCATCTATGTGAACCAGCCCACGGAAAGTAACCGTGAGGTTTTCACCAAGCAGATCGCGTTCAACGTGATCCCGCACATTGATTCGTTCATGGAGGATGGACAAACCAAGGAAGAGTGGAAAATGGTCGTCGAGACCAACAAGATCCTCGATCCTGAAATCAAGGTCTGTGCGTCGTGCGTGCGCGTGCCGGTGTTCATTGGTCATGCTGAAATGATCAACGTGGAATTTGAAAACCCGTTGAGTGTTGAACAAACAACCAAGCTTTTGAAAAACGCTCCGGGCGTGGTGGTGATCGATCACCGTCAAGACGAAGGCTACGTCACCCCGGCGGAATGTGCAGGTGAAGACGCGGTGTTTGTGTCGCGCATTCGCACAGATGCAAGCGTTGTAAGTGGTCTGAATTTCTGGTGTGTGGCCGATAATCTACGCAAAGGGGCGGCCTTGAACACCGTGCAAATCGCGGAAATTTTGGCCAAAGACTATTTGGCTAAATAACCTAAGGTCTTTGTGAGACTCTCAAAAACCGCCTCGGCTTGCTGGGGCGGTTTTTTTGCGGGTTGCGGGTTGCCTTAGGTTCAGATCGGATGCATAGTTTTAAAAAATAAATTCGCACAATCCTCTGGAGCGAACTGAAATGGCCGAAGACCACAGACCCCTATCTCCGCATTTGCAAGTCTATCGTCCGCAAGTGACCTCGGTATTATCCATCACGCACCGCATGACCGGAGTCGTTTTGTCGATGGCGGCGGTGTTATTGACCTATTGGCTGGCTTCGGCAGCTTATGGCCCGGACTCGTTTGCCCGCGCCCAAACAATGATGGAATCGTGGTTTGGCCGTTTGGTTATGTTCGGTTTCACATTTTCGTTGTTTTATCACATGTGCAACGGCATCCGACATTTGGGTTGGGATTTGGGCTGGGGCTTTGAATTGGTGCGGCTGCGCATCACCGGGGTGATTGTCATTATTTCGTCGTTCGCCCTGACGGTGATGAGCTGGATGATGGCCTACGGTCACGTTGGCAAGTTGTGAGGGGGCCGGGGTTATGAGCAAGACACCAAACCGCAGCCGCCAGTTAAGATCAAAACTTGGCCGGGTTCGGGGCTTAGGCTCGACCCACGAAGGTGTGCATCATTGGTGGGCCCAACGGATGAGCGCGATGGCGCTGTTGCCGTTGTCTTTGTGGTTTATTTTTTCCCTGATCACCTTGACCGGATCGGATTATGTTGCGTTCCAGGCGTGGGTGTCGGAATTTGGCAACTCGGTTTTCTTAGTGCTGTTTTTAATCTCGATGTTTCACCACGCCCAGTTGGGTTTGCAGGTGGTGGTCGAAGATTATGTGCACAGCGAACTGTGGAAAATGGGCCTGTTACTGGCTGTTAAATATGGCGCGTTCTTGTTTGGCGCCTCGGGCATTTTTGCCGTTTTGAAAATTTCTCTCGCAGGATGACCGTGAATTATGAGTGAAGCATATCCCATTACCGATCACACCTATGACTGCGTGGTGGTCGGCGCCGGCGGTGCAGGATTACGTGCCACCTTTGGCATGACCAAGGCGGGCCTAAAAACCGCCTGCATCACCAAGGTGTTCCCAACCCGCAGCCATACTGTGGCCGCCCAAGGGGGCATCGGGGCCGCACTTGGCAACATGGACGATGACAATTGGAAATGGCACATGTACGACACCGTCAAGGGGTCGGACTGGTTGGGCGATCAAGACGCCATCGAATACATGTGTAAAAATGCGGTCGCCGCCGTCCATGAATTGGAACACTTTGGGGTGCCCTTTTCGCGCAACGAAGAGGGTAAGATTTACCAGCGCCCGTTCGGCGGTCACATGAAAAACTTTGGCGAAACGCCGGTACCCCGCGCGTGTGCAGCGGCGGATCGGACGGGTCACGCTATTTTGCACACCCTGTATCAACAAAGTATGCGCCACGATGCCGAATTTTTTGTGGAATACATTGCCCTAGATTTGATCATGGACGAAGATGGCGAATGTCGCGGCGTGATGGCGTGGAACTTAGAAGACGGCACCATGCACCGCTTTCGCGCGCAAAAAACGATCATCGCGTCGGGCGGCTATGGCCGCACCTATTTTTCCTGTACCTCGGCGCATACCTGTACAGGCGACGGTCATGGCATGGTGGCGCGCGCAGGCTTGCCGTTGCAAGACATGGAATTCGTACAGTTTCACCCCACCGGCATTTATGGTGCCGGGGTGTTGATCACCGAAGGCGCGCGCGGTGAAGGCGGGTACCTGACCAATGCCAATGGCGAACGGTTTATGGAACGTTATGCCCCCAATGCCAAAGACCTGGCCAGTCGCGACGTGGTCAGCCGCGCCATGACGGTGGAAATTTTGGAAGGGCGCGGGGTTGGGCCTAAACAAGACCACATCGAATTGCATCTTGAACATTTGGGACCGGATGTTTTGGCCGAACGCTTGCCGGGCATTTCGGAAAGCTCAAGAGTGTTTGCCGGGGTCGACTTGACCCGCGACCCTATTCCCGTTATTCCCACCGCTCACTACAACATGGGCGGCATTCCGACCAACATTCATGGCGAAGTTTTGCGTCCCACGCCCGACGATCCCGAAGCGATCTGTCCGGGGTTGATGGCGATTGGCGAAGCGGCTTGCGTGTCGGTCCACGGGGCGAACCGCCTGGGCACAAATTCCCTGTTGGACATTGTGGTGTTTGGGCGCGCGGCGGCCATTCGCGCCCGCGATACCCTAAAAGCCGGGGCGGAACAAAAACCGTTACCAAGCGCAAGCGCAGACAAAGCGCTGGATCGTTTTGATCGCATCCGTCATGCGTCCGGCGATAGACCCACGGCGGGTATCCGCGATGAAATGCAACAGACCATGCAACGCAACGTGGCGGTGTTTAGGGACGAAAAAATTCTTACCGAAGGCCGCGATGGCATTGACCGAATTAAAGCCAGCCTCAGTGATCTGGCCATTGCGGATCGCTCGCTGATTTGGAATTCTGATTTGGTTGAAGCAATGGAGCTGGAAAACTTGCTGATCTGCGCGCAATCCACCGTGCATTCGGCGCTTAACCGTACCGAAAGCCGGGGCGCCCATGCCCGCGATGATCATCCCGATCGCAACGACGAAGACTGGATGAAGCATTCCGTGACCTGGCATAAGACGGACAATTCGGTGAAAATCACCTATCGGCCCGTGCACACTTGGACGCTGACCGAAGAAGTTGAATACGTTGTTCCCAAAGCTCGTGTGTATTAGGAAGGGATAAAGACATGGTCGAATTTAACCTTCCGAAAAACTCCAAAGTCATGCGGGGCATTGAACATAAAGCCGCCAAGGGTGTGAAGCGTATCAAACGGTTTCACATCTATCGGTTCGATCCAGACTCTGGTGAAAACCCCCGCCTTGACACCTATGAGGTGGATCTAGATACCTGTGGCCCGATGGTCTTGGATGCGATGATCAAGATTAAATCGGAACTTGATTCCACGCTGACCTTTCGCCGTTCGTGCCGCGAAGGGGTGTGTGGGTCGTGTGCCTTTAACATTGATGGCGTCAACACGTTGGCCTGCACCAAACCGATCTTGTCCATTCGCGGAGCGGTAAAAATTTATCCATTGCCGCATATGCCCGTGGTTAAAGATTTGGTGGCGGATTTAAGCGTACCATATGCCCAATACGCGTCTATTGAGCCGTGGTTAAAATCCGACACCCCAGCGCCCACCTCGGAACGGCTGCAAAGCGTTGAAGAACGCCGCGAATTGGACGGCATGTGGGAATGCATTTTATGCTTCTGTTGCCAGACCAGTTGCCCCAGTTATTGGTGGAACGGCGATCGTTACTTAGGCCCAGCGGTGCTACTGCAAGCCTATCGATGGATTGCCGACACCCGTGATGAAGCTTCGGGTGAACGCTTAGACAATATCGATGATCCATTCCGTCTGTATCGCTGCCACACCATCATGAACTGCACCAACACGTGCCCCAAGCACCTAAACCCCGGCAAAGCCATTGCTGAGATTAAGCACCTGTTGCTGAAGCGAAAATAAATTTAAAGTGTAAACACAAAGAAGGCCGGAGGATTATTCCTCCGGCCTTCTTTGTGTTGTCCGTATGAAGGGGCAGATGCTGCGTGATTAAGGGTTAACCTTCTTCACCACTTTGCATAGCCTGCAGGTGATCAGCGCTGGAGGCCAAGCCGGGCATGTTCATATCCCCATCTATAATTTTCTTGGCGATTTTGCGGACTTCTTCCGCGTGATCCATGGCCGCCGTGGGGTTGCTCGCGTTTAGGACCGATTGTGCATGGGCGAGAAGTTTGTCAGACCGTTCGATGGCATTTTGAGCACCGGCAGCGACGCCTGGCGCATGGTTTTTAATGTTGGCAGACGCATCCATGCTGTTAGCGGCATTGCCGATGTGAGTTACGATGCCCATCGCGGCTTGCTTGAGACCAAAGCCCAGACCTGGGCCTTCAGTTTTGACGGTTGGGTCAATCGCGTGCATGACGTGACGGATGTGTGTTTTAATCTTGTTAAGCTTATAGGGCGAGTTCAAAGCTTTTCCGGCATGAGCGATGGCGATTTTTGCTTCGTCCAGGGCAACGGGGAGATAGCCGCGCCCACCAGGCGTACCTTTCCGGCTAGTGGCGACATGATGCATGTGCTTTTGAGCGTTGGAAGCAGCAGGGGCCATATTCGTGTGCTTTTCGGCAGAAGCGGGCATGCCGACATGGTCTTTGGCATCGGCGAAGACAGGCGTGGCCGTCATGGTTACAACGGCAACGCAGATGGAAGAAAGGGAGAGGGGATATTTCATTATTATTCATTCCTTTGTGATTGGAGTGAATAAATTAAGACCAGCCAGATGAATATTCGCTGAATGAGAAGTTTTTTAGTCAGTTTATTAGGTGGCTATGGCATTTTTTATCATTATTCTAATAAAGGCCTTACATGAACCAATCAGACTGGCGGACAAACTGGGTTATGAACCAGAAAATGAACCACAGCGCTGGGATCATCGGCAGGTAAGCGCCCGTGTCCATGTTGTCGCGGCTGATTTGGTAAAACGTGTAGACATAACAGCTCAACCACACCACCGGGGACAGCAACCCCCAGACCACGATAAACAATACGAAGTTTTCGTCGCCAACGGGCGCTTGAGCCAAGTTGCCGTAGCCGTTTAACGCCACAATGGTAACCCAAATGTTGGGAATAAAGGTGGCGACCGCGAGGATTTTTAACAATCCGCGTTGGGCGGCTTTGATTTCTTCGGGCTTGCGGTTGTCTACACGTTTGGCATCAGACTTGCTGTTCGACATAAGAATTTAGATCCTTTGGGTGAATGGTGACGGGACTATCGTCGTCTGGGACGCATTCGTCAACCTTTTGACGTCCTCTCGGTCACTTTGCACATCAATTTCAGGTGCGAAAGATCGCCGATTCCGGCGGTGGTTTGCATATGAAACGTACCGGGTTCGAAGCGCACGGGAAAAGTCACAAACACAGGCTTGTCGGTGGCAAAGGCGCCTGGGGGCAAATGGTCGGCGATGGTGGTGCGGGTCTGTAGCAAAAACCAGTTGAGAATTTCGATTTGGCTAAAGGACTCGTTGGTTGCGGTCTGGATGAAAATTTCTGCGTGTTCTTTGTCGCCTTCAAAAGCTTCGACAACGGCTGCGGCGGGACTGATTTGGGCACGTCCCTGGTTATGAAAGGCCATGTCTAAGGCAATGTGTTCGATGCGATAGCGGCTCACCGTTCCGTCTCCTTGGCCTTGCGAAATGGTTGGCTGAGCATTTTATCTAGACGTTGTTCGGTGGTGCCTCGAAATTCGTCCAAGCCAATTTTCATGTCCAAGTGACCCAATTGAGGCTGGGCAACATAGGTTCGAAACAAACGGTCCCAGATGCTTAAGTTAAAACCATAATTGGCATTGGTTTCTTGAACGATCGCAGAATGATGAACCCGGTGAAAATCGGGCGTTACCACCACCAGGCGCAACACCGCATCTAAACCTAAGGGCAAACGCACGTTGGCATGATTAAACATCGCCATGGCATTTAAAATCACTTCAAAAAATAACACCGCCACGGGACTGGCACCGATGACGGCAATGACCGCAAACTTAATGCCCAGCGACAGCAAAATTTCAAGGGGGTGAAAACGCGCCCCCGTGGTGACATCGTAATCTTGGTCGGCGTGATGAACCCGGTGTAAACGCCAAAATATTGGCACCACGTGAACCATCACGTGCTGCGCCCAAATGGTAAAATCCATAATCACGATGGTCACCAAAACTTCGGACCAAAACGGCAGTTCGACCAAGTTAAACAGCCCCCATCCCCGGTCCACGCACAGACCCGCAAACGCCACCGGAGCCATCGGCAAGATGATCCGGGCCAGGACCGTGTTGAAAACAACCAGACCTATATTCGATATCCAGCGCAATCCTTTTGACAGGGTCAAGGCGCGCCGGGGCCAGATAAGTTCGCACGTCGCCATCCCAACAAAGACGCCGACAAAGGCAATCATCCGAATGTGCGGCTCATGGTCAAGAATCTGTTGAACATCGATCATGGATGGAGTGTGCCGAGAAGTGCCGCATCTAGCAACCCATTCCATATTTTGTCTAGCCAGGACGAGGCCAGTCCTTCACACTGTATAAGGTTTGATTTTAATAAAAATGGATCGTCCGTATGTCCGTGCCAGAAGGGCTGCTTCCAGGGCCGTTGGTAGAATATCGCAAGCGTATTTCTGCGGGTGAATTGCGTCATGACCCGGTACAGGCCTTGGCGGTGGAAAAACTGCAAAGTTTGCACAAGGCCCTGCATTCCTATCATCCTGGTCAAGGCTCGACAGGCTGGAAAGATCGCTTTGGTTTGGGGCGACGGCCCGAAACGCCCCCTCAGGGCATTTATTTTTACGGGGGCGTTGGGCGCGGTAAGTCCATGTTGATGGACATGTTTTTTGATGATGCCCCGGTCAAACGTAAACGTCGGGTCCACTTCCATGCATTCATGCAACAAATTCACATCCGCTTGGCCGAGTATCGAAAATTCAAAGGCCGCGAAGCCGATCCCATTCCCCAAGTGGCGGCCGAAATTGCCAGCGAAGCCATTCTCTTTTGTTTCGATGAATTTCATGTCAGCGACATCACCGATGCGATGATCCTGAAACGTTTTTTTGAAAGCCTGTTTGCTTGTGGTGTGGTGGTGGTGGTGACATCAAATCGACCGCCCTGTGATCTGTATAAAAATGGCCTCCAGCGCGATCAGTTTTTGCCCTTCATCGACCTGATTGAAGAAAAAATGGACGTTTTGGAATTGGCGGGAAGCATTGACTACCGCCTGGAACTGATGCGCGCCCTAAACACTTATTTGACGCCGGACGATGAGGTGGCGCGGGCCAAATTGGAAACGGCTTTTTTACGTCTGACCCATGGGGCGCGGGCCCATGCGGCATCGATCCCGGTGCAAGGCCGCGATGTTGCTATTCCCAAAGCCGCCGAAGGGGTTGCCTTGGTGAATTTTGATGACATTTGCGGACGGCCTTTGGGGGCGGCAGATTTTTTGGAAATCGCTCGGCGTTATCACACCTTAATCATCCCCGGCATTCCGAAAATGACTCCGGACAATATGGATAAAGCGCGCCGCTTTGTGACGTTGATTGATGCCATGTACGAAGGCCATGTGAAGCTTATTTGTTCTGCCGAAGTGGAACCGTTTGACCTTTACACCGAAGGCATCGGATCGTTTGAATTTGAGCGCACAGCATCGCGACTGGTGGAAATGCAATCGGAATCCTATATAAAATTAGGGCATGAAAAACGAAATGGGTAAGCTAGAGGGCATTTAGTTCGCGAATCGGGGCAATAGCGCTTGCTGCAGGGTCCAAATCGCGTTACCAAATTTAACAGATGTTTTTCGACACAAAAACGATTTGGTTTGAAAAGGTTGAGGTAAAGATCATGGCACGCAATAAAATCGCACTTATCGGCGCTGGCAATATTGGCGGCACACTTGCTCACCTCGCTGGCCTGAAAGAGCTGGGCGACATCGTCTTGTTCGATATCTTTGATGGCATTCCCAAGGGCAAGGCATTGGATTTGGCGCAGTCTTCGACCATCGAAGGTTATGATGCTAAAATCACCGGCACCAAAAGCTATGCGCAAATCAAAGGGGCCGACGTCATTATCGTGACCGCTGGCGTGCCCCGAAAACCCGGCATGAGCCGCGACGATCTGTTGGGCATTAACCATTCAGTGATGAAACAAGTGGGCGCGGGCATTAAAAAATATGCCCCCGGTGCTTTCGTCATATGCATCACCAATCCGTTAGACGCCATGGTCTGGGCGTTGCGTGAAGCGTCTGGCTTGCCGCACCGCAAAGTGGTTGGCATGGCCGGGGTGCTTGACAGCGCCCGGTTCCGTTATTTTTTGGCCGATGAATTCAAAGTTTCCGTCGAAGACGTGACGGCCTTTGTGTTGGGTGGACACGGCGACACGATGGTGCCGTTGGTGCGCTATTCCTCGGTGGCCGGGATTCCGATTCCAGACCTGGTCAAAATGAAATGGACCACCCAGAAAAAAATTGATGACATCGTTCAACGCACCCGTGATGGCGGCGCCGAAATTGTGGGCCTGTTGAAAACAGGGTCAGCCTATTACGCGCCAGCAACGGCGGCCATTGCGATGGCCGAATCGTATCTTAATGATAAAAAACGGGTGCTGCCGTGCGCCGCTTATCTAAAGGGTGAATACGGCGTAAAGAACATGTTCGTTGGCGTGCCTGTGGTGATTGGTGCCAAAGGTGTCGAACGGGTGGTTGAAATCAAATTGGATCGCAGTGAAAAAGCCCTGTTCACAAAATCCGTCAAAGCCGTCCAAGGCCTGATCGACGATATTAAAAAGCTCGACAGTGCGGCGGCTCCAAGTGTCCCTGCTAAAAAAGCCCCGGCGCGCAAGAAAACAGCTGTTAAAAAAGTAACGCCAAAGGCTCCCGCAACGAAGTAGAAATAAGTCCACACCCGAAAGGACCGTTTCGATGAACATCCATGAATACCAAGCCAAACAACTGCTCGCTCAGTTTGGTGTCGCCGTGCCAAAAGGCAAAGTGGCCTACACCGCCCCCGAAGCCGAGGCGGTCGCTAAAGAACTGGCCAAGGATATGATCGGCGACCCGGTGTGGGTGGTGAAGTCGCAAATTCATGCCGGTGGTCGCGGCAAAGGGGGCGGGGTCAAGGTTGTGTCGTCCATCGAAGACGTACGCGACACCGCAAACCAGATGTTGGGCATGCAACTGATTACCCATCAAACGGGACCAGCGGGCAAAGAGGTCAAACGGGTCTACATCGAAGAAGGTTGTGACATTGCACGGGAACTGTATTTAAGCTTTCTTATTGATCGTGCGACATCCCACATCACCGTGATGGCTTCGACCGAAGGCGGCATGGATATCGAGAAAGTCGCCGCTGACACGCCAGAAAAAATTCTCAATGTGACGATTGATCCGGCCACTGGCATGATGCCATTTCACGCGCGCCAATTGGCCTTTGGCCTCGGCCTTGAAGGCAAACAAGTTGGCCTTGCTGTGAAGTTAATGCTGGGTTTGTATGCGGCCTTTAACGCGTTGGATGCGTCATTGGTGGAAATCAATCCGTTGGTCGTCACCGGGAATGGTCAGGTGATGGCTTTGGACGCGAAGATGAACTTTGACGACAATGCTTTGTTTCGTCAAAAAACGGTTTTTGAACTGCGCGACGAAGACGAAGAAGATCCCGCCGAATTGGAAGCCGCTAAGCATGACCTCAACTACATTAAATTAGACGGTTCGATTGGCTGTATGGTCAACGGCGCAGGGCTTGCTATGGCGACCATGGACATTATTAAATTGTTCGGTGGCGCGCCCGCTAACTTCTTGGATGTTGGTGGCGGGGCGACCAAGGAACGCGTCACCGAAGCGTTCAAGCTTATTTTATCCGATGCAAATGTCGAAGGCATCTTGGTCAATATTTTTGGCGGCATCATGCGCTGTGATGTCATTGCCGAAGGTGTGGTTGCGGCGGCGCGTGAAGTCAGCCTCAATGTGCCCTTAGTGGTCAGGCTTGAAGGTACCAATGTCGAGTTGGGCAAAAAAATATTGGCCGAATCAGGCCTACCGATTGTGTCCGCTGGTGATCTGGGCGACGCCGCCAAAAAGATCGTCCAAGAAGTGAAGGAGGCCTGTTAAGATGTCTGTACTCGTCAACAAAGACACCAAAGTCATTTGCCAGGGCTTCACTGGCGCACAAGGAACTTTCCATTCCGAACAAGCCATTGCTTATGGCACTCAAATGGTCGGTGGCGTGACGCCGGGCAAGGGTGGCACGATGCATTTAGATCTGCCGGTGTATAATACCGTCGCCGAAGCAGTCTCTGTCGCGGGGGCTACGGCCACGGTCATTTACGTTCCGCCGCCGTTTGCTGCTGATGCTATTTTAGAAGCCATTGATGCCGAAATCGAATTGGCGGTGTGCATCACCGAAGGCATTCCGGTGTTGGATATGGTCAAAGTCAAACGGGCCTTACAAGGCTCTAACACGCGGCTGATTGGCCCAAACTGCCCGGGCATCATCACACCGGGTGAATGCAAAATCGGCATCATGCCAGGGCATATTCATGTCCCGGGTTCGGTCGGCATTGTGTCGCGTTCTGGCACGCTTACGTATGAAGCGGTGGCCCAGACCACCCACGAAGGGTTGGGTCAAACAACATGCATCGGCATCGGTGGCGATCCGATCAACGGCACCAACTTTATCGATTGTCTTGAACTGTTCTTAGCCGATGAAGCGACCCAAAGTATCGTCATGATCGGCGAAATTGGCGGTACCGCCGAAGAAGATGCAGCTGACTTTCTCAAACAGTCAAAAATCAAAAAACCAGTGGTCGGCTTTATCGCGGGTGTTACCGCCCCACCAGGTCGGCGCATGGGGCACGCGGGGGCGATTATTTCCGGCGGCAAAGGGACGGCGGGTGATAAAATCGAAGCCATGCGCAGTGCAGGTATACATGTTGCTGATTCTCCGGCAAACCTCGGCTCTACGTTGACTGATGTGTTAAAGGGATAACAATCCATGACGGATTCTAGGTCGTCTCGAACGGAGTCTTTGCTGAATGGCGCAAATGCGACTTACGTGGCCGAACTCTATGCGCGCTACTTAGATGGCTCGGGCGAAATCGACAGCTCGTGGGTTGAATTTTTCACCACCCTAGACGATGGTGAGCGCGAAATTTTGAACGACTTGCAGGGCGCCACTTGGGCCCCTTCACAAAGTGGCGTCCTTGGTAAATATGGCAATGGCCATTTGATGGAAAGCGACTTTCGCGCGCCCGAAAGTTCGGCGCCAACGCAGACGTCATCGGAAATTAGGCCCAGCGCAGATGCCATTCGGGCCGCGACGAAAGACACCATTCGGGCTTTGATGTTGATCCGTTCCTATCGTATCCGGGGCCACATCATTGCTAACTTTGATCCGTTGGGATTAGAAGGGCGCGCGCTTCATTCCGAGCTGGATTATCGAACTTATGGATTTACCGACAAAGATTTAGATCGGCCTATTTTCATTGACCATGTGATGGGGTTGGAAACGGCGACGCTACGCGAAATTTTGAACATCCTTCAAGACACCTATTGCGGTTCGGTGGGGGTGGAATTTACCCACATCGGTCAGCCCGAAGCCAAAGCCTGGATTCAGCGACGCATCGAAGGCATTCGCAATCAGACGGATTTCACCCTTAAGGGCAAACGCGCCATCTTAGAACGTCTGGTGGAATCCGAAGGCTTTGAAAAATATTTAGATGTTAAGTTTAAAGGCACCAAACGTTTTGGTTTGGACGGCGGGGAATCGGTCATCCCGGCTCTGGAACAAATCATCAAACGCGGTGGTCAGTTGGGCATCAAATCGATGACTTTGGGCATGTCCCACCGGGGGCGGTTGAATGTTTTAGCCTCGGTTATGCGCAAACCCTATATGGCGATCTTTGCCGAGTTTTTGGGCCTTTCCATGACGCCAGAAGAACTCGACGTGTCCGGTGATGTGAAATATCACCTAGGGACGTCTGCGGACCGGGTCTTTGATGGTGATAAAATCCATCTGTCCTTAGCCGCCAACCCTTCGCACTTAGAAGCCGTGAACCCTGTGGTGCTGGGCAAAGTGCGCGCGAAACAACATCAATTGGGCGATCACAATCATGATCAAGTGATGGGCTTGTTAATCCACGGCGATGCGGCTTTTGCCGGTCAAGGCCTGGTGGCGGAAACGTTGGATATGTCCCAGTTAAAGGGCTACCGGACCGGCGGCACCATCCACATCATCGTCAATAACCAAATTGGTTTTACCACGCATCCTTCGTATTCGCGCTCTTCACCGTACCCCTCTGATGTGGCGAAAACAATCGAAGCCCCAATTTTTCACGTCAATGCTGATGATCCCGAAGCGGTGGTTCACGCGTCTCGCATTGCCGTTGAATTCCGCCAAGAATTTAAACGCGATGTGATCTTGGATATCTTTTGTTATCGCCGCCATGGGCATAACGAAGCTGACGAGCCGATGTTCACCAACCCAATCATGTACAAGACCATCGCGGACCATCCGACCACGCGTGAAATCTATGCTCGCAAATTGATTGAAGAAGGCGTCATCAGTGAGGTCGATGCTGAGAAGATGGTCTCCAATTTTCACAAATTTTTAGACAAAGAACGTGAAGCCGCCGAAAACTACCAGCCCAACAAAGCCGACTGGCTGGAAGGCAAATGGAAAGGTCTGTTCCATCTAGAAGGGGCCGAAGAGCTTCGCGATGATGACACCTCGGTGGACATGGATGTTCTCCACGAAGTGGGCATGGCCATATCCGAGGTGCCCAAAAACTTTGAACTCAATTCAAAAATTCGCCGTCAGTTGGGCAATAAACGGACCATGGTTGAAAGTCATGCGCACGTGGATTGGGCGACGGCCGAAGCCTTGGCCTATGGCACGCTTTTGGTCCAAGGCCACGGTGTGCGGTTGTCCGGTCAAGATTCCGGGCGTGGGACTTTTTCTCATCGTCATTCTGTTTTGGTCGATCAAAATAACGAAGAACGCTATGTACCGCTCAACCACATTCGCCCAGGCAATCAGTCTCACTTTGAAGTGATTGATAGCCCGCTTTCAGAAGCCGGGGTGTTGGGTTTTGAATATGGCTATTCTTTATCAGAACCCCATGGCCTGACCATTTGGGAAGCTCAGTTCGGCGATTTTGCCAACGGGGCGCAGGTGATCATTGATCAGTTCGTGTCCAGTGGCGAAACCAAATGGTTGCGCATGTCGGGCTTGGTGATGTTGTTACCCCATGGCTATGAAGGTCAAGGTCCAGAACACAGTTCGGCGCGCCTGGAACGCTATCTGCAACTGTGTGCGGAAGACAATATGCAGGTGGTCAATTGCACCACCCCGGCGCAATTTTTCCATGTGATGCGTCGCCAAGTGTGCCGCAGCTTCAGAAAACCTTTGATCGTGATGTCACCCAAATCGATGTTGCGCCATAAATTGGTGTTTTCTAACTTAGGTGAAATGGGGCCAGACACCCGGTTCCGCCGCGTTCTGCCAGAACAAGACCAATTGGTTTTCGACAAAAACGTGCGGCGCGTGATCGTCTGTTCGGGCAAGGTTTATTATGATTTGTTGGAAGAACGCCGGGCGCGGAAAATTAAAGATGTTGCCATCGTGCGCTTGGAACAACTTTACCCATTCCCTTGGAAAGGCTTGATGCAACAGCTTTCGCGCTATCCCCATGCGGAAATGGTGTGGTGCCAAGAAGAACCCGCCAACATGGGTGCGTGGTTCTTCCTTGCCCAACGCATCGAAACCATTTTGCGCGATCTTGATAACGACTGCAGATATGTGACCTATGTGGGGCGACGCGGGGCTGCTAGCCCGGCCACCGGGCTCATGTCTAAACACAAAACCCAACAGGCCTGGTTGGTTGACCAAGCCTTAGTCGGTGAATTAAGCAAGCTTGACCAACCCCACCAGCGCCCACACTATTGAGCAATTGAGAGGTCGATATGTCTACCGAAATTATAGTCCCTACCCTAGGTGAATCGGTAACCGAAGCCACAGTGATTAAGTGGTTCAAGGAGCCGGGGGATGCCGTCAATGTGGACGAGTCCTTGTGCGAACTGGAAACCGATAAAGTTACGGTCGAAGTGCCGTCTCCGATGACGGGCGTGTTAACGTCCATTGAGGCCTCGGAAGGCGTGGATGTTGAAGTGGGTGGGCTTTTGGGCACCATCGAAGAAGGCGCCGTGGCAGCTCCTTCAGCTCCTGCTCCAAAGGCAGAAAAGGCTGCACCTCCAGCTCCTGCGGCTGAAGCTGAAACGCAATCCCCGGCGGTGAAAAAGCTGTTGGAAGAAAGCGGCCTAGAGGCCGATGATATCACCGGTACGGGTAAAGACGGGCGTTTGGTGAAGGGCGATGTGTTGGCTCATTTGGAAACCCAAAAGGCACCCGCAGCCCCGGCTCCGGCTGCTCCGGCACCCAAATCCGTAACATCGGCCCCAGCCCCGGCAGCGGCCCAGTACCCGTCGCGCTTGGCGGGCCCACGCGAAGAAAAAGTCCCGATGACGCGGTTGCGCAAGGTGATTGCGTCGCGTTTAAAAGAAGCTCAAAACACCGCCGCCATGTTGACCACCTTTAACGAGGTCGATATGGGGGCCGTGATGGATATGCGGTCACGTTATAAAGACAGCTTTGAAAAGAAACACGGCGTGAAGCTGGGCTTTATGTCGATCTTTGTCAAAGCCTGCGTCACAGCGTTGCGCGAAATTCCCGCCCTGAACGGGGAAATCAACGGTGATGATATCATTTACAAAAATCACTATGACATCGGCGTTGCCGTGGGCACCGAAAGCGGTTTGGTGGTGCCCGTATTGCGCGATGCAGATGCCCAGACATTTGCCGGGATTGAACAGTCCATCGGCGATTTTGGTCGGCGTGCCCGTGAAGGTCGTTTGACCGTTGATGAGATGACGGGTGGCACCTTTACGATTACCAATGGCGGTGTGTTTGGCTCGTTGTTATCGACGCCCATTTTGAACCTCCCTCAATCGGGCATCTTAGGCATGCATAAAATTCAAAAGCGCGCCATGGTGATGAATGACGGGTCCATCGAAGCCCGACCCATGATGTATTTGGCGTTAAGCTATGATCACCGGATCGTCGATGGCCGTGAAGCCGTGACGTTCTTGGTCCGCGTTAAAGAATGCCTGGAAAACCCAGAGCGCATTATGATCGACGTCTGAGGAGACAGCTTATGACCGATACAGCCTTTGACGTTATCATTGTTGGCGCGGGCCCAGGTGGCTATGTGGCGGCCATTCGCGCGGCGCAACTGGGTTTTAAAACGGCCTGTGTTGACGCGCGTGAAACTTTGGGGGGGACCTGCTTAAATGTCGGCTGCATTCCGTCCAAGGCTCTGTTGCAATCGTCTCATATGTTTGAAGACGCTGGTCATGGAATGGCCGGACATGGCGTTAAGGTATCGGAACCAAAACTAGATCTTGCCACCATGATGGGGCGTAAAGACTCCATCGTTGGGGATCTGACCAAAGGCATCGACTTTCTGTTTAAGAAAAACAAAGTGACGCGATTGACGGGCATGGGAAAAATCACCGCGCCCGGTCAAGTTCAGGTTGGCAAAGACGCCTACAGTGCGAAGCATATTATCATTGCCACCGGATCTGAACCCGCCCCGTTGCCCGGTGTCACCATTGATGAAAAACAAATTATCACGTCCACCGGGGCGTTGAGTCTGGGCAAAGTCCCAAAGACCTTAGCCGTGATCGGCGGCGGTGTGATTGGCCTAGAATTGGGTTCGGTGTGGCGTCGGCTTGGTGCCAAAGTCACGGTCATAGAATTTTTGCCCGATATCTTGCCGGGCATGGATGCTGACATCGTCAAACAAGCGACTCGCACGTTTAAAAAACAGGGCCTCGGCTTTAAACTTGCGACCAAGGTCACAGGGGCCAAAACGGCCAAGTCTGGTGTTACTTTGGCCTTGGAACCCGCTGCCGGTGGGGCTGGCGAAAGCTTGACGGCTGACGTGGTTCTGGTGGCCATTGGTCGGCGCCCGTTCGCCCACAACCTTGGCCTTAATGAGCTTGGAGTCGAGATGGATAAGCGCGGCTTTGTCGTCACCGATGGCCACTATAAAACCAACGTCGACGGCGTTTATGCCATCGGCGACGTGGTTGGTGGCGCGATGTTGGCGCATAAAGCCGAAGAAGAAGGCATTGCCTGTGCTGAATTGCTGGCTGGTCAAGCGGGTCACGTCAATTATGGGGCCATTCCGGGTGTGGTCTATACCCACCCCGAAATTGCCGCCCTTGGCAAAACCGAACAGCAGCTGAAAACCGAAGGCGTGGACTATGGCGTTGGCAAGTTCCCGTTTATCGCCAATGCCCGGGCCAAAGCCGTTGGGTCAACCGAAGGCTTCGTGAAAATCTTGACCGACAAGAAAACCGACAAGATTTTGGGCGCCCACATCATTGGCCCTGGGGCTGGGGAATTGATTCAAGAATTGGTGTTGGCGATGGAATTTGGCGGTTCCAGTGAAGACGTTGCGCGTACCAGTCATGCTCATCCCGGCACAGCAGAAGCCGTTAAAGAAGCCGCCATGGCCGTTTTGGGCCGCGCCATTCACAGTTAATTATTTTAAGAATCTATATTCCAAACTGGTCAACGCCAACGTCAACTCGTCGCTGATGTCGGGGCCGAGGTGGACCACGGGAATGTCTGGGGAAATCGCCAAAACTTCCGGGTGCTCATTATCATAGCTGGTAAACACCACCACCGGAATATCTTGGGTGACGGTCATCGCCGATAGGGCTCGGACCAAATCAAAGCCTGAAATGCCCTTAAGCGAGCCATTGGTGATGATGATGTCGGGACGCATGCCGACGGCCATGGACAGGGCGTCTAGGGCGTTTGACGCGTTGATGACCCGAAAGCCATACGCGGTCAGGTCGGTGCCAATCTTGCGGCCTATGGTTTGGGAATCACAGACCAGCAGGATTTCAGTTTCTAACTGTTCGACGGCGGGGGCATTGATGTCCCGATAGACGGGCAAGCTTCGGAGGATTTCTTTGCTTTCGTCTTGCGAGGGATTTTCCCCACGTCGCACGATTTCCCACAAGCGATCAATATAGTATTGAATGTCCCGGCTGTGATCGGCGGTCGGGACCGCGAGGTGTGACATGTAGTCTTCAAGGCGGTGGGTCAACACAGTGATCAGGGGAAAGCCAAAAGCATTGCCCATACCTTTGAGCGTATGCGCTTCCCGCCTTAATTTGACGAGCGCTTCATTTGAGTCAATGAGGCCAATGTAAATTTCATTCAGGCACTCTTCCATCTCACCCAGGCGATCGCGCGCCTCGTCAAGAAACTCACTTTGCAACGTTGCATAGACATCAGCCATGGTTCAGAGCCTAGCTTAAGGTTTGTAATATTTAAAAATTTACCCGATATGTGAGGGTTTGGGAATGGTAAAAGGGATTTATTTCGAACGCTTAGCGCGTGGATGGGCGCCTTGGTAAACGGAGCGCAAGCGCCCGGCATCCACTTCGGTGTAACGCTGGGTGGTGCTTAGGCTTGCATGGCCCAAAAGTTCTTGAATGGTGCGTAGATCGCCGCCTCCGGACAACAGGTGCGTGGCAAAGCTGTGGCGTAGGGCATGAGGCGTCGCGGAGTCAGGAAGGCCGAGCATGACGCGGGTTTTGCGCACCATGGATTGCGCCACGCCCGCATTAAGGCGGCCGCCGCGCAGGCCCAAAAACAACGGGCTGGTGGCGGTCATGGGAAACGGACTGGCTTGGATGTAGATGGTGAGGGCACTTTTAACCTCTGCCAACAATGGCACCACGCGCTGCTTATCGCCCTTACCCGTCACCGTTATAACATCGCCATCCGGCACATCGCCAACGTTGAGGTCTAAGGCTTCGGCAATCCGCAAACCCGCCCCGTATAACAACATCAAAAGGGCGCGGTCACGGTATCCGACCCACGGCTCGTCGGTCAGTTGATCTGCACATTCAACCAGCGTCAAAGCGTCTTCGATGGTCAAAGCCTTGGGCAGGGATTTTGGCGTTTTGGGGGTGCGCACGGCTAAAATTGCGGCGTTGCTTAAAACTCCTTCGCGTTCCAGGTGCTTATACAGGCTGCGTAAGGTCGACATGCGCCGAGCGATGGTGGGACGGCTTTTCCCGTCGTTGCCCATTTTTGCCAGATAGCTGCGAAAATCGATGGTGGCGAGGGATTCTAGGTCTTTGAGGCCAGGGGTGAAGCCCAAATGCGCGCCTAAAAACTCTAAAAAATCGACAACATCTCGGCTGTAGCTGTCCAAGGTGTGCGGGGACGCCCGCTTTTCATGGGCCATCCACGTATACCACTTGGCCAACACACGCCTCAGCGCTGGCTCGGCATGTGCACCAGCCAGCGGGGTTTCATCCAACGGGGTGTTTAGGCTTGGGGGCTGAGCCATTTGCTAAACAGTTTTTCGGTGGTCCTGGCTAAAAAGTTCAAAAGGTCCGTGCCTTGACCGGGGTGGAAGGTCCCTGGTGTACTGGACCCCAAAACCAACAGGCCAGATGCCATATGCGTGTTCGCCCGCAGTCGGGCCAAGGCTGCCGATCCAACGTCTTCGCATTGATCGGCGAACAGGGTGCCGTCGTCCATCAGGTCGTGGACCAATGCCACATCCCCGCCCATGCCGATTTGCTCATCGACAAAGCCAAACGGCAACATGCGCACGCCGGGTAAACGCAAGGCCGCTTCGGCCTTGATGTCTTGTTCAAACCCAAACGTGACAAAATCCACATCCAACAGCAACGGTAAATCATCGGTGATGATGCGGGCCATGTGGGCCGCGTCTTGGGCCGACAACAAAGCCAACACCGCCGCATGGGTGCGGGTCAGGTAGGTCATGTTGTTGCGGCTGGTTTCGATCACATCTTGGGTGCAGGCGGCTAAGTTTTGGACTTCGTCGCGCAACCGATCCACCATGACGGCTTGAAAGTCGACCACGCCGGTGGGGGCATCCGAATACCGCCCAGGGCTTTGCATTTTGACCAAGACATCGGGGTTGCGGGAAAAGAAGTCTGGGTTTTCTAATAGAAAGTCCCCGACATCTTCATCATTGATCGAAGTTTCGGTGGTTTGGCTGTTGGTGCTCATGGCTTTTGGGCTTCCCTCATGTTCGCGAATCGCAATTCGTTATCATGAAGCATTTTCGTTAAGGCTTTCCTTCCGTACACTAACAACATGACAAAAAGCGATTCGCCAAGTTCTGATCAACAAACCCTGTTCACCCGTGGGCAACGGGTGGGCGTGTTGTTGCCCATCCCGGTGGGGCGTTTTGGCGGCGGTCACATATATGATTATGTGGTGGCGGGCGATCAGGTCTTGCAGCTGGGTCAATTTGTTCGGGTGCCGTTTGGTCCGCGTAAGTTGGTGGGCGTGGTGTGGGGGCCAGGCGAAGGCACGTTTGACGCCGCAAAACTGAAATCTATACACGAAAAATTACCAGTTCCAGCGATGGGCGAGGTGACGCGGAAGTTTGTTGATTGGGTCGCCAGCTACACCTTGTCCAGCCCCGGCCAAGTGTTGAAAATGACCATGAGCGCGCCCGATGCCTTAGAAGACCCGCACGGCGTTAAGGTGTGGAGCCGTGCCGACCCTTTGCCCGACGTCAAAATGACCAAAACCCGCGAACGGGTGTTGGCGGTGTTAAAAGACCACCCACCCATGACCGCCAGCGAAGCGGCCCTGGCCGCCGGATGCAGCCCCGCCGTGGTGGCTGGGTTGGCGAAAGTCGGAGCCTTGGTGCCAGGCCAATTGGTTCGGGAACGGGTGTGGACACGTCCCGATGCTGATCATCCGGGGCCTGAATTGTCGCGGGCGCAAACGGTGGCGGCTGATGATTTGGTGGAAAAAGTGCAGGCGCATGATTTTGCGGCGGTTTTGTTGGACGGAGTTCCCGGCTCTGGCAAAACCGAAGTGTATTTTGAAGCCGTCGCCGAAACGCTGAGGCAAGGCAAGCAAGTGTTGGTGTTGCTGCCGGAAATTTCTTTAAGCTCGCAATGGCTGGCTCGGTTTGAGCGTCGTTTTGGCACCCGTCCAGCCGAATGGCATTCCGATTTAAGCCAGCGTGATCGGCGCGAAACTTGGCGGGGCGTCGCCGAAGGCCGCGTGGATGTGGTGGTCGGCGCGCGTTCGGCGTTGTTTTTACCCTATGCCAACTTAGGCTTAATTGTCGTTGATGAAGAACACGACCCGGCCTTTAAACAAGAGGAGGGCGTTATCTATCATGCCCGCGACATGGCCGTGGTGCGCGCACACTTAGGCGGGTTCCCCATTTGTTTGGCGTCTGCCACGCCGTCCTTGGAAAGCGTGGTCAATGTTGAGGCCGATAAATATCACCTGTTGCATCTGCCCGAACGCCACGGGGGTGCTAAGTTGCCGCACTTAGAACTGATTGATATGCGCCGGGAAAAACTGCACCGGGGGCGATGGATTTCAAACACCTTACAGACCTTGTTGACCGAAACGTTTGCGGCGGGTGAACAAGCGATGTTGTTTTTAAACCGTCGTGGTTACGCACCGCTAACCTTGTGCCGCACCTGTGGTCATCGTTTGGCGTGTCCAAATTGTTCGGCCTGGTTGGTCGAACACCGCCGCGCCGGACGCTTGCAATGCCATCACTGTGGTCACACGGTTCCTTTGCCCAAAGTGTGTCCCGAATGCGAAACTGAACATAGTTTTGCTGCGTGTGGTCCGGGTGTCGAACGGTTGGCCGAAGAGGTGCTGAATACGTTTCCTGACATTCGCTTTGCCCTGGCCAGTTCCGATACCCTAACCGGACCCCGGGCGGCGGCTGATTTGATTGGGCGAATCGAAGCACACGATGTGGATTTGATCATCGGCACGCAAATCATGGCCAAGGGCTATCATTTTCCCATGTTGACCTTGGTCGGCGTGGTGGATGGCGATTTGGGTTTGGCTGGGGGCGATTTGCGCGCCGCCGAACGAACCTATCAGATGTTGTATCAAGTTGCAGGCCGAGCGGGGCGTGGCGAGCGTCCGGGCCGGGTTCTGGTGCAAACCTACCTGCCCGACCATCCGGTGATGCAAGCCATGGCCTCTGGTGTGCGCGATACCTTTGTTGATGAAGAAATTCGCGCGCGCCAAGACCTTGGTATGCCGCCATTTGGTCGTTTGGTGGCCTTGATTGTGTCTGGAAAGGTCGAGGGCGCGGTGATTGATCAGGCCCAAGCCTTGGCGCGCGCGGCCCCGCGATATGAGGGAATCGAAGTGTTAGGTCCAGCCCCAGCGCCGTTGGCGATGTTGCGCGGACGCCATCGACAGCGGTTGTTGATGAAAGTTCGTTCTCGGCTGACTCCGCAATCGACTGTACAAGAATGGCTGGCGCGCGTTGGCGGGGGAACAAAAGGGGTGAGAATTCAAGTGGATATAGACCCGCAAAGTTTTATGTAAGTCACTAAAAAGGAAGTGGTTTTTGAGACTGGGGCTGTGTTTTGGTGAAATAATACACAGGCCTGATGAAAAATATACAAACAGCAGTCTTGCAAGGCCCCAACCCGTATGTTAGATAACTGCGCGTTCTGCTCATAAAGCTTCCTTTTGTAGGGGGTGCAGAAGCAACGATCTTAAGAGAAGTCAATTGAGGCTTCCACAACACGAATTCAGGCAGGGGTTTTCCCAGGTGTCATCTGAGACAAATGGAGCGACAGGACTTACGGGCCGTTACGCAAAAGCTTTAATCGAGCTTGCGGACGCAGCATCGAGTCTTGATAAAGTCGCCAAGGACCTCACATCGATGAGGTCTATGATTCAGGAAAGTGCCGACTTAGGTCGCGTGATCAATTCACCCGTACTTTCCCGTGAACAACAAGTTAACGTTATGACGGCGTTGTGCGCCAAAGCCAAAATGAACGATCTGACGACAAACTTTGTCGGCACCGTCGCTCAAAATCGTCGGCTGCCAGCACTCGTCGGCATAATCAACGCATTTTTAGACGAACTTTCGCGTCGCCGTGGCGAAGCCAAGGCGCATGTGACTTCGGCTAAAAAGTTGACCGCAGGTCAGCTCAAAGCCGTTTCTGACGTGTTAAAGAAAGCAGTGGGGACCAAATTGTCCCTTGAAGCTGATGTTGATGAAAGTCTCTTAGGCGGGATGATTATTAAGGTTGGTTCAAGCATGATTGACTCGTCTTTGAAAACCAAGTTGCAGCAATTACATCTCTCCATGAAGGGGATTGGATAATGGATATCCGTGCCGCGGAAATTTCCGCAATTCTAAAAGAACAAATCGCTAATTTTGGAACCGAAGCCGAAGTGGCTGAGGTTGGTCAAGTGCTCTCAGTCGGTGATGGTATCGCCCGTGTCTATGGTTTGGATAATGTCCAATCCGGCGAAATGGTCGAATTCCCAGGCGGCATTAAGGGCATGGCTCTGAACCTTGAAGAAGATAACGTGGGTATCGTTATTTTTGGTGATGACCGTGGCATTAAAGAAGGCGACACCGTCAAACGTACCGGCGCCATCGTGGAAGTGCCTTCGGGCATGGGCCTGTTGGGTCGCGTTGTTGACGGACTTGGTAACCCCATTGATGGCAAGGGCCCGTTGAAAGACGTGACCTTCTCTCGTGTGGAACGCAAGGCTCCTGGCATTATTCCTCGCAAATCTGTTCACGAACCGATGCAGACGGGCTTGAAGGCGATCGATAGTTTGATCCCCATCGGTCGTGGTCAGCGCGAATTGATCATTGGTGATCGTCAGACCGGCAAAACCGCCGTGATCATGGACACCATTATTAACCAGAAAAACAGCAACGCGGCGGCGAAAGACGATAGCGAAAAGATGTTCTGCATCTATGTTGCTATTGGACAAAAACGCTCCACGGTTGCTCAGTTGGTCAAAACGTTGGAAGACAACGGCGCTTTGGAATATTCCATTGTTGTTGCTGCGACGGCTTCTGATCCAGCACCTATGCAGTTCTTGGCGCCTTACACCGGTGCTACGATCGGCGAATACTTCCGCGATAACGGCCAGCACGGCGTCATCTTCTATGATGATTTGACCAAACAGGCTGTTGCTTATCGTCAAATGTCCCTGTTGCTGCGTCGTCCTCCTGGACGTGAAGCATATCCGGGTGACGTTTTCTATCTTCACTCCCGTTTGTTGGAACGCTCATGTAAATTGGGCGATGCGGCTGGTAACGGTTCCTTGACAGCTTTGCCTGTTATTGAAACCCAGGCTGGTGACGTTGCGGCGTACATTCCAACCAACGTGATTTCGATCACCGATGGTCAGATCTTCTTGGAATCGGAACTCTTCTACAAAGGCATTCGTCCAGCGGTTAACGTTGGTCTGTCGGTGTCTCGTGTTGGTTCTGCTGCCCAGGTTAAGGCGATGAAACAAGTTGCGGGTTCTATTAAGTTGGAATTGGCTCAGTATCGTGAAATGGCAGCGTTTGCTCAGTTCGCATCTGATCTTGATGCCGCAACCCAACAGTTGCTGGCCCGTGGTGAACGTTTGACTGAGCTGTTGAAACAGCCACAGTACAGCCCGCTCGCTGTTGAAGAGCAGGTTGGCGTCATTTACTCAGGTGTTAAAGGCTACCTTGATAAAATCCCAGCGAAAGACGTGACTCGTTATGAACACGCTCTGCTCGGTGATTTGCGTTCCAAGGGTGCTGACATCTTGGCCACTATTCGTGATGAAAAAGCACTGTCTAAGGAAACTGAAGGCAAGCTTGCGAAATTCATCGAAGACTTCACCAAGTCTTTCGCGTAGTCGTTTTCGTGGATAGGAACGGGACAGCTTTTTATGGCTAACCTAAAAGACCTAAAGAACCGGATCGAAAGCGTCAAATCGACGCGTAAGATCACTTCGGCCATGAAAATGGTTGCGGCGGCGAAACTCCGTCGTGCCCAAGAGGCTGCGGAATCCGCACGTGCGTACGCTGAACGTATGGACCGTGTGTTGTGCTCGCTTGCGGGCTCGTTTGCGGGTGTCGAAGGTGGCCCAGAGCTGCTTGCTGGCAACGGCGCGGACAAGACTCATTTGTTGGTCGTCTTCACCTCTGACCGTGGTTTGTGCGGTGGCTTTAACGGAACCATCGTTCGGGCGGCGCGCGTTAAGATCCGCGAGCTGTTGGCTGAAGGCAAAACCGTTAAATTGATGTTGGTTGGTCGTAAGGGGCGTGACTTGTTGCGCTCTGAATATAAAGACCTCTACATCAAAGAAATCAGCGGCATTGGTGGGAAAAAGGGCGTTGCCTTCCATGAAGCCGTAGACGTTGCGGACACCATTACGAAATTGTTTGAAGCGGGTGAGTTTGACGTTTGCTCAATCGTCTTTAACAAGTTCAAATCCGCGATGACCCAAATCGTTACGCATCAACAACTCATCCCCTTTATGGCGGATGCAGAAGAAGGTGCGGATGAAGGTGCGAAGGATGAGGGGCTATCTGCTTCTTATGAATTCGAACCAGAGGAAAGTGAAATCCTCGAAGTTTTGTTGCCTAAAAACTTGGGCGTACAGGTCTTTCAAGCCATGTTGGAAAGCTCGGCTTCAGAGAACGGCGCGCGTATGACGGCAATGGATAGTGCGTCCCGTAACGCGGGCGATATGATCGACGCTCTGACACAAACGTATAACCGTTCGCGTCAGGCTGCGATTACGACTGAATTGATTGAAATTATCTCCGGCGCTGAAGCGCTGTAAGAGAAACACGATACCGCTTAAGGAGCTTCGACGATGGCTAAAACTAACATCGGTAACATCACTCAAATCATGGGCGCCGTCGTTGACGTGCGTTTCCAAGCGGGCCACTTGCCTTCGATCTTGAGTGCTTTGGAATTGAAACACGATGGCAAACGCCTCGTTCTTGAAGTCGCCCAGCACTTGGGTGAGAACGTTGTTCGTACCATCGCCATGGACTCCACCGACGGTCTGCAACGTGGTCAAGAATGCTCCGATACTGGCAACCCGATCATGGTTCCCGTTGGACCTGAAACATTGGGCCGGATCATGAACGTGATTGGTGAACCCATTGATGAACGTGGTGCTGTTAAAACCAAAACCACAGCGGCCATTCACGCGGATGCGCCTTTGTTCGACGAACAATCCACCGAAACCGAAGTTTTGGTCACGGGCATTAAGGTTGTTGATCTGATTGCGCCGTACGCGAAGGGCGGTAAAATTGGTCTGTTCGGCGGTGCTGGTGTTGGTAAGACGGTTTTGATTATGGAATTGATCAACAACATCGCCAAAGGACACGGTGGTTATTCTGTGTTTGCTGGTGTTGGTGAACGTACCCGTGAAGGTAACGATCTGTACCACGAAATGATTGAATCTGGCGTTATCGACTTGGAAGGTACCGAATCCAAAGCTGCCCTGGTTTATGGCCAAATGAACGAACCTCCAGGGGCGCGTGCTCGTGTGGCTTTGACCGGTTTGACGCTGGCTGAATATTTCCGCGACCAAGAAGGCCAAGACGTTCTGTTCTTCGTGGATAACATCTTCCGCTTTACCCAGGCTGGCGCTGAAGTGTCTGCTCTGTTGGGGCGTATTCCTTCCGCTGTGGGTTATCAGCCTACGCTGGCCACCGATATGGGCGCTTTGCAGGAACGCATTACATCCACCAAAAAAGGGTCCATTACATCGGTTCAAGCCGTGTACGTGCCTGCGGATGATTTGACCGATCCGGCGCCTGCGACATCGTTTGCTCACTTGGATGCGACCACCGTTTTGAACCGTCAGATCGCTGAGTTGGGCATTTATCCAGCTGTGGATCCGCTGGATTCGACCTCTCGCGTTCTCGATCCGCGCGTTGTTGGTGAAGAACACTATGAAACAGCAACGCAGGTTCAGCAAATTCTGCAAACCTACAAAGGTCTGCAAGACATCATTGCCATCTTGGGCATGGATGAATTGTCTGAAGAAGATAAAATGACCGTTGCGCGCGCTCGTAAAATTCAACGCTTCTTGTCTCAACCGTTCCACGTTGCGGAAATCTTCACCGGTTCTCCCGGTAAGTTGGTGTCTTTGGAAGATACGATCAAAGGCTTTAAGGGTATTATTTCTGGTGAATACGATCACCTGCCTGAAGCCGCGTTCTACATGGTGGGTGGCATCGATGAAGCCATCGAAAAAGCCAAGAAAATGGCCGCTGAAGCAGCCTAACGTTTGTAGGAACGGAGTATAGCACATGGCCGATTTGGTCGAATTTGAACTGGTATCACCCGAACGGCTGGTTAAATCCATGTCCGTCGACATGGTTGTTATTCCATGCGCCGAAGGTGACATCGGTGTGCTTCCTGGGCATACGCCCTTGATTGGCACCGTCCGTCCTGGTGTTGTCGATATTCATGTCGACGACAAAGTTTCCGAAAGCCTCTTCGTTTCGGGTGGGTTTGTCGAAGTCACAGCGGAACGCTGCACACTTTTGGCCGAAGAGGCCCTGTTGGTTTCCGATCTCAAAGCTGATGAAGCCCAAGCCCGTTTGGCTGCCGCAACAACAGCCCTTGAAAAAGCCACCACCGAATTGGATAAAACCAATCTGGGCTTCGAAATCAAAATCGCCGAAGGCATGCTAGAAGCTCTTGGCATGAGTTCAACCGCTCACTAAGCTTAAGCAGCGCCTCAATAAATTAAAAACGGCTCCCTTAAATGGGGGCCGTTTTTGTTTGAGCTGGGTGGGGCTTTGACCGTACACTCTTTGTAACAGGAGGATAACCATGCGGCTCTATTTGATGCGTCACGGCAAGGCGGGCTTGAACCCGGTGGATGAACAGAGGCCCCTGGCCGAGCGCGGCATCGCCGATGTTCAGATGGTGGCCCAGCACTTGGCTGATACGGGTGTTTCTGTATCCAGGGTTTATCACAGCACCCTGGTGCGCGCCCAGCAAACCGCCGAACTTATGGGCCGCGCCTTAAACCCCGTCCACGCTCCCGAACAACGTTTGGGGATCGAGCCGTGGGGCGATGTGAAGGCCTTTGCGGCGTTGGCGAACAGTTGGGACGAAGACACCTTGGTGTGCGGTCACGAGCCGTTTATGGGCCAAGCGGCGTTGGCCTTTCAAGGCGACGACCCGATCTACATTCAGGTCAAAACCGCCACCGTAATGGCGTTTGAACGTACCGATGCGGGTTGGAACTTGGCCTGGGTGGTCAATCCTGGGCGCTTGAAAGGCGAAACCTCATGAAACTGTATCTGGTGCAACACGCCGATGCCTTAGCCAAAGACTTAGACCCCGCCAGACCCCTAAGCCCCAAAGGCCAACAGGATGCGGTCAATATGGCTGTGTGGCTTAAAAAAGCAAACATTGAAGTCGATGAAGTGGTCCATTCGGGAAAATTACGCGCCGAACAAACCGCCATCGCCTTGTCTATGGCGGTCAAAGCTGAAGAAGCTCCGGTACAATTAGACGGCTTAGGCCCCAACGACAGCACCGATCACTTGCTGCACGCAGCCCAAATCGCGGGTGGTGATTTGATGGTGGTGAGCCACATGCCGTTCGTCGCCCGTATGGCTGCGCGTTGCCTGACCGGGTCCGAAGACGGCGCAGTGATCGCGTTCGAACCGGGTAGTGTGCTGTGCTTGGAACGCCTTGAAGAGGACTGGGTGGAAAATTGGTTGATACGTCCAAGTTTGCTGGGCTAATTATTCTTGACCAGCTGCTTTGCCAGTAAGCACGCCAATGATCGCACCTATTCCGGTTTTATAGCCCCAATCAAGTAAGCCCATAGCATTTTGTTGAGCATCGGTGAATGTTGAATCGTGGTAGAAAGCAAGTGCAACATTTGCAATTAGGCATCCAATTGTTAGTACGAAAAAAAACAAAAGTGCGATTTTGTGAAGGGGTATGCTGCTTCCTATATTTTTCTTAAAATCAGAAGATTTTGAGGAAGTCTTGCTATGACTTGTATCCACACAATACATGTCATCAGAATGGCTTTGCTCGACATTTGGTTCGTTTGAATCTACTTCATCATGATCAGAAGCTTCTAATGTGTATTCTCCGTCTTTTCCTTTTCCTCCATTGTCTTCAAAATCTGGTGGGGGCGGTGGGTACAATTTACATGAGGCGCTTTTATCACCGGTTATTATAGTGCGCTTGGTTCTTATATTCCCTCCTGCGTTGATATGGCCAGTTAGAGAAATGTCCGCAGCCATACCCGACAACGAATCGGATAAGGGATGAATTATAAAATCTAAAGCGAGGATGGAGAAGTTTGATATAAAACTCATAGTTCCATGCCTGATAAGTTGAAGTTTAAATCAAGATACATGGAAGGTTGTAGGTTGTCACCGTTGCTTTTTGCGCTTGGCCCGCGCGCCCGCGCTGGTGGCGGCTTTTTGCGAGACTCCGGCTCTATCCAAGCCCAACTCATGCGCTTCTAGGCGACGGATTTCGTCGCGCAACCGGGCGGCTTCTTCAAATTCCAGATCGGCGGCGGCTTGTTTCATGCGTTTGTCGAGTTTGACGATGTGATCACGCAGGGATTTCCCGACCAGTTGCGTTTGCCCCCCAACGCCCAAATCGACGGTGACATAGTCTTGTTCGTACACCGAACCCAAGGCATCGGTGATGCGCGTTTTGACGCTTTGGGGCGTGATGCCTTGCTCTAAATTATAGGCTTCTTGTTTGGCGCGGCGGCGATTGGTTTCGCCGATGGCATAGTCAAGGCTGTTGGTGATGCGGTCGGCGTACAAAATCACCCGACCGTCTAAGTTCCGCGCGGCGCGGCCAATGGTTTGCACCAGGGAGGTTTTCGAACGCAAGAAGCCTTCTTTGTCGGCATCCAAAATCGCCACCAAGGCACATTCGGGAATGTCCAAGCCTTCACGCAACAAGTTAATACCGATCAACACGTCAAAGGCACCTAAGCGCAAATCTCGGATGATTTCGATGCGTTCCAAAGTTTCGATGTCGGAATGCATATAGCGCACCCGCACCCCGTGTTCGTGCATATATTCGGTGAGTTCTTCAGCCATTTTTTTGGTCAGAACGGTGACCAAAACGCGGTAGCCTTTGGTAAAGGCAGTCTTGCATTCGCCGAGCAAATCTTCGACTTGGGTGGCGACCGGGCGGATCACACATTCGGGATCAATCAATCCGGTGGGCCGAACCAATTGTTCGATAAACACGCCCCCGGTGCGGTCCAGTTCCCACGGCCCCGGCGTCGCCGACACGAAAATCGATTGTGGCCTCATGCCATCCCATTCATCGAACTTCAAGGGTCGATTGTCGATGCAACTGGGCAAACGAAAGCCAAAGTCCGCCAGGGTGGATTTGCGATTAAAGTCACCTTTGTACATGCCACCGATTTGCGGCACCGAAACGTGACTTTCATCGACCACCAACAGCGCATCGTCGGGTAAGTATTCAAACAACGTTGGTGGAGGATCGCCAGCATTGCGACCGCTTAGGTACCGAGAATAGTTCTCGATGCCGCTGCAATGGCCCGTGCTTTCGATCATTTCCAAATCAAACGTGGTGCGCTCTTCGATGCGTTGGGCTTCGATCAGCTTGCCTTCGGCATGGAACTTATCGATGGTGGCTTTCATTTCAGATTTTATTTTTGGGATCGCTTGCAACAGGGTCGGGCGCGGTGTGACGTAGTGGCTGTTGGGGAAAATGGTGATGTAGTCCAGGTCTGCATTTTTGGACCCGGTCAGGGAATCAATTTCGTAAATCGCTTCCAACTCGTCACCGAAAAAGCTCAACCGCCAGGCCCGGTCTTCATAGTGGCTGGGGAAAATTTCTATGACGTCGCCGCGCACGCGAAACGCACCCCGGCCAAACGTGTGATCGTTGCGTTTGTATTGCAGCGTCACCAAGGAATTCAAAACATCGTCCTGAGCGTATTCTTTGCCCACTTCCAATTTTACGACCATGTCAGCGTAGGTTTCCGCCGACCCAATGCCATAAATGCAACTGACCGAAGCCACCAAAATCACATCGCGGCGTTCAAACAACGATCGCGTGGCGGAATGGCGCATACGGTCAATCTGCTCATTAATTGACGCATCTTTTTCGATATAGGTATCGGACCGCGCCACGTAGGCTTCGGGCTGGTAATAGTCATAATACGAAACGAAATATTCCACCGCATTGTTGGGGAAAAAGCTTTTCATCTCGGCATATAACTGCGCGGCTAAGGTCTTGTTGGGGGCCAACACCAAGGTTGGTCGTTCGGTGGTGGCGATCACATGGGCAATGGTAAAGGTCTTGCCCGACCCGGTGACCCCCAATAACACTTGATCTTGCTCATCATCCGCCAATCCCGCCAGCAAGTCCTTGATCGCAGCCGGCTGATCGCCTGCGGGTTCAAAGTCGCTCACCAACTCAAATGGTTGGCCTTCTAACGGGGCTGGCCGCGCGTCGGCAAGGTATCCAGGTTTCACAAGATCGGTCATGGTTTTGTTATAGGCACATAGAGCTAAATCGCAACCTTCATCATAGACTCGCCAAGCTTTGAGAATCCTGTTATGAATTTATTAAGGAACGTTAACAACGACATGGAACGCCGATGAACCATCCCGGAAAAATTCCAGATATTACCATGGCCGATAGCGATTGGTGGCAAGCCCTATGGCCAGACCCCGAAGCTGTGTTGCGCGGTTTGGGAATTGATTTTGGCGTTTCTGTTTTGGATTTATGCTGTGGTGAAGGTCACTTTACCGCCACCATCGCGCACATCGTTGGCGGCATAGGCCGAACCATGGCGTTGGACATTGACCCAGAGGCCTTGGCTGTGGCCAAAACACGGACGGCCAAGGCTGGAATCCCGCAAGAAGCCGTCCGCTGGTTGGAATGCGATGCTTATGATTTGGTCGAAAAATTGCCGACCAACCCTGAATATGTGTTGATTGCCAACACATTTCACGGGGTCGAGGACCGTCAACAATTGGCCCGCACTGTTTTTAATGTGTTGAAACCAGGCGGTCAGCTTGCCATCGTCAATTGGCATCAACGTTCGCGTGATGACACCATCGTTTTGGGTGAACCGCGCGGGCCTCAAACCAAATCGCGGTTGTCGCCCGAACAAGTGATGGACGAAGTCATTCCGGTTGGGTTCAAGCTGCACGGTGTTGTCGAACTGCCGCCGTACCATTATGGCATTGTGTTTGATAAGCCAAAGGTGAGCTAACACAGCTTTTGCGATTTTTTATGCCTTCGGGCGAGCCGGGCGCGCGCGTCCATATTTCAACTTTATAAGCGAGTTTCTAGGACATGTCCTTCATTGCTGATCGTTTGAGCCGTATTCAACCTTCGCCGACCATTGCCGTTTCCACCAAAGCCGCCGAATTAAAAGCGGCAGGTCATGACGTTATTGGTTTGGGGGCCGGGGAACCTGATTTTGACACCCCGGACCACATCAAAGCCGCCGCCAAAGCCGCTATTGATGCCGGAGCCACCAAGTACACCGCCATTCCGGGTACTATGGAGCTGCGCAAAGCCATTTGTGCCAAGCTCAAGCGCGACAATGACCTAGACTACACGCCTGATCAAATCCAAGTCGCGTGCGGTGGCAAGCAAAGCATCTACAACGCCATGATGGCGACGCTCAATGTGGGCGATGAAGTGATCATCCCGGCCCCCTACTGGGTGTCGTATCCCGATATCACCTTGCTGGCCGAAGGCACGCCGGTGGTTGTCGATTGCCCGGTCAGCGAAGGCTTCAAACTGTCCCCCGAAGCCCTGCAAGCCGCGATCACGCCCAAAACCAAGTGGCTGATTTTAAATTCTCCGTCCAACCCCACGGGGGCCGCTTATTCTCGCACTGATATGAAGGCTTTGACCGATGTGTTGATGAAGCCCGAAAACAGCCATGTGTGGGTGATGACCGACGATATGTACGAATTGATCGTTTATGATGATTTTGAATTCGTCACCCCGGCCCAGGTTGAACCCGGCCTCTATGCCCGCACCTTAACGCTTAACGGCGTGTCCAAAGCCTATTGCATGACCGGTTGGCGGGTTGGCTACGCGGCGGGTCCGGCTGACGTGATCAAGGCCATGAACAAGGTCCAATCGCAATCCACCACGCACACATCTTCCATCAGCCAAGCCGCTGCGGTGGCGGCGTTAAATGGCGATCACAGCTTCATTGAATCAAACAACGCCGCCTTTAAAGTGCGTCGTGATTTGGTGGTGAAGATGTTGAACGATGTTGACGGCCTCGACTGCCCCACACCCGAAGGCGCGTTTTACGTCTATCCAAGCTGTGCCGGATTGATTGGCAAAACCACACCCGACGGCAAGATCCTGGAAACCGATGGCGATGTGGTGACGTACTTGCTGGAATCGGAAGGCGTCGCGGCCGTGCACGGCGAAGCCTTCGGCCTCAGCCCCTACTTTCGGGTGTCTTACGCGACGTCAAATGATCTCCTAGTAGATGCTTGCAACCGCATCAAACGGGCCTGTGGCGCGTTGAAATAGTCTTTAAAAACAATCTGTTAGAAAGGCGACTCTCGTGAGTCGCCTTTTTCTATGGGAAAACAACATTCAACTCGTAAATCAAGACTACACGACTTACGCAGAGTGACTATTCCATCTAACCCGTTGATCTTATAGATTTAGTTATGCTCTTGATTTATATGATGTATGAGACAAGAACCTTGATCATTACAATGAGAGACATGAAAAACGATGGAAATGCACAGCTTATATTTTGTTGGTTACGCCTTAATGTTCACGGTGGGCGGAATCGTTTTGTCAAAAGCTTTATATGTTCGCAAGAAGAAAGAAGGCATACCCATCAACTATAAGCTTGTGAAGGTCATTTTTGGTTTGGCTTTGGTCATGTGGACCGGGGCGGCTTTTTCAGGCGTTTATTATACGTCTAGCAGTTCATCCATGGCGATTGCAGGACTGTTTGTTGGCATTATTTTAAGCATATTCTTTGGTTGGCAAATCAATGCCGTTATCAAGAAAATTCAGGCAGATGAAGAAACCATTGAACAATTGGCGACCCACGATGCGCTGACAGGCCTCTGGAATCGCCGTGTTTTCCATAAAACCCTGAAAAAAGAAATTGATAATTCTATAACGGTGAAAACCCCTTTATCCTTGCTGATGTTCGATATCGACAATTTGTGTGAAATTAATGAAAAGTATGGCTATGAACCCGGAGATCTGATCTTGCGGCGTTTTGCAAAAGTTGTCTCAGGGTTTGTGCGCCCCGGCGACTTGGTCTGTCGTTTCCGCAGCAAAGAAGTCGCTATTATTTTACCGGGATTAGATGTTCTGGCGGCTCAGGGTTTTGCGAATAATTTGAAAGCCGAAATTGCAGCCCAAACCTTTGACGCCAGCGAAGGCGAAAAGGTGTCGATCTTTGTGACCGAAGGCGTCGTTGAATATTCAGATCAAACATCTTCTGAACCCGCCTTTGTAGAAGCCGGCGAAAAAGCCATGTTTGCGGCCGTAGATGCCCGCCTGAACTTAGACAAGGCAGCTGCTTAGTACGCGCGGGGCAATAGCCCCGCCATGCCAATTCCAATATCCGCTGAATTTTGCTATACTACAGGGGTAATCCTTTGAACCAGCAAACAAAGTGAGGACCGCCATGACAAGTTTACGGCTGAGTGATGCGATTGTGGCCGCGCATAAGATTTCTTGCGAAGAAGAGAAAAAGGAAATTGCTTTGCTTCTGATTGAAGCGCTGGAATTGGAATTGACACGCATTGGCGGTGTTACGAAAGATCGCCGTGGTGAAACGGGATTGATTGAAAGCGCCTTTGATATTCATGAAATGACGTTTGGTCCCGTAACCTATACCTAGCCCATATTTCACAGGCTTTAAAATAAAAAAATGGCCGAGGTCCAGGGGGGATAGAGCTCGGCCATTTTAGGGCGGGAGGCTAGGCCTCACCTGATCACACGCTGCGCTAAGCAGGCGTGTAAATAGAATAAGTCGTGTAGAAATTTGCAAAAACGGTGACTTTTGCAACGCCCGCACAGACCAAGACGGCGGCCGCAGAGGCACACGCAATGATTGGGGTGTTGGTCAATTTGGTGTTTTCGCCACGCTGATCAAGAGCGCGTTTGGCGAAATACAAAGTGATACCGACCAGGGCAAACAGAAAAGCATAGCCAATAAGGTAGACATTTCCAGGGTCGTGCATCGTTCTCGTCCTTTGTTGCGGGTGTTATCGAAAGCCCGCTTTTTTTTTGGTCGTTTCGTCAGTGTTGGTCTTATTATAACCGCTGCCTATTGAACCTAATCTGAAGGTCGCGTTCAGCTTATATTCATTCTCAAGTAATGCATAAGCACTTGGAAAAAAAGCCCCTAGATCTAAAAGATCCAGGGGCAAGTCTAACAGGGACGTTTCACGTCTGGGGGGAGACGTTGGACTCAACCAATTCCGAATCCCGAGGGGGGGAGGGAGGGAGAGGGAGTTGGGAACCCATCCGGACAAATGGTCCGGAGCAGATACTGCTAAGCAACATCTACTTTCATAAATATAGAGGGTGGGGAGGATTAAGACCAACGCCCGTTCATTGTATCTGCCATGCGTTCACTGCATAGCCTCGGCACAATGCTGCCATAATATATAAGCAATTGGTGATGTAACGCACTAAACCTGATTTATAATGTGGGTAAGGCATCCTGGCGGATACGATTTACCAAGAAATCGCGGAAGACACCAATGCGCTTTGAGTTCCGAAGCTCTTCTGGATACACGAAATAGGTGCTAAATCCAGGGCCTTCGACGTCTGGCATGACCTGAACAAGGTCTTCGGCGTGGCCAGTCATGTAATCAGGTAATGCCCCAATGCCAATGCCGCTGCGCACGGCCCGATAGATGCCATAGATGTTGTTGACCCGCAAAATTGCATGGCGGCTTTTTTCCCCGGCCCCAACGTTCAGCAGCCAGTTGAGGTTTTCGACCGGCGGCGTTGCGGCTTCGCCATAAACAATGAGATGGTGATCGTCTAACTCTTCAACTGTGCGCGGCATACCATATTGTTTGATATATTGCGGCGCGGCATAAATGCGGTATTTAACATCGGTTAAATGGCGTTGAATGAGGTCAGGTTGGGTCGGCGGACGGACGCGAATGGCAACGTCGGCCTTGCGCATGGAAATGTCTAATTCATCATCAGACAACACCAACGACACATCAATATCGGGGTATTCTTCAAGAAATTCTTTAATCCGACGGGTCAACCAGATGGACCCATAAGCAACCGTGGTGGTGATGCGCAAAGGTCCCCAGGGCCGTTCGCGGGTATCCATGATGCGCGCCGTGGTGAACGACAGTTTGGTGAACATTTCGCGCGTGGTGCGGTCTAACAATTCTCCCTGTTCCGACAGCAGCAACCCGCGCGCATGGCGGTGAAACAACGCCACGCCCAGGCTTTGTTCCAAGGTGCTGATTTGCCGCGACACGGCCGATTGGCTGAGATTGAGAATTTCCCCGGCGCGGGTAAAGCTGCCCGCTTCGGCCACCGCGTGAAAGATCCGCAGCTTGTCCCAGTCTTGTATGCCTTGTCCCTCGTCGCGCCGTTCCATGGTCTCTCTCCGCTCGGGTCGCTTTGTTTTAATCCGCTTGTTCGGCAATAAAGCGTTCAACGTCTAGGGCCGCCATGCATCCGGTTGCTGCGGCTGTAACGGCTTGTTGATAGGTGTGGTCTTGCACATCCCCCGCCGCATAAACGCCGGCAATTGATGTGGCCGTGCTGCCGGGCGTGGTTACGATATACCCACCGTCTGCCAACGCCAACTGATCTTTGAACATATCCGTGTTGGGGGAATGACCAATGGCGATAAACACGCCGTCGACATTGATTTCAGACGCCTGCTTGGTTTTGACATTGGTCAGTTTCAATCCCGTGACGCCGGGTATGCCATCGCCCCCGGGGGCGTTGCCGACAATCTCATCAAGAACCGTGTCCCACAAGACTTCGACCTTGGGGTGGTTGAGCAGTCGAGTCTGCAAAATCTTCTCGCTGCGCAATTCGTCACGGCGGTGGACCAACGTCACTTTCGAGGCAATGTTGGCTAAGTACAGGGCTTCTTCAACGGCGGTATTGCCGCCGCCAATGACGGCGACCTCTTTGTCGCGATAGAAAAAACCGTCGCACGTTGCACAGGCTGAAACGCCCATGCCTTGGAAGGTTTGTTCAGATTCTAACCCTAACCAGCGGGCGGTGGCCCCGGTGCAGATGATCAACGCGTCACAGGTATAGATGTCCCCGCTGTCGCCTTTCAACGTGAACGGGCGTTTGCTCAGGTCGGCTTCTTCGATGGTGTCGCTGATGATCTGGGCGCCGACGTTGGTGGCTTGGGCTTCCATTTGTTCCATCAACCACGGTCCTTGGATCACGTCGGCAAAGCCTGGGTAATTTTCCACATCGGTGGTGATGGTCAGCTGGCCACCCGGTTGCAGTCCACGGACCATAAGGGGCTGTAGATTGGCCCGCGCAGCGTAAATGGCAGCGGTACATCCGGCGGGGCCGGAGCCAACGATAAGGGCTTTGGTGTGGTGAGTGGTGGACATGTCGGCAAGCTCTCCAAAAGGAATCGGTTAGGTTACCCCATAAAGTAAGGGGCATCCGCGCACGGGGCAAGTCGAGAGGTTGTTCAGTGTTCAAGTGATAAGACTTGCACGCACCGCCAGAGTAATATAATTACTCTATTTAAGTGGGAGCTTGAAATATTATGAACCATAGTCGCGTGAAACTCGACCGAATTGATCGTCGTATTTTGCATGATTTGCAAGAGAACGGCCGCATCACCAATGTGGAACTGGCACGGCGCGCCGGAATTTCCGCACCGCCGTGCTTGCGCCGGGTCCGGGCCTTAGAAGACGCGGGCTTGATCACAGGTTTTCACGCCGACCTAAATGTCAAAGCCTTGGGTTTTAACGTCACCGTGTTCGCCAACGTCGGCCTCAAAAGTCAAGCCGAAGCCGATCTTGATATCTTTGAAGCCCTGGTCAAATCTTGGCCCGAAGTTCGCGAATGCCACATGCTGGCAGGTGAAACGGACTTCCTGCTTAAAATTGTTTCCCCCACCTGGGATCAATACCAAACCTTCCTCACCACCAAACTCACCGCTGCCACAAACGTAAACGTGGTCAAATCCGCGCTCAGCGTCCGAACCACCAAGCAATTGCCAGGGGTTCCGGTTGAGGTTTAATGGTCCGAGGGTTGGGCGATACGATCGGACAGGCCGGTATCGTATGCGATGCCGTTGAGCGTCAGCGTGATGGCAAGCGGGAAGCCAGAGCGTGCCAACCCCTTTCTTTCCAGAGCCACCCATACAGACTTGTTGCCGAACCCACTGGCGTCGGTTGATGACACCACAAGCCCGCCGATGTGGACATGATCGCCGTGGGGGTGTGGCAAGGTCGATAACAGGACTTCCCCGGTTTCCTGGTCAACCGTGGCCGTTTCAGGGTGTCTGGCCAGTTCCTGAAACAGCAACAAGGTCCGCAACTGCAATTTGTTCAGTTTCAGCGGGTTTCTTTTCGGGGTCATGGCTCTTAACGCCTTCTCTGTAAATGCAAGGACACGCCGCCCAACTGGGGGCGTGCGTTAGATATATCCGACCTCTTCTCAGTTGGCGACCTTGACGTACATAAATTTGCCCCATCAATTATATCTTGATATGAGTCTAGAGCTTAATATATAAGATAAACGTAAAGTAAGGTTGTTCCTAGAGGCTACGTGTGGCCTTAAACGCTCATATATTTCAAATCGACAAAAGGGAAAGACATGAAAAAAGTTTTAACGAAAGGCCTTCCATTGGCTGTAGCATTCGCTCTTGGCTTTGCTGTATTCGGTCCTTCTGGAGTTGCCCGTGCAGATGGTCACAAAGCAGAAGTTCAGCTGACCGCAGATGATAAACAAGTCATCTATCGTAAGCTTAGCTTTCATTCTATGCGCGACAATATGAAAGCAATGGGCATGATCTTAAAAGATGGCGTTGGTGATCACGCAACCTTTGCCATACATGCTGCGGCAATGGCAACAACAGCGAAGACCATTTCGTCCGTTATGAAGCCAAACGCAAAGCCAACCAACGAAAAAACCACCGTGTTGCCCAAAATTTGGGAAGAATGGGATAAATTCAACGCAGGCGTAAGCAACTTTGAAAAGCTGACCGCTGAATTGTCTGCTGTTGCGGCTTCCGGTGATATGGCGGCGACGGGTGCAAAGATGGGTGAAGTGGGCAAAGCTTGCAAAACCTGCCACGAAGACTATCGCGAAAAGAAAGAAAAGAAATAACGCGCGATCAAGACTGTTATTTTTAAAAGGGGCGTGGCATCAAGCGACGCCCCTTTTTCTTTAAAACACCACGTAGTTAAACAAAGCCGCCGAAATGCCGAGAACAAGGATCGCCATGAGGGGGTTTTGGAATTTAAGAGCGGGTGTCTCTAGGTCATCAGGCCAAGGCCTTGCCCCCGTAATCATTGGCTTTATCAGGTTGTCTCGTTTGTAAAAGCGATAGAAGAAAATCGCGCACACATGCAAAACGACAATGGCAAGTAGTATATTGAACCAATAACCGTGCAGATATGTCAGGTGATCGCTGGCTTCTTTTCCAACTTGGTGAAGCAACGGCCCATCGTTCAGAATATCATCATTTGAATACAAGCCAAGCACACCCACAGCGCCCGATAGCCCAAGCAGTGCCAAGACGGACAATCCACCCACGGGATTGTGTCCGGCATGGGGCTTCGTATCGCGTTTGAAAAGTGATTTTAAGTAATTGAAAGTCGCGAGGGGGCTTTTAATAAAGTGGGTAAAGCGTGCCGTGGTGCTGCCGATCAGGCCATACATCAGGCGAAACCCGACTAAAATAATAACGCCATAACCGGCCCAGAAATGAATATCCATATCCGTGATAAAGCCGCTATAGCCAAGCTTTCCAACCAATTTGGCCACGCCGCCAATTTTAAAAGTGTACCAACATAGCCCAATCAAAAAAACCAAGCTCCAATGGAATACCCGTGTCGGCAGGTCCCAAACTTTGAGGTCATTTTGCATGTCGTTAAGCTCGCTCATCTCTGGCCCAAGCAATCATACTCAAAGGTGATTTACATGGATTGCATTTTTTGATGTTTGTGGCTCAGTTCGCGGCATGGGGGGTTAGACGTAATCCACCTTCACGATCTCATAAGATTTAGAACCGCCGGGGGTTTTGACTTCGACGCTGTCGCCAAGGCTTTTGCCGATCAGGCCACGGGCCAACGGGGCGCTGATGGACAGTTTGCCGTTTTCGATGCTGCTTTCGTGTTGGCCGACGATTTGATAGATGGTTTCTTCGTCGGTGTCTTCGTCGGCAAGCAGAATCGTGGCACCAAAGCGCACCACGTCGCCAGACATTTTGCTGGGGTCGATGATGTCGGCATAGCTGATGATGGATTCCAGCTCTTTGATGCGGCCTTCGATGAAGCTTTGGCGTTCGCGGGCGGCGTGGTATTCGGCATTTTCCGAAAGATCGCCGTGTTCGCGGGCTTCGGCTATGGCCCGAATGACGGCCAAGCGTTCATTGTCTTTTAAGTGTCGCAGTTCGTCTTCTAATTGCTTAAGACCACCTGCGGTCATTGGTATTTTGTCCATCGGACTCTCTTTTCTGCACGAATAAGGGACGGAAGCAAAAACAACCCCGGCCCGCCAATGCCTTGGTTAGGGCCGTTTTGTTCGGATTTTGCCTGCGTTTGTTAAGACGCTTGGTTAGGATAATCCTGTAATGGTTTTACATCAAGTGTTCCGGCACGCAAGGCTTCAATAGCACTTGCGGCGGCGGCGGCACCGGCCATGGTGGTGTAATGCGGAACATTATTGGTCAGGGCCGAGCGGCGGATGGAAAAGCTATCGGAAATGGCTTGTGCGCCATGCGTGGTGTTGACCACCAACTGAACTTGGTCCGACAAAATCGCATCCACGCAATGAGGATGGCCTTCCAACACCTTGTTGACCCGTTTCACCGCAATGCCGTTGGCGGCTAAGTGATCGGCGGTGCCTTCGGTGGCGATGATGTGAAAGCCTTGTTCGACCAACTTTTGGGCGATGTCGACAATGGCGGCCTTGTCGCCGGGCTTGACCGACACAAACGCGGTGCCAGCGGTCGGAAGAACGGTCCCGGCCCCCAATTGCGATTTGGCAAAGGCTTTGGCAAAAGTATCGTCAATGCCCATGACTTCGCCTGTGGATTTCATTTCCGGGCCTAAGATAATATCAACGCCGGGGAAACGGGCAAAGGGGAACACCGCTTCTTTAACGGCGACATGTTGCATTTTAGGTCGTTCGCCAAGCTTAAAGCTGGCCAGTGTTTCGCCGACCATCAAACGGGCGGCGATCTTGGCGATTTGAATGCCCGTGGCTTTGGCAACGAACGGCACGGTGCGCGAAGCCCGTGGGTTGACTTCCAACAAGTACACTGTGGTGCCTTTGACGGCGAACTGAATGTTCATTAAACCTTGAACCTTCAACGCAATCGCCAAGGCTTTGGTTTGCACCCGGATGTCTTCGATGATGGCGTCGCTCAGCGAATAGGGTGGCAAAGAGCACGCGGAATCGCCGGAATGGATTCCGGCTTCTTCGATGTGCTGCATGATTCCGGCGATGAAAACGTCGCCTGTGCTGTCGGCCAAGGCATCCACGTCCACTTCGACCGCGTCTTGCAGGTAGCTGTCCAACAACACCGGGTTGGTGCTTGAGGCCACGGTCACGGTGGTGAGGTAACGTATCAACGAGCCATGATCGTGGACGATTTCCATGGCGCGCCCGCCCAACACATAACTGGGCCGCATGACCAACGGAAAGCCAATTTTTTCGGCAACGGCTTCGGCTTCTGCAATCGAACGGGCCATGCCGTTGGCGGGTTGTTTGAGGTTCAATTGATTCAGCAAGTCTTGGAACCGTTCACGGTCTTCGGCCAAATCAATGGCGTCCGGCGTGGTGCCTAAAATCGGGATGCCTGCGGCTTCTAACGCATTGGCTAATTTCAACGGCGTTTGGCCGCCAAACTGCACGATACAGCCCAAGAACTCGCCATTGGTTTGTTCGCGCCTGATCAATTCAATGACGGTTTCTTCGGTCAGCGGTTCAAAATACAAACGGTCCGAGGTGTCGTAATCGGTCGACACGGTTTCTGGATTGCAGTTCACCATGATCGCTTCAATGCCCATGTCTTTCAGGGCATAGGCGGCGTGGACACAGCAATAATCGAATTCGATGCCTTGACCGATGCGGTTGGGCCCACCGCCTAAAATGGCGACTTTTTGGCGGTTTGAAACTTCGGCTTCGCATTCGGGTGGATTGACGCCATCACCTTCGTAACAGCTGTACATATACGGCGTTTTAGATGGGAATTCTCCGGCGCAGGTGTCGACCCGTTTATACACCGGACGCACATTTAAGGCGATGCGGCGGCTCAATACTTTGCCTGCCGTGACGTCGGTTAGCTCGGCCAAGCGTTCATCGGAAAAGCCCAGTTTTTTGTATTTCAACAATTCAACCGCATCGGCGGGCAGGCCGTTCGCGCGCAGGTCGGCTTCGGCATTCACCAACATTTCAATTTGGCGCAAGAACCAGGGTTCGTATTTGCACGCCTGATGAATGCGTTCGACGCTTAAGCCGTGGCGAAATGCTTGGGCGATGACCAACAAACGATCGATGGTTGGCTTGGACAGGGCGGCGATCACCGCATCGACGTTGACGGTGTCGGGGGTGCTTTCGGGATCAACGCCTTCGATGGCGACTTCGTTCAAACCCGTCAATCCGGTTTCCATAGACCGCAAACCCTTTTGCAGGGATTCGGCAAAGGTGCGACCAATCGACATGGCTTCGCCCACCGATTTCATGGCGGTGGTCAGGTAAGGATCGGCACCGGGGAATTTTTCGAATGTGAAACGGGGAATCTTGGTGACGACGTAATCAATGGTTGGCTCAAACGACGCGGGCGTAATGCCGCCCGTGATATCGTTTTTCAATTCATCCAGCGTGTAACCCACTGCCAATTTGGCCGCAATTTTGGCAATCGGGAACCCGGTGGCTTTGGACGCCAAGGCCGACGAACGCGACACCCGAGGGTTCATTTCAATGACAATCAATTCGCCGTCTTCGGGATTGACCGCGAATTGAACGTTGGACCCGCCGGTATCGACGCCGATTTCGCGCAGCACAGCCAGGCTGGCGTTGCGCATGATTTGGTATTCTTTGTCGGTCAAGGTCAGCGCCGGGGCCACGGTCATGGAATCGCCCGTATGCACGCCCATGGGATCAATGTTTTCGATGGAACAAATGATGATGCAGTTGTCGGCTTTGTCGCGCACGACTTCCATTTCATATTCTTTCCAACCCAACACGGATTGTTCAACCAACACTTCATGAACCGGAGACGCCGCCAAACCACCCGACACGATTTCGTCAAATTCCTTCATATTATAAGCAATGCCGCCGCCGATGCCGCCCATGGTAAAGCTGGGGCGAATGATCGCGGGCAAGCCAACATCGCGCAGCGCCATGTGGCCTTCGTCCAAGGTTTTGACCACCGCCGAACGGGGCGTGTTCAAACCAATCTTGTCCATGGCATTGCGAAACAACAACCGATCTTCGGCCTTGGCAATGCTTTCCGCATTGGCGCCGATCAACTCAACATTATGACGCGCCAACGCCCCATTGGCCGACAACGCCATGGCCGCGTTCAAGGCCGTCTGACCACCCATGGTGGGCAAGATTACGTCGGGCTTTTCCTTGGCAATCACCAATTCCAAAAACGCTGGCGTAATCGGCTCGATATACGTCGCATCGGCCATTTCCGGATCGGTCATGATGGTGGCGGGATTAGAGTTCACCAAAATCACCCGGTACCCCTCTTCGCGCAAAGCTTTGCACGCCTGAGCGCCCGAATAATCAAACTCACAAGCCTGACCAATAACAATCGGCCCAGCACCTATGATGAGAATGCTTTTAATGTCTGTTCTTTTTGGCATTTTGGTTCAGCTTTCTAAGTTTGTTTATTCACCACAGAGGACACAGAGTTCACAGAGGGGCTCCATTTTGGACCACCATATCTGCTTTAAATGACCATCCGTTTTATTCCGTTCTTTAAAAGGGTTGAGTTGAAGTTCATCAGCAACCCTTTCTTTAAACCGCTTAATTTTAAATACGTTAAAAGCTGAGCTTCATGAATTGAGTGTATGCGCTCACAAGCTTTCAATTCTAGTAAAACTTCATCTTCAACCATGACATCGGCACGAAACGCGCAATCAACTTTTTCACCTTTATAATCAACTGTAATTGGAACTTGTCTTTTAAAATTGATTCCGGCGTCTGAAAACTCCCGGCATAAACAAGCTTCATATGCAGATTCCAACAAACCGGGGCCAAGGTTCCTGTGAACTTCAATGGCATACCCTATGATCCGGTTCGTCAGCTCGTCTTTCATTTGACATCCATATTTATACATGAGGTGAGAGCCACACGAAGAAAAACTCTGTGCTCTCTGTGTCCTCTGTGGTTCAAACCCTTACCCCTCCATCAACTTCACAAACCGATCAAACAGATAGTGGCTATCCATTGGGCCGGGGCTGGCTTCGGGGTGGTGTTGGACGGAAAATACTGGGAGGTTTTCTAGCTTCAAGCCTTCCAGGGTTCTGTCGAAAAGCGAGGTGTGGGTTTCAATGGCACCCTTGGGCAGGGTTTTGCCGTCGACCACGAAGCCGTGGTTTTGGCTGGTGATTTCGACTTTGCCGGATTCCAAGTCTTTAACCGGGTGGTTAGCGCCCCGGTGGCCCATGTGCATTTTGTGGGTTTTGGCCCCCAGCGCGATGGCCAGCAATTGGTGGCCCAAGCAAATGGCGAACAGGGGCTTTTCGCTTTTGAGGATGTCTTGAATCATCGGCACGGCGTAGGCGCCGGTGGCGGCGGGATCGCCCGGACCGTTACTTAGGAACACGCCGTCTGGATTGAGCGCTAAGATGTCGGCGGCAGACGTCGAGGCCGGAACCACGGTGACGCGGCACCCAGCATTGGCCAAGCAGCGCAAAATGTTTTTCTTGGCGCCAAAATCAACCGCGACCACATGATGTTTGGGATTGTCTTGGATGCCGTGGCCGTTTTTCAACGTCCATTCGGTTTCTTGCCATTGGTAAGCGTCTTTGCAAGTTACGGCCTGGGCCAAGTCCATGCCCTCTAGGCTGGGCCAGTTTTGCGCCATGGTGACCAAAGCCTCGGTGTCGATGCCACCTGCGTCCGCGTCGATCATGGGCAGATGCAAAATCACCCCGTTGGGCGCGCCGCCATCGCGGATGCGCCGGGTCAGACGGCGGGTATCAACGCCACTGATGGCGACCAGTTGATTGGCGATCAGCCAGTCATTAAAGCTTTCATTGGCCCGAAAATTGGCCGGATCGGTGATGTCGGCGGCCAAAACACAGCCCCGCACCGCTGGCGCATCGGTTTCAATATCTTGCCCATTGGTGCCGACGTTGCCGATGTGGGGGAAGGTAAAGGTGATAATCTGGCCCGCAAAAGAGGGATCCGTCAGGCTTTCTTGATAGCCCGTCATGGCGGTGTTGAAACACACTTCGCCCAGCGCCACGCCTTCGATTCCAGCCCCGCGCCCCCAATAGACCGAACCGTCACTGAGCACCAGAGCCGCGTTGCAACCCGCTGGGCGCGTGCTGTTTGCGTGATCTGATGATGCGTTTGGCGCAGAAGGACTCGTCCCCTCCAAAGCGGTGGGGGCGTTAATCTGGGTCTCGGCCATGGCGGCGATCCTCAAGGTCAGGTGTGGCAAACCGGGCTGCAAATGGTCTCAAAAAGACGTGAGAGAGACTCGAAGGTTTTTACAAAACGGCGATTTGTGTGTGTTTACGGGAATCTGAGCCTCACGTCAAGACTCAGATTTATAAATTAATCGTTTGTTTTCAATGAGTTGCAAACTCGATCCCTGTTGCCTTTAAACGCGTTTTCAGCTAATGTGCCTCCTTTCTTTGCAATCTGCCTTGGGATGGTCCCAAGAGGATGGGATTCCAGGGGGGGATTTTATGCTTCGCGATCAAATTACCCAAAAAACCAAAGACGCCATGCGGGCCAAGGATGCCATTCCTTTGTCGACGCTGCGCCTTATCCAAGCGGCTCTCAAAGACCGAGACATAGCGGCCCGGTCCAAAGGCAACACCCAAGGCATTGCGGACGATGAAATTTTGTCCATGTTGCAATCCATGATCAAGCAGCGTCGCGACAGTATGGATATGTACGAAAAAGGGGGCCGTCCCGAACTGGCCGAACGCGAAGGTTTGGAAATTTCGGTCATTGAAGTTTTCTTGCCCACACAAATGGATGAAGACGAGGTGCAAGCCGCCATCGATGCGATCTTGGCCGAGATGGAAGCGTCTTCGATGAAAGACATGGGCCGCGTGATGGCTGCCCTTAAAGACCGTTTCGCCGGGTCTATGGATTTTGGCAAAGCCAGTGGCGTCGTGAAGGCAAAGCTCTGCGGCGGTTAAACGTCAAGATTTCAGGCCAACATACACCAACCTAAAGGGGCCCTATGGCGATATCGTCCCGCTTTTTGGATGACTTGCGTGAACGCATTGGCTTAGCCAGTGTGGTGGGAAAGCGCGTTCGCCTGACCAAAAAAGGCCGTGAACATTCCGGCCTGTGCCCCTTTCACAAAGAAAAATCCCCGTCTTTTACGGTCAATGAAGAAAAGGGCTTTTATCACTGTTTCGGCTGTGGTGCCCATGGCTCGGCCTTTGATTTTGTGATGGAAACCGAAGGCCTGGACTTTCGCGAAGCCGTGGCACAATTGGCGTCCGAAGTCGGCATGGAGGTGCCGCAAGACACCCCCGAAGAACGCCAACGCGCAGAACGCAAGAAAAGCCTCTATGACGTGGTCGAAGCCGCGTGCCGTTATTTTGAAAGCCAGCTGCGTGCGGGGGCCGGGGCGCAAGCGTTAAGCTATTTGGTGGATCGCGGCCTGTCGAAAGACACCATCACAAAATTCCGTTTGGGTTATGCCCCCGATCAACGCCAAGGGTTACAAACGGCCTTAAAAACATTAGGCATCACCGATGACCAATTGGTCGCGGCCGGGCTCATCGTGTTGCGGGATGATGGCTCGGCCTATGAACGTTTTCGCGGCCGGGTGATCTTTCCCATCAAAGACCGCCGGGGCCGGGTGGTGGCCTTTGGCGGGCGGATCATGGATTCGGAAGCCAAGGCGGCAAAATATTTAAATAGCCCGGAAACCGACCTGTTTCATAAGGGCAGTTTGCTGTACGCCCTGGATTTGGCCCAAGTGGCGGCCCGCGCCGGACAGGCGTTGGTGGTCGCCGAAGGCTATATGGACGTGATCGTTTTGCACCAAGCGGGTTTCGAAGGCGCCGTGGCCCCCTTGGGCACCGCGTTGACCGAAGAGCAAATTGGCGAGCTGTGGAAAATTATGCCCGAAGCGGTGTTGTGCTTTGACGGCGATAAAGCGGGGGCGCGGGCCGCCGTGCGGGCCGCCGAACGGGCTTTGCCGTTGTTGCGCGCCGGCGTTGGTCTGCGCTTTGCCACCTTGGATGCCGGCGAAGACCCCGATAGCTTGGTAACAAAACACGGCGCCAAAGCTTTTCAAGAGGTTTTGGACGCTGCCAAGCCGTTGTCGCAGTTGGTGTGGGACATGGAATTGGCCGCAGGTCCAACCGATAGCCCAGAAGGCCGTGCGGCTTTGCAAAAACGCTTAGAAGACCACTTTAAACGAATCGAAGACGCCACCGTGCGCGCGCATTTTCAATCAACCTTTAAAGATCGCGTTTGGGCGTTGGGCCGCGCGCCCCGAGAAGAATGGAAAGGCGGCAAAAATCGCGGCAAAACACCAGCCCGGGCCTCGGTGTTTGAAGGCCAAGCCAAGCAGCAGGCTGTGAAATCCGCAAAGCTCGACATGTTAAAGGCCCGCGAAGAGATTCTCTTAAGCACCTTGATTACCCATCCAGCGCTGTTTGACGATGTGGGCGAGCGTCTGGGAACACTTGCTTTTTCAACGGTTTCCCTTGACAACCTTCGTCAAGAGGCTCTAAAGACACTGTCCGGGCAACCGGGTCTTGACTCTGATGCTTTGCAACGCCATCTCAAGGATACTGGATTTTCTAAATTACTCGATGAACTTATAAGCTCTCGGGTCTTTGGGCATGCCTATTTTGCTCGCCCAAAAGCAGAACTAGACGTGGCGTTAGAAGGTTGGAACGAGACATACGAATTATATAGCAGGCGTGATTTGCAGACCGAATACCTAGAAGCCCAGCGGCGCTTAGCCGTCGATGCAACACAGGAAAACTTTGATAGATTCCTCGCATTACAAAAACAGGTACAGACGGTCCAAGACTAACACGCTAAAGAAGCCCCCAAACCGGGGCTTTCGGTGTTTAAGTTCAGGCTTAAACACTTTCGCGGATGGCAAAAATTGATCTCTAGGGGCCGCAAAACGTTGTGGGACCAGGGGCACGGGAAAGAACGAACGTATCACATGGCAGTTACGAATGACGCGCAGAAAGACAAAGTAGAACCCGCTGAAGGTCAAGATGCTCCGTTGCTTGACACCCTGGGCGCTAACGTCAAGAAAATGATCAAACTGGGTAAGGAACGTGGGTTTGTCACTTATGACGAACTCAACGCCGCCTTGCCGCCCGATCAGGTGTCTTCGGAACAAATTGAAGACACCATGAGCCAGCTTTCAGAGATGGGCATCAATGTCATTGAAGGCGACGAGGCCGAAGAAACCCCCGCCGCCGCAACGGGTGATCCCGATACCAGCGAAGAAGAAGAAAAACCCGGCGCGGGCGCGGCTGGCAATGTGTCGGAAAGCGAAGTTGGTCGGACCGATGATCCTGTACGCATGTATTTGCGGGAAATGGGATCGGTGGAATTGCTGTCGCGCGAAGGCGAAATTGCCATTGCCAAACGGATCGAAGCCGGCCGGGAAATGATGATCGGCGGCATCTGCGAAAGCCCGCTGACCATCCGTGCCATCGTGGCGTGGCATGATGCCTTGATCGACGAACAAATTTTGCTGCGCGACATCATTGATTTGGATGCCACGTACGGCGGCGGCCCGAACAATCAAGCCGTGGCCAATGCCGATGAAAATAAAGACGAAGATGGCGCCGAAAACGCAGGCGAAACAACCGAAGACGATACAGCGCCTAAATCGGGTGACGACGAAGAGTCTACAAAGACGGACGGCGAAAGCGATGACGACGAAGGTGTAAGCAAGCACAAAGACGATGACGAAGACGACGATCCCGACACCAACTTGTCGCTGGCAACCTTGGAAGCCAAGCTGACTCCGGTTGTTGTGGAAACGTTTGAAGCCATCACCAAAACCTATAAAAAAATGCACCGCTTACAAGTTAAGCGTCTGGACGGTATGCAAGGTGGTGAAGAATTCAAGGACGTTCAAGAAAAGCGCTTTTTGAAGTTGCGCAAAGAATTGATCGACTTGATGGACGAAGTGCATTTGAACAACCCGCGCATTGAACAGCTGGTTGACCAATTGTACGGCATCAACCGCGCCATGATGAGCCTTGAAGGCAAACTGTTGCGCATTGCCACCAAATGCCGCATCAAACGCGAAGACTTTATCAAGCATTACCAAGGCAGCGAACTTGATCCCAACTGGATTGAAAAAGTTCAACAGCTTCCCGGTAAGGCGTGGCCGAAATTCATCGCCAATCACAGCGACGATATCATTGCCATTCGCGACAGCATCAAAGGCCGTGTTGAAGAAGCTGGCCTGCCGGTCGGTGAATTCAAACGCATCGTGTCCACCGTACAAAAAGGTGAACGCGAAGCCGCCAAGGCGAAAAAAGAAATGATCGAGGCCAACTTGCGCCTGGTGATTTCCATCGCCAAAAAATATACCAACCGTGGTCTGCAATTCTTGGACCTTATTCAAGAAGGCAACATCGGCTTGATGAAGGCGGTTGATAAGTTTGAATACCGTCGCGGTTACAAGTTCTCGACCTATGCCACCTGGTGGATCAGGCAGGCCATCACCCGGTCCATCGCCGATCAGGCCCGCACCATCCGTATTCCGGTGCACATGATCGAAACCATCAACAAACTGGTGCGCACGTCGCGTCAAATGTTGCATGAAATCGGCCGCGAACCGACTCCGGAAGAATTGGCCGTGCGCTTGTCTATGCCATTGGAAAAAGTCCGCAAGGTCTTAAAAATCGCCAAAGAGCCGATTTCTTTGGAAACCCCCATCGGCGATGAAGAAGACAGCCACTTGGGCGACTTCATCGAAGACAAAAACGCGGTACAGCCTTTGGATGCCGCCATCAACGGCAACCTGCGCGAAACCACCACCCGCGTCCTGGCAAGCCTAACACCACGCGAAGAACGGGTTCTGCGGATGCGCTTTGGCATCGGTATGAACACCGACCATACGCTCGAAGAAGTCGGTCAACAGTTCTCGGTCACCCGCGAACGCATCCGCCAAATTGAAGCAAAAGCACTCCGCAAACTCAAGCACCCAAGCCGGTCACGCAAATTGCGCAGCTTCTTGGATTATTAGGGGCGTTTCGCATCCAGAAACAAAAAAGGCCGAAGCTTGAAGCTTCGGCCTTTTTCATTTGCCAAATCATTGCTATAAGCACGTTGAGCACACCGTGAAGATGGGCCTGTAGCTCAATTGGTTAGAGCCGACCGCTCATAACGGTCTGGTTGCAGGTTCGAGTCCTGCCGGGCCCACCATTCGCACTTTCGCGGACGTTCGCAGAAGTCCTAAAATAAGCGATAAATCAAAGCGTTATAACTCTGGAAGTGTTCTCCAGAGTTCGCTTGATTTCGCCTGTTTTTGGGTGTATTTATGGGTAGGTTTGTGGGTAGAAATTCATTTACTCTCTAATTTTTGGTTTTGCTATGACTAAGCTAACAGCTCTTCAAGTTAAGAACACCACGAAACCCGGCATGTTTCATGACGGCGGCGGATTGTACCTGCAAGTCAGTAAGGCTGGCGGAAAATCGTGGGTGTACCGATATTTCAGCGACGGCAAGTCGCATGATCACGGTCTGGGCTCTTTCAAGGTGTTGACGCTGGCTGAAGCCCGAGAAGCCGCACAGCACTGCCGCAAGCTCCGTGCTCAAGGTTTAGACCCTATAGAGGCGAAACAGAAACGACGGGTCGATGCACGGCTGGAGGTGGCTAAGACAATCACGTTCAAGACTTGTACCGAGCAGTTTCTTGATGCCCATGAGGTTTCTTGGAAAAATAACCGCCACAGGTCAAAGTGGGGACGGTCTCTTGAGCTTTACGCCTATCCCACGCTTGGTGATCTCCCCGTTGGACAGATTGATGCAAATCTTGTTTTTAACGCCATTGATCCAATCTGGCGTACCAAGAACGAAACGGCTTCTCGTGTTCGAGGACGGATTGAAACCGTCTTGGACTGGGCAAAGGTGCGCGGATATAGAGCTGGCGAAAACCCCGCGCGCTGGAAGGGAAACTTATTTCACCTTTTGCCAGCTAGAGACAAAATAAAGAAGGTCAATCATCTAAAATCTTTGCCCTATGCCGAACTACCGAAGTTCTGGGAGGACTTGTCAAAGCGATCCACACCCGCCTCCATCTTGCTGCGCTTTACCATTCTAACGGCTGCCAGAACGGGAGACGTGCGCTTCGCCGTATGGTCGGAGATAGATTTTGAAAATAAGATTTGGACGATCCCTAGCGAACGCATGAAAGGTGGCAAGGAACATCGTGTTCCCTTATCACCGGAAGCTGTGAAAATTCTGAAAGAGCAAAAGAAGAAACGCATAAATGATTTCATCTTTCCAGGTCCAGCAAAAGACAAGGCCTTTTCCGAAAATGCCATGCTCACGGTTCTTAAGGACATGGGCTACAAAGGAACGATCACCGTGCATGGCTTTCGTTCATCCTTCAAGGTATGGGCATCTGAAATGACAGATTATCCCAACGAAGTCTCAGAATTTGCTCTGGCCCATGTGCAGGGGAATAAAGTTCAGGAGGCGTACAAGCGTACAGATTTGCTCGAAAAGAGAATTCCTTTGATGGAGGACTTCTCCGCATACTGTTTGTCAAAACTTAAATCTAATATCAACTAGGTTTTCACACTGTATCTAACAGTTGTGGTATAATCTTACACCATAATTAAATTCATATATGGCTACAGAAAAATGTGAAGAATCTGCTCATGAGGCATCGCATGAAGAAGATGTGCTTACACATAAAATTACGGACATCATTGGTCAATCACTTCCCCCGCAAGAGCTTATTTGTGAGCTGGTTGCATTCATAAATTCTAGAGAGATAGAGTTACAATCTAATAGAGCCGGGCAAAGAGCTGATATTGAAAGCTTGTATATGCAGCCTGCTAAAAGAGAACTGTATGCGGATAGAAATAATCCTAAAGAAGGCCCCATTGAATTTCTCAGAAGAGTCTGGCCAGAATCTTTGAATGCTGAGCTTTATCAGTTTCAACTTCGCAAGGCAGATTATCAGCTTTTTGTTGCTGTTCGAAATTGGGGGCAGCGTAATGGAAAAAGTGTATCTGACATTTTACCCCCCAAAAGTGCTTACATTGACAAATGGCTATTGGACAATGCTACCCTTGCGATAGAAATAGGTAGGCTTTATCATGCAGTGCGTCGTCGAAAGACTAAAAAGTAATTTGAAATTTTTTTACTAAAAGAATTATTGAGGGGGATAATATGCGTATGATTTTCACATCTGCCAAACAACTTTTTAAACAAAGTACAGCAGCGAAAGCATTTCTGAATGTCTTCATTTTTTTCATTTTACCATTAAAATTAGCGGGGCTCGCCTTTGGATCTTTCGAGCCTATTTATCTGCAGCTACTTCCAAATTATCCGGACCATCTACTGATCACCGCAAAAACGCTGGCACTTCTTAAGGCATCAGGCCAAATAGTTGAAATTGCTTTTTATGTCTGTCTGATGGTTCTGTCTATTTTCTTAACAATAGCCTTTAATGTTTTTTATAATATTGATAGTCAAAAAATTGAAGGGCTTAGGAGAGTTATTGGGAAGTCGTTTCTTATTAAGGTTGTCATATTTATAGCGATGATAATCTTATTCAATTATGCAACAAATCCAATGTTCAAATTTATCTATGAAGCTTTCTTATATAATTCTGAGGCTCCATTTGCAGGTAAGATTACACTATATAGAGCACCTGAAATTTGGCTACGGTCTATAACACCAGCTATTACATTTATATCGGCTCTGTATCCGATGGTGCTTGTTGTTTTTCCATGGGAGAGAAAGCGGAAGATTGAAGCCGACACTCTCACCAAGGTGCCATTAGGTTTTGATGCTGAGGCTATTAATGAATGGATTGGTCCAGCCGCAAAACGGCTTGCCGAAAGTAAAAAGTGGAATCAGGAAGACGTCGTGTTAGAGATAAAAAAACATAATTTCAGTTTGCTTGCGGATCGTTCTGCAGTCAGTAAATGGTATAGCGGCAAAACACAGATGCCGAATGACGTTATTGGATTTTTCTTTATGCATGGTGTGACTAAATTTATTAAATGAAGTAATTCAAATAAATAGCCGCTCAAGCACAATCAGGCACGTGACTTCCCTCCCTTTTCATACCTTAATTTCCGTCAATGGCTGAGCACTGTCTCAGGTGACGGGAAGCTTCATATTGCGTTCTTATCATCTTTTCAAACTGCTTTGCCATATGGCCTATTTCTGACGTTGTTCATGCAACGTCAGAAATAGGGTGGCGAAAATTAGAAGTTAATTTTGATGGCGATGAAAATATTTTTAGTAGCGCCATTAGGCTTCTTAAAAGTAGAGCAAGGAAAATGATAATGGAAAATGACACTAGTGAATCAGACCGAGAAAACGTTCAAATCACATCCAAATTGCTGATGCTGGTGGTTTTTAAGGATGATGGTAAAGAGCAACCCAAAACGGGCACTTCCTCCACGTCGAAGCAAACGGATGATTATATTATCGACTTTATGTGAGCGTAATCAGGGGGGTCATATTGCCCCCCTTTTTCTACGGAGGTAGATGAAATGACGAACCAATCAGAGACAATCATTAAGCAAATCACAAACAAGCTCCGCAGCCGTTGGCAACACCAGAACGCTGAGGCACACGGCCACGGCTGGTCTATAGAGCTTATCGATCAAACGACTATTGATGCCGTTGCTCGTAATGTCGCGAGCGAAATTTTGCATGAAATTAACAGCCTCGATGAAATGATCGCGACCGTTAATACAGAAATTGATGCGGCGGTTAACGACATCAATGAGGCCATCGCTCAGTACTTTCCGGGCCTTAATCGTCAGTACGAAGACGACAATGACGATGATGACAACGATTACCAACAAGGGGATTGGTCTGATTATAAGCCTCAATATAAGGAGAAGGACGATGAATAGCCCAGACAATCTTATCAAGAAAACTGCCAAGAAAGCGGCAGCCTTTAAGGAAAAATTGGATAATCTCGTCTTGACATTGTGGACTTCCAACTTCGCATTTTATGGCTCGGCATTGATTTTGGCATTGGCTGTCATTGCTGAATTCAGCATTTCTCATGAGCTCTTTCGGGAGAAATACATCGCAGCCGATGGTGCTATCAGCGATAGCAATTTTTGGCGGGCGGCTAGTAAGGCCGTGATCGTGACCATTGTGATGTTGCCGCTTAAACAGCTTTGGTGGATGCTGGATCAAGCCGCTGGTGGCGACTGGTCCATTGGTGAAAAGACCAGAAAGCAAGAGGTCATTGGCACAATTGCAACGACGCTTCATTGGGGGCTCTTTCTCAGCACAATCGGCTTGGTTTGGTATATCCAAGCCAACATGGGTCTCGCCACATTTAGTGACTTAGCGGCCCTTTATCAAGGTGAGACCATCGCCGCTATTACCCCAAACAACAATGGTGCTGCTGTCGTTTCTGGGAATTCTGAAGCTGCTCAATATACGGCGGCACTCTGGCCTACTTTGATTGTTTCAGGTTTGGCTGCGAGCCTTGCCTATTTCTACCTGGAACGGATGTTCAAGAGAAAGGAAATCATTGCAACGGTGCGGCCCAAAATTGCGCGTTGTGACCACCTGCCTCACCTCTTGGAAAAAAAGGCGGCCTTGTATGCAGCTCGTGAATACATCAACTCGCCTGAATATTCGAGCAATCTGATGTTTGCTGCGCAGTCGCAGTATCGTGATGCATTTTACAATGGATTGCGCGAGGCAAGGGCGTTCCTGAATGACGGACGCGATGAGGGCCGCAAAATCATGTTCGAAGAAGGTCAGGAACACATTGGAGGACGCAGAATCATCCCCGATCGAAAGGATAAGCTTGCGCGGGTTAAAGAGGCGGAGAAAGCCCTCAAAGCTATCAAATTGATGAGTGCTGGTGCCACGGGTCGCTTGATTGAAACTGAGCCTGCAACAGAATCTAAAGGGCCAGAAAAGCCCGCCATCTTCAACTCGAAGATAACGAGCCTTAGCGACATTCATAAGTTTAGAAACGGAGGATCAGATCATGAACTGGACAATTAAAATGTTGGCCGTCGCGGGCATGTTCTGCATGCCTGCGATTGCCGAAGCTAAAACTATCGTCTTAGGGCTGGATTTATCCAACAGCAGCCCGCTATCCAATCAGAACTTCGCTGATCGCGTGGCTCAAAAAGTTGCTGAAGAAATCAGCAGCCTGAAAGCTGAAGACAAGCTGATTTTGCGGGCGATTGGTTTGTATAGTGAGCGCCCGAATAGCATCGCTCGTGACTATACATTTACTCGCCGTCTCAGGTCTGAGGCCGTTGCTGCGGTTATAAAGGGCTTCATCATAAGCATTCCCAAAAGCGGCCTGGCGAAAGAACAGGGGACGAGTATCCTTGGCTTCATGTCCAACATGGGGTCGGCTTTAAATTGTGCCGATGACGTTCATTATATTTTGGTCACAGATGCCATAGAAGCGAGTCCGTATATTAATATCAGCGAAACGCTTAAGGCTGGCAAAGGCACAAGCTTTCCAGCCTTAAAACATGTTCAATTTTCATCCTGTGATTTGACCATCTTTGGCATCGGGTATGGTTGGAGCGCGATCTATGTCGATGTTCTCAAGGACGCTGTGTTTACATGGGCTAAGGGTGAAAAATTCAATCGCCCTCGGCTACTCAATAGCTGGTAGTCAACCCTGATGCAAATCCTGAGACGTGAAGTGTAGCTCAGCCGATTAGAGCTACACTTCAATCTCTATAACCCCCAGTCCCGTGTGGAGGCTCATGTTCGGCAGAATGTATATTCCCGGTGTTCGCGTGATCGATGCGGTCAGCTTGGTGATGAGCCAGCTTTTGACCTTGGGCGGGGCGTTGCAATTTCGCTCTGCTGATGAAATTGCCAACAAGCGAAACCCGGCGCGCTTTATGCGCTGGAATGAACGCAAGCGCTTGCTCAATCAGTTTAATGGCGGTTTTTTGCTGGACGGCAAAGTCGGGCGGTTGTCGCAAAAAAAGTCGTTTCAATCCATCCTCACGGTCGGCGGCATGGGCACGGGCAAGACGGCGAACTTGATCATGCCGAATTTGCTCACGGCGGATAACTGCTCGCTGGTCATTACCGATACGTCGGGTGAGATTTTCGAGCAGACGGCGGACTATCTGGCGAGCCAAGGTTACGACATTCAAACCCTGAACCTGATCGATCCCAGCCACAGCCACCACTACAATCCGTTGGCTAAGGTCAAAAGCTATTTTGAAGCCGAACATCTTTCGCACATTCTGATCAACGCGCGCGGGGCTTCCAGCAAGGAGCCAATTTGGGACGACGGTGGAAAACGCTTGGTGCGGATTTTGGTCCGCGCTCTAAAAAACTGTTCAAAATCAGAAACCGTGAGCCTCGTTGATCTGCTCTATTGGCTCAATCATTTCGATGCCCATACCAAAGACAGCAAGCTGGATAAATTCATCGTAGAAAACACGCTGGACGATCAAGCGACCTATGACGACTACCACGGCTTCACCACATCCACGCCGGAAAAGATGATGTTGTCGTTCGTCTCAACCGCTGCCACATCGTTGAGCCTCATCGGCAATACGGACATCGCGCAGGTCTTGTCCAAAAACGAGTTTGACTTCGCCGCGCTTAAAGAACGCAAAACCGCCATTTACGTGATGGTGAAGCAGCACGACATGGAGACGTTCGGTTTCATCCTCTCGCTTTTTTACACTGAGCTCTGCAACACACTTTTGCAGGACCGCGCAGGAAAGCTCCCCGTCTACATGTTCTTGGACGAATTCGGTCACCTGAAAATCCCTGGTTTCGAAACCTTCGCAACCACGGCCCGGAAATACAAAGTCGGGTTCTGGCTCATCGTCCAATCCCTCGCCCAACTGGTCGAGCAATATGGCCACAACGGCGCACGCACGATCCTGGGTGGTATCGGCACGGAAAGCTATTTCGGCGGCATGGACCTGGAAACTGCCCGCAACATCTCAGGCCGCCTAGGCACCGCGTTTCACCTTGACTGGCTACAGCCCGGCCAAGGCTTGCATGAAAAACCGCTTATGCGACCGGATGAATTGATACGGATGAAAGATAATGATTTGCTGGTGCTGCACTCAAACCGCGATGCGATGCGGCTGCGCACGGTGCCGTATTATCTGAGAGGGGATTAAAAAAATGGCCGCATACATAATAGTTAATTAGAAGATGGATATTCACATAATTCGACCAGTAATGGATTATCTTTCAGAATTTCTGCCCAAGCTTTTTCTGCTTTTTCGGATAGTTGCACTAAATGCTGAATCACAAACTCTTCCGCATACATTTTTTCGCTAGCAATTTTATATAATAGTCTCTGAATGCGTGAGGCGTAAAAACCCGCAGTAGTTTCTAACTCAGAATAATCGCTTAACAAAAGTGATCTACTAAAAAAATCATTACTGTAATTAATAATATTTCGTGTTCGTAGTTCACAGTAAAGGGTATCTACAACCAAATATCCGATAGATAAGGCAAGAGATTCATCTTCGGTTAAATCAAGAGGGTTTTCATATAATAAAACGGCGGCCATATCTATGCGCAAAAACTTATTGTTGCTATGCGATCTTTCTGCGACACTATGGATAACGTCAGGAATTGCTTTATTGCAGCGTAATACTTGCTCAAGAACCTCCTTTTTAGAAAGTTTGGTCTTTCCAGAAATTGCTGCTGCCATATGGATTTTTTCTATTAACCTATTTAGTGCCTTATTTCCTTTCAATTGCAGCCTCCCTAAACAGCATAAAAACACTTCATATGGACACCTCTATTAAGAGAAGGTTATATTTTTACCTGTTTAAAATCAATTAGTTAGTGCGGCATATTTGGAAAATTTGGGTATTTTTAGAGGTCCCCTTATTACTATCTATGCAATGTTATTGCAAAGGCAATAAAGTTATTTGTTGTTTGAGTGCGAGTTGTTATTAGTAGAGGGGAATATTTTTCGAACTACTTCGCGAACACCAATAAGGTAGGCAAGGTTATCTCTATATTCTTTGTCGTCAGCCTTTGGTGCACCAACAGTCATCTTTATAAAGTCATCCTTGTTTATATCTGGGTCCCGAAGGGGCGCAACAAGGCACTCTCTGACATGATCAGGTAATCTTAATATCAAGGAAGAGTTGTTTTCTTTACGATTTTGTATTTTCATGAGTGTGTTGGTTGACGATCACAATGTTCAAATTACAGAAACTTTATCAAGATAATAGCTATCCGTCAATAGACTGTACAGTGATGGTAATTCCCTGACAGTTTCCGATCTGGGGCTTCCTAACCTTTGAGGGCATCAGGTTTCGCGCTCATACTTAGGCGTCCGCTTGGAACGCTTTTGTTGCAAGGCCGCCATCCGGCTCTCCACCAACTCAAACCGTGTAACGGCTTCGGTATAGGCCTCAGCCAAGCCCAAGGTGCTGAGGCGGTATTTGCGTCTGCCTTCTGTCTGCACCCCTACTGATCGTCCGCGCTGGTAGAGGGTCAATTTGAGGTCGGCTAATGCCGCATCCAAAGCCTCTCGACTATTGGCGTTTTTCAAAATAGTCGCAAGGCTCACTGCTAACTCTTCTTTATGGCTGGGTTTGCCTGTGCGGAGCTTGGCGGCTTGTTCGCGCACGGTGGCGGAGCGTTCTTTCATTGGCTGATCGAAAAGCCGCTTACTGCCAAGCTCTGGGAACTGCTGAATCCTGTAAGTCTCGATCTCGCGTTTGATCGCGGCGAATTCTGATTTTGAAATCGAGATGCGGCGGCGGGAATATATAGCGTTGCTGCTGATCATCAGGTGCATGTGAATGTGCGCGGTGCTGGCGTGAATGACACCAATTGCCAATTGCAGCGGCGCACGGCGTTCGAGGTAGCGTTCGGCAAGGACGCGCAACGCTTTGATCTGTTGCTGCACGGGTACGTCTGCGTTCGGTTCAAGAGCCAAAATTTCATGAAATAGGGCGTTGCCGTTGACGCGAAAGGGCAAGCGCGCGTGTTCTTTTTGGAACTCACAAATCATGGCGTCCGGCGCGCTGCTGCTGGCAGGTAGATTGTGGCGCACGTCGATCTCGGCCCCCTCGCTTGCCAGCATGTAGGCCGTCAACTGATTGAAGCTCGGGTCTTTGCGCGACATAGATTTTATGATCATGACGCTTCGTCTTTATCTGGTGGCTTGGCCCATGGCCTTTTGAGAAAATCCTGAATGAGCACTTCCAGCTCTTCCAGATTGCGCACGTAATCTTCGGCGTCAAAGCTGCCGTCCGTGTTCACCGCCTTGGCAATTTGATTGACGTTGTTGCCGACCCGGCGAAGCTGGGCGATCAGCTCGCTAAATTGCTCTTCGACGTTTTTGGGCGGGAGGTATTCACCGCGCGCATAAGCCTCGGCCTCGGCGTGGATTTGCGTCCAGACCGCGCGTCCTGCTTCGTCTGCTCGCCGTTCGACCTCGGCGTACTGCTCGGTCGTGAGCGTGCCGTAAACACGTTTGCGTGTTTGCTTAAAGCGATCCCAATAGTCGCGACGATATGCGCGCATCTTCTCAGGGCGCGAAGTTCCGTCTGCGGGTTTGGGTTCGTTTTCTTTGCTCATAGCTCACGGGGGCTGGGGGTTCCAAGGGGGATTTCTCCCCTTGGCAAGATTAGGTGATTTAGCATCAGGAGTCATGGCTTTGTCCATGCTCTGTGCAGAATCACAATCTTGCAGTCCGCTCTCCGCTCATAAATCACCGCTCATTGTCTTTGCTCACCGCTCACCGCTGGCGGCAACGTCTTAAGATTGCATTATTAGTAAATTAATAAAATACATAGGTAGCGTGGTCGAAAAAAATTTTCCATAATGGCATTCGTAAATTGAAACATGAGGCTTGTTCAATGATCCAAGCAGGGGAAAGCATATGGTTAAAAGTTATAAATCGGTAATTAAAGCAATTGAGGCTGCTCCAGAAGATGTTCAATGGTACTACACACCAATTGTCAATTTGATTGCAGATTACGCATATGGTGTGCCGCTAGCGTACGCATTCTCTCAGTTGGAAAGGGGGCAGCGTAATGCACTTTATTGCGGCATGAGAAAAATACATGGGGTTCACTCGGATATTGCATGGAAAGCCATTCGGAGCGAGCATCTTACGCGCAAGCTATACCGTGAACGTTTTAAAGATGTCCTAGCTAAAAATATTCCACACAGCATGATTGAAGACATCGAAATAGCGGAAAAAACGCGGGATACTTATATGCATGGAAGAAACCCAAATGATGCAGATATGCGAACAGCTATTGTTGCGGTAATTCATTACTCAGAAGGTATGAACCGACTTTGCGAACTAGCACATGGGTTCCGCCCATATGGAAATCTTAAGGGATTTGCGGGTGCGGGAACTTCCTTGAATGTAGACACAAGTCGACTGGTGGCGAAGGGGTTGGGCTTTAGTTTGGGGTAAGTGCACGGGGACACGATCCAGCATGAAATCTGGACGTGTGATACCACCCCTATTCAAGTGTGCGTTATCCTCGCGCCATGACTTCCAACAAATTTTTCCATCCCGATCAACTCACCGCGATCCGTTCACGTTGTGACTGGCGAGGGCTTCTTGACGAACTGGGCGTGCGCGCGGATGTGAAGCGGTGCACGACTTCTGAGTTTTGGGGTTTCTCTCCATTTAACCCAAGCGAAAAGACTGCGAGCTTTCACGTGAAGGCGCCGGGTTTGTGGTATTGCTGGTCCACCCACGCCACCGCGCCGGGGCGAAGTAAACCCGGTGGCGGCGTCATTGAATTGGTGCAAGCGGTCCATGCCGCGCGGGGGAACGTGATGAAGCTCAACGAAGCCGCAGGCTGGATCATTGATCACGGCTACAGCCATGTCGGCGAAGCGTCTCCACCGTCAAAGCAATCTGAAGCCGAAGCACCCAAGGTAAACCGCCCAATCGAGATCGACCTTGTTCCGCGCCTTGGCGATCACGCAGAATTTGCCACGCGCGGCATTTCGGAAACCACGCGCCACTATCTTCGTTGCGGATACTTGAACGAGGCGCGCGGCATGCTCGCCAAGCGGTTGGTGTTTCAAGTCGGCGGGCTTGCGGCGGATGGCGAAAGTCGCGCCATCCTCTCACACATGGGGCGCGCCACCACACCGGATCAGGAAGCCAAGGGCAAGTGGCGCTTTTATCGCGGCTTCAATCCATCGCTGGAACTCTACAATTTGGACAATGTGCTTTTAGACAATGAGGCCGCCCGACAAATCATCAAGACAAAACGCATCGTGGTGGTGGAAGGTGCGTTTGATGTCGCCAAATGCGTAGAAGCGGGCATCAAAAACGTAGTCGCCACCTTCGGGGCGCGGCTTTCGGACATTCAGGCGGACATACTAAAAGACACCCTCGCCTGCCTGTCCGCCAAGCGCGTGATCGTCTTTTACGACCGCGACAAGGCTGGACAAAAAGCCACGCTTGAGGCCATCGCCAAACTGCAAGAGCTTGGCATTCAAGCTACGGCTTTCGATTGGCAACAACAGTTCGGCACGGCGCAAAGGCCTATCTCCAACACGATCCAAGACCCGTGTGATTTTAGCGTGGAGCAATTGTTTTGGTTGCGACAAAAAGGTGTGGTTTAGAAAAAAAGTCCTGCAACCTAATTAGGTTGCAGGACTTGCATTATCTCAGATGCCCTGTTTAGCTGAAAACACTCAGAAATCTTTGAATTCAAGTTAACTGACCGACACTATCATTATGTCTTGATATCGATCCTCGATATAACATATCGCGCACCAACTTTAGCTATGTGGATGTGCACGGTCTGGTCAAAGAAACTCTGACCATCGTATTTGAATGAAAGGCCTCCACGTTCTTTATTAAATTTCATGATCCATGAGATTGGACCTGCTTTTTGTTTATCCAAATACCCAGAAGACATAAAGATAAATTTCCCACTTTTAAAATCTTGGATTGATAAATTCTTTTTATTTCCGTGTACGCTTAGAACCACATTATCAGCGAGGAAATCATCAGCTGCTTTCGCACGACTCTGACTTCCGATCATGGATGTTTGGATGAAGGTTGCTGTAGCGATGCACTCATCTGTTTCACAGCCCTCGGCTCCCGCGAAGGTAATACTTGAAACTCTACGTAGCGTTCCCCAATCTCCGGTTAGAAGTTTGTTGAATTGGCCAATACGATATCGCGTAGTCTCCCCTCCTGGTGCACCTACACCTGAGGTACTATTCGGCGCCCATTTTCTAATTGCGTTAGCGGTAAATGCAACCTTGTCAGCGAAGAGCCATGGCTTTCCAGCGATATAGAATGACATACCTTCGACTAAAGAGACTACCGTTTCTATTGAACCTGAAATTGCAGCTGCTGTGTCAGCTGTCGAAATCATGGATGTCCATCTTTTCAGCTCAGGTTCAAAGTTATCATCAACAAAACTCCCAAAAGAATCGTCTGAAACGTGCCGATCCGTAGCGGCAAGGCTCAACGTAATGAATGGTTGTTCCTGACCATTGTTATCAGGTCTTTTTATTTGAAGGGTGTCTTTGTTCAGGTTTACTTCGTCGAATGAAATGGTTGAGGTTTTCTTGTTATTCGTCGATGGCCAAAGGGTTGATATCAACCCGACTATGCTATCAGCAACATTTAATACATTGGAGCCAGTATCAGCAACTTGAAGCATATTCAGTATACCAGAACTTTCAATGAGAGTGCGGGCGACGTTGATATTCTTATCGGTTGTCCAATAGTGCATGTTGACTTGAATTTTCAGGGGTGTTTTAGCGTCATATGCATGATTGAGAATAATAGGATATTTCCAGCCGGAAGCAGCATTTGCGCCAACACCTTTAACATCATACACATCGACATCTGTTTTTTCGATACTGTAGAGGGGAACTGTCCGAGTGTCTCCACCCTCTTCAACGGTGAGATAGACCAATCCGTAGTTGGCTTTAACTCCGAATATCCGCTCCCAGAGTTTGGTTTCGCCAACTTCTTGAGGTGAAAGGTTTGTTAGATAGAGCGATAAATAATTATCATTTTTGTTAAAACTTAGATTACTCCCACTGGCTTCGAGACTGAAATTCTGAGCTAATGCGTTATGAGCAACTAAGGTAAAAGTAAAAATGAGACTCATAAAAAGTCGATTTTTCATTGTATCCCCCCAATGTTATTTAGATCAAATTCGTCCTCATGCTTTTCATAAGGAAAAAATAAGCCTAGCCATAATTCCTTCATTTATCGGAAAACAGAATGTGAAAATAGCTTTATACATTTAATAAATCAATTTTTAATTGCACACATAAACTATGCTCTAGCACATTACCCATGAAACAAACCTGAAATTTATCCAGCATTTAATGAGATAACTTAGCCATTTTTCGTACACTACGCAGACGTTCATGCAGCTCTCTCCCGCACAGCCTCGAATTTTCCTTGTCGGCTACCCCCGAGGCTATCGTTTAGAACTGGCGGAGGGCTTCGCGGACCAAGGCTATGAGGTCGCTTGCTTTGAAGACGCTCGACTGGCCGCGCACACGCTCGGCTTTGAATGCCCCGATGCGGTGGTGATGAATTGGGCGGTGTCGCCTCCGCTCACCACGCTGGCATTTGTCGAACGCTATGGCGGCGTCTTGCCCGTGTTGATCTTAAGCCGTCACAATGTCTTGATGGATGTGGTGCAAAGCCTCAAATCCGGTGCTGCGGATTTCATACGCACGCCTTGTTATTTTCCCGAGATTTTGGCACGCGTTCAACGGGCTCAAGCCGCTCTTCCTCAACGCAAAACGCTCACCATCGGCAAGCTGGCTTTGGATGTGGAAAGCTCTGTGATGCATATCGAAAATGTTTCGGTGCAACTGACAAAGCGCGAGGCCCGTATTCTCGCCACCTTGATCCGTTGCCCAGAACAAGCCGTGAGCCGAAACACCCTGATGCGGGTTGCCGATATTACGGATGTGAAATCAACGATTATCGAAAGCTATATCAAACAACTCCGGCAAAAACACCCAATCCTGCGCCGATGCATCCGTACCAAATACGGACAGGGATATGCGTATTTTCAGGGCTTGGAAGGCCGTTAGGCTTCGAACTCTTGCTCTTGCTCGTTTGAACGACCGCGTTGCAGCTTCATCGTGCGCATGGCCGTTAGGGCTTCGCGGTGGTCTTCGGATGAGATCAAATCCAAATCAAGCCCCGCTTGTAAATCTTGCTCAGAGACCTGCGCCAAGATCGCCACAATGGTTTTTGTGGCTATGGCTTTGGCATCGGTGATTTCAGATTGAAGCCCCGCACCTTTCAAAAGCGCATCAACTGCGGCTTTATCGTCACCTACCGCCTCAAGCTCGCACAAGGTAAACTCCATATCTTTCGCCATGTCCAACGTATCGCCAAGAACCGCCACGCGCACTAATGCATCGGGCAGATCAGGATACGCGCGGGTGATTTGAGCATCGGTCATGAGTGTCGGTTCCTTAGGGGTTATCGCAGAAAGCTTAGCATGCGCGCAAAGCAATGAAAGAGAAAATACAGGATTGAAAAACTTTCAATGAATGATTGTGTGAGGCGTTGTGGTTAGTTATCATTTAAAGATGAAACAAATTTTACTGATTTTACTGATTTTACTGAGTGTTGGTATTTTTACCAAAACAGCAGTTACCAAAGAGGTCGATGAACCATCCAGCATCGCTCATCTTGTGGAGCAGGCTAAGCTGGCCTTTACCAATAAAAATGAAACAGAGACTGATCGTATTTTAGGCATTATCTATACCAAAACTACAGGCTTACCAGTTGATGCAAAGATGCCAAGTGGCATGGATATAATAGATTTTGAACAACGACAATGCCAGTATCGCAAGGCAATAGAGCCCTTGATGACTTCTGATACGTTAAATCATTTACGGCATAGTTCCCGCCTAACGGCCATGAGTTTTGTTGATTTTGGCGATGAAAAAGGGCTAGAAATTGAGGTTCTTCTCAATTGTGTGCAAGACGATGGCGTGCCTGTCATTGAAAACAAAGCTCTGCGAGATGCAATTGCTTGGCTAAAAGCATTTAAAACAGGATCAGAGAACGACGTTCTGAAAATGGTCCAAGAATATGATGATCTCTACAAAAAACACCCGAGCAATATCATGTACAAGGCTCTCTATTTGCACGCCCGCAGGAAAGCTGAAGAGCGAGGGATTCCGTGAAACATTAATGTTTTAGATCCCTCGCCCGACATCATTTATTCCATAGGACCATGTTCGAGTTCACAAGACCGAAGGCGGCGTTCGTACTCTGCAGAAGCTTCTTGTAAATTTTCCCTTTCCTTTCTAAATGCGACAACCTCAGCTTCCGTATCAGATATTTGTTGTTCAAGCTCAGCAATGATCTGTCTCTTGATGACTTCACCAATAGCTCTTTTATGCTTTCGTCTTGCAGTACCACGGCTTATTTTATCAAGTGCTGACATTCCAATATCAGCAATCAAGCTATTATCATCCTGGCTTGCCTGATAATCTTCTTCATCAACAAATTCTTCTGGACGTGTAGCTTGAGTGTCTTCAAGTTCTTGTTTAAGTTCTTGAACTTTTTCTTCTGCATTCAAGATTGTGTCTTGAAGCGCGTCGTGAGCGTCTAATGCAGACTCTAAAGCATCTCTAATATCTGTGCATGGATGATCATTTTCATCTTTAGGTGGGTCTTTCGGGTCACCATCCTTCGGCGGGTCCTTGGGATCACCATCCTTTGGCGGGTCCTTGGGATCACCATCTTTGGGTGGGTCCTTTGGTTCTTCATCCTTGGGAGGATCATCGGGAGGTGTGCTGTCATCAGCAAGATTAGCCAATGCCATTAATTTCTCCCGAATAACTCGATTTAACGTTTGTTCCGTTTCACCGCCTGGAAACATTTGGTGGTCTTGTTTCAAACCATATGCCTTTTGGAAATTTCCAATGGTTCCCAACAAAGTATCATTTACGCGACCATCTAATGTTTTGGTTTCGGGGAGTTGCCCTGCCCATCTGAGAGCTTTTTGGGTTGATATGACATCTGCGGTTTTGTTTTGAAGGCTCATGCCAACAGAGTCTTGAATTCCGACCATGTTTTTTTGATCAGGCTTTTTTGCCTCTTGCTTGCGCGCTAAGGCTTCGAGCGTTGAAGTTTGAGGTGTGCCAAGAATTGACGTTAAAACGGCTGGTTTAGTTTTGACCGATTTGGTCACTGCAGATTCAGACTTAGCCTGTTTAGCGAGTTCGTCATTAAGAGTTGATTCCGTGGGACCTTCTGGCTTCATTAAGCCATCTACTTTAAGGCCCTTATCACTTTGAAAACCTTCGATGGCACTGAACAGCGGGGTGTCAGGATATTGCGTCAACCCATGATCTGGGATGTCATAATAATTCAGATCATTAAGGGCTTTTTTCGTCTTTGTTACATCGCCGAAATCCACATTATAGGACCGACCCATTGGCGATTTTAGTTTGAGTAAGTCAAACATATTTTATCTCCATGAAAAGGGTTCATAAAAAATGTCCCAAGGAGATGTCATAAAAAAACGCTCCTCAAAACAACATACCAAACCTGTATCTGGAATAAAAAATTCCAAACATCAGGCTCAGCACGAAGCTAAAGAAACGTTATCCACAAATTGGGTTGTCCGCTATTCGGGCCCAGTGGGCGTACTATAGATCATGCTTGAGGAAGACCCTGTAGCCTCCCATCGAACCATAAAGTTATCCACGACGTGCGGGCTTTAATACATTCGCAAAAAGAACATAACATGAACACATGTAAAAGGTCAAGTTAAATAATTTTCAATAATCAGCCTATCCGTTTGTAGCCGTAATGTGACTGCTGCTCGACATTTCCCTGAGCTTTTTCACACCGCTGTCCAAAAGGGCTCCACTGCCCAATACCCCAAACTCCTTCAAGCCATCGCGCAGGTTTCTGTGGCCGCGATCCGTTAGCACGGTCAAGGCTTGGCGCGCGAAGTGTGCGCGTTCTGCCAGTGTGCCGCCGCCTTTGGTGAGTTCCAAAAACAAGTTGATCTGCATGTCTGGTTTCAGCGCATCATCGACGGATGGCATGTCGCCACGAAACTCTTTGAACAAGTCAAGCACGTCTTGATGAGCTTGGGCTTCGCTGTCTGAGAGCATGACTTCCAAGGTCGTGTCTTGGGCGAACGGGTTGCTGCTTTGTGATTCAAAAATGGTTTGGAAAATTTCGTCGTCCGTTGATTCTTCTTTCAAAAGCTCCTTCTTCTGATCGAGCAGGTCTTTCTTGGCCTCGGGATCGCCGTTTGCAGCGCGGTGGAAGGTTTCGATGGCGGTTTCGGATTGGGCCTCGCGATTGTTCGCCACGGTCTCTTCGGTTTTACCCTCTGACTTTTTAGCCTCACTTTTATTCTTATTATTGATGACTTCTGAAATATCAGAAATTTCTTTCTCTATAGTCGGCCGCACCAAACTTAATTTGTCTGCCGGAATTCGCGAAAAGAATTCTTGGCGTTCTACCTTTAGCTTCTCAAATCCCGGAATTGCAAAAAGCGCAAGCCTTTCAGTAGAAAGTTCTGGGCTTGTCTGAGGCGGTGCTGGTGCAATTTCTGCTGGCATAAAAATTAAGGACAGTAAGAAGCTGGAAGTGCGCCAAGACGACAAAGTTCTGCATTCGTCTCTGCTTCAATGCGACGTTGTTCTTCATCTGCTCTGCGGATTTCAGCATCGGCTTCTTTCTGTTTTTCCTGCGCGCGTACCTTATCCGCCCGTGCCGCATCCCGTTCGGCTTCAAACTTCCTGAGAAGCTCAGGATCAGGCTGTTGGCTCACGTTTCCGGCTGTGGCGAGGCTAATTGTCATAAATAGTGTTAAAATACAGAGGGTTATATATATGCACGCTTTCACGCATTTTGGGGCAATATGAAATTGAACTACATATCAAATCTCGTATTAGGATGTCTGAAAATGAAGGCTCTAAAGAATAGTCCCCCACGTAAATTGCCTTACAAAGGCAGACGAAATCGGAAATATTTGCGTGAGGATGAAGTGTTGAAGTTGAGAAATTCAGCAGCGAATGTGGGGCGTTTTCGTGATCGCGATGCAACGCTGATCCTCATCATGTATCGCCATGGTTTGCGTATTGGAGAGGCTCTAACACTGACGTGGGGACAAGTGGACCTTAAGGCCAAACGCATCTATGTGCGCCGCCTAAAGAATGGAAAACCAAGCATTCAGGAATTAAATGATGAAGAAGCGAGGGCTCTGTCACATTTACAGAACGATAACTGCGATCAATTTACGCACGTCTTTAAAAGTTCACAAGGCGGAGGCTTAAACCGCTCAACAGCCTATAAGATGATTGCCCGAGCTGGAAGGCTTGCAGGCCTAGACGAAATTGTGAACACCCACATGCTCCGGCACTCGTGCGGACATCATCTAAGCAATGTCCGCAAGGTCGACACCCGCCGTATCCAAGACTACCTAGGCCACAAAGACATCCGCCACACGGTGGCTTATACCGAGCTAGACGAAAACAAATTCAATGGCTTATGGGATGACTAGAAATCGTAGCCATTTGATAAATAAAGATAATTATGGTAAAATCTAATACAAGGAAACTTAAATAATGTCCGATATTGTAGCTCAAAAACATTCCCCAAAATGCGTGTTTTGGGGAATGTTTGTTGTTTAAATTTGAGGTCTAGTGTTTTGCTATACACAATGGTGAAAAGAAATGCGCCACCATATTTCGGGCCCTATCCTCATGAGTGAAATTTTGAGCTGTAACGATTTTTTCATCCCGCCTCCTTATTTGAGCGACTATTCAGCTCTGATCACTTTGCATTAATTGCTTACATAGGGCCCACGCGATTCGTCATCGTAAGCCACGCAGTAATGAACCACTCTCGAATTGCATAGATTACCTCCGTAGCCTGATAGCATGAGTAAGTCAGCTTTGTTCGAATAATCCCCCTCATGAGGGTGCCCATCAAATGATTCGATGATGAATAGGTATTGCAGCGACTTGTTGTGAGCCTCACCGAGCCGTTAGGAATATGACCAGCAGAATATCGGCTTTCATTTTTATTCTTGTACATCAAACCACCACCAAACAAGGTTCGGTCGTACTCTGCCATTAGATGCCTTTCGACGTCTTCAATTGTCGCGCGTTTCTCAGTTGCCCAATTAACAACTTCACGAGGAATATGTGGAATATTGATGGTTATGTTCGCGCGTAGGAGTACGGTTTTCCCTTCACTTACTTCAAACGGTAAATCAAGTGGTTCGCCAGTCTTCGAATAAATTTCATCTGCAATTGTTTGCGATGCGCCCTTCGATTCAGGAAAGGTCTGGGCAACTTGATACTCTGTAATTTGTACAGGCTCATTCCCAAAATTTTGGACATAAACATCCCATTCAGAAACTGCACGGAGAGCATCTCGTCCACGAACAGATGGCAATGCTTCAGCAGAGTAAAATTTAGTAGGCTCCATATAGATAGAAAAAAGCTCTACGTTAGTAAGTTTCTCAATATTGGCTTCAACAAAAAATAAAAAACCCGAAACGGCAACCAGACCTGTGGCTAAATATTTGAAGGCAACCTTTATATCGGCTGCAGCATTGTTCTGTTCTTGGTTGTCATTCATGATTCAACCCTTATTTTTAATTCTAACGAATGCATGCTAATGATATACCCATGGTATAATTTTTCGATCATTCTAATGATGCAATAAATTCTATTTCATTTCTAAACTTTGTCCCTACAACGTTATGACTGAGACATGCTTTCCAAACAAGTTTACTTTTGAGTGCATTTTATGCATACAGATACTCCCGACCCAATCAATACCTGTGGATGGCTTTATGGATGTGCTCATGCCCCTGCCAAATTTTTTGCACTTGGTTTGTTTGCCGAACCTCTTCAATAATCTCATAGTGAAAGCTACGCTCCCCCCAAATCGGCCAAATCAACATTTTTTTACATTCATCTAAATAACGTTCCAACAAATCCTTGCGAAGATAAAGCAGATTTCCATGTGCTCGCTCCGTACGGAATTCACGAAAGATGCTTGCTCGTTTTCCATGCTTGTCAAAAAGGTCAATCTCTCTATTTCTGTTTTCAAGACTTAATTTTTGGCATATTGACGGGGAAACTGTTGCAAACCCGCTATATTGATTGAAACGGCTGTGATGGCTCTCCCAGCTATATGAGCATGATGGCAATTCAACCTGAATGCCGGGTATGCGGTCATACGTGGTGACCTGCTTTGACCCAACATGTGCCTCATGATTTGTCGGCCTATCGCCACCAAGTTCCGCTAGATTAAGGCGATTTTCTACAGTCACATGACTATTAGAACTTTCCAAAGCTCTCCCAAGTACTGCTGCTATTTCTCTAAACCTCCCCCCATTACTATCAGCTTTACTCAGCTCATTTAAAAGCCCGTCCAATTCGTTATCAGGAATCAAACGGTAAAACTCCTTCCAGCCATCTTTGATGCGAATGGAATGGTAATTTGTCACATATTCTGAGCAAGATTCCTCAATAATCGGTTGTGCTATTCCTTTCCTAGACCATAAGTCTGTACAGCAATGCTCTGACCACGGTATTTCGCCTGCGTATGCATAATAATTGCTTGGCGAATTAGGTATCGCATGGTTCCCCGGATATTCCTTATCATTATAGCGTTTGATAAATTCGTCTACATCGTCACGCGACAAAAAGAGGCCGCGTAAGAAACTAAAAACTTCCCTACGATCATTTGGGTTTTCTTGCTGAACAAAGCCATCCAACAACACCCAAGGGCCATCCTGACCTTGTATTTCTGGGAATTGAAGAAGGCTCGAATAATCAGGAGTACCACCATGAACAAGCCAACGTGCGGGCTGCATACGTGCCGCACGAAAGACGTACGGCAAGGATGGCATCCAAGACGGGGGAGCTTCTGGAAAACTCGGATCAATATCGCAATCACTTACCCTTTCTTTAGCACGATAATCAGACAACAAACCATGAGCCTGTCTTAGACCAAACATTTCAAAGTATGCGACCCACGAATACTTCTTTCCATATCGGTCCGTTTTATTGCCATCAGGTTGTCGGCTGTGACCTGAGTATCGAGTAATATTGGAATCAACGGTTTTAAACCTTGTTTCCTTGAACCCCAGATTTCCGATACGCCATTCAATCTGTCGTCGCACAGAAGCATATTCTTCATGGTCATCGTCATAGTTTCGACGGTCAGAAATTAGTCTCCCAATTGTGTAATTGCCAAAGTCCATTCTGATTGCTGAATGACCATCCACAACGTCGGCATCTTGAATAGAGGAGCTTGCGGGAAACAACGAGGGGATCTCCGAGAATGGTGGCTTAAGATATCGTATGTATCGTGTTGCAATACACCCAGGAGAACTTTTCCGGGCCAGAGAAATGATATCTAAAGCATATCCTTTCATAAGGGAGTGATGCGTAGCGTACGGTGCGCCCGAAACAAACATTTGCTTGACCAAGGTTTTAGCAAAATCCTTTAAGGATTTTTTGAAGCCCCCTTTATCCGGCCCAGCCCACATAGACAAACCCACGCCATAAGAGGCCGCCAACATACGCTCAGAAACGTATGGGTCATTAAACGCAAGTGTTCGTTCTGTATGCTCAAATAATTGCTGTGGATGGAGTTCACCAATAAAGACAAGGGCGCGCGTCGAACGATCCCGCAGATAGCGATCTGTCGTCGTCAATAACAAGGATGCAAGTATGATTGCATTCGATGCAGTCTCTTTTTTCATCTGAGTATTGTCGGGAATTTCCACCCAGCGCAGAAATTTTTCAACACTCATTTCTTCCGCGCCTTCCCTAAGGTACTCAGTCCAATATAAATCCCTTTCAACCATTGAAAATGAAGCTAAATATTCAAAAAGGTTGTGTGCCGATAATGGATGCTTTGGCTTGCTCGCAATCCCGAAAATCACGTCCAAGGTCTGGCGACCAACGTAATTATTATGCCGATGTAAATAATGGTTAATCAGGTCAATCGTGGCTTTTGAGAATGAGGATGGCGACCGCCAAAAAAGCCCACCAATAAATGGCCTAAAATATTCGCTGCGACTTCGTCTGTTTTTAGGGAGATAAAAATATAGTTCCCTTTCATTTTCAGGCAGCTTTCGTTTTACGGCCTCTGGGAATTCAACAATGAGAGCTTCGGCCCATCCCGGTAGTTGGTATTCATCCCGCATGTACTTTTGATTGGTGAAAATGTGCCCAAGAGGCTTATTTGAATAGAATGCTCTTCGTATCTCGGCAACATTTTTGCATCCCCGAATTTCATCAAGTAAGTGACGTGCTATCAAGTGATCTCCAAATCGTTCATACGGCAATCGAACCACAGGATATGAGCCGCCTTCTTCTTCACTTCTCCATTGAACTGTTTCTGTTAACAAACCGCTGACAATTAAATGCCTTAATATTCTTCGGGCAACGGCTTTTGTCTTAACCGTGTGATGAGAGGTAATAACCTTTATGCATTCATCCTCCGTTATGTAATCACGTAGATTTCTAGCCATCAGAGGCGCAATGCCATCAAAGGCAGAATCTGAAACTTGACGAGCACCTTTCAACAGCCACCAACAAAACATTCGCGACAACCCAAGCTCATCCTCAACTTCTTTGCCGACCTTCTTGATAAATTGCTCTAACACAGTGGTCATGGATTTTTGACCAGAGGCAATACCCGTAATACCTCTCTTTTTTTGCGCAGTGCTTAATCCACTAAAACCTTGGCACAGGAGCTTTAGGGTTAAAGGCCTTGAGAATTCATCGGCGAGTAGGGGAACTTCAGGTAATGGCAGGTTATAGAATCTAAAAAATTCGGTTTGAGCATCAAGTTCTTGGCCTTCAAAGCCGCGGTGATAAAGATTAATGACTTGTCTTCGTAATATGGGGGGAATCATCAGCTCATCAAAAGGCTGCCGACAGCTTAAAACCAATCCTACGTTTTGATATTTACGAACAGCCCTTATTAATTCTCGAAGGTAACGCTTCCATTGTTCTCGATCAGCCTCATTAATTCCATCAATCAACAGAAGTGCGCGCTCGCCTGTTTTTTTAGCAAGATCTGAGAGGCCCTTTAACAAGCCATCGAGACTACTTGCTAATCCTGTAAATTTACAAAGTGAGGTGCCGGGATTTGATGTGGCAATAAAGTCCTTAGCGAGCACAACTAAAGCAGGCTTCTTAGCGTCAATTCGTTTCTTTGCAACATCACAAAGAAAATGTGTTTTACCCGTACCCCAATCTCCCAATAGAAAAGCGATATTATCATTTAAAAGTCTGCATACGCGGGATTTGAGAAAATTATCTATCTGCCGCAGCTCGTAGAGAAACGACTGGAACTCTCGGGTCTTATTTTCTAGAACAACCAATGTATTGTCAGGTGTATAACTACTTGAATCAGCTTCTCCTCGCTCACTTGAGACCCTCTTATGTGCCTCAATATCAGCAACAGCAGAAGCCTCTAGTTTTGTTATTTTTCTCTCACATACCTTGATCGCTTTATGCGCTTGGGCAAGAATTGGTATTGTTTTGCCCGGCTCGTGATCAGCAAGAGATTTAACAAGCTTTATGACTAAATCTGGGTTCGACTTTGTTCGCTTAAATGCCTTTTCCGAAGCGCCCTTGATTTTCCCCCAACTTTCAACAAGCTCCTTTAATTTCTCATCTAGCACTCCTGAAACCTCAGCCCCGGCACAAAGGCCTGAGATAGCCGCAGACAGGTCATCTACATGCAGATTAGGGGCTCCTGCCTCTGCCCCCGGTGTATAGCGAGCACCAGCAGATACAATCGTTTTATTTGCAATACGTTTTAAGTCTCTTAAATCCATATCTATGGCATCCTACGCAAATCAATCCATTTTGGGAAATAGCCGATCAATAATGTTCGCGCAAATTTCTAAGTCCAAAATAATGTTACCCGGAGGCTGAAGCATTGAAGAGCCATGCGCAAGATGATTGCGAATTTTAGGAAGACTGCTACATAGGATTTCGCAATACTCTGTTGCGGTTGGATCAAATGGTTCAGGTGTTTTACCAAAGGGCCACTCCTCCATCCATTCACGTCGCCGTTCGGCATTATGGACAATATGGGGAAAGTCACCATCTTGTATCCACTTCCGTTCAACTGCTTGTTTTAAGAACCAACTTAATCCCGGACGCCCGTTCAGTGTTATCCCTTCAATTTTAAATTTCTCTCGTAATGCCAATTCTAAAGTCGCATGAGACTGAAGCATCGCAGGCATACCAAAATCATATACAAACCATGCATAAAGAAGAAGATTACGCGCCTTATTGAATGCTGCGATTACACACTTAGGGGCATTACCATTAAGGCAAATAGGTGCAATGGCATCATGAAGGTCTTTGAGCTCAATCGGGCGCATTCCACCATTTTTATGATCAAGCCTTTGAAAGCTTGCTTGTCTAGGGTCGGGCTGTCCAATTTCATCCAATGCCTTGAAACCAACCATAAACTAACCGCCTTTCGCGATTGACATGATCTCTTTATAAACTTTCAATAATTTCAGAACCCACTTAGGGAAGTATTTGCCAAGCAAATCTTCAATGCTGCCAACACCTGTGAGAATATCATCAATGGCTTCGTCATTTAGGTCTGAGTAACTTTGAGCGATAATCTCTTCAGGTGGCTCACCACTAATGACAAATGAAACTCTTGACCGCCTTTCAGAATTTGGCTCCCTCACCAAGAAATCACAATGCGTTGCAATTGCATCAAGTTCTCTTCGCAACATCTCTGAAATCTTTTGTCCATGTTCTCCCATATCTTCATCGGCAATAAATTTACTGACTGCTTTGGGAACACTTTGAACAGTTTGAACATCGACCAGACTGGATATTACGGAATCAGCAAGACTGAGGCTGCTCTCAGCATATTCAAGATCATAGTACGCTTTTTGATTTTGCTTATGATTAAGTAACTTCATTGAGCTCTTGAAAAAATGTCTCCAAGTGACAGCCCATTCTCCATCTCCATCTTCTCCATGATCATGCCCATGGATAGTTTCACCATCTCCTCCATTGCTGGGTTCTTGTTCTAATTTACCCGCTGTTCCCATTTTCGACCTCCTCACCGTTAACTATAAAGGGTATGGTTTATTGTTATCACCACCTTCAAGATCGTGCAAACAATCCCTTAATGAGGGTGGTGCCTACTTAAGCCTAGCATCTGGATCAATACTCCTCAGCCAGCATAACCATCAGGACGCGGGTGGTTTGCTCTGGATCGCTGGCATCTTCTGAGCCATATACCATCGTTCCATCGTAATAATCTATTATCCAAAAGAGTATTTCTTGAGGAGTTCGTTTTCGACCTCTTTAATCTAGGTCATTCAGGAATATCATTTGCCTTCATAAATTTGAGCAACTCTTCTTCGCTAGGCAGTTTAAAGCCGAGCGGTTCAAAAAGTTTGGCCCGCGCCCAAGCTTCACGAAGCGTGAGGTCGGTGTCTTTTGCGTTGTGCATAAGTTCAAAACAAGAAAGAATTGTATCATCACCACTAAAGTAGAAAGGTTTTAAAATACAGACATCGTCAACCGAAGTAGCCGGGAGACTCTTTAATGTATTTGCATCAACGTCTGGCAGACTAAGCCCAAGTGTTTCAAATATTTTTAATCTTTGAAACACGTCATAAACTGTAGCCTTGATTTCAACAGAGGCCTTAAGGATGTGGTGAGGTGTCCCCTTATCCGTGAGCCAATCATCATCATCCAAATTGAACGTCTTGGATAGGAGAAAGAGGCTATCTTGCCAAGCCTTTTCATTTTCTTTGATTTCGTTTTTAGAAAGGGGCGGCAGGGTGAAGCCAAAGGTGGAGAACCGTTCAAAATGCTTGTACGTTTTCCACAAGGACCAATCAACTTTTCGGCTGGCTCGTAAAAGATGACTAGCAGAAACTGGTCCCGTAAGTTGAGGTTCATCTAAATCGAAATCATGGGCAAAAAGCTCCACTTCATTTTGAGCTAAGCACTGAAGTGCGGCAATGGTGTCCTCTTGAATGTTAGGCATCTGAAACCAATCAGGTTTTGTATTTTTCAAGTGGTCCCAAGCCTTCACGACGTCACCCAAGCTGATTTGGTATAACTTTAGAATCGAAAATTCTTTATTGTTAAAAAAACAACCGATTAAAGGGCCAATATAAATAATTTCAGACGTTTGATCTTTTATGAGGGGATATTTTGCTAAGCCATGCTGTGATTCAAGTTCATTCTCTTGGAAACGTTCTGAGATTTCTTCTTGAGTATTGCCTGTGATGTCTAAGTCAAAAGCTTTTTTTAGCCTCGCGCGATGCCATGGAGTCGTCTCGACCCATGCTGTTATAAAGTCATCATTATTCATGTAATCACTAATGTTTTCCATAAGGGCTAAATCTTGAAACAATACACCCCATTTCTTTAGGTTATAAACATTTGAAACATGAAAATCTTTACCAGAAATATCGATTGAAACGTCAACGTCATCTTTTTCATTTTCCAGCCAATGGTTCATGGCGAGGGGGAAGCGTTTTGCGGCGGCCCAACAAACTTTAAGGCTTTGCAAGGGGGTGTCCAGCAATACACGCCACCCATGTTGTAAGATTTCATGTGCAATCCACGTATCATCCTTTTTCAAGATTTTCTTTCGATCAATACTTAGGACCGGGTAACGCCGACCACGCAAATTCACCAACAGGCAATCATGTTTGTTTCCTGTTGTAATTCCATCGGCCAAATATAGACCTTTTTTCCAGGAATTCTTATGGTTTGCCCAATATATATCGGGGTTATCCGTAGCAATTGTAGCTCCTTTATAGTTCAGTACGTTTGATTCCCAAGTCTGTGAAACACCCTGTATTTTGTCATCAACAGATGTGGCAAATTCGGCGATCATCAACCATTTATTCAGGGCCTTTATGACAGAAATGTCTTCCCCTTTTTTCCAAGTTGTTTTACTCAAATTGAGGTGTAGCTTTGTTCCGGTTTGCCCCCCACGCAGAGGCCCCGCATTGGGGCGAAGGTGGAACAGGCTGCCGGAACCCGCGATGGAAACATTCAGCGTGTCGTCCTTGTCATAGGGGTCTTTAAGTCCCATCCGACAGGTTTGCAGTTTGATTTCTTCGGCCAACATAAAATAGCTAAAAACACCGATGCCGAATTGGCTGTTGGGGTAATGACCGATGCCAAGGTCACGCCATCGATTGGCTTCATAGACATATTCTTCGGTATTGGCGAAACGGCGTCCGGCCTTGGCAAAACATTTTCGCAATTCGCTTTCGCTCATGCCAATACCATTGTCTAAACATTCTATATAGTGACCGTTTTCATCTCGGTCTTGAATGAATTCAATCTTACCTTCCCAATCGAAATGATCTTTTATCGCTTGTTTTTCTTCAAGAGTTGCCATGTCCCCGGCCGGGATCATATCCTTATCTTTTCCCGGGCGGCGCCCCTTGGCTGAGGCTTCCCAACCTTTTTCGCCGTTTTCAACTTTTTCGACGTACAAGTGAGCAAGCAAGCGGATTTCTTTCAGTCGGCAGGCATCAAGGGCGTTTTGATACATTTCACGGAAGGCTAGATTGGGGTCGCCGTATAGTTGTTCCCCCATAAGCAATTCGCGCACCTCATCTTGGGCAAGGGTGAAGCGTAAATGTGGGCGTCTATAAAGCGGCTGGTTTTTTTCATCCGTTTTTGGTTGCAAGCCTTTGTTATGAAAATGCGGAATTTTCTCAAGGTCTTTTGCTGGACTGTCGGGATCCATCAAGGCCCGTTCTAATATTTGACTGAGCTCGATCAAACCGTCAGGCCCCGTCACACGCTGCTCTAGGGCTGAATCGATGGCAGGATGATTACAAGTCAAAAGCAGATCGTAATTGCTTTCTTTTATTTGGACCCACTTCGCTTCTTTCGTAGCCCTTACGACATCACCCGGGTCAATTGATTGGCTCAATCCAATATGATCGACCAAAACCTCGTTCAAACTCAGGGGATCGAGAGCCAGACGACCCGAAAAAGACAGAATATAGGCGAGGCTATGCAGTCGTGTGGGACCATCCTTGGACAATGCAATATTTACGGGAAAACCGTCCTGAGAAACGAAGTCTTCGCAGGGTGAATCCGGAAAACTAGCTATTCTATCCTTATGTTTTAGACAGCTTGGATGGTCCTTGAAAATTTCATTGTCGCTGTCTATTTGGAGCAAAAGGGCCTTGGTTTCATTGCGCCATTCTTTTGGGAGAAGCGAGGAAGGTCCTTCTAATGTCCAGTTTTGGGGGCTCGCAAGTAAGGCATGATGCCATAACCACCAAGCGACAGCATGCATGTCATCTGAATGATCGAGGCCATGTAGGCGGGAAAGTTTGCGAACGAGTTGTGGTCGGCGTTCTAGGTAAGTTTGGTAAATACGTCGAGCCGCATTAGGGGTTGAATAAATATTGGTGTCGGTGATCATCGCGTCATCAAGGCCAGCCTGTTCAGCAAGCATCAGCGCCGTCTGCCGCCATATGGGGGCTATAAGTAATAATGCGGCTTCTTGGGCACTCCATTCCAAAGACGTTTTTTCTGTGAGGTTTCCAACATGTTCAAGGGTGCGTTCCGCCCACATTTCATCACGCCATACATTGACATGATTTTCATCGATTGAAGATACTTTGGCGAAGGAAAGCTCAGCCCATCGCGCCAAATTGTATTTTAAGTTCTCGTCACAGTCGCTAGGCCACAGAGGACTATCCCATACAAGCTGTGCCCAAGGGCCGTCAAAAATAGGGGCTGTGTTAGCAGATTTTTTTATAGCCTCGCGTTCATTATCGAAATCCACCAGCCAAGTAATTTGGGTGCGAAAATCGATTGAAAGAAAAGGTAAATTTTTGTTTTTAACTTCTTCTTCTTTTTTGCGCAGATGGGCTATGACGCGTTTGTCTCGACAGATAGGAATGAATAAAATCCATTGTGAAATCTTTTTGTTACCGAGTAATTTGGCAATTTCCTTCTTATTTTTATCAAGCTTGCCAATGTCACGGGTTACTTTGTCGCGTACGGCTTCGTAGTGGGCTTGGCCTTCTGTATGGTCAGAGGCATAAAGTTGGTAAATTAGGCCCTTATCAAGAACAATGAGATCAACCCCGCCGTCACCTTCGGTTTCACTTGGAATGCGCTGGACATTATGGGGGCCATGGCGTTTTTGCAAAAGTTGTATCGCAAACTTTTCCCAAGGATTTACATTTGGATTGTCTAAATCAATCGTTACTTCAGCGCACATGCCCATGGTGTTCCTGTATCATTTCAATAAAACAATTACGAGAAACCTTAGTCTAATTAACTAAGCTATTACAAGTTGTTCAAAGCAAAGGCATTAGAATTATGTGTCAATGTAGAATCTCTCACTCAATACTCCTCCGCCAACATAACCGTCAGCACTCGCGTGGTCTGTTCCGGGTCGCTGGCGTCTTCTGAGCCATACGTCATCGTTTCATCGTAATAATCGAATTTCCAAAATATATTTTTGTCGTTGTGTTCGAAAGCCCCGAAGTCGTGTTCGCAGTGTGGGTCGTTGTCGGGGGTGAAGTCATCGAAGGTTTTGACCTTGTTTATGACTTCTTGAACGTTTGGAATACCGAGGGTTTGAATGCCTGTGGTGAGCATGACGCGACCGCCTATGAAGGTGGCTCTGAAAGTATCGTTGAGGGTACGGATACGGATTGTTTTTTCGGCTTCCGGGTTTTCATTTGGAAGGTTAGCGGGGGTGTTCATGGGAATGGGGGTTAGAAAAACGAAGACTAAATGGACGTTGCAAAAAACACCGTACAAAGTCTGGAAGGTGTTCAGATTTAAAAGCTGCTTAAACCCTGAAAACTTTTCCGCGTGCGTAATTCATGTTGTACACTCAGGAACCGCTAACTCTTGAACCTATGAACAGCCCGCACCTTGCCATGACCGATACAGATAAAGTTGAGCAACTGCCGAAGCAAAACGACATCATGCGCGAGATGGCGCAGGATATGAATGTGGCTTTGTATCGTCGATATGGTCGGGCGGCGGCGGCGAAAGTTTTGGGGATGTCTGGTGAAGAGCTAGATGGTCTGCGCGAAGGTGGGCAAATCGGATACCTTGATCTCAGTGATGACCAAATCAGCTTCTTCGGCTGTCAGTTGCTTGAATTTCTTTTGGAGTGCATCGTTCCGCGCGGAACGGAAGAACGGCCTCAGTCGGCCCCTGTGTCCAGCAAGCCCTCAAACGATATTAAATCCGATATGTTCTCCGTTGATGAAGCGATTATCAAGCTCGGGATCGGCAAGACTAAATTTTATGAATTATTGAAAACAAAACAGATCAAACCTGTTAAAATTGGCAGGCGCACCTTGATTAAGCGTACAGAGCTTCAAGACTTTATCGACAAACAAATCGGCTAAGTTCGCGGGTGTTCGCAAAAGACTAGAGCTAAAAGGTTTATGGGTAGATTTATGGGTAGGAAATGACGTAAAAACCTTAAAGTCCTTATTTATACGTTATTTCAATAAGTTATGGTTCACCTCAGCTCCACCATGAGTCCTGCCGGGCCCACCATTCGCGAACAAAACTGGACACATCATTGGTATCTGGGTTTTACACGTTTGAGATGGCAGCCGCCAAGATGGCTTTTTAGGAAGACATAAGAATGAGCCGCAAACGATATGCTCCAGATTGCGGCGATGTTGCGGGCTGAAGGTTGGCATGTAAATGCTAAACGGGTCCAGCGCATCTGACGACATCATCACAACACGATCCGCCCCATAGTGCAGTTGGGCTATAAACCCCGCGCCAGACTCTCTCATAGGCGTTGGATCACCCGGTGGGGGCAGATCAGCGGCTTTCTTAAATAAGATTAGTTAGCCGTCGTCTGCGTTGACTTCATATCAATATTGGCAAGCAATTCATCCAGTGACGGAATTTTTTGTATGATCACGCCATACCAGCCAAGACCATCATATTCTTCGTAGCCCAGCGTTTTTGCGAATGCGACCAGTTCATTATTATTTGTGGTGTAAGAACCTTGTTGGAGATTGTTCGTTTCTAAGGGGAAGCTTTCGTAGACACCGACACCATCAGAAGATGCAATTACGCGAAAATTATGATCAAGCAAAAGGGCCCGCGTCCGTTCCCATTCTTTGGCCGTAAAGTTTGGCTCGTCCTGAACAATGCTTCGAGATTGTTCACCCCAAGCGAACATCACGCCTAACGCCCCTAAAATTTCACCGTGAATTTCACCACCTTGGCGGACAGCCGTTGCATAAACGGCGACAGGTTCATCGTTGTGAATGGGCGATGTATGTATATCATCGACAGAATAATCATCCCCATCTTTGGTTTGCATCGCATCTTTAAACCATTTGCTGTTTGATACGTTGCCCCCCTTTGTCTTGGGGAATAAGTCGGGTTCCGATACGGCGACAACATTGCCATCTGGGTCGGCCAAAACTAAGTTTAGATACACGGTGTAAAACCGATTGATCACGCCCAAGCGATGCCCTGCGTGTTCGATATTTTCAGGCGACTTATCTGCCAAGCATTCCCAAAATGCAGGGTCCGTTGCCCACCACCTTACATCGGCAGTCCGTTCAAAAAGATTACGAACAATCAGCTGGACTAAGGTTTGCGACATATCAATCAAACGGGGGGCTTCAAGCTCACTGACCAGGTTATCGCTGACCTCTAAACCTTGTTGAATACGACGAATGACGACATCTCGAAATTCGATTGAGTTATCACCGGCTTCAAGGGCCAAATTTTTGACCTCCGAGGCAACGACGGCAAATCCTTTGCCTTGCTCACCAGCACGAGCCGCCTCAATCGTTGCATTTAGGGCCAGCATTTTTGTCTGTTTTGCAATGTCATCAGAGTTTTTAGCAAACACCTGAATTTCGTCTCGGATCGTATTCATGATGTGTTTCATACGGCGTGGCATGTGGTGACGTCCCCTAAAAGCTAAGGCGGCCCCAAGAATTGGAGGTTCATAAAACCGCAGTTTTCAATTTTACGGGGATAATTGCCTAAATTTTATACAAAATCAAGTAAATGACTCTTGTTGATGTAATTTTAGGCAATTAGAGGGCGTGGGGCTGCACAAAAACGGACCTGATACCCTAAAAGGGGCTCACGGCGATTGAACTGTGTGTTTCGGCAATCTCTCTGATGCACTTCATTTTGGATTTAATATTTCGTTGATTTTGCGCATCATTTGCTCAGGCGAGTAAGGTTTTGGCATGAATGAAGTTACCCCCATCATCTTTGCCTCAACGGCAGATTCGACGAGTCCTCTTCCCGTGATCATTAGGAACGGGGTCGTAATGCCCTCATCGCGCATTTGTTCTAATAGCTCAAGTCCTGTTGCAATCGGCATATTCCAGTCAGAAATGACAAGATCGAAATCTCTCTCTGATTTTTCAATTTCTTGCCAAGCCGAAAGTCCATCCGTGGCAAACGTGACATTAACGATTTTCATTTTGGTGAGGACGAGTTTAATAAGGTTTCGCCCCAATGGATCGTCTTCGGCAACCAGAACGCGCGCATTTTTACCGCTACCTTTATCCTTTTTTGATACACCAAGCATGTTCGAAGCTCCTTTTCTTTGTGCTCTGGGTCCCTATTTGAACAACACCAAATGGCTGCCGCCCTAAGTGGTCTTCCCTTCAACAAGTGGAAGGTTAATCATAAATATTGCGCCCTCACCGAGGGTGCTCGAAACGTCTATAAATCCTCCCGCCCCCTTTACAATGCCGTAGGCTACAGATAACCCAAGCCCAGTCCCCTCACCGGGTTCCTTTGTGGTGAAAAAGGGGTCAAATAGACGTTTTAAGACATCCTTTTCGATGCCTGTTCCGGTGTCGCTCACAAAAACTTGGGCGTAACGTCCGGGCTTTGCCCCGATATGTTCGGCGACCTGATCGTCGTTTAAGTCCACGACCTTAGAACCAAGGGTCAATGTCCCGCCATCGGGCATAGCATCACGGCTATTGATGCACAGATTGAGCACGACCTGGGCCAACTGGCTTGGGTCTGCCTCGACGACAGCTGGTTGATCAGAAATATCTTTTTCCAAAAGGTGGTTTTTGTTGAGTGCCGGTGTCAAAAATGAGCTTGTATCGTGAAGGACTTCAGAGACATCAAACACTATTTTAGTCGGGCACATCTCATTGTTGCGGCTAAAGGCAAGTAAGTCATTTGTCAGCTTTGAGGCCCTGTCTGATGCCGTCTTGACCTCATTGAGACATAACTGAACGGTATCCATGTCATTGAGGTCCATCAACGCCATTTCGGTGAAACCAGCAACACCGACAAGGACGTTTCTGAATTCATGGGCAATGCCAGCCGATAATTTGCCCACCGCATCCATTTTTTGAGATTGCCTGAGGCCGTCTTCAGCGTGCCTACGCTTGGTGACATCACTGATGGATCCAGCCATGCAACACACCCAACCGTTGTCATCCCGAAGCGCCACCCCCCTTTCAAGCAACCAGATATAGTTCCCAGATTTATTTCGGGCGCGATATTCGCATGCGTAAATTTCCGATCTACCCTTTATATAATTGAATAATAGATAGCGTCGTTTTTCCACGTCGTCCGGATGAACGAGATCTTTCCATTCACTGATGGTAAAATCATGTTCCCGTTCTTCATGCCCTAGGATTTGCAAAAAGTGGGATGAAACCACAAGAGCATCACTACCTATATCCCATTCCCAAATACCATCTCTAACCCCATTTATGACAAGCGCATACCGCGCTTCGCTTTTTTTGAGCGACGCTTCGCGTTCCTGCACGGCAAGGGTCAGTTGATTGATACTTGCCGAAATGGTTTGGAGCTCATCACCCGTCGAAATCCGCTCCGACAGCGAATAATCCTGTTGTTCAATCTTGCGGATCTGCCCCATCAGGGAAGCCAGGGGCAACGCCAAATTGCTTTGTATGAGATGGCGCATCAACAACAGGGTGACGGTCGCCACCACCAATAGCATAAGGAAGAAGACCAAACGGTTCTCGTTCAGAATGGTGTTGAGTTTGGCCTTGTCCAGCCTGGCGACAAAATAAACCTGGCCGTCTGCGCCATCGCGTTTCATGGCGGCAAAGAATTCGTGGTCGTTTTGAATGATATTCAACACGCTAACGTCAAGGTTCTGCGTCAAGAACTCGGCATGGTCTGAAAATGATGCGTCGTACGATTGTATGAGGTTGATGTCTAGGTTATAGGACAATTTCTCGAAATACGCTTGATCAAGATGCTTCGTGATCTCGATATAGGCGATGGGCCGTTCAGTATTATCATCGAAAACTTGCAGATTCGACTCGATTATGACGTCATTGCCCTGTCGGTGATAAACGATCCATGCCTTGTCAGGCTGCAGACTTTCATCCTCATTGCTGTCGTGATGCGCCTTTATAAACGATTGCGGGACAAGTTCCACCTGAACATAGTCGTTGTCATGTTCATCACGGCTATAGAGTTTCTGCACGCCGCCGTCAAAAGAAAGGACGTAGAGGCGGTAACCGCTGGTGTCTTTGCTCACAAATGCGATCAATTCTCTATTTTGATCGTATAGGGCGATGTCGTTGTTGTTCGACAGCTTAACCTGGTTGAGCAACTTCAAGGCGATGGTTTTTTTCTCTTCGTCGATCAGATAGGTGTTGTAGTTGCTTTTGTCCTGATAATTGTTGATCAGGTCGATCGAGGCCCGTATGGTTTTGTCGGACTTGATAAAAACGATGCCGTCAAGCAGTTGGCTTTCGATTGTGTTCAGATTGAAGGCGAGACGTTTATAGCCATGGAGCATGCGCTGCTGGGCGTTGTCCAAAAAGTTCTTTTGTAAAAAGCCGTCGAAATAGCTTGCCAGCGCCACCAGCGTCAAAATAACCACGGATGTGATGACGAGCGACAGTTTGGTTGTCAGGCTAGCGTTGATTTTCGCGATCTTCATTGGCATTTACCCGTGGGGCCTCACCATGGTCTTTCATGGCGGGGCGTTTAAGACGGAGGTTAGAAAATGGGGCTTACGTCTTCTACATTTGCCTTTGTAACCAGTTTAATCGGAATAAAAATGTGTTTGGGGACGGGGTCCTTGGCGAGTATCTTCAAGGCGATCTCAACCGTCTTTTCGCCCCCCAATGGAAACAGGACCGAGCCGGTTTGGGTGCCCTTGCGGATGGCGTCACGGGCCTCGCTGACATAATCGCAACCCACCATGATGATCGAGCCGGGGTCTATGCCATGGCGGTTGAGAACCGCCCGCACGCCACTCAACATGCTGTCGCTTTCCGAAAAAATAGCGTCGACCTTAATGCCCGCAGCAATCAGTTTTTCCATTTCGATCAACGCATCCTTGCGCAGGTAATTGCCTGTCCGCTTGATCACCTTGATGCCTTTGTGCTTTCTGATCTCGTCAATAAAGCCCCGGCTGCGCAATTGGGTTACGTCGGCGGTCTGAATGCCTTCGAACAACAACGCGACGCCTTTTCCATTGAGCCGCTTGGCGATGTATGCGCCCCCGATGGATCCGATCCTGATGTTGTCTGAATTGATGAATGTCGTGTAGTCGGTGCCGTTAATACCCCGATCAAGGATGATCACCGCGATACCCGCCTTGTGGGCTTTGGAAATGACGGGGACGACCGCGTTTTCATCGCTGGTGCCGACCACCAATACATCGACCTTCTGACTGATGAAGCCCTCAATCTGACGGATCATGAGCGACGTCTGACCCTGCGCATCCGAATAAATGAACGAAAGTTGCGGGTGTTTCGCAACGGCGTCGCGCACCTCGAACACCTGGGCCTTGCGAAAGTCGTTTTTCATGGTGTCTTGGGCGAAGGCAATCACCGCTGTGTTTTCATTTGCCAAAGCCGGAACGCCGGGAAGAAACAGGGCCGTGATGAGAACAAAAAGTTTGAATCCATTCATGGTCAATTCTCTCTATTTATAGAAATTAGATATTGTACAGAAAATCTGCAAAAGATCAAAGAGAGGAGTCTTCTTAGATATAGGAAATATTATTCAACGATATTTTTTCAATACGAAATATCAGACCCTGAATTGTACATTTGTCATGACGCTTGTGATAATTGCAATTCTTTAGATTGAAGCACTTATATTTAGAACGGAGTTTGTTAGCTGCTTTATACTCACGAAGCATTATGTTTTTAAATGAGAGTTGAACACCATTACTACATCCAACGTTTTCCATATCAAAGCCTTAATTAATTAAATGTTTTTAAAGCATAACGGCAAACCTAATAATTACTCTAGTGTAGAGTGTGGGGATGATAAGAATATCGCATTCACAACGAAGCCATATGATTCATGATGTCTACTTCTGTGATCTGTAAAGTCCGTGGCAACGCGGTTCCAATGAGAACACCAACCGATTGCTCAGGCAATACTTTCCCAAAGGCACCGACCTGTCCGTGCATTCGCAAGCTCATCTAAACAAGGTCGCTCGGCAGCTAAACGAAAGACCTAGAAAGACATTGGAATTTGAAATGCCAGCAGATAGATTTAATGCGTGTGTTGCATTGACTGGTTGAGGTCACCACCCTGAGCAGACATGTGTGATTATAATATTTGGCTTTAATAAGAAAAAATAACAAGTGACAGCTTTAGTCAAAGGTCATGCAGACAAACACTTCATTTGACGTGAATATCGTTTTTAACATCCTCAACACCGGAGATGTGGCGGGCAATCTTGCTGGCTTTTGTTTTCAGCGTTTGTGAATCGACAAAACCACTTAATTGAACAACCTTTTTAAATGTTGTCACGTTCACTTGCATTGCTTTTAACGACAGGTCATCGAACAGAGCTGCTTTGACTTTGGTCGTGATTGCGGAATCGTCAAGATACTGCCCCGGTGTCTCCTGTCCGGAAGTAGCCGCACAGCCTGCGAGGGAAGTGGATAGTAAAAATGCAGTAAAAATGCCTCGTGCTAAAATTGAAGTTTTCATGTCTTTAAATATCCTCAAATGAGCTGCTGAAATGGCGGAATGGTGTCTTCATCGGGGGAGGCTAGCCGAATTATTAGGCCTCTAACACAGCTTCAATGACAAAGCCGTCTGCTTTGGGGTATTTGCGATCACACTTTGCGATGGCGTCGGCTTCAGATTCTGCATCAAACTCGATGTAATGGGTGTCGGCCCATTCATCCCGGTACCTTTTGTGACTTTCCCCATCAAAGACCAGCGCACGAACCTGTTGATTATAAATTGTGATTTCAAACGTTTGCAACATACCCTCCTATAAACAAACAATACACCTAAGTTTTTCTTGATTAAATTTTATCATTTGTGCCGAACGGGCGTTGGTAGACAGATGTTAAGCCACCAGACCACTTGCTATGCTGATCGTTATCACAGATTTTAGAAGAACAAGCATACAGACCCCTGCGAAGGTGAAGAGGGCTTTTGGAAATAAGGTGTGCGATGTATTGAACATGTTAGCCTCCATTTCAGTCTTGAACTGTGAAAATCATATCTACCCCTACCCCTTTGATCAGTGATCAAAATCACACAAATGAGATTTTTTATATGTAAAGTCTGGACCTGATGGAGGTGGCGACAAGATAATGATAGACAGCGCAGCATTCAAGTTTAGGCTGTCTTTTGACGGCCCTTTGGTTCGTGTGCGTGACGGTAATCACTTCACCTTAGACCCACTTTTAGTTAACATTCATTAGCAGAGACACAAAGAAGTCGAGGCCCTGCTTATTTATTATTCATGGAGATAAAGTATGACCACGGCAGTTGAATGGGAACGCAATCATGCGGGTAATTTGAAAGCTATGGCAGAGGCTATGGCTGAAAACGACCCCTATTTGGCAGATGAAATTCTTAATAAAATTGTACCGTATCCCGAAGGGGAAAATGTCCATGTGGAATCCAGTACAGATAACACTCAAGCAGGTCGTTTAGTTGAAGTTTTTGACCCCGTTTCAAACCGTATAGATAATCCAAATGGCCCCGCAGTCATTGAAGGCAATGGAACCCGAAAATGGTTTCGGGCTGGTTTGAAACACAATGCATCAGGACCTGCGGTGATTAAATTAACGGGTGAAATCAAATATTATTACCTTGGTACACAGTGCAAAACGGCAGCGGAACTTGACGAAATAGTGGCGAAAGCTGAACGTCATTATGAAAACTCAACGCATATTCACAACGTTGCCGATTGATGCTTTTAGGACGATAAAACGTTTTTAAGTGACGTTTAATGAGCTCGATCTCATCACCCAACCCCAAGGCACCATCTAGCAATTTCTGCATGGCTGTCTGGGTCGGCTTAGAGTTGTTGTTCCAGAGCAGCAGAACTGAAGGCGGTTTTGAGAATTGGGAGTGTTTGCACAGCCTGATCATAGGATAGACGAAAGCAATTTGTATTTTGCACAAGGTGATGCAGAGAATCGAGGATGCTTAATCCGCCGCTCTTGCGTGCAAAATTGCGCAGTATGATGTGTTTCAAAGCATCATTCATCGCAATAGGTTCGAGGCTTGGCGTGGCATCTCTTCGGCGATTAAGAATCACGAGGTTGGTTATTTCCCCAACGGGCCCATAAGGGACCTGCATCGACTTCAGCGTATTAATATACTGAAACCTTTCACTCGCCGGTCCACCGTGTTCAGCGATAAACGTTTTAAAGTCAGGGTCGCCCTTGGTCGGCAGAGGATGGCGCAGACGAGGCATTACCCCCAGCGCATGGGCAAAGCCAGTCTGTGGTTCAATCGGGACGACATCATCGCTTACAATGGGAACACCAGCCGCCAAAAGGCGGGTGGAAAGTGTACTTTTCCCGCCTTCGTAGTCGGACAATAAAAGAGTTACACCCGTCGGAAAAACAGCAGCTGCGCAATGAAGAAAAAGTAAATCCGATCGATCTTCCATATAGGCATTCACTAAATCAACAACAAAGTCACAAACCGCATCAACCGGATCGGTGTACGTTTTTGGTTCGTCAAGCCAGGGGGAGGTCCGAGTGTAGCCTGCCTTCGTGCGAAAGATCTGTATTACAGACGGTTCGGAAGACGTACTGGACTTGTGTGGCCAGTCCCGCAAAACGGTAGCGAATAAGGTAATAACATCCTCGCATCCGTTTACGGAAACTGGCCGAGACAAACCTGCGAACAAGATATCCATAATGAGAGCCGTTTCTAGTCATATCTGATTATGAAATATTCATTTTATACGCCACCAACAACTCCGGTGTTCCCTGTAGCGGTTGTCATAGCTCCGCCGCCAGCTGCATTGCCTGCTGAACTGCGTGCTCTATCAGCAGCATTATCTGCCGCGCTCCGAGATGCATCTGCTGCATCACGCTCGGCATGCGAAGCGCTGCCATAAGAGTCAGCACCGGAGGCTCCTGCGCTTGCTCCACCACCTGAACCGCCGCGGCTGTAGCTGTTACCGCCGGCGCCACTTCTGCCACCAGCACCACCGCTGCCACTACCACCACCAGCACCACCGCCGCCACCGCCACCACTTCCGCCACCTGAGGCTGAGGCGGTGCTCAGTTGCAACAATACCGGTGCGGCATACGCCATAACGGCACTAAGTCCCAACTTACGCAAAGCCGCGCGTCGACCCAGCTGTTGTTCATTAAGTTGTTCTGTAGAATCGTCGATTTCGTTGTTATGAGTATAGGCCATGATTTTTTCCTTCATCTTTCATTAGTCTTTAAAGGTGCACCGCGACATCAACTTCCTTCAAATACGCGGATCCATGTTCCATTGCTTATTTTGCAAAGTGTTCGCTGGTTTGAGCGGACACGGCCTTGGTAGTAATATGTGCTTTCATATCTGCGGCAGATGTTCCCATCCGCGTTTTTGTATGTCGTTTCTGGAGTCATTTTAACGGATATCTTTTTGTTTTCTGTGACCCACGTCACTGGTTGCCCATCTGGTTGGCTGTTGAGGGTTTTAAATAAAGTGCGAGTGAGATCAGCTTCTTCGTTCTTCCCCAGCACGGAAGATGCAAAACCAGCAGAAACAAGTGTTATGGTTTTTGGACGCCCTCTTTGAAACTCATCTGTACGTTTAACAAAATGTTTCAGGCTGGGCGCATAATAAAAGGTACGCGTTTGATGCTTAATGGATGAATTCACACGATATCTATAGCAACCAACGACAAACGTTTCGAACGTACCTGCCGGGACGGAAACGATTTGCGTGCCGTTCACTCGGCATTGCCAATCGGAATCAATTGTGAGGGGTTTGCGCCCGCCTTCGTTGTACGTGACTTCTTGCCGCGCATGAAAACGTTTGCTGATTTTTTCCGGGCTCAAAGGCCATAAATCCGTGGGAATAACATCCGTATCAAGAGAACTGCTTCGTTGTGAGGACTTCCATTCAAGGTCGGGAACGATAAAGTTTCTGTATTTTTGAACGTCAACACCATACTTATTTGTCCATACGACTCGCTCACCGTTCACCGCTTTCACTGTATCAATGCGGCCATCACTGAATTCAAATGTTTCTCCAACAACATATTTTGGGAGCGATGCAGGGGAAAGCGTTGGCCCAATGGTTGTCGGAACCTTGTTAATGTCAAAGTTTAGCGGGTTTTCAGAAATGAATTTTTCTAGAGAAGAAACGGCTTCTTCTAGAGCAGAAGTAGATTTTTCTAGAAGAGGAGTTGTTGATACACAAGCAGGCAAAGCCAACGCTAAAGTCAAAACAGAAAATTTACGCAAAGATATCATTGTCTACATCTCCGATTGTCAAAATAAGTGGCTGACTGCAATCGCAAATTGATCGTCGCGAACAAACAATCATCAAGTACAAGAAGTTTCTAAACTGCTTGATGAATGTAGTTTTTCATGATGTTAGATGGTTTTCAGTGACCCAAGTCACAGTGTCTTCGCGACCAGAAAAATCTTCAAGCAAGGCATAACCCCTGCCGTTATTTTAAAACCTCTCCTGAAATCATTTGCCCCACAGTGCAATTAAATACTGACTTCCGGTTTTGGTTAAAAGCAGCGGTTCCGGCTAGAGTCTGATAATGACTGCTTTTATACGCTAAGCAGTCCTTCTGCGGACAGATGCCTGCTTTTGGGGCGTTTAAAGGTTCACTCACTTTAAACCAGACAGAATCGGTAAAAATAAACCGTCAAACGCAAAAACGGCCAATGGCCTGATTTCTCAGGACATTGGCCGAATATTGCGACAGGTTAAGTTGTAAATATGACAAACTAAGCTGTGAAACGACAAACTAAGATGTATCCGACATCAAACAAGTGGCTTGATTAGATTGTCGGTATGGTTGGGGCGGTAGGATTCGAACCTACGCTCTTCGGCATCAAAAGCCGCTGCCTTACCGCTTGGCCACGCCCCATCAGTGGAGGGGAAAATAGGGGCAAACGTTTTAGATCGCAAGTACCGAATGATGCTTTTCTCAATTTTCATCAGAAGTCTTGATTTGCAGCCAGTTTTCAGAGATGGGACGATCCAACAATTGTGCTGTTTGCACCCACCATTTGGGATGTTTTTGCGCCAACTGCTGGTTTGCCTTAAGCGCTAAGGCTGGATTGGGGAATAAGCCAAAGCAGGTGGCTCCCGATCCGCTCATCCGCGCCAGCAGGCAATTGTCTTGGTCTTGAAGGGCTTTTAGCACATCGCCAATGGCCGGGGACAAGGTCATGGCGGGTTCGCAAAGGTCGTTGCTGCGTGCTTTTAACAGGTGCGCCAAGTCTTGGGCATCTTTCGGTGTTTCATAAAAGGGCGCCGGATTCGAAAAGTCCCCGGTGCGGGCCTTAAAAACATCGGGGGTCGATAAAGCCGTGTGCGGATTGACCAACACCACCCACACCTTAGGCAACGGCGGGGCTAAGGTCAGCTGTTCGCCAATGCCGCTCATATAGACAGTGCGGCCTTCTATACAGACAGGCACATCGGCCCCTAAGTCCAATGCCAATTGAGACATCTTGTCGTCGTCTAAATCATCGCGCCAGGACGTGAATAAAGTTTGCAACGCCAATCGAGCATCAGGCTCGTCGCCGATTTGGTCAGCGGCAAGCTTAAGGGCGTCATCGGGGAGTTGAAGCTGCCAAAGTTTGTTCAAGGCGCGCAAGGTGGCGGCCGCATCAGCGGACCCGCCGCCGATGCCAGATGCGACGGGTAGATTCTTTTCCAAGGTGATGTGGGCATGGGCGGCAATATCGAATCGGTCGGCCAACAGGGCGGCGGCTTTTAAAACTAGATTTTCGGGCCCAGACGGCACCTGATCCCCATAAGGCCCGGTTACCGATAGGCTAAGCCCCTGGCCGGGCGCGACGGTGACAGTATCGCCACAATCGGCAAAGGCGACCAGGGAATCTAACGTGTGATAACCATCTTCACGCCGCCCGGTGACGTGCAGGTAAAGGTTCAGCTTGGCCGGAGCGTGTTCTGTATAATGGGTCACTTGGGTTTAGGGGTCTCAGGTGCGTTGGTGGGTTGGTCTGTGGTCAGGCCATGTTTAAGCTTTTGGCGAACACTATCGACAATGTCGGATTTGGGATCTAAATCCAACGACCGCTGCCATTGAAACCTTGCTTCCCGAAATCGTCCAATCTGCCACAAGGCATCGCCAAGATGGTCGTTGATCAAAGGGTCGGCCGGGCGCAACATGGTTGCCCGTTCCAGCCTTTTGACGGCCTGTTTGAAATCGCCCATGCGGTACAAACCCCATCCTAAACTGTCGACGATATAGCCGTCACGGGGGCGCAATTCGACGGCCTTGCGGATCATTTGCAAAGCCTTCTTTAAATGCAGACCTTTATCAATCCATGAATAGCCCAAATAGTTCAGCACCATCGGTTGGTCGGGTTGCAAGGCTAAGGCTTGGATAAAATCGGCTTCGGCCTTGGGCCATTGTTTGGTCTGTTCATAACAAATGCCGCGCGCATAAAAGACGCCCCAATGGGTGGCTTGGGGTGTGGAGACGCGGGTTAAGGCTTCTGTGTAGACCGTGATCGCTTCGTTAAAACGTTCGTGGCTACGCAAAATATCGGCCAGTTCAATCAAGGGCCGTTCGCGGATCGGATGAGCGTCAGCCATGGCGCGTAGCAATTTAATGGCTGTGTCGGTTTGACCCAAACGATCATAGTTGTTGGCCATGTGACGTTGAGCCAGCCAAGACAGTGGCGAGCTGTTGGGAATCGTGGCGTAAACTTGATTGGCGTCTTCGATGCGTCGATTTTGTTCCATGGCCCCGGCTGCGATCATGGCGGCTTCGGGAAAGTCAGGGCGCAGGTGCAAGGCCATGTTGGCGAGCGCCAATGCGCTTTCCCAACTGCCCTGAACCAACAACACGGTGGAAATACCGTAAAGGGCTTCGGCGGCACCCTTTTTAGGGCTATCGACGTCCAGCAATGGGCGGGTGTTGGTTTCCATGCGGTTCTGGGCTTCATGGATTAAAATTTCGGCTTCGACACCAGAGGAAGATCCTTCGTACAGCGCCAAGGCGTCTTGAGCGAGGCCGCGCCGCTCTAAGTTCGTACCCATCAATTGAACCGTGCGCAGCGAAAGTCCCGATTGGCCTTGTAAGGCTTTAAAGGAGGCGGCGGCGGCCGCTTCTTCTTTTGAAAAATCTTGGATAAGGGCGGTGTGAAGAAAGCGCATGGGTTGGGCTTTGTCATTGTCCTTCATCTTATCGAGAGCCGCTAAGGCAGCGCCCTGGTCACCTTTGCCCATTTCGGCCCAGGCGATCAAAGTCGGACTTAACAGTTGAGAAATGCCCCCGCCGTCCTTGGACAATAGGCTGATGACTTGGTCGTAATCGCCCATTTTCATGGCCGTAACGGCGTGCGACAAATCCGACAACGGCGCTTTTCCACCCAACGTTTCGGCCTGATTTAAGAACAATAACGCTTGATCCAAGTCGCCTTGGGTCAAGCCCAAAACATACATGCGGCTATACAAACCCGACGTGGCGATGCGTTGGTCTTTGCTGGCGTGGCTATAAAAATCAAGCGCCCGATTGTTTTCGCCGATGGCTTCCGCATGATGTCCGGCCAAATAATTACCCGCAGGGCTGGCCCCTTCGGCAACAGCCTTAACCACCTTTTTGACTTCGGGGGCTTGTTCTTGCGCCGCACGGGTGGGCGTGACTGTTTTTGCGGTATCAGGGGGCGGTGTTTTTGAATCGGGAGCCAAAGCCAAATAGGCTAAAGCCAAAGTGCCAAGGGCAGCGACGATCAAAATGGGTTTTAGGCGATTGTTTATGTTTGTCATGAGCTGAGTGTAACCGTCTAAGAGAGCTTCTACAATTCACATGTTTTGGTAATTTGGGCCGCTGCCCCCTTCGGCTGGGCTCCAGATCATATTTTGGGTCGGATCTTTAATGTCACAGGCCTTGCAATGAAGGCAATTGGCGGCATTGATATGTAACCGTTCACCGAAGTCTTCTTCGTTTAAAAATTCAAAGACCTGGGCCGGGCAATAGCGGGTCTCTGGACCATCAAAAAGCACCAGGTTGGTGTTCAATGGAACCGTTAAATCTTTGAGTTTTATATGACAAGGCTGATGTTCCCCGGCACTCACATTGGCCAGATAGACCGAACTTAGGCGGTCGAAAGTCAACACACCATCAGGCTTGGCATAGTCAATCTTGTGGTCCTGGTTGGCGCGGTGAATGTGCACATGATCGGGGCTGTATTTGAACGTCCATGGTGCATGGCCGCGCAGGATATAGGTGTCAAAAGCCGCATATGCGAGCCCCAGCCATAGCCCCATACGAAAAGCCGGACGAATGTTGCGGACCTTGTAAAGTTCTGGCCACACCCACGACGTTTCCAGGCTTTCGGTATAGTTGGGAATTTCTGCGGGGGGCGTCTCTTGGGCCAGCCCGTCACAAATCGCATCGGCGCACACCAGGGCGGATTTCATCGCGGTGTGAGACCCCTTAAGCCGTGGCATGTTCATGAACCCAGCGGCGGCTCCGACCAAGGCGCCACCGGGAAAGACCAACTTGGGGATCGATTGAAAACCGCCTTCGTTAAGGGCTCTGGCCCCATAGGCGACCCGTTTTGCGCCGTCAAACAGGGGGCTGATTTTAGGGTGGGTTTTGAACCGCTGCATTTCTTCAAAGGGCGATAGATACGGATTTTTATAATCTAAGCCCGCGACAAGCCCCACCGCCACCAAGTTGTTATCCATATGATAAAGAAATGATCCGCCATAGGTGTCAGATGACAAAGGCCAGCCGACGGTGTGCAAGACGCGACCGGGCTTGTGTTTTTCGGGGGCGACTTCCCAAACTTCTTTGATGCCAAGGCCATAGGTTTGCGGGCAGGCGTCTTCGCGCAGTTTAAAGTGTTGCATAAGCTGTTCGGATAGCGAGCCGCGACAGCCTTCCGCAAAAAGGGTGTAGGTCGCCATAAGCTCAACACCGCGCACAAAATTAGGGCCGGGTTGGCCCTCTTCATCAAGCCCCATGTCGCCGGTGGCAACGCCTTTGATCTGGCCTTCGGGCGAACAGAGAATTTCCGTGGCTGGGAATCCTGAAAACACATCGACGCCCAATGCCACGGCTTGTTCGCCCAACCACCGCGCCAGCGCCCCGAGCGAAGCAACCCAATTGCCGCGATTTTTCAACTGCGGCGGGGTGAACAGTTTGAAAGCTTTGGTTTTGGTGAGCAGAACGAACAGGTCTTCGGTGACGGGGGTGGTGAGCGGCGCGCCCATTTTTTGCCAATCGGGAAACAATTCGTTCAAAGCACAAGGATCTATGACCGCACCAGACAGAACATGGCCGCCAATTTCACGGCCCTTATCGACCACACACACGGAAATACTTTGCCCGGTTTCTTGGGCATTTTGTTTGATGCGAATGGCACAGCTCAGGCCCGCCACGCCACCGCCAACAATAACCACGTCAAAGGTCATGGACTCGCGTGGGGTGGGGTCTTGTGTATTTGTCATAGTGCTTTGTAACTCTATTGGTCAAAATGGCAAAGTTTATGATAGTCTCCGATCATGGAAACTTTACAACATCCACAACAGATTCTCTCCTGGTATTTAAATGCTGGCGTTGATGAAGTCATGGGCGAACAGCCTTTGGATCGTTACGCTTTGGCGTCACAAGCACTGGCGTTACGCCAAGCTGAGGCTGAAAAAGTATTGCAAGCCAGCGAAGCCGAACGGGCTGCGTTACCGCCCAAGTCGGCGCCTCGGCAAAATGTTGGTCCGGTGGCGGTGCAACCTGTCGACCATGGGGCTTCGGATGACGCCATCAAAATGGCTGTGGATGTGGCCGGAAGCTGTAAAACCATCGAAGATTTACGGGCCGCTCTAGAAGCCTTTGATGGCTGTGCGTTGAAAAAAAACGCCATGAATTTGGTGTTCGCAGATGGGCCAACGGACGCCAAGGTGATGTTGATTGGTGACGTGCCGGGTGAACAGGAAGACCGTCAAGGGCTGCCGTTTGTCGGTCCGGGTGGGCAGCTTTTAAACAAAATGTTGGCCTCCATTGACGTGGACCGATCCGAAGTTTTTGTTTCCAACAGCGTGTTTTGGCGCCCACCGGGCAATCGCGGTTTGCATCCTGGTGAAATCGCCGTTTGCCTACCGTTTGTTGAACGCATGATCGAAATTGTCGATCCGCAAATTTTGATCACGTTGGGTGGGCCAACCACCCACTCTTTGCTGGCCCAACAAGGCAACATCAGCAAATTGGTGGGGCGCTGGTTTACCTATGAAACATCTAAAATGTCGCACCCCATAGCGGCCTGCGCGCTTTATCATCCCGAATTTTTAATAAAGTCTCCCGCTATGAAGCGTCAGGCCTGGGCTAATTTGTTGGATATTCAAGATAAAATCGCCGAATTGGCGTGAAAAACGTCTAATTTCAAGCCCTTTGCTGAGTTTTGTATAAGGTTTATCAACATTTATGCGGGATTATTGTACAGTGCCCAAGCGTTGTGTTTGCAGAAATGAAAAAATTGAGAGTTCGCATGCGTTTTAAGTCGTCGATCTATGCCGTCACATTGGTCATGACCCTTTTGGGTTTTTATGTGGCTACGGCTAAGGCCGCAGACGTTGTTGAGCTTGCTTCGGTTCCTGTGATGCAGGTGGGCAAGGCTCAATTGCCAACGGTTTTATCAGCGGAAGACGCGGACCTTTACCGCAAGATTTTTGCGGTGCAAGAAAACGGCGATTGGCGCAAAGCAGATAAGCTGATTGCCAAATTGCAAGATCGTTTGTTGATGGGCAAAGTGTTGGCTCAACGTTATCTGCACCCCACCAAATACCGATCTAAATACAAAGAATTGAAATCTTGGTTGGCGGTCTACAGCGACCAGCACAATGCGACCCAACTTTATAAATTGGCGTTGCGGCGTCGCCCCAGCAATTGGAAATATCCAACGCGCCCCAAAGTCGGTCGGCCGCTGTATCAGGCATCGAACAAAATCAGCACGCTTGAAAAACCCATTCGCAAACGTTTGTCGCGCAGTGATCGCCGCCGCGTCACCCGGATGAAAATCACCATCAAAACCCATTTGCGCAAAGGTCATACCTTGGCCGTGAAACGCATGTTGGAAACGGCTGAAGCGAAAAAACTGTTTGACGATTACAACATGGATTGGGCTCGTGAACGTCTTGCCAAGGGTTATTTCATGGCGGGGCGTGACGAATGGGCTGTTGAATGGGCCGAAAAAGCCAGCCAACGTTCGGGTAAGTTTTTGTCGTCGGCGCATTGGACCGCCGCCATGGCCCATTGGCGGCTTGGCAATGTTGAAAAAGCCGCCACGCATTTTGAAAATGCCGCGCGTTATGACAATTCATCTTGGACCAGTTCCGCCAGTTCTTTTTGGGCCGCGCGCGCACACCTGATTGCGCGCAACCCCGCCAAGGTCACGCCGTTGTTGGAACAAGCCGCCAGCCATCCGCGTACGTTTTATGGGATGCTGGCAACCAAAATTTTAGGCCGCGAATTTGCCTTTAATTGGGACATGCCGTCCATGCAAGGCAAAGACGTACGAGCTTTGCAAAAAGACATCGGCGGTAAGCGGGTGTTGGCCTTGTTGCAAGTGGGTCAAGATGCCTGGGCTGAAAAAGAAATGCGTCAAGTGGCGCGCCAAGCCCCTCTGGAAATGGCCCAAGGCATTCTCGCCATCGCGGCCCAAGCCGGTATGGCGGAACTGACCATTCGTTTAGATGCCATGTTGTTCCCCGATGGCGGTGGTTTTGATGGCGCGGCGTATCCGTTGCCGTCTTGGCAGCCCACGGGTGGGTTCAAAATTGATCGGGCGTTGATCTACGCTCTGGTACGTCAAGAATCTCGCTTTAACCCCAATGCCAAATCTGGGGCCGGGGCGCGGGGCTTGATGCAATTGATGCCTGGAACCGCCAGCTTTGTGGCTCGGGACCGGACCTATCGTTGGAACAAACGCAGTAAACTGTTTAACCCAGAACTGAATTTGAAGCTGGGCCAAAAATACATTTCCATGTTGCTCAAAAACAAAAAAATCAACGGCAATCTGTTTATGATGGCGGCGGCGTGGAATGGTGGGCCGGGTAATTTGAACAAATGGCGGCGTAATGTTGACCACATGAACGATCCGCTGTTTTTCATCGAAAGCCTACCCAGCCGCGAAACCCGCAGCTTTATCGAACATGTGCTCTCGAACCTGTGGATTTATCGCAACCAACTGGGCCAATCAGCTCCGTCTTTAGACGCGGTTGCGTCCGGTGCGTGGCCGTCTTATCAGGCGCTGGGTCAAGAAGCCGAACGGGTGGCTGTGAACCATGTCCAAAATTAACGGTGACCGCGCGTTTTTGCCCATTCGCATTGCCGTGGCAACAATTTCCGATACCCGCACGTTTGAAAATGACAAGTCGGGCGACACCTTGGTGGCGCGCATTAAAGACGCCGGACATATCCTGGCCGAACGCGACATCATACAAGACGACGCCGATGTGATCGCCAGCTATTTGCAAGGTTGGGTCGAAGACGAAACCATCGATGCGGTGATCACCACGGGCGGTACGGGCTTAACGGGTCGCGACGTCACCCCCGAAGCTTTCGCCCAGGTCTGTGAAAAAGACATCCCCGGTTTTGGCGAACTGTTTCGCATGCTCAGTTATGAAAAAATCAAAACCTCGACCATTCAATCGCGCGCCGTGGCGGGGGTTGCAGGTGGTACTTATCTGTTCGCCTTGCCCGGATCACCAGGGGCGTGCAAGGACGCGTGGGACGACATCTTGGTCCACCAACTCGACAGCCGCACCCGACCCTGCAACATGGTCGAATTGATGCCACGCTTAAAAGAGCATCTATAAGTCGCTGGCCTCGTCCACATCCGACAGCGTTTTCACAAAACCAACGGTGCAGCCCTTAGGCAGGTTTGCCAAGGTATCGCTGAGCGCATGTTCGGTTGACCAGCGCACGCCTTCAAACAGATCAACAACACGCGGTGTGCGTTTGGCCCCAACCAGCCAATAACCGCCGTCGGTGCTGGGGCCAAAGACGAAATCATTGTATCTTAGAACTTTGAACGCGGCGGCAATGACTTGGGGTTGAATGTGGGGAATGTCGGCGCCAATAACCACCACCGGACCGGGTGGCAAATCGTGCCAAGGCTTTAACATACGGTGGCCCAAATCGCCGCCACCTTGGGCAATCAGCGTCCAAAGCTTGGGCCACTGGCGGGGTGTGAACCGTGAAAGATCGGGGCTCGTCGCCAACCAACAGGTCCAGCCAGGACCCTTCAACTTTTGTGCGGTGCTAAACAAAGTACGACGGTAAAAATTCCATGCCGCCACCAAACCAATGCCTCGGGCCAAGCGCGTTTTGACCCGGCCGATGCGGGGTGCCTTGCCCATTAAAACCAAATGACGAGTGTGCGGCTGGCTCATGTATACAAGCTTTCGATCCAACGCCGGGGCATTCCCGCAAGGTGCAGGCCCAAGCACAGCAAATTGCGCAACGGCCGCGCCCACCATCCACCAGCGCGGTATTTATCCGCAGATGTGGTGACAAAAATACGCAACGCCTTAAGTCGCATGGGGCCAAGCCGTTGTACCAAATCCACGTCTTCCATGATCTTCAGGTCGGCTTTAAAACCACCCACCTCATCATAAAGCGAACGGTGGATCAACAACCCCTGATCACCATAGGGCAAGCCAAACGCCTTGGCCCGCCAGTTTGCCAACTTAGCCACGCGGCGCGCACCTGTGGACGAATCGTCAAACCGTAACTTAAAATAAGCCGCCCGTTGGCTGTTGATAGGATCGGTCATAAAACGAGAAACATCCACTTCCCAACCCGCAGGTAAAACCGTGTCGGCATGCAAAAACATCAACCAGTCACCCGAGGTCTCCGCCGCGCCAAACGCCAATTGCCGCCCCCGCCCAGGTTCGCAATCCAACACCTTAGCCCCGCCATCAGTCGCAACAAGTTTGGTCTGATCGTTCGACCCCCCATCCACCACAACAACCTCCAAAACCGGCAAATCATGAGCAAAAACCGCCGCCAAAGTTTTCGGCAGGGTCGCTTGGGCGTTGAGGGTTGGGATGATGATGGTGAGCATGGGGGCGAAGATAACATGAATTTGTCTCATCTTAGCAACATCAAGCATTCTTTTTGCCGCAATTCGCTGTTAGTTTGCCGTTCATGGAACAGACAGCACTCGATACAGCCGCGCAAGCGTCTGCGCATACGGATTTGACGGGCATTGCTTTGGTGGTGGTGGCGGCGCTTTTGTGTGGGTTGGGGATGGAACGGCTTCGTCAGCCCGCGATCTTGGGTTACATGGTGGCCGGGGTGTTGTTGGGGCCGTCGGCGTTGGGTGTGGTTAAGGATTTAGCGCAGATAAATGTGTTGGCCGAGCTGGGCGTGTTGATGTTGTTGTTTGTCATCGGCTTGGAGCTGAGCCTTCGGGTATTTAAGCGCATTTGGAAATTGGCGGCGGCGGTGGCGGGGTTGCAAATTGCGGCGTCGATGTTGGTGTTTTGGCTGTTGTCGTTTGTCTTTGGCTGGCCGATTGAGATGGCGGTTTTGATGGGCTTTGTGGTGGCCATGTCGTCGACCGCCGTGGCGATCAAGATTTTACATGACGCGGGTGAGATCAAAACCCGGGGCGGACGCATCGCGGTGGGCGTGCTGATTGCCCAAGATATGGCCGTGGTGCCAATGATGTTGACGGTCGGCGTGATGGGGCGCGGTGGCTTTGAATGGATGACCTTGGTCAGTTTGACCGGAGCCGTTGGCTTGCTGGCGGGCTTGGTGTGGTATTTAAGCCGGGGGCGTAAGTTAGACTTACCCTTGCCCAAACTCAGCGGCAAAAAGCGGGAAGAGCTTGGCCCACTGATGGCGATTGCGTTTTGTTTTAGCGCCGCCGCGATATCGGGTTTGTTGGGTTTAAGTGCGGCCTATGGCGCGTTCGTCGCGGGGTTGGTGATCGGCAATTCGAATTTAAAAGAAACCATCTTTGCCGAGGTCAAACCCATTCAATCGATTTTGATGATGGTGTTTTTCTTGTCCATCGGTTTGCTGATTGATTTGAATTATATCTGGCAGAACTTAGGTCTGGTGATGGCGGTTCTATTTATGGTGACGGTGTTTAAAACGGCGCTGAACGTGGGCGTGATTCGGGCCTTGGGCCAACCGTGGTCGGTGGCGGTGTTGTCGGGCATTGTGTTGGCGCAGATCGGAGAGTTCTCGTTTTTGCTGGCGGGTGTTGCCGTGACCAGCGGTGTGATTCCGCCGGAAACGTCGCGTTTGGTGGTGGCGGTGACGGTGTTGAGTTTGTTGATGTCACCGTTGTGGACCTTGAGTGCGCGCCGCTTGCACGGCATGGCGGCGGATGGCATCGACACGGTGGGCGAGGTGTGGACGATTGCCTTTGGCCCGGAAACCGAATTGGCGATGAAGGGCATCAACCTGGCGACCGGGCAAACCGCAAGTCTACGCCGGCGCTTGGTTGACGCAACGAAGCAGGTTAAAGCCAAACGCGCGGCCAAAAAATTGCCCAAGCCAGCTCCAGATCGTGAGCCAAAGGACACCAAATAGCCATGCCCGATTTTTCCTTTGAGTCTGAATGTAAGGGTTTGGTGTGTGGCGTTGACGAAGCCGGACGCGGACCGTGGGCGGGGCCGGTGGTGGCCGGGGCGGCGATTTTAGACCCCAAGTTATTGCCCGAAGATTTACGCCAAGGCTTAGACGATTCCAAAAAACTAAAAGCCGCCAAACGCGAAGCTTTGCTGGCGCGCTTGGTCGAAGCCGATGGCGTGCAGTTGGGGTTAGGTGTGGCCAGCGTCGAAGAGGTGGACCGCCTGAACATTTTACAAGCCACATTTTTGGCGATGAAGCGCGCGGTGGAAAATTTGCCGAACGCACCCGACTTTGCCCTAATCGACGGCAACAAAATCCCGCCTCATTTACCGTGCCCGGCCCGCGCCATAATCAAGGGCGATGGGTTGTCGTTATCGATCGCCGCCGCCTCGATCCAGGCCAAGGTGGCACGCGATCATATGATGGTCGAATTGGATGAATTGTTCCCCGGTTATGGCTGGGCCAACAATGCAGGATATGGCACGGCCCAGCATCAAGAGGCGCTAAAACGCCTTGGACTCACCCCGCATCACCGAAAAAGTTTTGCCCCTATTCGCAAGATATTGAGTCCTGAGGATTCGTGAGACTCAACATATAGCATTAAGCTTATTCTATAAGTGTTTGATTCCATTAATTTCTTGACGCAGAGTCCCAGGTCGTTCACCCTGCGATCATGAAAAATTCAGATATGCCGATCAATTCCGTCCTTTTGGGCGACTGCATCAAGTCCATGGAAAGCCTTCCCGAAGGCTCCGTCGATATGATCTTTGCCGACCCGCCATATAACCTGCAATTGCAGGGGGATTTACATCGCCCAAACAATTCTAAAGTGGATGCGGTTGATGATGATTGGGATCAATTTGAAAGCTTTGAAGCCTATGACGACTTTACCAAACGCTGGTTGAAAGCCGCTCGTCGTTTGCTTAAGCCCGACGGCACCATGTGGGTGATCGGCAGCTATCACAATATTTTCCGCGTTGGCGCGACCCTGCAAGATCTGGGCTTTTGGATGCTCAACGATGTGATTTGGCGCAAAACCAACCCCATGCCAAACTTTCGCGGTCGGCGGTTTACCAACGCCCACGAAACGATGATTTGGGTGGCGAAAGACAAAGACGCGCGCTACCGCTTTAATTACGAAGCCATGAAAGCCTTGAACGATGATTTGCAAATGCGTTCCGATTGGACCTTGCCCATTTGTTCGGGCAAGGAGCGCTTGAAAAAAGATGGCGTCAAAGCGCATCCAACGCAAAAACCAGAAAGCTTGTTGTACCGCGTGGTTTTAAGCTCGACCCAACCCGGTGACGTTATTTTAGATCCATTCTTTGGCACCGGCACCACCGGGGCCGTGGCGAAAAAATTGGGCCGCAACTGGATTGGCTGTGACGAAAGCAGTGAATACGCAGAACTCGCCACCGCGCGCATTGCTAAAATACGTCCGGAAAAAGATTTAGAATTGCTGTGCACGCAAAGCAAACGTAGTCTGCCCCGGGTGCCGTTTGGCTCGGTGGTGGAACGCGGCATGTTGAATGCGGGTGACGTCTTGTATGATGGTCGTCGGCGCTATTCGGCCAAAGTACGTGCCGATGGCACCTTGATCACGTCCGATTTCAAAGGCTCGATCCACCAAGTGGGGGCCTTTGTGCAAAAAGCCCCAAGCTGCAACGGCTGGCAATTTTGGTTCGCTGAAAAACGCGGCAAGTTGGTCCCCATCGAAGCCTACAGAGAACAAATTCGCCAAGACATGAACTAGGCGATCACCCATAAGGACCCTGAGTCCTTAGGTCCCCAAAGCCCTCACCGTTCCAGGTCGCACTTGAACATGGCTTTGGGGGCCTGATTCTTTGCAAAAAAAACGCACCCTCTTTCTTCAGCTATATGTCGTGGGATTTTAATGATCTCATCTCAATGCCTTGAATGATATATGAGGGATAAAATATTGCCTTAAACACGCTTTGCGGATAAAAGTTATTTGTGTGCCAATTCTACAATTTAACGTGTTGAAGGCGGTGGTCGTGTGCTGGAGTTTCTTAAGCCTAAATTTTTTTTAGCTGTTTCCGTACTTGGTGTTTGTGGGCTGTCTGTGATGGGCTGTCAAACAACAGGTGTACGTCAAGGCTTAGACCCGCTTCTTGGACTGTTGGCTCTTGAGGTTGTATCGGATAGTTGTAACGCTAAAACCGAGGCGCAAAACCCTCACATATGGCAAAACCAAACATTTATTGAAGACATCAGAACTGGCCCAAATGGGTGGGTTGTCATTAATTTTTCGCATTCTAAATCTGGAAATAGACTCATAAAAGGGCAAGCGACATACAATACCAAAACGCTTCACAGTGCTTGCTCTGGTTCTCCACAACAAACAAGCCTATCAAATGCTCTGGTGATTTATAGTGCCCTTATCTCTAATGAGTCCTCCGTTAACACGGAAGCACTTCGGGCTAGAATCAAAAACTACATTCGTCCGGTTAACTTCATATGGTCAGAAATGGAAAATAGGCCTGTGGGTGAGGCCATAGGTGTAGGGGAAAATGACGCATACCAGCGTAGCAATGTATTTACGTACCATAGAAACGGTAATGGGCATAACTACCTTGAGAGAGGTTGGCTTAATGTTAAATCGCCGTACGGTTCAGGCAATTGTTCCGGAATATACCAACTTTCCAATAGATATCCTCCTGAAGGAACCTGGCAGTTACATTGCCCGAGTAAAGTTTCAGTAACAGGCGTGCTCAAGCTTATTAATCAGGTGCCTTACAATGATAATTCAACAACATATTTTTATAAAACGGCAGTTGGTGACGGCATAGATAGTCATGGTCTGGCGGTTCGTTTTTCAATGCCTTGGCGAGATGGGGAAAATACATATTCTCCATTTTAGGAAGCGGTGTGGCTTAGCAATCGCCCTGCTTTCCTAAAATAATACGTAAGTACGCTTTTGCTCAATGAGCCGGACCTTTCAAAATATACCCAAGATTGCACATTCCCTTGCACTGTGCCCCAACGTTGCCTAAAGATGGGGAACGTTTTTTTTGTGCAAGGAAATCAGCTTATGTCGTTGAAATGGGATTCTCGCTTTATTCGGTTGGCCCGCGAAATTGGCTCGTGGTCGAAAGACCGTTCGACCCGCGTGGGTGCGGTGATTGTCGCCGAAGACAAAACGCCCAGCTCTTATGGTTATAATGGTTTTCCCCGAGACATCGACGACGATGCCGCAGACCGTCATGAACGACCTGATAAATATGACTGGACCGAACACGCTGAACGCAATGCCATTTATAACGCCACCCGCACCGGGCAAACGTTGATGAACAACACCATCTACGTCACCCATGTACCGTGCCCCGATTGCGCACGCGCCATCTTGCAAGTTGGTATCAAGCGGGTGGTGGTTGATCGGGCTTCGGTGTCGGACGAAGATTTCCAAGCCCGGTGGGACGAAAAAGGCAAGTTCTCTGAGCGTATGTTCAAAGAAGCCAAAGTTGAAATGGACTATGGCGAAGCCAAAAGCGAAGATGAAATTCGCGGCGAATAGGCATTAGCGCGTCGGAATCGGGTCGCCGCCTTGGGTGTAGTCGTAAAAGCCTTTGCCGGTTTTACGCCCCAACCATCCGGCTTCGACGTATTTGACCAGCAGCGGGCAGGGCCGATATTTGCTGTCGGCGAGGCCTTCGTGGAGCACGTTGACCACGGCCAAAAACGTATCCAAACCGATAAAGTCTGCCAGTTCTAACGGCCCCATGGGATGATGGAGGCCCATTTTTATGGCGTTGTCGATGGCGGACACGGACCCCACACCTTCATACAGCGTATAAATGGCTTCGTTGATCATCGGCATCAAGATGCGATTGATGATGAAGGCTGGGAAATCTTCGGCGGCGACCGGGGACTTGCCCATTTTTACTGCCAAATCCGATACGGTCTTGAAGGTTTCGGGGGCGGTGGCGATGCCCCGGATCATTTCCACCAGTTCCATAGCGGGGACCGGATTCATAAAGTGCATCCCGACAAATTGTTCGGGGCGATCCGTTTGCGCGGCCAGACGTGTGATGGAAATTGATGAGGTGTTGGTGGCAATGATCGCTTCGGGTTTTAAAAGCGGGACCAGTTCACGCAAGATGGATTTTTTGATCTCTTCATTTTCGGTCGCGGCTTCGATCACGATGTCGGCGTCGCCAAAAACAGACATGTCTGTGCCCGCAGACATCAACGGCAGTGCCGCATCCAAATCGGCTTGGGTGATTTTCCCTTTTTCCACTCGGCGGCCCATTTTTTGGGCAATCGCGTCCACGGCGGCGGCGGCTTGTTTGGGATTGTTATCCATGATGTGGACGTCATATCCAGCTAAGGCAGAGACTTGAGCAATACCGAGACCCATTTGACCTGCGCCAATGATGCCGATTTTTTGAATTGATTCCACAGACATAATGATTTCCTAACGCGTTAAGCGTCTATGTTCTCATTGTTCGAGCGCTTCGGCAAGCTTTGGTAAAACTTCAAATAAATCGGCCACCAAACCATAGTCGGCAACCTTGAAAATAGGGGCGTCTGGATCGGTGTTGATGGCGACGATGATGCGGGAATCTTTCATGCCAGCCAAGTGTTGAATGGCCCCTGAAATGCCCACCGCAATGTAAAGGTCCGGGGCCACCACTTTACCAGATTGACCAATTTGATAATCGTTAGGGGCAAAGCCAGCATCGACGGCGGCGCGCGAAGCGCCGACCCCCCCGCCCAAAACGTCGGCCAAGCGCTCCAGCAGGGCAAAGTTTGCGAGCGAACCCAAACCCCGCCCGCCTGAGACAATCACGGGGGACGAGCGTAAATCGGGGCGCCCGGATGCTGTCAGGTGCTTTGATACAAACGTGCTCAGCGCGGGCGTATCAACCATCATTAAAGCTTTAACCGTGGCCGTGCCGCCAGTTGGTGGCGCTGCCGCAAAGGCCGAAGCGCGCACCGTGAGGACTTTTTTAGCCTCTCCACTGCGGACCGTTTGTATCGCATTGCCAGCATAGATAGGACGTTTGAAGGTGTTGGCGTCAACGATCTCACAAATGTCAGAAATTTGTTGTACGTCCAAAAGAGCGGCGACGCGGGGCATAACCGTTTTGCCAAAGCTTGAGGACACCGCTAAAAAAACGTCATAGTCCTGGGACATGCTCACCAACAGCGCGGCTAAGTCTTCGGCGAGGCCGTGGGCGAGCCGAGCCTCATCAACCCACACCACCGTTTGCACACCCATCGCGCCAGCGGCGTCCGTGGCCACGGCTTTACAGTCTGATCCTGCGACTAAGATGTCAACGGACCCCAAGAGGCTGGCACAGGTCACCGCATTTAGGGTTTGGTCGTTGAGCGTGCCGTTGTCGTGTTCTGCCAATATCAATGTGCGCATCAAATCACCTTGGATTCGGTTTTAAGTTTTTCGACCAAGTCTTCCACCGAAGCGAGGATTTTTCCACAGGCGCGGGGCGTGGGTTCAACGGTGGCTAAAATTTCCAGGCGCGGGGAGACATCGATATCAAATTCATGAAGCGCCAGGGTGTCGAGGGGCTTGGATTTGGCCTTCATGATGTTGGGCAAGGTCGCATAACGCGGCTCATTTAAACGCAAATCAGCGCTGACCACACACGGCAAGGGGAGCTTAAGCGTTTGCAGACCGCCGTCAATTTCGCACTCAACTTCGATGGAATCATCGCTCAGTTCAAGTTTCGAAGCAAACATGCCCTGACCCCAACCCAACAGCGCCGCAACCATTTGCCCGGTTTGATTGGCGTCGTCGTCAATGGCTTGTTTGCCTAGAAACACCAGACCTGGCGCTTCACGGCGCGCAAGTTCGGCTAAAATTTTAGCCACACCAAGTGGTTCTAAGTCCACGTCCGTTTCAACGTGCAGCCCCCGATCTGCCCCCATGGCCAAGGCGGTGCGTAGGGTGTCTTGCGCTTTGGCAGGACCGATAGAGACGACGACAATTTCTGATGCAAGACCCGCGTCTTTAAAGCGCACAGCCTGTTCCACGGCAATTTCATCAAATGGGTTCATCGACATTTTAACGCCTGCCGTATCCACGCCCGAGCCATCGGCGCGGAGGCGAATTTTGACGTTGTAATCGATCACCCGTTTGACGGCGACGAGAATTTTCATAGGCTGAGTTTCCGCACTGCATAAAGAGCCGACAGAGTAATCAAGTTCGCCCGGTACGGCAATTGATTAAGCGCCGCCGGGGATCCACAAAATATCGCGTTTGCCGTTATCATTTTGCACCCGCGCCAATTGGAACAAAAGGTCTGATAGACGGTTGAGGTATTTTAAAATTTCGGGGTTTAAAGTCTGTTCGCCTGTCAAAGTGGCAACACACCGTTCGGCGCGGCGCACCACCGTGCGGGCGATGTGCAGGCGGGCTGCACTTTCTTTGCCTCCGGGCAAAACAAAGCTTTCCAGCGGCTCTAAGTCGGTACTCAGGCTATCGATGGCCTGTTCCAGCCATGCGGTGGCGTCCGCAGTTATGCGCAAGGCTCCGTCGATGTCAGACGGCGTTGCCAAATCCGCACCCACATCGAACAAGTCATTTTGTACTTGTTGCAAGACTTCAAACGCGGTGCTTTTTTTGTCGATAACGGCGGCGGCAAAGCCGATGGTGGCGTTGGCTTCATCAACGTCACCGATGGCGGAAAATTGCAGGTGGGACTTTTTTAAACGCCCCCCCCCAACCAGGCCACTTTCACCTGTGTCGCCCGTGCGTGTATAAATTTTTGTGAGTTTGACCATGCGGGTTCATTTTTGCTTTTTGAGGACTATCAATGTCCTCAATATATCACAAAGAAAGGGAAAGCCTACGTTTTGCGTTTGCGCGGGGAGACAGGAGGATTTACGGGGACAGGTTGGGTTTTGTCGTCATAATAACCCTCATTGGGGATGAGCGTTTTGAAATTGACTTCAATATATTTAACAACACCCCTGCGGTAGTCATTCTTAATCGGGGCCCAGGTCACAAAAAGGCCGCCATTGTTCTCATAAAAATTGATGTCAGAATTTGTGCCAGCCGCGTGCAGTGCCGAGGCTAAGTCGTTTGTGCCCCCCGCATAAACCCATTCGGGGTGTACGCCAGCATGCCAAATCAAAAATACGCCACCGGCACCACCCAGATTATAGGCTTCGGGGTCTAAGTCTAAAAAAGGGAAGAATCCACCCTCGGGAGGAAAGACCCAGCCTGGATCAACAGGCTTGGTGAACATGGGAGCGTTCTTAGCCTTGCTGCTGTCATCAGATCCAAATAAAGCCATAGGGTCCTCGGTCAAAAAGTTCAGTTCGAAACCTTACCATAGAGCGCTTAGGCCTTCCAAACCCTTAACGTTTTGGCACCATAAGTTCTGCGACCACCGGGGCATGATAGGACTGCGGCGAATCGGGTACGGCCGCAGGACTTCCCACCTCATCGTGCAGGGCCTCGTTATGGCATTCCACATGGTGCAGCCAGCCCATTAAATCTTGGGACAGTAAAATGTGGTCAACCATGTGTTCGCGGCCCCGGTGGATAATGGAAAAACGTTGGCTTTGGGGCAGGCTGCGCTCGGCGGCGATCAACATGCGAGATGTGAAAGCGCCGTTCCCCGCATCGTCTTCATCACCCCGAATGATCCGCGCGGGGGCTTCGCCATCATCGCAATTAAAGTCCCCTGCGACACAAACCAACGCACTTTCGTCCATATTAAACAGGCGTTCAAGAAATGTGCGGACTTCCAAGGCTTGACCTGCGGCCTTAACAGAAGCCAAAAAATAGCCTTCCGCCCACCCGGTGAGACATTTCCAATTGTGAGTATCATGTTTTTGTCCCGCGATGAAGGCCGCCCGTGGGGCGCGCAGATGGACATTGATCACCGCCAGTTTGCGGCCTTCGCCTAAATCCACATCGACGTATAAAAAGGGTCGGTCCCACTGCACGGGTTCGGGTTTTTCCATGGCGGGATCGGATGTTAAGCAGCGATACAGCGGGGCCTCGACCAAATGATTCCACACCTCGTCAGAGCCCAAAATGGGAAATTTCGAGAGCACCACTAAATTGTGGCGGTCCCGTACGCCCCGCCCCGAAGGGCTTTGGGTGACGGCGCGGTGATAGGTTTGGTAAACCGTGCCCTCAAGAACTTGGTCAAGAGCCTTAAGGCTGCGAATGGATTTGTCGTCGTTGAGCTGGCCGTTGACTTCTTGTAGGCACAAAATATCGGCCCGCAGACGGACCAGTTGGGGGCGCAAGGCCAAGATTCGGTTGCTCAGACTGCCCCGCCCGTGCGGCGAATCGTCCAGGCTTTCCATATTAAAAGAGGCGATCCGCACATTCGGTAGCATTTAAAACCTCAGTTAGCTGGGGTTGGTTTCGGCGCTAGGTCTTGAATCAAAAAGGCTTTGATGTCGTCATTATCCCATTCCAACGTACCCATAATGCGGCCCATATAGAGCCCTTCGGCGTTGATCAGTATCGTTGACGGGAGGCCAACGATCCCAAACTTTCGTGACAACAGACCTTTGGGATCATAATAAGGCTTTAGGTTTTTAAGGCCTTTGGTTTTGAGGAAGTCTGGAACAATTTTAGGCCCTTTTCGGTCTTCAGAAATGGTCAAAAGCTCAACGCCTGTACCTTCCAAGGATTTAGCCAGACGATTTAATGAGGGCATTTCTCGAATACACGGGGCACACCATGTGGCCCAGAAGTTCACCACCAAACCCCGACCTTTAAAGTCTTTTAAGGTCAGCGGTTCTTCCTTTGCGTCGAAAAAAGGTGTATCGAAAGTCTCTTTCCCCGCTTCGGGCGCGCGCATCTTGGCGGCCATCGCTTGGGGCATAGAAAGAACGGTTGGCGTTTCGGCACTTGCAAGATGCGGCGATATAATCACAATGGCAACAACAGCCGCGCTCATGGTGAGCCGTACACAGGCTTTAACGTAATTAAATGAATAAATTTGGTTCATCTTGGATCCCAAAATAATGAACGACGATACAAAAAGAGACACACAATCAACCAGCACCATGTGGGGCGGGCGCTTTGCTGCGGGTCCTTCGGCGGTGATGGAAGAAATTAACGCCTCCATCGGCTTTGATCAACGTTTGTACACCCAAGACATTCGCGGGTCACGCGCCCATGCGCGGATGTTGATGACAAATGATATCATAACCCAGGCCGACGGCGAGGCTATTTTAGCAGGCCTTGATCAAGTTTCTGAAGACATAAAATCTGGAAACTTTAAATTTTCTCGGGCCTTGGAAGATATCCACATGAACGTGGAAAGTCGTTTGCGGGAAATCGTTGGCGATGCGGCGGGACGTTTGCACACGGCGCGGTCCCGCAATGATCAAGTGGCGACCGATGTGAAACTGTGGGTGAGAGATGCCTTAGATGGTTTGGACGATGCTTTGCAAGGTTTGCAAGCGGCCTTGATTGCGCGCGCCGAAGAGCACGCCGGATCAATTATGCCGGGCTTTACCCATTTGCAAGCGGCCCAACCGGTGACTTTGGGCCATCATTTGCTGTCGTACACCGAAATGATTGGCCGCGATCGCTCGCGCATTAAAGATTGTCGTGCGCGTCTGAACGAATGCCCCCTGGGGGCTGCGGCCTTGGCTGGAACGTCCTTTCCCATTGACCGTGAACAAACGGCGGCGGCTTTGGGTTTTGATCAGCCAACCTATAATTCTTTGGACAGCGTGTCGGACCGGGACTTTGCCCTGGAATATTTAAGTGTGCTGTCGATTTTGGCGGTGCACCTGTCGCGCATGGCGGAAGAAATTGTGCTGTGGACATCGGTGCAGTTTGCTTACATGCGGGTGGCCGATGATTTTTCCACGGGCAGCTCGATCATGCCGCAAAAGCGCAACCCAGATGCGGCTGAATTGGTGCGTGGTAAAGCAGGGCGTGTGTTTGGCGCCTTGATGGGCTTGTTGACGGTCATGAAAGGCCTGCCGCTTACGTATGGCAAAGACATGCAAGAAGACAAAGAACCCGTGTTTGATGCCTCTGACACCATGGAACTGTGCGTCAGCGCCATGACGGGTATGTTTGCCTCGGCCACCTATAATACAGAGCGAATGCAAGACGATGCGGGTAAAGGCTTTACCACCGCTACCGATTTGGCCGATTGGCTGGTGCGGATGTTGAAAATGCCGTTTCGCGACGCCCATCATGTCACCGGGGCTTTGGTGAAAATGGCCGAAGACCGGGATTTGGGCCTTGAAGACCTATCTCTTGAAGATATGCAGTCCGTTGAGGCGCAGATCACCGATGAAGTTTTTGCCGTTCTTGGGGTTGCCAATTCGGTCAACAGCCGCACCAGTTTGGGCGGCACCGCTCCGGCGAATGTTGTCGCCGCCGCGCAAAAGGCCCGGGAAAGGTTTTTGAAATGACACGCTTGATGACAATCGCCGTGGTGAGCGTGCTGATGGTTGCCACGTTAAGCGCCTGTGGTCGGAAAGGACCGCCGGACTTTCCACCTGGATCGACCTATCCCAATCAATATCCAAGCTCCAAATAAGGCCTTTCAACATGGACTTTTTCAATTACAAAAATGGACACCTTCACGGTGAAGGCGTGGCTTTGGCAGATGTTGCCGCCGAAATTGGCACGCCTTTTTATGCTTATTCGACGGCGACCTTAACCCGTCATTTTGAAATTTTCGCGGATGCTTTGCGGGGCATGAATGCGATGGTTTGCTATGCCGTGAAAGCCAATTCGAACCAAGCGGTGCTTCGCACTTTGGCAGGGCTTGGGGCCGGGGCAGATGTGGTGTCAGGCGGCGAGCTTAAACGTGCGCTCAAGGCGAATATCAAACCCCACAGGATTGTTTTTTCCGGGGTTGGAAAACTGGATGCGGAAATTGAAGCGGCGTTACGGGCTGGAATCAAACAGATCAACGTGGAATCCGAACCTGAACTCGAGCGCATCAGCGAGATTGCTGTGCGTCTTGGCGTGACGGCTTCTGTGGCTTTGCGCGTGAATCCGGACGTAGATGCGGGGACTCATGAAAAAATCACCACCGGACGCAAAGAAAACAAATTTGGCATCGAATGGGAACAAGCGCCGACCGCCTACAAAAAAGCGGCCAGCTTGCCGGGGCTTAAAGTCCAGGGTTTGGCCGTGCATATCGGTTCGCAGCTTTTGGATTTAGAGCCTTTTCGCGAAGCCTATCGGCGCACCGCTTCCTTGGTGGATCAGTTGCGCAGCGATGGCTTAACCGTTGACGTTTTAGATGTCGGTGGTGGCCTTGGCATTCCTTATGGTGAGCCGGATGAGGTGCAAGTGCCGCACCCCGAAGCTTACACCGAAGTCGTGCGCAACACGGTGGGGCATTTGGGTGTGGAGCTGGTGTTAGAACCCGGTCGTTTGATTGCGGGCAATTCTGGTGTGTTGGTGACCCGGGTTATCTATGTCAAAGACGGCCCGACCAAGACCTTTTTAATCGTTGATGCGGGTATGAACGATTTGATTCGCCCAACGTTGTATAATGCGTATCATAATATTGTCACCGAGGCTCAGCCCATACCGGGCGCAGACCTTATCAATGTCGATATTGTTGGGCCCATTTGTGAAACGGGCGATACCTTTGCCAAAGACCGTAAATTGCCCGCCGTGAAAGCGGGCGATTTGTTGGTGGTGCGGACCGCAGGTGCCTATGGCGCGGTCCAGTCATCGACCTACAACACCCGGCCTTTGATTGCTGAAGTCATGATCAACGGCAACCAACACTGTGTGGTTCGTGCACGTCAATCGGTTGATGACATCATAGCCCTCGACCACTTGCCAGCGTGGTTGGGCGATTAAGACCAACTTGGTATAAGCTTTTCATGTTTTGAAGAAAATGTTTTTAAGAGCCGGACTTAGTGGGCCGGGGCTGGTGTAGGATCCGCTGCCGGAGCCCCATGTCCATCGCCACCACCTTCAGGGGCTAAGAACTTCACAGACATTTGACGGGCCGTTCCGGGCGGGTTTTCAAATTCAGCTTTAAACGAAATGGTTTCGCCCGCCTTCAGGCTCTTTTTATGCAGATCAATAACCTGGCTGGCGACTTCTTTGCCTTGTGGGTTGGTCAACGAGACCTTCATCGGCGGTACGGCAACATCTTCTTTGGTGATGTTGACCACGTTGCCTTCAACGATCAGCAGTTCCACGCCATGGCGCACGTCTCTGCGCGGTTTAACATTCCGAGGGGCTAAGCCTTCACCGGGTTCCGGTGTATACATATGAGCTTTGATGTAAAGATCTTTGGCCGGAGGATAAATTTCCATAATTTTCTTTTTGGCCAACACAATGCCTGCGGCTGAGCCAATCAACAGGACCAGCAACAAGATGAGGATGATTTTACCAGCGCCACCTTTCTTTTCAGGCTTAGGTTGCTTGAATCGCGCGCGCGCCACGGGAACTTCATCATCGTCGAATGGAGAGGGCTGGCTTAGACCTTCGGGAATGGGTTCAAGGTCTTCATCGTCACCAATAAGGTCGCCGATGTCGATAACTTCGGCTTTATCGTCATCAATGTTGTCGCCAACCATCGAATCGAAGCCTGCGGATTCGGGGTCCGATTCGCCGAACATATTATCCAGCTCTTCCGTCGACGGTGCTTCTGCTTCCGGTTCCGGTTCCGGTTCAGGTTCCGGTTCGGGTTCAGGTTCTGGCTCCGGTTCGGGCTCTGGTTCTGGCTCGGGCTCTGGAATGGGATCTGGTTGCGGAATTGGAGCCGGTTCAGGGGCTGGTGCAGGCGGCGTAATCTCAGGCGCAGCAACGGCTACAGGCACTTCAACAGGCACTGGAATAGAGACTTGTTGTTCGCGGACTTCAACGGCATGAATGATTGATTGCTGCCAAGCGTAACCACAACTCGAACACCGGATCATCGAGCCTGTAGGCTTGATGTTTTTCGGTGGGACGTCATAGTGCGTTCCGCAGTTGGGGCAAGTGATGATCATTCAGCACAACATTTATGTGTTAACCTATTGCTGTTTATAAGCGTTTCGAGAAGCCAACGCAACCCGGCCTGTGATCAAGCTGTGGACTTTTTACATCAGGGCGTGGCATCGTAGGGTCCGAAAGGTTCTTATGAGAACCAGAACACGGAAACAAGTTTTAAGGATTACACCTTCGTGGAGCCAAAGACACCCATTGCCCGTTTTGAAAATGTAGGACTGCGCTATGGCCTAGGGCCAGAAGTTTTGCAGGATATCACGTTTTCGCTCAAGCCTGGTTCCTTTCATTTTTTGGTGGGACCTTCGGGGGCGGGCAAGTCGTCGTTGTTGAAATTGATGTATCTGGCGATGCGCCCCTCACGCGGCTTGGTGCATTTGTTTGGTCATGACATTCAAACCGCCAGCCGTGACCAGTTGCCGGCGTTGCGGCGTTCAATCGGGGTGGTGTTTCAAGATTATCGTCTGCTTGACCACCTTTCCACCTTCGACAATGTGGCGTTACCGTTGCGCGTTGCCAACGTGAAAGAACAAGACATCAAACGCCATGTTGAAGAATTGTTGGCCTGGGTGGGTTTGAAAGATCATATGCACGCACGTCCGCCGACCTTGTCGGGTGGACAAAAACAACGCGTTTCCATTGCCAGAGCGGTCATTTCGCGGCCTAAATTATTGATGGCCGATGAACCGACCGGTAACGTTGATGACCGTATGGGCTTTCGTTTGATGCATTTGTTTGATGAGTTAAACAAGTTGGGCACGACCATCGTGGTCGCAACCCACAACGAAGCCATGGTGAACCAATTGGGCCACCCGGTGATGCGTCTGGATAATGGCAGCCTTAAAGTTACCCAAGGCACCCGCGCCGCCAGCATTTTAGGGAGCCAAGCCTAATGTTTTCTCGGCGCACGGACCTGCCCTTGGACAAAGACCCGCTCAGCCGCTTTTTGCCGTGGTTGATTGCCTTTATGGTGTATTTGGCGGCATTGGCGCAAGCCGGAGTCGTTGGTATGGATGCCTTGGCACAGCGCTGGGATACCGGTATGGCCGCCACCTTAACGGTGCAAATTCCCGCCGATCCAGAAGCCGGGGCCGCGACAAATGCGCGCCAATTGCAAATCGCCATGAACTTGATATCCGAATCATCAGGGGTGTTGACCGCCAGCGTTATTTCCGAAGACAAGGTGTTGAAATTGCTCAGCCCCTGGTTGGGTTTGGTCGAAGCCGCCGATGTCCCCCTGCCCATTTTGATTGATGTGGAAACCGACCCCAGTTTGGACTTGGATGCGCGGGTGTTGCAACAAAAATTGGCGCAACGCATTCCCGGCGCACAAGTGGATGACCACGGCGTGTGGTTGGCCCGTTTGATTGAAATGGTGCGCACCCTAGAAGCCTTGGCGGGGGGGGTGTTGTTGTTTATTTTGCTGTCGGCGACCGGAACCGTGATGTTCACCACCCGCACGGGGTTGACCGTACACGCAGAAGCCATTGAAGTTTTGCATATCACGGGTGCCCATGATCGTTACATTGCCAAACAATTTGCCGGACGTGCCGTCGCGTTGGGCCTAAAGGGCGGCTTGTATGGCATCAGCTTAGCCATCCCGACCCTGCTGGTGTTGGGCCATATGGCGGGGCGCATGGAAGCGGGCTTGTTGCCCGATATCCAATTGCCCTTATTGGGTTGGGCATCGTTGGCTTTGTTGCCAATGTTGTCGGCCTTGGTTGCGGGTATGACGGCCCGGCGTACGGTCATGCGCAATTTAAGAAGGATGCTTTAGATATGGCACGGGCACCCCTTCGTCGAGATAGCGGCCCGGCCATCAGCCGCATAGGGGCGGCTTTGATTCTTTTGGCAGGCCTGTGGGGGGCGGGGTTGTTTCGCTACGCCGATGCGATTCCAGTTGAAGTCACAGCCCCAGGACAAAAAACCGATGCCATTGTGGTTCTGACCGGAGGCAGCGGTCGCCTGGATGAAGGCTTACGTCTTTTGGAACAGGGGTTAGGGGCCAAACTGTTCATTTCGGGCGTTTACCAAGGCGTGGATATGAAAAGTCTGTTGGAAGCTTATCGACGAAACCCCAAGGACTTGAATTGTTGCGTAGACATTGGTCATGCAGAAGACACCATTGGCAACGCCGCAGAAACTGCCGTGTGGGTCCACAAGAAAGGGTTTTCCAGTCTTCGTTTGGTGACCAGTGCCTATCATATGCCGCGCTCTGTTTTGGAATTTAAAAACGTCTTGCCGGGGATGGAATTGGTTCAAAACCCGGTCTTTCCCGCGCACGTCAAACAACAGCGGTGGTGGGCGTGGCCCGGCACCACCGGGCTGATTGTCAGTGAATATAACAAGTTTTTGATGGCCTGGGCTCGTCATCGGTTGCTGTCGTGATGTTCGTTGAAATTTTAGGATAACCCATGCTTGTTTTTCGTTCCCTTCTCTATAACGCGCTGTTTTTTGGTGGCGGTTTGGTCTTTGCGGTTTTGTTGTTGCCGTTGTTGGTCTTTCCTAGACGCGTCATGCAGGGTGGCCTGAAGGCCTGGGCGTGGGTCATGATGATGGGTTTAAAGCCGTTTGCGGGTCTTAGCTGGCAGGTCAAGGGGCTGGACAATTTACCCGGTGAGCCGTGTATTTTGGCCTGCAAGCATCAAAGCGCTTGGGAAACCGGAATTTTTTATCTGTTGGTGGACGATCCGTCATACATTTTGAAACAAGAGCTGCTGTCGATCCCACTTTTTGGCTGGTACTTAAACCGGGGCGGGGCCATTGCCATTGATCGCAAAGCCGGGGCTTCGGCCTTGAAACGGATGATTTCTGGCACGAAAGACCGTCTGGCGCGGGGCCAAAATGTGGTCATTTTCCCCGAAGGTACGCGCGCTCATCCCGGCAAGCCCGGCACCTATCATCCTGGCATTGCCGCCCTTTACAAAGGTGCGGATGCTGTGGTGGTGCCCGTGGCGCTAAACTCCGGCCTGTTTTGGCAACGCCGCAGCTTTTTAAAACGCCCCGGGTGTATCACCATAGAATTTCTCCCCCCTCTTGAAAAAGGCCTGGATCGCAGAGCGTTCATGACCGAACTGCAAAATCGGATGGAGTCGGCAACCAATCGCCTGATTAAAGACGCACGGGCTCAGTGTCCTCAGGCCCTGGTCGAGTCCGAGCCTCATGAAGCCATTGAAAAAAATGAAGAGTCCACTTGAAATGTAAGGGCTTTTTCCCCTGTGGATAAACGTGGGGACTTTTTGTCATGGCGGTTACCCACACCCTCCTGTGCATAAATTTGAATAACCTTGAACAACAAACAGATGCCTTATTCTGCCTGATGTGTAGGATGCCGAGCTGGAACGTGAAGCGTTTCTTTCAGGGCTGGAACATATGAAGAACGTGTGGTAGTCTTTATGTCTAGTTTTTCCCATGTTTGAACGGTGTTTGTGAAATACAAATGTTGTAATTCAGTGGGTTAGTTAAGATTTGGAATCGGCTTTGGCTTTAGAGTGGTTTTGAATTTTGGTAAAAAACGAAGACGATAGTCTTTGTTGATCGTCTTGACTTTGTGATGTTAAAACCAGGAGCACCCTAAACCATGATGCCGATTGCCGCCATTTCCCAACAAATCTGGGATATGAAATACCGCCTAAAAGGTGCGGACGGGCGTCCTGTGGACAAAACCATCGAAGAAACCTGGCGTCGTGTGGCCAAAACTTTAGCCGCAGACGAAGATACGCCAGCGCTGTGGGAAGAGCGGTTCTTTGAAATCATGGCGAATTTTCAATTTCTGCCCGCCGGACGAATCATTGCCGGGGCCGGGGCAGACCGTCGTGTGACCTTGTTCAATTGCTTCGTCATGGGCGAAGTTCCCGATTCCATGGGCGGCATTTTCGATCAACTCAAAGAAGCAGCCCTCACTATGCAACAAGGCGGCGGCATTGGGTATGATTTTTCCACCCTCAGGCCCAAGGGTGCCCGGGTGGAAAAAATTGGCGCCGATGCCTCAGGTCCGCTCAGCTTTATGGACGTTTGGGATGCCATGTGCCGTACCATCATGAGTGCCGGGTCCAGACGCGGGGCCATGATGGGGGTGATGCGCTGTGATCATCCTGATATTGAATCCTTTATCGAAGCCAAGCAAGAGTCTGGGCGGCTGCGCATGTTTAATTTGTCGGTGCTGATCACCGATCCGTTTATGGCGGCCGTCAAAGCCGATGAAAGCTGGGATCTTACGTTTGCGGGTGAAGTCTACAAAACCCTGAGCGCGCGCGAATTGTGGGACAAGATCATGCACGCCACGTATGCCTATGCTGAACCGGGCGTAATCTTTATTGACCGCATCAACCGCCTAAACAACCTCAATTACTGTGAAACCATCAACGCCACCAACCCCTGTGGCGAACAGCCGCTGCCGCCCTATGGCGCGTGCTTGTTGGGGTCCGTGAATTTGGCGCAAATGGTGGTGGACCCGTTCATGGACGGTGCCGATATCGATCTTCCGGCGTTGTCGCGTTTGGTCAAGACGGCTGTGCGGATGATGGACAACGTCATTGATGTGTCTAAATTCCCGCTACCCGCCCAACAAAACGAAGCCCAATCGAAACGCCGCATTGGCCTTGGCGTGACGGGATTGGCTGATGCTTTGATCATGTGCGGTGTACGTTATGGTTCTGAACGCGCGGTGAAGTTGACCGAAACATGGATGAAAGCGATCGAGCGCGCGGCCTATATGGCTTCTGTCGAATTGGCTCAAGACAAGGGCGCGTTCCCGCTGTATGACGCCGACAAATATCTAAAGGGCGAAATGATTCAGCGTTTGGATTTAGACGTGCAAGACGCCATTCGCGACTTTGGCATTCGCAATGCGTTGCTGACTTCGATTGCCCCAACGGGCACCATATCGTTGTTTGCTGGTAACGTGTCGTCGGGGTTAGAGCCTGTGTTTAGCTTTAAATACACCCGCCATGTGTTGCAGCCGGACGGCACCCGCAAGGAAGAAGACGTTTCGGATTATGCCTATCGCTTGTACCGTAAAATTGTCGGTGAAAACGCGCCGTTGACCGATGCCTTTGTCGATTCCCAACAGCTTTCCCCGCATGAGCATTTGGTGATGCAGGCGGCGGTGCAAAAATACATCGACAGTTCTATTTCCAAAACCATCAACTGCCCCGAAGACATTGCCTTTACTGATTTTAAAGACATCTATATGCAAGCCTACGATTTGGGCCTCAAGGGCTGCACCACCTACCGCCCCAACGATGTCACGGGCGCGGTGTTGGAAGTGAAGCCGACGAAAAAGGCCAAGCCTCCGGTCCAAGCCACATTACCATTCGATCAACCGAACACCCTCCCCGCCCAATCAACCGCCGACATTGGCGCTAAGGTGCACCAGATGTTTCAGCCTTTGGAACGTCCCGAATCATTGAAAGGTCACACCTACAAACTCATATGGCCGGAAAGCGAACATGCGCTGTACGTGACGCTCAATGATTTCTTGGACGACAATGGCCGTGAACGCCCGTTTGAAGTCTTTATCAACTCGAAAAACATGGAACATTATGCCTGGACCGTGGCCCTGTGCCGCATGATTTCGGCGGTGTTTAGGCGCGGTGGGGACGTGACGTTTGTGGTCGAAGAACTGAAAAACGTTTTTGATCCGCGCGGCGGTCATTGGGTTGGCGGCAAGTATGTGCCGTCCTTGTTGGCGGCGTTGGGCGAAGTCATTGAACGTCACATGAAAGCCATCGGATTTTTAAAGGGTGATCAATCGAATTCAGATCCGTTGGAGGCCCAGGCCCAGGTGGTGAACTTGGCCCCGCCACAGATGGCGACGACTGATTCGTCTGAACCTCGCGATCCTCAAAGCCATGATGCCCGTATGAGCTTCTGCCCCAAATGCAATCAACCCGCCCTCATCAAACAGGAAGGCTGCGATACGTGTTTAGATTGCGGCTATTCAAAGTGTGGATAAACAAATGAAAATGCGCCGCTGTCTAAAATGTCGAAATGATTATGACGAAACAAAATCGGAATGCCCAAAGTGCGGCACACCCCACAACCCGGGTGCGGAAAAGCTAGGCTACATCTCGTTCGCCATCGCCATCGCCTTGTTCGTCATCCCCGATTTCCTGTTTTATCAAGAAAACGGCCGCCTCCCCGGCAGCATCGACGAGTTTGTTGGGGCTTTTGGATTGTTGTTTTAGTCTCACAACTCTCTGCCCAAATTGGAAATGAATAGACCATGCGTAACGATAACCTTTCCCTTGGCGGGGGGGAGGGTGTGGTAAATTCGCACACACGCTTTTTGATTCGAAGGACAGTATGGCTAAACGACCCAGCCGCGAGACCGGGGATTTTTCTCACCCGGCGATGAACTACAAACCACCGAAGGAACTGCAAAGGTTCCGGGCGGGGCTGTTTGTCTTGGTCGGCACCTTGGTGGTTTTGGGCCTGTGGACGGGCGGTTGGTTTATCGCACAGGCTTTGGTCAATTCCGCATTGACCGATTGGCAGGACAAGCAGCGCGCGAACGGCGCTCAGGTCAGCTATGAAAGTTTGAATTTATCGGGCTATCCATTTCAAATTGTTATAGACCTCAAGGCTCCAAAATATGATGGGCCTCTGATGGGCGAGCCTGTGGCGTGGCAAGGCGAGAGCTTGACCCTAAAAGCAAGACCCTGGTCGCCGTCGACCTTGCATATTGAAGCCCCAGGCAAGCACACGGTTAAACTGGCGGGCAAAGGTTTGGCCTACGCAGGTACAGTGCAAGCGCTGAAGGTCGATCTGGTCCCCGGCGCGGACTGGCCGGATAATTTGAACATTGCCCTGGCTGGCGTAACGTTACTCGACACCACCACCAAGGCTTCGGTTGGCCTGGATGTACTGCGGTTGCACGTCTCCAATGATGCCAATGCGGCGGGCCTTCAGATATCCATGATGGGGCAAGCTATGAATGTCCCCAAAGCCCTGAACCTACCTTTGGGCAATGCGGTGCAAAGCTTTGATATCGAGATGACGGTGAAAGACCCGCTTACGCCTCAAGATTTGGTGCAAAACATTGGCAAGGTCTTGCCGGCATGGCAACAGCGCGGCAACTCAATCGACATTCAACGTTTTAATTTGCACAGTGGGCCACTGGTGGTGTCGTCGTCGGGGACGATGACGGTAGACGAAGCCCTACAACCCACTGCCGCGTTTACCGCTAAAATTGAAGGGCTGTTTCAGGTTTTAGAAATTTTACGTCTTGAAAGATTGATCACGCCTTCAAATGCCGCCATCGCCACCATGGCCCTGTCGGCGTTAAGCAAACGCCCAACGGGCGGTGGTCCCGCGTATATCAATTTGTCGGTGACGATCGCAGGCGGGCAGTTGAAACTGGGTCCGGTGCCCGTTTTAGACATGCCTCATTTTGATTGGGGTATTGTAGCCCCCCCAGAGGCCCCGGAAGAAGTTGCCCCTCCGCCACGCAATTACAAAGACGTGGCTCCGGTGTTTTAACTAATTGTCTTTTGCGGCCATTGCTTCGTTCATGATGGCCTTGCTCCGACGCAGTTCGGCCTCATCTTCGGGAACAGGTTTTACGTCGGGAATGTGTTGCTTTAAATCAACGACGGTACGGCGAATGGCGCGGGTGCGAGTGAAGGTCTCTTGTAACAAATCGCCGTCGCCCTCTTCAATGGCCTGGGTCATGCGGTCTAAGTCTTCGCGAAAGCGACCCAAAATATCCAACACCGCACCTTTGTTCGATAAAAATACATCGCGCCACATCACCGGGTCGGATGCGGCAATGCGGGTAAAATCTCGAAAACCAGCGGCGGAAAACTTAATGACCTCGGCTTGGGTGTCGTCTTCCAACTGGGCGGCCGTATCAACGATGGTGTAGGCGATCAAGTGCGGCAGATGGGACGTGATGGCGAGCACCCGGTCATGATGTTGCGGGGACATAATTTCGACATTGGCCCCAACCGCTAGCCACAAGGCTTTGACCTTGTCTGTGGCTTCAACGTTTGTATCGTCTTGCGGCGTCAAAATGCACCAATGGCCAGGGAACAAACCGGCATAGCCAGCTTCTGGTCCAGAATGTTCGGTCCCGGCAATCGGATGGCCGGGGACCAAATGCACGCCGTCTGGTAAGTGCGGTAAGATATCATTGATCGCGGACGCCTTGACCGAGCCTACGTCGGAAACTATCCCTCCGGCTTTTAGGTTCGGTGCCATGGCCTTCGCCACCGCTTCGTAAGCGCCCATGGGCGTACACACCACCACCAAGTCAGCATCTTGCACGGCTTGGGCGGCATCTTGGCTGTAGCTATCACCAAGTTTTAACGCTTTGGCCTTGGAAAGGGTATCGACACTGCGGGTGGAAATCGCAATATGGTTCGCCAGCCCGTGTTTGCGGATGGCGCGGGCCAAGCTTGATCCAATCAGGCCAATGCCAATCAGCGCCACACGATTAAAAAGCGGGATGGTGGGACTCATAGGCTTTGTTCCAAAAACAAGCGGATGGTGTTGAGGCACGTTTCCATATCGTCGCCAGTGCCAATGGTGATGCGCAAGCTCGCCGATAAGCCATAGCTCGCCATGCGCCGCACGATAATGTTGTGATCGCGCAGGAAGCTATCGCAGGCCTCGGCTTGGTCAGCATCTTTAAATTCAACCAGCACGAAATTCGCGACACTGGTGGTGGTTTTAAGGCCCATTTCATGTAGTGCTGTTTCGGTCTTGGCCCGCCAAGTGGTGGTATGGCTTAAGGATGTCGCTTGGAAGTCCAGGTCTTCTAGGGATGCGATGGCGGCGGCTTGACCTGCACTGGAAACGTTGAAAGGTCCCCGCACCCGATTTAACACATCGGCGACCTCTGACGGGCAATAGCCCCAACCCACGCGCATTCCGCCCAGGGCGAATAGTTTAGAAAAGGTACGGGTCATGACGGTGTTTTGTCCAGCGTCCACCAGATCCGAGCCGGGATTGTAATCGGCCCGGTCGACAAATTCGGCGTAGGCAGCATCGATCACCAACAACACGTGTTCTGGCAAGCCGTGGCGCAAACGAGCCATTTCAGCACCGGAGATATAGGTGCCGGTGGGATTGTTGGGATTGGCAACAAAAACGATCTTTGTTTTGTCCGTGACATGGGCCAACAGCGCATCGACATCGGTGGTGAGGTCCGATTCAGGGGCTTTGACAGGGGTCGCCCCCGCCGCGTGCGCCGAAATGGGATACATCAAAAAGCCATGCTCAGAATACAGAACCTCATCACCGGGACCCGCATAGGCAAAGCACAACAGCGAGATGATTTCGTCAGACCCGGCACCACACACAATGCGTTCGCCATCCACGCCAAAACGTTGGGCGATGGCTTGATGAAGGGCCGTGGCATTGCCGTCCGGATAACGGTGCATACCATTGGCCGCCAAAGTCATGGCTTCAAGGGCTTTGGGGCTGGGGCCAAAGGGGCCTTCATTTGAAGACAGCTTTATCACCCGGCCACCCTTCGCAACGTTAGATTCTCCGGGGACATAGGGGGTGATTTCTAAAATACCCGAGCGGGGCGGGATGGTGTAGGCCATCTTTTAAACTTCCATTTCCGCTTCACTGATTTGTGTCGCATAGCCGCCCAAACTGACAACCCGGTTAATGGTGCCTTCAAAAACGTCTTGAACGGCTTTGATGCGGGGGTCTTCGGCGGTGGCAAAGCCATCGACTTCGACCAAGGTTTGCCAGACTTTAGGACGGCTAGGGTCCAAGCAATCGGCTGAAAACATCACGGGCAGGCCAACATTTTCAAACGACGATGTTAAGGTTGCGGAGGGGATGCGTTCATTGGTTTCAAGCGCCAAGTAGGAACGATCACGGCCTGTGGCTTCTTGTGGGACCGGACAGATGACCAAGGCTTCACGTTCGTGGGTGCGGGCATTGCCACCGGGAACGAATGGCAAACGCGCGATGATGCGGGGCGTTTGGGGGCCTTCAAACACCAAGCGTCGCCACCACGGCTTTTCTTCATTGCGCATGGGCATGGGTAAAATACCCAGGGTGGCGTGTTGAGTTTGTACCGCTTCAATAATGCGCCGAGTCGATGGCATGGGTTCCATGGGGGAAAAGCTGCCATACTGATCTCGCGCCAAATCCCACAGCCCGGTGTCATTTTCATTGGTGAAAACAGCCACTGAAAACGGACCTTCTAAGCGCAAGGTGGCGACAATGAGTTCCCGCCAAATGCGAAACAATTCGCATTTGGGAAACGGACCTTTATGATCTGCAAACAAACGGTAAATGATTTCGGCTTCGCGCGCAGGGCGAATTTTTATTTGCTGATCTTTTTTATAGGTACGCACCTCTTCGACGATCTTGGTGCGGTTTTGCAGCAATTCGTGCAATTGGTTGTCAATGGCGTCAATATCGCGCCGAAGGTCTGAGAGGTCGCGTGCCATGATTTTAAGTTCACCTATGCTGAAGAATACTTGTGAGTGATAATACCATAGTTGTTAAAAATCAAAGAAAACATTGACACTTAGCAGGCACAAACTTAGCTATGATGTTCCTAGACCTAAATGTGGAAACGTAAACTCTATGTCCCAAGGCCAAGACCAAGACCAAGGCCAATCCAATCGCGCCCATGAGGCGTATGCGCCCGGCGCGTGGACTTTGCCGGGGGACCGGGTGCGTCTGGCCACAGACACGCCCCTGTCATTGGACTGCGGCACAGCCTTAAAAGACGTTGATTTAGCGTATCAAACTTGGGGCAAGCTCAACGCCGAAAAATCCAATGCAATCTTAATTTGCCACGCGCTCACCGGGGATCATTTCGTGTTGGGTCCCCATCCCACCACCGGAAAAAATGGATGGTGGGAAGAGGTCGTCGGTCCTGGTAAAGTTATTGATACGGATCGGTATTTTGTCATTTGTTCCAATATATTAGGCGGCTGCATGGGCAGCACTGGATTGCAATCCATTAACCCTGAGACGGGCAAGCTTTGGGGCCGCGATTTTCCACAAATCACCATCGGCGACATGGTTCGGGCGCAGAAATTGTTGATTGACCATTTGGGCATTGATCAATTGTTTGCAGTGGTCGGTGGGTCCATGGGTGGTATGCAGGTATTGGAATGGGCGGTGCAATTCCCAAACCATGTTTTCGCCGCCGTCCCGATTGCCACGGCTGCCCGACATTCAGCACAAAACATTGCCTTTCATGAAGTCGGACGCCAAGCCATCATGGCCGACCCGGACTGGTGTAAGGGTAATTATCTGGCCGAAGGAAAATTTCCTCACCGAGGTTTGGCGGTGGCGCGGATGGCGGCGCACATTACGTATTTATCCGAAGCCGCCCTAACCCGTAAATTTGGCCGAAATTTACAAGACCGCGATGAAGTGACCTATGGCTTTGATGCCGATTTTCAGGTGGAAAGCTATTTGCGCCACCAGGGCAGTTCATTTGTGGATCGCTTTGACGCCAATTCGTATTTGTTCATCACCCGCGCTATGGATTATTTTGATCTGGGCGAACGCTTTGACGGCCAGTTGTCCAAGGCTTTCAAAGAGACACCGGTGCGTTTCTTGGTCATGGCCTTTACCTCTGATTGGCTTTATCCCACCCACGAAAGCCGTGAAATTGTTCACGCTTTGAATGCGGGGGCGGCGAATGTCAGCTTCGTTGAAATCGCGTCGGACAAGGGCCATGACGCCTTTTTATTGGATGAACCGGATTTTCATCAGGTGTTTGAAGGCTTCTTAGAAGGCTGTGCTGAACATCGTGGGCTGAACAGGAACGGCTCATGATGAACCCGGCAAACCCCAAATCCATTCGCGTCGATCTGCAACTGATCGCCGACATGATTGAACCCGGCACGCGGGTTTTGGACGTGGGCTGTGGCAACGGCGATCTCTTGGAACATTTGTGGCGCACCAAACAGGTGGACGGGCGCGGCATTGAAATCAGCACCCAAGGTGTGCAGTCGTGCGTTTCAGCAGGCCTGTCGGTGGTTCAAGGCGACGTTGAAAAAGACTTACATAATTATCCAGATGATGCTTTTGATTATGTGATTTTAAGCCAGACGGTGCAGGCCATGATGAACCCGCGCGACGTGTTGGAACAAACCATGCGCATTGGCAAACGGGCCGTCGTGTCGTTGCCCAATTTCGGCTATTGGCGTTTGCGGGTATATATGTTGTTCAATGGGCGGATGCCGATGTCTGAAAACCTGCCGTATGAATGGTACAATACCCCCAACATCCACTTTTGCACCATTCGCGATTTTGTCCGGCTGACGCGGCACATGAATTTGAGCATCGAACAAAGCCTTTTTTTAGACGAGGCCGGGTCTTCAAAAACCATCGGCAACTCAGTCTCCATCGCCAACTGGTTTGGCGAGCAGGCGGTTTTTTTACTGAAGAAGTAAAAAAAACCTAGTTTGTCTGGCTTAAGAAAGAACGGCCATTCGGCCGGCGCGCTCTTGCGCTTGCCTTCGGCAGCAAGAGCAGCCTGCGGATTGGTGCCACACTCCTGATTGGAGATCGGGAAACCGAAGGGCAAAGCCCAGAGGCAAGGCCAAGGGCCGCCGCGCGAATGCGCGTTCTTTCTTGCTTTCTTAAGCAAAAAAAGAGCCAATCTATTCCCGATGGTTCTTAATTCTATTTGGGCCGCTGCTTGGGGGGGCGAGGGCGAAGCTTCGTTTGGTGGTGTGATTGGCTGTGACTTGTCCGGCGTAGATTTCTTTGGCGGCTTCGATTAAGACCACGCCGCCGAAGGCGGGAAACAGGCGGCTGCCGATTTCTTCCCAGGCACGCGCCGCCGTTAAAACGAGCCGTGCTTGTGATGGTGGGACATAGAGCCCGACTTTGGATTGAATCGGTGTAAACATATTTTCGCGCAGCAACCTGGATAACTGGCTGGGGGAATAGGGTTGGCCGTGGGCAAATGGGGTGCGTTCCATACGTGCCCAAAGGCCGCGACGATTGGGCACCACGATGATGATCCGGCCACTGTCGGACAGAACCCGCCACGCTTCGCGCAGCATAGGGCGTAAATTCTCAGAACATTCCAACGAATGCACCAAGAGAACGCGGTCCATGGACAGGTCCGGAAAAGGCAATTCGACCTCGTCAACCAAGGTGGTTAGGCCCGGCTCGTTCGGGGGCCAGTGCAACACCCCTTGGCGGGCAGGCATGGCGGCGAGGGTGCGCGTGGCTTCGGGTCTAAATAGCCCCAAATACGGCGTTGTGTAGCCAATGCCCAGAACATCCTGACCGCTTACATTCGGCCACATTTGGCGCAAATGTTGGCGAATGATGCGCCGCGCCACCTGACCTTGGGGCCGGGCGTAAAACTCTCGTAAATCAACAGCATCCATCCACATGCTTCAAGACTAGCAGATGTTAGCAAAAGGGTGGTAGATTTTGCAGGGGAAGGAAAAAAATTATGAGCCAAGTGGTGATTCGAAGTCTGCCAGTGTTGAGCGACAATTACGCTCACTTTATTCATAACCCATCCACCGGGGCCACCGCGTGCATCGACCCCGCTGACGACCCCGCCATCTTGAAAGCTTTGAATGACTGGCATTGGAACCTCACCGAAATTTTAATCACCCACCCTCATTGGGACCATGTGGATGGCATTAAGACCCTGGTTAAGGCCTTCGGTGCCGAGGTTTATGGCAGTCGACCTGATCTGGGGAAAATTCCCAGCTGTGATTTTGGGGTGCTGGGCGGGGACGGTGTTAAAGTTGGTCCTTTGTGCGCATCGGTGATCCATGTTCCCGGACACACATCCCATCATGTCGCTTATTATTTTGCTGAAGCCGGGGCGTTGTTTTGCGGCGATAGCCTGTTTTCGCTGGGCTGTGGGCGCTTGTTGGGCGGTACGGCGGCAGAGATGTGGTCTAGCCTTAAACGTTTAAGTGCCTTGCCAGAAGATACCAAAATATACTGCGCCCACGAATATACCCAGGCCAATGGTCGCTTTGCGCTTCATGTTGATCCTGACAATGCTGACTTGAAAATACGCATGGAAGAGGTGAATGAGCTGCGGGCGCAAGGTTTGCCCACCGTGCCTTCAACCCTGGCCAGCGAGCTTAAATGCAATCCGTTCTTGCGTTGTCGCGACGAACAAGAGTTTACTGAGCTGCGCCGTCTCAAAGATCACTTTTAAGGACCAACGCCTATGAATCTCTACACATCCCTTACGTCACCTTTTGGTCATAAATGTCGCTTGGTTGTTCACGCTGAGGGGTTGGCCGATCAGGTTCAAATTGTTCAGCCTGACACCAAATCAGAGGCCTATTTAAACGTGAATCCATTGCGAAAAGTTCCGGCGTTGGAATTGGATGATGGACGCGTGTTGATCAACAGCCCTCTGATTGCGGCTTACTTGGCAAGCCTGGGCGATGGGGCAGAGACTGATCTCGTGGGCGAACGTGAAAAATGGGACGTTCTGAATAGGGAAGCCTTGGCCGACGGCATGGTTGAGGCCGGAGTCTTGATCTTTATGGAAGGCCTGCGCGCCGAAGACGAACGGTCACAAAGTTGGATTGACCGCCAGAATGCTAAAATAACCGCCGCCCTTGATGTGTTTGAGGCCGAAGCTTCAGATTATGGAGATGCGGCGCATATCGGTCTATTGGCTTTGTCCACGGGTCTCGCTTGGTTTGATTCGCGAGACATCATTGGCGATTGGCGCGAAAGCCATCCAAATTTGAAAGCGTGGATGGAGCGCTTTACCCAGAATGATATTTGGCAAGCGGCGAAAAACGATTAAGGCAATTCGCGCAGCACCCGAAAACCAATGCCATAGCTTCGGACCCGGCCATCATTTTTAAAACGCCATGCCGAACGCAAGTTCTTGGAAAAATAATACCACGACCCGCTGCGCACCACCCGTTGGCGGCAGTCACCGGTGAGCCGCGCGCTGCCATCAGGGGTGGCTTCTTCGTGCGATGGATTCCAACAGTCGGCCATCCATTCCCACACGTTGCCGTGGACATTGTATAAACCCCAAGGGTTCGGCTTGAAACTATCAACGGGCTTGGTTTGGTGGCTGATTTTGGGCCCACAATTTCGACAGTTCGCTAGCGAGGTTCCGATTTTGTCGCCCCACCAAAATTCAGAAATTGAACCTGCGCGGGCGGCGTATTCAAATTCGGCTTCAGACGGCAAACGGTAAATGTGCCCAGTTTTTTTGGTTAGCCAATCGAGATAAAGGTGAGTCTCGTCCCAGGTGACATTGATCACCGGGCGGTTTTTTCGGCCCCAATCGTGATCGTTCGGGATTTCGGCCCCGCACGCACCGTCATCAAAGCACGCCTGCCATTCGTCGAAACTGACTTCAAACATGCCAATCATGAAAGCTTTGTCGATTTTAACCAACACGGCGGGGCGTTCATACTTATGGGGCCCATCGGACCCCATGATGAATTCGCCTGGTGGAATGATGGCCAGTTCGGGACAGGTCTCGCAATCTTTGATCCCCATATGACGCGATGGGGAGGTGGTGTCTGGCAATGGGGCTAGGGACTCTGCCCTAAGCGTTCCGGCGAACACCGTGAAAAAGACAATCGATAGGATTTTCATATACATGGACGTGAGTGTAAGGGCCACGCGCCTCAGTCGTCTAGCCCTGAATTTATGCGGGCAATGCGAACATTGCGTAAAAACTTTTCAATGCCAATGCGTTTGACTGGGTTTTTGGACCATTGAGTGCGAAATCTTGCATCATCAAGCGTCTCTAAATCAGCCAGTTTGGGGGTGATGAATTCAGCTCTGCTGTGGAACGCAGGCTCATCATGGGGTTGGGTGAACTTGGTCCATGGACAGGCCGTCAAGCACGCATCACAGCCATAAATTCGGTTATCCATTTTGGCGGCGAGGTCTGCATTAATGTCGCCAGCATGTTCGATGGTCAGGTACGAAATGCATTTCCGGGCGTCGATTTCATACGGCGTTAAAGCCCCGGTTGGGCAGGCCTCCAAACACGCGGTGCAGCCGCCACAATGATCGACCTCGGGCGCATCGGGCTCGACCTCAAAGTCTAAAAAGACTTCACCTAAAAACAACCACGAGCCAAAGTCTCGGCTGACCAAATTGGTGTGCTTGCCTTGCCAGCCCAATCCAGCTAACTGCGCCAAGGGTTTTTCCATCACCGGGGCGGTGTCGACAAAGACTTTTAGTTCACAGTTAAACTCGGCCGCCAGCCAACGCCCCAACTGTTTTAGGCGCTTTTTCACGACATCATGATAATCGCGATTCAGCGCGTAACATGAAATTGTGGCACTGTCCGAAGGTGCCAAGGCGGGCGGTTCCGTTGGGCCATAATTGGTGCCCAACACGATCACCGATTTGGCCTTTGACCACAATTGATCGGGGCTGGCGCGTTCAAATTGGCGGGTTTCCATCCACCCCATGGTGCCGTGACGGTCTTCGTCAACGTAGCGTTTAAGGTTTTGCCCATGACGTGAATCCAGGGTCGCGGGGGCAAAGCCAACGGCATCAAAGCCAAGCTCTTTGGCCTTGGCGCGGATTTTGTCTTTGGTGGATATCAGTTCGGACATGGCGGGATGGGTTGCCTCAAACGCGAAAGGGGTTTAAATCCTGAGCCACAGAAAATTGGAGTTCGACGTGGCCCAACAAGATAACAAGAAAGCCGTGCTGTTGTTAAGTGGCGGTTTAGATAGTTCGACCGTATTAGCCATAGCACAGGCCGATGGTTATGACGTGCATGGCATTAGTTTTCGCTACGGTCAACGCCACGACCACGAATTGCTGTGCGCGGCAGCCATCGCTAAAAAAGCAGGCATCAAGCATGTGATCTTGGATTTAGATTTGTCTAAGTTCGGAGGTTCGGCTTTGACGGCGGACATCGACGTGCCCAAAGATCGCGACGAAGCCGCCATGGCGGGTAACATTCCGGTCACTTACGTACCCGCGCGCAACACGGTGTTTTTATCGTGCGCGCTGTCCATGGCCGAAGCGTTGGGCACGGGCGATATCTTCATCGGCGTAAACGCGCTGGATTATTCCGGCTATCCCGATTGCCGGGCAGATTACATTGCTGCCTTTCAAGCGATGGCGAACCTCGCCACCAAGGGCGGCGTCGAAGGCACCTTGCCGGTGATTATTCACACCCCCCTGATCGATCTGACCAAGGCGCAGATCATTGCCCAGGGGATGCAGCTGGGCGTCGATTACGGCCTGACCATTTCGTGTTATGACCCAGACAGTGCGGGTGCCGCGTGCGGTCATTGCGATGCGTGTCAATTGCGGCTGAAAGGTTTTCGCGAAGCCGGGCTTGCCGACCCCAGCCCCTATCAAGGGGGCGTATAGCTATGGCTTATCAGGTCAAAGAAATTTTTTATTCCCTACAAGGCGAAGGCGCCAACACCGGATGTGCAGCGGTGTTTTGTCGTTTCGTTGGCTGTAATTTGTGGTCGGGGCAAGAAAAAGATCGCGCCGATGCCGATTGTGATTTTTGCGATACGGATTTTGTCGGGGGTGAAAAATACAACGATGCAGATGCGTTGGCCAAGGCTATATTGAACGCTTGGCCCAAAGATGCGGAATACCGTTTTGTTATTTTCACGGGCGGCGAGCCAGCTTTGCAATTGGACGAAGCCTTGGTCGAGGCGTTGCTCAATCGTGATTTTACGATTGCGATTGAAAGCAATGGCACGGTTAAGCTTGCCAAAGGCCTTGATTGGATTTGCATTTCACCAAAGGGAAATCAGCCTTTGAAAGTGACGAAGGGCAATGAGATTAAACTGGTTTACCCGCAAGTTGATAACGATCCCCGCGATTTTGAAAAAATGGATTTTGGTCATTTTTATCTGCAACCCATGGCGGGACCAAACGAAGCCGAAAACCTTAAACGTGCGATGGACTATTGCCGGGCACATCCCCAGTGGCGTTTAAGCTTGCAAACGCATAAACTGCTTAACATTCGCTAGATTTAATACGGACCCGCGTTATGGACATCTACAAAATTTTCACGTTTGAGGCCGCCCACCATTTGCCCAACGTCCCCGAAGGCCACAAATGCAAACGTTTGCACGGTCATTCGTTTGAAGTGACCTTAACTGTGTCCGGCCCGGTCGACGAGGTCACCGGATGGGTGATTGATTTCGCCGATATGAAAGCCGCGTTCAAACCGACCTTGAACCGTTTGGATCATTATTATTTAAACGACATCAAAGGTCTGGAAAATCCCACCAGCGAAAACATCGCCCGGTGGATTTGGGCCGAAGTCAAACCCGCATTGCCGGGATTGAGCAAAGTCGCCGTCAAAGAAACCTGCACCGCCGGCAGCATCTATACGGGCTAACCTTTGGCTTCGATGAAATCAATTTCATCGTCGTCAATCACCCAGGTTTCTGCGCGTCCAGCGTCCGACCACTCAACCATGGCTGGGAGCGCCTGGACCGCGTCCATATAAGCCTGGGCCGTGTCATTGAGGGCAACGCCATAAGTGGTAAAGCGCGATACGATGGGTGCGAACATGGCATCGGCGTTGGAAAAGTCACCAAACAAAAAGTCACCGTCGCCGCCAAACGTATTCCGGCATTCGGTCCAAAGGAATTCGATCCGGGCAATGTCTTCGGCAACGCCTTCATGCATCCCGCGCCCCGGATAAGACGCGCGAATGTTCATCGGCATGGCACCTCGGACTTTGGTAAAGCCCGCATGCATCTCGCTCGACACAACCCGCGCCCGCGCCCGTGCCGCCGGGTCAGACGGCCATAGGCGAGCTTCCGGCCAAACCTCCGCCACATACTCAAGGATCGCCAAAGTCTCCCAAATCACATGGCCATCATGCTTTAAAACCGGAACCGTCCCCGATGGCAAAGACGCCTTGCGCTCTGCCCAATCGGCCTCGAACAATGGAATCAACTGCTCGTCAAACTCAATGCCAGAAACCCGCATCGCCAACCAAGGACGCAGCGACCAGGACGAATAATTTTTGTTACCAATGATAAGGGTGGGTTTGGACATGGGGAGGACTCCTGACTGAAAAAGACAAAAGGAGTTTGACGGTATGTGGGGGATGGGTAAAGGGGAATTGTGTTAGGGGGTGGTTGGTTAAGTCTTTGGAAGCTTCCCAAGTACCTTTGCGATGAGGTCACCAAATAGCTTGAAGGCATGCTCATCAATAACGCTAGTCTCTTTCTCCGGAGATGAACTTTGTGCGAACAAACGTTCACTAAGTTGAGTCTTTAACATGCTTTGCTGTTCTGGGCTCAATGAGCTGATGAATGGATCTATCGCTTTGATTTCAAGGGCGAACCAGCGTGTTCTTTTCTCATTATTCCTGTGTCTTGTTGATTGCTGAGCGGCATATGCACTGCCCCATAACAAAACCCCAGATAAAGAAAATGTAACTAGAAGTTTGGGTAGCCAGTTTATAAAATTGGAAGCACCAGCAGCCACTGACGTCTCGTTCATATTTGGTATAGCTGCAGAAGTATCAGCAGTAGCATCTGGGGTATTAGAAGTCATTGAAGCATGAATGTTTAGAGGCAAGTCGCTATTTGGTCCTAGGGCATAAAAACCAAGCCACCCCACAGTAAAGAAAATAAATAAAATTGAAATTTTTCTCCAAGAATCTGCTTGCTTTGCCTCTTGATTTGCATTTTCAAGATATCCACCTGCAACGCTGTCTCCCGCCGCTAATCCATATAGTTCTAAGATTGCTTGATGTTTATTTTCGGCATCAGATAGAAAATCATCAATTTTTTTATCAAACTTATTTGTTTGATCGTCTAGGCGGCTCTTGGTTTTTTGGATAACAGCAGTAGTGCTTGCTGTAGCTTTGTCATTAACCTTTTCTTTCCACGAACTGAAGTCATTACTACGTTTATCCTGAGATTCAGAAAATTGCTGCTGCCATTCTGAAATGAGTAAATCAGTGTTTTGTTTCCGGGTTTCAACAAGTTCATTTAGTTCTTCAATATTCTCAGAAAACGTCATTAGCTCTTTCTCTAATTCAGTTTTTCTTTCAGTTAGGCTCTGAGAAAATGATGTAAATTCAACCTCAAGTTCGGCCTGTCGTTCGTTAATTGATTCGGAAAGCGTCTCAAGTTCATTTTCTAACTGTGACTTTTTTTCCAAAATAGATTCAGCCGTTGAATCGACAAGTTTTTCTAGCGTTCTTGTTGGTTTTAAAGTTCTGGCTTTTAGTGAAGTTGGAAGAATGTAAGACAGATAAACTAGTTGGTCTGATAGAAAGTTATTTGCTTGTGTTAGGTACGCGGAATTTCCGCTCGTACTGTATTGAAGGGCAGGAGTTCTAGGGTGTTGAACCAACGAATTATTAAGTGCCGTTAGTTGTGAAAAAGGCGTTAATTCTGGATCCAGCTTTTTAAGTGTTTCTTGATATAGTGAGATAACTTTCAAAAGCCTTCGTTGTTCAGGAATTACGGCTGGTTCTATGGCTTCAAATTTAGTGGAAGCAAGAGAAATTAATTCCTTTAAAGTGGCGTGGATTGGATGGCTGTTAAATTCTTGTGCCCAACGGTTCATAATGTGCTCACCTTCTCTTGAAGCTTTATTTGATTAAAGGTAGGAGGTTCTTGCACACACTTGCAACACGTAATAATTTAAATATGACTTTGTTGCCCTTACCCCCGCCCCCGATACCCCGGCACGTCCTGCTCGGGAATCCAGATGCCTTCAGGTGCCGTCCCCGTTTGATAAAACACGTCAATCGGAATGCCGCCGCGCGGGTACCAATAGCCGCCGATGCGGAGCCATTTTGGCGTGGCGGCGGTTATGATTTTTTTGGCGATGGAGATGGTGCAGTCTTCGTGGAACGAGCCGTGGTTTCGAAAGCTGGTGAGGTAGAGTTTTAGCGATTTGCTTTCGACCAAGCTGGCATCCGGAATGTAGTCGATGACCAGGTGCGCGAAGTCGGGTTGGCCTGTGACCGGGCAAAGACTGGTGAATTCAGGCGCGGTGAAACGCGCCACGTAGTCGGTCCCGGCTTGCGGGTTTTGGACGACTTCCAGCACGGCCTCATCGGGGGACGTGGGAGCAGCGACTTGGTGGCCGAGTTGGCCAAGTTGGCCGGGGTCTTCGTTTTTTAAATCGGTCATGTGAGAGCCTCTATATCGCCACGCGCTTGTGCGGCGGCGAAGTCTTGTTGGAACTCTGCAAAGCTGCTGTTTGTGATGGCTTCGCGGATTTCCGTCATCAAGACTTGATAGTAATGCAAATTGTGCCAAGTCAAAAGCATGGCGCCCAAAATTTCTTGGGCGTTGATCAAATGGCGGATGTAGGCGCGTGAATGATGGGTGCAAGCGGGACATGCACAGCCGTCTTCGATGGGACGTGGATCATCGGTGTGGCGCGCGTTTCGCATGTTGACGGCACCCGTATGGGTCCACGCCTGGGCGGTGCGACCAGAGCGGGTCGGCAGCACGCAATCGAACATGTCGATGCCGCGTGCCACCGCGCCGACGATGTCTTCGGGTTTGCCGACGCCCATCAAATAACGCGGTTTATTGGTGGGCAGATGGGGGGTGGTCAGGTCCAAGGCTTCAAACATTTTTTCGCGACCTTCGCCGACCGCCAAGCCACCGATGGCATAGCCGTCAAAGCCAATTTCAACCAGCGCCTTGGCTGATTGTTCGCGCAGATCATCGTGCACGCCGCCTTGGCAGATGCCGAACAGGCCATAACCGGGACGTTTGACGAACGCGTCTTTGGACCGTTTGGCCCAGCGCATGGACATTTCGGTGGCGCGCTGGACTTCTGATTTTTCACACGGGAACGGGGGGCATTCATCAAAGCACATGGTGATGTCGGCATCTAACATGTGCTGAATTTCTATGGACCGTTCGGGGGTTAACATGTGGTACGAGCCATCAATGTGGCTGCGAAATCTGACGCCGTCTTCGGTGAGCTTACGCAGCTCATTCAAGCTCATGACCTGAAAGCCGCCGCTGTCGGTCAAAATCGGTCCCGGCCAGTTCATGAATTTATGCAGCCCGCCCAATTTTTCAATCCGTTCGGCGGTGGGGCGCAACATCAAATGATAGGTGTTGCCTAAGATAATTTCGGCCCCGGTAGCCGCCACGCTTTCGGGCAGCATGGCTTTAACCGTCGCCGCCGTCCCCACCGGCATGAAAGCAGGGGTTTGGATGGTGCCGTGGGCGGTGTTGACTTCGCCGCGCCTTGCGACGCCATCGGTGGCCTTAAGGTCGAAACCAAAATCGGTCATGGCGCTTGCTCATCGCTGCGCGTTAACAAACACGCATCGCCATAAGAATAAAAACGATAGCCCGTTTCGATGGCGTGGCGGTACGCCGTGTGCATACGTTTCAAACCGGAAAATGCTGACACCAACATAAACAAGGTCGAGCGCGGCAAATGAAAGTTGGTCATCATCACATCGACGACTTTAAAGCGGTAGCCTGGGGTGATGAAGATCGAGGTGTCGGCGAAAAACTCATGCACCAGGCCGTCGTCTGTGGCCGCACTTTCCAACACCCGCAAGGATGTCGTGCCAACGGCGACCACCCGGCCCCCGGCGGCGCGGGCGGCGTTGATGGCGTTCGCCGTTTCAAGACTGATTTCGCCCCGTTCAGAATGCATGAAGTGATCGTCGGTATCATCGACCTTAACCGGCAAGAAGGTACCTGCGCCCACATGCAAGGTCACGCGCGCGGTGTGGATGCCGCGCTCGCTAAGACTTTGCAACAGGGCGGGTGTGAAATGAAGGCCAGCGGTGGGGGCCGCAACAGCCCCTGGGTTCTTGGCAAATAGAGTTTGGTAGTCTTCAATGTCTTCGACTTGGCCGCCTTTGGCGCGTTTGATATAGGGCGGTAACGGCATAGAACCTTGAGCATTCAGCGCCGCCATCAAGTCCTCGCCTGCCACATTGAAATTCAACGTGACCTCGCCGCCCTCGCCCTTGGCCATCACGGTGGCGTGAAAACCATCTTTAAAGTCGATGCGGTCATCAACGAACAATTTTTTAGCGGGCCGGGCAAACGCGAGCCAGGTGTCGGGGGCGAGTTGCTTGTGCAAGGTGACTTCCATGCCAGCTTGTCCGCGCTTGCCTGTGAGCCGGGCGGGAATGACTCGGGTGTCATTAAAGACGCAAATGTCGCCAGGCTGTAAAAACGTAGCTAAGTCCGAGACGCTGTTGTCCAACAGCGCATCACCAGACACCACCAACAACCGGGCGCTGTCGCGCGGGCTTGCGGGGGCTTGGGCAATGTTGCTTTGGGGTAGCTCAAAATCAAAAAGGTCGACGTGCACTTGATACTCTCGCGATATATTCAAAGTCTGAAAGAGCGCGGAGAGTAGGGAAAAGCAGAAGTTTATGCAATGACTAGTACAAAGCTGGAATTCCTACTAAATATCATTTATTTGTGTTAAATAATAATAATATTCACTTTTTTATGTTAATATGTCGTTTTTTGCGGCATGAACTCCATATATTTACCCACTCGGCTCGGTTTTACTTGGCTGAACCGGGGCAAACGCATATAACTATACCCGCTCAATAACAAAGAAAGATCATCCATCCCATGGCCAAAAAAACAATGATTGCCGTTGAAGGTAACGAAGCGGTTGCTTCGGTTGCGCACCGTTTGAACGAAGTGATTGCGATTTATCCGATCACCCCCTCGTCAACGATGGGCGAATTGGCGGAAGCATGGTCGTCGAATAAGCAAAAAAATATTTGGGGGAACGTTCCCGATGTGGTCGAAATGCAATCGGAAGCCGGAGCCGCTGGAGCGGTGCACGGGTCCTTGCAAGCGGGCGCGCTCACCACGACGTTCACGTCGTCGCAAGGTTTGTTGTTGATGATTCCCAACTTGTACAAAATTGCCGGGGAATTGCATGGCTTTTGTATGCATGTCGCGGCGCGCACCTTGGCCACCCATGCGCTGTCTATTTTTGGCGATCATTCTGACGTGATGGCGTGCCGCCAAACCGGCGTGGCGATGTTGTCGAGCGCCACGGGACAAGAAGCCCAAGACTTTGCTTGCATCGGTCAAGCCACCTCATTGAATTCGCGCGTGCCGTTCATGCATTTCTTTGACGGCTTTCGCACCTCGCACGAGGTCACGAAAATGCAGCATCTTAGCGATGACGAACTGCGCCAAATGGTGACGCAAGACATGATCGATGTGCATCGCAACAATGCCCTGACCCCGGACAATCCGGTCCTGCGTGGATCGTCGCAAAACCCAGATACCTTTTTTCAAATGCAAGAAGCTCGCAATCTTGTTCATGGTGCCGTTCCAGACATCTTGGAAGAGACCTTTAAAAAATTCGCCAAAGTCACAGGGCGCGCATACGGACTTTATGAATTTCACGGTGCCGCCGATGCTGAACGTGTCGTGATCATTATGGGCTCTGGCGGCGAAACGTGCCGGGAAGTTGCCGATCACTTAAATAGCACCGGCAAAAAAGTCGGTGTGGTTCAGGTGCGCTTGTTCCGTCCGTTTGACTTGAAACGCTTTTCCGAATCTTTGCCCGCCACAGTTAAGTCTGTGGCTGTTTTGGATCGCACCAAAGAAGTGGGCGCCATGGGCGAACCCTTATATATGGACGTTGTGACCGCGATGAACCGGGCTGGGCGGTCCTTGAAAATTATTGGTGGTCGCTATGGTTTGTCGTCCAAGGATTTTACCGCCGCCCAAGCCAAGGCGGTGTTTGATGAATTGTCAAAAGATCAACCAAAACCCACCTTTACGGTTGGCATCCTTGACGATGTGACGCACTTGTCGTTAGACGTTAATGACGACTTTGAATGCGAACCACAAGGCGTGCAGCGCGCGATCTTTTTTGGCCTAGGTTCAGACGGCACCGTTGGCGCGAATAAAAACTCGATCAAGATCATTGCCGAAAATACCGACTTTTATACCCAGGGGTATTTTGTTTATGATTCCAAAAAAGCAGGCGCGATTACCATTTCTCATTTGCGCTTTTCGCCGCAATCCATCCATTCCCCTTATCTGATCAAATACGCAGAGTTTGTCGCGTGTCACCAGTTCCATATGCTGGAATCCGTGGACGTGTTGAAACACGCGCAACACGGCGGTACCTTTTTGTTGAACTCGCCACATGCCAAGGACCAAGTGTGGGACCAGTTGCCGCGCTCGATTCAAAAGCAAATCATCGAAAAGAACCTGACGTTCTATGTCATCAATGCAACGAAAGTTGCCCATGACGCGGGTATGGGCAAACGCATCAACACCGTGATGCAGGTGTGTTTCTTTGGCCTGTCGGGTGTATTGGAACACGATGAAGCGATTGCCCAGATTAAGGGCGCGATTGAAAAATCTTACGGCAAAAAAGGCAAAAAGATTGTCGAAATGAACTGGGCGGCGGTGGATGCCTCTCTGGCGCATTTGGAACAAGTCGAAGTACCAGATGTCGCGAGTTCAAGCTTTGATTTGCCGCCCATCGTGTCGCCAAAGGCTCCTGATTTTGTGCAAAACGTCACCGCCAAAATGTTGGCCGGACTGGGTGATCTGTTGCCCGTCAGCGCCTTTCCCATTGATGGCACCTGGCCTGTGGGGACCGCAAAATGGGAAAAACGCAACTTGGCCCTCGACATTCCGGTGTGGGAAGAAGGCCTGTGCATCCAGTGCAACAAGTGCGCTTTTGTTTGCCCGCATTCGGCCATTCGCGTCAAAGCCTATGGTGAAAACGAATTGGACAGCGCGCCTGACACGTTTAAATCCATGGACTACAAAGGTCGTGATTTTGGCGAAGGTACGAAGTACACGGTGCAGATTGCCCCCGAAGACTGCACCGGTTGTACCCTGTGCGTGAAGGTTTGCCCGGGTAAGGATAAACAAAACCCCGAACGTCTGTCTTTGGTCATGCAACCCCAGCCAGCGTTAAAAGAAAGCGAAGCCGAAAACTTTGACTTCTTCTTAGACATTCCCGAAGCCGACCGCAGCTTGCTTAAATCAAGCTTGAAAATGGGTCAGTTCGCAGAACCCCTGTTTGAATTTTCGGGCGCGTGTTCGGGTTGTGGCGAAACCCCTTATATCAAGCTGTTGACGCAGTTGTATGGGGACCGTTCGGTGATTGCCAATGCCACCGGGTGTTCATCAATTTATGGCGGCAACTTACCGACCACGCCGTATTCCTGTAATTCTGAAGGTCGAGGTCCGGCTTGGGCCAACTCGTTGTTTGAAGACAATGCCGAATTTGGTTTGGGCATTCGTTTGGGCATTGACCATCATCACGAACATGCCATCGAACTGCTGTCCAATTTAAGTATGGCGGTGAACGACGACGAATTGGTGGATGGTTTGTTACAAGCCGATCAGTCCGATGAAGCCGGCGTTATGGCGCAACGTGACCGCGTGGCAAAATTGAAACCACGTCTTCTGGACATGGGCACAGACGACGCGCTGCATTTGGCGGGTATGGCTGATTACTTGGTCAAAAAGACCGTGTGGATTTTGGGTGGTGATGGCTGGGCTTATGACATTGGCTACGGTGGCCTCGATCACGTTCTGGCCTCGGGCGCGAACGTCAATATTTTGGTCATGGATACCGAAGTGTATTCCAATACCGGCGGTCAACAATCCAAAGCGACCCCGATGGGGGCCGTTGCAAAGTTTGCCAGTTCTGGCAAAGCGTTGCCGAAGAAAGACTTAGGCCTCATGGCAATCAGCTATGGTCATGTTTATGTCGCAAGTGTGGCCTTTGGGGCCAAGGATGCGCAGACGGTCAAGGCCTTCCAAGAAGCGGAATCGTTTGACGGTCCTTCGTTGATCATCGCCAACTCACCGTGCATTGAACATGGTTATGATTTGGGGGATGGTCTGCATCATCAAGTCTTGGCCGTGGAATCGGGCTATTGGCCGTTGTACCGTTTTGATCCTCGCTTAGAACAGCAAGGTAAAGCTTCATTGCAATTGGACAGCAAGGCTCCGACCCGATCGCTGGGCGAATACTTGGTGCAAGAAAACCGCTTCCGTCAGGTGCAACGCAAAGACCCTGAACGCTTTGATAAGTTGGTGGTGATGTTAGAGGCAGACTTAGCCCATCGTCGCAAAGTGTTTGCAGCGTTAGCGACCGTGAAACCGGACCCTGAACCCGCTGATGAATAAAGAAACGCAAAGCCAGCGCCTTCATGATCTGCGCTTAGAGATGAAGGCGCGGGGCTTAACGGCTTATCTGGTGCCGCGTGCCGACGAACACCAAAACGAATATGTGCCGCCATCGGCCGAACGCCTGAATTGGATCAGCGGCTTTAGCGGCACGGCAGGCCTCGCCGTTATTGGCCTGGACTCCGCCGCCATTTTCGTCGATGGCCGCTATACTCTGCAGGTCAAAGGTGAGTGCGCGGCTGAATTTTGGCAGTACCAACACTTGACCGATAACCCTGTTGAGCTGTGGTTGCAAAGGCTGTTGTCGACAGGCGATAAAGTTGGATTTGATCCCAAGCTGCACACGACTTTGGGCCTTGGGCGGCTGAAAACCGTTATGGACAATGCGGGTGTTGGCATGGTTGCGGTTGAAGATAATTTGATTGATATGTTGTGGCACGACCGTCCTGCCGAACCTGTGGGGGCCGTGGCTTTGTACCCAGAAAAATATGCGGGTGAAGCTTCAAAAACGAAACGCCAACGCATATCCAACGTCTTAAAAGAGTCAGGGTTGGATGCTCTGGTTATATCTTGTCCCGATGAATTGTCTTGGTTGTTTAACGTGCGCGGCCAAGACTTAGCCATGACCCCGGTGGTGCTTGGCTATGCGATTTTAAAATCTGATGGTGCGGCGACACTGTTTGTCGACAACCAAAAAACCAGTCCCCCGGTGCGACAGTTTCTCGAGGATGATGGTATTTCTGTTTGTCAGCCGTCTCAATTTGTTCCCGCGCTGGCCGCGTTAAAGGACAAAAAAGTTCGTGTTGACCGGAACACCGGAAGTTTTTTTATTTGCGACGTTTTGCAAAATAATGGGGCCATCGTTGACGTTGATGTTGACCCATGCCGAATCAACAAAGCGGTTAAAAATGCGGTTGAGTTGCAGGGTATGCGCCAGTCCCATATTCGCGACGGCGTGGCGTTGGTGCGGTTTTTCAATTGGTTTAAAAACGATGCCCCAAAGGAACAGACCGAATGGACGGTGGCGGAACAACTTGCCCGGTTCAGAGAACGTGGCGAGCTTTATAAAAGCCCCAGCTTTCAGACCATTTCTGCCGTTGGCGCCAATGGAGCGATTGTCCATTATGGTTTAAAACAAGAGACCGCCGCCCCCTTGCAAACGGGCCAACTGTATTTGGTCGACAGCGGTGGACAATATTTAGACGGCACCACCGATGTCACGCGCGTTCTGGCCTTGGGTTCCCCAACGGCAGAAATGATCCGGCGTTACACCCAAGTTCTGAAAGGCCATATTGCGGTGAGTGCTGCGCGGTTTCCTTTCGGCACCACGGGGGCGCAAATTGATCCCTTGGCCAGGCAGTTTTTGTGGGCGGATGGGGTCGATTACGATCATGGCACCGGACATGGTGTGGGTTGTTATTTATCGGTTCACGAAGGGCCTCAAAGTATTTCCAAAAGCAGCACCGAGGTGAGCTTAAGACCCAATATGATCCTTTCCATTGAACCGGGCTTCTACAAAGCCGGGGCCTTTGGCATTCGCATCGAAAGCTTAGCGGTGGTGAAAGAGCTTGATCCCCAGGCCGATGGGGCCGAGCGGGCGACGTTGGGATTTGAGACGCTAACCCTGGCTCCGTTCGAGCGCGCCTTGATCAATGTTGACACATTGACCCAAGCTGAGTGTGACTGGATTGATGCCTATCATGCGCGTGTCCGGGAAACGTTAACGCCGTTGTTGGATGCGGACGACGTCGCTTTTTTGGTCCAAGAAACGGATCATATCAAGCCGCGTTCTTTATAGTATTTGATGGCGCCGTTGTGCAAAGGAGCCGTCAGACCCTCTAACATGGCTGTGGAATTGAGGATTTTGAAAGCTTGATGAAGGCCTTTGAGCTCTTCCAAATTTTCAAAGACCGTTTTTACATAGTCATAGACCGCTTGGTCGGAAAGGTCGCTGCTGGCGACTACAGTGGCTTTTACGGCGTAAGTTTCCGTCGTGTGGGAAATGCCTTTATAGGTGTCGGCTGGAATGGAGGTCATCACGTAATATGACTTTTGGGCGACAAGGTTCTTAACCGCCTGAGAATTGATATTGATAAGGTCAGTGAGGATAGCCCCTGCGGGTTCATCTAAGGCCGCTGACGGGTTCCCAACCGTATAAAAGAAGGCGTCAATTTTACCGGCAACCAACGCTCGTGATGCTTCTGATTGTTGTAGGCCTTCAGACTTTATATCGATAGTTTCATCAAGGCCATATAGCTTTAAAATTTCTTGAGCGTTCAGACGTTGGCCAGACCCCTCATTGCCGATGTTGACGGCTTTTCCCTTGAGGTCATTCACGGTTTTGATTTTGGCATCGCTGCGGGCCATTAACAGCACCGTTTCAGGGTAAAGACTAAAGACCGAGCGTAATTTTGTGACGGGTTCGTCAGCCCAGGGGCCTTCCCCTTTGGTGGCTTCATAGTTGATGTCTGATTGAGCGATGCCAAAGTCCAACAAACCGCGAATCACGGCATTGATGTTGAAAACAGAGCCTAAGGCGGGTCGGCCGATGCAGTGATAGTCTTTACTCTGATGGGCATTCAAAAGCTTACACGTTTGCAACGCCACCTGATAATAAACGCCCGTCACAGAGCCACCACCGATCAAGATGTCTTGCTGGGCGTAGGCGGGCAGGCTGGACATCGTCATAACGGTTGAGATGATGATGGATTTGCCAAAGACGTTGCGCATTGAAGACTTCCTAAGAAAATTTTCGGGAAAGGGTCATGAAAACACCCTGCCCCAACCGTGTTGTTGATCTTATCTTTCCCAATCTAGCCTTACAACTGCAAATTTATTAAGAGGCCAGAGGAACTTCAACCCAAAATGTGCTGCCGACGTTCTCATCACTGGTGAAACCTATGCGTCCACCCATGCCTTCCATCAGTTGCCTGGCAACGGACAGGCCAATGCCAGAACCTTCGATTGTTTTTTTGGACTGGACCCCCAAACGCTCAAATGGTTTGAAAACATTTTTAAAATGATCGGGGGCAATTCCGATGCCTTTATCTATAACAGAAATACGGACAAACCCATCCTCTGTTTCGGCGCTGTCTATGTCCACCGTACCATCGGATTTGTTATATTTAATGGCATTGGAAAGCAAATTGATCAGGACCTGTTTTAGACGCAGGCTATCGGTATGAACCGACATGAGAGGTTGTTTCACAGTATGATTTGAAATCTTGATGGCATACATGTCGGCAGAGCTTTGGGCGAGCACGATGCTTTCACGAATAATCTCTCCGGCCTCATGATTTTCCAGCACGAAATCAAGCTTTCCGGCTTCGATTTTTGCGAGATCCAGGACGTCATTGATCAATTCCAACAAAATAACCCCGCCGGCGATCACATTGTCCGTGTATTTCTTTTGTTTTTCCGTCAGGGGCTCATCAAGATTGAGCTGCATCAATTGACTGAACCCAATGACAGAATTGAGCGGTGTGCGGAGTTCATGGCTCATGGAGGACAAAAATCGCGTTTTGGCTTGGTTCGCAAGTTCGGCCTCAACCATTGAGGTTTCAAGCTTTGTTGATTGTTCCTTCAATGCCGTCTCGATTTCAACGCGGCGTGCAATCTCATCGTTCAGCTCATCGCGCGAGGCTAACGTTGTTTTTAGTCGTTTAACCATGGAGCCAATGTCACGAACAACATCGCCGATTTCATCTTTGCGTTCACTTGTGACGTCAATGTCTAAATTGCCCTCGGCAATGTCGCCCATGCGATTGCGAAGCTCTAACAGAGGTTGGGTGACCGTGGTCGAGATCACACCTGAGACGATGATAATGATGAGGGTCAGGGCCGCGCCACCAAAGAGGGCGAAAAGGGTAAGCTCATTTAAGGGTGCATACGCTGTATCTAGATTTCGTTCGACAAAAACGTACCAATCCGATTGACCCCATTTTTCACCCGATACGCCCTTTTTAGAATGGTCCGGCACGAAGCGAGAGTAAATCATTGTTTCGGGTTGGACGCGGGCATAGCCCATGGCAGAGGCCGTTTTGTTGTGACGGTCTTCGGTCCATCCGCTTGCCACCCGTTTCATAATGATTTGGGCTTCGGTTTTAGAGGCAACACTATGCTTGCCCTGGGAGGGATCAATGACCGCCTGACCACCCGTGCGCAACATAAAAATCTGAACATCACCGCTTTCAAAGGGGTTTGTGATAATGGCGGGGATATGAGCCATTTTGAAGTTTATTTTTAAAATACCAGCCACCTGGCCCGCAACCTTCACCGGGACAACGATGCCGGTGACGACCGCCTTAACACTTAGGTCCATGCCTCGGTCATCAAGGAAAACGCTGCCTTGTCCGCCGGCAAAGCCATCGCGCCACCAGCCTTCGTCAGATTGATAGTAATCCGTCAACATGCCCGTCATGGCAATTGTGCCACCGAGACGGTCCGTTAAAAATATTTCCCCGTATTCCTCCCTGGCATGACCTTGATAGGCACGCAGGAAGTCCGCCACAGGATGGTCGTGAACGGCCTTGGCTTTGGGGATGTCGCCCTTGGCCGCAATCCAGGTCCGGTCTATGCGTTTAATGTTTTCGAGGGAGGCGGCATCGTCTTTGCCCTCATAAGGCCTATTCCCAGCCGCAACGGCGGCAATGATGGTTGGGTGTTGGGCAAGACTTCTGGCTTCGGCAATCCGACGGTTGAGGACGGACGCAACTTCCGCAGCCTTTTCGCGGGCGACCAGCTCGAAACCTTGACCGATTTCATTTTTAAGAATTTGTTGCGTTGTGCTGGTGCTGACCACGGAAAAAAGGATCAGTGGAACCAAGCCAATGATCAACAAAATAAAACCAAGTTTCCAACGAATGCCCATACTTAGCCGCCCAGGTTCTTAATGACCAATATTTATTGCGCGCCAGTCATTATAGCACAATAGCACTAGGATGGCATCGTTTTACGCTCTGCGGACAATCAGGACTCGCTGTTTGCGGGGGCGTTAACTTTAAGCGAAAGCGATTTTTTTGAGAGTGTTTTTGAGGTCGCCAGCATTAAGGTGCTTCCAAGACATAACGGATGCTGGGTCGCACAGCAGTATCATCATCAATAACAAGAATGCACTTCTTCATTGCCGTTTGTTCTGACGCCTTTCGTACCCCACTATTCTATAACATTTTAGTTTTCTTAGGTTTCAACACCCGCAAGCAAGTCTCCAAAATCATCGATAGATACTGGCTTGCTAAAGAGGTAGCCTTGGAAAGAGTCACAGTCGTTTTCGTTCAGGAATGACAATTGTTCTTCTGTCTCTACCCCTTCGGCGAAAACGTTTAAGTCTAATGATTTGGCCAAATTGACAATGGTCTTGATCAACTGAGCATCGTTACTGTCCGAGGCAATGCCCTGCACAAATTCTCTATGTATTTTGAGTTGGTCCGATGAAAGCTGTCTTACAAAAGAGAGCGATGAATAGATAGCGCCGAAGTTATCCATAGATAACCTGACTCCTAAGTCTTTTAAGGTTGAAATTTTATCCATCGCGATATCGATTTCAGACAATGCAATCTTTTCCGACAGCTCAAGTTTCAAACGCGTAGGGTCCACATTATATTTTTTCAAAATATCAACAATATCGCTTGTGAACTCGGGGTGCGAAAATTGTTTGTCGCTAATGTTTAGGGTCAGCGTCAAATCCTTCGTTTTTGCATCCTTGCTCCACAATTTGAGTTGCTGGCAGGCCGTTTCAAAAATCCAATGACCAATGTCAATAATCAGTTCGCTTTGTTCGGCAATTGGCAGGAACTGTCCGGGCATGATCATGCCGCGCTCTGGGTGTATCCAGCGGACAAAGGCTTCGGCCCCCATGGGGTTTTTGTCTTGGTCCACTTGAAGTTGGTAATGTAGGTGCAGTTGTTGTTGCGCCAAGGCATGATGCAAATCATTGTCCAGGGCTTCATGCATGGACACGTTTTCTTGCATGACAGGATCAAAAAAACGCACCGCATTTCGGCCTGAATTTTTGGCTTGATACATGGCCATATCGGCATGTTCCAGCAATACGTCCTTGGGCAGGTCATTGGCATGATACAAGCGGACCCCAATGCTGGGCGAACTGAGATGCTTGCGGCCTTTGAGTTGATAAGGTTTCGATAAGGCCTTGCGGATTTTCTCGGCAACCATCGCGACCTTATGAGCGACGTCCTTTTGAACAAGACCCACTTCTTCAAGCAGGACTACGAATTCATCGCCGCCAAATCTTGCCACCGTATCCATTTCCCGAACACAAGATTTAATTCTAACCCCAACTTCGACAAGCAACAGGTCACCATAATCATGGCCATGGCTGTCGTTCAGCGCCTTAAACCGATCAAGATCAATGAACAGGATGGCACCAAAGTCGTCATGGCGCGCGGAAGCTGACAAAGCAGAATTAAAACGGTCCAGGAACAAACGGCGGTTGGGCAAGTTGGTCAACGCATCATAATAGGCTAGATTATGGATTTCCGCCTCCATTCGCTTGCGATTGGTGATGTCGCTGAAAATAGCTACGTAATGGGTGGTTTCGTGGGCGTTGTTTTTAACGGCGGTAATGGTGATCCATTTTGGGAAAATCTCACCGTTCTTGCGCTTGTCCCAAATTTCTCCGGCCCAAACGCCTTCATGTAACAAGTGTTGCCACATTTCGACGTAAAAATGATCGTCGTGTTGCCCAGAACTCATCATGCGAGGATTCTTGCCCAGAACTTCGTCCGCGCTGTAACCGGTGATTTCTGAAAAGGCACTGTTAACCCGAACAATGTTGGACTGCGCATCGGTAATTACGATGGCTTCTTGCGTTTCAATGGCTACGGCGGCGATCCGCAAATCCGCATCTGCCCGCCTGCGTTCTGTGATGTCGCGACCATAGAGGTTGATGTAGGAAGCCTCCTTGATGGGCGCGAGGATCAATTCACAATAACGATCTGCGCAACACACTTCCACGGAGTCTGACATGTCACTCTCAAGTGACTTGTTGCACAGCTCTTGGACTGTATCGGGTACTTTTTGACCGATATTCGTGTGCCAAAAATCAAGCAATTCGCGGGCTGATTTATTGGCATACAAGACCGTACCACCGGCATCAATCCGCAAAACTGGAGATGGATTTTCATTTGGAAAGCGGGCCAGAGACTGAATTTCGGCTTCCGTTTTTTTGCGCTCACTGATGTCGGTATGGGTGCCCAACATCCGTGTTGGTCTGCCATTCGCATCACGGCTGACCAGTTTGCCCCGGGCTAACACCCATTTCCACGATCCATCTTTACAGCGCATCCTTGCTTCGACGGTGTAGGACGGTTCTTTACCTGCAAAATAATCTTGGATGGCCGATAAAACATGATCTTTGTCATCGGGGTGAATGTGTTCAACCCATGCCTTTCCGGTTGCTGGAAATTCATCTTCGGCGTAACCCAGCATACTTTTCCATCGTTTTGAAAAAAAAGCTTCATCGGTTTTGGGATTCCAATCCCACATTCCATCACCAGCCCCATCGATCGCAAATTTTAAACGTTCTTCGTCCTTCGCGGTTTTGGCTTGCCATTTGGCAACATCTTGATCCGCTTTGTAGGCGGCAAAAAACAGGGCTGCATACAAAGCAGAAAAAGCCCCAAATATGATCAAGGCGATGTGTACGATGTTTTTTTGGATGCGCTCAAAAAGCGTGCTGGCATCATAATAAAGTTCGAAGACACCAATCTGTTTGCCATCTTGGAGCAAAGGCATGTAGGTGATGGCAAGTTGAACATCACGCATTTCACCAGACATGCCTAGAAAAGCATCGCGAGATTCTACGATATGTACCGTTTCGCCGCGCAGTGCCATTTCCAGCAATTCTTTTTGTAGACTGCCACCACCAATTTCGCTTGAGACTGATGAGTATACCGTTATGCCTGTCTGATTGTATATTTTAAGCTTGAGCGCGTTGCGTTCTTGAATAATGTTCAATTCGGATTCAAATAACAAATCAAGTTCTTCTTTTGCCGGGAGAGCCTCGGCAGGATTTGTAATGGTATTGTTGAGATATGCGTAAATCGGTTTGCTCAGGATGAGCTGAAGGTGAATGAGCGTTTTTGTATTTTCATCCGCGACTCTTTGTTCAAACTCGGCAAGTTGATCCTGACGATACAGGACGGTTAAGAGAATGGCCGTGATCAGCATCGCCCCAAGACTGACAATAGAAAGTCGGCGCAATAGAGGAAATTTAGTATTTCCGAGATTGCGATGCGTGGCAGTGCGGCCATCAATTTCATGCATCATTTCCTTTATTTCCTCCTTTCATTACGCACGCGAACCGCAGTGGCTTACGTTGTTAATTCAGTTCATATTTTAAATATTCTCCACGAAAGATAATACATACTATTAATAGGTAGATTTAACTAGTTGATATTTCGAGGTTGTTTTGATTCTAAACTGCACATCTTTGTGATTGCGCGCATGACATGGATGGGCGCAATGGTGAGTTTATTGAACTCATCAATTACAAAATGAAGAGGGGATGTATGAGTGTGACATTTTTCAGGTCGGTTGATGCCTGAAAATTGAATCTCAAACACGGACCGGGCGCTCAGAAATAAAGCGATCAAGACTGATGCTGTTATGCGCCAAAGATGAGAACTTATATCGCGAAACCACATTCTGTAATTTCCTTTCAAAATAAACGAAAGAAAACCCCAATAAGCACTTTTTTTATTTATTCTAATTCTAATTCTAATTAATGCAATAGTACAAAGATGTAGTCGTATTATAATTCATTATGAAATTTTATTTTTTGCAACGATTAATATGAATGTCCGGACTGTTTGAAAGTTTTGCATGATGGCTGGGGTTTTGTGCATTCTGACCTTTGAGGCGTGTGCACGAATGAGGCGTAACCAATTGGTTCGAATAAATTATAGCTAAGCTCAGTGACACAGAAGTTGATTTTGCGTAAGGCGAGAATCTGCCCCATCTGTCGCCGTATGGTTCGTTCTCAGCAAAATGATTACAGAAGACGCAAAGAATGCGGGGCCATGAAAATTAATCATCAAATCATGCGACGGTGACAAAATTTAAGAAAAATCGCGCGTTAAGCTGCGTGCTAACATTTGGATGTCATTAATTTGGGGGGTAGGTCTGTCGTGGTGTCGGTTGTTATTACTGGGCAGCCCACAGAATGCGATAAATCCAGTCAATGTCAGTGGTGGTGAGTTCGCGATCTTCGTGGGCGGGGTTGAACGAACTGAGTTCAATGTGCTGGACGGTTTGGCGTTTGAGCACCTTGGCCATCACTTCGCCATCTTTGGTTTTAACCACCACTCGGTCGCCCCGGCGCACGCTTTCTTCGGGAGATACGATGACCGTGTCGCCGTCGCGAAACACGGGTTCCATGCTGTCGCCGGAAATCTCCAAAGCGAAGGCATGGTGGTCGGTGGTGCCGGGGGTTGGAATTTCTTCCCAGCAGCCACGGGTCGGATAACCCGCATCGTCAAAATAACCTTCCGATCCCGCCTGGGCCAAGCCGATCAGCGGAATGGTGCGTGGCGGGGCTTTTTGCCCGTTCTCGACGTAAGCGACAAATTCATACAAATCCGCACCGGTGGCGGCCAAGATTTTGGCGACGCTTTCCGTTGATGGCCAACGCAGTTTTCCATCCGGCGACGTGCGCTTGGATTTGTTGAAAGTGGTCGAGTCTAAGCCCGATTTTTTAGCCAAGCCAGAGGCCGACAGCCCATAGGCTTTGGCGATCTGATCAACGGCTTTCCAAACGTTTGCATGATTTAACATGGGAACATTATCTCAAACATCTGAAAAAAAGTCACTAGGAACAAATAGCCACACATTCCTTGACAAAGGAATATATTAACCTATAACAGAACAAAAGCAGAACAAAGAAAAGATAATAGGCCAAAAAAGCCATAACCACCCGGCGGAGGGACATATGTCTAGAAAACGGTTTATCACGAAACCCATGCCACACAAGAAAGTCATCCTGTTTAATCATGCCGCAGAGGTGTGGTTTTGGTACATACGGTCCGAACGGGCGCGCCGCGAGGGAACGCGAACCTTTAACGACCAGCCAAACGAAACCCGCCCGTGCGAACCCGATGATGTGTACCGCTTTGTTATGGCGCTGCGCAAAGCCCAAAAATTACACGACGAACATCTCCAGGTTTTGGCTAAATTTGGTTGGCGGGAATCCCCCCCAGACCCCCGGCTTCCAAATGAAGAGCGCCCCCTCATGTTGTGGAACGAAGCTTTAGACCGCCTCAAAACGATCTTTGTGTCGAAAGGAATCGTTCGCCTTGACGACCGACATTACAGCCTCAAAGCTTGAACCTTATGATGCCAAGGCCCCTCGGGCATTGGTGGTGTTCAGCGGCCAAACGGATCTGTCGTGGTTACGCGTATTGCGCCCTGGCTACCGCCACTGCTTTGTTTTGATCGAATGCGCGCCGCTTTATGATGAAAATGTTGGCGGCGGTTGGGTGTTGTACAATCCATTGTCGAACGCCACGCAAATCGCCGTTTGGGCGTTGCGCGATGAACAAACTGTGCGCGCCTGGTTGTCGGAACAAGGCTACACGGTGGTGGAAACCTATGTGCGACCCTTGACCGCACGCGTCTTGCCATGGCGTCCCTTTACCTGCGTTGAAGCCGTAAAAAGGGCACTTGGGCTACATGAACACAAGGTATTTACTCCCTATCAACTATATAAAATTCTAAAAAATGATAATTATATGAAAAAAGTCCTTGACATTTCGGTGCGGTTGGGGTACTAATCATCTTAACGAACAGGCACAGTTGTGTCTAAAGCCAGCCCGGGGGTCACACCCCGGGCTTTTTTTATGCCTCATTCATAAAGGGAGACCCAGCCATGGGCGGAATACTTTCATCACCAAAGGCACCACCAGCAATGCCCGCGCCAGAACCATTGCCAGACCCAGCCATCGCCGAAGAAAAAGCGCGTGTCGATGCCATGGATCGTCGCCGTCGGGGACGTGCGGGAACCATCACAACCACGGAACGCGGCTTACTGTCGACCAATGGGAAGGCTCCACAAAAGAAGTCCTTGTTGGGAGAATGAAAATGAAGGAGCAAAAAACACAACTGACCCCTGAACAGGTCATTCGCACTTATCAAAATGCCAAAGAAAGACGGCGTTTATGGGAATCCCATTGGAACGAATGTTATGACTATGCGCTTCCGTTACGTTCCACGCGCAGCCAACCGGGTGCCAAAACGGCAGACAAGCTATTTGATGGTACGGCCCCCGATGCGGTTGATCAATTGGCTGCCAGCTTGCTTGCCAACTTAACGCCACCATGGTCGAAATGGATTGGCTTGATGGTCGGTCCAGATGTTCAAGACGAAGATATTGAAGCCGTCACGCCAAAATTGGATCACATTGCTGAAACCTTGCAATTTCATTTTGATCGTTCGAACTTCACCATTGAAATTCACCAATGCTTTTTAGATTTAGTGACCGCAGGAACGGCATGTTTGATGTTGGAAGAAAGTCCATTGGGCGAAGCTTCGGCGTTTCAATTTACCGCCGTGCCCTTGTTTGACGTGGTGTTCGAAGACAGCGCCGCCGGTCGTTTAGATGGAACGTTGCGGCGTTTGGAATTGACGCCTAGAGAACTGAAAAAACGCTATCCATCAGCACCATCGTTGGGACTTGAAAACAACACCTCTCATAACAAGGAAGACATCCGTATCCGTGTGATCGAAGCGGTTATTCCTGACGATAAAGGTTTTGCCTACATGGCTGTGGCAGAACCAACGGGGGGAATATTAAATGATGTCACCATGCTGGCTGAAGGCCGGTTTGAAAGCTCACCGTTCATTAATTTTCGGTGGTTGAAAGCCCCGGGTGAAATTTACGGCAGATCGCCCGTAATGAAAGCCTTGCCCGATATCAAAACCGCCAACAAAGTGGTCGAGCTGATTTTGAAAAATGCTTCGATAGCGGTGACGGGTATTTGGATGGCCGAAGATGATGGGGTTCTGAACCCTGCCAACATTAAGTTGGTTCCGGGGGCGATTATTCCCAAAGCCGTTGGGTCCAGAGGTTTAATTCCATTAGAAGCCCCCGCAAAACTGGACACCTCAAACATCGTTCTTGGCGATATGCGTGATCGCATTCGCAGTGCCTTGGTGGTTGATAAATTAGGCCCCGTGGTTGGCGGTAAAATGAGCGCCACGGAAGTTCTTGAACGGGCATCCGACACCGCGCGTGCCCTGGGCGCAACATATGGGCGGTTGCAATCAGAATTGCTGACCCCGTTGGTCGAACGCGCCATGAGCATTTTACGGCGCCGGGGAGAAATCCCGCCGATAACCTTAGACGGTCGTACCATCGATATCGATTACAGATCCCCTTTGGCCCGCCGTCAAGCCAAGGAAGATGCTCAAAATACGATCATGTGGATATCAACCATAAACGATTTAGGCCCCCAAGCCTCGTCCATCATTGACGCCAAACGAACGGCCAGATGGTTGGCGCGGGCGTTTAGTGTCCCCGATGATTTATTGTTAAGCGATGAGGACGCAGCAAAAATTATGGCAGGGAATAGCGCTGGAAAGTCACCAGGCAATCCAATCGAAGACGCGTTGACGCAAAATCCTCAAATACTAGAGCAACTGGGCAGCGTCATAGGGAACGGGGAAACACAAAAGCCGGGTGTTGCAGCGGACGTACCTATGTCTGAAGCCATCTCGCCTCTCGATTCAGCGCATCCACCAACCGTTTCCACACCCCAAAGTATGACAGGGGCGGCAACGTTACGATCGAATGCAATCGAGTCTGGAAAGGGGATTGGCAATGTCTAACGAACGCAAAGGATGGTCTTGGTTTGAACGTGACGAAGGCCAAGACGAAACCAACGCCGATTTACCGAATGTAGGGCGCGAATTGCGCCTTGCCTATGCCCGATGTTTTTCGGGTGTTGCTGGTGAAAAGGTTCTCAAACATTTGCATACGATCACCCTTGATCGTGCCTTTGGTCCAGAAACATCAACCGACATGCTGCGACATGTGGAAGGTCAACGTCAGTTGGTGACGTACATAAAGGCTCAATGCGAACGTGGCCGCACAGGCGGTTAGCTTAACCTCAAACTTAAATTTTTAAGGAGACATACATGTCAAACGACAACATGAATCGCGGTGATTTCGGTGGTCAACCAAGTTGGTTGCCGCGCAAGTTCTGGGACGAAAAAACAGGGCAAGCCCGGACCGAAGATCTTGCCCGATCTTACCAGGAACTCGAGCGCACCATGCGCTCGCCAAACCCAATTAACGCGGCTAACCCAATGGATCATCCCGCGAGTCCTTCGGACTATAAATTGAATGTGAACGATTTGTTGGAAGTTGATGATGACGTCAATCAACGTTTGTTCGATACCGGCTTTTCAAACACCCAAGCCCAGTTGGTATATGACTTAGCGCATGAACGCTTGGTGCCCATGTTCCAGGACTACGCCCAACAAATGGAAAGCGAAAAACAAACGTCTCGTTTGATTGAACATTTTGGCAGCGAACAACGATTCAAAGCCGTTCAGCCGCAAATTCGGGCCTGGGGTGAAACCAATTTGGGTGCAGATGTGTTTGATACGTTGTCTGGTTCAGCACAAGGTGTGATCGCTATTCACGAAATGATGCAAAACCGCGAGCCCGGCTTAACCCGCGAAGCCCAAGACAATTCGGGTGCCAATGAAACTGAACTTAGAAACATGATGAAAGATCCACGCTATTGGCGTGATCGTGATCCGGCCTATGTGGGGCGGGTACGCGATGGGTTCAAAGCGCTGTACCCCGAAGGTGCGGCATAAATCGCGGCTGATAAATCCCAGAAGAAACCTGGGTAACCGACAGCGTTGACTCAGTGTTCTCAGGTGAATGAGTCGCGCTTTAGGGGGCGAGCGCGTTGAATTCGCAGTTCCCCCCGCTGGCCGCAGGCGTGTGCTTAACCTCCCTCAAGTACACGCCTGCGGCATTTTTTTGACAGCACTATTTATTAGGTAATTTAACACCACCCAAACTCAAACCGGATAACCGTCAGCCAGACCTTTGTTCTAAAGGCCCGGCTTTTTGTGCGCGGCCCGGAAGGGTTTGGTGCGTTCGGGTGGGCGGTTGGCGTGTTCTAGGCCGCCAGCCCTAACCCAGTCCGAACGCATTCTTCCTCATAACAACCAGTAAGGAGATTGACATGTCGACATCCGTCGAACAGTCGTTCGTTAAACACTTCCAAGCCGAAGTCCATATGCAGTATCAAAATATGGGCTCGAAATTACGTAACACCGTGCGGACCAAGGATAAAATCCAAGGCTCTTCGACCACGTTTCAAAAAGTGGGCAAGGGCACGGCCAGCACCAAGGCCCGTCACGGTAAAGTTCCGGTGATGAACGTTGACCACACACCTGTTGAAGTCAGCTTGTATGACTACTACGCGGGCGATTGGGTTGATCAGCTTGACGAACTGAAAAACAATAGCAACGAACAAGACATCGTGGCGCGTGCCGGTGCGTATGCATTGGGTCGTAAAACCGATGAATTGGTGATTACCGAACTCGATAAATCCACCAACTATGCAGGGACCGGAGTCGATGGTTTGACCAAGGCGAAGGTTCTGTCTGCCTTTGAATTGTTAGGCGAAGCCGATGTTCCTGATGATGGGGAACGCTATGCCATTATCGGCTGGAAACAGTGGTCGGATCTGTTGAGCATTCCTGAATTTGCCAATGCAGATTACATCGGTAAAGACGAATTGCCGTGGAAAGGTACCCAAGCCAAACGTTGGTTGGGCGCTCTGTGGATGCCGCATTCGGGTCTGACAAAGGATGCCTCAAACATCCGCCATTGTTATTGGTATCACAAAACCGCCATCGGTCACGCGATCGGTTCGGAAGTGAAAACCGATGTCAGTTGGCACGGTGATCGGGCCGCGCATTTCGTCAACAATTCCATGAGTCAGGGTGCAGGCATGATCGACGCTTCCGGTGTCATTTCGCTGCGCTGCCTCGAAGTTTAAAAGGAGGTCATTAAATGGCTTATGTATCGAAAGACTTGAGCGTTCTCGCTTATGCCAACGGCTTTACGTTGTGGCATTACACCACCTTGGATCTGGCGGCTGTCGTCGACACCACCGGATATTTCAATGACGCATCAGACATGTTGCGGGTTGGTGACATTGTTGTCGCCAATGTGGATACCGCTGGTGCGCCGGGCGGGGGTATGTTCCTCGTCAATGCGAATGCTGCTGGCATTGTTGACGTTGCCGATATGACACAGGTTGGTGCGACCGATCTGCGTTAACTCACGATGAGATAAGGAATAAGGGGGCGGACTGTGTTCGCCTCCTTATTCTTATCCATTGAAATTACGGCATTAAAATAGGTTAACTAAAAATAGTTAATCAAAATAATAAATTTACAAATTTAAGTTAACGCATTGGTCCGTTGTGGACCAAACCTGTCAATTCATGACCAAAAGGAGACTATCCATGGCCTTAAGTTCCATTGCCCTGTGTTCGCGCGCCCTTCTGAAAACGGGCTGCCGATCCATCACCTCGTTTGATGAAGGCACGGCCGAAGCCGAAGTGGCTGGCAACCTTTATGAAACGACCCGAGATGCTTTGTTGTCGGCTCATCCATGGAGTTTCGCTACGGCTCAAGAAACTCTGCCGCGTCTAGAGGCCAAACCAATTGCCGACTTTACTTATGCTTTTCAATTGCCAGCAGGATTTCTGCGAGTCATTTCCGCTGGGGCCGGGCGGGGCAGTGGCCTTGCGTACCGGATTCAAGAACGTCGTTTGCACACGCATTCTTCAGACGCGGTGCTGACCTATATCTTCCGCCCCGAAGAAAGCGAATTTCCACCGTTTTTTGATCAAATATTGATCGCCCGTTTGGCCGCAGAATTTTGTATTCCGTTGACGGATAGCACCAGTCGCTCCGACACATTACGCAAACTTGCGGATAAAGAATTCAGGCAAGCACGGATCATTGATTCGCAACAAGACACACCGTCTGGTTTTGAAGACTTTAATTTAATTGGAGCTCGAAACTGATGGCACGCATTTACGCATTTAAAACCAGTTTCACGGCAGGTGAAGTTTCCGGTGAACTGGCGGGTCGCGGAGATTTGACAGCCTATGACAATGGTGCTGGAAAGCTGCGCAATATTTTTGTCATGCCGACTGGCGGTATTTATCGTCGAGCCGGTCTGCGTTACGTCGACACACTCAATGCCGAAGCGCGCTTGGTATCGTTTGAATTCAATACCGAGCAAGTTTATCTTTTGGTGTTCATGGAAAATTCTGTTGATGTCTATTTAGATGGTGTGAAAACCGCGACCATAGCCTCGACACCTTGGACCTTGGCCCAAACTAAATCTATGAATTGGGTGCAAAGTGCCGATACGTTGTTGGTGGTGCATCCCGACGTTCCGCCGAAAAAAATTACCCGCGATAAAGCAGGCACCTGGTCCATTGCGGACTGGACCTATTTTGAAAAAGACACGGTCATTTACCAGCCGTACCATAAGTTTGGCGACGATGCGGTGACCTTGGCAGCCTCGGCCACGGTGGGAACCATTACATTGACCGCGTCGGCGGATTTGTTTGATGCTTTGGACCATGTTGGCACACGCTTTCGCTTGCAAAAAAAGGAAGTCGAAATTACCGCCGTTGCCAGCACAACGTCTGCGACCGCAGTCGTCAAACAAACCTTGGTGGCGACGGGGGCGACCAAAGATTTTGAAGAACAATCTTTTTCTGCCGCCCGGGGTTGGCCTGGATCCGTGTGCTATCACCAAGACCGCATGGTCATCGGCGGGTCCCGGGATTTGCCCAATCGGTTATGGATGAGCAAGTCATCGGATCTGTTTAATTTTGATTTGGGGACGGGTTTGGACGATGAAGCCATTGAATTTGCCATTCTATCGGATCAAGTGAATGCTATTCGGGCGGTATTTTCCGGGCGCCATTTGCAAATATTTACCTCGGGTGCAGAATGGATGGTGACAGGTGATCCCCTGACCCCTGGCAATATCCAGCTCAAACGGCAAACTCGAATTGGCTCGCCACTTGACCGCACGGTCAGACCAGTTGATGTCGATGGCGCAACGGTCTTTGTATCGCGCATCGGCGATGAGTTACGCGAGTTTCTCTATACCGATGTTGAACAAGCTTACCGGGCAGGTGATTTAGCAATGCTCAGTCGCCATATGGTGAACGCCCCGCAAGATCAAGATTACGATAAAATCAGACGACATCTGCACATCGTTATGAATGACGGGAATTTGTCATCTTTAACATTGTTTCGTCATGAAAAAGTGTCCGCGTGGTCACAACAATCAACGGCCGGAAACTTTAAGTCCGTCGCTGTGGTGGGCGATGATGTGTATATCCTCGTCGAACGCAACGGCACGTTTATGGTCGAAGTTTTTGACGATACCTACCATGTTGATTCCGGTCTTAAGGGCACCAGCCTGACCGCCAAAACAATCTGGTCAGGATTGGACCATTTGGAAGGCCAAACGGTGAAGGTCGTGGCCGATGGAGCACCGATTGTCGACCTTGTCGTCACGGCGGGTGCCATCACCTTAGCGGAACCCGCCAGCGAAGTTGAAATTGGTCTAGGCTTTGCCCACATTGTTGAGCCTTTGCCGCATACGATCTCAAACCCCAACGGCGGCACCCAAGGTGGGCGCATACGGCCTGTAGCCTTTACGTTTCGCATCAGAGATACATCATCGCTGCGCATTGATACCGGGCACGGTCTTCAAGACGTGCCTTTCAAACGGTTTGGTGCGGCTGCATTTGATCAGCCTGTTACGCCATTTACCGGAGATAAAAAAGTACTCGCCTTTGGTTGGCGGGCTGGCAGCGTTGAGCCTTTGTGGCGGATCGAACAAGACACACCGAGCGCGTTCACGTTGTTGGCCGTGACCAGCGAGGTCAGCTTGAACGGCTAAACGAAAACATAATTGTAAACACAATCGAAAAGGAACAAAAAAATGTCGGGTATAGAGCCAGCGGTGATTTCAGCGATTGTCACCACAGCCGCAACCGTGAAGACCGCGCAAGATCAAAAAAAAGCTGCATCAATTGCTAACCAGCAGCAGAATTTAAAAATTCGTCAGCAAAAAATAAAGGATGCAGCCGAAGAACGCAAACGTCAGGACCTGTTAAAACAGCAATCAGCCACGCAACGCGCGCGATTTGCAGGTCTTGGTATTGGGTCTGGTGGAGGGTCTTCGGATGCCGTGTTGGAAGGTCTGCGCAAAAGATCCGAAGCCGATGCTCAGGACCGAGCAACGCTCAAAGGGCTTGCCAAAGCGGAACAAGGTTTAAGCAACAACGCAAACCTTTTATCGCAAAAGAACGCCGCTTTCAAAGGCAATATAGATTTGCTGATCGGCAAGAAATAATCCGCTGAATTTTTAAATTTAGACAGTCAAATGACGCCGACTCGCACATCGTTGCGGGTCGGCTTTTTTATGTAAGGAACCCAACATGCCCACGCACATTCAGATCGGCGATATCACGCCGCGCCTTCAATATACCGCAGATGGGGCGCAAACCGCCTTTACCTATCCCTTTCCGATTTTTAAAGATGCTGACATAGAGGTCTTTTTCAATGATCAAAAGCAAACCACCGGTTACACAGTTGCTGGGGCTGGCAATAGTTCTGGTGGCAACATTACATTCGCTGTGGCACCCGTTGCATCCGTCATTGTAACCCTGGCTCGCCGCATAAGTCTGCAACGCACCAGTGACTTTCAAGAATCCGGAACACTTCCTTCAAGAATTCTGAACGATGAAATGGACTATTTGACCGCGTCCTTGCAACAGGTGGCGAGCGCCCAAAATCGGTCTGCCCAATTGGCTGTGACAGATGCTTCAAACGCAAATGTTACGTTGCCGAGCCCTGAAGCCAATCGTGTTTTGGCCTGGAATGGGGCTGCGAATGCGTTCGTAAATGGACCCACCAGCGATGAAGTCACCAGCGCCCAACTTCATGCGAGCAACGCCCTTGCATCTCAGTCAGCAGCAGCAACATCAGCCAGCTCGGCATCGGGCAGTGCCACGTCGGCGGCCAGTTCGGCGGCGTCGGCACAAACGGCCGCCGCAAGTAATTTGTATGCGTCTAATGTCAGCAAGGCTGCAAACTTTGTCGTCCTGCCCACCGATGATGGAAAGCAATTTCTTATTGATACCACCGCTGGAAATGTGACGGTGACTCTTCCCGATGGATCAACGGCAACGGATGGTTTTCGTATTGCGTTGGGAAAAACCAGCGCCGATAACAATGCGGTGATCGTGAACCGGACCGGGACCGACACCATCAATGGCGGCACCTCGTGGCAATTTTCTGTGCCGCACGGTCAATCGGTGATCGCCTTAGATACCACCCCGGCACCGGACGTGTGGTTTGCCGCCGGCGTTGGATTGGTGGCCCCGATTGGGGTGGCTGAAATTCAAGATAACGCAAAGCCATACGATATTGCCTTTATCGCTGGGTTTGGCAACTTGATGGTTGCTGAAAATGTATCCGTGCAGACCTATGGCGAATTGGTGGTGCCGCGTTCAATCACCGTAGTCGGAGAAGTTGGATACTTAGATGTACCAGCAGCAGGCCAGGCGGTTGTTTTGGACATCGAAAAAAATGGCATTAGCATCTACACCAACAAGCCCCAATTTGCCGCCACGGCCAATGCCTTAAGCATCGGCACGCTCGCAACCACGGCCTTCGTCGCCGGAGATCGCCTGACCTTTAAAGTCACGCAAACAGGAACCACCACGGTCGGACAAGGCGCACGGTTCACTTTGAAAAGCATTCTCGCTTAATTAACTCACACAGAAGGAGGCTCGCATGAGCATGCTCTTAGCCCCAAATCAATTGCGCCAAATGATGGCCCTGTACAACATCGGCGCGGCTGCGCTGTTTCCAGGAACTGTGGCAGACTATTTATCTTGGACCCCTGCTGCTGATGGCGGGGATACGTGGACTCTTTCTGCCTGGGTACTGAAGGATGAAGTCGCCGGAAATTTTCCGCATATCCTTGGTGTTGGGCCTGGAAACGCGCTTCTACAATATTATAATGATGATCGTATTCGTGCTTTCGATTTAACAACCAGCGTGTATACGACGGCTAAATACAGAGATACAACAGCCTTCCATCACGTCTGCTTATCCTGCAATGCGGGTGTCGTTACACTGGAAATTAACGGTGTCGATACGGGTTTAGGCACGACAGCCTTCACTGTGGTTAACTCTGCAATCTTACACAAGATCGGTATGAACGGAAATTCAAACATATACTTCTTCAAAGGGTATATGGCAGAAATTCGTTGGATTTCAGATCAGGCGCTGGCGGCTTCAAACTTTATTGAAACGGATACAACAACAGGTAAGCCTGTAGCAAAAAAATTCGCCGGGACTTACGGGACATACGGATTTTATCTTGATGATCCTGCAACGGGTGTCGATGCAAGTGGTAACGGGAATAACGTAACTGTTAATGGAACGGGTATAACCAGCGTTACGTCAACACCAACAGACAATTCCGCAACGGCAAACCCTCTCGTTCCTACGTCTTACCATACATTCTCAAACGGCAATAAGACCGTTACAGGCTCAAGTGCCATCGACGATAGCAACACGCCCTTGACGCTCAATATCCCAAAAACAGGCAAATATCAGATAGGCCTTAAAGTTGGTGCTGTTGCCGGGGTGCATTACCCGATGATTGGTATGATTGCGGCCTCGGATGTGACTGCCGTTGCGCCCCCATTGAACGGAACAACAGGCTCACCAAACCAAGTCACGGCCAGCGGACTTGGTGCTGCTATCGGAGCCTCTGGACGTGTTGTGTCTCAAGGCCTTGTTTTAGGGACATATACGGCTTATCTAGCCACAGACGTGATTGATGTTTACGTAGACGCCGACAATGGGGCTTTATACTTTGGTCGCAACGGCACACCACAAAACTTATGCGATCCTGAAAGTGGTGCGTCTAAAACAAACGCCTTTGAAACGTGGACAGGTGGCATCCAAGAGATGTCGATTGTTGTCAAATGTTACATCGGTGCAGCGGGAACTCTTGAAATATCCGCAGCGGATATGACCACGGTATTATCCGCAAGTTACACAACATTAACAACAAACAACCTGCCGCCCCAAACTGCGACAGCGAAAGACCTTAGTAACCACTTTAAGACGGTGCTTTACAACGCCACGGCTGTGAATGGGAATGCTGTTACAGGTGTTGGTTTTCAACCAGATGCTGTGATGATTAAAAACCGTGATGCTCTGTCACGCCATGCTTGGTATGACAGCAATCGTGGTGTAACCAACTGGTTAGACACATCTTCTACAGACATCGAAGTTGCTAGAGCCGACACATTGGTTTCTTTTGATGCAGATGGCTTCACTGTTGATGCAGACGTAGGTGGTTGGGGCGTAAACACAGCTGCAGGGAATTCGCATGTTGCTCATTGTTTCTCGCTACCCAACACAGTAACGAATGGTTGGTCTGGTTCTCCAACCATCACGCCAAGCAAAGAAATCTACAACGCTGATTTAGGTATGAGCATTGTGACGTTTACGGGCAATGGAACGGCAGGGGCCACGATCCCTCATTCGTTGGGCGTTAAACCTGGGCTTGTTGTTATAAAAGAGCGTGATGCTATTGGCCCATGGACGACTTACCATTCAAGTTTAGGGGCCACTAAAGCCGTTTACTTAAACACATCTGCAGCAGCAGGTACGAACATTGTATTTTGGAACAACACAGAACCGACAAACGCGCTTGTGTCGCTCGGCGTCACCACTGACCTTAATGGGTTAGGTGGTGCTTATGTGGCCTACATCTTTGCCGAAAGCGATTTCATAAAAATTGGATCTTACGTGGGTAACGGTTCAATAGATGGACCTTATATAAACAACGGAACAAGCCCAGTTTGGTCTCTGACAAAATTAGGTAGTGGCATAAACTCATGGCATGTCCACGATGGTGTTAGACCGGGTTATAATGGTGCATCGTACGATTTATACCCCGACCTGAGTAACGCTGAAGCCGCCCCAGGATCCATCGAAGACTTTACGTCTATGGGTTTTAAGATCCGCAACATAACGGGGGCGTATAATACCTCTGGCGGGACACTTCTTTACATGACCATAGGTCAACCTATCCAGCGTTAACTCTACCCATCAAGGAGAACTCTTATGCCGTTTCGTCACGCGTGAGGGGGTGCGAAAGCATGGAAGAAACCCAAGCCCCTCTACCGACTTTCGCTGAATTTGTTGCAACCTGGAACAAGGATCAAAACCAAACCACGCCGACCCATCACAAGAAAATTTCAGCCTGGTTGGAAGGCAGTTGGAAAAAGAACAAACGGGAATTGTTGCTGATGGCCTTTCGCAATTCCGGCAAGTCCACATTGGTCGGACTTTTTTGTGCCTGGTTGTTGGTGTGCGAGTCGAACCTTCGCATCATGGTCTTGGCGGCTGATTTGTCATTGGCGCGAAAAATGACGCGGAACGTCAAACGTATCATCGAACGCCATCCGGCTTGTGCAGGTATGAAACCGAAAAGTCGAGACCAATGGGCATCGGATCAGTTCACCATTAACCGCGAGAGTGAATTGCGCGATCCATCCATGTTGGCCAAAGGCATTGTTGCCAATATTACCGGGTCGCGGGCGGACATTGTGATTTGCGATGACGTCGAAGTTCCAAACACGTCGGACAGCCAACAAAAACGTGAAGACCTGCGCGATCGCTTGGACGAAATTGATTACGTTTTGGTGCCGGGCGGGTTGCAGCTTTATGTCGGCACACCGCACACCTTCCACACCATTTATGGCAAGATCCCCCGGCGTGACATGGGTGAAGAAGCCCCCTACTTGTTTGGCTTTAAGCGCTTGGAAATTCCCATCTATGACAAACGGGGTGGCTCTGTGTGGCCGACACGTTTTCCCGTCAAGAAAATTGAATCCATTCGCAGACGCACAGGTCCCAATAAATTTAGATCACAAATGTTATTGGAACCTGTGGACATCGCAGATGGCAGGCTTGATCCGGATGTTATGAAAACATACACCGGAGACATTCAATATTGTGAAATGAACGGTCAGGCCATCTTAAGCCTTGAGGGCCACCGCTTGGCCTCGGCCACATGTTGGTGGGATCCTAGCTTTGGGGCTCCTGAACGTGGTGACAGTTCCGTCATTGCCAGTGTCTTTACCTCGGAAGATGGAACGTACTGGCTGCACCGGGTCAGTTATTTGACATTTGATCCAGCGCAAGTGAGCGAAGTTTCTGAGGCTCAGCAGCTGTGCCGTCAAGCCGCCATCTTCGCCCGCGATTTACACCTACCTTCGTTAAGCGTCGAAACAAACGGCCTGGGTAAATTCTTGCCCAGCCTATTGCGCCGGGAAATGGAAGACCTAAGCATTGCTTGCGCGGTGGTGGAAAAATATTCATCTACGGCGAAGGATAAACGCATTTTAGAAGCCTTCGATGCCCCATTGGCGGCGGGTCGGATTTGGGTTCACGACAGCGTTCACACCACACCGTTCATCACCGAAATGCGTGAATGGCGTCCCAACTCGAAGGCGCCGGACGATGGCTTGGATGCGGTGGCGGGGTGCTTGCTATCCGAACCCGTGCGGTTGTCGCGAAACCCCAACGCGCAAACCCTTGGCAAACGCCCCAACTGGATCGGTGGCGGTGGCACACCGTTTCGCGCTAAGACCAGCTTTGATCTTTAAGCCAACTCGAAAAACTTAACCCAATCACAGCCTCCGCATTTGCGGGGGCTTTTTTTTATTTCATACTCAAATGAAGGAGACTGATATGCAAACCGCATCGGGCCTGGATCTCAATTGGTGGATCACGGCTGTAGAATTACCGGCACTCGCGGGCCTGTTTTGGATTGGTTGGCGCAATCGTTGTGCCGCCGAAGATGGCATCGATGATGTGCGCCATGCCGCAGATGTAGGTCTGGCCCATCTGCGCCAACGTTTAGATGCCTACAAACTTGAGGTGGCGAAAAGTTACGTTTCTATCTCCTATCTCAAAGACGTTGAAGAGCGCCTGACCGGCCATCTGATTCGCATTGAAGATAAGCTTGATGACAACCGTCATGGGCGTGCAGGAGGTGGCCAATGAACACCTCAGAAAACCAAAATGATATGACACTGGAAGCTGTTCGAAACCAGGAAGTCGACGTGCTGGCGCGGACGCTTTACGGCGAGGCCCGTGGCGAAAGTTTAAGCGGCAAAGAAGCCGTGGCATGCGTCATCATGAACCGTGTTGGACGGGCCAAAGAGCGGGGCCGATATTGGTGGGGCGACAGTGTGATATCTGTCTGTCAAAGGCCATGGCAATTTTCATGTTGGAATGAAAACGATCCCAACCGGGAAAAAATTCTCGCCATGGAAAGCGGGCACCGCGTGTTTGATACCTGTGTGCGTATTGCCAGACGTGCCCTTTCGGGATGTTTGGAAGATGCCACGAAGGGGGCCACCCATTACCACACCTTACACGTCAATCCCCCGTGGTCGCGGGGCCGTCCGGCTTGTGTCGAAATTGGCCGTCATTTGTTTTACAACGATATAGAATAGGGAATGCAGGTCATGTTACCTCTGCTGATCGGTCCGTTAATATCGGGCGTCTTGGGTGTCATCGACAAAGCCGTCGAAGACAAAGACCAGGCGAATGTCATCAAGGCCAAAATTAACGAAATGGCCGTCCTGGGTGAAATGAAGGGGTTGGAATCGGCGGCTAAAATCATCGTCGCCGAAGCCCAAGGCGACAGTTGGTTACAACGCAACTGGCGGCCTTTGTTGATGGTGACGTTCGGTGTCATCATCGCCAACAATTATTTGATCGTGCCCATCTTCAACACCCCGCCGGCCGACATTCCGCCGGACATGTGGGATTTATTGAAGTTGGGTGTGGGTGGTTATGTGGTCGGGCGTTCCGCTGAAAAAAGCGTGAAGGCCTGGAAACAATAACCACCCGTTCGCAAAGCTGGAAGATCAGCCTGTGCGTTGGATCAGGTGAAAACCAAAATCCGTTGCGACCACGTCACTGACGGCGCCGATTTCTAGGTCAAACGTAGCGTCTTGGAATTCTTTGACCATTTGGCCTTTGCCAAAACTGCCCAAATCGCCGCCGTCCCGACCGGATGGGCAATCGGAATGCTCTTTCGCCAATTCGGCAAAATCGCCACCATCGGCCAATTGGGCCTTCAGGTCTTCGATGAGTTCTTGGGCTTCTTCTTTAGAACGAGCATTGCTAGAGCGCATAGAGCCCTCATACATCAACAAAATGTGCGAAGCGGAGGCTTTGTCAGACATGGTTATTTCCTTAAACGTGGGCGGCTAAAAAAAATCAGCGCCATACTTATCATAATGGTTGGGAAAATCACACCCTTTTGCTGGTCTTAAAGGCCTTTCCATTCGCAAACTATTCGTGTTGAATGAGATGTACCATGTGGACCTAGATATGAGAGAACGCAATGTCAAACCTTTTGCCACAGCAACGTTTGTTATTGGAACTGATCATCAAGTCTGGTGATGTCACAGTGCCAAAAAAAGATGATGGCACCATGCTGTTTCGCACCTTGAACGAATGCGCTGCTTTGCGCTTGGTGTCTATTCAATCTTCAGACGCAGATCACAATATTGTGACGGTCACGGGTGCCGGGCGCAAAGCCGTTTAAGGCTGAAACGGTTCGGTTTTTATGGGTCGGGTGTCGGCAATGATTTTCAAGACATAGCCAATCGCAAACACGGCGATCAAGCTTAAGGCTAACCAAAACGAAAACCAAACCATAACGCCCAAAATGGCCAACGCCATGACCAGGGAAAAAACTTCGCGTACTTTCTGAACCAACATAATAAGTCTCCTTTGTTTAGGATCTTAGTATGGGCGTGTCTGACTGAATGAAGCCTGTTCGACCAATTCAGCTTGCGTTCATTTGGCTAAGAAATCTAAAACCAATTTTTCGGTGCGGTCTTGATGTTGAGGAGACCCGCCGTACATCACCCCGCGTTCGGCACAGGCCTTTAAAAAGGTCTTGCGGTTATCATACGTATCGACGGTAAATTCGCCACTGACAGAGCGAATGTTCAAGGTCTTCGGATCGATGCGCAGCGTACAATCGCCCGTAGTTTTGCGCACCGTAATCGAATCCTTTTGTTTGGGTGGTGTGAACCAGTTATCAAAGCCATGAACCGCGTTGGCAAACCGTTCGATCTGAATGTTCGAGCCGGATGTTTTCATGTCTTGGACCAGAACCTCACACATTTTGAGCGGGGTGTAATCGTCGTCCTTGCCATGCAATATGAGGATTGGTGACGAGGCCTGCAGTTCAGCCCGCACACCACACCACGGATAAAATTCGATGAAACCAGCAATCTTGTGTGCGGATGGTTCGGGTGAGACGAGGCCTTGAACTTTGAGAAGAGATGCCAAAATCCCGGTCGTGGCCCCCTTGGACCAGCCAATGTGAAAAATCCGATCTGGATTTATGTTTGGATGGGTGCGCAGGATTTTAAACGCGTTCAAAACGTCAAATGACATTTGTTGTTCCGTCACGCGGACTTGACTGTGCAGTACGTTAATGGTGTTGCGTGGGCTAAAATGGTCAAGCAAAAACGTCGCATAGCCATGGTCATTGAGAAAGCGCTGCCATGTCGTTTGCACGATGCCGACGCCCCCAGACCCATGCGATAAAATCACGGTCGCCCCATTGTGGTTTGGCGGGATCACCAAGTCGCCTTCAACGATCAGCTCGGGGGCCGTGGCGTACTGGCTAAAATCGTACCCGTCGTTGCTGGTGAACCAAAGGGTGCCTTGGGATTGAGCGTCAAGCGTTTCACTCAATGGCCCGGCTTGGTAATTGGCACAGGCCGAGAGTGAACACAAAAGCACGGCCTGGAAGATCACCTTCATCACGGCTCTGCTGTTTCCCATAGTGCCTCCTAAAAGGTTATTCCCACTCAATGGTTCCGGGTGGTTTTGACGTAATGTCATAGGTCACCCGGTTGATGCCTTTGACTTCATTGATAATGCGATTGCTGACACGGGCCAAGAATTCCATGTCGAAATGATAGAAGTCAGCGGTCATGCCATCGGTTGACGTGACCGCGCGGAGCGCACACACGAAGTCATAGGTCCGCGCATCGCCCATCACGCCGACCGTTTGCACGGGCAGCAGAACGACGAAGGCTTGCCAGATGGCATCGTAAAGTCCGGCGTTGCGGATTTCTTCGAGATACACCGCGTCCGCGTTGCGCAAAATTTCTAACTTTTCAGCAGAAATTCCACCGGGCAGGCGAATGGCGAGGCCGGGGCCTGGGAACGGGTGGCGTCCGACGAAGCTTTCGGGCAGGCCCAATTCACGGCCCAAAATCCGCACTTCGTCTTTAAACAGTTCGCGCAACGGTTCGACCAATTGCATGTTCATGCGTTCGGGCAAACCGCCAACGTTGTGGTGTGATTTGATGGTCACGGAAGGTCCACCGGTGAAGCTAACCGATTCAATGACGTCGGGGTACAAGGTGCCTTGGGCCAAGAAGTCTGCGCCGCCGACATTTTTGGCTTCTTCTTCAAACACGTCGATAAAGGTTGAGCCGATAATTTTGCGTTTGGTTTCCGGGTCCGACACGCCGTCAAGCTTGCTTAAAAACAGGTCTGACGCATCGCGGTGGACCAGTTTGATGTGATAGTGGTCGCGGAACATAGTGACCACTTCTTCAGATTCACCTTTGCGCATCATGCCGGTATCGACATAGACACAGGTCAACTGATCACCGATGGCTTCGTGCAACAGCACGGCGACGACCGAACTATCCACGCCGCCGGACAATCCACAAATGACCCGACCCGAACCGACTTGGGTGCGAATTTTGGCGATTTCTTCTTCACGGAATTTATCCATGGTCCAATCGCCCGCACAGCCACAAACCCGGTGGGTGAAGTTTTCAATCAGTTTCGCGCCATGCGGGGTGTGCACGACTTCGGGATGAAATTGGACGCCATAAAAATGTTTTTCGTCGTTGGCGATGGCGGCATAGGGTGCGCCATCGGTGACGGCGACGGGGCGAAATCCATCGGGGATCGAACTAATCTTATCGCCGTGGCTCATCCACACTTGTTCTTTAGACCCCACGGCCCACACGCCGTGGAACAGTTCGCAATCGTCCACCACTTCGACAAAGGCGCGACCGAATTCACGATGGTCAGACAGTTCAACTTTGCCATCCAACTGTTCACACATGGTTTGTTCACCGTAACAGATGCCCAAAATCGGCAGGCCCATTTCAAACAAGCCTTGGGGCGCGCGGGGCGTATCAATGCCCGTCACAGACGCCGGGCCACCCGACAAGATCACGCCCTTGGGATTGAAGGCTTTGATGGTGTCGACCGTGACGGTGTTGAACGGCTGAATTTCCGAATAGACACCGCTTTCGCGGACGCGGCGCGCGATCAATTGGGTGACTTGAGAGCCGAAGTCGATGATAAGAATGCGTTCATGCATGGTGTTAGCTTTCCCCAAAGACGCGTTTGAAAATGACGTCAACGCGTTTGGTATGATAATCGATGGAATCTTCGTTGAGCAGGTTTTGCAGATCATCAACGCTTAAGGCTTTTTTCAAATCTTCGTCATGGGACAAGAAATAGAACAAGCGGTTATCAAAATCGACGGCCCCCGCTTCGATGGCGTTGAGTTCAGGCGTTGAATCCGGATTGTCGGGATCAATGCCAAAGCTTTTCCACACCAACATGGCGTTGCGTTGGACAATCTTATAAGCGTCTTCGCGCGATACATCGTTTTGCGTCAAAAACAACAACACCCGTTGCGCATCATGAATGCCGCCGAAATTGTTGAGCTGTTCCATCATATTGTCGGGATACACCACCAATTTTGCAACCGTACCTGTGAGGCGCTTGAGTGCAAAATTTAGGGTGATGGTGGAATCGGGGCCGATCATGCGTTCCACGGACGAATGCGAAATATCGCGTTCATGCCACAACGCCACATTTTCCAAAGCGGGCGTCACAGCCATGCGCACGATGCGCGCCATTCCGGTTAAGTTTTCGGTCAAGATCGGGTTGCGCTTGTGCGGCATGGCCGAACTGCCCTTTTGCCCCGGGGCAAAATATTCTTGAGCTTCGCGGACTTCGGTGCGTTGCAAATGGCGAATTTCCGTGGCGATGTTTTCCATGCTGGACGCGATCACGGCCAAGGTTGCAAAGTACGCCGCATGACGATCGCGCGGGATCACTTGGGTCGAGACGGGTTCCGGGGTCAGTCCCAATTTTTCCGCCACATATTCTTCGACGCGGGGATCAATATTGGCAAAGGTGCCGACCGCGCCGGAAATGGCGCACGTCGCAATGTCTTTGCGGGCCGCGATCAAGCGTTCTTTGCCACGGGCAAATTCCGCATAAAAGCGCGCGAACTTCAGACCCATGGTGGTGGGTTCGGCGTGAATGCCGTGGCTGCGACCGATGCAAGCCATGGTCTTGGTTTCCATCGCGCGGGTTTTTAAGGCCGCCAACAACTCATCTAAGTTGTCCAATAAAATGTCGGCGGCTTGGGTCATTTGCACGGCCAAGCAGGTGTCCAAAACATCGGAACTGGTCATGCCTTGATGAACAAACCGAGCGTCTTCACCAACGTGTTCGGCCAGTTCGGTCAAAAACGCAATCATGTCATGCTTGGTTTCCAGCTCGATCTCGTCGATGCGGGCGATGCGCTCATCCGTATAAGGCTTTTGGCCGTTTGCCCACACCGCCTTGGCGGCGCTCGCAGGGATCACCCCCAATTCGGCCAGGGCGTCACAGGCATGGGCTTCAATTTCAAACCAAATGCGGAATTTGTTAGCAGGTTCCCAGATGCTGGTCATCTCAGGTCGCGAATAGCGCGGAATCATAGGTTATTCTCCGTTAAAATAGGGTAAGCGGATCATAGCGAAGTCCACCCGAAAGAAAAGGCCGGATTAGGGTGAATTTTATGTTGGGGGAAAGGACCGGAATCCCCTATTTTCCGTAGGCCATAACCTCGTTTACTGCTTGGTGCAAAACAAGACAGAAATATCCGTGCGCCTGAATCTTCTCGGTTCAGGGCTGTCAGAGGGTTATGTCATTGTTGAAAGGGTATATGTATCTTGTGATTTACGCTCATTTTGATAGTATTGTTTTTCCTATAATTATTTGCTCTACTTTGTGCAATGGATTGTAAAAAAAATGAAATTTAATCCCTTTAGACCGACTAGTCTTGTTGGTCCCGGCATGTTCCGAGGACGAGGCGCGGAGCTTATTTCTATTGAGAGGGATCTTTATCAAGCTAAACATGGAAACCCCCAACATTTTTTAATCGAAGGGGAACGGGGGATTGGAAAATCTTCTTTGTTGTTTTTTGTGGATGCACTTGGTTCTGGAATTGTTCACTGTAGTGACGGTTCTTACTTAAATTTTGTAGTTGTGAACGTTGAACTTCGCGGTTCCGATGATCAATTTGATATTGTGAAGGGCATAGCGCGCGATTTGACGCGGGCTATTAGTGAGCATAAAACCCTCAAAGAGTTAGCTAGCAAGGTCTGGGACTTTCTCTCTAACTGGGAAGTTATGGGAGTTAAATATAATAAAAATAATTCTGAAGCTGAACTCGCGGAAGTCTTTGACGGACTTGTTAATTCTCTTGTTAGTTTGGTGAGTGAAGCGGAATTGGAGCTGGATGGTGTTTTGCTTCTTATTGATGAGGCTGACAAGCCTTCTGAGACCGCAGAATTGGGAGAATTTGTTAAACTTTTGACAGAACGTTTGAGTAAAAGGCGGTGCGACAATGTCCTCCTAGGTTTAGCAGGGCTTCCTTCGCTTATTGGAAAGTTGCGCCTAAGTCACGAATCATCGCCACGGATCTTTGAGGTAATGTCACTTGCTCCTCTGGCTCCTGAGGAAAGAAAGGATGTAGTTCGTCAGGGCCTAGCTATGGCGGAACAAAAAAGTGGCGATAAAACAGTTATTACAGAAGAAGCCCTGGATATGATTTCTACGCTTTCGGAAGGATATCCTCATTTTATTCAGCAATTCTCGTACAGCGCATTTGAAGAAGATAAAGAGGGCACTATTGATGTTCATGACGTCTTGTATGGTGCGCATAAAAAGGGCGGCGCTTTAGGTCAGCTTGGAATTAAATATTTTAACGAAATGTATTTTACGAGCATATCTTCTGATGATTACAGAAAAGTGCTTAATACGATGGCTACTCATGGCGATGACTGGGTTTCTCGGGCTAGAATTCTTGATGAGTCTGGGTTGGTCGAGCATACGGTAACCAATGCACTTAAAGCTCTAAAGGACCGGAATGTGATCATTCAAAATGATGCACAGAGAGGTTCATATAAACTTCCAACAAAGTCATTCGCAGCATGGATTAATGCCCTGCTTTCAGTTGAAAAAAGGGCCGAGGATGATGATGAACCGCTATTAAAGTTGGATTAATAAACTTATGGACTATCCCATTAGCTTCCATTAGCTTCCATTAGCTTCCATTAGCTTCCATTAGCTTCCATTAGCTTCCATTAGCTTCCATTAGCATTCATTAGCATTCATTAGCATTCATATTGTCTCTGTCTTTATTTTGATTGCTGAAGCCCATGACCGATATTGCGTTGCTATCTTTATTTATTCCCACGTTCTTTTTTGTCTCCATCACGCCGGGGCTTTGTATGACTTTGGCTTTGACCATGGGCATGACCATTGGGATTCGGTTGACCTTGTGGATGATGGCGGGGGAATTGATTGGCGTTGGGGTTGTGGCGGGGGCGGCGGTGTTGGGGGTGGCGGCCGTGGTGGTTCAGTACCCGGACATCTTCATCTTTATCAAATACGCGGGCGGTGGTTATTTGGCGTTTATTGGGGTGCAGATGTGGATGTCGCGGGGGCGCATGGCGTTGGATATGGACTCTGAAATAACGGTCCAGCCCCATCGTTTTGAACTGGCGGTGCAAGGCTTTGTGACCGCCATCAGTAACCCCAAGGCCTGGGCTTTCATGATTTCCCTGTTGCCGCCCTTTATCAATATAGACCGTGCGGTGGGGCCACAGTTGGCGGTGTTGGTGGTTTTGATCTTGGTCATGGAATTTGCCTGCCTGGTGATTTACGCAACCGGCGGCAAATCGTTGCGAAAATTCCTGCAAAACACTGGCAATGTCCGTTTACTTAATCGAATCGCGGGATCATTGATGGTTGGCGTCGGCGGCTGGTTGGCATTTTTGTAAAGCGGTGCTGCGTTTGGTCAAGATCGCCGCAAGATATAAACCCCCGACCAAGATCATCAAAAACTGGATGCCCGTCAAAAACGTTATGATTTGCAACATTCCGCCGACCAAAGCTCCGAACAGATTGGCCCCCAAGGCGCGACCCTTGTCGGGTGCCTGATCAAACGAGTCGATAAACATAATGCCGCTAAACAGCATCGGGAAGGCGGCGATGCTCGCGATGATAACGGCTTTTTGGGCATAGGGCAGGGACGCCACAGCGGACAAATCAACACCATAAAGCACCGCACATGAGCCCAGCAAACAGCCATAAATCAAACGCATCGGCAGGCGTTTCAGTTTGGCCTTGAGAAAATTGGCGATCAAGATCATGCCCATGATGCCGGCGATGATCACGGCGTTGACGGTCCAAACACTACCCAGGGCAATGGAGGATTTGGCAATCATGTGCACTTCCAACAACATGAACGCCGTGCCCATAAAGAAGAAATGCCATTCGCTTTTGCGCCAGCCCCGAAGCGGCGCACCGATTCCCACCAAACGTCCCGACACCATATATATGACCAGCAAGATCACCCCTAAAAACCCATACAGGGCCGGGATGGTGCGGTCAGCCAAATACAAATACGGCCAGTCATCGGTAATGACCTCGACCGTGCCTGGGGTTTCCATAGGGAAAGCACCTTGTAAATCTTTGATGTAACCGGCTAGCCGAGGATTGGTTTCAAGGGCTTGCGTGATCGCCATTTGATCGCCGACCACAAAAAACGCGCCGCCAAAGCCATAGTGGGACAAGAAAATCCTAAACTTCAAAGGGGAGGTGCCAAAGGTATCGGTGAGCACGGTGTTGAAACGATCGATGATAAAGTGCTTGTTGGCCTCAAACGCCAACACCATCACGCCACCTGGTTTTAACAAGCTTTTGGCGCGGGTGATGTTTTCGGTGGTGTAAACATAATGGTCCAGCCGCGCATTGGTCATGGGACCCGCGGTATGGCTATCAAGCAGACCAAAAACAATCAGGTCATAAGTGTCCGTGGTCCGCGCCATGAACGAGCGGGCATCATCGTTGACGATGTCCACGCGGGGGTCGGCATAGGGCGCTTCGGGATGATGGGCTTTGCCCAGTTCAATGATCGCCGGGTCGATTTCCACGGCGGTGACGTGTTTGGCACCGCCGCGCAACACCCCCGCCGCATCGTTGCCAGATCCCGCACCAACGATCAATACGTTCCCAGCCTCTGGTTTAAAGAGAGTCGGCAAGTCATATTGCGACAATCCCGCCAGCTTGGGATCGAACATGGCGGGGTACTGCGCGGTGGTCTCAAGGCGTAGGTCCAAGGGGGCTTGGTAGCCCGTGTTGTTGACGTAAATCATACGTCGTTCATAGGTCTTGCCGCTTTTGGAATCGACGATCATTTCCGATGCCAATTCCAATTTTTGATAGGGCGACCATGTGACGTTGCCGCTTAAGTCGCGTTCGCCAATGAACACCAAGGTGGGAATGATCAACGCCAGGGCAAGATTCAAGGCGCGGCCCTGGCGGGTGCGCCAAACCAGGGCGATGAAGGCCAGGCTAAGAACAGCGAACCAGATCGTGGGCGACAGGCCTAAGGCGCTGGCGGCGGTAAACAGGGCAATGCCGATAAAGGAGCCGAAAATATTCACTGAATAGGCCATCACGGTGTTGTCGTGTTCGTTAATCAGGCGCGCCACCATCTGGCCCAACGGAATAAAGCTGATCCATACCAAAAATAGCGTTAAGGCGGTGAGCATCAACATCACCGCCAGCAGGATAAGGTCTTCCCCGGTGGCAGCTCCGGACAGAGAGGAGGGCGCCCAAATGGTAAAATTTCCAAACCGCGATAGAACCACCGAAATATTGCTCATCACCGTATAGGTGGTGGGGAACGCAAACAGCGCCGCGATCAAAGCCAATGGGGCCAAGATTCGCCGCAGATCAATCGCCCGCTGGCTGGCAAAACAGCCCATGCCCATACCCAACAAACACACCACCAAAACTGAGCTTTGCAGATATGCAAAGATCCGTACCTCCGTTGAAATCCAGCGGATCAACACCAGTTCCAAAAACAGCGTCACCACACTGACGCCAAACAATAGCCATAGATTGGCGGACGCCGTTTGCGGGCTCAACATTGGCTCGGTGGTAAAATCAGGGTCGGTCATGTGATCTCCAGAGATAAAGTGTGCTTGTTGATAGCGCATTTCACCTTAAAGCGTCAGTGTGAAATCAGCGTATCCTAAACTTTGACCATTAACCAAAATTTCAAGGCGATGCCGACCTGGGTAATAGCGTCGAGTTGTGATTTTTTTGAAGCTGTGTCTGCGGCTGGCTGTAAGCGTTGTGCCGCCTTTGAGGGTCAGTGTTTTCCATTTAAAAACTTTGGCCGTCATTTTTCCGCCTTGGCGCACATGGTGGACGGCATAATCAATGATCAGCGGCTGGCTCTTTTTTATGGTGGATGTCAATTCACACTCAAATTCAACGACGTTGCCCATTTGAACCGTCGGCGTCTGAACAACAAAATTGTTAAGGCTGATCTTCGGCGGGCCGTAGCCAAGGGCTGACAAAGATTCGCGGTGGCCAGATTTAATCAAGGTTCGCAAGCCGTGGCGGATCAGGCGTTGGCGTTCAGGGGTGGATCCGTGCATCCAGGACTGGGCAAGTGTTGCGACTTGGTCGGCATGGTCTTTGGCAATATCGTTCAAATTGTTGGCGACCGAGCGGCGTACATATTCTGACGGATCGTCTTTAAGTTCTTCAAGTAATTGGATCACGGGCGTCGGATCTTCGACGAACTGAGCCAGCCGCATACCCCAGGGTAGACGCGGGCGCGTACCTTCGCTGACCAAGCGACGGACATGTTCATCTGTGTCGGTCACCCACAGGGCAATAATTTTTAAAGTCATTTCACAATGGTTATGGAGAAAGGGACGGATGGCAAATTCTGACGAAAATAGGGGCGTCATGGCTTTGAGCACATCTAAGGAAAACACCACATCGTTTTGTCCATGGCGGGCAATGTAATCAGCCATGGGCATGATCGGCCAGCCTTTGATGCCTGGCTGTGAATTTGTTTTAAGGCTGGTGACCATAAGATTAGCGGCGGTTTGGAAATCATCGGGTAAAAAGCGTTCCAAGGCATCGGTAATGTGCGAGGACCGTTCTTTTAATTCCAAACTCTCAAGACCGTGGGTAGCATAAGCGATAAAGCCGTCTTTATCATAATTAGACTGCACGCGAACAAAATGCTTCGCCATGTCTTGAATAACGATTTCATTGAAGGCGTTTTTAAAGGGTTCAGACATGTTGGGTTTGTTTTTCTTTCCTAGAGTGCTGAGAGCAACAGTATACCGGATGATACGGACAAATAATGTCAGGGTTCGCTAGCGTGGATTGGCACCGCAACACATCCAGATGATCCTAAGCTACTCAATCCATACTATGATTATAACGATGAAATGTTGCCTATGGGGGCAGCGTATTGGGTGGCTGTGGTTGAGCATCGACTAGGTTAATTCAAGGTATCCTAAAGCAGGGCCTGAATTATCGTACATATGATTTAAGTAAGGCATAGATAATCTATAAGTAAAATGGATCCTGTTAACTAGTGCAAAGGTCTTATTTGTCTGGTTAATAGGGGGTTAATCGGTGGTTGATTGCTTGGATTGACCATGCTACGGCTTATGGGTACACAAAAAAAGTCTGAACAAAGAGACTGACCCGAGTTTGAAATCCTGATCATCTTGAAAGCACAAATGTAAGTTAAAATGTCTTAGAGATGAGATGGAAGAGTTTAAGCAGTATAATGAATTTCACAGGGAGAACTTCAAAATGAAACGTACTTTAACAATTGCAACTGGTGTTGCTGCGGCAGCTATGGTCGCATCTTCAGCATATGCTGGCACTCTCCAAGACGTGCAAGCACGCGGCATGTTGTCATGTGGCGTCAGCACAGGCCTTCCAGGCTTTTCTGAACTAGACGCTAGCGGCAACATGATGGGCATCGACGCTGATGTTTGTCGTGCTGTTGCGGCTGCCGTTTTGGGCGATGCTAGCAAAGTTAGCTTTAAGCCTTTGACAGCTAAAGAACGCTTTACCGCGTTGCAATCTGGCGAAATTGACATGTTGTCTCGTAACACAACATGGACTCACACCCGTGACACATCATTGGGTCTGAACTTCGCTGGTGTTAACTACTACGATGGTCAAGGTTTCATGGTTAAAAAAGCCTTGGGCCTTAAATCGGCTAAAGAATTGGGTGGTGCAACCGTCTGCTTGCAAGCGGGTACAACGACCGAGCTAAACGTGTCGGATTACTTTGCAGAGCACGGCATGAAATACACATTGGTTGCTGTTGAGACTTCCGCAGCTTCCCGTTCCGCTTTTGACAGCGGCCGTTGCGATGTTTTGACGTCTGATCAATCTCAGCTGTATTCTCTTCGCACAAAAATGGACGACCCTAACAGCGTTGTCGTGTTGCCAGAAATCATTTCCAAAGAGCCTCTTGGACCTGTTGTTCGTCAAGGCGACGACCAATGGTTCAACATCGTTCGTTGGACATTGTATGCACAGGTTAATGCTGAAGAAATGGGCGTTACATCTGCGAATGCTGATGCCTCTAAGAACAGCAAAAACCCTGGTGTGAAACGCTTGGTTGGTGCCGATCCTAAAAACGACACCGGTGCAAAATTGGGTTTGAGCGCTGACTGGTCTTATAACGCAATTAAGCAAGTCGGTAACTATGGTGAAATGTTCGAACGTAATGTTGGTTTGAAAACACCTTTGGCGATTGCACGTGGCCAGAATGCCTTGTGGACAAAAGGTGGCCTGCAATACGCACCGCCTATTCGCTAAGACTTATAACGGATCCGGCCATGCCCTGGGGGCATGGTCGGTTTCGCCATTTATATATTTAGACATTTCTTATGCGGACCCCAGGGAGGGATAAGCCAAGTGTCAGAACCAAATCAAATTCCAAATGAAGCGACGTCTTCAAAGACTGCGATATGGAACGATCCAACGTTCCGGTCCGTTGCCTTTCAAATTATTGCGGCCGTTGCCGTCGGCTGGTTTTTATATACAATTTTTACCAATACGCTGACCAATATGGACAATCGGGGCATCACCACGGGGTTTGCCTTTTTAAGTAATACGTCCGGTTATGGTATTTTGATGTCGCTCATCGACTACGATCCAACCAACACCTATGGACGGACGTTCTTTGTTGGGTTGTTAAATACGGTTTTGATTTCTGTATTGGGCATATTCTTTGCCACCGTTGTTGGTTTTATTGTGGGTGTAGCGCGCTTATCGAATAACTGGATGATTGCCAAAATTGCGACGGTTTATGTCGAAACGCTTCGCAACATTCCCTTGTTGTTGCAAATTTTATTCTGGTACCACGCGGTCCTCGCTGCGTTGCCATCGCCGCGTGAGAGTTATACGTTCGGCGAGAGTGTGTTTTTAAATAAACGGGGTCTTTATGTTCCTGCCCCCGTTCCCGAAGATGGCTTTGGCTATGTGACTGTGGCTTTTCTTATTGCCATTGCGCTGATGGTTGCTGTGGCGCGCTGGGCGCACAAACGCCAAGAATTGACAGGCCAGCAATTCCCCACTTTTTTTGTATCCATCGGCATATTGATTGGCTTGCCGGGGCTGGTGTTTTTGCTCGCAGGTTTGCCCATGAGCCTCGATTATCCAGCGTTAACAGGTTTTAACTTCCGGGGCGGGATACCCGTTATCCCTGAACTGATGGCGCTTTTGTGGGCGCTAACCTTTTATACGGCGGCCTTTATCGCGGAAATTGTTCGGGCTGGTATTTTGGGCGTTAGTCATGGTCAGAGCGAGGCTGCTCACGCTTTGGGGCTTCGCAATGGGCCGACCTTGCGCTTGGTCGTTGTGCCACAGGCCATGCGAATTATCATTCCACCCTTGACCAGTCAGTACCTAAATTTGGCGAAAAACTCATCCCTAGCGACCGCAATTGGGTATCCAGATCTGGTGGCTGTGTTTATGGGGACGACCTTGAACCAGACCGGACAGGCGGTGGAAATCGTTGCCATGACCATGGCTGTGTATCTCATCATGAGTCTTGTTATCTCAAGTTTCATGAACTGGTTTAACAAGCGCATGGCTTTGGTGGAGAGATAGAATATGAGTGATTTTAAGGCCTTACCCGATTTGCTGCCGCCGACATCTGCGAGAGGCATCGTAGGCTGGTTCCGTACGAATTTATTTTCGTCACCAATAAACTCGATATTGAGTCTGGTGGGGATTTATTTTGCGGTTTCGTTTTTAACGCCTGTGCTCGATTGGGCTGTCTTTTCTGCCGTATGGACGGGGGAAGGCAATGCAGCCTGTGCTGAAGCCTCAGGGGCGTGCTGGATATTTATTGGCGATCGTATATCGATCTTTGCTTATGGTATTTATCCGCCCGAAGAATTTTGGCGTTTAGATGTTTGTTTTGTTCTGTTGGCATTGTCGTTTGGACCGCAATTTTTTGACAAGTTCCAATACAAAGTACCGCTGGCTATGTTTTCGCTGACGGCCTTTCCGGTCATTTGTTATTTCTTGATTTCGGGTGGTTCGTTTGGTTTGGTTGATGTCCCGACTGAAAAATGGGGTGGCTTAGCTTTGACTTTGATGCTGGCCTATGTTGGCATCGTTGCGGCCTTGCCCATTGGCGTTGTCCTTGCCTTAGGCCGTCGTTCTGAAATGCCTGTGATCCGCACGTTTTGTATTGCTTTCATCGAATTATGGCGCGGTGTGCCGTTGATTTCAGTGTTGTTTATGTCCTCAGTCATGCTGCCGTTGTTTCTGCCCGATGGCATGAATTTCGATAAGCTTTTGCGGGCCCTCATTGGGATCACGATGTTCCAATCGGCATATATGGCGGAAGTCATTCGGGGGGGCTTGCAAGCCATTCCAAGTGGGCAATACGAAGCCGCCTCCGCAATGGGGCTTGGTTATTGGAAACAAATGCGTCTTGTCATTTTGCCACAAGCTTTGAAATTGGTTATTCCCGGCATTGTGAACACCTTTATTGCTCTGTTTAAAGATACCACGCTGGTCTTAATTATTGGCCTTTTGGATATTTTGGCGCTGGTCCAATCTGCGATCGAAGATCCCGCATGGAGGGCCGTTGAAACCGAAGGCTATGTCTTTGCTGCCGCTTGTTTCTGGGTGTTCTGCTTTTCCATGTCGCGTTACAGCCAAAAATTAGAACGTAAACTTCACAGGGGCCATAAACGCTAAGTGCGTTAGGAATGAAAAATGACGGATACCAAACCCGCAATCGAAATCAAAGATATGAACAAATGGTACGGCGACTTTCATGTTTTGAAAGACGTAAATCTGACAGTCGCCGAAGGCGAACGGATCGTCATTTGTGGACCTTCTGGTTCTGGTAAATCAACCATGATCCGCTGTATCAACCGATTGGAAGAACATCAAGCCGGACAAATTATCGTCAACGGCATCGAGTTGACCGAAGATTTAAAACGCATCGATGAAGTTCGAAAAGAAGTTGGGATGTGTTTCCAACACTTTAACTTGTTCCCGCATTTAACCATTCTTGAAAACTGCACGCTTGGCCCCATTTGGGTGCGTAAGATGCCGAAAAAAGAAGCCGAAGATGTCGCCATGCACTTTTTGGAACGGGTGAAAATTCCAGAACAGGCCGACAAATATCCAGGTCAATTGTCCGGTGGTCAACAACAACGTGTGGCCATCGCCAGATCCTTGTGCATGAACCCCAAAATTATGTTGTTCGATGAGCCAACGTCAGCTCTTGATCCCGAAATGATTAAAGAGGTTCTCGACGTGATGGTCGAGTTGGCAAATGAAGGCATGACCATGTTGTGCGTCACCCATGAAATGGGCTTTGCAAAAATGGTGGCCGACCGGGTGATCTTTATGGATGCCGGGCAAATTGTCGAAGAAAACAACCCTCATGAATTCTTTGACAACCCACAAAATGACCGCACTAAGATGTTCTTGAGCCAGATCATTGGGCATTAAAGACGGAGTGACAATTTATGGAACATAAGAATCCCAAGAGCTTGCGTGACCGGGCTGAAGACACAAAGAACAAAATTCAAGAGCTGCTTGATATCTCGTGTTCTGGCCATGACGACGAGGTGATTAAGGCGATAGAACAAGCCATCATTGCCGCGTTGTTGGAAGAACGTGAACGCTGTGCCGTTGTGGCTTTTAAACATTGTTGCGACGAAGATCGTGACAGAGCCCATAAGGTCGCCGAAGATATTAAACGGGTGCGGACCGCTTTGGTCACAAACCTAGAAAGTATGCGCTAAACGCGGTATACTCGGCTCGAACGAATTTGGCCGAAGACAGTATGCCCCCTAAATCTTTATTCAGTTATCGCCCCTATTGGGCCGCGCGTTTTGGCACGGCCCCGTTTTTGCCCATGAACCGGGCGGAAATGGATGATCTTGGTTGGGATTCTTGCGACATTATATTGGTCACGGGTGATGCCTATGTCGATCACCCCAGCTTTGGCATGGCGATTGTCGGCCGCCTTTTGGAAGCCCAAGGCTTTCGCGTTGGCATCATTGCACAGCCCGATTGGTCCTCGGGTGACGCCTTCAAAGCCCTAGGTCCCCCCAATTTGTTTTGGGGGGTTACGGCGGGCAATATGGATTCTATGGTCAACCGTTACACCGCCGACCGTCGCATTCGTCATAACGATAGCTACACGCCGAACGACGAAGGCGATAAACGTCCTGATCGCGCAACCATCGTTTACGCCGGACGGTGCCGCGAAGCGTACAAAGACATCCCCGTTGTCATCGGTGGCATCGAAGCCTCGCTCCGCCGTATCACGCATTATGATTATTGGTCGGACAAGGTGCGACGATCCATTCTGGTGGATGCCAAGGCGGATATTTTGCTCTATGGCAACGCCGAACGGGCCATCGTCGAAGTGGCGCACCGTATTGCCAAAGGCGAAAAGCCTAAAGACATGTTCGACGTGCGCGGGGCCGCCTTTGCGGTTTCAAAATTGCCCGAAGGCTGGGTCGAACTGGACATGTCCGATCCCGATGTTGAACACCCCAAAGCAGCTGGCGAACAAATCGCCGTGCGTTTGCCGGGCTATGATCAAGTGCGATCTGAACCCGTGCTGTATGCCCAGGCGTCCCGCGTGGTGCATCAAGAAAGCAATGCCGCGAACGCCCATGCTTTGATTCAAGATCAAGGCGGGCGCGATGTGTTTTTGTCAGCCCCGCCGATCCCGCTCACCACCCCCGAAATGGACGGCGTGTTTGCGCTGCCCTATGCCCGCGCCCCGCACCCCCGTTACAGCGATGCGCGCATTCCGGCGTGGGAAATGATCCGTTTTTCGGTCAACATCATGCGCGGCTGTTTTGGCGGCTGTTCGTTTTGTTCGATCACCGAACACGAAGGCCGGGTGGTGCAGAACCGTTCCGAAGACTCGATCTTGAAAGAAATCGAAGACATTCGCGACAAGGTCAAAGGCTTCACCGGGCAAATTTCCGATCTTGGTGGCCCGACCGCCAACATGTACCGACTGGCATGCAAGGATGACAAAATTCAAGCCACATGTCGCCGGCTGTCGTGTGTTTATCCATCGATCTGTACCAACCTCAATACCGATCACGGACCGCTGATTGATCTGTACAGAAAGGCGCGGGGTCTGCCCGGCGTGAAGAAAATATCCATCGCTTCGGGACTGCGCTATGACTTGGCGGTGAAAAGCCCGACCTATGTCAAAGAACTGGTCGAACATCACGTCGGCGGATATTTGAAAATCGCCCCCGAACACACTGAGTCCGGGCCGCTGTCGAAAATGATGAAACCGGGCATCGATACCTATGACCGCTTTAAACAAATGTTCGACCAAGCGGCGGCAAAGGCTGGCAAAAAATATTATTTGATTCCGTACTTCATTGCCGCCCATCCCGGCACCACGGACGAAGACATGATGAACTTGGCCATGTGGTTAAAGCGCCAAGGCCTGCGTGCCGATCAGGTGCAGACGTTCTTGCCCTCACCGATGTCATTGGCGACCGCAATGTATCATTCCGAACGCAATCCGCTTAAACCCGTGCACCGAAATTCGGGCGAAGTGGTGGTCACCGCCAAGGGCTTGAAACAACGCCGTCTGCACAAGGCCTTTTTGCGTTATCACGATGCCAACAACTGGCCGATGATCCGGGACTCTTTAAAACAAATGGGGCGCGCGGATTTAATCGGCCCCAGCAAAAAACACTTGGTTCCGTCGTGGCAGCCCAAAGGAACGGGCCAGCAAGGACAAGGCGAAGGCCAGCGCACCGGGCGTAAACACGGCGACCAAAAATTCTTCACCCAACAAGCGGGCGAGGGACGACGCAAAGGTCCGGTTACCAGTGGCCCACCAAAGAACAGGCCAAGCTCTAGGAAGAAGCGATGAGTTTTTTCAGAGCGGCTTTAGCTGCCCAGCGCCCGGTGGCCATGCACGCACTTAATAAATAGCCTCCGGTCGGCGCGTCCCAATCCATCATTTCGCCAGACACGAACACACCGGGCAAGACCACCAGTTGTTGGTCTTTATCCATGGCGTGCCACGCCACACCGCCTGAAGTGCTGATGGCTTCTTCAATGGGGCGCGGGCGGGTCAGGATCAATGGCAAAGCTTTGAGCGTTGCCGCCAAATGGATCGGGTCTTCAAAGGCCTGCTTTTCGGTGCATTCATACAACAGCCCGGCTTTGACGCCCGATAAGTTCAATGCTTTCTTCAAATGCGTGGCCATGGAATTTTTTCCGCGCGGGCGGCTGAGGCGGCTTTGAATGTCGGCCCCAGATCGATCTGCAAGCAAATCGATGGTCACGGTGGCTGATCCTTCGGCTTCGATGGTCGCTAATATTTTGGACGACAGGCCATACACCGGGCCGCCTTCAAGGCCGGTTTTGGTGATGACAAATTCGCCGGGGATTGCCGTGCCTTGAAAGCTGAGGCGGGCGTTTTTGACGGGGCTTCCTTCAAAACGCTCGATGAAGTGGGGGCTCCAATCCACATCAAAACCACAGTTTGATGGTTTTAAAGGCGAAATGGAAACGCCGCTTTTGGCGAGCCAAGGCACCCAGGCCGCATCCGATCCAAGCTTCGGCCAGCTGGCCCCGCCGAGGGCTAAAATTGTGATTTCGGCTTTGATATGAATTTGCCCTTTTGGGGACTCAAAGATCAAAGCGCCATCTTCGGTCCAACCGCTCCATTTGTGGCGGACATGATTGGTGAGGCCGTTTGCGCGCAATCGTCTCAGCCAAGCTCTTAACAAAGGGGCGGCTTTTAAGTCTTTGGGAAATACGCGCTTGGACGAACCGACAAAAGTCTCGATGCCTAGGTCGTTGGCCCAGGCTTGAATGTCGGTGGGGGTAAAGGCGTGCAAGGCCAGAGCCAGACGTTCGCGGGCGGCACCGAAACGATCTTGGAACGCGTCAAAGGATTGGGCATGAGTAAGGTTTAAACCACTTTTTCCGGCCATCAAAAACTTGCGCCCCAAGGACGGCATGGCGTCATAAAGATCGACGGCAAGGCCTTGGTTGGTGAGGACTTCGGCAGCCATAAGACCAGCGGGGCCGCCGCCAATGATTACGGCGCGGTTGTTTGTTTGAGTATGTGTCATAAGGGATTTGCGCTGATGTTCACATTAATGTCAAATGCGGACTGTCTATGCGCCCGTTTTAGGGTGAAATAAATGCACACCCTTTCCGTAATTCCCAGCCTACTCACGCCCATCCGTAAGCCACTCGCAACCCTTTGGGGCTGGACTTGGGCTTAGCCGATAAAGCCCCCACGTTGACCCTGCCATGCCCCAATGGCCATAGCCGTGCACCAACGTATACAAAAGCCCCCCGGTACACGCCTGGGCGGGAAGGTTTTCGGTGTGAATGGTGACGCTGACCAACCATTCTGGTTTTTTGGTGGGGATGTTTTTGAATTTGATGATGTCTATGGGCGGATGGTCAGGGGCTTGGTGATGCAGAACAAAGTCCATAACGGTTTTCAATTGGTACTTCATTTCTGTACCAACGGTGATCGGTTGAACTTTGGAATTTTGCAAAATATAGGCGAAGGCTGGGTTGGTATTGCCACGACCAATGGCTAAAAAGCTCTTCACCGCCAACGCATTCGCGCCAACCAAGGCCATAAGCGCGACACTGCATAGGATGCGGGCGATGAGACCCCGTTTAAGCAATTCGCCCATGACCTCGGCCACCAGAAACGGCACGAAGGCAAACACCGCAAAGAAATAACGACCATGGGGAAGGGCGGGTTGGTTTGCCGCAAAAAACAACAAAGGTACGCCCAACAAAATTAATCCCAAAGGAAGGGCGCGACGATTGCCAATGGCGGCCAGCCACACCACGCTGCCCAGGATCATAATAAGATACAAGCCGCTGTATAGCCCGCTGGTCTTTTCGCCAAAGCCCCCGATCGTAAACCGCGTCATTTCGTCGAGGGCAGTCACGAAGCAATTTTTGTCGAGGCAGGTTAGCGTGCTGCCGCCGAATTGGATGACGTTGCCGTTCAGGTGCGCGCCATATAAAACCCCCGACACAAACACCAATAACCCGGCGACCAAGGGCGCGTTTAGCCGCACCGTGGCATGAAGGGCATGAACGAAAGAATGGCCTTGCAGTCGTTGACGGATGGCAAAGCAAAGCGACAGGGCGACCAAAATCGGCAATGCGGCTAAATGGGACAGCACCGCCAACAGCCCGGCCAAGCCATAGCCCCAACGGGCAACGTTCGCCAAGGTGTCCGGTGGCTCAATGGCCCCATAAGCCAACAGGGCAAACAGCATCATCGGCGCATATCCACGGGCTTCGGACCCGAAGTTGACAAACGGATACAAGACCGCGACCAACAGCATGGCCACAAGCAATCGGGATGGCGATCGGCGCGCCCCCTTGCGCGCCGCAATCCACCCGGCGACGAAAATGCTGGCCGTTCCCGTAAGGACGGAAAACAGGTGATAGACCCACATCGCACGACCCGGCCCCATTAGATACAGCCACAGGGTGTTGAGCGGATGGTTGTTGTCTTTGGGTTGTTTCCACAATGCTTCGTGCCAGGACTCTAAGCCCATGGCGATGTTGTAAGACCAAATCTCGTCAAACCACAGTTCCCCAAATGCTCCGCGCAGGCGTAACCAAGCCCCGACCAAGACGATGGCCGTCGCCACGGCTATATGGACCGGGTTCAGGATGCTGGGATCAGAGGCGGAACGGCTGAACGACATATGTCTCCTAAGTTTTAAGCGCCGCGTCACCGACGTAGGGGTTCGAGGCGCGTTCTTCGCCAAAGGTCGAAGCGGGTCCGTGTCCAGGAATGAACGCGATGTCATCGCCCAAGGGCCATAGTTTTTGCGTGATGGACGCGACCAAGGTGTCAAAATCGCCGCGCGGAAAATCGGTGCGCCCGACAGAGCCTTTAAACATCACGTCCCCCACTTGCGCCAGTTTCGCGTCCTGATCATAAAACACCACATGGCCAGGGGTGTGTCCGGGCGTGTGGGCAACGGTCAAGGTGATGGTGCCAAAGGTAATTTGGTCGCCATCGTCAAGCCACGCATTGCCTTCGACGTCCCGCCCACCGTCCAGGCCATACATTTTCCCGGTGGACACCACGGCGCTGGTGATGAAATCATCGTCTTGATGGGGACCGACAATGGGCACCTGCAACGCTTCGCTTAAATCCATAGCCCCGCCAACGTGGTCAAAATGACCGTGGGTGAGGAGAATTTTTTCAATCGTGATGCCGATCTCTTTAACCGCGTCTAAAATAGCCGGGACATCGCCGCCGGGGTCAATAACCACCCCTTTGTTGGTTTCACTGCACCACAACAAGGTGCAGTTCTGTTGCAGGTCTGTCACAGGGATAACGGCGGCTTTAAGGGGCATTCAAGATCTCCAGATACCAATTCACTCCACAGGTTATACGCGGATTTTTACAGCGCGACTACATCCCGTGTGCTTTCGGGTGCTATGCGGGCGTGCTTAGGACTTCTGGTTATGTCAGGTTGTGATCTTTTGTGAGCTCACCAATATAGCTGTCTAGCTCATGCAAAACCCTCAACGCAGCAGCAGATTGCTTTGGCGCCCGACCAGGGTTTTCCTCTTCTCTTTCGATCATTGTCTTTAGCTTATATGCAATGTCTGCAACCACGTCGTCATCGGTGTTCATGCTATCAATTCCCAAATATTTTTAAAAACTGTGTCCATTATAAGACCATTGTTTTACGTTGGAAACCAAGACAACTTTCCAAAGGCCATGATAGAGTAATCCCATGACTGAAAAGATTTTCATTTCCGCGAACGAACTTTTAGACGACTCTTACCGTCTGGCGCAGAACGTTTTTAACGATGGCTTTCGCCCCGATTACATTGTGGGGGTGTGGCGCGGGGGGGCGCCCGTGGGGATCGCGGTGCAAGAATTGTTGGCTTATAAAGGCGTTGCGACCGATCACATCGCTATTCGCACGTCGTCCTACACAGGCATTGACCAGCAAAATGATGAGGTTCGGGTGCACGGGCTTCATTACATTGTTGAAAATGCCAAGGCCGACGACCGTTTGTTGATCGTTGACGATACTTTTGATACGGGGCGCAGCGTGGCGGCCGTGATCCAGGCATTGCAGGACTTAGCGGGTGCGAATGTGCCCAAAATCATCAAGGTGGCGACGGTCTATTACAAACCGACCAAGCGTCTCGTTGGTTTGCCACCCGATTATTTTGTCCATGAAACTGACAAATGGTTGGTGTTCCCTCACGAACTTCAGGGCTTAACTCAAGATGAGATTGCCGCGCACAAGCCAAGCGCGCTACAATGTTAGCTGATGATTCCATCACCCATAAATACCTAGGAAATTGAGCCATGACCGATAAAAACAAAAACAAGATTTTCAAGCCCCACCCGGTTTCAGGCTTCCTAGAATGGTTACCCGAAGTTCGTCTGGTTGAACTGAGGTGGTTGGATGAAATCCGCGATGCTTTCGAAAGCTATGGCTTTTGTTCCATTGAAACCCCCAGCGTCGAAGACGTCGAAGTTCTGGCCGCCAAGGGCGGTGATGTGGACAAGGAAGTCTATGGCTTGCGGCGGTTGGCGGCGGAGCCGGGTGAAGAAAGCGGCGGGCGTTTGGCGCTACATTATGACTTGACGGTGCCGTTGGCGCGCTATGTGGCTCAACATGTCGGCGATTTGGTGTTTCCGTTTAAACGCTATCAAATGCAAAAATGTTGGCGGGGCGAACGTCCGCAAGACGGCCGTCTGCGCGAATTCATGCAGTGTGACATCGATGTGATCGATATGGACGAGGTGTCCATGCATTTTGATGCGGAAATCCCCGCAATCACCTTGGAAATGCTGCACCGCTTGGACGTTGGTCCGGTGCACATGCACATCAACAACCGCAAAATTTTGCAGGGCTTTTACCAGGGCCTGGGCATTGAAGACATTGTTGGGGCCATCCGCATTGCCGACAAAATGGATAAAATCGGTACCGATGGCGTGATGAGAGGCTTGACCGAAGATTTAAACTTAAGCCCCGACGTGGCGCAAAAATGTATCGACTTGGCCGCCATCAAAACGACTGACGAAACGTTTGCAACGCAAGTCCGGGCGTTTGGCATAGATAATGATGTGTTGGAAGCCGGCATCGAAGAATTGATGTTTGTGATGTTGGAATTGGCCCACCTTGAAAAAGGCACCGTGATCGCCGACATGTCCATTGCGCGGGGGTTCGATTATTACACGGGCACTGTTTATGAAGGTAAATTGGCGGATTACCCGGATTTTCCAACCATTTGCGCCGGTGGGCGGTATGACAATTTGGTGGGGTCTTATTCTCGCAAGAAATTGCCCGGCGTTGGTATTTCCATTGGTTTTTCGCGGATTTTCTCAAAACTGATTAAAGAAGGTCACCTAAAATTAGGGGCCAAATGCCCAACCCACATCATGGTCGCGTGTTTACCCGGAACGGCGCGCAGCGAAGTTGCGGCCACGGCCCGATCGCTGCGTGAACGTAATTTCAAAGTTGAAATGTATCACGAAGAAAAATCCCTTAAGGCACAAATGAAATATGCGTCGCGTAAGGGGATTCCCTACGTCTGGTTCCCAGCCAATTCAGAGCAGCCCAAGCACGAAGTCAAAAATATGGATACAGGTGAGCAAACCGTCGCAAACCTAGAAAGCTGGCTGCCTTAACGTTCTAGACGTCACCTTAAACCGCCTCCAAAATTGGGGGCGGTTTTTGTGTGTGGATGTGCATACAATACGAATCATGTCATAAAAGTTGTCTTTCCAGGAATCCTATGTACTATAGAGATTATAGTCCGTTTGACAGGTTGAATGAGTAAAAATAGACATGGCGAACAAAGCAACAGCATCTCCTCGAAAGACCAAAGATGGGCCGTCGCCAATCGATTGCCATGTGGGGCTTCGCATACGCGCCCGGCGCATCGTTTTGGGGTTAAGTCAGAGCGAGCTAGGCAACAAAGTGGGTCTAACCTTTCAGCAAATTCAAAAATATGAACGGGGAGCGAACCGCATCGGTGCTGGACGGTTGTTTGAATTCAGCCACATTCTTGATGTCCCCATAGCTTATTTTTATGACGAAATGGCCCCTGAACTGAAAGCTTATACGCAACGGGGTAAGATCACGGCCAAGCAGGCCCAAGCCCCGACTTTAGAGTCTGACGTTATGTGTCAACGCGAAACCCTGAATTTGGTCCGCACCTATTATAAAATCAATGACGAAGTGGTGCGTCAGCGCTTTGTCGATTTAATGCGCGAAGCCGCAAGAATCTGTCCGCCCTCGTAAAAAACGTCAACTCAGGCTGGGTGTGTTCTCTATCCTTTTTTTGTCACCTTTTCAGGCTTATAATACCCTTCGATTTTTAGAAAAGAATTTTGGGGTGATCTATGATGTCCGACCTAAACATTGCGCGCGCTTCTCAGGCCCAACCCATCGGTAAAATTGCAGCCAAACTGAACATTCCCGAACAGGCTTTGGTGCGCTATGGCGACGATAAGGCCAAGATCAAATTGGATTGGGTTTTGGCTCAGCCTGAACCCAAAGATACCAAGCTGGTTTTGGTCACGGCAATCACGCCCACCCCAGCCGGGGAAGGGAAGACCACCACCACCGTGGGGCTTGGCGATGGGCTGGCACGAATTGGCAAAAAAACGGCAATTTGCTTGCGCGAACCCAGTCTTGGCCCGTGCTTTGGCATGAAGGGCGGGGCCGCCGGGGGTGGGCACGCGCAAGTCATTCCCATGGAAGACATCAATCTGCACTTTACGGGTGACTTTCACGCCATTGCGGCGGCCAACAATTTGTTGGCGGCCTTGATCGACAATGCGGTGTATTGGCGCAAGGACTTAGGTTTGGATAATCGACGGATCAGTTGGCGGCGCGCGGTGGATATGAATGATCGCTCGCTGCGCCAATTGGTGACCAGTCTTGGCGGCGTTCCCAATGGGGCGCCGCGCGAAGGTGGATTTGACATCACGGCCGCCAGCGAGGTCATGGCCATTTTGTGCCTTGCCACCGATCTGGCTGATCTGCAACGGCGTCTTGGCAACATTATCATTGGTCAAGACATGGAACAACGCCGCTTTGTCCGCGCCCATGAAATCAACGCCCAAGGGGCTATGGCGGCGCTGCTTAAAGACGCCTTGATGCCGAATTTGGTGCAGACCTTGGAAGGCACGCCCGCGTTTGTTCATGGCGGCCCGTTTGCCAACATTGCCCATGGCTGTAATTCCCTGATTGCCACCAAAACGGCACTTTCGTGCGCTGACTATGTGGTCACAGAAGCAGGCTTTGGCGCTGATTTGGGAGCTGAAAAATTCTTCGATATCAAATGTCGCAAAGGCGGCCTTAGCCCCGATGCGGTGGTCCTCGTCGCCACCTTGCGGGCCTTGAAAATGCAAGGCGGTGCGGTGAAGGGTGAATACGAACAACCCAATGAAGATGCTTTGGTCAAGGGCTTTGACAATCTAGCACGTCATGTCGAAAACTTGCGTCATTTTGGCGTGCCTGTGGTGGTGGCAGTGAACCAGTTTGCTAAGGACACGGACCTAGAAATTGATTTGTTGCGTCAACGTTGCGCCGAATTGGATGTCGAAGCCATATCTTGTACCCATCACGCCGATGGCGGCCGAGGGGCCGAGGCTTTGGCACATGCCGTGGTCGGGCTGGCTGAACACGGCGCGAAAGATTTCCATATGCTTTACCCAGACACCATGAATCTCTGGGATAAAACCCGCACCGTGGCGCGCATGATGTACAGCGCCCAAGGCGTGATTGCCGACAAAAAAATTCGCGCTAAATTCAAAATGTATCAAGACGCGGGCTTTGGTGAATTGCCGGTGTGCATCGCCAAAACCCAATACAGCTTTTCCACCGACCCAGACCTGCTCGGCGCGCCCAGCAACCATGTGGTCCCGATCCGCGACGTCCGCCTATCCGCCGGCGCCGAATTCGTCGTCGTCATCTGCGGCGACATCATGACCATGCCAGGGCTCCCCAAAACTCCAAGTGCCGAGGGAATGAGCGTGAACGCGGACGGGGAAATTGAGGGACTGTTTTAAGTCAAGAAGAGGCATTAACCACAACTTCATCGGGTTTGTGGGCCAAGGTGCAAATAAGAGAAGTCGACGTCGGGTATTTGCAGAGGCTTAACGATTTAAGTTCGGTTCTGACGCGAAACGGACTTGAGCAAGGCAATCACTTTAAGGCCCGCGCCTTATGTAGCTTTTTATAGCTTTCAATCAATTTTAGATGTTTATCTAAGCCTTCGAGTTTCATACTCGTCTTTGTTAAGCCAAAAAACTTCACATCCCCCGTCACAGACCCCAGCACATTTTCCATGACCTTTGATCCATACATTCTGCTGAGGTTTGGCACGTAATCAGCGACATCCAATTCATCATCAATTGTAATATCAAGCACCGCGCCCAAGGCCTGATAAAACAAAACACGTTCCACTGTATTGTCATTAAAGTTTAAGAAATCGGCGACGATCTCTTTCGCGTCTTCATATTGATTTAAGGCTAAATAAATCAGTATTTTCAGTTCACCAATATCCAACTTGCCCCAAACCGTATTTTCATCAAATCCAATGCCGATTAATTCTGATATGACCGTGTAATGATCCAGTTGCGCCTCTTCAAAACGTTCAAGTAAATCTTCAAGCTGTTCATGCGTTAAGGAATGGATGTTTAAAATATCTTCCCGAAACATCAGGGCTTTATTGGTATTATCCCAAATCAAATCCTCTGCAGGATAAACTTCTGAATAATTTGGCACCAATATCCGACAAGCCGTTGCCCCAAAGTTTTCATAGGTCGCGACATAAACCTCTTTTCCAAGGCCTGCCAGGATATTCATCAGACATTCATTTTCTGCCTCCGTCGTGCCCCTAAAATCCCATTCGCAAAACTCATAATCATGTTTCGCACTAAAGAATTTCCAGGATATGACGCCGGTTGAATCAATAAAATGCTCAACAAAATTACCCGGTTCGGTCAATGCATGGCTATTGAAAGTCGGGGGAGGCACGTCACTTAAGCCTTCGAAACTGCGTCCCTGTAACAATTCAGTGAGGGATCGTTCCAACGCCACTTCAAAACTTGGGTGCGCGCCGAAAGACGCTAAAACGCCGCCTGTTTTCGGGTTCATTAAGGCCACACACATGACAGGGAACTGGCCCCCCAATGACGCATCCTTAACCACAACGGGGAAGCCTTTGTTTTCCAGCTCTTCGATACCTGCCAAAATATGGGGGTACGTGGCTAGAATTTCTTTTGGCACATCGGGCAGAACGATCTCTTGTTCGATGATTTGTCGTTTGATGGCACGTTCAAATATTTCAGATAGGCATTGCACCTTTGCTTCATGCAAATTATTGCCGGCACTCATGCCGTTGCTCACAAATATATTTTCGATCAAGTTAGACGGGAAATAGACCGTTTCCTGATCGGAACTGCGCGTAAAGGGCAAGGCACAAATCCCACGCTCATTAAGCCCCGAATTTGTATCAATTAAATGAGACGCCCTTAATTCATTATCTGGATTATAGAGTTGCAGGCATTTTTCATCCATCAACCCCTCGGGCAAAGCATCGCCCGGGCCAGCTTTAAACCACTTTTCATTGGGGTAATGTACAAATTTGCTGTTCGCGATTTCTTCACCAAAATAATAGTCATTATAGAAGAAATTACAGCTCATCCGCTCAATGTATTCGCCCAAAGCCGAACACAGAGCACTTTCCTTCGAAGCCCCCTTGCCGTTGGTAAAACACATAGGCGACGCCGCTTCGCGGATATGAAGCGACCACACATTTGGCACAATATTACGCCACGCCGCAATTTCAATTTTAATGCCAATATCGGATAGGATCGACGTCATATTCTCGATCGTTTGTTCCAAAGGAAGGTCTTTGCCCTCGATCATCGTCTTGCCACCGCCCTCAAACGCTTGCAGCAACGACGCATCATTCAAATCTTTTACGGCGTCAATTTTAAATTCAGGGTTTTGCTGAATAACCTTTTTCACAGTGCAGCGATCAGCCGACCTTAAAATGCCCAGCCGATCGCGTTCCGATATGCTGGACGGCAATTCGACTTGTATTTTAAAGGTTTGATTATATCTATTTTCCGGATCAACGATATTGTTTTGCGAGACCCGAATATCATCTGTTGGGATATCGCGCGACACACAATAAAGCTTAACAAAATAGGCGGCGCAAAGGGCGGAAGAGGCTAAAAAATAATCAAAAGGACTTGGCGCGGTTCCATCGCCTTTATAGCGAATAGGCTGATCGGCCGTGATCGTAAAATCATCAAACTTAGCCTCAAGCCGAAGTTTGTCCAAAAAATTTACAGTGATTTCCATTTGACTATTTTTTCCTGAAAACGTGTCATCATTTATATCTTATGTTTTGCCAAGATGAATGTGGCTCTGCTTCAAAATATCCAGGCACTTTACGCTAATAGCCCAACAACAAACAATGATTAGACTGATTTCTCTTGTAAGCTTTTGCCGTATTGTCAGAATTTGAATTGGCCGGGTAGGTCGCCAGGGGTGTCTGAAGATTCAGGGGGTTACGCCCGCTTTTGTAAGGTAAGGGGGATAAAATGCGGGCTGGTCGTGTCGAATATGGATGAGCGTCGTTGAGGGGATGTTTTCCCCTAATCCTTCACCACATGCACATCCATCTGCGGATACGGGAAGCTAATCCCGGCGGCGTCGAATTTGGTTTTTATGGTTTCCAGCGTATCGGAACGGACGGCCCAGTAGTCGCTGCTGGCGGACCAAGGTCGGACGTTGATAGTGATGGCATTGTCACCCAAGTCGCCCAAGGCGACGGCGTAGGCGGGATCTTTTAAGATGCGCGCGTCGGCGTCCAAAATTTCACAGATGATCTCTTTGGCTTTTTTCAGATCGTCGCCGTAACCGATGCCGATCACCATGTCGATGCGCCGGGTGTCGCGGGCGGAATAGTTGGTGATGACACCGCCATAAATATTGCCGTTGGGCACAATGATTTCTTTGTTGTCGCCGGTTTTAAACACTGAACTGAAAATGTTGATGTGTTCGACCGTGCCGGATATGCCAGCGGCTTCGACGAAGTCGCCGGTTTTGATGGGGCGAAAAATAATCAACATAACCCCGGCGGCAAAGTTCGAAAGCGAATCTTTCAATGCCAAACCAACGGCCAAACCCGCAGCACCCAACACAGCGATCAACGATGTGGTGTCGACCCCCAAACGATCAAGGACGGCGATGATCACCACCAATTGCAAAACGGCGCTAACGATGGACGCGATGAAGTTGACGAGAATGTCATCCATGTTCGCCCGCGTCATAAGCTTGCGAATTATTTTGACGACGATGCGGGCAACCCACCGCCCAATGATAAAGACCAAGGCGGCCATAAACAGATTGACGCCCCAAGGCAAAACGTAGCTATCAATTAATTGGGGGATATCTAGGTTCTCAAGCATCAAAAAAATCCTTCGTGGTTTCAGGACCTAAGCCTTTGTCCGCAAGCTTTAAGATACGAGGCAGGGGGGAGCAGTTCAAGGGTTAAGCAAATGTGGTGCCTTGAAGGACCCGAAAATCTGTGATACGTTCATCTTTTGTTCTTATTGATGTGGCGAGGCAGAGACTGTTATGGGCGTGGATATATCCGTTAAGGCTCACCCTGTGCGGGGTCAAAAATCTGTGGCGGTGCCGATTTTGGCGAGCGCCGTACGGGCCGGATTTCCTTCGCCTGCCGAAGACTATGTGGAAGGCAGCCTGGACTTAAATGAACACTTAATCCGTCATCCCGCCGCCACCTTCATCGTGCGGGTCGAAGGCGACTCCATGATTGGGGCTGGCATTTTTCCCGGTGATTTGTTGGTGGTGGACCGCTCGCTAGTCCCCCAGGCCGGTCATGTGGTGATCGCCGCCGTCGCGGGCGAATTGACGGTCAAACGGTTGAAAGGCGGCCCCCAAAATTGGCAGCTGGTCGCCGAGCACTCAGACTATCCGACGATTATGTTGCAAGACGATGGCGAAACTTCATCCATCTGGGGCGTCGTCGCGCATTCGATCCGAAGGCTGAGTACATAACATGGTGGTCTTTGGTACGGTTGACGGCAATCGCCCCCGAGGTCGTTTTTTGCGACCGAGGCAAGCACAAACGTGCGCCGCGCGGCTGCGCGTGAGCCTAGGGGGCTTTGCTCCCGCCCGGCGCCTGGGCCAAAGCCCCTCTTCAAAAGCGAAGCTTTTAGGGAGGAGGGCTAAATAATATGACTCTCTTCGCCCTGGTCGATTGCAATAATTTTTATGCCTCATGCGAGCGGGTGTTTCGCCCGGACTTAGACGGCAAACCGATTGTGGTGTTGTCAAACAATGATGGCTGTGTCGTGGCGCGGTCAAACGAGGTCAAAGCCTTGGGTGTTGAGATGGCGGGGCCGTATTTTAAAGTCCACGACCTGTTACAGCGCCATGGGGTCGCTGTCTTTTCATCTAATTATGAACTGTACGCCGATTTGTCGGCACGGGTGATGACGGTCATTAGCGGCTATAGCCCAGAGCTTGAAGTTTATTCCATCGATGAAGCGTTTTTAAACCTAGACGGATTTCAGGGCCGAGACCTGAGTGCGTACATGCAAGACCTGCGCACCCAGGTCAAACGGTGGACCGGTATTCCGGTGTCGGTCGGCGTCGCCTCGACCAAAACCTTGGCAAAATTGGCGGCCGAACGGGCCAAAAAAGAACCTCACCACAATGGGGTTTTGGTGTTGGAAAAGACCGCTAATATTGGGCGCGCATTGAGCCAAACCTCGGTGGGCGATGTATGGGGCATTGGCCGACGGTGGTCGGCACGCTTTGACGGCATGGGCATCACCACCGCCGATGATTTTGCACGCTTGCCCGAAGCCTGGGTGCGCAAAAAAATGGGCGTGACGGGGGTGCGGACCCAGCGAGAACTGTTGGGTCAGTCGTGTGTGGCTTTGGAAACACAGTCTAAGCCGAAACAATCGTGCGTGGCGTCGCGCAGCTTTGCCAAGCCTGTGACCGATTTGCTGGAATTGAAAGATGCCATTGCCACGTTTTCAGCCCGCGCCACAGAACGTTTGCGCCGGGGTGGTCTGGTCGCAACCGAGGTCAACGCTTTTATCCTGACCGACCGTTTTAAAGAAGAGGCAACAGGTTGCAATGGGTCGGCCACCGTGGCCTTGGCATCGCCGTCGAACTTAACGGCGGATATAACCCAGGCCGCCTTGGCGGGCTTGGTCCAGGCCTATCGGCCCGGCGTGGCCTATAAAAAAGCGGGCGTGATGCTTTTGGGGTTAGTTCCCAAAGGGCACGTGCAGCCGACCTTGTTTCAGGCCCCAACCCCAATGTTGGAAAAAGCACAGCGTTTGCAAGACGCGTTAGATGCGTTAAACGGCGCAAAGTTTGGCAGCCGTGATGTGGTGCGGGTGGGGGCCTTTGGCGGGACCGTGGGCGTGGGTAAAAATTGGCACCTGCGTCGCGATCGCCGTTCGCCGCGTTACACGACCCAATGGGCCGAACTTAGAACGGTCAAGGGGTAAGGAACGGATCGGGCGAGGATCAGTCGTTCGTAATGGCTGATTTATAGATGCGGGTCATGGTTACGGCCAAATGGTCTTCAACCACCACCACTTCACCGCGCGCGATGAGATTGCCGTTGGCCCGAATTTCGATGTCTTCGCCGACCGTACGGTCAAGCTGCACCACGGCGCCACGGCCCATTTTAAGCAATTGGCTAACCTTCATATCGGCTGTGCCAAGAACCGCCGTTACCTCTAGGGGAACGTCGAGTAATGCTTTGTGTTCTTCTTCGTCGTCCATGAAAGACTTAACCTTCGAATCGATTGCGAGGTCGTTAGTATAGCGCGTGAAAGCTTAAGCGACCATGAAAGACATTTATTGAACCGATATGGGGGCTGGAACCACGGGCATGGTCACTTGGGGGGTGTTCAGTTGACGCCAGGCCAGCAATTGCGATTGGCGTTTTTTGGCGAACGAGGACACACGGCTCTCTGCTTTCGAGCGCCTTATCGAAGCCCCAGGCTTTAACGCGTTAACCCTGTTGGCAATCGCAAGCCCTGGCCGCGTCATCATATTTGCGTCTGTGCGGGCACGAAAGGCTGTATTAAAACGTTCTGCCAACGCCATATTGGGCAGCTTCGTTAGGGGGCGCTTCGTCAAGACAACACGTTTTTTAGGTGCCGATTGGAGTGTGCTATTCCAGAGTTTGGCGACTCTTTTGCGGTAAGTTTTGTTAAGCGCAGGCGTGGTCGAATGATAATCCCCAGCCGCTTTGATCCAAGATTTTGACAGGGCAAACCGTTCCGCTAAAAAATTGGCGGCATAAGCGGCATTCGCATTCGCATCAAAAGCTTGCGCGATACTGACGAATGCACCCGGGTGGTATTTCAGATTGATTTGCAGACAGCCAACGTCAATGTTTTTAACCCCATCCGCTTGCAATGATTTTACATAAGCGATCGCATCCATACGATTGGGTAAAAAATACCCTTTGCCCCCGGTGGTTACGGTCCACGGCCAGGCAATTGTTGCCCCGTTGGCCTCGTTCCAGCGCCCAGATTCGGCAAGGGAAATCGCACTTAAAAGGCCTTTGGGAATACCAAGACGTCGCTCTTGGTATTGAATGGCGACGTCACACGTTTTGGCTTGTTTTGCAATGCGTTGCGCGTTAGCAGCAAAAGCGCTTTGCGCCCAAATGAAGCATAGACCTACGCCCAATCCAGCAAGGATAGGACGGACGGTGCGCACATACGTGCTGAGGTTTGATATCTTTTTCATATCTTAGATAATGCAATGGGCGTGCCAATATAAAGAGATCTGGCAGCACGCTATTTTGGCAGGCTTTTGTCGCCTTCGCCCAAGGCGCGTTGCATGATGACGGTGTCCACCCAGGCGTCAAATTTAAAGCCGACGGATTTCAACACGGCCTGTTGTTTGAAGCCTAAGCGTTGGTGCAGGTTGACCGATACTTCGTTGCCGGTGCCCCCGATCACGGCGACCATTTGGCGAAAGCCGGCGTGGGTACAGCGGACAATCAATTCCGACAGCAAACGTTTGCCAACGCCTTTGCCTTTAACGGTTGGATCGACATAAATTGAATCTTCGACCGTATGGCGATAGGCCGAACGCGGGCGGAACTTAGATGCATAAGCAAAACCGCACACCTGGCCGTCCCATTCGGCCACAATATAGGGCGCACCAAAGTCCAAAACGGCCTTGCGCCGCTCTAAAATCTCATCGACATCGGGGGCACGTTCTTCAAAGCTGGCCGAACTGTGTTGGACAAAATGGGCATAGATATGCTGGATGCTTGGTGCGTCTTCAGGGGTGGCGTCACGAACCAAAATGGTAAAATCCGGGTGCGGTTTTTTCAAGACTTCTAAATCAATGGCACACAACGCCTCCATCAGGGTGTTTAAGTCTTTCGCCAGTTTGGAAAAGCCGCCGTTGCGGGTGATCATTTGCTCATCCATATAGAGCGCGCGATTGACTTCAATTTGCAAGGCATGTCCCGCCACCGCAGGCTTGCCATAGTTGCGCGTGGTGAACCCCCCGGCATACGGGGTGTTTAACACCACGTTATAGCCAAGCTCTTGTAAAATCGAACGGGCCAACGCGGTAACTTCGGGCGCGCACGATGTGCCATGCGCATCGCCCAACACCATATCAACGCGTTCGTCACCGGGATCAAAGTCCATCGGCCCACCCACCGACGGCATGGAATGGCAATCGATCAGCAAATAGGTGCCAAACGTGTCGCGGGTGGTTTCTAAAAGAGACGTGAGGGCTTGGTGGTAGGGTTTGTAACAGGCCTCAATGCGCGCTTCGGCCTCGGCAAAGGTCAAGAGACCATTGTAAATGTCTGCCCCATCGGTGACCACCTTGGCCACGGTGCCAAGGCCTGCGCGAACCCTGGGGCTAGAGGTGTTTACCCAACTGGGCAAGTCATCAGAATACATGCCTGGGTCTAATTCCCACGGTTCCCGGTTGGGATCGGCATAGGCGCGGGGAAAATGTGCGCGCAGCAAAGGGGCACCATAATGCGGGGCTTGTTCGTAAAGCTGATCGACAAAGGCATCTTCGGATCGGCGCAAATACACCGGGTCCAACTGACTGCCTGAAACAAAGGAGGGCGGGTAATTACAGCCACTGTGGGGCGACGCAAAAACCAGGGGTGAGGTTTGTAAGTCAGGTTTGCACACGTCAAAAGGCACATCAATTTCGCACTTAACAGCAGCCAATACGGATTTAGACGGTGTGCTCATAAAAGGCCTCGCGCGGGAACAATATGTTTGTGTTAGCGTGCGCGCAGAAGGCTGGCAACGATAAACTGGAACAAACCCATATTGAGGGCTTGCAATACAGAGGTGAACAGACTAAAAAACCGCACCTGTCATGTCCTGACGGATACCCAAATCGGGCGCGTAGCTCAGCGGGAGAGCACCTCGTTGACATCGAGGGGGTCACTGGTTCAATCCCAGTCGTGCCCACCATGATAACCCTCTGCGAAAGCAGGGGGTTATCTTGTTTGGGTGCCTCTCATGTCGGTGTATATAGAGACTACTGTTTACAATTTAGGTCTACAATTGTGGACGTGGTCGCTAGAGCCTAAAGGCTCGAAAGCTCTGCTTCTGAGCTCCGCGCCTGTTTCGCTCATGCAGACCAGCTTCGTAAATTGTGCCTTAAGCAATGCTCAAAGTTCGTCGTAACGCATTGTGCTATTTGGCCCGTTATCTGAGATGTCCTAGGTATGAAAGAAGACTTGATAACGAAACAACATAAGGCATCTTTTAAAAATTGATGGAGGAGAGAGGGGGATTCGAACCCCCGGAACTATCGCTAGCTCAACGGTTTTCGAGACCGCCCCGTTCGACCACTCCGGCACCTCTCCATATGCCCCTTGTTTGGGACGGCGGAGCCTAACTTAAAGCTTATGACGATGCAAGCCGCTGGCCGTATTTATAGCCAATATATATAATGTCCAAATAATGGCCTGGATAAGGTGGTAAATGTTAGCAATAGGCGTTGACTTCACTGGGTTTGCGCGTATATTGCGGCCTTTCCGACCCCATGAGGTAACTCAGGGGCTATTTGTAATGCGCCGTTCGAGGCTAATTCCAAGTCTGGTGAGTGCCAGCGCCACAGAACGCGGACGTAAAGAAAAAGAGAGCGAAACACATGTTCGCAGTGATTAAAACCGGCGGTAAACAATACCGTGTCAGCGAAAACGACGTTTTTGTCGTTGAAAAACTTGTTGCCGAAGCTGGCGACACCATTCAATTCGACCAAGTCTTGATGATCGGTGAAGACGGCAAAGCCCCAACCGTGGGTTCGCCTTTGCTCGACAAGGCAACGGTCAGTGCTGAAGTTCTGAAACAGACACGTGGCGATAAGGTTATTATCTTCAAGAAACGTCGTCGTCAGAACTCGCGCCGCAAAAACGGCCACCGTCAAGACCTCACTTTGGTGAAGATTACGGGCATTAGCGCAACGGGCGCTAAAAAGGCTGCTGCTAAAAAGGCTCCGGCTGCAAAAGCTGAAGCCGCTAGCGCCGAACCGAAAGCTGCACCTAAGAAGGCTGCGGCAAAAAAAGCTCCAGCGAAAAAAGCTGCGGCTCCTAAAAAAGCTCCAGCGAAAAAAGCTGCAGCCAAGTCTGAGAAGGAATAACGACTCATGGCACATAAAAAAGCTGGTGGTAGTACCCGTAACGGCCGCGATTCAGCGGGCCGTCGTCTGGGCGTCAAAAAATTTGGTGGCGAAGCTGTGGTTCCTGGCCACATCATCATTCGTCAACGTGGCACCAAGTACAAACCTGGTTTGAACGTTGGCCTTGGCAAAGACCACACAATCTTCGCCCTCATTGAAGGCCGTGTTGCCTTTTCTGAAAAGAAGGGTCGCACTGTTGTTTGTGTGGAGCCGGCTGCGTAGTCTTTACGCAAGCCCAACCTAATTCTCAAAAGGGGAATGGCATGGGCCGTTCCCCTTTTGTCATTTAAGGTCCATTAATATTTAAGGCTCTACTTTTTAAGGTCTCAAGTCATGAAGTTTCTCGATCAAGCCAAAGTGTTTGCGAAAAGTGGTGACGGTGGCAACGGCTGTATGTCGTTTCGCCGCGAAAAATACGTTTCGCTTGGCGGACCCGACGGCGGCAACGGCGGGCGTGGCGGAGACGTGGTGTTGGAGTGCGTTGATGGCCTCAACACCTTGATTGATTATCGCTATCAACAGCACTTCAAAGCGGGGCGCGGTCACCATGGTATGGGCCGGGACCGTACGGGTGCGGGCGGTGACGACATTATTATGAAGCTGCCCCAAGGCACCCAAGTGTTGGCCGAAGACAAAGAAACGATCTTGGCGGATTTAACCGAAGTGGGCCAACGTGTGGTGTTGTTGCGGGGCGGTGATCCCGGCTACGGCAATGCACATTTTAAATCCAGTACCAATCGTGCCCCCCGGCGGACCGAACCCGGCTTTCCCGGTCAGGAAATGTGGATTTGGTTGCGTTTGAAATTGATTGCCGATGTGGGTTTGGTGGGCTTGCCCAATGCGGGGAAGTCGACGTTTATTTCGGCTGTGTCGCGGGCGCGCCCCAAAATCGGCGATTATCCCTTTACCACCTTGCACCCCAATTTGGGCATGGTGCGCCGTGAAAATGACGAATTGGTGATTGCCGACATTCCCGGCCTGATCGAAGGCGCCAACGAAGGCCATGGTTTGGGAACGCGGTTTTTGGGCCATGTGGAACGGTGCGGGGCCTTGCTGCATCTGATTGACGGCACCGCCGAAGACGTGGTTGGAAATTACAAAATCGTACGGGCTGAACTGGATGCCTATGGCCCGGTGCTGCAAAACAAAACAGAAATTGTCACCCTGAATAAATGTGATGCCTTGCAAGACGACGAAATCGCCGAAAAAAAATCCGCGCTGGAAAAAGCCACAGGTGATTTTGTGCAGGTGATGTCTGGGGTTGCTGGCCTTGGTGTGACCGAGGTTACAAACTTGTTGTTTGACGAAGTCGCGGCCGCCCACCGCCGTGAACTTGGTGAGGAAATAGAGGACTATGCACCATGAGCGTCGAGCATCTGATCCACGCCAAACGCGTGGTCATCAAAATTGGCTCGGCCCTGTTGGTCGACGAAGCCCACGGCACGGTACACCGCAAATGGCTACAAACCTTAGCGGCCGATGTCGCGCGTCTTAAAGCGCGCGGCCAAGAGGTGGTTTTGGTGTCTTCGGGCGCGATTGCCGTGGGGCGCCGCTATTTAGGTTTGCCCGATGGCGCCTTGAAATTAGAAGACAAACAAGCCGCCGCCGCCACCGGACAAATTCGTTTGGCCCATGCTTACCAAGAGGTCTTGGGCGAACATGATATCACCGTGGCGCAGATGCTGATCACCTTGGACGATACCGAAAATCGCCGCCGTTATCTGAATGCGCGCAACACCTTGGACGCCATACTGCGTCGTGGCGCGGTGCCTTTGATTAACGAAAATGACACCGTGTCTACCGACGAAATTCGCTTTGGCGACAATGATCGTTTGGCGGCCCGCGTTGCCGCCATGTCTGGCACCGACCTGTTGATTTTACTCAGCGACATCGATGGGCTTTATACCGCTGACCCAGGTCTTGATAAAGGCGCCCAGCATCTGAGTGAAATTGACGCCATTACCCCTGAAATTGACGCCATGGCTGGGGGCTCAGGCACCGAGCACGGTTCCGGTGGCATGATCACCAAGCTGGCGGCGGCTAAAATCTGTTTGATGAATGGCTGTGGCATGGTGATCACCAAAGGCCAAGGCGAGCATCCCATACAGCACTTGGAAAACGGGGCGCGGGCAAGCTGGTTTACGTCTGATCTATCCCCCGCCAAGGCCCGCAAACGGTGGATCGCCGGGTCCTTGCAAACCATGGGCACGTTGGTTTTAGATGACGGCGCGCTTTCGGCCTTAAAAGCCGGCAACAGCCTGCTGCCCATTGGCGTGTCGAACGTCGAAGGCACGTTTCAAAAAGGCGATGCGGTTGTTCTAAAAGATAAATCCGGCGTCGAGCTGGCGCGCGGTTTAAGCGCTTACAGTTCAGACGACGCGCAGAAAATCATCGGCAAAAATTCGTCGGAAATCGAAGCCGAATTGGGCTATCGTGGTCGCGACGAATTGATCCACCGCGACGACTTGGCCCTGACGGACTAGAAAGCAAACCCATGACCCAAAATATTCCTCAGTTGATGAAAGACCTCGGTGCGGCAGCGAAGGCGGCGGCTTTGGTTCTTGCGACCGCGACGACGGAAGCGAAAAACCTAGCCCTGCGCGAAGCGGCTAAGGCCATACGCGCCCAAGCATCGGTTATTCAAGCGGCCAATGAAATTGACGTTGTGGCGGCCAAAGCCAAGGGCCTGACGCCGGCCTTGATCGACCGTTTGGTGTTGAACGAGGACCGCATTGAATCTATGGCATCTGGGTTGGAAGCGATTGCCGATTTAGCTGATCCCGTGGGGCGGGTCCTGGCCGATTGGGACCGCCCCAATGGTTTGAACATTCGACGCATTGCCGTGCCGTTGGGCGTGATCGGCGTGATTTATGAAAGCCGCCCCAACGTGACGGCGGACGCGGGGGCTTTGTGCCTGAAAGCGGGAAATGCGTCGGTTTTGCGCGGCGGGTCTGAAAGTTTTAATTCCAGCAAAGCCATTCACGCTTGCTTGGTTCAAGGCTTAATCGCCGCTAACCTGCCCGAAGCGTCCATTTCACGGGTGCCCACAATGGACCGGGCGGCGGTGGGCGAAATGCTCACCATGGTCGGTATCATCGACGTGATTGTTCCCCGGGGCGGAAAATCTTTGATTGAACGGGTCACAGCCGACAGCAAGGTCCCTTTGTTTAAACACCTGGAAGGCATCTGCCATACCTATGTGGACCGGGCAGCGGACATAGATAAAGCCCGCGCCATTGTGGTGAACGCGAAAATGCGTCGCACCGGAATTTGTGGGGCGACCGAAACCTTGTTGGTGGACGAAGCGTTGGGGGCTGAACCTCTGAAGGCTTTGGTCGGCGACTTGCTGGCGGCGGGCTGTGAAGTGCGTGGCGATGCCCAGGCGTGTGCGGTTGACAGTCGTGTGATCTCAGCAGCGGCCCAAGATTGGAATACCGAATACCTAGACGCCATCATTTCGGTGAAAGTGGTGGCGGGTGTAGACGGGGCCATGGCGCACATTCAAGCCCACAGTTCCGGTCACACCGATGCGATTATCTCCGAAGACGAGGCGGCGGCAACGGCGTTTTTGAACGGTGTTGACAGCGCCATTGTGATGCTCAATGCCTCGACCCAATTTGCCGATGGCGGTGAATTTGGTATGGGCGCCGAAATCGGCATTTCGACCGATAAAATGCATGCCCGTGGCCCGGTGGGCGTTGAACAGTTGACCAGTTTCAAGTACCAAGTCATCGGCACTGGCCAGACGCGGCCGACGTAAGGGGCAGATGTGAGCACTTCAAAACACCCGCGCCGCGTTGGTTTGTTAGGAGGCTCGTTTAACCCTGCCCACGAAGGTCATCTACACGTCTCGGCGTTAAGCTTGGAACAGTTGGGGCTTGATGAAATTTGGTGGTTGGTGAGTCCGCAAAACCCGCTGAAAGCGACTTCAGGCATGGCCCCCTTTTCAGATCGTCTGGCAGCCGCCAAACGGGTGGCAAAAAGCCATCCCCAGATCTGCGTGAGTGATATTGAAGGTCAATTGGGAACCCGTTACACGGTTGATACCTTGGCGGCGCTGCAATTAAAAAATTTAGACTGTGAGTTTGTATGGATCATCGGTGCGGATAATTTGCGGCAAATGTTTAAATGGAAAGGTTGGCGAATCATTTTTCGCACCATCCCCATTGCCGTTTTCCCCCGCGCTCCTTATTCTCTAAGGGCGCTGCGGGGACGGGCGGCGCGGTGTTTTGCGGCGTATCGTATGCCTGCCAGTCAAGCCGTGCACTTGGCCGATATGCAGGCTCCGGCATGGGTTTTTTTAAAAGCCCCAACCCACAGTCAATCGGCAACACGAATTCGTCGCAAATTCCCAACAGAACGTCTATATTAGCGAGATGTTAAGGCGCACCTGAGAAACTTGAAACAGAACAACATCATAAAGGATACGGACCATTTCCAAGTCTGTTAAAACACCGCCCAAGGGCAAAGCCCTGTTAAAATTGGTCGAACAAACGCTTGACGACAACAAGGCGCAAGACGTCGTGGTCGTTGATCTTTCCGGTAAAAGTGACATCGCAGATTTTCTGGTGGTTGCTTCGGGCACCTCTGGGCGTCAAGTGGGCGCGCTGGCCCAGCATTTGAGCACGTGCTTGAAAAGCAACGGCTATGTGAACGTTCCCATTGAAGGCTTGCCCCAATGTGATTGGGTGTTGGTCGACGGTGGCGATGTGGTGGTTCATCTGTTCCGCCCGGAAGTCCGCACGTTCTATAACCTAGAAAAAATGTGGGACAAGCCGGTGCAGCGCGATGAGGCCTTTGTAGAGGCTGAGGCAAAGGCCCCTGAGGGTCAGGCTTAAGTCGGAGAGACCGTGATGCGCACCCATTTGATTGCCGTGGGCCGCATGAAGGCTGGTCCAGAACGAACCTTGTTTGACCATTACGCGGCCAGACTTTCCCCCTCCCCCCAAGTGCGAGAGGTGGAGGAAAAGCGGGCTTTGCCATCGGCCAAGCGCAAAGCCAGTGAAGCTGCGCTGCTGTTGGGGGCGGTTCCGGACGGAGCGATGATTGTCGCCATGGACGAACGCGGCAAGAGCTTGTCTTCGCCGGTCTTCGCCACCATGTTAGGAGGGTGGCGAGACGAAGGAATCCGCGATGTGGCCTTTCTCATTGGCGGTGCGGATGGCTTGGATAAGAGCGTGCGGCAAAAGGCCAACTTGATTTTATCCTTAGGCGCCATGACTTGGCCGCATATGTTGATGCGCGGCCTGTTGGCGGAACAAATTTATCGTGCTCACGCGATTTTAACGGGGCACCCTTACCATCGTGAATAATCTACGAAAAAAGCGTATAAAAGTATCATGACCGATTCTCTGAGAAAAGATGTAAAAAAGCCTGTTGTTCTGTGCATTTTGGACGGTTGGGGCGAGCGTGGCGAAACGCTAAACAACGCGATTAAAAGTGCCAAAGCCCCCAATTGGAAGCGGCTGGCAAGAACCTGTCCAAAATCCAAGTTAAGTGCGTCGGGTTTAGACGTCGGCTTGCCGGACGGACAAATGGGCAATTCCGAGGTTGGTCATATGACCATCGGTTCGGGGCGCACCATGCTGCAAGACTTGCCACGTATCGACACGGCGATTCACGACGGCACCTTAGACGACAACCCAGAACTCATGAGCTTTATTGAAAAATTGAAGGTTAGCGGTGGCACCTGTCATTTGATGGGCTTGTTGTCAGATGGTGGTGTGCACAGTCACCAATGGCACATCCGCACCTTGGCGGCGATTGTCTGTAGCGCGGGTGTTCCGGTGAAGGTTCATGCCTTTTTAGATGGTCGCGATACGGCACCCAAAAGTGCCAAGACTTTGGTTCGACGGTTTGAAACCGAAAGCCGTTATATGCCGTGCATTTCGTTGGGGACGGTGATTGGCCGCTATTGGGCCATGGATCGCGATCAACGTTGGGACCGGGTGCAAAAGGCCTATGAGTGCTTGGTCAACGGCACCGGAGATCGGTGTGAAAAAGCCGCAGCCGCCATTAAGAATGCTTATGAAAATAATATCACGGACGAATTTGTTGAACCCACAGCCATCGGCGACTACGCAGGCATGCAAGATGGCGATGGGATTTTGATGGCGAACTTTCGCGCCGATCGAGCGCGGGAAATTTTGACAACGTTGGCGGACCCAGACTTTGACGGATTTGGGCGGTCTCGTACCGTTAAGTTTGCGGGCCTGTGTGGCATGGTGGATTATTCCGACGACCTTAAAGATTTCTATCAAGCGTTGTTTCCCCATACGGAGCTGACTGAAATCCTGTCCGAAGTGATCTCTAAGGCGGACCTTAAACAGTTGCACATTGCAGAGACGGAAAAATACGCCCACGTCACGTTCTTTTTTAACGGAGGTCAAGAAAAGCCATTCCCTGGTGAACAGCGGGTTTTGGTGAATTCCCCCAGAGTCGCGACCTATGACCTGCAGCCTGAAATGTCGGCCTTTGAAGTCACCGATAAATTGGTGGCGGCGATTGAAGGGGGGGCTTTTGATTTTATTGTCGTCAATTACGCCAACGGCGACATGGTCGGCCATACCGGTGTGATGGCGGCGGCGATCCAAGCGGTCGAGGCTTTAGACGTGTGCTTGGGACGATTGGAAGACGCCATTGTAAACGCCGACGGCGTGATGCTGGTCACCGCAGATCATGGAAATTGCGAAAAAATGTTAAATGGCACGCAACCGCACACGGCCCATACCTTGTTTCCGGTTCCCGCCGTGTTGGTCAATGGACCCAAGGATGCGTCCGGCCTCAGAGACGGTGGGTTGGCCGATTTAGCCCCAACCATGTTAGACCTTCTGGGGCTAACGGTGCCAGATGCCATGACCGGAAAAACCTTGATCAAAGGACATGGTGGTGAAGATTAAGCCAATCCTTTTGGTGGTGTTGATCGCAGCCCTAGGGATGCCCACTTGGGCCCCCATAGCGTGGTCCCAAAGTGCGGGTAAAAAACTTCAAGCCGTTGAGCAAAAAATTCAGAAAAGCCACGCTGAAAGCGCCCGCCAAAGCGCCACAGCGGCGGCCCTGAAAAGTGAAATCGCCACCATCAATGTTGATTTGGTCGCGGCGGCCAAAAGGGTCCAGCAACAAGAAGTCCAAGTGGTGATGTTGGAAGGCGAATTGTCGCGCTTAGAACGGGAAGCCGCCACAAAAAGTGGGCAATTGCGCGAACGTCGCCAACAATTTTCTGGCGTGGTGATGGCGTTAAGCCGGATTGCCCGGTTCCCCACCGAAGCCCTGATTGCCCAACCCATTCCCCCCGAAGACACGGTGCGCTCCGCAATTTTGCTGCGTGCCGCCGTGCCCGCCATTGAAACCCGCGCCAAGATGTTAAAAGATGAAATTCAAAACCTAGATAACACCCGATCCCAAGTGGATAGCCGACGCTCAGCCCTTCAAGGGGCTTTGGAAACTTTGCAGGTCGAAGAAGATCGTATCAATGCGATCCGCAAACGAAAAGCAGCGTTGCGCGCCGAAGCGATCTCAAAAAGTCGCGTTGCCCATACCGAAGCCCGCAAGCTGGCCAAGAAAGCCAAGTCTTTGCGCGATTTGGTGGGACGCCTAGGCGATCAAAAGAAAAAACAACAAAAAGCGGCCTTGGCTAAGGTCGCAAGAAAAATACCTTCGCGTACATCTGGCGCGTCCCGCAGGGTTACACCCACAGCTTCGGCCTCTGACTTAAGGGCTTTGGGTAAAATTGCGGTGATTTCCAAAGCCCGAGGCCACCTGCCTTTTCCCGCCACCGGACGCTTGGTGGGTTTGTACGGGCAAGCCTTACAAGGCGGCCTTGCCAGAAAAGGAATTTCAATTGCCACCCGGGCTGGCGGCCAAGTTATTTCTCCGTTTGATGGAAAAGTTGTCTTTGCCGGACCCTTTCGTGGGTACGGCCAGCTCTTGATCATTGATCACGGAGAAGGATATCATAGCTTGCTGGCGGGGCTGGGTCGCATTGATACCGAAATCAGTCAGCCCGTGTTGGCCGGAGAGCCTGTCGCCTTGATGTCTGACAAAGGTGGTCTTGATGGTGGCGGTGAGCCCGTTCTTTATGTAGAATTCCGTCGAGACAACCAACCGATTAACCCCCTGCCATGGCTCGTAGCCCGCAAAGGAAAACCTAAGGGATGAACATTCGCACATTCGCCAGCCCTATCTTCGTTTCCATTATAGCCGCCCTGTTGAGTTTCTCCGTGCCAACGACCAAGGCTTTTGCGGCCGAGCAAGCGGCACCTTCGGCGGCGGAGCTGTCGCCGGATGAAACCTATAAGTTGCTGCAATTGTTTGGCGATGTGTTCGAACGGGTGCGGGCGGATTATGTTGAAAAGCCATCTGATCAAAAACTAATTGAAGCGGCCATCAATGGCATGTTGAGTTCCTTGGACCCGCATTCAAGCTATATGAATGCCAGGTCCTTTAACGAGATGCAGGTTGAAACCAAAGGCGAATTTGGTGGTTTGGGGATTACCGTCACCATGGAAAATGGCCTTGTTAAAGTCATTTCTCCTATCGATGATACACCCGCAGCCAGGGCCGGCGTGATGCCGAATGATTTTATCACCCACTTAGACGGTGAACCCGTTATGGGGTTAACGTTGTCCGAAGCTGTTGACAAAATGCGCGGACCGGTGGGCAAGGATTTGCTGGTTAAAATTTTGCGTGAAGGCAAAAAGCCGTTTGAAGTGACGCTGACGCGCGCCATCATCCCGCTGCACACCGTCAAGTCCCATCTAGAAGGTGACATTGGATATATCCGCATCACCTCGTTTAATGGCAAACCTTCGCAAGATATGAAAAAAGTCTTGCTTAAACAGCAAAAAGACCTGAAAGCCGATGGCAAAGCCATGCGGGGTTTGGTGTTGGATCTGCGTAACAATCCTGGTGGCTTGCTGAACGAGGCGATTGCCGTGTCGGAAATCTTCCTTGGCAAAGGCGAAGTCGTCTCCATTCGTTCGGAGCAACACCCTGAAAATGCCCAACGGTTTAATGCCCGTCCAGGGGATATGACGGACGGCTTGCCATTGGTGGTTTTGATTAATGGTGGCTCCGCATCGGCCTCTGAAATTGTCGCCGGCGCTTTGCAAGATCATCAGCGCGCGATCATCATGGGCACCAAATCCTTTGGTAAAGGTTCGGTGCAAACCATCTCGCCTTTGAACAACGGCGAATTTGGGGCGATGCGCATGACCACATCGCGCTATTACACACCTTCTGGTCGGTCCATCCAGTCGGTTGGTATTTCGCCTGACGTTAATGTGCCGCAAGCCAAGCTTGAGGTGGTTGAACCCACAAGCCAACGTCGCGAACGCGATCTGCGCGGGGCTTTGGATAAAGAAAATGGCAAAGCCGCTGCGGAAAAAGCGGCTGTAGATGCGAAGACGACCGACAAGGCGCCTAAGGATTACCAATTAACGCGGGCTTTAGACTTGATCAATGGCATCTCATTGTTCAAAACCATGTCCAATTAACTCGAACGGGTGTTGGCAGAGAGAAGTGTGATGAATTTATGCTGGGAGATGCGGTGACGTGAAGCTTCCGCTCATCAGTAAATTGGGGGCGATAACAGGCGTGTTTGCACGCCTGAACCCCAAAGGCTTGCTTGCCAAGCTGCCTCAGATCAAACTTCCTTTGCCAAAGGGCTTGCTTGCCAAACTTAAGGGCAAAAAGGGCGATGACGATGAGCATGGAGGCTCTGTCGTTATCGAAGATGAAGACGAAGACCTGTTTGGCGATCTCGGCGATCTTGATGACTTGGATGCACAGGCAAAAGAATCTGAGCAAGAAGCCGCTGCAGCTAAGGCTGAAGCCGAGGCAGCGGCCGAGGCGGCGGCTGAAGCGGGCGACGATGACAGCGAAGCCGCCGGCGAAGATATGGACATCGACGCCGCTCCCGTCGCCGAAGAAGCCTCAAGTGATATTCAAGCGCTGGCTGACTTGGAAGCCATGCCAGACTTTGATGAAGGCAATTTTGCGGGCGGGCAAGATGACGATGACGATGACGACGACGATGATGATTACGATTATGACGATGATGATGACGATGACGATGACGAAGAAGGTGCGGATCGCGGAAAAATAAAGAAACTTGCGTTCATCGCCGGCGGTGGCATAGCAGCTGCTGTGCTTTTGGGCGGTGCGGCTTGGATGTATATGGGCAACGGCAGCAATCCCGCGCCAGATACGGCATCAAAGCCTGCAGCCAATGGCGAAATGGTTTTTAATCTAGATGGTTTGCCGCCCGCTCCTGACCGCCCCGTTCAGCCGCGCAGTGCGGCTGTGGCGCCTCAGCATAAACCGCCCGCCTTCGTGCAAGATGGCGGCGGTGGCGAGGTTGCACCTGCGGTCAGTGAACCCGGCACGTTAACGGGCGGTCAGTCCATTGCCTCGTCAGGCCTTGGGCAAGAGTTGGCGGCCTTAGGTCTTGATCAAGTGCAACAACCCGGCGCAGGTATTGTTGTGCCCTCCATGAAAAAAGCCTCATTCAAGGGTCTTGGGGCGTGGCCGCCTGGGGCCGCCTTGCAAGCGGCCCCTCTGGCAAGTTTGGTCAACGTTACAGAGCTTGGCCCTTTGCCCGTGGTGGATAAAGATGGCAACACTCCCTTTGATGCCTACGCGCGTCCAGAACCTCAGATAGATGCTTCTAAACCTCGGCTTGCCCTGATTATAACGGGTTTGGGAACGTCGCGGGCGGCAACGGAGTCAGCCGTTTCGGCCCTTCCTTCGGATGTCTCGTTTGCTTTGGACATCTATGCGCGGGGCTTAGATTTCTGGATGAAAAAAATGCGTGGGGCTGGACATGAAGTGCTTTTGGAAATGCCATCCGAAGGGGATCAATTTCCCTTCTTTGATCCGGGTCCTGGTGCTTTAAGAACGGCCATTACGCCAGAGGAAAACCTCAAGAAATTGGCGTTTATCCTCAGTCGAACTTCTGGTTATTTTGGCGTTTTGTCGACCTATGGCGGAAAATTCTTGGGCGATGAAGAGCAAATTACAAACATCATGAAAGACTTGAATCATCGTGGTTTAATGTACGTTGATGGGGGGGCAAAAGGCTCGAAAGGTCCTCATGCGGCCTTAAAACAGGATATGCCCTGGGCTATCGTTGAACTGAACCTTGATGACGTCGAAGGTCAGGCCGCCTTGCAACGACAATTTAGGGAGTTGGAAAGCATCGCCCTCAAACGGTCCATGACCGTTGCCAGCATTTCGCCCACGCCTTTGACGTTGAAGCTCATAAGTGCGTGGCTACAATCGCTTGAAGCTAAACAAATACAACTGGTTCCCGTTTCGGCGCTGGCTAAAAAACAAATCCTCAGGTAAAACCCGGTCATGAGTAAAAAAACATCGACAAAACAAGACCTTCCTTATCGTTTGGGCGTGGGCGTGGTGGTGTTGAATGCGGCGGACCAAGTTTTCGTGGCGCAACGCATTGATACCCCAGGCGATGCTTGGCAGATGCCCCAGGGCGGGATTGATAAGGGTGAAGATCCGGGGCAAGCCGTTTTTCGCGAACTCAAAGAAGAAATTGGCACGGATCACGTCGAAATCATTGCCGAATGCCAAGGCTGGATGACCTATAATTTGCCCAAGGAACTGCAAAAAACAGTCTGGAAAGGACGCTACCGTGGACAAAAACAAAAATGGTATGTGGCGCGCTTTTTGGGGTTAGACTCAGAGATCGATTTGACCGCCGATAAGCACCCAGAATTTTCGGCTTGGAAATGGGTGGGTTTTGACACCCTTCCGGACCTGATTGTGCCTTTTAAACGGGGCCTCTATCAAGACATCGTCGCGACCTTTCAACATTTGATAAAGAAGGACTAGCGATCATGGTATATTTGCAAGTTGTGGCTGGTTTTGTGTTGTTGTTGGGTGGGGCAGAATTTTTAGTCCGAGGCGCTGTGCAGGTGGCGGCAAAGGCTGGGCTATCGGCGATGCTGATCGGTATGACCGTTGTGGCGTTTGGCACTTCAGCCCCAGAATTTGTGGTGAGTTTGAATGCATCTTTGGAGGGGGCCTCTGGCCTTGCACTGGGCAATATCATTGGCTCAAATATTGCCAATATCCTCCTGATTCTAGGCGTCACAGCTTTGTTTGCCCCGATTGTCGTCGATGCCAAAGCGGTGATCCGCGATGCGCTGATGGTTATGGGCAGTTCCGTCCTGTTTGCTTGGGTGTGCTTGACTGGAACCATCGGATCGATGGCTGGTGGGTTCATGTTCTTAATATTGCTCGGCTACTTTGTTATGTCGTATCTGCGCGAACGTAAAAACCATCATTCAAGCGCAGACCTGCACGCCCGCGAAGCCGAAGAAGTTCAAGACATTGACATGAGCATGCCCATCGCGTGGCTGTGTTTGATTTGTGGCTTGGCAGCGGTGGTCTATGGCGCTGATTTGTTGGTCACGGGTGGCAGTGAAGTGGCCCGTGGGTTTGGCGTGTCTGAAGAAGTCATTGGCCTGACATTGATCGCGTTTGGGACCTCGTTACCAGAATTGGCCGCTTCGGTGATGGCCGCTTTGCGGGGTCATACCGACGTTGCGATCGGCAATGTGATTGGCTCTAATTTATTCAATATTTTGTGTGTTGGCGGTGGTGTTTCTTTCCTTGTTCCGATGACGGTTCCCCAACAATTGCAAAATTATGATTTGTGGGTGATGATCGCGGCAACCATTTTGTTGTTGGTATATTTAACCCTTGGAAAACGCTTAGGCCGCCCTGATGGTCTTGCGTTTGTCGCCGTTTATGGTCTTTACATCACGACCCAAGCGGTTGGCGTCGATAAGGTCATTGGGATGCTTGGTTAGGGTCATGACAGATTTGCAATTTACCAATGTTTTGGTTACCGGGGCAGCGCACCGTATAGGACGTGCGATTGCCTTGGACTTGGCCGCGCATGGGTATGGCGTTGCCGTTCATTATGGAAAGTCCCAAGAAGCGGCAGAAAGTTTGGTAAAATCCATCCGCGATGCTGGCGGGCGCGCAACGTCTATTAAGGCTGACCTGGCCATCGAGTCCGAAGTGAACAGCATGATTCCCACCGTTACAAAGGCTTTGGGGCCTTTGACTGTGTTGGTGAACAATGCGTCGGTGTTTGAACACGATACGATTGAGACCGCCACACGCGAAAGCTGGGACCAGCATATGGATGTTAACTTGCGCGCACCGTTTGTGTTGGCGCAAATTTTTGCCGACCAAGTGCCTAAAGGCCTTGAAGGCAATATCATCAATATTTTAGACCAGCGCGTGTGGAACCTGACGCCGTTTTTTATGACCTATACGCTGTCTAAGACGGCGCTGTGGACCTTGACCCAGACGTTGGCGATGGCTTTGGCCCCCAAAGTCCGGGTGAACGGGATTGGTCCTGGGCCAACGTTGAAAAACGTCCGCCAGTCTGAACAAGAATTTGCGCGTCAATGGACTGAACTGCCACTGGGTCGACGTGTCTTACCGGAAGAAATTACCGATGCGGTGCGCTATATTCTCCATGCCCCTTCGATGACGGGGCAAATGATTGCCTTGGATGGCGGGCAACACTTAGGATGGGGGGCAAAATCGAATATGCCGCCGCCCATCGAATGAAATTTTAGGTCTTTTAAAAGGGTCTCTTATGAATAAGTCTCGCGTCCTTCGTTCCAGCCTGTCGCTGGTGACTCCGCCGTCTATTGCCGATGCCCGAGCGGGTATTCGACATGTGTTTATCCGCGACTTGGAATTGCTGTGCTTTATCGGCATTTATGACCATGAAAAAACGGCCAAACAAAGGGTGCGCCTGAATTTAGACTTGGCGGTTTATGAGGGGGAAGCATCCAGCGTTGCCGATGACATCGAAAATGTCGTTTGTTACGAAAAAATCACCACCGCTGTGCGCGAAGTGTGCGCCCAAAAACACATCAATTTAGTCGAGACTTTGGCGGAAGAAATCGCCATCGTGTGCTTGCTGCATACACAGGTACGTTCGGCGCGGGTGCGGGTCGAAAAACTGGATGTGTTCGAAGATGCATTTAGCGTCGGTGTGGAAATCGAACGCTTTAATCCTGAAGTATAGATTCATCTTTATTTAACGAATTGTCAGGCTCTTTGAGTAACTTAGACACTTGACTGCCTGCGCCAGTTTTGCACAGTCGGTCTCGTTCTTGTTTTATCCCTTTCATCAACTTGAAATCGTGTTTCAGTTTTATGACAGGGCAAATAGTGTAAAATTAATCCTTGTTTTTCAATGCATTAGCTGTGTGCTCAAAATTTAAGCAAAGACGAGGACTCTAGGGAGTCCATAGGGCGAAGGTCTACGGTCTGGCTTTGCCCACATAGTTATCCACAGGATTCGTGGATAGATTTTTGTCCTTAAGGTGAGGTTTTTACCTTAAGGGCTTGAAAGTACAACAAAGCTTTACGTTTGGGCTCAAATAAGCGAAATTTATTTTATGATAGAGTCAAAACCTCCGCTCTCGCCCCCCCCTGGTCCTGTCTGTGAATCTGCCCCCAAAATGGGCGTGGCGGTGATTAAGCACCATCTCAAATCCCTGCCGTCTAAACCGGGCGTTTATCGTATGATTGGGGCCGATGGACGGGTGCTCTATGTGGGCAAGGCTAAGGTCTTGAAAAAGCGCGTTGCCAACTATACCAAGACCGATCAGCTGAGCATACGCATCCAACGTATGGTGTCTCTGACTGCGACCATGGAATTTGTCACCACCCATACCGAGGTCGAAGCCTTGTTATTAGAGGCGAACCTGATCAAGAAACTGGCCCCGCGCTACAATATATTGCTGCGCGACGACAAAATGTTTCCCGACATTTTGTTGACTTCGGATCATGCCTTTCCCCGGGTGGTCAAGCATCGGGGGGCCCACAAAGAGGGTGGTGAGTATTTTGGCCCGTTTGCCAGCGTGTGGGCGGTCAATGAGACTTTGACCATTTTACAGCGGGCGTTTTTGCTGCGCACCTGTTCGGATGGTGTGTTTGCCAACCGCTCGCGGCCCTGCTTGTTGTATCAAATCAAGCGCTGTTCAGGCCCGTGCGTGGATGGCACCGTCGACCAAGTGGCCTATCAGGCCCTGGTTGACGAGGCGCGACAGTTCTTGGCCGGAAAAAGTCAGGATATTCAAAAGCGCTTGGCGGGCAAGATGCAAATGGCCAGCGATGCGATGGACTTTGAAAAAGCCGCCGAATACCGAGACCGCATCCGCGCCCTGGCGCGCATTCAACAACACCAAGACATCAATCCAGCCAACCTTCAAGACGCCGACGTGGTGGCTTTGGCGCAAAAGGGCGGCATGAATTGCGTGCAGGTCTTTTTCTTTCGGGGCGGGCGAAACTACGGCAACCGCGCCTATTTCCCCAGCCAAGCCAACGATGAAGAAATGGGCGATGTGTTAGAGGCGTTCTTGGGTCAGTTTTATGCCAAGCACACGCCGCCACGCGAAATTTTGCTGAGCCATGCCATCAAACACCCGGGTTTGGTCGCCGAGGCTTTGGCGGTGCGCGCGGAACGCAAGGTGGTGTTGAGCGTACCGTCGCGAGGCGGACGCCGCCAGCTTGTGGATCATGCCTTGGAAAATGCCTTTGAGGCCTTAGCCAGGCGCCGGGCCGAACGCAGCAGCCAAGAAAAGCTGCTTGAATCTCTGGCAAAGCTATTGGGCTTAGAACACCCCCCCCGGCGCATCGAAGTTTATGACAACTCGCATGTATCGGGCACCAATGCGGTCGGCTGTATGATTGTCGCGGGGCCGGAAGGTCTGTTGAAAAGTGGTTATCGCAAATTCAACATCAAAGGAGCCAGCAATGCTGAGGCTGGCAAAGACGGTTATGCTCCCGGTGATGATTACGCCATGATGCGCGAAGTTTTACAGAGGCGTTTTAAAAGTGCCTTAAAAACCCAAGCCGAAAACGGCGGGGAACGTGATGCCAATTGGCCCGATTTGTTGTTAATTGACGGTGGCAAAGGTCAATTGAGCGTGGTGTTGCAGGTGTTGGAAGAGTTAGGCATTTCGGACGTCGCGGTTGCTGGGGTTGCCAAGGGGCCGGACCGCAATGCCGGACGCGAACGGATCTTTCTCGCAGGTCAACCCACCATAGCCTTAGAAGAGCGCGATCCCGTGCTGTATTTTGTCCAAAACCTGCGCGATGAAGCCCATCGGTTTGCCATCGGCACCCACCGGGCGCGGCGCTCTAAATCTCAACTGAAATCTCCCCTCGACGATATTCCCTCCATTGGGGCCAAACGCAAAAAAGCCTTGTTGCACCATTTTGGTTCCGCCAAAGCTGTCGAAGAGTCAGGATTGGCGGATTTGGAAACGGTCGAGGGCATCTCAAAGGCCACGGCCCAACACATTTATGATTGGTTTCACTCTAATTCCTAAAAAATTCAAACCAGCCGTGGCATATTTTGTAAAAATTCCTTACATATAAGACATCATGGTTTTAAACATACCCAACATTTTGACCGTTTCGCGCATCGTCGCCATTCCCGTGGTCTTAGGCTTCATCTATTTAGGCGGAGAAGTCGGCAATTGGCTGGCGTTTTCGGCTTATACCTACGCCTGTATCACCGATTTTTTTGACGGATATTTGGCCCGCGCGTGGCATCAACAATCGGCGTTTGGTCGGTTCTTGGATCCCATCGCTGATAAGCTTTTGGTGGCAGGGGTGTTGTTGATGTTGGTCGGCGTCCAAACCGTCTCGGCGATCCATGTGTTGCCCGCCGCCGTTATCTTGTGCCGGGAAATCTTGGTTTCTGGATTGCGTGAATTTTTAGCCGAAGCTCGCGTTAGTATGCCTGTTAGTCTTCTGGCAAAATGGAAAACAACCATTCAAATGCTGGCCTTGGGATTTTTGATCGTTGGTTTCATCGGGCCGGACTTCGGTCCTTATGGCCCCCTTGGTCCCGTCAGCACTTGGGAAATTGGCATTTTCGGTCTGTGGGCGGCTGCTTTGATCACCATCATCACGGGCTATGACTATCTCCGTTCGGGCCTGCGTCACATTGCCGAATCCGATAAGGACTACAGTGGGGGAAATTAGGCATGTCTGAAGTCAAAGAAGACTGCTTTCAGGGTGACGATGAGATGTTACCCTTTCTCAAAGGCCTGGAAATTCTACACCAAAGCACCCACAGGGTTGTGGGCACCGAAACGGTTTCATTGCCCAAAGCCTTGGGCCGTATTGTCGCCGAAGATATTTTGGCCCCCTTAAATGTCCCCAGCCATAACAATTCGGCCGTTGATGGTTATGGTGTGGCGTTCGCTGATTTAAACAAAGACGCCCCCACACGGTTGCCCGTCACCGCCCGCATTGCGGCGGGGCATCCGCTTGACCGTCCAACCACGGCGGGTGAAGCCGTGCAAATTTTTACGGGCGGGGCTGTCCCCAACGGTATCGACACGGTGTTTATGCAAGAAGATGTCACGCGCGACGGGGACGACGTGCTTTTACCCCCCGGCCTAAAACTGGGGGCAAACTGTCGCTTGGCCGGGGAAGACGTCAAAGAAAATGACGTCATCATTCGTGCGGGAAGCGTGCTGCGCGCCCAAGAAATTGGTCTGGCCGCCTCGGTTGGTCTGGGTCGCCTGCTGGTCTTTAGGCCCTTGCGGGTCGCGGTGTTTTCCACCGGGGATGAAATTGTCGATCCTGTTTATGATGGCGCCAACGCCGTGGGGGATGGTCAAGGCACCATCTATGACGTCAATCGCTATTCCATTGCGGCGCTGTTAAGGGGGTTGGGCTGTGAAGTCACCGACCTTGGCGTTTTGCAAGACAAAGTCGCCGAAATTCGTTCAGCCTTGCATGATGCCGCTGCGGGTCACGATTTGATCCTCACATCGGGCGGGGTCAGCATGGGAGAAGAAGATCACATTACCCGTGTTGTCGAAAGCCTAGGCTCCATCGCATTTTGGCGCTTGGCAATTAAGCCCGGACGGCCAATGGCGTTTGGAAAAATTGTGGATACCGCCTTTATCGGTCTGCCGGGAAATCCGGTGGCGGCCATGGTGATCTTTATGCACGTGGCGCGGCCGTTGATCTTAAATTTGTCGGGTCGTATTGATTTCGACGTCCCGGCTTATCAAGTCCCGGCTGGCTTTTCGTTTGAAAAAAAGAAGGGGCGGCGCGAATGGTTACGGGCGTGGTTAGAGACCGATGACTTGGGCCAAATGCGCGTGGTGAATTTCCCCCGCCAAGGCTCAGGCCTCTTGACCTCGATGGTGGCGGCAAGCGGTCTTGTCGAATTGACGGAAGAAGTCGAAAGCGTCAAACCGGGCGATTTGGTAAGCTTTTTGTCGTTTCGGGATATGACCCAATGAAAATCCTCTATTTCGCCTGGCTGAAAGAAAAAACCGGGCTCAGTTCTGAAGATTGTCCCTTGCCCGATGGGGTCACAGACGTGGCGGGCCTGATCGATTGGCTGATCCAGCGCGGGGCTGGTTTTGATGACGCCTTTAAGGACCAAAATTTGGTTCGGGTGGCCGTGAACCAAGAACATGTGGGCGTTGATTGCCCCCTGTCTGATGGCGATGAAGTGGCGTTTTTTCCCCCTGTCACGGGTGGTTGAGGGGTGTCATGATCCGGGTCCAAGAACAAGATTTTGATATCGGGCTTGAAGTTGGAAAACTGACAGATGGCAACACGCGCATTGGCGGCGTGTGCTTTTTTGTCGGCTTGGTGCGTGATTTTGCCGGGGATCAAGACGTCTCAAACCTGACGTTAGAACATTATCCAGGTATGACCGAAAAACAGCTCCAAGACGTCGAGGCCGAAGCCCAGGACCGCTGGCCGTTGGAAGCTTCGTTGATTATTCACCGCTTTGGCAAATTAGCGGCGGGTGATAACATTGTTATGGTCGCCGCAGCCTCCGAGCACCGAGCCGCCGCCTTTGAGGCCTGTCAGTTTTTGATGGATTGGTTAAAGACCAAGGCCCCGTTTTGGAAAAAAGAATCCAGTCCCGACGGCGCGCAATGGGTGGCCGCTAAGGCCGATGACGAAGCCCAAGCAGAACGCTGGAATACGCCTAAAAAAGGAAGCTGACGGATGACCAAAAAGAAAAAAAGTCGCTCCCTCGAAGAGCATGAAAAACCGCTTAAAGCCTATAAAGATCTGGACTTTCTGGCCAGCCGTGCTGGACGACCATTGCGCATTATGTCAGAGTTTTTTGAACCGGAAGACCGTTTTGAAAAGCATAATATTGCCGATACCATTGTCTTTTTTGGCTCAGCCCGTATCCGCTCGCGTGAAGATTCTGAGCGTGCCCTTGCCTCTGCCGAAAAACACGGCGGGGATGTTGCTCGGGCGCAAAACACTTTGGACATGTCGCGCTATTATGAAGACTCCCGTGATTTAAGTGCGCGTCTGACGGAATGGTCTAAGAGTTTAAAGGGCAAAGCCAAACGCTTTGTCGTATGCACCGGCGGTGGCCCCGGCATTATGGAAGCTGCCAGTCGTGGGGCGGCAGAGGCCAAAGGCAACAACATCGGGCTGAACATTTCCTTGCCCTTTGAACAGCATCAAAACCCTTACATCACCCATGAATTGTCGTTCGATTTTCATTACTTTTTCATGCGCAAGTTTTGGTTTTCCTATCTCGCCAAGGCGGTGGTGGTGTTTCCCGGCGGCTATGGCACGTTGGATGAATTTTTCGAACTGATGACCTTGGTCTCAACGCGAAAAATGGGCAAGCCGATGCCGGTGGTTTTGTTTGGCTCTGAATACTGGGACGAAATTATGAACCTAGACGCCATGGTCAAACACGGCACCATTTCCCCCAGCGACTTGGAACTGTTTCGCAAAGTCGACACCGTCGACGAAGCGTTCGAATTTTTGACCGAAGAATTAACCAAGCACCACGTCGATAACCCCGGTGGCAGTATGTAGGGCATCCACTTTATACGCTTCCCTTCTTTTCGAAAACCAATATACGGGCTTCGCCGTTGGGATGGGCTACGTGGGCATCTCCGTTTGCGGCATGACAGATATCGCCGGCAACCATATGCATAACGTGTTCGCCATCAGCGTCCTGATAGTGCATATCAACCTCGCCGTCGATAACGACGAAGACTTCTGCACCATCGTTGATATGCCATTTATAAGGGGCGTCGGTCCAATGAAGGCGCACCGTAGCACCTTCAATCTCTGCTATATCAACGGCATCCCAAGCCTTTTCGCCAGAGAAGGTCTTTCCGCTATGAAATTGCATTTACGCCCTCCGATTTAAGGGGATCGTTTTTTTCATGTCATGATGTCTATGCCTTCAATGGTCACAATATTAACAAGACCTTTTCAATATTGTTTTGGTGACAGTTTACTTATCTCCACTGATGCATAGTCTAAGCGAATACGTCACACCATTAGGACGTGCGGCCGACCAGTTTTTCGTAGTCAGCGCGCAAGGTTTTGGTGATGTCGCCGACGGTATAGGTCATGTCATCAATGGCCCCAACCGGGGTCACTTCCGCCGCGGTTCCGGTGAGGAACACTTGGGTTACATTTACAAGTTCTTCGGGCAGGATGGTGCGTTCAACAACTTCGATGCCTCGGGCTTTGGCCAAATCAATGACGGTGCGCCGGGTGATGCCGTCCAAAAAACAATCCGGTTTCGGCGTGTGCAGTTTGCCATCGCCCATTTCCATGAAAATGTTGGCCCCGGTGGCTTCGGCGACGTGGCCGCGATAATCCAGCATCAAGGAATCGGTAAATCCGGCACTTTCCGCATCATGCTTGGACAGGGTCGCAATCATGTACAGGCCACAGGCTTTGGCGTGAACCGGGGCGGTGTTCGCGGCAGGACGACGCCATTTTGATGTTTTCAGGCTGATGCCTTTGTTGCGGGCTTCGGGTGAAAAATAGCTGGGCCATTCCCACGCCGCCACGGCCAAATGAATGGTGTTTTTTTGCGCCGCAACGCCCATCATTTCGCTGCCGCGCCACGCCAGGGGGCGTAGGTAACCGTCGGTAATGTTGTTGATGGCACAGGCATCTAGGCAGGCTTGGTTGATCTCTTCAACGCTATACGGAATTTCAAAGCCCATAATATCGGCTGAGGCGATTAAGCGTTCGGAATGTTCTTGAAGCTTGAAAATTTCGCCCGAATACATCCGCACGCCTTCAAAGACTCCCGATCCATAATGCAGGGTGTGGGTGAGCAAATGAACCTTGGCATCGCGCCATTCGACCATTTCGCCATCAAACCAAATTTTGCCGTCGCGATCATCGTATGCTGGCCCCGCCATGGTCTTAATCCTCTGAAAAATTCTAGATTGTAAGAAAGTCGTTGCGTTTTTTAACAGTTCCTTCAAAATAAGTCAATAATACTGACATAATTTTTGAAAGTGCCGACTGATGCCGATGGATCAACATATAAACGAAGAAAATCTGCGGCAATCGATCGAGCTGTTGTTCTTTGCTTACCGAGACTTCACCGGCGAGGCCGATGCGATTTTAGAAGATTATGGATTTGGTCGAGCACACCACCGGGTTATTTATTTCGTCAAGCGCAACCCGTCGCTCACCGTCAATGATCTGTTAAAAATCTTAAAGATCACCAAGCAAAGTTTGGCACGGGTGTTGGGGCAATTGGTGCGTGAAGGCTTCGTTGAACAAACAACGGACGCAAAGGACCGTCGTCGGCGCACCTTAACCCTGACGACGAAGGGTGATAAGCTTGAAGCCCATCTTACCAAATGCCAAGGGGCGCGCATCACCCGCGCGTTTGAAGTTTCCGGGGCCGAAGCGGTGGACGGCTTTAAAAAGGTCTTGAGTGAAATGATTAACAGCGATGATCGCCAACGTTACACAGGTGGTGGCCCCCATACCGATTAAGTGCGATAGTGCCAGCAAGTAAATCCAGGAAAAGGACGGCAGGCGTGGAAGCAGAACGTGCGCATATTTTGGTGGTTGATGACGATGACCGTCTGCGCGCGCTGTTACACAAGTATCTGAGCGAGAACGGTTACATCGTTCTGACTGCAACAGATGCCCAAGATGCGCGCAATACACTGGCGTCTTTTGCCTTCGATTTGATTGTTTTGGATTTGATGATGCCAGGGGAAAGTGGCTTAGAGTTTGCCCAGACCTTTCGCAAATCGTCCAATGTGCCGATTTTGATGCTGACGGCCATGGCCGAAAGTGAAGACCGAATTTCGGGCCTGGAACACGGGGCTGATGATTATTTAACCAAGCCGTTTGAACCCCGCGAACTTTTATTGCGCATAAATGCCATTTTAAAACGCGTCGCCCAACCGACCGATAAGGACTCTGCCAGTAAGGTTGTGTCCTTGGGCCGGGCAAGTTTTGATGTGGAACGCGGTGAATTGATGGTTGACGGGTTGGCACAACGCCTCACCACGGTCGAAATTCAATTGCTGAGAACCCTCGCGACGCGACCCGGAGAAGCGTATGCGCGTGAAGACTTGATGTCTGCGACAGATGGTGGTGGACGGGCGGTGGATGTTCAGGTGACCCGTTTGCGAAAAAAGATTGAAATTGATCCCAAATTGCCGCGTTATCTTCAGACTGTGCGTGGCAAGGGCTACGTCTTGGTTCCGGATTAGGGGCGGATATGACTCTTTCGACTTTTCTCAAACCCTACTTGCCGAAAAGCCTGCTGGGGCGTTCGGTTTTGATCATCGTCACGCCGTTGATCTTGTTGCAAGTGGTCAGCGCCACGATCTTTTTTCAAAACCATTGGAGCAAGGTGGGCCGTCGTTTGGCGCTGGGCGTTAGCGGAGAAATCGCCATGATTATTGATACCCTGCGCCAAACCCCCGACATCGACAAACGCAAGGCTGTGTTTGACCGGGCGTTCGCAACCTTGCAATTGGATATGCATTATGAGGCCGATCAAGTCATCAAGGATACGGCGCGTTTGGGCGAAAGTATTTTGGTTGGCCAGTTCACCCGCGCCTTGGACGAAATCATCAACAAGCCGCACCGTATCGATGCCCAAAGGAGCCATCAATTTGTTGACCTGGAAATTCAGCTGCCCAAAGGCGTGCTGTATGTGACGATGCCGAGAAAAAGACTGTTTTCGACCACCACCTATGTGTTCGTGATGCTGATGGTGGGGACTTCGTTGTTGTTGTTTAGTGTTGCCATGGTTTTTATGCGCAATCAGGTGCGGCCCATTCGTCGTTTGGCTCGGGCCGCCGACGACTTTGGCAAAGGTCGTGACAGCCCACGTTTTAAACCCGAAGGGGCGGCCGAAGTGCGCCGGGCCGCCGCCGCCTTTATTGCCATGCGCAATCGTATCAAGCGGCAAATTCAACAGCGCACCGACATGCTGGCGGGCGTTTCGCACGATCTGCGTACGCCGTTGACCCGCATGAAATTGCAGTTGGAAATGATGGGCGACGATGCCGGCGTGTCTGACCTTAAAACCGATGTGTCCGACATGGAACATATGTTGGAAGAGTACCTAGCCTTTGTCAGTGGCGAAGGTGGGGAAAAAGCAACCCAAACCAATCTCACCGATATGCTGAGCGAAATCGCAACCCAAGCCCGACGTAAAGACGGCAAAATTGATTTGCATTGTGAGGGGGACATAAGCTTTGCCGTCAAGGCAAATGCGATGAAACGCGCGCTGACTAATTTTGTCGATAACGCCGTGCGCTATGGCGGCAATACCTCGGTGCGCGCAGGGGTGCGCGGCGAGATGGTGGAAATCGTCGTTGATGACGATGGTCCCGGCATTCCCGAAGACAAACGAGACGAAGTCTTCAAACCCTTTGTCCGCTTAGATGCCTCGCGCAATTCAGAAACGGGCGGTGTTGGATTGGGTATGACAATCGCCCGCGATGCCATTCGCAGCCACGGCGGCGAGGTCACATTGGAAGACGCACCCGGCGGCGGTCTTCGGGTGCGCGTGTCTTTGCCCGTTTAAAACAGACCGTTGATAAACACCCCAAGCGATCCCAATTCATTGCATTGAACTTGTTGGTCTTTGCTAAGGAAGGTGATGTCGGCATCGGTGCTGCCATCTGTTGACATGGTTTTATGGCACGCCTGACAGTTTGATTTGGACTTAACCTTGGGGTCCGTCCACACATCTGCGCCACAGTCGGCATGTTTTTCGATGAAGCGTGCGCCTTCGGTAAGACGAGAAAAAGGCGCATCGGCGGTCCACTTCATGGCGGCACGGGTGTCGCTCACGTCAGATGCATTGGCCTCATGATAAGCCAAGATGTGTTGGACCGTGATGGCATCAAGGCTCGCATCTTCTCCAAAGTGATTGGACAAGTCACCCATAATTTTGCGCCACACCACGCGGGTCATGGTTTCAGGGGCAAACGCCATATGACAATCGCCACATTCCTTAAGCACGATCGGATCAGAAATCACCGGAAAGGTTTCGGCTTGGGCCGAGCTGGTGGCGACCATAAGGGCGGCGGCAAGAATAAATTTGCGCATGGGAAAGTTTCCTAAAATAATCGGCTACCATTCGGTACCGCAGTATCTGCGTTTATGAGGACAACATCGCCAGTACGATCGGGAACACCAAGGACTAAAACTTGGCTCATGAAGGTGCCGATTTGGCGGGGTGGGAAATTAACAACGGCCAACACTTGGCGGCCGATCAATGTTTGGGGTGTGTAATGTTTGGTGATTTGCGCCGATGTTTTGCATTCGCCAAAATCATTACCGAAATCAATCCACAGTTTTATGGCTGGTGTGCGGGCCTCTAAAAAAGGCTCTGCGCGCACCACGGTTCCCGTGCGGACATCAACGTTTAAAAAATCATCAAAGGAAATTTCAGACGTCATTAACCGGCCAGTTCTTTTGATCGCTTCGTTGCCGCACCAATGGCTTTGCTCATAAGTTCACTCAGGCCGCCATCGCTCATCAACACCTCTAAGGCGGCGGCGGTGGTGCCCCCCGGCGAAGTCACGTTTTCGCGCAAGGTCGAGGCGGGCAGCAAGGATTGATGTAACAGTTCACCCGACCCCGCCACTGTGGCGCGGGCAAGTCGAGCGGCAAGCTCTAACGGCAGTCCGGCTTCACATCCCGCATGAGCCATCGCTTCGGCCAGCAAGAAAATATATGCAGGACCACTTCCCGATAGGGCGGTGACGGCATCCATGAGCGTTTCGTCCGTGACCCATTCGACATCACCGACGGATGACAAAAGAGATTTGCAAAGGGCAGACTGGGCGTCTGTCACATGACCGTTGGGGCAACCCACGGTGATGCCCCGGCCTATGGCGGCGGGGGTATTTGGCATGGCGCGCACAACAGCGGCATTCACGCCTAAGATAGATTGAAAACTCGACAAAGTGCGGCCTGCGGCGATGGATAGAAAGACCGAGCCTTGGCCGGCAAACTTGGCATAAGGCGGCAACACGTGATCCATGATTTGTGGCTTAACGGCCAGCACTAAGGCGTCAGGGGCATAATCGGAGGGCAGCGCATCTGCGCTGGCAACGGTCTTTACGGATAACCGAGACTGAAAGTCTTGGGCCGCGTCTGCGTTGGGTTCAACGATGGTCATGTCAGATGCGGGTATGCCTTGGTCGAGCCAGCCATTCAGCATGGCACTGCCCATTTTTCCGCAACCGACCAACAGCAAAGACATTTAAGCTTCGCCTACGGTTTCCAGCAACGCCATATCCATGGCATCTTGAGCCGTACGTCCACCCCAGATGACATACTGAAATGCGGGGTAAAAACGTTCACACTCGTAAATCGCGGTTTCAATCATGTCTTGGATTTGTTCAATGGTTGGCACTTGAGCCCCGCGTAACGGCAAAGCATGACGGAACATGGGTTGGCCTTCGTCAAGCCACAAGGTGAAGTGACCCAGCCACAAATGTTCATTGGCGCGCATGAGAAGTTCGTGCACGCAGGCGCGTTGTTCCTTGTGGATGCGCATGTCAAAGGCACAGGTCAATTGCATGGCTTCGGCGTTGTCGCTCCATGAAAAGAACAGGCTGTAGTCACACCACTTGCCGGGCGCCTGGGCCGCAATTTCTGAATCACAGCTGCGTTCAGATTGCCATTCGTACAGACTGACGGTGCGTTCCACCACGTCCATTGGATGGACTTTGGACGTTTCTATGCTGCGGTTTAGGCTTGCCATGGAAACCCTCATTTCACTTCTTCATGTACGTCTTAATCGATAAGACACTAGATGTAGTGTGATCAAGCGGCATGGGAGTCGCAAGCCGTTCGGCGCATTTTTTGTGGATAAAGCTTGTTTATTTTGGGAGTCGTAAGGATTCCAATGCATTAGCTCCGATTCGCACAAACGGCCCGAATCGGAGCGAATCGGGCCGTATAAGCGATTCTAATCATTGCACTTTTGATTTTATGCCGCGAATCGAGCGAATCGATTAAGCGCTGGCCTTCTTTGGTGCTTTTGCAGCGGCGGTTTTTTTCGCCTTGAGCTGGGTTTCGAGCTTGATCACGCGGGCTTCGAGTTTTTCTTGTTCGGCGCGGGCATTGGCGGCCAGCGCTTTGACGGCTTCAAACTCGTCACGCGTGACCAAATCCATGTCTGCCACAAGACGTTCAAGCTGGCGGCGGATTGTGTCTTCCACATCGCCTTTCAGGCCCGTGACGGCGGATACGGCACCGCTTGCCATTTTTGCGACATCATTGAGGATGGTGTTTGAAGTTTGCATGGGCGGGGTCCTTAAAAGGGGGGGTGATTGCTGTTGGCCTATTATGACGGGCCATTTGATTTCGTGCAAGCGGGACCACTTGCTTGCGAACCGTTCATCCCCATCTTATAACAGGGTATAGAATGAATAGGGGTTTTTGGCATGTATGTGGTGACGGGCGGGGCTGGTTTTATTGGCTCGAATATTGTGTGGGCGTTGGAACAACGCGGCGCAGAAAAAATCGTCGTGGTGGACCGTTTGCGCGAAGGCGACAAATGGAAAAATATCGCCAAACGGGAACTCTTTGACATTGTCCATCCCGAAGACTTTGGCGAGTTTTTAGAAGACCACGGCGAACAGATCAAAGCCATCTTTCACATGGGTGCGATTTCATCGACCACCGAAACCGATGTCGATTTAATTATGGATACCAATTTCCGCCTCACCCGTGATTTGTGGGATTGGTGTGTTGGCTATCAAGTGCCCTTTATCTATGCATCAAGCGCGGCCACCTATGGCGGTGGCGAACAGGGGTTTGTTGACGATGCGTCGATTGAGGCATTGGCCCAACTTAAGCCTCTAAACCCTTATGGTTGGAGCAAGCAATTGTTTGACCGCCGGGTGGCGCGTATGATGGCGGACAGTGAGGCTAAGCCGCCGCAATGGGCTGGGCTTAAATTCTTCAACGTCTATGGCCCCAATGAATATCACAAAGGCACCATGCAAAGCGTGATTAGCCATGTGTTTCCGAAGGCGGAACGGAACGAGGTGGCGAGCCTGTTTAAATCGCACAACCCCAAATATGAAGACGGCGGACAATTGCGAGACTTCATCTATGTCGGCGATTGCGTCGACGTGATGATGTGGTTGTTGGATCATAAACAGGTGAGTGGCCTGTTCAATTGCGGCACCGGACAAGCCCGGTCCTTTAAAGATTTAGCGACTGCCGTTTATGCGGCGTTGGACCATGATGTCAAAATTGAATACGTGCCGATGCCAGACCACTTGCGCGACAAGTACCAGTATTTCACCGAAGCTGATATGACCAAGCTGCGAGACGCGGGTTACACCGCCGACTTCACGCCCCTCGAAGAAGGCGTGCGCACCTATGTGCAGGACTTCCTGTTTACCGACGACCGTTATCGATAAGGATACGCTTTTATGTTGGCCATAGCCTTTCCGATGATCGACCCGGTGTTGGTAGAGATTGGTCCAATTGCCATTCGTTGGTATGCGTTGGCCTACATCACGGGGTTGGTGTTGGGGTGGCGCTATATGATTTGGCTAGCCCAGCAACCGGGCAGTCAGGTCAAGCCTGAACACGCCGATGACTTTTTAACCTGGGCCACCTTTGCCGTGATTTTGGGTGGTCGGCTTGGCTATGTGTTGTTTTACAAACCGGAATATTATTTTGCAAACCCCAGTGAAATCGTCAAAACATGGCAAGGGGGAATGTCGTTTCACGGTGGCTTGATTGGCGTCATGATCGCCACTGTCTGGTTTACCCGTCTGCGTAAAATCCCTTTTTTGGCGTTCATGGATTTGGCCGCAGCCGTCACGCCGATTGGTTTGTTTTTTGGCCGTATCGCAAACTTCATCAATTCGGAACTGTGGGGCCGCACCACCGATGTGGCGTGGGGGATCGTGTTTCCAAATGGTGGGCCAGATCCCCGTCACCCGAGCCAAATCTACGAAGCTTTACTTGAAGGCTTGGTTCTGCTGATTATTTTACATCTGGTATGGCGACGGGAAAGCTGGCGTTCTAAACCCGGTGTGATCACCGGCGTGTTTATGATTGGCTATGCCCTGTCGCGGATGATCGTGGAAATGTTCCGCCAACCCGATGCGCATTTAGGCTACCTAATCGGCGGCACCACCATGGGCCAATGGTTATCGGTGCCGATGATTTTGGTCGGTATAGCGGTGATTGTTTACGCACATAAACGGGCTTAGCCATGAATGCTCTGCTGCCCTTAATTTTGGCCGAAATCAAAGCCCAAGGGCCGCTGACCGTTGCGCGTTATATGGAGTTGGCTTTAGCGCACGAAGAGCACGGCTATTACCGCAAACAAGACCCTTTTGGCGTTCAAGGTGATTTTATCACGGCCCCGGAAATCAGCCAGATGTTTGGTGAAATGGTGGGGTTGTGGTGTGCTTATATGTGGCAAGCTATGGGCCGTCCAGATCCATTTCACTTGGTTGAATGCGGTCCCGGTCGCGGCACCTTGATGATGGATGCGTTGCGCGCGGCGAACCATACCGCTGGGTTTTTGGCCGCCGTGCGGGTGGACTTGGTGGAAACCAGCCGCCCTTTGCGGGACGTGCAAAAGCAAGCGCTTGAGCCTTCTGGCGTTGACGTCACTTGGCATGATCGCTTTGATACGGTTGATGCGGGTCCGGTGCTGGTGATCGGCAATGAGTTTTTTGACGCCCTTCCTGTGCACCAATTCGTGCGCGGCGAAGACGGCTGGCATGAACGCTTGGTGGGGTTAAACGACAAGGCCTTGGCCTTTAGCTCGACGACGGACCCCGTTGACCTCTCTCTTATCCCCGAAACCGTACGCGAAAAGTCGACGGTTGGTGATGTGTATGAAGATCAGCCAGTGTCCAGGACCATTATGCGCGAGGTTGCGGAGCGGATCGTCGCGCACGGTGGGGCGGCTTTGTTCATTGATTACGGCCATGACCAACACGGTTTGGGCGATACCTTACAAGCTCTAAAATCGCACCAATTTGTTGACGTTTTGGTCAATCCTGGCGAACAAGATTTGACCACGCATGTGGATTTTGAACAGCTTTCAAAGGTGGCCACTCAGGCCAGAGCCGAAGTCTTTAGCCCCATGCCGCAAGGGGTGTTTTTGGAACAGTTGGGTTTGCGAACGCGGGTCGAAGCCCTTAAAAAAGGGGCGACTGAGGCGCAAGTTTTTGAGCTGAACAGAGCCTACAGTCGGCTCACCAGCCCCGAACAAATGGGCACACTCTTTCGGGTCATGGGACTTGCCGCACCAGGACTGAATGTGGTGCCGTGGTCGTAGCCTACACCAGGGAAATAGAACTGATCGCTTCGCTCCGCGATTCGGTAACCTTGTCGATGCGGGCGGCAAATTCGGAGTCTTTCGTGGTGTTATGCACCATGATCAAGTCGGCGGACTGCCAAACAGCATCAAGCGAATCCCCCATATCGGCGATGAAGATGTTTGGAATCTCTAGAACCACACAGGATTTATCCTCAAGTTCCGCGACAAGTGCGCCAAGAGAATGGTTCACGGCAATGACGGTGGCGTTCATGATCTTGAATTCTCCATTAAAGGTTGGCAAAGCGTATCACTCAAGCGCAAGGTGGTAAAGATTTTGCGTGTAAACTTCTTGGCTTTTAAGCCCGTTAATTCTTAAATGAGGACTATGTTTAAAGCAACCAACCTAAATATGGACGGCATACGCCATGGTTTTTTGTCTTGCGAAGGCGGGGTCAGCCAAGGACTCTATACGTCTTTGAATTGCGCCTTTGGCTCGCAAGACGTATCCGAAAACGTGGCTGAAAACCGCAAACTGGCGGTGCACCATGTTGGCCTAGATTCGGCCCCCCTCGTCACCTGTGCGCAAATTCATTCGGCCACCGTGGTGCTTGTGAAGACCCCTTGGGACCCCACCAAGGCCCCCAAAGCGGATGCTTTGGTGACCAATATACCGTCAATTGCCTTGGGTGTGTTGACCGCCGATTGCACCCCGGTGTTGTTTGCGGACGCCGATGCTGGCGTGGTCGGGGCGGCCCATGCGGGATGGAAAGGGGCTGTGGGTGGCGTTTTGGAAGCGACGATTGCGGCCATGCTTGATTTAGGGGCCAGCCCCGAAAATTTGCGCGCCGCGATTGGCCCGTGCATCCATCAAGCTTCCTATGAAGTCGGAATTGAGCTGCGCGATTACGTGTTGGCGGCCAGTCCGAAAGCGAGCTCTTTCTTTCAAGCGGGCCAGCCGGGACATTTTTATTTTGATTTGCCAGGCTACGTCGAGGCGCGCTTACGGGCTGCGGCCCTTAAAAATATCGAGCGGGTCTATGTTGATACGTATGATTTAGGCAATCCATGCTTCAGCTTTCGGCGTGCCACCCACCAAGGCGACCCTGATTATGGACGTCAGGTGTCGATCATTGGGTTGGGGGCGAAATGAGAATTCGGTTGCGCAACTTCACCCTTGGTCTGGCCGTGTTGTTAACGCTGGGGGCGTGTGCTGAGGACAAGGCCAAACAGCTGACGCGGTGGGAGTCTTATTATGCCCGCACCGATCAACCCCGCGCTCATGTGGTGGTAAAACCGCCGTACGGCACAACGGTGCCAATGGCCAATTTAATTGCTGAAAATGTAGTGGATCATCTCACCCGCAACAAAATGTCTGCCGTTGTTGGCCGAGGTAAGCCTGAGCATGGGCAATATTATGTTCTGAACGGGCTTGTCGAACAAAGCGCGGTTGAGGCACGGGCTAAGTATCCGTACATCATTCGTTGGAGCTTGTCCGATTCCCAAGGGCGACTGATTTCAAGCCATGCCGAAGGTATTATCGGGTCGCAGCGGGAGTGGGATTTTGGCTCGCCTCGGCTCTTGAATTCGATTGGTATTTCAACGGCCGCGCCGATCGCGCAAATGGTTCTGGCCGAAAGCAAAACGATGGTGCCGTTAGACCCACTGCGCCAAGGATTGATGGTGGAAAATGTTCAAGGATTGCCGGCTGCAGATGGCGAATTGTTGAGCGCAGAAGTCAGAAAAGCCTTGCGCAGAGCCGATGTCCAGGTGACGGGCGATCCCCGTCAGGCAACGTTCCGTTTGGTTGGTGATGTTGAAATAACCCCACAACCCGATGGCTTTGATAACGTCCGCATCGTGTGGCGAGTGACGACCATGGATTACGTAGAATTGGGCAATGCGGTACAGGAAAATAAGGTTGAGACAGGCAGCCTAACAAGCCGTTGGCCTAGCTTGGTGGGAGATGTCGCGAAGGCTGCTGCTGTGGGGGTTGAATATGTCTTTGGCAATCGTTCGGGGCCGCTGCCGGGGGCGAAAAATCGTGCTGGGGGCGCACCGCCAGAAATCATCTTGCCGGGCGTGCCGGGACGGGCGCCGCCACCGCCACGTTAAAGGCTAATAAAACCCCAGACTCTGCTTGTTTTCTTGTGCCCAGCTTGGTATGTTCCCGCCGCGCGCAGGGTCGGTCTTAAACGACCACATTTAAGTCAGGTAAAAGTTCATGAAAATCATTGCCGGCAATAGCAATTTGCCTTTGGCCGAAGCCATTGCCAAGCAATTGGGTATTACCGTCGCGAAAAGCACCATTCGGCGCTTTTCGGACATGGAAATATTTGTTGAGATTCAAGAAAATGTACGGGGTGAGGACGTCTTTGTCCTCCAGTCGACGTCTTATCCTGCCAATGACAATTTGATGGAACTTCTGATCGTGATCGATGCGCTGCGTCGCGGGTCGGCGCGTCGCATTACCGCTGTGCTGCCGTACTTTGGCTATGCCCGCCAAGATCGCAAGCCCGCCCCCCGGACGCCCATTTCGGCGAAATTGGTCGCCAACATGATCACGGCGGCCGGTGCTGACCGGGTTCTGACGTTGGATTTGCACGCCGGACAGATTCAGGGATTTTTCGATATTCCTTTGGACAACTTGTTCGCGGCCCCGGTGTTTACGCGCGATATTGAAATGCGTCTGGGTGGAAACGATCGGATCACCGTGGTGTCTCCCGATGTGGGGGGCGTGATCCGCGCCCGTGCCGTTGCCAAACGCCTAAATGCCGATTTGGCCATCATTGATAAACGCCGCGAAAAAGCGGGCGTATCTGAGGTCATGCACATCATCGGCGAAGTCGAAAACCGCCGATGCATTTTGATCGATGATATTGTCGATTCTGGCGGCACGCTGTGCAATGCAGCAGTGGCGTTGAAAAATTCTGGTGCCGAAGAAGTCTATGCCTACATCACCCACGGCGTGCTTTCGGGCGGCGCCGTGGACCGCATTGTCGAATCACCGCTGAATTCCTTAGTGGTCACCGATAGCATTCAGGCGACCAATGGGGTCGCAAACGCTAAAAATATTGTTCAATTGCCGATCGCGCCGTTGATGGCCGAAGCCATCCAGCGCATCAGCAGCGAAACTTCGGTTTCGTCCCTATTTGACTAAGGCCGAACGCCTTAGACTACGAGATGCCCGGCCGGGGTTTTTTGAGAAAGCCACGGCGGGGTTATGGAGGACACGAACACCCCTGGAGGTTCGTGTCGATTTTTTAAAGGAGAAGCCAAATGGCTGAAGCTTTTGTTCTTAACGCTGAAAAGCGTGAGCGGGCAGGTAAGGGGGCAGCCCGCGCGACCCGTCGTACGGGGCGCGTGCCTGCCGTCATCTATGGTGACAAAAAAGACTCTGTGATGATTTCGATTGAGCCCCAAGAGCTCAAACGGTTCATTCGCACCGGGAGTTTCTTTTCTCACCTCGTCGAAATTAAAGACGGTTCCGACAGTCATCGCGTGATTGCGCGTGATATCCAACTTGATCCGGTCACAGATCGTCCTTTGCACATCGATTTCATGCGTGTGTCTAAGGGTGTGAGAATTGCCGTCAACGTGCCAATCCACTACATCAACGAAGAAGCGTCCCCTGGTCTTAAAATCGGTGGCGTGTTGAACGTTGTTCGTCATGAAGTTGAACTCCTTGTGTCTCCAGAAGAAATTCCGGAATACATTGAATTCGATTTGGCTGGCGTTGAATTGGGTGATTCCATTCACATCAGTGCCGTCACCCTGCCCGGTGGCGCGACACCAACGATCACCGATCGTGACTTTACGATTGCGACCATTGCTGCACCATCGTCTGTTAAATCCGCAGGGGTTGACGAAGACGAAGTTGAAGGCGAAGGCGAAGGTGAAGGTGAAGAAGCAGCTGAGGGCGAAGAAGCGTAAGCTTGTTTGCAATTTTCATGTTTCTTGTTGTGGGACTCGGAAATCCAGGCGAAAAATACGCACGGAACCGCCACAACATAGGGTTTATGGCGGCGGACGAAATCGTTCGCCGCCATTCCTTTTCGCCCTTTCGCACAAAATTTCAAGGCGAACTGGCCGAAGGCAAGATCGGTACCAAAAAAATATTGGTTTTAAAACCACAGACGTTCATGAACGAGTCTGGACGCTCAGTGAATGAAGTGGTGAAGTTTTACAAAATCGCTACCGAAGATATTGTCGTCTTGCACGACGAACTTGACCTTGCCCCCGGCAAATTGCGCATTAAGCGTGGTGGCGGACATGCCGGACACAATGGCTTGCGTTCGATGCATGATCACATCGGACCGGATTATGGGCGCGTGCGGTTAGGCATCGGACATCCCGGTGATAAAAACCAAGTTTCAAGCTACGTTCTTAAAGATTTTGGCAAAGCGGATAAAGACTGGCTTGAGCCTCTTGTCGACGCCGTTGCCGACAACATCGACTTGGTTTTGGCCGAGAAAGATTCAGATTTTACGACCCGCGTGGCGCTGGCGATCAAGCCTGAACGTGGGTCCAAAGCAAAAAAGGATTTAGGTTAATGGGTTTTAAGTGCGGCATTGTAGGCCTTCCCAACGTTGGTAAATCGACGCTTTTTAACGCGCTGACGGCGACCCAAGCCGCAGAAGCCGCGAACTTTCCGTTTTGCACGATTGAACCCAACGTTGGTCGGGTCGGTTTGCCGGACCCGCGTTTGGACAAGATCGCCGCCCTGGCCGGGTCTAAATCCATCATCCCCACCCAGCTTGAATTCGTTGACATTGCGGGCTTGGTGCGGGGCGCTTCCAAAGGCGAAGGGTTGGGCAATCAGTTTCTTGCCAACATTCGTGAAGTGGACGCGATTATCAAAGTTGTGCGGTGCTTTGTCGACGAGAACGTGACCCACGTTGAAGGGGACGTTGATCCGTTGCGCGACGCCGAAACCATCGAAACAGAATTGATGCTGGCGGACATGGAAAGCTTGGAAAAGCGTCAAACGCCGCTCGCCAAAAAAGCCCGGGTCGGCGATAAAGTCGCCAAACAGCAATTGGATTTGATTGAACGCACCTTGAAAGTCCTTGAAGACGGCAAGCCCGCTCGGACCTTAGAGGTTGCCAAAGACGATGAAAAAGCCTTTCAGATGTTGCAACTGCTGACCTCGAAACCGATCTTGTATGTGTGCAATGTCGACGAAGACTCGGCGGCGACTGGCAATGCGTTGTCTGACGGTGTGGCCAAAATGGCCGCCGAACAAAATGCTGTCGCCGTGGTGATTTCGGCCAAGATTGAAGAAGAAGTCAGCGCCCTAGATGATGAATCCGATAAACAAGAGTTTTTGGAAACCTTGGGGCTAGAAGAGACCGGTCTCACCCGCGTCATTCGCGCCGGCTATGAATTGCTACACCTGATCACGTTCTTCACCGTTGGCCCCAAAGAAGCCCGCGCCTGGACCATCCACCAGGGCGACAAAGCCCCCCAAGCGGCTGGCGCCATTCACACCGACTTTGAACGTGGTTTTATCAAAGCCGAAACCATCGCTTATGATGACTTCGTGGACTTGGGTGGTGAACAAGCCTGCAAAGACGCCGGAAAAATGCGCCAAGAAGGCAAAGAGTACGTGGTTCACGATGGCGACTTAATGTTGTTCCGCTTTAACGTCTAGCCTCACGTCCCTTTATAGCGACGGGGTTTCCATCCAAAAGAAGGCGACATCAAGCAAGCTCTGGAGAACGTTTCCAGAGTTATAAGGTGATTCGTGTCTCTTAACTTTAGGTGTTTTGCGAACTTCTGCGAAAGAAGTCGTGGTGCCCCCAGTCGGAATCGAACCGACACTCCCTTGCGAGAACGGGATTTTGAATCCCGCGCGTCTACCAATTCCGCCACAGGGGCAACGGTGGTGTGCGGCGCCATAATACTCACCGCGCGGCATTGGTCAACCTATACCGTCAGGTATTTTAAAAGTTCTCAAAACCCGTGATTGATCAACGGTTTTCAGGCTGCTATGACCACGGGGTCGTTGAACTTTACGCAGCCAATATTATCGTCGAGGAGAATTTTACGTGATACGCAGCCTCTATGACTGGACCATGGACTTCGCCGCCAACCGCAATGCCATGTGGGCGCTGTTCATCATTTCGTTTATTGAAAGTTCAGTCTTTCCGATTCCCCCCGACATTTTGATCATTCCGATGGTCTTGGCGAGCCGCGAAAAAGCCTGGAAAATTGCGGGTGTCTGCACGGTTGCATCGGTTTTGGGCGGCATTGGCGGCTATGGTATCGGTTATTTTCTGTATGAAAGTGTCGGGCAGCCGATTTTGGATATGTATGGCAAAGCCGAAAAGTTCCATGAGTTTCAAGGCATGTATAATGAATGGGGCGCTTGGGTCGTCGCCATGGCGGGCTTAACGCCGTTTCCGTTCAAAGTCATCACCATCGCCAGCGGCGTCACCAAATTGGATATGCCGACCTTCGTGATTGCCTCCTTGTTGTCGCGCGGCGCCCGGTTCTTTTTAGAAGCGGCGTTGTTGTGGTACTTTGGCGACCCCATCCGCGAGTTTGTCGAAAAATATTTAGGGTGGTTGGTGACCGCAGGCTTTATTGTGTTGGTGGGCGGTTTTGTTGCCGTCAAATACGTGTTGTGAGGTAGACTTAAGTCATGGATGAGATACGTCTATACCCCAAGCTTTTAGCCGCCGTTGGCGCGGGGGCCTTGTCCATGGCCTATATCGCTCAATTTGGCTTTGGTTTAGAGCCGTGCGTTTTGTGTCTGTACCAACGCATCCCATATGCCGTGGTGGCCATCTTGGGCTTTATCGGCATGATGCGCCCGCATCTGGTCAAGCCGTTCTTGATTTTAGCGGCGGTGATGTTTTTGTCTGGGGCGGCGCTGGGGGCCTATCATTTTGGCGTCGAACAACATTGGTGGGCGTCGGCAACGGGTTGTAGTGGCGATGTGTCCAAGGCCTTCACCACCCAAGACCTGATGCTAAGCATGCAAAAAAAGCAACCCAAGGCGTGTGACGCCGTGGATTGGACCTTTTTGAGTATTTCCATGGCGGGGTGGAATGTTCTATTCTCGTTGTTCTGTTGCCACGCGACCATTGTTGCGCGGCTGCGTTTAAGGGAGGTTTGATATGTCTGCCAAACACGCCACCACCACCACCCCAGTCGGTGGCCGTATGCCCGGTGACCCCACTAAAGACGAGCTGATCAAAAACATCATCCGTGTTGACCAAGCCGGCGAATATGGAGCCGTGCGTATCTATGAAGGCCAACTGGCGGTGTTGGGCAAAGGCCCCAAAGGCGACATGATCCGCCACATGAAACAGCAAGAAGATGTGCACCTGGAAACCTTTTCCAAAATGGTCTCGGACCGTCGCGTGCGCCCAACAGCCCTGATGCCGCTGTGGCACATTGCGGGGTTTGCCCTGGGGGCCGGAACCGCGTTGCTGGGCGAAAAAGCCGCCATGGCGTGTACGGTGGCAGTCGAAGAAACCATCGACGAACATTACCAGGCGCAAATCGCAAAATTGGGCGATGACGAAAAAGACTTACGTGATACCTGTGCCAAATTCCGCGAAGAAGAGCTTGAACACCGTGACCTAGGCTATCAAAACGGCGCCGAACAAACCCCCGGATACCCCCTTTTAAGTCGCGCCATAAAGTTTGGCACCTCAATGGCGATCCGGTTGTCTGAGAAGGTTTAGGCCAACCCAGGCCAATTCCATAACTATCCTGGCCAGCTTAAGACGTTGGCAAAATAAAGCCCCGCTTCACGAATGAGGCGGGGCTTTTAAATGTCTATGTGAAACGAGCTTGCCTTATTTCTTGGTGGCTAGCGATTCGTTTGTGGTGTCTGGGTCGGTCATGTCGTCCATACCATCCATGCTGTCCATCAGGCTCATGGCGGGGAGACCGTGATTCGCTGGGGATAGACCGTTGCGGATTTCGTCATGACGGACTTGACGATAGAGGCTTCTTACGGCGGCGTAATAATCCAACGAGGTTTTTTCCAGGTCGTCAATTTCTTCCATGTTGCGGGCACGGAAATCAACCAGTTCGGCACCAAAGCGTTGGTTTGGGATATATTCTTTGTCGGTGTTTTTCGCATATTGCCAAACCGGATCGGTCAAGACGTCAACCACTTTGCCCACCGCATCACGCGGGTTGGACGGGCCAAAGATTGGCAAAACAATATACATGCCTTCGCCCATGCCCCAACTGCCCAACGTCTGTCCAAAGTCTTCGGTGTGGCGGGCATAGCCCATGTCCGTGGCCGGATCACCCATACCCAAAATACCGATGGTGGAGTTGATGGCAAAGCGGGTTAAAGTTTGCCCAGCCCGTGCCATTTCGCCTTGCAGCAAATCATTCAACAAAATCACAGGTGATTTTAGGTTGTTGAGGAAATTATGAACAATGTCTTGAATCGGTGGCGGGATAAAGCCGCGATATAGGCTGGCCACAGGGCGCAGAAGCAATGTGTCTAAGCCACGGTTAAATTCAAAAAAGACCCGGTTCATAGGTTCCAAGGGGTCATTAATTTGTTCGTATTCGGCAACGGCATCTGCATCTTGTGGGTCTTGGTTGGTGGAGGTCGAAGCACAGCCCGCCATAAGCGAGCCTGCAACGATCAACGCGCAGACCTTAAGGCCGAGGCGAGCCGCACGAACGCTTTTCACCACAGTCTGTTCTTTATCGCGGAGAGATCCGCCAAAGTTCAAAAAGGCCATTAAAGATTCCGTCACACGTTTTTTATTATGGCGGTTGGAAATAACGCCAACCGATCCCTGATTAACAATTTATTAGCCAAAGAAATATCACAGGCTTAGGGCGAAAACTAGCATCCTGTGACCTTTCTCGCAAGCTTTGGTGAGGGTGTGCTGTATTTGCAACACATCATAAGCCATTTGGCGGATATCCAAAAAAATTAACTTGTAAATAGCCTTGTTCAGTAATAGATATAACAATATTGACATATAATTATGCATATGTAATCCGTGGGAAAGGCATGAGATCGTGGACGATATTCAAAACGCTTTTCGCGCCGTGGCGGATGCCTCTCGGTTGCGCATTCTGTGTTTGCTGGAAACCAGTGAGCTGACGGTGAGCGAGCTGGTGTCGATTCTAGGTCAAAGCCAACCGCGCGTTTCGCGCCACCTCAAAGTTTTGCTGGATGCGGGGCTGTTGGTGCGGTTTCGCGAAGGCAGTTGGGTGTTTCATCGATTGAATGCGACTGGCCCTGCGCGGCAATTGGTGAACATGGTTGGGGATGATGATGCCGTCCGACGCCAAGACTTGACCCGCCTTGACGAAATTGAACACAAACGCATTGTGATCGCCGAACACTATTTTGCGAAACGCGCCCCGGAATGGGATCGGTTGCGGCAATTGGACGTGGATGAAGAACAAGTTGCCAATGCGGTCCGGCAAATGATGCCGCTTGGCCCGAATCAGCGCCTATTGGATTTGGGCACCGGAACCGGGCGCATGTTACAAGTGTTTGGCCCCGATGTGGGCGAAGCCGTTGGCGTTGATAATTCCCATGAAATGTTAGCGGTGGCACGGGTCAATTTAAAGCGGTGGGGCCTGGAAAACTGTACCTTGCGCCAAGCGGATCTGATGGCTTTGCCGCTGAATACCGGGGCCTTTGATGCGGTCATTTTGCATCAAGTCTTGCACTTTTTAAAGCGTCCGTGGGCGGCCATAGCCGAGGCTTTGCGGGTTTTGAATAGAAACGGGCGTTTGTTGATTGTCGACTTAGCGCCCCATAACAAGGAAGATTTGCGGGACCTTCATGCCCACCATCGGCTCGGATTTTCCGACTCAGAAGTGCGCGAATGGCTTGCCGATCAAGGCTTCTCGTGCGAAACCATACGCCATCTTCCGGATGGGAAGCCTTTAGACGGCTTGAATGTAACCATTTGGCTCGCACGTCACGCTAGCCCGACGATGATATTATAGAGAATAAGGAACGTTCCATGTCGACCCCATCACGTAGCTCTTTAACCGGATTGCCCATATCGTCACCGTTGCCCAGAGACGTAAATGTCTCGTTTGAATTTTTTCCACCAAAGACGGAGAAAATGGAAGAAAAACTGTGGGACTGTGTTGAACGTTTGGGGCCTTTGAAACCTAAATATGTATCGGTAACGTATGGTGCCGGAGGATCAACCCGCGAGCGCACCCATGCCACGGTCACCCGCATTCGAACGGAAACAGATTTAGAACCTGCCGCTCACCTCACCTGTGTGGGGGCGACGTGTGACGAAATAGACGATATCGCACGCCAATATTGGGCCAATGGAATCAAGCACATCGTGGCTTTGCGCGGTGACCCCGTGGACGGCATCGGTCAAGCGTATGTTCCTCACCCGGGCGGCTATGCCTATGCCGAAGACTTGGTTAAGGGTTTGAAAAACATAGCTGAATTTGAAATTTCCGTGGCAGGATATCCGGAAAAACATCCCCAAGCTTCAAGCTTAGAGGCCGACATAGACTTTCTGAAACGTAAAGTCGATGCGGGCGCGGATCGGGTCATTACCCAATCGTTTTTTGACAATGAAAAGTTTTTGCACTTTATCGACAAAGCCCGCGCCGCTGGCATCACGGTGCCGATCGTTCCCGGCATTTTACCCGTGACGAATTTCAGGCGCGTTCAGGAATTTTCCGTTGCCACCGGAACGACCGTACCCAGTTGGATGGCCGAAGTCTTTGAAGGTTTAGACGATGACGCGGAAACGCGAAAATTGGTTGCCGCTTCGGTGGTTGCCGAACAGTGCCGGGTTCTCTATGCGAACGGCATCAAGGACTTCCATTTTTACACCTTAAACCGTGCCGATCTGACCTATGCCATATGCCACATCTTAGGCGTGCGCCCTTAAAGCTTATAAATATAAAGAGACAGATACCATGACTTTGAAACCTCACAATCCAAACGCCAAAGCCCAATTAGAAGCTTTGATGAAAGAACGCATTTTGATTTTGGATGGGGCCATGGGCACCATGATCCAGCGCCACACGTTAGAGGAAGAGGACTTTCGCGGGGACCGTTTTAAGTCTTCCAATGTCGAATTGAAGGGCAATAACGACCTTTTGACCTTGTCCCGTCCCGAAATCATTCAGGGTATTCATGAAGAATACCTAGAGGCCGGAGCCGACATTGTTGAATCCAACACGTTCAGCGGCACCACTATCGCCCAGGCTGATTACGGTTTAGAAGACGCGGTTTATGACATAAACGTCCAAGGGGCAAGATTGGCGCGGGCGGCGGCCGATAAATATTCGACCCCCGACAAACCACGCTTCGTTGCTGGCGGCCTTGGCCCCACCAATCGCACCGCAAGTTTAAGCCCGGACGTGAATGATCCGGGCGCTCGCAATGTCACGTTTGATCAGTTGGTCACGGCCTACGCCCAAGCCACGCGCGGTTTGATCGAAGGCGGTTGCGATTTGATTTTGATCGAAACCGTGTTCGACACCCTCAATGCCAAAGCCGCCGTCTATGCCGTATTGGGGGTCTTTGAAGAAGAAGGCTTTGAGCTGCCGATCATGATTTCAGGCACCATTACGGATGCATCCGGGCGCACACTTTCGGGCCAAACCGCCGAAGCCTTCTGGGTCTCGTTGGCCCATGCCAAACCGCTTTCCATTGGCTTTAACTGTGCGCTGGGGGCCGAAGATCTGCGGCCACATTTGCAATCGATTTCGGCGATCTCTGATGCCCACGTGAGTGTCTATCCCAACGCTGGCCTGCCCAACGAATTCGGCCAATACGACGACACCCCAGAACACATGGGGACGGTGTTGCGCAGCTTTGCCACCGAGGGTTTGTTGAATGTCGTTGGCGGGTGTTGTGGTACCTCTCCGGCTCATATTAAGGCCATCGCGGATGCCGTAGCCGATGTCAAACCGCGCGTGCTGCCGACAGGCCTAACAACAACACGCTTGTCCGGCTTAGAGCCATTGGTGCTTAACGATGTCACCGGATTCGTCAACGTCGGCGAACGTTGTAACGTTGCGGGTTCAATTAAATTTAAAAACTTGATTGCTGAGGGCGACTATCAAACCGCCCTGGAAATTGCGCGCAACCAAGTGGAAAACGGTGCCCAAATCGTTGACGTCAATATGGACGATGCCATGTTGGATGCCGAGGTCGAAATGGTCAAATTCTTGAATTTGGTCGCGTCGGAACCTGATATTTCACGGGTGCCCATCATGATCGACAGTTCCAAGTGGGACGTCATCGAAGCGGCCCTCAAATGCGTGCAAGGCAAAGGTATTGTCAATTCCATCAGCCTTAAAGAAGGCGAAGCGGAATTTATCGCACATGCCCGCAAAGTTCGACAGTATGGCGCGGCCGTGATCGTCATGGCGTTTGATGACAAAGGCCAAGCTGACAGTTATGAGCGGATGATCGAAATTTGTGAACGGTCTTATAAAGTCTTGACCGAAGTTGTGGGTTTTCCGGCCCACGACATTATTTTCGACCCCAACATTTTCCCCATTGCCACGGGTTTGGACGAGCACCGCAATTATTCGGTGGACTACATCAACGCGTGCAAATGGATCAAAAAGAATTTGCCCGGCGCTTTGATTTCGGGCGGCGTGTCGAATATGTCGTTTTCGTTGCGCGGCAACAACCCCATGCGCGAAGCCATGCATTCGGTGTTTTTGTTTCATGCCATCAAAGCCGGCATGGACATGGGCATCGTCAACGCGGCGCAACTGACCGTCTATTCCGACATTCCAGATGCTTTGCGCGAACGGGTCGAAGACGCCGTGTTGAACCGCCGTGAAGACGCTACCGACCGCTTGTTGGACGTCGCTGATGATGCCAAGGGTTTGAAGTCAAAAAGCACCGGACCAGATTTGTCGTGGCGCGAGTTGAGCGTTGAAAAGCGCCTGGAATATGCTCTGGTTAAAGGCATTGGTGATTTTGTTGAAGTTGACGTTGAAGAAGCGCGTTTGGCCGCCGAAAAACCCATCGACGTGATCGAAGGCCCTTTGATGGACGGCATGAACGTGGTTGGCGATTTGTTTGGATCGGGGCAGATGTTTTTGCCGCAAGTGGTTAAATCCGCGCGCGTCATGAAACGCGGTGTTGCGGTGTTGTTGCCCTTTATCGAAGCCAGCCAATCGGGTGGATCGTCAAAAGGAAAAGTGCTGATGGCGACCGTCAAAGGCGACGTTCACGACATCGGTAAAAACATCGTTGGCGTGGTCATGCAGTGCAACAATTTTGAAGTGGTCGACATCGGCGTGATGGTGCCGTGGGCTGATATCTTGGACAAAGCCGTTGAAGAAAAAGCCGACATCATCGGCCTATCCGGTTTGATTACACCGTCCCTGGAAGAAATGGTCACGGTGGCCAAGGAAATGGAACGGCGCGGTCTGACCACGCCGATTATTTTGGGGGGCGCCACCACGTCAAAGGTCCACACTGCCGTCAAAATCGCTCCAGTCTATTCAGGCCCTGTGGTGCATGTGATTGATGCGTCGCGCGCGGTTGGCGTGGCGTCGAATTTGCTGTCGAAAACCAAAGGTGAAGCTTACGCCGCCGACGTGCGTGCCGATTATGCAGCCATGAAACTCACACACGAACAAACCCAACGTGACCGTGAACAGCACACAATTGCGCTAGCTCGTGCCAATAAACTCGATGTTGATTTTGCTGAAAACGCACCGGCCAAACCAACGTTCCTGGGCACCAAAGTCTTTGATGATTACCCGTTGGCCGATCTTGTTGACCACATCGACTGGACGCCGTTTTTCCGCACCTGGGAACTCAAAGGGAATTATCCTGAAATCTTGAGTGTCGAAGGTGATCTAGGCGACACTGCGCGGTCATTGTTTGCCGACGCCCAGGACATGCTGAAACAAATCGTCGATGAAAAATGGCTGACGGCGCGTGCCGTGGTTGGCTTTTGGCCCGCCGCCAGTGTCGGTGACGATGTCGAATTGTATACGGACGAAGACCGCACAGAAGTCTTGAAAACCGTGCACTTCCTCCGTCAACAAATGACTCGTGCCCAAGGCCGCGCCAACGATTGCTTGGCCGACTTCATTGCGCCCAAGGAGTCTGGCATTGCCGATTACTTTGGCGGCTTTGCCGTCACCGCAGGCCATGGCATCGAAATTAAATCGGCTGAATTTCAAGCCGTGCACGACGACTACAACGACATTTTGTTGAAAGCCCTCGCCGACCGTTTGGCCGAAGCCTTCACCGAACACATGCACGAACGGGTGCGCAAAGAATTCTGGGGCTATGTGCCGAATGAAGACCTTGGCAACGATGATTTGATCAAAGAACGCTACCTTGGCATCCGCCCGGCCCCCGGTTATCCCGCATGCCCGGACCACACCGAAAAAACGAACCTGTTTGAAATCTTGGATGCGACCAATGTCACGGGCATAGAACTCACCGAAAGCTACGCCATGATGCCCACCAGCTCGGTATCCGGCTACTATTTCTCTAACCCAGCCGCCCACTACTTCGGCATCGGCAAACTCGGTAAAGACCAAGTCAAAGACTACGCCCAGCGCAAAGGCATCAGCCTAGACCAAGCCGAACGAGATCTGGGACCGAATTTGGGGTATGGGGTTTAGCGGCTTGCGGACGTGAATGTTCACCCCATATTTGTAATACACACCTTCAAATGCCGTGCCTGTCCTAGGCTCCGCTCTTAACTGAAAGTCTGCACACATGATCGAACATGCTATGGAACGTCTTATCTTTGCCAGTCGGTGGATTTTGGCGCCGTTTTATTTGGGGCTGATTTTGGCTTTGTGCATGTTGTTGGTGAAGTTCATGCAAGAGCTTGTCCATGTGGTTCCGGCGGTGTTTACGATGAGTGAATCGGCGGTCATTGTGGCGGTGCTGACATTGATTGATTTGTCACTGGCGGGGAACTTGTTGATTATGGTGATTTTCGCCGGGTATGAAAATTTTGTTTCGCGCATCGACACCGGCGATAACGAGGACCGCCCCGATTGGATGGGCAAGGTTGACTTCAGTGGTTTGAAGTTAAAATTGATCGCATCGATTGTCGCGATTTCGGGCATTCAGTTGCTGCGGGTTTTCATGGATGTGGAAAATTCATCAAAGGACAATTTGATGTGGATGTTGATCATCCACGTGGTGTTTGTGGTGTCCGGTGTACTGTTGGCGTTGATGGATTACATGGTGGCGAAGGCTTATAGCTTTAAGAAATAAGCGGGCTCGCCTCTAAAACTAACAAAGCCATCCTTCAGGGGATGGCTTTTTTCATATGAAGTGTGTTGTGATTGTTTAGGCGCGCGGCGTGACCCTTCGTCCAGGCCCCGTGTTGGGAGATGGGGTGGGTTTAGTGGGTGGCAATCGCGACTTTGAAGGACGGTGTTGCGTGTGGCGCGTGGATCGGAGGAACGTTGGCGGTTTGAACCACGAAGAATGCGAGTACGGCGCCGTATACAAAAGTTTTAATCATTGTCTCTCTCCTTTTCTTGAGATCTTCCCAAGATCGAAATGCTCGGTGGAAAAAATTCTTTGTGCGGTTTCGATAAGAAGAATTTACAGAAGAGAGTCGCGCTTCACAATACAAATTGCATGGCTGGCAAATGTGCGGCCTATTTGGGGGTGCGTTGAGAATTTTGCAAATAATAGATTTTCATGTTTATATTCAATGAATTATGAGATATTTTTGGGGTTGTAAAACGCCCTCACATCTCCTCTGCGCGGACATAGTATTCCTAAAACGCATAGCTAAAAGCAAAATGGCCCTTCGTCAAACGCAAAACGTGCGCAGGCCTGATATGCACAGAGCGCAGACCTAAAGGCTCGCGGCGGACAAATTGGCGTTAGGACAGGTGCTTGGGATTGGGAAAAGCGTACTTGCGGGGTGTTATAACGCCTTTTTCAATAAGGAACGAAACAAAGGCCATGTCGCCTTTGATGACGTCTTCGATCAACAGCGCAGCCATTTCATCAAAACAGCGCTGAAGTCCATCTTGGTCGTTCATGTCCATGCACAAAATGCGAACAGCTTTTGCTTTTAAGGTCAGTTCGCGGTGAAAGGTGATGTGACTTTTAAGGTGGGGATAGTCAAGTTTCGCCAGCAGATTTTCTTCCGTGGCAAAGTGATCGGTGCAGACGGTGAGAAAGTTGTCCATCAAATCAGCACATTTTTCAAACTCATGGTTCTGAATGGACGAAGATACCTTATTGATCGAGTTGACAATTTTTCTGTGTTCTTGATCAATGACCGGATGGCCCGTCAAAAAAGCATCGAGAAGTTCCATTTTCATGAAAGGGCTTTCAGGTGACAATTCTAAAACTGGCCAGAGTTTAGAGCAATTGTAATCTGCTGGCAACCTGAAGCGATTGAAGGCTAGTATTTTGTAGGCGGCTTTGCCTTCTTGGGTGCATCCATGGCTTTCTTGGCTCGTTCCAAACGGCGCTCTTCCATGCGTCGTTTCTGAATGGCTTGGTTCATTTCTGCAGTGATTTTTGACCGTTCGGAGGAAACGCCTGCTTTTTGTAGACGGCGGGAGAAGTCGTCGCGCTGTTCTTGGGTCAGGTATTTCATGTTTTGCGTGGATTGAGCAAAGCTTTGCCCGCTCACTGAAACGGCGGTGCATAGAGCGACAGCAAATAAAATGGGTTTAAAGAACATTTTCATGGATTCGGGTCCTTTGGAATTTTTTGTGAATTTTCCCGTAGGGTAGTCAGCATCGCCAAGATGTCAACGGAGTTCGCTAAATCGGTCCAAGCGTAGGCGGTCTCGATCATCGCCCAGGCGTTTTGACATGGCTAAAACGGCCATCAAGGCCCCCAAAGATGTCGATCCGGCAATCAAAAACATAATGAGGATTTGATACTTGACGGCTTCGGTCGGATCAACGCCGGCCAAAATTTGTCCCGTCATCATACCGGGCAGAGAAATCAGACCCGCCGCCGACATGGCATTGATGATGTGCATCAGGCCCGCACGCATGGCTTCGCGCACATAAGGACGCACCGCATCAACGCGCAGGTGGCCCAAGGCCAAACGGGCCTCAACCGCATCCTTTTCGCGCTTTAAGGTGGCCCCGAGACGATCCATACCGACCGCGACCCCGTTCAACGTATTGCCCAACACCATGCCCAACAAGGGAATGGCAAAACGCGGATCATACCAAGGTTCCGGGCGGATCGCCGTGGTTAGGGCCAATGTGGTGACGATAGAGCCTGCCAAAATAAGCGACGTGGTGGCAATGCCCAATGACCAGCCACCGCGCAGTTTCAAGGTTTGGCGCGCCATGGCTTCGCGCCCCGCCAATGCCATCATGACGAACGCCGCCAACGCGGTCCAGCCCAAGGACACCGTTTGAAAGAGAATTTTAAGGACCAGCCCAATCAGGACCAATTGCACAACGGTGCGCAGGGCGGCAATGCCCAATGACTTTTCCAAGCCCAATTTTAAGCCAATGGATAGGCCCCCCGCCAACAGCAAAAAAGAGGAGACTATAATGAGGTCGAAATAGCTCAACTGAATGTAAACGGCAGTCATGACGAGACCTCCGTGAGTTGCCCGTCTTGCAGTTGGATCAGACGCGTCCCCAGGCGTGCGGCTTGCGCCGCGTCGTGGGTGACGAACAATACGCCCAGGCCGTCCAGCGCATATTGCGTGATAATGGATTCCATTTTGGCCCCATTGTCCGCATCCAAGCCAGAGGTGGGTTCGTCGAGCATCAATATTTTTGGCCCCAGTACGACTGCACGGGCAAAGCTTAAACGTTGCCGTTCCCCAGTGGACAAATGCGCCACGTCCCAGCCCAGGGCGGTGCTTTCCAAGCCCAGGCGGTGCAAGGTATCAATGACCTGGCCGCGCGTGGCGCCTTCAAAATGGGGCTCAACCTTGTCGGCCCACCATCCCGAATGGGCCGGGACATACATGACTTGCTGGCGCCAGGCGGGGGCGCTCATGGTCGCGCGCTCAACACCGCCAAGGCTAAATTCGCCTTCATTGGGGTCCAAATCGGCAATGGCGCGCAACAATAAAGACTTGCCCGTTCCCGAAGGCCCGGTCAACGCCACGATGTCTCCGCTTGCCACCTCTATATCAAGAGGGCCAAGGCTGAGCCGTTTCAAGTTGCACACGCTCAAAGTCATTCCCTAGCCCTAGCACGGGCAACAAATAACGGGAAGTATTGTGTGGTGAGGGCGCTTGGTCGTTATACTATCGGTCATGACGAATCCGCCGCCCAGACAACCTGAAATTATCATGCCCCAAACCTTGGCTTTGGTGGCGGGGGTGCGGGCGGCTTATGGGGTTGAAGAGACCGGCGAAGTCGCAAGCTATTCTTTTGGCGAAGCCTTGCGGGTTTTGCGCGCTTTGGGCACGCCACCGCTGGTCTGTCATGCGCGGCGGACCGGGCAACGGTTGGGCTTTGGAACCGACGTGATGCGTGCCTTTGACGTGTTGGAACTGTTTGCCTTTGCCAAGCCCGCCGTGTTTTGCTTGCCGACGCCAATGGGGTTGGCGCAAGCCCTAGACTTAAGCCTGCCTCGCAACCACGAAGACGAAGCCATGACCTTGATTCGTGTGGGCGAAACATTGTTGCGCAGTCTGGTGAATTTATCAGAGCAAGACACACGCCACCGCTTAACTCTGGTGGCCTTGGCCCATGCCATGAACGCGGGCGGTTGGCCTTGGGCGGTGCCGGTTTTGGCGGCCTTGGGCGAGCCTGCGTTGGGCGATGCACCACATAGCCAAACGCTACGGCGTGGCTTTCGCGTGTGGGAAAAATTGCCTGACTGGGAAGAGCGCGGTTTTGAGGCCAAATCCGGCGATGCCCCGGTGTCGCCGATTGAGGCGCGCACGCGTCTGGATGACATGTTGTCGAGCACCAAATCTGAAAAACGTCCGGGTCAGCAAAAATTTGCGGCGGGCGTGACGGCGGCATTTGATCCGTGTGATGTTCCCGGACAGCCGCGTTTTGTTCTGGCCGAAGCTGGCACCGGGGTTGGTAAAACCTTGGGCTATGTGGCTCCGGCCAGCGTGTGGGCCGATAAAAATGACGGCACGGTGTGGCTGTCGACGTTTACCCGAAACTTACAACGCCAATTGGACGATGAACTGGATCTTTTGTACCCCGACCCGATCGAAAAGAAACGCCGAGTGGTGGTGCGCAAGGGGCGTGAAAATTATTTCTGCTTGCTCAATTTTGAAGAAGCCCTGGGCCGCATCGAAACCCGGCCCGGTGGGGCAATTGCTTTGGGTCTGGTGGCGCGGTGGGCGTTGGCGACGCGGGACGGCGATATGGCAGGGGGCGATTTTCCGGCCTGGTTGCCCGATATGTTGGGCCGGGGTCTGGTGCGGGAACTGACCGACACCAAAGGTGAATGTACCTATTCGGCCTGTTCTCATTTTGGCAAATGCTTTATCGAACATTCCAAACGTCGTGCCAAACGGGCCAAGTTGGTGATCGCCAACCATGCCTTGGTCATGGTGCAAGCGGCGATGGGGATGGGGGGGCACGTCGAAGCGGAAGGCGGTTTGCCAACGCGCTATGTATTTGACGAAGGTCATCATCTTTTTAATGCTGCCGACAGTGCCTTTGCGGCCCATTTGTCCGGCCTGGAAACGTCAGATTTACGCCGTTGGGTTTTGGGCGTTGAAGACAACAAAAGCCGTCGCTCTCGTTCTCGTGGCCTTAAAAAACGCCTGGAAGACTTAAGTGCGACGGATGAAAAACTGGCGCATATGGTCGAAGAGGTGCGCCGCGCCGCCACGGGTCTGCCGGCAGCGGGCTGGCAAACCCGATTAAGCGATGAAGACAGCGCACCCATAGGGCCAACCGAATCCTTCTTAGCCCGCGTCCGCCAACAAACCTATGCCCGCGATAAAGATGCGGGCAACAACGGCTATTCGTTAGAATGCCCGTCTGCCGACCCCGTTGAAGGGTTGATGGTGGCTGCCCAGACTTTGGATCAAGCCCTGCACGCGTTGGAACGTCCGGTGAGCGAGCTGATCAAACGAATGCTGAAAAAGCTTGCCGACGAAGCCGATGAATTGGAAACCGGCGAACGGACACGCATCGAAGGTTTGGCCGGAAGCTTGGAACGCCGTGCCTTGTTGCCAGTGCGGGCTTGGCGGTCCATGTTGAAGTCATTGGACGGCGGCACCCCCGACGACTTCGTTGATTGGATGAGCGTGGACCGCGCCCTTGGTCGAGATATGGACGTCAGTTTGAACCGTCATTGGATCGATCCCACCAAACCATTTGCCGCGTGCCTGACGGAAACGGCCGAAGGGGTGTTGGTGACCTCAGCCACGTTGCGTGATGATGGGGACTGGCAAACCGCCGAGGCGCGTACCGGGGCCACCCATATGGATTCGCCCATCGTCTATGTCGCCCAACCGTCACCGTTTGATTATGCGGCACAAACCCGCATCATTGTGATCACCGACGTTAATAAAAATTCACTCGATCAAGTGGCGGGGGCGTACCGAGAACTTTTTTTAGCGGCGAACGGCGGGGCATTGGGTTTGTTTACCGCGATTTCACGGTTGCGGGCGGTCAATGAACGCATTGCCCCGGTTCTCGATGAACACGGCCTTCCGTTGTATGCCCAGCATGTGGACTCGTTGGATGTCGGCACCTTGGTTGATATTTTTCGCGCCGAACAAGACGCGTGCTTGTTGGGCACCGATGCGGTGCGCGATGGTGTTGATGTGCCGGGTAAATCTTTGCGGCTGATTGTGTTTGACCGGGTGCCGTGGCCGCGCCCCGACATCATCACCCGCGCCAGACGCTCTCATTTTGGCGGTCGGGCTTATGATGAAATGCTGGCGCGGCTAAAGCTTAAACAAGCTTATGGCCGGTTGGTGCGCAAAAAAGACGATCATGGCGTGTTTGTCATGTTAGACAGCGCCTTGCCCACCCGTTTGTGTTCGGCCTTTCCGAAAGACGTAGAAATCCGGCGCCTGGGTTTGAAAGAAGCCTTAAGCGAAGTGCGCGGATTTTTAACGGATCAAGATTGATGACCATAAAAAAGGGAGAGCCGAAGCCCTCCCCAATTTAAACAAAGTGTCTTGTTTCGGACGTCTTAGTGTCCGAAGAAAATTTCCACGCGACGATTTTTGCCTTCGCGGACGCCGTCACCGGTCATGACCTGTGGATGGGATTCGCCAGCAACAGAAGCGCTTGTTTCTGTTGTTGCCAAGCCTTTAGCCATCAAAGCTTTAGAGACAGCTTGGACGCGTTTTTGTGACAAAGCGATGTTGTAGGCGCTGTTGCCAGACGTATCCGTGTGTCCCATCAGGCTCGCGCTCGAAAGGTTCGCGTTGCGAGCTGCATGTACAGCCATATCAGCCGCGATACCCGCCTTCTCCGTTATAACAGCACTGTTATGGTCGAAGTAGACGATGAATGAGCCAGGCATATTCATCTTGGGCTTGGGTGCATGGACCTTCATTGGCGCTTCGCCTTTGATCTTCGCCATGGCAGCCTTGTGGTTCGCCATGCAATCGGAATCGGTGAAGCCTTCGGCTTCTTCCTCGACCCAGCAGTCAAACTGCCCTTGCGCGCGTCCAGCAGCCGCAGGACTAGACTCTTTGCCACCAGCGGCAAATTTAGCCAACATCGCGGCACGGTGTTCGTTCAAAACAGCGGCGCGATCAGCAGAAATGGTCCATTTGGATACATCTTCAGGATCAACGGCTTCATTCTTAGAAGCTCTCATTGCTTTGCGACCAAAGGCCGCGCCATGGTTCCATTCGGCTTCAACTTCAGCTTCATAGACGGCATACGCAGCATAATCAGCGGACAAAGCTTTGTTAAAAGCGGATGCTCCGCTGGCATCAAGGGTTTTGGCGGCGTCAACGTCAGCAATTTCCGCAAATGATGCACAGCCGGCCAATAGGGCCAACATGCCAGACACAGCCGTGACTTTAAGAGTTGTTTTCATGGTTCCAAACCTCCCGTTTGTTTTTAAATTATTTAGAATAATTTCAACCTTAGCAAAATATAGAACGGATACAAGTATAGTATAAACAAAGAAGCCCCGCACAATTTAATGTGCGGGGCTTCTTATTTGGGTCGTGAATACGACAAGGTTGGGGGGAAGGACTAAAAGCCCATACCACCCATCCCGCCGCCCATGCCGCCCATGCCGCCCATGTCGCCACCCGGCATACCACCGCCGCCAGCAGCGCCAGCAGGTTCCGGTTGGTCGGTGATCATGGCTTCGGTGGTGATCAACAGGCCAGCAACAGAAGCTGCATCCTGAAGGGCCACACGAACAACCTTGGTCGGATCGATGATGCCAGCTTTGACCAGGTCTTCAAAGACACCTTTTTGAGCATTAAAGCCCCATGATGTGTCTTTGCTTTCCATCAACTTGCCACCAATCACGGCGCCATCGGCACCCGCGTTATCGGCAATTTGACGAACCGGAGCCTGAATGGCACGACGAATGATGTCGATGCCAACTTTCTGGTCTGCATTGTCGCCTTCAAGTTTGGCCAAAGCGCGGATGGCGTACAACAACGCGGTACCGCCGCCAGGAACGACGCCTTCTTCAACGGCCGCGCGGGTCGCATGAAGAGCATCATCAACGCGATCTTTGCGTTCTTTAACTTCGACTTCGGAACCGCCACCGACGTGGATCACGGCAACACCGCCGGCCAATTTGGCGAGACGTTCTTGCAGTTTTTCTTTGTCATAGTCAGAAGAGGTTTCTTCGACTTGTGCGCGGATTTGGTTGCAACGTGCTTTGATCGATTTGGGCGTACCCGCACCGTCAACCATGGTGGTGGTTTCTTTGGTGATCTCGATGCGCTTGCACGTGCCAAGCATATCCAAGGTTACGCTTTCCAGTTTGATACCAAGGTCTTCGGAAACCACGGTGCCATTGGTCAAGATTGCAATGTCTTCCATCATAGCCTTGCGACGTTCGCCAAAGCCAGGAGCCTTAACAGCCGCAACCTTGAGGCCGCCACGCAGCTTGTTCACAACCAAAGTTGCCAACGCTTCGCCTTCAATGTCTTCGGCAATGATAACCAGAGGACGTGAAGATTGCATCACAGCTTCCAAAATTGGCAGCATGGCTTGCAAGGACGTGAGTTTGGTTTCGTGGATAAGGATGAAAGGGTTTTCCATTTCGCAGGTCATTTTGTCAGAGTTGGTGACAAAATAAGGCGAGGTGTAACCGCGATCAAACTGCATGCCTTCAACGACGTCGAGTTCGGTGACGAGGCCTTTGGCTTCTTCAACCGTGATCACGCCTTCGTTACCAACGCGTTCCATCGCCTGAGCGATCATCGCGCCGATTTCGACTTCACCGTTGGCGGAGATGGTGCCAACTTGAGCCACTTCAGCAGAAGTTTTGACCTTTTTGGAGCGTTTTTTAATGTCACCGATCACGGCTTCAACGCCAATATCGATGCCGCGTTTAAGGTCCATAGGGTTCATGCCAGCAGCAACGGCTTTGACGCCTTCGCGAACGATGGCTTGAGCCAGTACGGTGGCCGTTGTGGTGCCGTCGCCAGCTTCGTCATTGGTGCGAGAAGCAACTTCCTTCACCATTTGCGCGCCCATGTTTTCGAATTTGTCGCTGAGTTCGATTTCTTTGGCAACCGTGACACCGTCTTTGGTGATGCGGGGTGCGCCAAAGGCTTTGTCGATGACCACGTTGCGGCCCTTAGGCCCCAAGGTCACTTTGACAGCATTTGCCAGTGTGTCGACACCAGCGAGCATACGATTGCGCGCTTCGGTACCGAATTTTACGTCTTTAGCAGCCATAGTTAAAATCCCTTACGTCTGGATTGGCTTGAATTGTGAATAAAAAGAAGAGACCCAAAGGGGTTATTTCTTCTTTTTAGCGGGGGCTTTCTTAGCCGGAGCTTTGCGTGCGGGCGCAGGCTTAGAAACTTCAATCACGCCAAGGATATCGCTTTCCTTCATGATCAAAAGATCTTCGCCATCGATGGACACTTCGGTTCCACCCCATTTGCCAAACAACACACAGTCGCCTGCTTTGAGTTCCAAAGGAACAACGACGCCGTCTTCGCCACGGACACCGCCACCAACGGAAACGATGATGCCTTCGGAAGGCTTTTCTTTAGCGTTATCAGGAATGATAATGCCACCAGCAGTTTTTTCCACGGACTCGAGGCGGCGAACCAGCACACGGTCATGGAGGGGTCTGAACTTCATAATTAAATCTCCTCTAGAAGCCCTACAAAAAACACGAGACATACAGAGCTGTTAGCACTCTGTTGTGTCGAGTGCTAAGGATGTAGGGTGCACCCGTCCGTGTGTCAACCGTTCGGCGAGATTTTTATGAATTTAGGCTTACGAAGCTAAAAGAAATCGGCCGCATTCCACATCACCAAAACCTTGCCGCGATAGGCATAGACTTGGATCGGTTTTGGAACCGTAGGAACATCTTTGACTTTCAGGGTCGCCATGACCACCCCTTGGGGATGAGCTTTGGCCCAGTCATCGCGATCGGTGAATTTACGCACGACGTCGATTGATTGGGTTAGGCGGCCCAAAAACTGAAATTCGCCGTGGTATTTGCCGAGGTAAGCCACCGGACGACCTTCGTCTTGATAGGCCCGGACTTGCAGGGCGGCAGGTTCCAGATTGTAAGCCACCGCCAAGGCGGGCGCCGCCGTCATATATAAAGACACGATGAAGGCCGTCACGGTGAGGGCAATCAGCCGCACTTCGGCGCTGGGGCCCCCGGCGCGTCTAAAGGCAAAAACGCCACTGAGTGCGATGGTGGGGATCAGCCACAAAGGCTGGGCCAAGCTGGACCAGTCGGGCAGGGGTTTTTTGAGCATGGGTTCAATCGTGTCTTTGGCCAAAAGCCCAACAAAGATAAGCAACAGAAGTCCGCCTAAAAACAACACCGGAACCCGGTGACCTCGGTCATGAGCTGGATCACCACTCGTCTGGGTCAGCAGATAGGCTGCAAATAAGGTGAGGGCCGGAAAGACGGGCAGCAAGTAGTGGGGTTGTTTGCCGCTGATGGCGGAAAAAATAACAAATGAAGCGCCCGCGCAAATCAACAAAAAGCGCACGCCTCCATCGTTCGTGCTGGCGCGTAAGCCTCTGCGTTCTTTCCACGCCTTTCTAAAACCGATGCCTTTCCACAAGCGCGGCCACAAGGTCCACGGCAACAACAACGCCGGCATGACCATGGCAAACCAATAAAAGGGGCGGCGGTGGGCAAAAGATTTGACCATACGATCAGCGCTTTGTTTGATGAAAATCGCATCGCGGTATTCCGGTCCACCAATGAGGGCGGCGGGAATTGCCCACGCCAAAGTCATCGCCAAGCCGACCAGGACGCTGGCAAAAACGCCCGCGTACCATTTGCGCCATTTTGCATCACCTCGGCCAAACCCTAAATATGGCCCCCACAAAGGGGCGGCCAAGGCAACGGGCAAGATGTGCACCAAGATGGCTGGACCTTTTGCCAAGCCACCAATGCCAATGCCGACGCCGGCAATGAAAACACCGAACCAAAAGCCTTGCCCGGTGGCAAACCCTTTCCAGGCTTTGACGGTACCCAAAAGCGCCAAAACGGCGGCGAAGGTGACCAACATGTCAAACATGGTCATGGTCGAAAAGACGGTCCAATACACCCCCGTCACCAGGATCATTGGTGCGATCCAGGCGCGAGTGGTTTGCACCTCTGCATCGATAGCGGGCCACAGTTCGCGGGCCAGTTTGGCGGTTAAAAACAACGTGCTCAAACCAAACAGCGGGGCCACCAGACGCGCCCAAACTTCGGACACACCAAAAATTGCCCAGCCCAGTTGCATGAGCCAAAACAAAAACGGCGGCTTGTGGCTGTACACTTCGCCATTTAAGGTCGGCACCCAAAAATCGCCATTGGACCACATTTCCCAGGCCACGGTGATGTATCTGGTTTCGTCAATCGGCAACACGGGCCGCAACAACAAGGCAGAGCCCATTAAGATGCACCAAATTAAAGTGGTGATCCAGGCGTCCAATTGAGAGTTTGAAGATTTGGGGTTGGTGTTGTTCACGGCTGTTCGGTCTCGCTGATTTCGGGTTCGCCAAGCTCATGGTCGATGGAGGCATCCAAAGACTTGCCGTGGCGGAAGTGGCGATAAAGATAAACGCCCAATGCGCCGGAAGCTACAAACAAAATGACGCTGAGCAAAGTGCTCTGTACCGGGTCCACGGTAACGCCACTGCCAAGCAGGGCAAAAATGAACGTTTGCGGCACATAACCGATGGCCGATCCGGTGAAAAAGGGTGCGGCGCGGATGCTGGATACCCCGGCGGCTAAGTTGGTGGCAACGTTACTGCCGACAGGCAACATGCGTACCAGCAAGGTCATGGAAAAGGTGTTGTCGTGCAAAAAATCATCCAAGCGACGAATGCGCCCGGAGAATTTTTTTTGCACCGGGCCCCGGGCCAAAAGTCGCGCATAATAAAAAGACCCAATGCAGCCCAACGTGGTGCCCAAGAGCGCCAAGCCGCTGCCTAACCAAATGCCAAAGGCGTAGCCCGCGAGGCTGGAGATGACTTGTCGGGGCAAGCCGATGCCAGTGGCGAGGGTGGCGAGGGCCAAAAACAACAGCTCGCCCGCCATGCCTTGGCCCTTGATGTGGAGTTCGATCCAGTCATTGGTCAACACGTTGCCAAGGTCTTGGGTGTGCCAAAGGTAAAGCGCACCTGCGACGGTCGCCATGACCAAAATGCCACGCAGGATATGGGCGAACTTCATCAGACAGCTAACCTTTGTCGGCTTGGTTGACGACGGAAACTTTTGGTTTGGAACCGCGAGCTGTCAACCACATCACGCCCAACAGATCGCGAGCGGCCACCGACAGCCGATCCCACATGCCGTATTTTGACGTGCCCATTTCCCGGTTGCGGTGATTGACTTCAACCGAAATCACCTCGCCACCTCGGCGGATCATAAGGGCCGGAAGGTAGCGGTGCATATGGTCAAAGCGCGGCATGTCTAGGAAAGCTTCGCGGCTGAACACCTTAAGGCCACAGCCCGTATCGGGCGTGTTGTCGCCCAACAAACGTGAGCGAACGCCATTGGCCAGTTTCGACTGAAAGCGTTTCCATTCGGTATCTTTGCGTTTGGCACGCCATCCGGCCACCAACAATAAATCAGGGTCTGGGGCATCTTTGAGACGGGCAAACAGGGCTGGAATGTCGGCGGGGTCGTTTTGTCCATCGCCGTCCAGCGTGGCAATAAATGTGGCGCGTGCTTGACGGACCCCGGTGGCGACGGCGGCGCTTTGTCCACACGCCCGTTCATGTTTATAGACACTTAAACGAGGCTGTTCAGCCGCCATTTGTTCAAGCCTTTTGGCGGTGTCGTCGGTGGAGCCGTCATTGACATAGACGATCTCGTAGTTGGCAACCCCATCCATGGCGGCTGATATTTCTTCGATCAGCGGGCGGATGTTTTCAGCTTCGTTATGCACAGGCACGACGATGGCGATATCAAACAAGGGGGGTGCGGCAGATATGTTAACCATGGCGGAATAAAAACGGTCCCAATATGAACAGAGCCCCCTGACCACAAAGCCTAAGGGTGCGCCTTGCTTTTACACCTTCCGCCCCCCCCATTCCACCCTTGAGATCACGGAAAATAAAAAAAAGAACAGAAACTTTAAATTTTAGTGTATTTATCCCTTGGTCTTTTCCCCAAGAGGGGTATCCTTAGGACAGATCGGCTTTCCCTTTTGGGGGAAGCTGAAAAATTTGTGTAATTTAAAGAGCAAGTGATAAATAAGACATGATTCTTCATGATTCCAAGGACGAAGCCCTACAATACGGGCGCGACGCGCTGGAGCAATTGACAAAGCGCAATATTCCAGCGACGCCCGATAACTATGCCGTTTGGTATACGCACATTTCTGGACGGGCGCCGGACTTGTCACGCATGATCGCTATTTTGGATGATAATGGGCAAGACTTTAGCGAAGTTGTTTGTACGGATCTTTTTAACAAATTTTTTACCTCGGGAATTGATGAAGTCACGCTTCATGAAACCACGGACCGCATCGAAAACGAGCTGCAACGCATTTTGGGCTATGTCGGTGAAGCAGGGGCCGGAGCGGCAGAATACGGCAATACGCTCGCCACGGCACAGGGCGACATCTTAGGCTCAAAAGACGTGGCCTCGCTGACAAATGCGGTGACCAAGGTTTTGTCAGAAACGCGCAAGATGGAACAAATCAATCAGGCATTGGAGGGCAAACTCTCCACGTCAACCGATGAAATCGGCCAGTTACGAGACGATTTGGAAGACATGCGCAAAGAGGCCCTCACCGATGCTTTGACAGGCATTGCCAATCGCAAGCTGTTTGATATGGAATTGCGCGTGCAAACCCGCGAGGCTATGGATTCGGGTGAAAAACTATCCTTGTTGATGTTGGACATTGACCATTTCAAGAAATTTAACGACAGTTTCGGTCACCAAACGGGCGACCAGGTTCTAAAACTATTGGCATCGACCATGACCAAGGCGGTCAAAGGCAGCGACATTGCGGCGCGCTATGGCGGTGAAGAGTTTACGGTTATTTTACCCCATACCGATTTGCCGGGGGCTGTTCAGGTGGCCGAAAGCATTCGTCAGCGGGTGTCGTCAAAAACCCTGGTGAATCGCACCACCAAAGAAGATTTGGGCAAACTTACGGTTTCGATTGGCGTCAGTCAGTTTGAATTTGGTGAGTCCATGACCGACCTTATTGGTCGCGCAGATCAAGCCCTTTATAAAGCCAAATCCCAGGGGCGGGATCGTGTCATGAGCCAAGCCGACTTAGAGGATGGGGCGCTTGATTTCAATTGATTGAAATTAGACGTTAACAGGTCCGCGCAAGCCTTGCTTTGCGCTTGCAAAGAGCTGAGCCTATAGATGTCAAACCGCACTGCGTCTCGTTTGAATCCATTGTTCGGTTTGAACCGATTTTTGCGTCACGACCAAACCCTGCTTGGCCTTTTGGCCCTGATCACTGGCCTTGTCACCGGAGCCATGGTGGTGGCCTTTCGCGAAGGTATATTGGCCTATCACCGCCTGTTTTTTGGTGCCCCAAACGAACGCTTGTTTCTGTATGTGGCCGATTTACCTGGATGGCAGGTGGTGTTGGTACCAACTCTTGGCGGCCTTGGGATTGGGCTGTTTATCCACTATACCTTAAGAGATGGGCGGCCCGAAGGGGTTGCTGATGTTATCGAAGCCTTTGCCCTGAAAGACGGACAGATACCGTTTTGGTCGGGACTGCGTGCGGCTGTGGTCAATATGCTGTCTATTGGGGTCGGGGCCTCGGTGGGCCGCGAAGGTCCGGCGGTACATTTGGGGGCGGTGTTGGCTTCGGGGCTGGCGAAGCGTCTTCGATTGTCGGCACCGTTGACCCGGATAGTTTTGGCATGCGGGGTCGCGGCGGCGGTTTCGGCTTCGTTTAATGCCCCCATCGCCGGGGCCTTGTTTGCTGGCGAGGTGGTGATTGGTCACTATGCCTTAAAAGCTTTTGCACCGGTGGTTTTGGCATCGGTGACAGGCACCGTGGTATCGCGGGCCTATTACGGTAACTTTCCCGCCTTCACCTTGCCGGCCCATGACGTCATCACCTATTGGGAATTTCCCGCCTTTATTTTGTTGGGGGTGTTGGCCGGGTTTTGCGCCACGCTTTTTCTACAGGGCATCTTTAAGGCTCAAGACGTTGCCCACAAGCTACCCATGCCAAGCTGGGCGCACCCCGCCGTGGGTGGTTTTGCATTGGGACTAATCGCTCTGGTTTTGCCCCAAGTGTTAGGGGTTGGCTATGGTGCGACGGACTTGGCCTTAAACGGTCACATGACTCTCACTTTGTTGCTTGCGGTGTTGCTGGGCAAAGTACTGGCAACGATCATAAGCCTCGGTTTTGGCTTTGGCGGCGGTATTTTTTCCCCCTCTTTGATGGTCGGGGCGATGTTGGGCGGTGCCTATGGTATGGCTATGACGATGCTGTTTCCGGCGCTTCATGTGGGGGCGAGTGGTTACACTTTGGTGGGGATGGGGGCCGTGGCGGCGGCGACGTTGGGGGCGCCAATTTCAACGGCCTTGATTGTTTTTGAAATGACCGGGGATTACCAATTAACCCTAGGTGTGATGATGGCCGTGGTGACGTCAACGGGCATAACGCGGCACTTTTTGGGACGCGACTTTTTTACCATGCAGTTGGAAAAACGCGGTTTGGATTTAAAGGGAGGATTTGAAACTCAGATTCTCAGTTCCCTAAAAGTCGCAGATGTAATGGAACCCGAACCCGACACGATTCCACCGCAAATGGCCTTGGCCGATGTCCGTCTTCATTTGCAAAACGCGCTCGCTGCGAAACTCTTTGTGGTTGATGAGGACGGTACTTTTGTGGGGACCATCCGTCTGGCTGAACTTGGGCCCATGGCGTTTAGCGACGCCGAAGATGGTCATAAAACCGCGATGGATGTGATTCGACGTCGTCCGCCACTGGTCACCATAGATGACGATTTGCAAACGGCAATTTCAAAAATGACCGATTCGGGCGAAAGTTTAATCGCCGTGGTGAAAGATATGCAGACGTTTGAATTCGTCGGTACGGTCGAACACATGCACGTCCTAGCCGCCTATAACCGCGCCCTTTTGGCAAGTCGCCATGAAGAACACGATCAATAAAAGTGGATCACCGCTTTTTTGTCGCCGCCTGCATGCTATATAGTCCCTTATGACCTACAGCGATCCCTTTGACCTGACTGACCCGAATGAGGCCCCACCCGCGCCCGTTCGGTCCACCGCCTATTTGGACGGTTTGAACGAAAGCCAGCGCGAGGCGGTCGAGGCGACCGAAGGTCCGGTGTTGGTGTTGGCAGGGGCTGGGACGGGTAAGACGCGGGTTTTGACCACGCGTTTGGGCCATATTTTGATGCAAGGCCGCGCCCAACCGGGTGAACTTTTGGCCGTGACCTTCACCAACAAGGCGGCGCGCGAAATGCAAGAACGGGTTGGGTCCTTGTTAGGCACCCCCGTTGAAGGCTGGTGGGTCGGCACGTTTCACGCTTTGGCGGCGCGTATTTTAAGACGTCAAGCCGAAGCGGTGGGCTTGAAATCAAACTTCACAATTTTAGATTCTGACGATCAGGTGCGCTTGATCAAACAAATTTTAGAGGCCCGCGACATTGACCCCAAACGCTTTCCCCCGCGAACCTTTTCCGCCGTCATCCAGCGTTGGAAAGATCGCGCTTTGATGCCTGACAAAGTGTCGTCCGCCGAAGCCATCGATCAGTTGGGCGGTCATGCGATTGAAGTGTACGAAGATTACCAAACTCAGCTTAAACGCCTGAACGCGGCAGATTTTGGTGATCTGTTGATGCTGTGCGTCAAGCTGTTTCAAGACGATCCCTCAACCTTGAAATATTATCAAAACCGCTTTCGCTATATCTTGGTTGATGAATACCAAGATACCAATGTGGCGCAATATTTATGGTTGCGCTTGTTGGCCCAGACCCACAAAAACATCTGTTGTGTGGGCGATGATGATCAGTCGATTTATTCGTGGCGCGGGGCCGAAGTGGGAAACATCTTGCGCTTTGATAAGGATTTTCCAGGTGCCAAGATTGTCCGCCTGGAACAAAATTACCGCTCGACGCCACATATCTTGGGGGCCGCTTCGGGCTTGATCGCCAACAACGAAGGCCGCTTGGGCAAAACCCTGTGGACCGACTTGAACGAAGGCGAAAAGGTCCAAGTGCACGGTGTGTGGGACAGCATCGAAGAAGCCCGTTGGGTGGGGGGGGAAATCGAAGCCCAGCAGATGCGCGGCGAAGGTCTGGACACCATGGCGATTTTGGTCCGCACCTCGGCCCAAACGCGAGAATTTGAAGAACGTCTGATCACCTTAGGCTTGCCGTATCAAGTGATCGGTGGCTTGCGCTTTTACGAACGCCAAGAAATTCGTGATGCGGTGGCGTACTTGCGGGTGATTGCCCAGCCCGATGATGATTTGGCCTTTCAGCGCATTGCCAATGTGCCCAAACGCGGCCTGGGCCAAGCCACCATGCAGACGGTTCATATGCATGCCCGCGCGCGCGGCATTTCCTTAACTGTGGCGATTGGTGAACTGTTGGACACCGACGAGTTGAAAACGCGGCCAAAGAAAATCTTAGGCGAACTGTTGGCGCAGTTTGACCATTGGCGAGAGGACTCTCATAAACGGACCCCGGCCGAGCTAACGGACTTCGTTTTAAAAGAGTCCGGCTATAGCGATATGTGGAAGCTTGATAAATCCATCGACGCACCGGGGCGGGTGGAAAACTTAAACGAACTGGTGGTGGGGCTTAGCGAGTTCGATAGCCTGGGTAATTTCTTAGAACACGTCTCGTTGGTGATGGATAACGAAGACAAACGCGACGTGCCAAAGGTTACGTTGATGACTTTGCATGGGGCTAAGGGGTTGGAATTTAACACGGTGTTTTTACCCGGCTGGGAAGAAGGGCTGTTTCCGCACCAACGCGCATTGGACGAAACGGGCATGAAAGGCTTAGAAGAAGAGCGCCGCTTGGCCTATGTCGGCCTGACCCGGGCGCGTCAAAAAGCGATCGTTACGTTTGCCGCCAATCGGCGGATTTTCGGCCAATGGCAATCGGCCTTGCCGTCTCGCTTTATTGACGAGTTGCCCTTGGACCATGTGGAACGGGCCGGGGATTTGGGCGTATCGAATGGCAGCTTTGGCGAACAGGCCTCGACCTATATGGCGTCTGGTGGTGGCAATGGATATGGCGGCGGGTGGAAACGGGCGGCGAAAAAGAAGCCGGCCCAAGACATCGTTTATGCCTCGAAGGGCATCAACACCAGCGGCCTGGAAATTGGTCAGCGCATCTTTCACCAAAAATTCGGCTATGGTCATGTGCGCGCTTTCGACGGCGACAAACTCGACATCGATTTTGAAAAAGCGGGCTTTAAAAAAGTCATGTCCAGCTTTGTCGAAGCAACGTGAAGGTGAACTTATGACGGACCAAACCGCCCTGTGGCAGCTCTCTTTAGAGATTGCCGATGAACACATTCCTGCATTTGAAATTGCCATTGAGCCGTTTGTCGAAACGTTGATGTGGACGGTGGATGAAGACGTGCACGGCCTTCAACGGATGACGGGATTCACCACAACAAGGCCGGACTTAGCCTTGGTTCAAACGTCCGTGGACGGCGTGGCCGAAACGCTGGGCGAGGCGGCCCCTTGTGTGGTTTGTGAAAAATTGGCCCCGCGCGATTGGGTGGCCGAAAACCTTAAAGATTTCCCGGCCATTGATGAAGGGCGGTTCTATATTTATGCCTCGCACATTGAAGAACGGCCTTTGCCGGGGCGTATCCCCATGCGCATTGATCCGGGCGCGGCCTTTGGCACGGGCACCCACGCCACCACATCTGGCTGCTTGCAAGCGCTTGAAAAGCTGGGCCGTAAACACGACTTTAAAAAACCTTTGGACGTGGGGTGCGGGTCCGGCATTTTGGCGATTGCCATGGCGAAGCTGTGGCATATTGAGGTTTTGGGGACCGATATCGATCCGGTGGCGGTCAAGGTCGCCAAGCGCAATGCGGGCCTAAACCAAGTTGCGCGCCTGCTGAATTTTCAGGCTGGCCCAGGCTTTGCACCGATTGCCAAACAAGACCGCTTTGATTTGATCGTTGCCAATATATTGGCCCGCCCCTTGAGAAAAATAGCCCCAGATTTAGGACGTCATCTGTCACCTGGTGGTCATGTGGTGTTGTCGGGGTTGATTGTGCGCGATGAACGGTTCGTGGTGGCTGCGTATCTGGCCCAGGGGCTTAAATTGAAAAGCCGGATTGTCCGGGACGGCTGGTTAACATTGGTGCTGCAAAACCGCGATTAGCCCGTTTTGTGCTGGTTGGCTGAGTACGGGGTAAACCTGGACCCGCTGCCACGCTGTTGAGTCCGGCGCGGGGCTTTTGGCGGCGCTTCGGCTTCCCCTTTGGCGGCAAGTGCTGTCAGGGTTTCGGCTTGGCGTGTTTTTTGATGATGGATTTCGGTGGTTGCCTGGTCCACGCGATGCACTTTGTTTTCAAGATCCTTGATGCGCATTTGCATTTTAAACAATTCGGCTTGCATCTTGGTTTGATGTTCGGAAGATCGACGCATAACTTCGCTGGCGAACAGTATCGCCAACAAGCCTATGAAAAATCCAATAACGCCAAAAATTTGTGCCATGATGATTTGAATTTAAAAGAGAATGTTAAAAAAAGCGTAAACACCTTGGATTCATTGATGCTTTTTGTGCCTCACCACACCAACAAAGCCAGCGCTAAACTGCCCGTCAAAACACCCAACCCAATGCTTTTGCGGGTCCCGTAAAAAACCATCAAACCGACCGCGACGGCGGTGAGGCGAACCTCTATAGAGGTCTCCGTCAAAGCCCCAATGGGCAGAACCAGCATCCGCACCACCAACCCCGCCATCAGGGCATAGGCGATACAGGTGATCCATTCCACCAGTGAGCCGTCGGCATCAATGTGACCCGATAAAAAGGCGCCCAAACCGCGCGGGATATAAGAGACGACCGCCACCAGGGTGATGATCACGTAGGGGTTTGAGAGGCTGAAATCCATCACAACCCCCGGTTCTTTTTAAGGCGCTGATCCAAAAACCAAGCCAGCGTGCCGCCGAGCAGCCCCGTGATGACCAGTGCCCAGTCGGGGGTTATCAAAAAAGTCATCGGTCCAAGAAGAGCGCCAAAAAACAGCGCCATGATCCGGCCTGGATCCTTTAGGTCCTTTAAAAAAAGCAGCGTGAAGTACATTGGGTTTATGAACACCAAGGTGAGCGTGATGGGCAAGGGGACTTGCCCCGCCATCAAATATCCAGCCACGGCAAACAGCGGTGATCCACAATACAAAAGCAAGCCAAAGCCCAACAGGAATGGTAATTTTTGCTCGGATCTCAAGTCTGGCAAACGGCGCATGGTGCCAACCCAAGAGGTCGCCGCAATGATCATCGCCACGGCGTAATAGACCCAGCTTGGAATGGAAGGACGGCGCACATGGGGCAATAGCGTTGCCGCCAAGGGAAACAGCCGGGCATTGATCAAGGCGACGGCCGCGACAATCGCCACCACAGGCGCACCGCTGCGGGCCATTTCGGCCATGGCGATTTGTCCCGGCAAGGCCCAGGTCGACAGCGTTGAATACAACGCGTGCCACACCGACCACTGGATATCATTGATCATCGAACCAAAGCCCAAGAAGCTGGCCCCCATAATCAGCATAGGCACGCCCGCCGCTTCGCGCACGCCGCCCCAAAAGGCAGCTTTGGTGGTCGGGTATTTGGGGGCAAGAGGACTTGTCATGTCCAAAGTCATACCCTAGCGCTGAGGTTTTGAAAACCGTAGAGAGTTGGTGTTAAATGGGTTAGGCTCTCTGGTAAGAGTGAAAAAGGGGATGCGCGTGGACACTGGTTTCAATATCGACCAAATCAGTCAATTGTTTCAAGACCTCATCGTCTGGGTGCAGACGCACGTCTTGGTGATTCCAAATTTGGTGCAGATCGCAGTCATTTTGCTGACCTATGTGTTGGCACGGGGATCGGAAAAATGGCTGCACACCGTTTTTTCTAAAATTCTTGATGGCAGTTGGGGCGGAAACTGGATTCAGCGTTTCCGCATCCAGCTGGACCAAATCTTCATGCCGCTGTTGATGCCAACGGTGTGGTTGATTCTGATGGGCGCGACCCAATTTGCAATGCGCCAATTGCAATGGCAAACCGCAATTTTTGATATTGGCGTGAGCCTGCTCACCGCGTGGTTGGTCATCCGCTTGGCTTTGAACTTTATTGCCGACCCCTGGTGGTCACGCGCCGTTGCGGTATCGGTGTGGGTGGTGGCGGCCTTAGACATTATCGGGCTTTTGGCCCCGACCTTGGCCTTTATGGATGTCTTAGCGGTCAATTTAGGCGACTTGCGTATTTCTTTGTTAAGTGTGGCCAAGGCCTTGGTGGCTTTGGTGGTGTTTTTGTGGATCGCCAATGCCGCCGCGCAATTGGTGGAAAACCGACTGCGTGCGCTGACCCATATGACCCCGTCTTTGCAAGTTTTGTTTGGTAAGCTAATTCGGGTCTTGTTTATCGCCATCGCCATTTTGGTGGCGCTTAATTCCGTTGGTATTGATTTGACGGCCTTGACCGTGTTTTCGGGGGCGTTGGGTTTAGGCATTGGTTTGGGTTTGCAAAAGCTGGTGGCGAACCTGTTCAGTGGCATCATTTTGTTGTTGGACCGGTCGGTGAAGCCCGGCGATGTCATCGCCATCAATCAAACTTACGGCTGGATCAATTCCATTGGCGCGCGTTATGTGTCGGTGGTGACCCGTGACGGTATTGAACATTTGATCCCCAACGAAGAACTGATCAATCGCCCGGTGGAAAACTGGTCCCATTCCGATCGTAAAGTTCGCGTTAGGCTGCCCATTGGGGTGTCGTATGAATCCGACCTTCATATGGCCATAGAGTTGGCCATTGAAGCAGCGGAAAATTTTGATCGGATTTTAGACGCGCCAAAACCCATATGCCTGGTCAAAGGCTATGGCGACAACGCGGTGGATTTAGAATTGCGGGTGTGGATTCAAGACGCTGAAAAAGGTGTGTCCAACATCAAAAGTAGCATTTATCTGAAAATCTGGGATCTCTATCACGAAAACAACATCGCCTTCCCGTATCCCCAACGCGATATTCATGTGCGTGGCCCGATCAAGGTCGAAATGGATCGTTAAAGCCTGCGCAACACCAAGTCTGCGATTTCGGCATCGCTTAACAAGACCGGATTGGTCAACATGCTTGACCCCCGGCTGTTCGCGACGATGGCGGGGATATCGGCTTCGGAGACGCCGAAGGTGCTTAACGTGGGCAAGCTAAGACGTTCGGTCCAGTCTTTTAGGGTTCTCACCAAAGCTTCCAAAGCGTCATTGCCACTGACCGTGCCGCCTGCCACCAACTGACCCGCGCGGGCATAGTTGGTTAGGGCGATGCTTCCTGGGTCGCGCTCGATTAAGGCCCGAATGTTGATGTCGGTGGCGTCGGCCACCAAGGTGCCGCACACCACGCCGTGGGGAATGGGAAACAGCGAGCCCAAAGGCTGGGCCAAGCCATGTACACTGCCCAACCCGGTTTGTGCTAAACACACGCCGCTCATTAACGAGGCATAGGCCATGTGAGCCCGGGCATCATGGGCGCGCCGGGTGTCGTCACCAACGTGATCTTGCGTTTCAGGGGCCGCCAACCACATGTCCCAAAAGCCTTGGTTAAAGTGATCAAGGCCGGACCACGCCAGAGCTTCGGTCATGGGGTTCGAGCGGGTAGACACGATGCTTTCCAACAATTGAGTGAACGCATCCATGCCATTGGCGGCGGTGATGGGTTTCGTGCATGAGATCAACAGGTCGGGATCAACGAAAGCGGCCTTGGCGACCAAGCTGTCGCTGCGAAATGATTTTTTAAAGCCGTCGTAACCGTGCTGGCTGAGCACCGCGTTCTTGGTCGCCTCACTGCCCGTTCCGGCGGTGGTGGGGACGGCGATAAACGGCGTTGCGGGGCCGACATAGGGCAATTCTGGCCCAACGCCTTCTAAGTGGTCCATCACCGAATTGCCAGGTTTTAAAAGACCCGCAATGGCTTTGGCCGCATCCAACGCGCTGCCGCCGCCAATACCCAAAACGACATCGATGTTTTCGTTTTTATAGTGGCGGACGGCTTCATCAATGGCTTTTGGGGATGGCTCTTGGTCAATGGTGAGAACTTGGTAGTGGATGTCGGCGGCGGCAAGCTGGTCTTTCAGGGTCGCCCAAGCCTTTGACACCGAAAAAGACTTTGCCCCGGTGACAATCAAAACCCGGCGGCCAAACCGTAACAGTTCATTCGGCACTTGATAAAGAACGCCCCGACCGACGCAAAGTTTAGGCAGGGCGGCTATGGTAAATGTCATGCTGTAAGTCCTTTGGTTACGTTTTGGGTATAGCATGGTTTGCCTTGTGATCCTCGTCACTTTTTATCTTTTCGTAATGGGGTATGATTAAAGAATGAAGATAGGTTTGGTGAGTTTTGGTCTGTTTGCGCTGGTGATGGTGGCCCCGTTTTCGGTGTGGGCGATGGCGTGCCCTGTGGCCCCCCGGCCCAACGTATCCATTCAGGTGTTGGACCCGGCGGCATCGATAAAAACACATAAATCCTTAAAACAGATCAATGCGTCGGCCACCGGGCAAGGTTTGGTGCATAAGGGCAGTCGGGCGTTGGGCACGACCCAAAGCGAGGTCGAGGCCTCGATGAATATGAATTTTATCGGGCAAAAACAGATCCGTGGACAGCAACACATTTTTTGTTTGAATACCAAGTTCGTTAAGGCGCGCTTTGGTCACAGCAAGCTTATTGTGAACTTGCCCCGGGAGTACCGCCGGGGATCGTGCCAGTACAATGTGGTTCACCGTCATGAAATGGCACACGTCGATGTGAATCGCCAAGGGGTGCGTAAGTATGCGGCTATTTTAAAGTCTGAATTGGAACGAGAGCTACAGCGCATCGGCACCTTACAGGTCAAAACCATGGCGCGCGGCACACAAATTTTTGAAAAACGTCTCAAAGCCGTGGTTGAGGCGGTCACCAACCGATTTAATTCAGAAATTAAGGGTTTTCATGGTAGAATAGACGCACCCGGTAGTCCGTATGCCGCCGATGGAGCTTGCAAATCGTGGTAAAAAAACGTTGCATTCTACACACGTATATATGTTGTGGAAGAGTATGAAATAAACGGGTATATTTACAGAACTGAAGTCAGGAGGGTTATGTGGAGGGAACCTTTGTAAAAGCTCAGCAAGATGTCCGCGCGGTTTCAGCCACGCCCATTTCTTGGTCGAGTGCTCATGATACCCATCAAGGCAGCGCTTTGTCGTTGCCGGATGGCGCAGATTTTTTACGTGCTGATTTCTCCCGTTCTGGCCCTGATCTTCTGATTGAAACGCCGTCCGGTGATCACTTCGTTGTCACAAGCTATTTTACATTTTTAGCCCCGCCCGCCCTGGAAACGGCAGATGGTGCCATCCTTAAGGCAGATTTGGTGGCGACGTTGGCTGGTCCCGTTGCCCCGGCTATGGTGGCTCAGATTGGTGTGACCGGATTTGAAAACCTGGGCGAACCCATTGGCCAAGTCAATGAGGGTGCGGGCTCTATTTCCGTCACACACGCAGATGGCACCAAGGGCGTACTGACCCTTGGGGATTCCATTTTCCAAGGTGATGTTTTGGAAACCGGACCCAAAGCCAATGTCAGTGTGGTGTTTGTTGACGACACGATTTTCACCTTGGATGCGGACGGTCGCATGGTCATGGATGAAATGGTCTATGACGCCGATACCCAGACCGGAATTTTTAGTGCTCAAGTGGTGCAGGGTGTTTTTTCCTTTGTCAGTGGCAAGGTCGCAAAAACTTCGCCCGATGCCATGGTGGTTTCAACGCCAACCAATACCATTGGGATTCGCGGGTCGACGGTGCTGGGCGAAGCCGCTCAAGAAGGGGCTGCGAATAAAATCACCCTTATCAGCGATATCGACGGCAACGTTGGCGAACTTATCATTTCAAATGGCGCCGGCAGCATGACTTTAAGCCAGCCTGGGGCCAGCACGACGGTGTTTAGCGCCTCTGCCGCGCCGACACCGTTCACGATTTTATCACCCCAAGATATTCAACAAAGCTATGGTTCGACGTTGACGAATTTGGTTAAATCCGTTGCCAAAAAAGCCGCTCAAGATACCCAAGAAGCGGCGCGCAAGGCACAGCAAGCCGACCAAGAAACGGCGCAAGCTCAAGAGCAAGCTCAACATGCGGAAGAACAAGCGGCTCAGGCTGACGAACAGGCTCAGCAAGCCAATGCTGAAGCCGAAGTCGCTTCTGCTGAAGCCGAAGCCGCTAAGGCTGAAGCCGAAGCCATGGCTGCCGAGGTTGAGGCTCTGAAAGCGGCAAACGATCCGAAGGCGGAGGCCATGGCGGCGGCCTTGGAAGCTAAGGCCGCAGAAGTTGGAGCCAAAGCCGCCGCCGCCGCCGCCAAAGCCGCCGTCGCCGCCGAAGTCCAGGCTCAGGCTGAAGAGGCGGCTGTTCAAGCTGAGGTGCAAATACAAGCGGCCGTCCAGGCAGAGCAGCAAGCCGTGCAAGCCAACGCCACTGTCGAGCAAATGGCCCAATACAGCACCATGGCGCAAAACGCTGCCGTCACCCAAGAGCAGGTCTATACCCAGTTTGTGCAAACGGGCGTTGTCGACCCAACCTATGTGCCGGGCGTGGCACCGGGAGTAGCCCCGGTTGTCGATACCCAAACGAGTGCCATTGACCAAGCCGCGCAAACAGCCGCCGACCAAGCCATTGCGGCGGGGGCAACCCCCGAAGAAGCGGCTGCCGTTGGCTTTGCGGCGGCGAAAGAACAGGCCCTGGCTGAAGGGGCGACCCCAGAAGAAATTGCCGCTGCTGAGCAAGCTTATAATGATGCCCTTGCCGCAGGTCTGACGCCCGAAGAAGCTATGCAGGCAGCCGGAGCGGCGGCCGAACAAGTTGGATTTAATCAACAGGCGGGCGTACAGCCCGGTCAAGACCCTGGCCTAACAGACCAACCCCCCGTTGATGCAGCGGGGCAAGTGATTCAGGCAGGCCCGACCCCAGACCAACCGCCACCGGATGCCGTCGCCCAGGCTTACGATGCAGCCATTGCGGCGGGTTTGTCCCCCGCCGAGGCCGAACTTGCCGTTCAAGCTAAAATGGCTGAAATGGGCATTCCGGTCGGCCCTGTCGGTGGCCCCATTGATATTGGAAATGGCCCTATCGGTGGCCCCATTGATATCGGTCCCGTCGGCTGGAAAAGCGGCTTCATGAGTGATCCCATCAAGGATTTCATGGGCGGTACCATGGATATGTTTGGCATGGGGGGAGCAATTGATCCGTTCTATATGGGGGGGATGGGGCCGATGGATATGTATGGCTATATTCAAATTCAGTTCTATGACCCAGGTTTTTATGATCCTAAGGCCTTCGTTGATCCGTATGGGACCTATCTGCCCGACCCAAATCGGACGAATTCAACATTTTTTGAAGTCTTGAATGCAACGGTTGGCGACGACCTTTTGTATGGGGGCGATGGGGCGACTCAATTTGTGATGAAGTTTGGGGTGACTTTGGGTGGTTATGACATCGTTGATGGTGGATTAGGAACCGATGAAGTTGCCTTTACCTATCTGGAAAATAGCTTATTTATATACAATCCCGTCACGGCTGTCGGACAATATTCGTCAAGTGACGGTTTGGTCAGTGGGACGGTTACCTTTAAATCCATTGAACAAATCTATGCTGATGATGGTGTCGGATCGTTTGCAGATGCTACCGGTACGTCTGTCCAGCTTAACACCAGCGGTGTTCGTCTTGCTTTCGGAGCAAGCGACACCGGCATAGGGTACATCGTCGCGGGTACGGACGCTGGCAATGATACCATTACCTTGGCCGATTCAACCACTTTGACCTATTCCGGGTTATCCAACACAGTTACCAACGGATCTATTTTGGGTTCGATTGTTTTTGGTAAAGGGGGCAATGACATCATTACGGGGACATCGGCAGATGACATTCTTTATGGCGGCATTGGCAATGACACGCTTGACGGTGGTGGTGGCACGAACGGCGACAGCCTGTTTGGCGGGGCCGGCACAGATTCCTTAACCGGTGGCACGGCGAACGACAATCTCTATGGCGGTGCCGGGATTGACACTTTAATTGGCGGCGGAGGCCAAGATGTTCTTCGTGGCGATGCCGGGGCCGATATTTTTCGCTATTCTGCGACCACAGATGGTGGGGCTGCGGGTGATTTTATTAAAGACTTCAGTGGGGTAACAGCTTTTGGCGGGGCGACAGGCGATGGGGATGTTCTTCAATTTGCCACTGCGGCTTTTGGCATCGGAACGATTGCCTATGAAGAAATTGCATGGGATGGAACCTCGACAGGCCTGACACTCACCAATGCTGCCGCGAATGTCATCGTGCTCACGGGGGGTGTGGGGGGAACCCTGACCAATGCCCTGACGGCCTTTGCCGCCGGGAATACAACCACAACAAATGCTGTCTTTGTTTTTAATGATAGCGGCATAAATAATGTAGGATCTGTATATTATTCAGGTGGTCTTAATTCAGGTACTGTTGGTTCAACTGTGGGTGTGTTTTCTGGAGTGACCGTCGATTTGGTTGATCTTGCAGCCGCAGATTTTGGAGTGGTTTAAGTTCCATTTTGTATTGTTTCTTTGGGGCTTGGGAAAAAAGTTACGATTTATTAGACTTTTAGGCCTATAAAGTGTAGTTAAATGTGCTGCATAAACACGCACATAAAAGATATTTGGGTTTTGGAAACGATTGTGTCTACTCATTTAAAGCTTAAGGCTGCTTTGTTAGGCAGTGTTTTGTCCTTATCAGTTGCGGGCTCTGTCCAAGCTGAGGGCTTGTCAGAAGCCCTGTCTACGCTTTTGGTCGAACACGAACGCATTAAGGCGGCGCAGGCTGACTTGGATGCGGCGCGGGCCAATATGGGTGTTGCCGAAGGTGGTTATTTCCCAACCCTCAGTTTGACGGCCAATACAGGTCACGAAACCATTTACACCCGAAACCCAGTTACTGATGCGGCGACCCAGACGGCCCTTCCTCAGCGTGAGATTGATTTGGGCGTGTCCCAAACGCTTTGGGATTTTGGCGCGACCAAGGCCACCGTAGGCGGTGCCAATTTGGCGATTGCTCAGGCCGAAGTTGCCTTGGTCTTGGCAAAACAAACGCTTCTGTTGGACGCTTTGTCGGCGCAGTTGAACTTGGCCAGTGCGGCGCGTGTTTTGGACTATCAGACTCAAAGTGAAACCAGCATTAAGCATCAAACCGAATTGGAAAATGCTCGCGTGCGTCGCGGCTCTGGATTTTCAACGGATGTGTTGCAGGCTAAGACTCAATTGGCTGGGGCACAGGCGGCTCGCGTGCGCGCCAGCGGCACCTTGCGTCAATCTGTAAACAGATATCGGGCGTTGTTTCACACCGTGCCCGAAAATTTTTCAACGCTTGAGTTGCCGGCCATTCAGGACAATCTCATTCCTGAAGACGAAAGCACCATTGTTGAAGTGGCTTTGAAAAACAATCCGCAGGTTAGGACCTCTTCGATTTTGGCAGAAATCGCCAATACGGAAATTGATCGCAGTTTTGCCAGTGGTTATCGCCCCGTGATCGCCGCCAGTGCGGACCAAAAATACAAGCGCGATGTGGGTGGGACGATCGGTCATAAGACGGAAACCCTGGTTAAGCTAGAACTGACCTACAGCTTCAATATGGGTTTGACGGCTTCAAGCACATTGGAAGCGTCAAAGTCAGGACATGCTGCCGCCAATAGCCGTTTGAAAGATGCTCGTGATCAAATCGAAGAACAGGCGCGTAACGCTTGGCAAAATTTGCAAACGGCTCGCGATAATGCAGAATTTTTGAACAACCAGGCCAATATTTCAGCTGAGTTTTTAGAACTTGCGCGCAAGGAACGCACGTTGGGTCAGCGTTCATTGATTGATGTTCTGGCGGGTGAAACATCTTTGATCAATGCCCAATCTGCAGCTGATCGTGCTATGACCGATGTGGCGATTGCAAAATTGACAGTTCTTAGTGTCATGGGGCAACTGGACCCTTCCGTGTTACAGTAAGTAATGTTGGCCGGGCCATAAATACCTGGCGCTGTAAACGGAGTTTCGCGTGAACGAACTTATTAGACGCCTGAAAGCCTATCCCTCGGTAACTCTAGAGTTGCTGGGCGCGTCGTTGTTCGCCAATATTTTGGCGCTGGCCTCTTCATTGTTCGTCATCCAGGTGTTGAACCGCTATGTTGCCCATGGCGTGGGGGCAAGTCTTGCAACGTTGGTTGTTGGCGTATTGATTGCCATCGGCTTTGAGTTCGCGTTTCGACAAATCCGCCTCACCTTGGCCGATGCCTTGTCCAGACCCTTTGACCGAGCGTACGCAGCACGGGCCTATGATATTTTAACCTGCGCCCGTGGCGATGCCCTGGGGCAATTGTCGGCAGGGCAAAAACGTGAAGCCGCTCAGGCGCCGGATGCTGTGCAGCAGGCCTATAGCGCTCCCAACATGGCGGCTTATTTAGATCTCCCGTTTTCCGCCGTCTTTTTAATCGCACTTATGATGCTCAGCCCGCTCTTGGCTTTGATAGCTGTGGTTTTTGCAGGTATTGCCATCGTCATGGGGTTGATGAATTTAAAGGCCATGCAAGCGCCTACACAGCATATGCAAGGTTGCCTAACCGACCGTCAGGGTCTTCTTGATTCTGCTCTGAGTGATCTCGATACCGTCCGGGCTTTTACCGCTCAAAACTTTCTGCGCAAAAGGTGGTCTCGGGTTTTAGATGCCATGGAAAGTGCGCGCACCGTTCTAGCCAAACGCCAGGGCGGTCAACAAAACATGATTGGCAGCGTTCAAGCATTGATGTCGACGGCGATCATCGCGGTGGGCGGTATGTTGGTGGTGGCGGGGAATTTGGATGTTGGGTTGTTGATTGGGGCTAATATATTAGCGGCGCGAACCTTGGGCCCTATTATCCGCATTACCCAGTCGATCGGTCCCATTGCCAAAGCCACCACGGCCACACAATTGATTGAAAATTTTGCCCGGCTGCCGCTGGAACCTGTCGATGGTTCCGCCTTGGGTCTATATAAGGGCACCCTTGAGTTTAAGGATGTGGGGTTCGCTTATCCGGGGCAACCCACACCGCTTTTTGAATCGGTGAACATGAAATTGGAACCTGGTGCGTTGTTTGTTGTGACCGGCGCGAACAGTATGGGCAAAAGCACCTTTGCGCGGTTAATTGTCGGCCTGATGCGCCCAACCCGAGGGCAAGTCTTGGTTGATGGGGTAGACTTGTCCCAAGTGGCCCCAGAGTGGTGGCGTCGACAGATCATTTATTTGCCCCAAGAGCCCGGCTTTATCAACGGTACGGTGCGGGACAATATCTTGGCCTTTAATCCTGACTTGGATGATGTGGGCCTCAACAGAGTGATTCGTGAAGCTGGCCTAGAGAGCTATTTTGCTCAATCTCAGCAAGGGTTTGAGACGCGGCTCATTGCCGGTGGGCGTGATCTATCGCTGGGTATTCGCCGTCGTTTGGCGCTTGCGAGAGCCTTGGCAACGGATGGCCAATTGGTCATATTAGATGAGCCCACAGAAGGCCTAGACAGCGAAGGGGCGCAGCAAGTTTCCATGGTTATGAATGCCTTGAACAAGCGTGGCTGTACGATCATTGCGCTGTCTCATGATCCCAACATCATTAAGGGTGCACCGCACATTTTAGATTTAAACAGTAAGCCCGTTCCTAAACTCATTAGAGCAAACCCCCAACCGGACAAAGACAAGATTGAAGGGGGTGTTGCATGACCTATAAAATCCCTGCACTGGCTATTGAAAAACAGACCCACATGTTTTTGATCGCCCTGGTCGCTATGGTCGTGGCCTTTTTTGTTTGGACAATGGTCGGGCGTCTTGATGTTGTCAGTTTTGCCATGGGCGAGGTGGTACCGTCCTCGCAAGTTAAATCCGTTCAGCATTTTGAAGGTGGCATTGTTTCTGAGATTCCGGTTCGTGAAGGAGACCGCATCAAAGCAGGACAGACGCTGATGGTTCTGGAATCCACAGCCAGCGGCGCTGATGTAGATGAACTGGACGTTCGGATATCTGCTTTAACGGCCGATGTTGCGCGTCTAAGTGCCGACATGGTCGGGGCAGACGCAATCGAATTTCCGGTTGGCTTTGTAGAAGCCAATCCTCAGTTGGCAGATCAAGTGACTAAGCTCTTTAACTCTCGCCGGCAGCAATTGGAAAATGACTTAGATGTGCAGCGTTCGTTGGTTAACCAGCGCAAACGCGAAGGCGATGAAATTTCAGCGCGCCTGGCGAACACCCGTGAAAAAGCCAAGTTGTTAAATGAACAAGTCAAAATTAGCGAAGGGCTGCTTAAAGATGACCTGACCAATCGTATGTTGCACCTGAACCTTTTGAAAGAAGCGGCAAACCTCAACGGCATGTTGTCCGAAGATGGGGCGGCGATGGCGCGGTTGCAGGCAGCGATTGAACAAGAGACCTTAAATCTTGAAGCCATTTCTGGGCGCGCTCGCGTTGAGGCTCGCCAAGCCCTAGACGAAAAACGCCGTTCTCTTCATGAACTGACCAACCGAAGCCGAAAGTTTGCCGACAGTTTTAAACGGTCGACCGTGGTATCGCCCGTTGATGGTGTGGTGATGACGTTACATGTTGTGACCAAGGGCGGGGTCATTCAACCCGGTGGTAAAGTTGCTGATATCGTGCCGATTGGCGATGCCATGGTGGTGGAGGCTAAATTGCCGCCCAATGATGTGGGTTACGTCCATCCGGGGCAAATCGCCCGCGTAACCTTGGCTTCCAGTGACGGCGCACGGTTTGGTCACCTATCGGGTGAAGTCGTGCACATCAGCCCAGATACGGTCGAAGGCCAGAATGGTGCCACCTATTACAAGGTGCGCATTAAAACCAATACGGATATGTTTGAAACAAAAGGCGAGGTTTATCGCTTGGTCCCTGGAGTGCAAGTTATGTGTTCCATCGTGACCGGTTCCCGATCTGTGTTGGAATATATCGCAAAGCCCCTCATGGGGTCTGTTGGAACGGCCCTTCAAGAACGGTAAAGTGATCGGTTAGATCACTTTACGCAATTCAACTAAGAAGCTATCCATTTCTTGGCCCAACACCGAACCCTGACGCGCCAATTCATCGGCTGCCGACAAAACGTCTGATGCCGCATTTCCGGTTTCAGAGGCCCCCTGGGTGACTTCAGTAATGTTGGATGTCACTTCGTTGGTGCCCGTCGCCGCTTGTTCAACGTTGCGGGCGATTTCCTGGGTTGCAGCACCTTGTTCTTCAACAGCGGAGGCAATGGTGGCAGAGGCTTCATCAATTTTGCCAATGGTTTCTGCAATGGTTTGGATCGCTTTCACGGCGTCTTCCGTCGCATGCTGAACGGCGCCGACTTGGACGCTGATTTCTTCGGTTGCTTTGGCGGTTTGGTTGGCCAAGTTTTTGACCTCACTTGCCACCACGGCAAAGCCCTTACCAGCATCCCCGGCGCGGGCGGCTTCGATGGTCGCGTTCAAGGCCAACAAGTTGGTTTGATCAGCAATATCGGAAATGAGGTTAATGACTTCGCCAATTTTGGCGGCCGAGTCCGCAAGACCTTGAACGTCTTTGCGGCTGCTTTCGGCGTCCGTAACAGCTTTGCGGGCAATTTCAGAAGACTGACTAACCTGACGACTGATTTCGGAAATAGAACTTGAAAGTTCTTCGGCGGCCGACGCCACCGTTTGCACGTTGGATGACGCATCCGTCGCCGCATTGGCAACCACCTTGGCCTTATCACTGGTCACCGTTGCGGTGTGTTCCATGGTTTGTGCGGTGGTTTGTAATTCGGTGGCGGCCGACGTAACGGTTTCGACCACACCCTTCATTTCGACTTCAAATTTGTCGGCGACGGCGGTGAAATTGTCGACTTTATCGGCCATTATTTCCACGGCCTCATTGACACGTACAACACTTTCTAAGTAGCTGCCCTTCATGCCCGTTTCAAGGATGGTGCGAAAGTACTCACTGCGGCTGACATATTTCATGGACGCGCGGATTTCGCGCAAAAAGGCTTCACTGATATCCATCATATGATTGAAATTATGTTGAATTTTTGCATCCGCACCCGTGCCGGTAATGCCAATGATACGATGAGACAAATTACCTTCGCGGGCTTCACCCAAAGAATCAGAAACGTTGGTCACGATGACCAGAACCTTATCCGTTTTATAGGAAAGACCTACAAAGACCAAAATGCCAGCGATTAACAATCCGGTAAGGATGTAAAGCTGAAGCTCGGCTTGGGCTTTTGCAGCGTGTGCAGCCTCGGCCATGCCATCGGTATATTTATGTTCGAAGTCCAAGATGAGCTTGCTCATGGCCACAACTTCATTATTTATTTTTTCTGCGGCCGCATCAAACGACCCCATCATCTTGTTGCCGCCCTCTGGGCCATGGTCAACGTAGGTCTGAGCCATTTTCTTGCCAACTGCATAATAGTTGGGAAAGGCTGCGCGCGTGGCCTTGAGACGCTCAATCACATTGGTAAGATTTAGAGATTCTGCATGGCCAAGGGCTATATTCACATCTTCATCAAATTTTGTGGCAAATTCAGCCGCCTTGTCCATGCCGTCGTTCATGCCATTCAGGCCACGGGTGGCAGAGATATCCGTTAACCATTGTTGGACCTGTACCACATCCAATTTGATGGTTTCGGCACTTTCGGCCAGCGGGATGATGTGTTCGTCGGTCATCGAAACTTGGGTGTCGATATCCGTAATTGAAGAGGAAAGCTGATAGACCCCCAACATTCCGGTTCCAGCGACCGCTATAAAAATGAAGATGGAAAGGGCTGAAGCCGCTAGTCCTTGGCCCCGAAGTGATTTGAGATCAAACATTTTTGCATCCTACATTTTTGCTGGAACTTTGGTTTTGGCACGATTATTTGGCGTTGATAACCGAGAAAATGAATTTGTCATAGGCCATGTCGGCGTCTTTTAAGATGCCGTTCAGCATGGCTGTCGAAGCCTCTAAACCAGCCTTTCTATCGCTGTGGCGGTCTTCTTCGGCTTTGAGTTTTGCGTACAATGGGATGACGGCAGCAAGGGCACTCTGCGAGGGAACCCGACGGCTGGAATGATAGCCGACGATGTTTCTGCTGTTATCGAACGTCGGTGTAACGTGGGCAAGCACCCAGTAGTGATCACCATTTTTTGAACGGTTGACCACATAGGCAAACAACTCGTCGCCCTTTGAAATGGTATCCCAAAGCAGTTTAAAAATGCATCTGGGCATGTCGGGGTGACGCACCATGCTGTGCGGCTCGCCGATACATTCAGCTTCGCTATAACCCGCCAGTTCCAAAAAAGTCTGATTGGTATACGTCAGACGGCCCTTGGTATCGGTTTTACTTACGATGATGTCAGAAGAACTGAATGTCCTTGCAACGCCAGTCAGAGATGTATCACGAGCCATGCTGGAACCCTTGTCTGCCGAAATGAAAAACTACGTTTACCTTAAGAAAGGCAATAACCACCTTTAAACAAGTGAGTACGCGACGATCAAAGGTCAATAAAACAAACGACCGAATCGAGAAATTTATAACCCTTGTTTTTGCTATGTTATAGATTATACACGGTCAAGCAACTGAAATTTCACAAAACTATAGCCCGTGAATGCGCATGTATTCACGGGCATGGTGCTGATGGCGACGGCATAATTATGCCAATATCCGAAATCACATGAAAACTGTCGTCATTATGCGGGAAGGAAGCGCTCGCAGAAGACGTTGTCATGGTCGAGACCGATCTCTTTTGCGGCCAGTTCAGTCGCATCAACCAATCCCGGAGGACCACAAAGATAGACTTCGGGCTGGAGCCCTTTGGCAACATCGTTCTTTAAGTCTGCGGCGAAAGCATCCACCGGAGACCCGGTGAAACCGGCCCAAGTTGCGTTGGGTTTCCATACACAGACGATCACGGTGAGATTGGGAAGAGCCGTTTTTAAGGCTTCAAATTGGTCTAAACAAAACAGATCGTCTTCGGTGTTTACACCGAAATACAGCCGGGATTCGTTACTGTCTTGAAATTCGGACATTTGTTGTAACATGGAAAGCATCGGCGCAACCCCGGTTCCGCCAGCAACAAAGCGGCGCGGTTTAAGACTTCCGGTTTGGATGACAAAGGCACCTTCTGGCCCTTTAACGGCCAATGTGGTGCCGGGCTTCGCGTCGTTATCAAGCCATGTGGAGAATTTGCCCTGGGGCTGAATACGGATTAAAAATTCAAGACGGCCTTCCCAATTCGGCGCATTGGCTAAAGAATAGGCGCGACGGACGTCGCTACCTGGAATTTCAAGTTCCATGAACTGGCCGGGTTCAAACTGAGGACCCAAGTCGCCATTTTGGTTAGGCAGCAGTTGCAGAACCAAGCGCCGGACAGACCCGCCGATGTCTGCGACCTCAACAATTTCACATGCGCGTTCGGCAACGGGACCAGACGTGATGTGGGCTAAATCAGAGGGGACTTCGATTTCAAGATCGCCTTTGGGGAAGGTGCGACACATCAAGATGCCACCGTCTTCATGGGGCCGTGCGTCTTCTCGGTGAGATTTGAGTTCATAATCGCCACCCTTGCAGGCCCCATGGCAGGCCCCACAGTTGCCTTCCAAACAGCTTGACGGCAAGGTGATGTTTGCCTTCGCAGCCGCCTCGATCAAATGTTCGTCTTCACGACAATCAAAGGAAATATTCTTGTGATCGCGGGTGGTGAGGTGAACGGTGTGGGTTTTGGTCATGAAAAATCTTCTTAAACGGTGTGAAAAACAAAAAAGGGCCGGAATGGGAACCCCCCATTCCGGCCCTTATATTTGATTTAGCTGGCTTTTTGAAGGATGGATTTCAAATCAGCTTCGGGGGTGGTGTTGGCTTGAATGCCAAACGCTTCAACCAATGTGTCCAACACCACAGGCGTGATGAAGGCTGGAAGCGTAGGTCCAAGACGGACGTTTTTGATATCCAAGGCCAGCAACGTTAGCAGCACGGCAGCCGCTTTTTGCTCGAACCAAGAGACAACCAAAGACAGAGGCAAATCATTAACACCGCACTCAAAGGCATCGGCAAGCGCTGAAGCCACTTTAATGGCCGAATAGCTATCGTTGCATTGGCCCATGTCGAGCAGGCGAGGAATGCCGCCGATATCGCCAAGGTCTTGATCATTGAAACGATACTTGGCACAGCCCAGCGTCAAGATGATGGTGTCTTGAGGCGTTTGAGAGACGAAGTCTGAGTAATAGTTACGTCCCTGTTCGGCCCCGTCACAACCACCAACTAAGAAGAAGTGTTTGATCGCGCCCGCTTTAACGGCATCGATGACTGGGCCTGCGACACCCAGAACAGCATCGCGACCAAAGCCAACGGTGATGGATTTGTCTGCGCCATCTTCGGTGAAGCCAGCCGTGGCTTTGGCGGCCTGAATCAAAGTTGAATAATCGTGGTTTTCAATGTGACGCACGCCAGGCCAACCCACGGGACCAGCGGTAAAGATGCGTGCCCGATAGGACGGTCCGGGTTCAATGATGCAGTTCGATGTCATCAAGATCGGTCCTGGGAAGTTGGCAAATTCTGTCTGTTGATCTTGCCAAGCACCGCCATAATTGCCGACCAAGTGATCGTATTTTTTCAAAGCGGGATAGCCGTGGGCAGGCAGCATTTCGCCATGGGTGTAGACGTTAACGCCGGAATCAACGGTGGCTTCTAACAGGGCGGCTAAGTCAGCCATGTCGTGGCCACTGACCAAGATGGCTTTGCCGGCCTTTGGTGTCACGCGGGCAGCAGATGGTTCTGGGGTCCCGAATTTTCCGGTGTTACCCGCATCCAGCATTTCCATAACACGAAGATTAACAGTACCCAGTTCCAAAGCTTGAGCGACTAATGCGCCAACGTCTGTTGGTTCGTTGGCCAAGAAGGCTAAGGATTTTTCAATGCCCGCATAAACAGCGTCATCTTGTTGGTCCAACATCAAAGCGTGGTAGGCATAAGCGCAGACACCTTTGGCACCATAAAGGATCAGCGCGCGCAGTCCGACAATATCTTCACCGACTTCGGCTTCGCCAGCCCGCACAGCCGCAATTTCGGATTGCGCCAAAAGCTCACCAATTTCTGCGGGAATGACCCAGGTTGCGGGGCCGGATGCACTGGATGCTTTGTCACCAGCGGCGGCTTTAACCCGGTCGCGAATGACGGAAGCTTCTTGGATCATGGCGGTAAAACGAGCCGCGTTAAAGTTCACGTTGGTTAAGGTTGAAAACATGGATTTTAAAATAAAGGCCGAAGCTTCATTATCCGCATTGCCGTTTTCACGAGCCAACTGGTTATATTGAGCGATGCCTTTGACAGCGTAGATCAGAAGATCTTGAAGATCAGATGTCTGAGCATCCTTACCACAGTTGCCGCGTTCGGTGCTGCAGCCGACCGATGTGTCGGTACGCGCCGTCTGTTCACATTGATAACAAAACATTCGTTGAAATCCTCCCAAATGATGTCAGGCTTTGTGCCCGACTATAGTTGCATTCTTTATACATGTAATGTGAATACATGTTATGTTTAGGCTTCGCAACCCTAAAAAAAAGAATATACTCCGGCCATGCAATTGACATCGTACACAGACTACTCCCTTCGCGCCTTGCTCTTTATCGCAAAAGAGCCGGACCGTTTGGTGACAGTTTCTGAAATAACAGAACACTACGGCGTGTCTCGCAATCATATGGTCAAAGTGGTCCACAATTTAGGCACGCTGGGATTTGTCAAAACGGTGCGCGGGAAATCAGGTGGGGTTCGCTTAGCCCGCAGGCCCGAAGACATAAGAATTTCTGATGTGGTCAAGGAAACTGAGCCACATATGAACATCCAAGAGTGTTTTAATCGAAGCACCAACACCTGCCCGTTGATTGATGATTGTCGCTTGATGGGGGTTCTTTACAAAGCCCGCTCGGGTTTTATGTCGGTTCTTGAACAGTACACGCTGGCCGATATGATGAAGTCAAAATTAGATTAATTCGCATATCGAGACGCTTTGCAATACGGCGGTAAGGTCGCGGCTTTAAAGCCTTTCGTGCCGTACCGAGAAACCGTGACCTTGCCAATAAAATCATCAGAAAGCAATGTGTTGAGCGCGCTTTTGATTTCATCTTCGGCGGCGGCGATCTCATCAATACGCGCGTCTCGATCTGGGGGCATGGTTTTGCCGAAAGAGACGATGATGCGATCTGTGACGCTGGGCGCTCTGTCGCAAACGGCGGCTCTGATGTCATGGCTATCAACATACAGAGTTACCGAATAAAATTTCGCCGGATCCCCAGAATCTTGGGGCGTGATGGGCCAACGAACGGTTTTCAACCAAATGGCAATGGGGTCCGGCTTGACGTCAGGCTTAGAATTGAATTGATTCGGGTCCATAGGCTGGACGGTGCCATAGGTGTTTTGCGCGAACGGGTCGGTGTTACCGATGGGGGCAGGGGGCGGTGAAGATTGCATCATTACATACACCACACTGGCCAAGGCCGTGGTGAGGACACCAATGATCGGAATCAAAAACTTAGGCTTGAATAACGAGTTTGCGTTTGACCATAAACCCGCCCGCCGATCGATGGCCGCCCCGGCTTTTTTGCGTTCGATAAATACCCGTGCCAATTCTATGCGTTCATTTTTGATTTCGCGCATAAGCACGGCGACATCTTCGTGAATGCGCGCTAGGTCATCTTTATGCGTGGCAATAATTGTACCTAAACGGTGGATGTTTTGTTTGCACAGGTCAAGATCATTGCGACGCGTGAACAGCTTTTGAATGATCACCGTGGCTGTCTTTTCGGTCATGGTCGCCGACTGCGTCCGAGACACAAGAGAGATAAAGCCCGTGTTTGGGTCTTCAAATACGGCTTCCCAATCGGTGGTGCCGTCCGAAGTTTTGGGCCAAGAGGCTTTGGATTGATCAGCCATAGTTGAAACTCGCTTGCTAGGGTCTTCGATCACACACTTACAATGTCACCTTAACGGCAATTAATAAAGTAAGTGTTGATAGGTTTGCACAGGCTTAGATTTATCGATATTGATCTGCTAGATTAAAGTATGGCGGGAATTGACTCGCCGCCCTAGGACTTGGATGCCGTTCGCTATGCAGAGATTTAGCCCCTCTGATTTTTCGTTTACCCCGTTGCTGTCCATGGTTCCGGGTGTTTTGTTGTTGGGCACCTTTAGCATGGATGGGGCGGTCTCAGGGACTGAGGTTTTCCTGAGTGCCTTGGTGATTGTTTCTGGTGGCGTATGGGCCGGGCTGAAATCGTCACGGGCTTTGCCGGAAACGGTTGGACGGACCGAGGTCGAAACCACAGTGGACACGGCCTTGGCTTCGGCCATTCTAGATGCGTTGCCTGATCCTGTTTTGTTGTTGGACAATCGCCGCCAAGTGATTGCGGCCAATCGGGCGGCAGACGACTTGTTGGGGGATGGGGTGCATGGCCGGGATGTATGCTTAACCTTGCGCCACCCCGACGCCCAACAGGCGGTTAAGGGGGCTTTGGACGGACGTCCGGTGCGTTCCGATACCGAAATTGTGTTCGATTCTTTGATTCGAAGAGTCTACCAATTGCAAGTGATGGCGGTGCCGAAATCAGCTTCGGTTTCTGTGCGCGCGGTGGTGGCTTTGCATGAGGTTACGGCGCTCAAACATGTTGAAGATATGCGCGCAGACTTTGTTGCCAACGTAAGCCATGAATTGCGGTCGCCGCTGTCGTCGCTGACAGGTTTTATCGAAACGTTGCAGACCACAGCAAAAGACGACGCCCCCGCGCAAGCACGGTTTCTCACCATCATGGACGGCGAAGCTTGTCGCATGACGCGTTTGATTGACGATTTGTTATCGCTATCGAGAATTGAAGTGAACGAACACATTCGCCCGACGGGACGGGTTCGAATCAACGATATTCTCAAGGCCGTGGTGCAATCCGTTGATAAGCGCGCCACGCAAAAGGGCATGCGTTTAGAAATGCACGGTCCACAAAATTCAGCCGAAGTGGCGGGAGATGCGGATGAGTTGCGTCAAGTGATGCAGAATTTGATCGACAACGCCGTCACCTATGGGGCTGCCAATTCAGCTGTTATTATTACAACGCGGACCTTGGGTTATTATGCAGAAACCGGCACGCCAGGGGTTGAGATTTCTGTGCAAAACTTTGGCGAGGGTATTGCAGAAGAACATGTGCCGCGTTTGACCGAACGGTTTTACCGTGTCGATAAGGGTCGATCCCGCGCCATGGGGGGGACCGGCTTGGGATTGGCGATTGTCAAACACATTGTGAATCACCACCGAGGGCGATTGATTGTGACCAGCACGGTCGGTCAAGGCAGTACGTTTTCAGTACGCTTGCCGGCGGCAGACAAAAATAACGATCTAAAAACAGTCGGTTGATGGCTGTCATATAACCGTAACATATTCTTCATAAAACAGTCTCCTAAGACGCATAGGTTTCCGGCGTGACATAATGTCATCCCGTTTTTTTTGAACCTGTAGGAGCTAAATTCGATGTTCACGAAGACCCTTGCCGCCGTAACCCTCGCAGGCGTTCTTGTCGCTGGTGCTGCTGATGCCCGTGACCAAATCCGCATTGTTGGATCGTCAACCGTATTCCCATTTTCCACCGTCGTTGCGGAACAGTTTGGTAAAACGACCGCTTTTAAAACCCCAGTTGTTGAGTCCACGGGCTCCGGCGGCGGTTTTAAATTGTTCTGTGCAGGCGCTGGCGACGAAAACCCAGATATCACCAACGCGTCTCGCCGCATCAAAAGCAGCGAAGTTGAAAAATGTGCAAAGAACGGCATCACCGAAATCACCGAAATCAAAATCGGCTATGACGGTATTGCGATTGCCAATTCCAAAAAAGCTCAACAATTTGATTTGACTCTTGCAGACCTGTTCATGGCGTTGGCTAAAAATGTACCAACAGGCGTAGATGGCAAAACTCACGCCAACCCAAACAAAACTTGGCATGACGTTCGCGCTGATTTGCCAAACGTGAAGATCGAAGTTTTAGGCCCTCCCCCAACGTCTGGTACGCGCGACGCGTTTGCAGAATTGGCTATGGAAGGCGGCTGCAAAACGTTCCCTTGGATCAAGGCTCTGAAAAAAGCTGACAAAAAAGCATATAAAGCTTTGTGCCACACCGTCCGCGAAGATGGTGCTTATATCGAAGCTGGTGAAAACGACAACTTGATCGTACAGAAATTGGAAGCCAACCCGAACGCTTTGGGTATCTTTGGTTTCAGCTTCTTGGATCAAAACGCCGACAAAGTTCAAGGCTCTTCCATCAATGGCAAAGCCGTTACGTTTGAAAACATTGCGTCCGGCGCTTATCCAGTGTCCCGTCCTTTGTTCTTCTACGTGAAGAAAGCTCATGTGGGCAAAGTTCCTGGCATCCAAGAATATGTTGCTGAATTCACCTCCAGCAAAGCTTGGGGCGACGAAGGTTACTTGACGGACAAGGGCTTGATCCCAATGCCAAATGAAGAACGCGCTAAGTTTGGTCATGATGGCAAAACCCTCGCAAATCTTTCAATGTAAGACACTTTAATAAAGACACGGTGGCGGCAAGCTATACAACCTCTTGTCGCCACCAACTTTGTTTGGAGATTATGACGTGACAACGGCTCAGCCTAAAAGTTTAAGTGTAGGGCAGCCTTCACGAACACTGCAAAAAACCGGAGAACGGGTGTTCAAATGGTTTTTGATCGCAAGTTCAATGGTCGCCGTTTTGACCACGGCTGGCATTGTCGCATCGCTATTATTTGAATCTATTTATTTTTTTAATGAAGTTCCTCTGACCGACTTTTTGTTTGGTTTGCAATGGAGCCCACAGACCGCGATGCGCGTGGATCAAGTTGGCTCATCCGGTGCCTTTGGTGCAGTCCCCCTGTTTACGGGCACACTTTTAATCAGTGCCATTGCCATGGTCGTGGCCGTTCCCATTGGGTTGTTCGCGGCTATTTATTTGGCTGAATATGCACATGGCAGTGTGCGCAACTGGGTCAAGCCTCTGTTGGAAATTCTGGCGGGGATCCCTACCGTTGTGTTCGGTTTTTTTGCGGCCCTTGTCTTAGCACCTTGGTTGCGCGGAGCGGGCGAAGCGGTCGGGTTTGATGTGTCTTCGGAAAGTGCGCTCGCCGCTGGTTTGGTGATGGGGATCATGATCATTCCCCTAATTTCAAGCTTGTCGGATGATGCCATCAACGCTGTACCACAAGCCATGCGAGACGGTTCTTTCGGTGTCGGCGCCACCAAATCTGAAACCATTCGCAATGTGGTTCTGCCCGCCGCTTTACCCGGTATCATGGGCGGCATTTTGTTGGCGGCGTCGCGGGCCATTGGGGAAACGATGATTGTTGTTATGGCTGCCGGATTGACGGCGAACTTGACGGCAAATCCGTTTGAAGCTGTGACCACCGTGACCGTTCAAATCGTCACCTTGTTGACGGGTGACCAAGAATTTGACAGTGCCAAGACCCTGGCCGCGTTTGCGTTGGGTTTGGTTTTGTTCCTCATTACTTTGGCTTTAAACGTGGTCGCCCTCAACATTGTGAAGAAATATCGTGAACAATATGAATAATCAGAGCACCAATTCCGAACGCATTCAGGCGGGGCTTAAAAAGCGTTATCGCGCGGAAAAACGGTTCCAGTATTATGGAATCGCCGCCATCGCCATCGCCATCGCCTTTCTTTTGATCATGTTTGCGGCGATTGGTATCCGGGGTGTTGGAGCATTCCAGCAAACGCATATTGCACTCACCGTGACCCTTGATGAAGCGCATGTGCAAGACAACGACTGGCAGGGGATCGTCAAAGCATCAATGCGCAATACTTTCCCCGAAGTGACATCGCGGCGTGATAAAAAGCTCCTGTATAAGGTGATGAGTTCCGGGGCAGGCTTTGATTTACAAGCCTTGGTTAAAGAAACACCGTCTTTGGTGGGGCAAACCAAAACCGTATGGCTGCCAAGCTCAGATGACATTGATATGCTCATGAAGGGCAGTATCGACCGCACCGTAGCGGAGGATGATCGCCGGGTGAGCGATAAGGAAATTGCCTGGGTTGATCAGTTGATCGACAAAGATGCCATTGAATTACAATTTAACAAGCGATTCTTTACGGGTGGCGATTCCCGCGAACCTGAATTGGCTGGTGTTTTGGGCTCGATCATGGGGTCGTTTTATAGTTTGCTGGTGTGTTTTTTATTGTCGTTCCCGTTGGGCATTATGGCAGCCATGTACTTGGAAGAATTTGCACCGAAAAACAAATGGACTGATATGGTGGAAGTGAATATCAATAATCTTGCTGCAGTGCCGTCCATTGTCTATGGCCTGTTGGGCATGGCGTTGTTTTTAAATTTATTCATATTGCCGCGCTCAGCGCCTTTGGTTGGGGGCATGGTGTTGGCGTTGATGACCTTGCCGACCATTATCATTGCCGCGCGTGCGGCAATGCGAGCGGTACCACCCTCTATTCGCGAAGCTGCGCTTGGCATCGGGGCCAGTCCGGTGCAAACGGTTCTTCATCACGTTTTGCCATTGGCGCTGCCGGGCATGTTGACCGGAACGATTCTCGGCATGGCCCGTGCGTTGGGGGAAACAGCTCCTTTGTTGATGATTGGTATGGTGGCCTTTATCGTTGATATTCCCACCGGCATCATGGACTCGGCCACGGCGTTGCCGGTGCAAATCTTTTTGTGGGCAGACTCGCCTGAACGCGCGTTTTCTGAGCGCACCTCGGCGGCCATTATTGTCCTTCTGGTTTTTTTAATTACAATGAACTTAGGCGCGACCCTCTTGCGCAAAATGTTCGAACGTCGTTGGTAAGGAATACATACGTTGAACCTCCCTATTCAAACACAAATGTCGAATCAAACAAGCACGGGTGCGGCGAACCATTCGAACCATAAGGTCACGGTCCGCAACGTGAATGTTTTTTATGGCGATAAAAAAGCGTTGGAAAACGTGAGACTCGATATTCCTGCGCAGCAGGTAACGGCTTTGATTGGCCCGTCTGGCTGTGGAAAATCGACCTTTTTACGCTGCATCAATCGGATGAATGACGTGGTGGATGGATGTCGCGTGGAAGGCGAAATCAAGCTGGATGGCGAAGACATTTATGCCCGTGGGGTCGATGTGGTTCATTTGCGCGCCCGTGTTGGCATTGTCTTTCAAAAGCCCAACCCGTTTCCCAAATCCATTTACGACAACGTTGCCTATGGACCTAAAATTCACGGACTTGTCAGCAACCGGACCGAGATGGATGAAATCGTCATGACCAGCTTGGAAAAAGCGGGTCTGTTGGCTGAAGTTCAAGATCGTTTAGAAGCGCCGGGCACCAGCCTTTCGGGGGGCCAGCAACAACGCTTGTGTATTGCTCGTGCCATTGCCGTCCAGCCTGAAGTGATTTTGATGGATGAGCCGTGTTCGGCTCTAGACCCCATTGCCACGGCCCGCATCGAAGAACTGATTGATGAGTTGAAAGAAAACTTCACCATCATCATGGTCACGCACTCAATGCAACAAGCCGCGCGCGTTTCACAGAAAACGGCCTTTTTCCACATGGGTGAACTTGTGGAACAAGGCGACACGACAGAAATTTTCACGCGGCCCAAAGATGAACGCACCCAAGCGTACATCACGGGACGTATCGGTTAAGTTAGGGATAACGATGGAACACGACCACATTGTAAGATCATTCGATGATGATTTGGGGCGTTTGGACGCAATCATTGCACAAATGGGTGGCTTGGTTGAACGCCAATTGGCAGATGCCATGCAGGCTCTGGTCAAACGCGATGTCGAATTGGCACAGACGGTCATTGATAACGATGTTCTCATTGATGACTTGGAAACACAGGTTGACCAGCAAACCATAAACATCTTGGCTTTACGCCAGCCCATGGCTGACGATCTGCGTTCGGTGATTGTGGTGTTGAAAATGGCGTCTAATTTGGAACGCATTGGTGACTATGCCAAAAACATTGCCAAACGCGTGCTGATTTTGTCGCACATGGAACCTGTTGGCAACACGTCACAAAGTGTGCAGCGCATGGCTGGCTTGGTTCAGGTTATGATCAAGAATGTTTTGGATGCCTATGGCACTCTTGATATTCATAAAGCTGACGATGTGCGGTTGCGCGACCAAGAGGTTGACCGTATCCACACCAGCTTGTTTCGTGAATTGTTGACCTACATGATGGAAGACCCTCACCACATCACGGCCTGCACCCACCTTTTGTTTGTCTCTAAAAACATCGAACGGATTGGGGATCATGTGACGTCTATTGCGGAATACGTACACTTTCTCGTGTCGGGTGAAATGCCCGCCGATGAACGTCCTAAAAGGGATTTGTCGAGTCAGACAACGCTTGAATGAGTTTGGAACTTTAATGGATTGCACCGTACTGATCGTTGAAGATGAACCGCCACAAGCGGAGATGTTGTCTTACAACCTTGAATCGGCAGGCTTTCGCACCATGATTGCCAACAACGGCGAAGAAGGCTTGTCGTTGGCGCGCCAAAATGTTCCCGATGCCATTGTTTTAGATTGGATGTTGCCAGGGTTGAGCGGTATTGAAGTGTGCCGTCAGTTGCGCAGTGATGCCACCACCCGAGACATCCCCATTTTGATGCTGACCGCGCGCGGTGAAGAAGAAGACCGGGTGCGGGGCATTGAAACCGGGGCCGATGATTATGTGGTTAAGCCCTATAGCCCCCGTGAAGTGGTGGGCCGCATCAAAGGTCTGTTGCGTCGTGCTAACCCCACATTAAGCGCAGAATCGATCGACTATGCGGACATCTCCATGGATTTGATTCAACACAAGGTGAGCCGGGCCGAGCGCAATGTGCATTTGGGACCAATTGAATATAAATTGCTGAAAACGCTCTTGGAAAAACCAGGTCGAGTGTTTTCCAGAGATCGTTTGTTGGACTTGGTCTGGGGCCGTGACGTCTATGTCGAAGACCGCACCGTAGATGTGCATATTCGCCGCCTGCGCAAAGCCTTGAACGAAGATGATGGCCAAGATTTGATTCGCACCGTACGCGGCGAAGGCTACGCCATCGATACCGATAAATAATTTACATGTGAACGTGTGACGGTCGTCATAGTTCCGCCTCTTTTTTTTCCTCATGATGGGGACAGTAAAATAGGATTGGAGCATCGTGCCATGGGCACCAAGACACGCACATCTAGATTTGGAAGCAAAGGGGCAAACTTGCGCCCGATGACCTTTGCGGAATCGTTGCTGTCGGGTCGTCCGATGGAACGCAATGTGCAAACCTACACGCCAAAATTAAAGCCCCGTCCAAAAGCGCGCTTTGGGACCAAGGGGACCTTGATCGGCCAGCAAAATTTTGAAATTTATGTGGCCGCTCACAAGGAAGGCTGGAAGTTTTGGCGTTAGCTGTTCTGGGGGGCTCAATATAAATTTTCCCATGCCAACATTGGGTGGCCGCCAATTGTGGACGGATATTCGTATCCAAGGTGGATGGCGGGTGCAGTGCCATGTTTGGAAGATGCACTGTCGACTGCTTGATCCCCGAGATTTTTGTCATCACTCTGGCCCCAAGGCAGAAATGCTCAAAGCCTTCGCGCAAAAAATTCAAGACGAACAAATTGCCGCCGCCCGACCTCATGCGGTGGTGCTGATCCATGGCCTGGGGCGTTCGGAACATAGCCTGGACGCTTTGGCGAAAGCACTGAAAGTGGAAGGTTATGAAGTCGTTGGCTTTAATTATCCCAGTAACAAGGCCCCCATTGAAATCCACGCCGTTGCCCTTAATCAGCTTATTGAGACGTTTGAGGGTGTCAGCCAAGTCAGCTTCGTGACCCATTCGTTGGGGGGTATCGTATTACGCCAAGCCTTGAATGTTGCCGCACCGTGGCGCGCGCGGGTGCAATTGGGCCGGGCCGTGTTGTTGGGGCCGCCCAATCAGGGGAGCCAGGTGGCCCGGTTTTTGAGCGGTAGAAAATTTAGTGAGGCCTTGTACGGGCCTGCACTTAAACAATTGGCCGATGCTAAGCTGGGTGAAAAATTCCCCTTGCCCCTGACCTTTGCGACGATTGCAGGCACAGTGAATTGGCTGCCATTTTTAAAAGGTGTGAACGATGGGTTGGTCAGCGAAGCCGAAACGCGCCTAAACGGTGCGGCTCAACATTTGACCCTCAAGACGTCTCATGCCTTTATGATGCACAATACAGATGTTATGGCGAAAACGAGTGCATTTCTTAAAGGTGAACTATGAACGCAGACATGTTGCATCTGATCAAAAGCCGCCGCTTTTTGCCGCTGTTTTTGACCCAGTTGTTGGGGGCCGCCAACGACAATCTGTTTAAAAGCGCCTTGATTATGTTAATCACGTTCGATTTGGCCGACAAGGCGGGCTTGGACGGACCGATCATGGTGACCTTGGCGGCGGGCATTTTTATCGCCCCGTTCTTTTTGTTCAGCGCCACGGCCGGGCAATTGGCCGATTGTTATGATAAGGCGAAACTGGCCCGGGCGACCAAACTTGGGGAAGTGGTTATCATGGGCGGCGCAGCCTTTGCCTTTCTGTCACAAAACCCCTACGTGCTGATGGCGGTGTTGTTTTTGATGGGCACGCAATCGGCGTTGTTCGGCCCGGTTAAGTATTCGATTTTGCCGCAACATTTGAAACAAGAAGAATTAATATCTGCCAACGCCATGGTCGGAGCGGGTACGTTCTTGGCAATTTTGGTCGGCACCATTGCCGGGGGCTTGTTGATTTTGCGTCCCGATGGCGTCTTCGTGGTGTCTAGTCTGGTGATTTCCGTTGCTGTGTTGGGTTTGGTGGCGAGTGCGTTTATTCCCGCCGCGCCCCCCACCGGGGATGCGGTGCGGATCAATCTTAATATCGCGACTGAGACGGCCAAGATGCTGCGCCATGCCGCCAGTCGTCGTGACGTGTTTTTGTCGATCCTCGGCATTTCTTGGTTTTGGTTGGTGGGGGCTACATTTCTTAGCCAGTTTCCGGCTTTTGCCAAACAGGTGTTGGGCGGGGATGAAAACATCGTGACCCTGTTTTTGGCGGTCTTTTCCATTGGCATCGGTTTGGGATCGATGTTGTGTTCTAAGATCTTAAAAGGGGAAGTCTCGGCTAAGTACGTGCCGTTTGGTGCCATCACCATGACGGCGTTTATGATCGATTTGTATGTTGCCAGCACCCTTGTGGTGTTTGGCCCAGGCAACCAAATCGGAACCTTTCTCACTGATCCGATGGGCTTGCGCATTTTGGCTGATTTGTTGATGGTGGCAATGTCGGGCGGTCTGTTTATCGTGCCGTTGTATGCCATACTGCAAAGCCGTGGCGACGCGGCCCATCGGGCCCGTGATATTGCCGCCAACAACATCTTTAACGCCCTGTTTATGGTCGCCAGCGCGCTGATCATCACGTTTATGTTGGCCAGCGGCATCACCATCCCCGGGGTATTCCTGACCGTTGCCATCGCCAATGCGGTGGTGGCCGTTTACATCTGTAAACTGTTGCCGGATGAATTGATCAAGGCGGCTTTGCGGTGGATTTTTCAACTGGCCTTTCGCGCCGAAATTAAGGGTCTAGAACATTGGGCCGAGGTTGGCGACAAGGCGGTGATCGTGGTCAATCACGTCTCATTCTTAGACGCGGCGCTGTTGGCGGCCTTTTTGCCCGAAAAGCCGCTGTTCGCCATCAACACCCACATTGCGGCGAAGTGGTGGACCAAGCCGTTTTTAAATTTAGTCGAAGCCTTTCCCATGGACCCGACCCAACCGTTGGCGACCAAGGCCTTGATCAAGGCGGTTGACCAAGGGCGCAAGTGTGTGATCTTCCCCGAAGGCCGCATCACCGTAACGGGTGGCTTGATGAAGGTCTACGAAGGTCCGGCGATGATTGCCGACAAGGCCGATGCCGATATCTTGCCCGTGCGCATTGACGGGGCCGAATTCACATATTTTTCCCGCCTCAAAGGCACCGTGCGCCAACGTCTTTTTCCCAAAATCACCTTGACCATTTTACCCCCGCGTCGTTTGACCATTAACGACGAATTCTTAGGCAAACGCAGGCGCGCTCAAGCCGGGTTAGAGCTTTATGACATCATGAGCGATCTTATTTTTGAATCGCGTCTGCAACGCCAAACGCTGTTTCAAGCCTTGTTAGATTCCTCAGACATTCATGGGGCTTCGACGTTGGTGTTGGAAGACATCAAACGCCAACCGCTCAGTTACGCCAAGACCATCACCAGCGCCATTGCCTTGGGTCGGGCATTGTTGCCGTTGAGCCAAAAGGGTGACCGGGTGGGCGTGTTGTTGCCCAATTCAATGGGCGCTGCAGTGACGTTTTTTGCCCTGCAAGCGACCGGACGCATTCCCGCCATGCTGAACTTTTCGGCGGGGCCCGGTCCGATGACGTCGGCGCTTAAAATCACCCAGGCAGGGGTGGTTCTGACATCGAAAGTCTTTGTCGAAGCGGGCGGGCTTCAGACCACCATCGAAGCCTTAGCCCAACACGCCTACATCATTTATTTGGAAGACATCAAAGCCAACATCAGCGTGGGGAACAAAGTCAGCTCAATGCTGATTGCAAAATTTTTCGCCCACGGTTGGCATCAAGGATTTGTGTCTGATTCGCAAAGCCCGGCGGCGGTGTTGTTCACCTCTGGGTCCGAAGGCACCCCCAAAGGTGTGGTGCTCAGCCATGATAATTTGCTGTCGAACCGCTATCAGTTGACCGCACGCATCGACTTTAACCCGACCGACATCGTCTTTAATGCTCTGCCGGTGTTTCATTCGTTTGGTTTGACCAGCGGTTTGTTGTTGCCGATGTTGGCGGGCGTGCGGACCTTTTTGTACCCGTCGCCTCTGCATTACCGGATCGTGCCGGAATTGGTTTATGACACCAACGCCACCATTTTGTTTGGCACCGATACCTTCTTGTCCGGCTACGTGCGGGCCGCCAATGCCTATGATTTTTTCAAAGTGCGTTACGTCTGCGCCGGGGCGGAAAAGGTTAAGGCTGAAACGCGCCAAGCCTTTTTCGACAAATTTGGCCTGCGTATTTTAGAAGGTTATGGCGCCACCGAAACCGCCCCGGTATTGTCGTTTAACACCCCGATGCATTTTAAATCCGGCACCGTTGGCCGTTTGTTGCCGGGCATTCGTTACAAATTAAACGCCGTCCCCGGAATCGAAGACGGTGGACAGTTGTGGGTCCGTGGCCCCAACATCATGAAGGGCTATTTCCTAGATGACAATCCGGGTATCTTGGTGCCACCCGAGGGCGGTTGGTACGACACCGGCGATATTGTGGCGTTTGATGAACATGGCTTTATCACCATCAAAGGTCGGGTCAAACGTTTTGCCAAAATTGCCGGGGAAATGGTCTCGCTGGGGCAAGTCGAAGCCCTGGCCGAAACCGCCTGGCCGGGCCAACGCCATGCTGCCATCGCGGTTCCAGATGCGAAAAAAGGGGAACAGGTGATCTTGCTCAGCGAAGTCGAAGGGGCGGCGCGGGAAAATCTTTTGAAGGTTGCCAAAGACCAAGGGGTCGCTGAAATCATGGTGCCCAAAAAAGTCAGGACCGTGGCAAAACTACCCCTGCTGGGATCTGGTAAAACCGACTACCCCGCCGTCGAAGCCCTTGTGAGGGGGGACCTTGAGTCCTAAACTTACATATCATGGCATCACACACACATATATGGGGTGAGTTTGAGCGGTGGTGTACGGCACGGAGGCTGCAGGCCTTGCCCGCACATCCGTGGGCGGTTGCGAGTTATTTGCGGTGGGTGGAACGCCGTAAAGACATCGCCGAGGTCTATGAGGTTGTTGACGTGATTGCCCGCCAACATGTGTTAAAAACCGGGCGCGTGCCGACCCGTCATGCAACGGTGAAAAGCACCCTAAAAACCCTTGAACGCCGCGCTTTGGTCAAAGATCAACACGGTGACCTGTTTGACGAAGACGCGCAGTTGGATAAAAAACCCAAGCCCAAGCCCAAGCCCAAGTCGCGCAAGCCAGCAAAGTCCGAAGCCGATGCCGTTCGCAAGCGTCACACGTTGAGCACAAAACCCCGCATGGTGAAGCGCCGCCCTAAGTCTGAAGGGTGAACTTTGTAATTTCACTTGACCCAGAGCGGCCCTAGCGGCACTTTCCCGCATGATGAGAATTTTTAGACACTATACCGACCTGCCACAAGATGTCCGAGGGTGCGTTGTTGCCATCGGCAACTTTGATGGCGTTCACTTGGGTCACCAAGCGGTGATTAACGAGGCCGGAGCCTTGGCGCGTGTGCTGGGTAAGCCGTGGGCGGTGATGACGTTTGAACCCCATCCAACGAGCGTGTTTAAGCCAGACGGTGAGCCGTTTCGTCTGACCGTGATGCGCAGCAAGTCGCATTTGATAGAAACCTTGGGGGTCGATGATCTTTTGATCCAGCATTTTGATGCGGACTTTGCCAGCTTGTCGGCCGAGGATTTTGTGAATGAGGTCATCGTCAATGGCCTGGGCGCGTCCCACGTGGTGGCGGGTTTTGATTTCCACTTTGGCAAAAAGCGTCAAGGCGACTGCAAAACCTTATTGGCCCTGGGGCAAAGCAAAGGCTTTGGTTTTACGGCCATTCCTGAAGTTACGGGCGAAGACGGCGAAATTTATTCTTCAACTCAGATTCGCGAATGCCTTAAAGCCGGGGACGTCCAAGCGGCGGCGCGTATCTTGGGCCGCGCCTTTGAATTGGAAGGTCGAGTTGAACACGGCGATGCACGGGGCCGCCAGTTGGGCTTTCCCACCGCGAACATTCATCTGCATGATTATCTGCGTCCCGCCACAGGTGTGTACGCCATTCGGGCTGGTCTTGACGAAGGGGCTGACACCCGATGGTTTGACGGTGTGGCGAATTTTGGTCGCCGTCCGACGTTTCATAGCGATGATGACATTGTTTTGGAAGCCCATCTCTTTGATTTTGATGGTGATTTATACACAAAACACCTCCGCGTTGAGCTGGTTGAGCGGCTTCGCGATGAACGTAAATTTGACGGTCTTGAAGCCTTAAAAGCACAAATTATAAAAGATTGTGAGAAAGCTAGAGAAATCCTGGCAAAAGCAGGTTAAAAAGGCGTCTCCTTTTTCATAAAGATTGCGGTAAGCCAAAATCATGAGCCTAGACTATAAAAACACAGTATTTTTGCCCCTGACCGAATTCCCCATGCGCGCTGGATTGCCCGTGCGGGAACCCGAAACGATTAAGCGTTGGCAAGACCTAGATATCTTTGCCCTGCACCGCAAAGCTGGGGTTGGTCGCGAGAAATTTGTGCTCCATGACGGTCCGCCGTATGCCAACGGTCACCTGCACATCGGTCATGCGCTGAACAAAATTCTCAAAGACGTGATTGTGCGCAGCCAGCAAATGTTGGGCAAAGACGCAAACTACGTTCCCGGCTGGGACTGCCACGGCTTGCCCATCGAATGGAAAATCGAAGAAAAATACCGGGCGGCGGGCAAGGATAAAGACGACGTCCCCGTGATCGAGTTCCGCAAAGAATGCCGTGAATTTGCAAAAGGCTGGATTGATATCCAACGCGAAGAATTTAAACGTTTGGGGCTGATCGGCGACTGGGACAATCCCTACGCCACCATGAATTTTGAAGCCGAAGCCTATATCGAAGCGGAACTGGGTAAGTTCCTCATGGACGGATCTTTGTACAAGGGCGCGAAACCGGTGATGTGGTCGGTGGTGGAAAAGACCGCCTTGGCCGAAGCCGAAGTCGAATACCACGACCAGTCTTCGCAAACCCTTCACGTGCGCTTCCCGGTGGCCAAGGCCCCCATCGCGGAAATGGACGGTGCCTCTGTGGTCATTTGGACCACCACGCCGTGGACCATCCCCGCCAACCGTGCTGTGGCGTATGGCGATTTCGATTATGGCGTTTATGAAGTCAAAACCGTGGGCGAAGACAGCACCGCCGTCGTTGGTGAGAAACTGATCGTGGCCGAAGGCTTGGCCGAACAGGTGGCCGAAGACGCCGCCATTACGGACTGGACCAAGATTGCCAGCCACTCAGGCCTGGACGGCGTGGTGTGTAAACATCCGTTTGCAGGTCATGGCTATGAATTTGAAGTGCGTGCGCTGAAAGGTGATTTTGTCACTTTGGAAGCCGGCACCGGGATCGTCCATATTGCGCCCAGCCATGGCCAAGACGATTGGGAATTGGGCATGAAGCACGGTGTGCCGTCGCCCAATACCGTAAATAATGACGGAACCTATACCGCCGAAGTGCCGATGTTTGAAGGTGTTCCGGTTCTGATTTTTGACGAAAAGAAAAAGAAAACCCGCTTCCCGGCCAACAAAGTGGTGACGGAAAAGCTGGTCGAGTTGGGCGGCCTTCTGGCAAGCCACAGGATCGAACACAGTTATCCGCATTCGTGGCGTTCGAAAGCCCCGGTGATTTTCCGCAACACGCCGCAGTGGTTTATCTCTATGGAGGCGACGAAGCTTCGAGAAAAGGCTCTGAACGCCATTAACGACACGCGGTTCGTTCCCGCAAAGGGCCGCACGCGGCTTGAGTCTATGGTCTCGGATCGCCCCGATTGGTGCGTGTCGCGCCAGCGTGCTTGGGGTGTCCCCATCGCGGTGTTCGTCAACAAAACCACGGGCGATCCATTGCGCGACCAAGCCGTGGTGGACCGTATCGTCGAAATCTTTAAGGTTGAGGGCGCAGACGCTTGGTTCGTGCGCGACCCGCAAGATTTCTTAGGCGATGCCTATAAGTCCGAAGATTTTGATCAAGTCACCGATATTTTGGACGTGTGGTTTGATTCCGGCTGTACCCATAGTTTTGTGTTGGAACAACGCCCAGACCTAAAATGGCCCGCAGACCTGTACCTAGAAGGGTCCGACCAACATCGCGGTTGGTTCCAAAGTTCACTTTTGGAAAGCTGCGGCACACGGGGGCGCGCGCCTTATGATGCGGTTCTGACCCATGGCTTCATCTTGGACAATCGCGGCGACAAAATGTCGAAGTCGGTTGGCAATACCATCACGCCCAAGGATGTAGAAGAAAAGTACGGCGCGGATATTTTGCGCCTGTGGGTGGTGGGGTCCGATTACACCAATGACCTGCCGTTCGGCGAAGATATCCTCAAGCAGAACGCAGACGTTTATCGGCGCTTGCGCAATACGCTGCGCTTTTTGCTGGGCAACTTAGACGGCTTTACAGATGTGGAACGCCTTGATTTCGCGCAGATGCCGGAACTGGAACGTTCCGTCCTACATCGGTTATGGGAACTGGACGCAAAGGTTCGCAAGGCCAGCGATGATTATCAATTTCACGCCCTGTTCACCGAGCTGCACAATTTCTGTACCGTTGAATTGAGCGCGTACTATTTCGATATTCGTAAAGACACGCTGTACTGTGAACGCGCAGATTCAACCTTGCGCCGCGCAAGTCGTACGGTACTGGACGAAGTGTTCAATTGTCTCACCGCATGGTTTGCACCGTTTATATGCTTCACGGCGGAAGAGGCTTGGCTGTCACGCTTCCCAGACTCTGACAGTGTGCATCTGCGCCTGTTCCCCGACGTACCCGCCGAATGGCAGAACGACGCGCTGGCCGCCAAGTGGGCCAAGGTGCGCGATTTGCGCCGTGTGGTCACGGGGGCTTTGGAAATCGAACGCGCAGAAAAACGCATCGGGTCGTCTTTGCACGCCGCCCCCAAGGTTTACGTCACGGCCGAATACGTGGCGGCACTGAGCGGCGTTGATCTGGCAGAAATCGCGATTACGTCGAACGCCGAACTGATTGAAGGCGAGGCTCCAAAAGGGGCCTTCACGCTGCCCGATGTTGAAGGTGTGGGCGTGGTGCCTGAGGCTGCTGAAGGTGAAAAGTGCGAACGCTGTTGGAAGGTCTGTGATGATATTGGTGCCAATGCAGATCACCCCACCGTCTGTGGTCGATGTGCGGACGCGGTGGACCATATGCCAAAAAGCGTCAGTTCATGAACGGTCCGATCACATCTTTGACGCGTTTGGGCTGGGGCTTGGCGACGGTGGTTTTTGTCTTAGACCAAGCCAGTAAATGGCTGGTTTTAGAGCTGTTTTCTGACAATCCCCGCATGATCGAAGTGTTGCCTTTTTTTAATTTGGTCCTGGCCTGGAATCGGGGGATTAGCTTCGGCATGTTTGGCGGTCTTGGGGATTGGGGGCCGTGGATTTTAGTGGGCGTTGCGCTCGTTATTTGTGTGGTTCTTGCCCTGTGGCTGGCCAAGGCCGAAAACCGTTTTACCGCCGTAGGTCTTGGTCTTATTATCGGTGGTGCCGTTGGTAACATTGTCGATCGGGTCCGATTTCACGCCGTTGTCGATTTTTTGGACGTCCATGCATTCGGCTATCATTGGCCGGCCTTTAACGTTGCGGATTCCGCCATTTGCATAGGGGCTGTAATTTTGATATTGGACTCCTTGTTTTTTAACGTTGAAAAGCCTAAATTAGACACATGAATAATAAGATAACCCTTTTTGTCCTCATTGCTGGCGCACTGTCCCTTTCGGCGTGTTCGGGCGTGAGCAAGGCGCTGACCCAGACCAAGGCCACGCCTGATGAGTTCGCGGTCTATACCCGCGCACCCCTGACAATGCCGCCAGATTATGGCGTCCGGCCAAAACCAGGCGGTAAGGATGAAACAAGTTCTCTATCGGGCAGCCCACAAGAAACCGCGCGGCGCGTTTTGCTCAATAACAGTTCACAAACAATTGAACCTGTTCGGGCCGCAACGCCGGGAACCACAGCGCTTTTGACCCGTGCCGGAGTATCCAAGGCAGAACCCGATATCCGTCAGGTGATTAACCGTGAAACCACGGCTTATGCAGAAGAAGATAAAAGCGTCATTGATAACATGATGTTTTGGAGAACGAACCAGACGGGTACCATTGTGAACGCGGATGAAGAAACCAAGCGAATTCAAGAAAGCCAAGCCTTGGGCCAACCCGTCAATGAAGGCACCACACCAGAAATTAAAGCCAAATCCAAAGCGCCCCTAGAAGGCATGTTTGACGGCTTGTTTAAATAGCGGACGGTGCGCTCATTTAGGGTCGGTTTTCCGGCCCTTTTTTTATGTCCATCTTTATGCCCCAATTCAGATATAGAAATTGCTCATGATGAAAATTATTTTCTCGCTCTGTGCCGTCGTTCTGTTCGCCCTTGCCCCAACGGGCGTATGGGCAGCGGTTTTTAACCCGCAAACCTTCACCTTAAAGAATGGTATGCAGGTGGTGGTTCTGCCCAATCACCGCGCACCCGTGGTGTTACATATGGTGTGGTACAAAGCGGGGTCCGTGGATGAACCAAAGGGTAAGTCCGGGATTGCGCACTTGTTGGAACACTTGATGTTCAAGGGGACACAGAAAAACCCAGACGGTGAATTTTCAAAACGCCTTGCCCAACATGGCGGTCAAGAAAATGCCTTTACCTCCCTTGATTACACCGGCTACCACCAAACCATCGCCTCGGATCGTTTGGAAATGGTCATGGCCTTAGAGGCCGACCGTATGAGCAATTTGGTTTTGGCCGCCAGCGATGTCGAAACCGAACGCGACGTGGTTCTCGAAGAACGCAATTCGCGCATCGAAAACAACCCCGGTGCAAAGCTGCGCGAACTGGCCAATCAAACTTTGTATCCCCAAGACCATCCCTATGGTCGGCCCATCATTGGCTGGCGAGATGAATTGGCCGCGCTCACCCGCGAAGATGCCTTGGCTTTTTATCAGGCCAATTACGCCCCAGATAATGCTGTTTTGGTGATTGCTGGTGACGTTAAGGTCGATCAAGTGAAACGCTTGGCGAAAAAATATTATGGAACCATTAAAGCTCATCAAGTTCAGCCCCGCCGGAATATGTTGACCACGGCCCCCATCAAAGGCGGCGAAACGGTTTATAAAGATGCCCGTGTGCGTCAACCTGTGTGGACGAACTCGGTGATCCAGCCTTCTCTTTCCAATGGTTCGGTCAAACGGGTTGCGGCCTTAGAAGTCCTCAGCGAAATTCTAGGGGCTGGTGGGACTTCACGGCTTTACAAAAAACTGGTGATTGAGGCGGCAGACGCGGTGAGCACCGGGACTTATTACAATTCAAATGCGCGAGGGGATGGTAAATTCATCTTTTACGCCAGCCCGCGCCCAGGGGTCAAATTAGACGTGTTAGCCGCCGCCGTGCGCACAGAATCCCAAAGAATGGTGGATCAAGGCTTAGAGGTGGGAGAGTTGGAGCGTGTCAAAACCCGCATGTTGTCCACCGCGATTTTTGCGCGCGATGAAATGAAAACGGGGGCATATACCATAGGCTCGGCTTTGGCCGCAGGGCACAGCATTGCCGATGTCGAGGACTGGCCCGAGCGCATCTCCAATGTCACTGAACAAGACGTTCTAGAGGCTCTAAAGGCGGTCTTATCCGAACCGCGCCAAATCACCACAAAGCTGATGTCTGACGATCCCAAACCCGGAGACGGGTCATGAATGCTTTGAAGTTCCTGTTGGTGCTTTTTGTGAGCGTGATGCCATTTGCGGCCCATGCGGTTGACGTTGAACGGGTTGTCAGTCCTGGCGGGATTGAGGCTTGGTTGGTGCAAGACCTTGCCAACCCTTTGGTGTCGATGCAATTTGAGTTTGCCGGCGGCGCTGCACTCGATCCCAAGGGCAAAAATGGGTTGGCCAATTTAGCCGCCAGCACCATGGACGAAGGGGCGGGAAACTTAGATAGCCAAGCGTTCCAACAACGGCTTAAAGACCAATCCATTCAGCTGAGCTTTAGCGCCAGCCTGGATCGTTTTTCGGGGCAATTCAAAACGCTCAAAATTCACGAAGACGAAGCTTTTAACCTGCTGCATTCCGCGCTTGTTAAACCGCGTTTTGACGCCGAGCCTATCGATCGGCTGAAAAGACAAATTGTATCGGGCATTCGCAGCGATAGCGAAAATCCGGGCGTGGTTGCGTACCATGCGTTGTTTGCGGGGTTTTTCAAAGATCACGTCTATGCGCGGCGTGCCAAAGGGACGGTGAAAAGTGTCGAGGCTATCAACCGGGGTGATCTTAAGCAGTTTGTCAAAACTCGCCTCGCGCGCCAAAATCTGAAAATTGGTGTGGTTGGCGATATTACGCCCGCGCGTTTGGCCGAGCTTTTGGACAAAACGTTCTTAGCCTTGCCGCTGACCCCAGGCCCAGCCCAGGCTCCGGAAATCAAAGCCGATGCCCAAGGGCGATTGGTGGTTATTGATAAAGATGTGGTGCAAAGTACCATTGCCTTTGGTCATGCTGGTCCGAAACGCAAGGATTCTGATTTTTATGCGGCCTTGGTTTTGAACCATATTTTGGGCGGCGGCAGCTTTACGTCACGTTTATATACCGAAGTGCGGGAAAAGCGCGGCCTGGCGTACAGCGTCGGCACCAGCCTTTATCCATTGATCCAAAGCGCTATGATCGTCGGCAGGGCAGGCACGGAAAATGCGCGGGTGGCTGAAACCATAGACATCATCCGGGCCCAATGGAAACGATTGGCCGAAGGCGATTTGGGCCAAGAAGAACTCAGCCATGCAAAGACGTATCTGACCGGATCGTTCCCGTTAAAATTCACCTCGACGGATGCGATTGCGGGAACCTTGGTGGGGATGCAGACCTATGACTTAGGCCTTGATTATTTAGATCAGCGCAACAGCTATATCGATCAGGTCACCTTGAAAGCCGTACAACGGGTGGCGAAAAAATATTTAGATGCGGACATGCTGGACATTGTTGTGGTCGGCAAACCCCAAGGCGTTGTGTCAAAGCCATAAGCCGGGGTATCGTTAAGCTGAGATTTAGCGATTCGCATTTAATAGGCTAACACCCATGGTTCTGCGCCGACTTCCCGAAACTCTGGTCAATCAAATCGCCGCTGGTGAAGTGGTGGAACGTCCGGCGTCTGCGCTTAAAGAACTGGTGGAAAACAGCCTGGATGCGGGGGCCAAATCCATCGACATTCAGTTGCGCGAGGGGGGCCGGACCTTGATCGCGGTGACCGACGATGGCTGCGGCATGAGCGCCGAAGACCTCACGTTATGCGTTGAACGTCACGCCACCTCGAAATTGCCGGATGATGATTTGGTGCACATTAAGTCATTAGGCTTTCGCGGCGAAGCCTTGCCGTCCATCGGCGCGGTTGCCCGGTTGTCGATCACGTCGCGGGCGACGGGGTCTGAAAATGCCTGGATGTTGCGGGTCGAAGGCGGCAAAATGTTTGAAGTCGAACCGGCCGCTCACCCCCAAGGCACACGGATTGAAGTTCGCGATCTGTTTTTTGCCACCCCGGCACGGCTGAAATTTTTGAAATCACCGCGCACCGAACTGACCCACGCGGTGGAAATGGTCAACCGTTTGGCTATGGCTCATCCCAGTGTGGCTTTTATCTTGTCGGATGAAAAGCGCACGGTGCTGCGTTTGAACCCGGCCCAAGGCGATCTGTTTGCCCAGCGCTTAGACCGATTGGCTTGCGTGATGGGGCGGGAATTTTTTGATAACTCCATTCCCGTCGAAGCCGAACGCGAAGGGGTGCGTTTAAGCGGCTACATCGGCTTGCCCACATTGAACCGGGGCAATGCCAATCACCAGTACATGTTCGTCAATGGACGGCCCGTCCGCGATAAGTTGTTTTATGGCGCGTTGCGCGGTGCCTATCGAGATTTCTTGGCTTCAGACCGCTATCCGTATGTGGCGCTTTACCTAGACTTGGCCCCTGAAACCGTGGACGTCAATGTTCATCCAGCGAAAACCGAAGTGCGGTTTTGCGATCCCGGTCTGGTGCGCGGCTTGATCGTTGGGGCCTTGAAACATGCCTTGGCCGATGCCGGACACCGGGCGTCGACAACGGTGTCGGATGCGGCGTTGGGGGCGGTGCAGGGTCAACATTCAAGTTATAGCCACCAACTGCAATCTCGGCCCTTTTCCCAAGGTGGGGGCGTGCCGCAAGGCTTGGCCGATCGGTCTGCTGCCTTTCAGGCGCCGTTTGGTGATTTTGATCAAGCCCCAACGGCGCGCCATGAAGAGGCCGAAATTGAACCGGGGGAAGATTTCCCGTTGGGTGTGGCCCGCGCTCAATTGCATGAAACGTATATCGTCGCGCAAACGGCTGACGGCATCGTTATCGTTGATCAGCACGCTGCCCATGAGCGCCTTGTCTATGAGCGCATGAAGGCGGATATAAGCCAAGGCACCATTGCCAGACAAGGGTTGTTGTTGCCGGAAGTGGTGGATTTGGACGAAGGTTCGGCCCAGCGCATCGCGGCGCGGGTGGATGAGTTTGCCGCCCTGGGTCTGGTCTTAGAACCCTTTGGCGAAGGGGCCATTGTGGTCCGCGAAACACCAGCGATGTTGGGAAATGTGGATGTTCATAAACTGATTCGTGATCTTGCCGATGATCTGGCCCAATGGGGCGAGGCGATCACCTTGGATGAAAAGCTTGGCGACGTGGCGGCGACCATGGCGTGCCACGGCAGTGTGCGGGCCGGGCGGCGTTTGCAAGGGGCCGAGATGAATGCCTTGCTGCGGCAAATGGAATCCACACCTCATTCCGGGCAATGCAATCATGGCCGTCCGACTTATGTGGAATTGAAATTGGCCGATATTGAAAAGCTGTTTGGTCGTCGTTAAGCCGAATAGATCAAAAACACGGCGCGCGCCGCCCCGTACATTTTTTCTTTGTGCACGGTAAAGCCTTTGGGCAAGGCCAGCTCTTCGGCTTTGGCAACTTCGACCATCAAGACGCATTGGTCTTTCAACCATCCGCCTGTGGCTAAGGTTTCAAGCGCAGGGGTGCTTAAATCTTGATTGTAGGGCGCGTCTAAAAAGACATAGTCACAGCCAAGTCTTGCTGGGCCCAAGGCGGTTGCTTTTGTTTGTACCTGAGTTGAATTCGCATTTTCCCCCAATGCCAAAATATTATCGCGCAAGGTGCGTATGGCGAGGGCGTCGCTTTCAACAAAGGTGCAATGCGCGGCCCCGCGTGACAGCGCTTCCAATCCCAAAGCTCCGGTCCCGGCAAAAACATCCAGAACTTGGGCGTCACGCAAACCCGGCCCCGGTACGCCGTGATCTAGGACATTAAAGATAGCTTCGCGGGCGCGGTCGGACGTGGGACGCGTGTCTTGGCCTTTGGGGGCCATTAGCGGACGGCCCTTATGTTTGCCCGACACAATCCGCATCAGCGTTTCTTTCTGGGCTTTGGAACGGGTTTTGGTTTTCTGGAATTGCGCGGCTTTTTTGGTTTGGCATTGGGTTTGGCTTTGGCTTTGGCCCAACCTTTTTGCGATTTATTGATATCAATGCCGCTGTCTTCGGCGACCCGCGCATATTTTCCACCCAACTGTTCGATCAATTGACGGCGGGGAATTTCCATCACTTCTTCGCGTTTCAAATCACCCAAACGGAACGGGCCAAAGGCGGTGCGGACCAGCCGATTAACGTGCAGCTCTAAATGACGCATCACTTGGCGAATTTCACGGTTCTTGCCTTCGGTGATGGACACGATCAGCCACGCGTTGCGTCCGGTTTTCTTTTCGATTTTGGCGTCAACCGGGCCGTAATGAATGCCTTCGACGGTGCAACCGTCTTTGATGGTGTCGAGCTTTTCTTGGGTCACGAAGCCAAATACGCGGACCCGGTAGGTGCGCACCCATGCCGCTTGCGGCAATTCCAATTCGCGCGACAGACCGCCATCATTGGTCAGCAACAACAAGCCTTCGGAATTCATATCCAACCGACCAACCGATACCACCCGACCCAAAGATTCGGGCAAATGGTCAAACACCGTGGGGCGGCCGTCTTCATCCTTGTGCGTGGTCACCAGACCAGCGGGTTTGTGATACAGCCACAGTTTGGGTTCGACATACGCGGGCAACGCCTTGCCATCGACCTTGACCCGCGAGGGGTCGGTGATAAGGGTGGCGGGCGTGTCAATCACGACACCGTCCACTTGCACGCGATGTTCCGCAATCCAGCGTTCGGCATCGCGCCTAGAACACAGGCCCGCACGGGCCATCAGTTTTGCAATGCGGTCACCTTTGGGTTTTTCTTCGGTTTTTTTTGCGCTCGGGTCGTCAAAATTTTCAGGTTCAGATGTCATCGGTTTCACGTTTAAGAGTGTATTCGCGGGCCGCTTCTACGAAGGCCGCGAAGATGCGGGTGTCTGCATCGGTAATTTCAAATTCAGGGTGCCACTGTACGCCCAAACAAAACGACATATTGGTGGCTTCAATGCCTTCGACAACGCCGTCGGGTGCCTGAGCGTTGATCTTTACACCACCATGTTCGCTGCGTACAGCTTGATGGTGCGCGCTGTTGACTTGAATATGGGTGTGACCAACGATGTCATGGAGCAGGGTGCCTTCGACAATCTGTACATCATGGCCCACTTCATCGCGAGGATTGGGTTGTTCATGGGCCAAGGCGTTTGGAAATTCGTCGGGGATGTGTTGGATCAGCTTGCCGCCCAACGCCACATGCAACAATTGTTGGCCGCCGCAAATGCCCAAGATCGGCAGGTCGCGTTTCAGCGCCCCTTGCAAAATGGACATTTCAAATTGCGTTCGGTCGTCTTTGGTCGAGACCGTTTCATGAACGCCGTCTTCGCCATATATTGAGGGGTGAATGTCAAAATTCCCGCCGGGGATCAGTAAACCGTCGATGTCGTCTTCATAGATGTGCAGCAGATCCATTTCCACCGGTAACAACAACGGCAACCCGCCGGCATTGGCAACGGCGGTGATGTAATTGCGGCGCACAGCGTACCACGGGAATTTGGAATATTCCCCATCGCCGCCCGTTTCGCTGTCTAACACAATGCCGATGATCGGCGTGATAAGGTCTATGGTCATGGGGTGAGTCTAAAGGGCAAGTGGGGTGACGGCAAGACATCTTGACGCAAAGCTTCCGACAACGCACTGTTGGGCCATGAACGATTATATGGATATGGCCTTGGTTGAAGCTAAGGCGGCGGCCCTGCGCGGGGAAGTTCCGGTCGGGTGCGTTTTGGTGAACGGTGAAACGGGGGCCGTTTTGGCGCGCACCGGGAACCGGACCGAAGAGCTCAAAGACCCCACCGCCCACGCCGAACTGTTGGCGATCCGCGAAGCGTCGGCGGCCCTCGACTCAACCCGGCTTTCGGGGTGCGACCTTTATGTCACCTTGGAACCGTGCGCCATGTGCGCCACCGCGATTTCATTCGCCCGCATCCGCCGTCTGTATTTTGGCGCCTATGATGCCAAAATGGGCGGCGTCGAACATGGCCCCAAAACCTTCAGCCAACCTACCTGCCACCACGCCCCCGAAGTCTACGGCGGCCTTAATGAGGCGGTGGCGTCCGAGCTGTTGAAAGATTTTTTTAAAACCAAACGCTGAGTCGTCGCAGGCGGTTGTTTCCATGTTTTTTTCTTGAAATTATGGAGGCAACGAATGATATGTTACACTAGAGGGAGCGATAATTCCTGCGCAGTTTCAATTTACGCGACATCAAAGTTCCCATTCTTATCGTGCGCTAGGTCGATGGTTTCTGAGGAAGAATATAGTTATGCCCAACGCCCGTATCATGATTGTCGAAGATGACGAAGATGTTGTTAATTATCTAAAGTTGCATCTGTTGGACAAGGGCTATGAGGTTGTCGGACTGGCAGCCTCAGGCGAAGAAGGTATAGAAATTGCTAAAGCGTGCCACCCGGACCTTCTTATTTCAGATATTCAGCTTGAAGGTAAAATGGATGGCATTGAAGCCTCGTCAATAATTCGCGAGATGCTGGATATTCCGGTCTTGTTCTTGACCGCTCACTCAAATCAGGAACTTTTTGAACGCGCCAAAATAACGGATACGTTTGCCTACCTCTTAAAGCCAGTGCAGCCGCGAGAGTTGGAACTGACCATCGAGATTGCTCTTTATCGGCACCAATTGGATACACAACTCCGCCTACGCGAACAGCATTTGAATGAAGCCCAGAAAATCGGAAATATCGGAAGTTGGGATTGGAACATCGGCAAGGGAAGTCTTGTGTGGACCGATCAAATTTATAGAATTTTCGGTCAAACCCCTCAGGGTTTCGAAGCAACCTATGAGGCCTTTCTGGGAACCATCCATTCAGATGACCGGAAAATGGTGGAAAACGCAGTCAACGAAGCCTTAGAGACCGGCAAACAATACAATATTGAACACCGAATTATTCTTCCCACGGGTGAGGAAAAAATTGTTCGGGAAAGAGGCTCGGTTGAGTTCGACGACACGAACACGCCCTTTCGCATGCAAGGGACCGTTCAGGACGTGACCAAACTCAGATTGGCGGAGAAGCTGGTCGAGCGAATGGCTTTTCACGATGTCTTGACCGATTTGCCGAACCGCAACCTATTTTTCGATCGACTGAAACAGACCTTGTCCCATGGCAAACGACATAATCAGATGTTCGCCGTTCTTTTTCTTGATCTTGATGGGTTCAAGGATGTGAATGATCGCCTCGGTCATAAAGCCGGAGACCTATTGCTGAAAGAGGTTGGCGAACGTCTTCAGGAGTGTATCAGGGCAGAGGATACCGTGGCCCGCTTTGGTGGGGATGAGTTTACGATCATTTTGTCCGAGCTCATTTCTAAAGAGGTTGCGGGCAATGTGTCTAAGAAGATTATAAAGGCTCTTTCTGCCCCTTTCTCCTTTGATGGACAAAGTGCCAAAGTTGGATGCAGTATTGGGATTTCCCTGTTTCCAGACAATTCTGATGACGGAGATGGCCTCATAAAGGCTGCAGACCAAGCCATGTACGTTTGTAAAAAAGAGGGCAAGAACACCTATCGCTATGCAGATGTGTAAGGCGCGACATTGTCCCCTGCACCCGTCTCTGGCAAATAACGGACTCGGTCTAGACCTTCTTTACTTCAATATCAAGCTGATCTTTAATCGCCATCGCCAGGGAAAAGTCGGCGCATACAGGTTCGACACTGAGAACCGTCGCAAACGGCACAAACACAGGCATCTTGCCGCTAAATTTTTCGCGATAGCGGGCTTTGAACGATTGGATGAATTCAAGCTTCTTTTCGCGCAACAACGCCGCATGTAACATTTCACACATAACCACATCGACCGGTTCTGGCGGCGGCGGCCGCGCTGTCGAAAGATTTTTTTTAAGGAGAAACGCTGAGCCGTTGCGGGGCCAGATCAACAGCAGACATTGCCGTCGAGTTTCTCTAAATCAAACAGTGTTACAGCCAGCTCTTAATGACGGGCTGGGCCCCAGAGGAACCCTTTTTTTATGATTTTCCACACAATCCATAAAATAAATATATGATATTTTCATAATCATGATGAGAAGACCGAACAATATTTTTACAAATAACTTGAATGAAGGTAGCTTAAATGGGAGGGAGTAAGGTAGCTGGTTCCACAAAAATGCTTTTAAATGAAGCAAGTGAACATCTGAAAAAATCGCGATTTTCTCAAGCAGAACAGTTAATTCGCCAAGTTCTACAGTTTCATCCGGAAAACCATGAAGCTTTAAATATGTTGGGCTGCATCGCTTTAAATTGCGGGCATATTGCTCAAGCTATTGAAATTTTAACGCGCGCAATTGAACTGGACGACAGAGAGGCAGAATACCACTGTAACCTAGGTGTTGCGCTGCTCAATGCCAACCAGGGTGACAAAGGTGAAGACGAACTGAGGATTAGTTTAAAGTTAAGACCGAACAATCCCATTGCGCACCTCAACCTTGGTCTTCGAGCTTTGCAATCGGGACGTTTTGAAGACGCCAAAAAATTCTTAGCAAAAGCAACGAAGAAAATGCCACAAAACCTTACGGCGTTGAATGGTTTGGGGGTTGCTAATTTAAAATGTGGCAAACCCGTAAAAGCCAAACAACAATTTAGGGCCATCCTTAAGGTTCAACCAGACCATCTAGAGGCCGGGGTCAACCTCGCAGGGTTATTAACAGAAACAGGTGAATTCGACCAAGCAATCGATCTATATAAAAAGTTGATTTCCTTACACCCTGACAAGGCTCGGCTTAACTTTAACCTCGGGCTAGCACTCCAAAAATCGCACCAAGAATTAGACGCGATTGAGGCTTATGATCATGCACTCCTTATCGATCCCTTGCTGGTAGATGCACATGTAAATATCTCAAATATTTTAATGAATAGGGGTAAGTTAGATGCAGCCATAAAGCATATTCGGGCTGCAAAAAGCCTAAAACCTGAGGATGTGCATATTTTAATTAATGAAGCAAGGCTGCTGCGTATTTCAGGGCATACGGACGATGCTTTCTTTGCATGTGATAAAATTCTATCACTTGAACCCGACAATAGAAAAGCTCAATTCATTCGCATGGCTACACATCAAGACTGTGGCAACTTTGATCAGTCCCGAATGCTTGCACAACAGATGTTGGATGAGAACCCCAATGACGTTTCTGTTCTCTTTTCTTTATCGACAGACAAGAATTTTGTACATAGCGACCCACAAATCGAGTGCCTCAAAGCGGTTGCTAAAAATGAGCAGGCCAATACTGATGAGATCGTAATCTCAAATTTTGTGTTAGGTGATATTTATGCAGCTCGACATGAATATAATGAGGCTTTTCACTTTTACAAACGTGGAAATTACCTGCGTGATATCGGCATAAATTGGTCAGATGTTGGTGAGAATAGTCTGTTTGATGGGTTGGTGAAAACATTCACGAAAGACATTTTTAAAACACCGCAATCCTTAGCCACAGAAAGTGGTCGCCCAATCTTTATCGTTGGTATGCCGCGTTCTGGTTCGACTTTGGTGGAACAGATCCTTGCCTCGCACCCAGATGTTGCCGCTGGTGGAGAGTTAGAGTTTTTTGATGATATCTCTGAATCTTTACCGCGCACGGTTCAAGGCTCTTTATCTTACCCAAACTGTGCTGTTGACCTTGATGTCGACACCAGAGAATCCCTGGCCTTACAATACCTTGATTGTCTAAAGGAGGTGTCCAAAACGGCTGCTCGTGTTACGGATAAGATGCCCAATAACTATCTTCACCTAGGCTTAATTGCTTTACTATTTCCCAATGCGCGCATCATATATTGCCGTCGCAATGCAATGGCGACGTGTTTTTCGATTTACCAACATGATTTTGTAGGTTCTCACCCTTATGCATATGATTTAAAAAAACTTGGGCATAGATATCGCAATCACGAACGTCTTATGAGCCATTGGCGTGATGTCCTGCCAATGCCAATTTTAGAAGTTGTGTATGAAGATTTGGTCCAAGACCAGGATAACCAAAGCCGTCGAATTTTAGATTTTTGCGATCTTGAATGGGACGATCGCGTGCTTAACTTTTACGAAACAACACGTGCTGTCCAAACCGCCAGCACATGGCAGGTGCGTCAACCTATATACACTTCATCATTGACAAATTGGTCAAATTACGCAGAGTTTCTAAATCCACTTAAAGAGTCTCTAGGCTGCCAATGATGCACTTTTAAAACAGTGTTTTCGGGCGTCTCAAAGCCCGTTCTTGATTAGCCGGGCCGCCGCCTGTCCTCGGGCTCCGTGGTCTAAACTTTCGTCACCTCAATGGAATTTTGCAGGGTTCGGATTGGGGCTCCGACGGGGTAGTCGAAACTGACCTGAAAGGCTTCCCCAGCGCTTGCGAGCACAGATTTTTTGAGCGGCAAAATTAGGTTTTGGTTGTTCCAGTTGATGGAGCCACCCAGGTTGGGGGCAACGCTTAAGAGGTTTTTGGTGGTGAAGCGCAGGGCGTTGAACGTGCCATTGACCTCAATGTCGAGCTGATCTTTAAACGCCATCGCCAGGGAAAAGTCATCTTGATAATCCACCACACAGTAAGGCTTGGCTTCCCCCAACGTCCTTGATCGAGCGGATGGACTGTTTGGCGATTCAAAAAGACAGACCGGGGCTTGAAAACCGTGGAAGGAAAAGTCGGCGCACACAGGTTCGACACTGAGAACCGTCGCAAACGGCACAAACACAGGCATTTTGTCGCCAAATTTTTCGCAGTAGCGGGTTTTGAACGATTGGATGATTTCCAGCTGCTTTTCGCGCAACAACGCCGCATGTAACATTTCACAAATAACCACATCGACCGGTTCTGGCGGCAGGTAGGTGAGAGCATCGGCTTGAATAAATTCGACTTTATCTTGGCAGCCGTTTTGTTCCACCAACGCCTTGGCATGTTCAACCAGTTCGGGGAGCCGTTCGACGCTATAGACGCGGGCGGCTTTTTGCGCGGCGAAAAATGAAATGGCACCCGTTCCAGACCCCAGCTCTAAGACGGTTCCATCCTCTGGCACCACGATGTCGAGCGCAGCTTTAAATCCCGCCATACGCACGTCGTCTGCCAGCATCTGGTAATGATAATGAATGGGAATGTACTGACCGAGCTGGTCGTCGTCTTTGACAGGGGAACCCAGATGATCGAGCATGAACTCAGCGCCTTTAGTGTCCACTGATTTTGGAATGCAAAGGCCGCGTTTCTTCAAACAGTTTTAGCTGTTCATCGGAAGCCTTGGCCTGATGGTTGGCTTTCCAATCCGCATACGTCATGCCATAAACTTGCAGGATGGCTTCGTCTTTGGACAGATCTACGTCTTGGTCGTCGGCGGCTTTGAGCAGCCATTTGTACAGGCAGTTGCGGCAAAACCCAGCCAAGTTCATAAGATCGATGTTTTGCGCATCGGTACGTTCTTGCAGGTGCGCTGTGAAACTGCGCCAAGCGGCGGCTTCTAATTTGGTGCGGGTGGCTTCGTCCATAATGTTGTCGTCCTTAAATCGCGCGCCAACCAATGTCGGTGCGGCAAAAACCTTCGGGCCAATCAATGGCTTTGACGCCTTTGTAGGCGGTGGCGTGGGCGGCTTTGACGGAGGTGCCAAGCGCCGTTACACCCAAAACGCGGCCGCCGTTGGCAACGATTGCATTGCCCTTGGCTTTGGTTCCCGCGTGAAAGACGGTGACGCCTTCGATGGCGGCGGCGATGTCTAAGCCTTTAATGGCGCTGCCTTTGTCATAGTGACCAGGGTAGCCGTTGGACGCCATGACCACCAAAAGCGCGGTTTCGTCGTGCCATTCGATTTTGACTTTGTCGAGATGTCCATCGGCACAGGCCAAAAGCGCGTCCAAAACGTCGGATTTCAGGCGGGCCATCAAAACTTGGCATTCCGGGTCGCCAAACCGCACGTTGTATTCAAGAACTTTGGGACCGTCTTTGGTGATCATCAAACCACAAAACAGAACCCCTTTGTACGGACAGCCTTCAGCCGCCATGGCTTGAATGGTTGGGTTGATGATTTCGTCCATGATTTGGTCGTGAAGTTTTGGTGTCACTACGGGCGTTGGGGAATACGCCCCCATGCCGCCGGTGTTGGGACCGGTACCACCATCGTGGACGGCTTTGTGGTCTTGGGCCGAGGCAAAGGCCACGGCTTTTTCGCCATCAACCAAGGCAAAGAAGCTGACTTCTTCGCCTTCCATAAGTTCTTCAATTAAAATTTCATCACCCGCCGCGCCAAAGGCCCGTTCAATCATCATGTGGTCAATGGCGGCATAGGCTTCGTTTTTGTTGTGGCACAAAATGACACCCTTGCCTTCGGCCAAGCCATCGGCTTTGACCACCAAGCGGGCCTCTTGTTTCCGAATGTAAGACTTCGCCGCATCAGGCTCATCAAAAGTTCCATAGGCGGCGGTGGGGATTCCGTATTTGCCCATGATGTCTTTCATGAAGGCTTTGGACCCTTCCAGTTGGGCGGCTTTCGCTGATGGACCAAAGGCTTTGATGCCCGCATCTTCCAGCTTGTCGACCAGACCTTTGACCAAGGCGACTTCGGGCCCAACCACGACAAAGTCTATGGAATTTGTTGTGGCGAAGGTAACGATGCCGGGGACATCATCGGCCAGGACGTCAACGCATTCGGCGACCGCCGCAATTCCAGCATTGCCCGGTGCGGCATAAAGCTTTTTGCATTTGGGTGATTTTGCAATTGCCCAACACAGCGCATGTTCACGTCCACCTGAACCAACGACCAAAACCTTCATAAAGCGAAGCCTCCTAAAACTAATTTTAAAATTATCAGATGTGACCTGTTTACCTGACACCTTTGTATCATACATACTGTCAGCCATGAGTGAACATGAAACTAACCCTGAAACGGGACTTAATGCCCCAGTATTTTCAGTTTCCGAGATTTCCGGCCATTTACAGCGGGTTGTTGAGGACTCTTTTTCGTTTGTTCGGGTGCGGGGAGAGATCTCTGGGTTCAAACGCGCCGCATCGGGACACCTGTATTTCCGTCTGAAAGACGAATCCGCCGTGTTGGATGCGGTGTGTTGGCGTGGCACGGCCAGAAAACTATCGATGGACCCCGAAGATGGGTTGGAAGTTATCTGTGTCGGCAGGCTGACCACTTATCCCGGACGGTCCAATTATCAAATCGTCGTCGAATCCATGGAAGTGGCTGGGGCGGGTGCCCTGTTGAAGCTTTTGGAAGACCGCAAAAAGAAGCTGGCCGCCGAAGGTTTGTTCGATGCGACCGAAAAACGCGCCCTTCCCTATATGCCCAAGGTGATTGGCGTGGTGACATCGCCGACTGGGGCGGTGATCCGCGATATTTTGCATCGCCTCAACGACCGCTTCCCGGTGCGGGTGTTGGTGTGGCCCGTTTTGGTTCAAGGCGACGGGGCAGCAGATCAAATCGTAAACGCCATCGCGGGCTTCAATCGGCTGAAAGTTGGCGGCCCCATTCCCCGACCAGACCTGTTGATTGTCGCGCGCGGGGGCGGGTCGTTGGAAGACCTATGGGCCTTTAACGAAGAAAACGTGGTCCGCGCTGCCGCCGAAAGTGCTGTCCCTTTGATCAGCGCCGTGGGGCATGAAACCGACACCACACTGATTGATTATGCGTCCGACATGCGCGCCCCGACACCGACGGCGGCGGCGGAAATGGCGGTGCCCGTGCGGGCCGAACTTTTGGCCTTGGTGCAAGACGATGGCGCGCGCCTGATGCGCGGCGGCTTGCGCTTGGTTGGGGAACGCAAGGTGCGCCTTGATGGCTTGGCGCGTGGCTTGCCGGACCTCAATCGTTTGGTTGCCAGCCAACGCCAGCGTCTGGATGATTGGAGCGAACGTTTGGCGGCCAGCCTGCAAACGGGCGTGCATCGTCGTCATCGCCGCTTGGCCGAAACGGCAGGTGGATTGACGTCGCCGCGCCAGCACATGAGATTTGCCCGCCAACACTTACAGGCAACGTCAAAAACTTTGACGCGTGCCGCCGGCCGCCTCACCACCGCCCCGCGCCAAGCGTTGGGACAAACCGCTCGCTTGCTAGACGGATTGTCATTCGAGCGGGTGTTGGAACGTGGCTTTGCTTTGGTTACGGACAAGCACGGCAAAGCGGTGACCAGCGTAAACGGGTTGCACCCTGGCGACGACATCGCGCTACGTCTTAAAGACGGCGCGGCGGCGGCGCGGGTGACCGGGGGCGGGGCCCTTAAACCCAAAGCGCCGAAAAAGCCTAAAGTGATGGACGATAAACAAGGGAGTTTGCTGTGAGATTTTTGCTGGTGATTGGACTGTTGTTTGCCCTGCCCGTCCAGGCGTTGGACTTAACCGGATCGTTCGTTCAAGGCGGGCTTGTGATCGGTCAGGCCCCAGCAGGATCAAAGGTGGAACTGGACAGCAAAAGCATTGCGGTCGCCGCCAACGGCGCATTTGTGTTTGGTTTTGGTCGGAATGCGAAAGCCCAATCCATCTTGCAGGTGACAGCCCCGGACGGCTCTATTGAAAAACAAAACCTTTCCATAGCCGCGCAAACCTACAAGGTGCAACGCATTGATGGACTGCCCTCGCGCAAGGTGACCCCCAATCCCGATGACGTGGCGCGAATCAGAGCCGACAATGCAAAAATAGGCCATGTCAGAGCCAGCTTGACGCCGGACACACGCTTTTTAAGCCGCTTTGTTTGGCCCGTTCAGGGGCCTATTTCGGGTGTCTTTGGTTCGCAACGCATTCTCAATGGCAAGCCTAAAAGTCCGCACAATGGCGTAGACGTGGCGGCTCCGCGCGGCTCAACAATTGTCGCGCCCGCTGATGGCGTGGTGGTGTTGGTGCATCAAGACATGTTTTATACGGGCAAGACTTTGATGATTGACCACGGTCTGGGTCTGACTTCGGTCTATGCCCACATGGACGGTATTTCGGTGGTCGAAGGCCAAGTCGTTAGCCAAGGTCATCCCATCGGCATCGTTGGCAAAACGGGACGCACCACGGGTCCCCATCTCCACTGGGGTCTCACCTGGAAAGGTGTGCACTTAGACCCCATGAAAGCCACCGGGCCGATGCCAAAAAACTAATCCGGCCAGCGTTTGTGCAGCCACAGCCATTGGCCGGGGGTTTCTCGTATCCAGCTTTCCAGTAGGGCGTTGACGGTGGTCATGATGGTTTTGATGTCGTCTTTGCGCGTGCCCGTTTGTGGCACCTCTAGGGGGGGCAAAAACGACAAGCGAAAGCGGGCGCCGGGGAGGCGAACGCAGTGGATTGGCACCATGGGGGCTTCGAATCGTAAGGCAAATTCCGCCAAGGCCGTTCCGGTCATGGCGTCGCGGCCAAACATTGGCACAGGAATCCCGGTGTTGAGTTTTTGATCGACCAAAATGCCAAGGTTTTGGCCTGCTTTAAGAAGCTTCATGGCGCGCTTAGCCCCAGGCGTGCCTTTGGGAATCACTTCGCCTTGAATATAGCGGTTGGTGAAAAGGTTCAGCAGCAGGGGATTGTTGGGGGCGCGATAAAACAGGTTGGACTTAAAGTTCAACAGCTTGGTCGACATGGGGATCAGTTCCCAACTGCCCAAGTGAGCGCCGAAAAACAACACGGGCTTTCCGGTTGCCAAGGCCGCGTGCAAATGCTCGACGCCTTCAATGTCGATGCGGTCGCGGTCCTTGCCCTCTAACAAGCGGTCCATGATGGGAAATTCAAAAGCGGCGCGGCCTAAGGTGTCCCACACCTCACCAACGATGGCTTCAATTTCGGCCGGGGATTTTTCGGGGAAGGCGGCTTTGAGGTTTTTGCGTGCGACATTGGATTTTTTTAGGAAGGGGCCAAGGCGGGATGCTAAAAAACCGCCTACGTTCGACGCCCACGAAAAGGGCAAAAGCTTCAGGATACAAATAGCCACAAAGGCACACCCGGCTCCGATGTAATCCACCAGTGTGACGCTGCGATAGCTGACGGGCTTAACCTCATTGGACATCGGTTATCACCTTGTGCAGCACGGCGTCGATGTCATCAGCCTTTTTCCACGCCAACCCGATTTCAAGGACCTGAACTTTGGCTTGGTGTTCGGCTGACAGACGCACAAAATCTTTGGCCGTGGTGATGACTTGAGCCTCTCCCGCTAAGGTCAAGAGGATTTCAATATCGGCGTTGGTATACGGATGATGGTCGTCAAAAGACTTGCACCCGACCAGCGTGCAACCAAGTTTGGTGAGCGTGTCGAAAAACTTCTGTGGTCGTCCAATGCCCGCAAAGGCATAGACGTCTTGGCCTTTTAAATTCGTGTCATTGGGTGTGGCTTCGATGGCGGCGCGCAGCACGGGTAGCTTTTTAAAACCTGCCCGCTGGATGCGTCCCCACACATCGGCTTGGTCCGCGCCCAGCAACACCACCGCATCGGCACGTTTTAAGCCCGCCGTTATGGTTTCGCGCAAGGGTCCGGCGGGCATCACCCGACCATTGCCAAATCCGTATTCTCCATCGACCACCAGCAACGCTAAATCTTTGTGTACCGCTGGGTTTTGAAAACCATCATCCAGCACAATGGCTGTGGCCCCGGCTTGGATGGCAGCCAGCACCCCCGCTTGACGGTCAGCGCTGACCCAGGTGGGCGCCCGGCGTGCCAACAGCAAGGATTCGTCGCCGACTTGAAGCGATGAATGCGTGTTTGGCTCAACGCGCAACGGTCCCAATTCGGTGCCGCCATAGCCTCGCATCACCACATGAACAGCGACGCCTTGGGCTTTAAGGCGTGCGACCAAATCCAAAGCCACGGGCGTTTTTCCAGCGCCGCCAACCACCAAATTGCCGACGCAAATGATCGGCACTTCGGCTTTAAAGGGGATGGTTCTTTTTTGTCGCCACGCTGCTAAACCAGCCACCACACAGCCCAACGGACGTAGGATGGATGGCAAGAGGCCGGCGGTTTTTCGGTCCCAAAAATCAGGTGCGCGCATCTTAATGACTTTCCTCAAACGTGAGATACGGAGCCAGATCAATCATAATACGGTTTAACACATGGGCTTCGGATGTGGCAATTGTGTGGGCTTCGTCGCAGGCTTTGCTGCGGACATTTGCATCGTCCAATAGGTGCTGAACGGCGGCGCTGAGTTGCGCTTCGTTTTGCACCGTTATGGCACCTTTCGCCTCTAACAGTTTCGTTGCAACGTCACTGAAATTGCTCATGTCTGGACCAAAGATCAGCGCACAGTCCAAAAGCGCGGCCTCGATGGGGTTTTGCCCCCCCCCGTTGAGCAAAGTTTTGCCGATATAGACAATCTCGCAAAGACGGTAAAAAAGTCCCAGTTCCCCCATGGTGTCGGCGATGTAAATATCGGTAGCGTCAGTGATGTCTTGTCCCGCCGAACGCAAAGAAACGTTTAAGCCTATCTGCTTCAACTCTGCCGCAACGGCTTTGCCGCGTTGGGGGTGGCGGGGAACGATGAGGGTTAGTAGGGTCTCTTTGTTCTTCTTTAAGCCTGCATGAATGCGACCGCACAGGACCTCTTCCCCGTCGTGGGTAGACGAGGCCAGCCACACCGGACGCTCGCCGATTTGACGGGCGAGGGATTCGAAATCATCAACATCAACGGGCAGGGGGGAACCGGAAAACTTGATGTTGCCCGGCACCGTGACCGTTTTGGCACCAAGCTGGGTAAAGCGTGCGCCGTCTGTTTCGCTTTGCGCCATGATCAGGCGAAAGGAAAACAGAATGCGCCGCATCATGGATTTATGTTTCATCCATCCCTTAAAGGATCGCTCAGACATGCGGCCATTGAGCACCACCATCGGCACGGCCCGGGCGCGGGTTTCAATGACCAAATTGGGCCAAAATTCTGATTCCATCCACAACGCTAAATCGGGCTTCCAGTGTTCTAAAAAATGCCGCACATACGAGACTCGGTCGACCGGAACGAATTGGTGGCGAGCGTTGCTGGGGAGCCGTTCGATCATCAGGCACGCCGACGTTACCGTGCCCGTGGTGATCAGAACTTGCCATTCAGGGTGCTCTAAATTAAGCCGTTCAATCAGGGGCAGGGCGGCTAGGGATTCGCCAACACTGGCGGCGTGAATCCACATTAATTTTCCTGTTGGGCGGGGCAGGGAGGCTATGCCAAGGCGTTCATCAAACCGTTCGGCATCTTCTTTCCCGGCTTTCAGGCGGTTGTTCAAGTAATAGCGAATAAAAGGTCCACCCAAAGACGTCGCCATGCGGTACAGAGTCAGTTTCATGACACCTCTCCGGGTTCGGGAGTGACTTGACCAAATTCGGTATCTAGGTCCTTGGTAATCTGGTTGAGGCTGTCTTCCATGCGTTGGCGAATGGCCTCTAAATCTTCAGCCGAAGCCTTGCGCGGAACCTCTATGGCTTCGCCCATTTGAAAGGCACCGCGCGAAAACGGCAACGGAATTTGCAGACGGTCCCATGAGTTGAGGGTTTTGACACGCGAGCTGGAACTGCTGACGGGGACCAGATAGGCTCCGCCGAGGCGCGCCAAATCAATGGCGCTCATTTGCATCCGTTGGCGCGGTCCTTTGGGGCCATCCGGAGTTAAGGAGCAAACCCCCCCAGATTTAAGAATCTTGACGATTTTGCGGGTGGCTTCGGTGGGGCTTTTGGATTCCAACCAAATCGGTGTCAGGCCCAAACGCTGATAGGTCTTGCCCGCCAGCTTGCCGTCTCGGTGCGCCGTCGACAGTTGATGCAGGGGCGGGGCATCCTTGGGCCAGCCGAAAATTTTAGCCACCAAGCGGCCATGCCAAAAACACAGAACCACGGGTTTGCCTTGGTCCAAAACGGATTGGATATGGTGCCAGTCACGCATTTCCCAATGGCCGCTGAAGCGGACAAAGCGCAGGTACGCAGCGGCAAGTCCGGTCACTATGGACTGGACCCAGTTTTGATTAAGGATGCGTTTGTGCAGTTTCACGCCGCTGGTCATTTTCATCGGGAGTGGATTTGGGTGAATATAGCACGCCAAGGCCTGCGCAAACAATTAAGTTCCGGCAATGGTCATGCCGTCGATGCGCACGCTGGGGGCATCAAGACCGTGACGAAACTCAAGATCATTGGCGGGGGTGAGATTTTTAAACATATCGACCAAGTTGCTGGCCACCGTCACTTCGGACACCGCATACGTCAGTTCGCCGTTTTCGATCCAAAATCCGTTCGCTCCACGGGAATAATCGCCCGTCACGCCATTCACGCCCATACCAATAAGGTCGGTGATGAACAGGCCTTGTTTGATGTCTTTGATCATGTCCAGGGCGCTTTGGGCCCCGGGGGCCAGATACAGGTTCGAGCTGGACGGCGACGGCGCACTGGAAACCCCGCGCGAGGCATGTCCGGTGGATTGAAGACCCAATTTACGAGCCGAGCGCAAATCTAAAAACCAAGTGGTGAGGATGCCGTCTTCAATAATGTTGCGGGGGGTGGTGGCAAGGCCTTCGTCGTCAAACGCCGCCGAACGCAGCCCGCGCATACGGTGAGGGTCATCAATGACGTTCACGCCCGGGGCAAAAATTGGCTTGCCCATTTTATCGATCAGAAACGATGTGCCGCGTGCGATGGACGCCCCATTGATGGCCGAAGACATATGGCCGATCAAGGTGCGCGATACGCGGGCATCATAAATAACGGGCAATTGAGCGGTCTTGATTTTTTTCGGGTTCAAACGCCGTACCGCTTTTTCTCCGGCATTTTTGCCAATCTCTTCGGCGCTCGCCAAATCTTCGGCCCACACGGAACCCGAATAGTCATAATCGCGTTCCATGCCCGTGCCTTCGCCCGCCACCATTGACGCGCTGAGGCTGTGGTTGGACCGTTGGTAAGCATGGGCAAAGCCATTGCTGGCGGCGATGGCCACCTTTGATTGCCCAAAGCCAGCGCTGGCTCCTTCGCATTGGCTGACGCCTTTGATCTCGAGGCCAGCTTCTTCGGCGGTGCGGGCTTGGTCTTGTAAATCATCGGCGCTGGGTTCGCTTGGATCGAACATGTCGTAATCGGTGACGGTGGTCGCCAGCTGATCCGCATCGGCGATGCCCACATAAGGATCAGCCGGCACGAATTTCGCCATGGCAACGGCGCGGTCCACCAATTCATCCAAGGCTCGCTTGCTGGTGTCGGAGGACGAAACGATGGCTTGGGCCAGACCTTCGGGTTTTTGCACAAACACCCGAAGGCCTAAATCTTGGCCTTCGGATCGATCTAACTGTTCAACTTCGCCCATGCGCCAAGTCAGCGACAGCGACGTCCCTTCGGCAAAGACGGCATCCGCAGAGGCTGCCCCTTTGGTTAGGGCATTTTTGATGAGGTCTTGCAGAAGATCAAGTTTGTTGGTCATGGGGTATCCCGGTTATGTTGATAGGGCTTGCGCCAAATCGTCGATGAGGTCTTGCACGTCTTCGATACCCACCGACAACCGCACCAAGTTTGGCTGAATGCCCATGGTTTCCCGTTCCGCATCGGATAGGCGTTGATGGGTGGTGGTCGCGGGATGCGTGATCAGGCTTTTGGCATCGCCCAAATTGTTGGCAATGTCGATGATGTTCAGCGCGTTGATGGTTTTAAACGCTTCCGCTTTGCCGCCTTTGACTTCAAACGCCACCACGGTGCTGCCCCGACCACTCATTTGCGTCATGGCAAGATCAAATTGGGGGTGCGATTTAAGGCCTGGATACAGGACCCGTTCAATCGCGCTTTGGCCTTCTAAGAAGGTCGCGATGGTTAAGGCGTTTTCGCATTGGCGACCCACGCGCAGATCCATTGTTTCCAAACCTTTGAGCAATACCCAAGCATTGAAGGGGCTGAGGCTTGGCCCGGTGTTGCGGTAAAATGGGGTGAGCTGCTTTTCCATGAAATGCGCATCGTTGCTGAGCACCGCGCCGCCGAGGCTGCGGCCTTGACCATCAATGTGCTTGGTCGCCGAATAGGTGACGATGTCGGCCCCCAATTCTAAGGGCCGCTGTAAAATTGGCGTGGCGAACACGTTGTCGACAATCACCTTGGCCCCGGCTTTGTGAGCCAAGTCTGAGATCGCCTTGATGTCCAAAATAGACAAGGTTGGGTTTGATGGCGTTTCGATGAACACCGCTTGGGCGGGGGTGGAAAGCGCCTTTTCCCAAGCGTCTAAATCGGTGCCTTCGACAAAATCAGCCTGGATGCCATAGTTTGGCAGGATGTTAGCGATGATGTGAAAACAAGCCCCGAACAGCGCCGTTGAGGCCACCACCCGGTCGCCGGTTTTGAGTTGGCTGGCCAACGCACAAAACACCGCTGCCATGCCGCTGGCAAGCGCCGTGCAATGGGTCGAGCCTTCCAACAGGCGCAGGCGTTCTTCGAACATGGTGACGGTGGGGTTGCCATAGCGCGAATAGACGTAATGATCGACTTCGCCCAAGAAACTCTGTTCGGCCTGTTCGGCGCTTTCATAAGCATAGGCCTGGGTCATGTAGAGCGCTTCGGACACTTCGCCGTGATGTGAGCGTTCAAGTCCGCCGCGCACCAGTTTGGTGGCGGGGCGCCAATTTTTTGTTTTGTCGTCGTGTGTCGTCATGTCGGTTCTCCCGAAAAATACGTATAAAAAAAGCCCGAGCCGAGGCCAGGACTATTCCTACGCTTCGGCCTTTTAGCAGTTTGTTTTACGTGGCCGCAAGCCAGCCGGCCAAATCACCACGTTGCGTTAAAATGAAGGTTCAAGAGCGACACGTCAAGACGGTTGTTGAGAAGCGTCCTTATCCTCACTAGGCATGGGTCGGAGAATGTCCGTTGTTGACGTTTATGCAGACGTCATTAGGTAAGGCTTTTATGCAGATTGTGACCTTGAGCAGACATCCAAGAACTTTTCTGAGGATCGATTTAGATCAACATAATTATCCTTCACTTGCTAACCTTGTGTTCGTCAGAAATTATAGCGGATGCCGAAGATCAATTCTGTCGCGGAAAAGCTGTCCGTTTTGATGTTTTGCGAAGGGAGCCCCCAATCGTTTGCGCCAAGCGATACGTGGCGCAACTCGATGTCGTTGGTCATATCCGGTCCCATTTTCATTGATGCGCCGACCCCGACACTCCACGCCAGATTGTCGGCTGATTTCGTATACGCCGTCCCAGTGTTAGAGCCATTTGGAGTGTAGAGGCTTTTAGTTTTTGTGTGCGACCATCCCAGTCCACCAGAGACGAATGGCCACCATATTTTGCTGTTCACCGGGAAGTGCCAATACCCATTCACCATCATAGCTATGTTTTGAGCCGTGCTGGATAGGCTTCCGGACGTGGCCGAAGTCGTTAGGGGGCTGGCGTTGTAAGTGACTTCTGTGCGATTCATGAACTCTAGTTCAACACGCAACGGAACTTCATGCTTGTACATCATTTCATAGCCAGCCGCCATACCGAACGCGCCAACGATGTTGGAGCCGTTGTTGACCTTTAAGGTCTCACCGGAATTGGCGCTCTTGACGTCACTAAGGGAAGAGAACGAGGGGCCGCCCTTGCCAACGAAATACCAGCCGTTTTTCTCTTTTGCCCAAGCACCTGCAGAGGAAAGGGTGCAGCCGAAAGCCACAAGAACGGAACACAATAGTAGCCTGCTCTTGTCAACGATTTCAAAGTGATGGGAAACTTTGGCTGTGAAAAGGGGCATGAATTCTTCCGATCTAGTCATAAAACAAATTTTGAGCCGGGGACTATTGCAGCTTATTCCTGACTAGAAGCTTAATAAATCCTTAATTTTAGGGCAGCGGTGTCATCAATTTGATGGAAATAATACGAATTGGTGAGAGGGTACCTTGACCAGCCTCTGCAACGAATGCCCGCTTACGCACAGGAAAATACCGTTTTTGCGATTTGGATATAAGGCTATCCTCCCCATATACAGTTGGCCCCCTTGCGCGATGCCCTGCACTCTGGCATTTAGGGGTTTCATATTTTTTGGAGACGTTTCATGCCCACCATCCCCACCACCGAAAACCTGTTTTTTGAAAGCACCGGTATGGATCGGGGGCGGGTGACCGGGTTGGTCGAAGATGCTCTTGCTGGGGCCGACGATGGTGAATTGTTTTTGGAGTACCGCCAAAGCGAAAGTTTGATGTTTGATGATGGGCAGCTTAAAGGTGCCAACTTTGACACCGCTCAAGGTTTTGGACTGCGCTCGGTCGCGGGTGAAACCGCTGGCTTAGCCCATGCTTCGGAACTCAGCGAACAGGCGATCAAGCGCGCCGGGGAAACGGTCAAAACCGTAACCCGAGGCCATGGTGGCACTTTGGCCGGACCGCCTTCGGGTACGAATGCTAAATTATACGACGATGCCAATCCGCTCAATTGCATGGCCTTTGAAGACAAGGTGACGTTGTTGGCCGAAATCGATGCCTATGTGCGGGCCAAAGATACCCGCGTTAAACAGGTGTCGGTGTCGTTGGCGGGCAATTGGCAAGCCATCGAAGTTCTGCGTCCCGGCGGTCATAGCGCGTTCGACATTCGCCCCTTGGTGCGGATCAATGTCTCGGTCGTGGTGGGGGTTGGCGACCGCATGGAAAGCGGGTCCTTTGGGGCGGGCGGTCGGGCCACTTATGACCAGTGGATTACCGTTCAAAGTTGGCAACACATTGCCGATGAAGCGCTCCGCCAAGCGATTGTGAACCTTGACAGCGTGGCGGCTCCGGCCGGGGAAATGTCGGTGATTTTAGGCCCAGGCTGGCCCGGCGTGTTGTTGCACGAAGCGGTGGGCCATGGCTTAGAAGGCGATTTTAATCGTAAGAAAACATCGGCTTTTTCAGGCCTGCTGGGCGAACGTGTGGCTTCGCCCGGTGTGACAATTGTTGACAACGGCACCATGGACGGTCGTCGCGGATCGTTGTCGATTGATGATGAAGGCACGCCGACGTCTAACACCACGCTGATCGAAGACGGGATCTTGAAAGGTTACATGCAAGACCGTCTGAATGGTCGTCTGATGGGCGGGGCGTCAACGGGGAATGGGCGGCGTGAAAGCTATGCCTGTAACCCCATTCCACGCATGACCAACACCTATATGTTGGCGGGCGATAAGGACCCAGAGGAAATTCTAGCTTCGGTCAAAAATGGTCTTTATGCGGTGAACTTTGGTGGCGGTCAGGTGGACATTACGTCGGGCAAGTTTGTGTTTAGCTGCACCGAAGCCTACCTCATTGAAAACGGCAAAGTCACGGCCCCGGTCAAAGGGGCGACCTTGATCGGCAGTGGTCCCGAAGCGATGAAAAAAGTCTCCATGATCGGCAACAACATGGAACTTGATACTGGTATCGGGACGTGTGGCAAAGACGGTCAAGGTGTGCCTGTGGGCATCGGCCAGCCAACGTTACGCCTTGATGATCTTACCGTGGGCGGCACGCAGGCGGGTTAGTCTTTGTGAGTCTTTTTAGCGATAAACGCCCGGAACGGGATACTGTTTGAAAATTGAGCGAAGTCCCGCTTGAAAATATTTTCATCATCGTCTTCATCATCATGTTCGGTTTCGGCGGGGGTGGCATGGGCCAGAATGGACATCAGGGCTTTTTCACCGGCTAAATCTCCGTTGAGTGCCGCACGGCTCAGCCAGTCTACGGCCTGCAATAAATCATTCTCTACACCGTCACCTTGAACATATTTCTGACCCAAAAGAGCCTGGGCCTCGGGCAGTTCATTTTCAGCGGCCTTGCGCAACAACTGTAACGATAGGACCGGATTTGCAGCGACGTGCACCCCTTCAAGATAGAGGCGGGCCAGAGCAAATTGGGCATGAGGCTCATTTTTAGCGGCGGCTTTGTTATACCAATAGCGCGCGGCGGCAAGATTAAGCGGCGTACCGATACCAGTCTCATAAAACGAGGCCAGAACACTTTGGGCTTCTTGTGATCCGTTTTCGGCGGCAGCACGGATCCAAACGAAAGCTTGCTTTTCGTCTTGCACAATATCTTCGCCATTGTGCAAGCGTTTGGCTAACAAAATTTGTGATTCGACATGTCCGCCGATGGCAGAAAGGGTCAGCCATTTCATGGCCTCAGACGGGTCCTTGTCGACATCGTCGCCTAAAAAAAAGTGCTTTGAAAGTTGAAATTGGGCGGGCGCATAGCCTTCTTCGGCAGAGCGCGTTTCCCACTGTAAGGCTAACGTTTTATTGCGTATAACGCCCAGGCCTTCGCGGTAAAGCTTGGACACCAAATAGGCAGCCTTTGCGTGCCCGATTTCGGCCAACGGCAGCCATTGTTCCATGGCTTCTTCATAATTGCCCGCTTCAAAGGCCGCACGGCCTTTTGAAATGCTCGCCTGCACCGGGGCGGCGGCAAAGAGAAAAAAGCAAAAAACAAAGGTTGCAAGACGTCTCATGACAAGAGTTTACAATAAGGGCAGGGATTGAGCCATTTAATTTAGCGGAGCGGGGGGGCTTGTCCATTGAGACGACACCTTAATAACACGACGGTCCCTTGCAGAACCAAGTGCCGCTGGGGGCGTTGTTATAAAAATTGTTGAGGGTGTGCTGGTTGCTGTTGAGGATGTGTTGATTGCTGATGATGGTGTTCATTTGCATCCGCGTTTGCATATTCGCGATGGCCTGCTGTTCTCGTTGGCCGCCAACGACGGCCCCTTCTTGGGCGGCTTTTTCCCCAGCCATCATGAACGTATTGCCTTGGCGCATAGCTTGGGCGATGCCGTAATTATACACGGCGTAGGGGATTTCCCCTTTGTACAAACCATAACGCAATTTACTCACCCGTGCGGCCAAAATGTCTTCGGTGGCCGAGGTCGGCATACCCGCTGCGGCGCGCAGTTTTTGACAATTGCGCACGGCACTTTCCAAACTTTGAATGGCTGAAATTTCCCGATCTGTAGGCACCGTGGCGACCATTAGCATGTCGCGGGTGGGGATTTCCCCAGGCATGATCGGCATTTTACCTTTGAGGTGATTAAACTGGGCATTGCCAAAAAGACTTGTACATTCGGCATTGCCTTTGGCTTGCGTGACCGAGGAAAAAGGCGAGCTGTTGAAGACATATGGGGTGACATCACACCCTACAAGCATAAGGAACAACGGTGCACAAAGGTATTGACGGAATGCGAGCATAGCTTAGACTTCCTTGAACGAAAAACGTGAAACGATGGGGGTGGTGATGAAGAAACTTTTTATTGTGGCGGTAAGCGCTTTGGCCTTGGCTGGGTGTTCTAAATATAATGTTGCCGGGCAGTTCGAAAATGGCGGACAGCCTTTTACGGGTAAGGTCATCGTATCCATGGCCAATTCAGGTACCATTACTGTGTCCAGTTTAGATGGTCGATTGCAGTGTACGGGAACATCACAGGTCACAAAACAGCCCTCAGGTTATACGGGGATCGGCGCACAAGGCCGGGCCGAAGCCACCTGCAACGATGGCCGCACCTTTAAAATTGATTTCATTCAATCGACGGATTCCGGTGGCAGTGGCCAGGGTATCGACAGCAACGGCAATATTGTGCAGATGTATTTCGATAAATCCGAAGGTATGGCTCGGTCTCGCTTGGATCAACAACGCCTGAATTCCCTTATCCAATAACAGTCTAAATATAGTTGGCGGCGATGCGCACGGCCCGCTTGCGGACTTCGTCGGCGATCTCGCTTTGCTTGACGTTGCGGCCCCCGGCATAGACCGTGAACTGGGTGGTAAAAGACTTCTTGAAACCCCGGGCATAGACTTTTTCTTCCCGGAGCGGATCGTCGATATTGGTCAACTTCTCACTGCGACTGAACGTCACGCGTTTTCTCGAAACCTTATATTTTTTAACCACGCCAAAAGTGACTTCGGCCACCACCATGTACGTGTCGTCGGTGGCATAGGCCCCTAAAATATTGCCAATCGTGGCCCCGGTTGCGGTGGCGACGATATTTCCTTTTTGCGTGCTGCCACCGTATGTGGAGCCTATCAGGGCGCCAACGATGCTGAATTGGGTCGATTGGGTGCTTTGGATTTGCCCGCTGTACATCACGTTGACATCCATCAACAGGCCAAAGCCATCTTCGTCGGTCGGCTTGTAGCCCTTGGCTAAATACTCTGCGTTCAGATCTTGCGTGAAGTCTTTTAAATTGAAAGTGGTATCACCAGAGGTGTTGCGGGTGCGCACTTTGATCGATCGATTGGCATAAAAACTGGCATCGGTGACCAAATTTCTTTCGATTGCCGAGCCATATAACAGTCCCGTTTGTTCATCAACCACCATGCCCATGCGTGATTGATTGGGGGGGGCGCACCCGGTGACGGTTGCCGCGATGATCGTCATGGCGAGACCTGCGCCCATTTGCTTGGTGATGTTCATGTTAGCCTCTCCCCGTAGGATCAACGTGGAACCCTGGTAGATGTTCGTTGATGAAATTCAAAAGTTCGGAATAATGGACGGAAAAATTCATGCCTGTGGAATCCGTTCGGCCCCAAGTGTTCATGCCAACGACATGGTTACCTAAAAACAGCGGTCCGCCAGAATTTCCAGGATTAACGGCCGCGTCCGTTTGCACAAACAGCACATCTTCACCGCCCGAATTTTTTGGCAAGTTGATGCTGTCGTGTTTGCGAATGGCACTGACGATGCCTCGGGTGATGGAAAATTCATGGCGCATGGGGTGACCGATGGCTTCAACGGCGGTGCCGGGGTTTAAATTTCGTCCGGTGTAAAACGCCACCGGGCGGCCGCGCCGATCCACCCGAACCAGGGCTATGTCGAGCCGGGCGTCATGTCCCAGCACGGTGCCGGACGTTTGTTGCCCGTCATAGGTTTTCATTTCAACAAAGCGATGCCCCTCGACCACGTGCCAATTGGTCAACACCACATCGGGGGTGATGTAAAAGCCGCTGCCCATAGTCCCTTTTCCGGTATAGACGGCGACCACACTGTCAAATCTTGGATCGTTTAAGGGGCGCGCATCAAAACGGTTGGCTTCTACAGTTGCCAGAACTTGATTTTGTTCACTTCGGATAACGCTCCGCAGGGCCATGATACTGGTAAAGGGCTTGGCTTCATTGGTCTTGGTTTGGAAGTCTTGCAACAGGTCGGCTAAGTCCACCAGAAGTTCTTGTTGTTCATATTCGTCGAGATCTCTTTCGCTATCAAACGTCTCGGCAATGGCCTTTTTGCGTGGATCGTAACGTGACACTCGGTAAGCAATTTGAAATCGGCGATCTTCGGCGACATCGACGGTGGTGCGAATATAGGTTCTGGCTACACGGTCAACCAAATAGACGTGGGCGCTGAGTTTGCGCCGGGCTTGGACTTGGGCCTTATCATACTCATACGACAGAATGATGGGTTGGCCTGCGGCTTTCGGGGCGGCTCCGTACAGGGCTTGGGGGGCAACGTTGGCAGCCATGACGGCCGAAAAACCACTGGCCCGGCGCACCGGGTCATCGGCGGCAACGGACAGACTTTGGCCTTGAAAGCCTAAGAATACGGTCGAGGGTATGCCCTTTAAATTCAGCACCCGGCGCGATGATTGCGCGAGGAAGACATCCAGCACCAGGGCATAACGAGGTTCGTTTGCGGTTTTAGGCGGGTCTAGGACATCGTCAAAGCTGACCACTTCGACCTCAACATCTTCATTTAAGGCGAACGAGGCGGAAAAGTCGATTTGTCCGCTTTTCAGCAAGGTCAGACTGGTCGCCTCAGCCACCGCAAAGCGTTTGATGTCGGAAAAAGAGGCGGCAAATGCAGCTTGAGTGCCGAGCAAAAGGACGGCACTGTAGATGAACGTCGTAAGCCACTTGTTAAAGAAAGTCCCAGATGCAGTCATGCGAGCATCTCCATACACACGCTAAGATTTTTATTAGGTAACCATATGACCACAAAAGGTAAATGGCAAGTCGGCTTTTGAGCGGTTTAATCTTGCACCACCGCGCGTTCTGTTTGATAACAGGGGAGCATTAGAGACATGACCAAAGGGGGACTTAAAAACATGACCACATCCGAAACTTCACCCGTCATCGGCGTTATCGGCGGCAGCGGCATTTACGAAATTGACGGCCTGGAAAATACCCGATGGGAAACCGTTGAAAGCCCCTTTGGTGCGCCATCTGATGAGCTGTTTTTTGGCGAGTTAGAGGGACAGAAAATGGTGTTTTTGCCCCGTCATGGGCGCGGCCATCGGATTCCTCCGTCTGAATTGAATTACCGTGCCAATATTGACGCGATGAAACGCGCCGGGGTGACTGAAATTTTGTCGGTGTCGGCCTGTGGTTCGCTAAAAGCCGAACTCCCGCCCGGTACGTTTGTCATTTGTGACCAATTCATTGATCGCACCTTTGCCCGCGAAAAAAGCTTTTTCTCAACCGGATTGGTGGCCCATGTGGCGCTTGGCGATCCGGTCTGTACGCGTTTGGGCGATGCTTTGGAAGAGGCGGCTAAGGAACTTGAAATCGATTACCAACGCGGCGGCACTTACTTGGCCATGGAAGGCCCACAATTTTCGACCCAGGCCGAATCCCACCTGTATCGCAGTTGGAATTGTGACGTCATCGGCATGACCAACATGCCCGAAGCCAAATTGGCCCGCGAAGCCGAGATGTGTTACGCCACGGTGGCCATGGTTACCGATTTCGATTGCTGGCACCCCGATCATGACCACGTCACGGTCGACAGCATCATCAAGACCTTGTTGGGCAATGCCGATACCGGACGCAGTCTGGTGAAAGCCGTGACGCCTAAGCTTGCCAAGCGCACCGACATTTGTTCGTCGGGTTGTCACCGGGCTTTGGACATGGCGATCATCACGTCCCCAGAGGTCCGCGATCCGGCCTTGGTGCAAAAACTTGATGCCGTCGCTGGCCGCGTTTTGAAAGGTTAATCTTATGAAGGTTCACGGTAAACATATGCGCACCATTTGGCCCACCCGTGACGGTGAGGCCGTGGAAATTATTGACCAGACCAAGCTTCCGTTTGCGTTGGAAATTGTCTGCCTGGAAACGGTGGACGAAGCGGCTCAGGCAATTTTCGATATGTTGGTGCGCGGTGCGCCGTTGATTGGTGCCACGGCGGCCTATGGCATGGCGTTGGCGATGAAAAATGATTCGTCGGACGCGAGCTTAGAATATGCTTATAAGACTTTGTTTGAAGCCCGTCCCACGGCGGTCAACCTGCGCTGGGCGATTGATGATTTGAAGGCGCTGTTGGCGCCATTACCGGTGGTGGCACGTAATCAAGCCGCTTGGAAACGGGCGGCGAAAATCTGTGATGAAGACGTGGCGATGTGTTCCTCTATTGGTGATCACGGCAAAGAGCTAATTTTGGAAGCCTATGAAAAAACGGGCAAAACGCGCACCATCAATGTTCTGACGCACTGCAATGCCGGATGGTTGGCAACGGTCGATTGGGGCACAGCCATTGCGCCGATTTACAAAGCACATGAAGCCGGAATTCCTGTCCATGTGTGGGTAGATGAAACCCGACCTCGCAACCAAGGGGCCAGCTTGACCGCGTGGGAATTGAACCAGCACGGCATTCCGCACACGGTGATTGCCGACAACGCCGGGGGCCATTTGATGCAACACGGCCAAGTTGATATGTGCATCGTCGGCACCGATCGCACCACGCGCACAGGCGATGTCTGCAACAAAATTGGGACCTATTTAAAAGCCTTAGCGGCGTTTGATAACCAGGTCCCATTTTATGTTGCCTTGCCGGGACCAACCATCGATTGGACGCTTTCCGAAGGCCGCGACATTCCCATCGAAGATCGCAGCGCCGTTGAGCTGACCGATGTTACGGGTATTGATCAGGCGGGTGTACTGCACACGGTGCGCATCGTTTCCGAAGGCTCGAACGGGGCCAACCCGGCCTTTGACGTCACGCCGAGGCACTTGGTGACCAAGTTGATCACCGAACGCGGCGTGTGCGATGCGTCTGAGGCTGGCTTAACGTCTTTGTATCCAGAACAGGCTTAACAATGCGTCACATCGATAAACGCAATGCAATCATCAAAACAGCGCTACAGCTCAATTCAACGGGGTTGAGCGCCGGGTCGTCGGGCAATGTGTCGGCGCGGGTTGAGGGCGGGTTTTTGATCACCCCATCGGGCGTCAAATATCACAAGCTGCGCGCTGAAGACATTGTGTTTATGGATATGGATGGCAACGCCCAGGGTGATTTTCTGCCATCCAGTGAATGGCAGTTTCATCTCGACATCTATGCCTCCAGGCGTTCGGCCAAAGCCATTGTTCACGCTCACCCGCCCTATTCAACGGCCTTGGCCTGTCTGAATAAACACATTCCTTCGTTTCATTACATGGTCGCGGTTGCGGGCGGCAAAGACATTCGGTGTTGTAAGTATGAACCGTTTGGCACACCAGAGCTCTCTGCCGCCGTGCTCGAGGCTTTGTTGGGCCGCCGCGCTTGCTTGATGAGCCACCACGGTCTGATTGCCTTTGGCGACGATTTGGAAAAGGCCATGAGCTTGGCCGTGGAAGTCGAAGTTTTGGCCCAACAGTATCAGTTGGTGGTGCAGATGGGTGAACCTGAATTGCTGAGCGAGCAAGAGATGGAAGATGTGATTCATCGCTTTTGGACTTACGGCGACAATGCGCAAAAAATTGACAATGAAAAGCGCCGCAAGCCCCGAAAAGCATGGAAGTCCAAGGTCGCTTATCCAAAGCGTGGTTCATTTTACAAACGGCCTGATGAAAAAGAGAGCTTATGAGGCTGGCTCTGTATGAACCGGAAATCCCACAAAACACAGGCACCCTGTTGCGTACGGCAGCGTGCTTGAACTTGAACGTCGATATCGTCGAGCCGTGTGGCTTTGTGTTTTCTGACAAACACCTTAAACGCGCGGGCATGGATTATTTAGATTTAGCCAAAGTCGATCGCCATAACGATTGGCAGGCCTTTTCAAAGCTGCGCCAGACCCAACAGGGCCGGCGGGTGGTGTTGTTGACCACCAAGGGGGCCGTTCCCTATACCGAGTTCGCCTTTCAAGCAGACGACGTCTTGTTGCTGGGCCAAGAAGGTGCCGGTGTACCAGACTCTGTGCATGCCCAAGTGGATGCTCGCATCACCATCCCCATGGCCCCCGCAGCACGTTCCCTGAACGTCGCCGTCGCCGCCGCCATGGTGCTTGGCGAAGCCCTACGCCAAACCAAAAAATTCCCTGATTAAAAGATAAAACCGAAGGGCAACGCCCTGAGGCAAGCGCAAGGCGCGCCGCGCGTCAGCGCGTTCTTTCTTCAAACAAAAGATCAAATAAAAAAGGAGGAACCCGTAGGCTCCTCCTTTTGTGCTTCTCATTTATGAGAAGATATTTGTTTTTAAGACTGGTGTCTAACCAACCACCAGTTCATCAAAGCCCAACCAATGGCCAACCAGCTAAGACCCATCGCGACCACGGTCACGGCGATGTCGAAGGCGGTGGTCAGGGGGATGTGGTACTGGTCGCTTGAGACCGAACCCGAAATCCACACAAAGCGTTCAATCCAGGTGCCAAGGATGACGCAAAAGCCGACCAACATAATGATCGCTGGATTGTTGCGATTGCCCTTGAACAAGAAAGTTACGAACGGAATCACGAACTTCAGTGCCAAGAAAACCATACCGATGAACATGTAACCTTCATCGATCATCCGCCAGTAACGTTCCATATCGGTTGGCAGGCGGCCATACCACATCACCAAATACTGGGTGAAGTACAGGTAGACCCACAAGATGCTCATGGCCAAAATGAACTGAGCCATATGGTTGAAGACTTGCGGATCAAAGTGCCGGGTCAATTTGTTGGACCGGTCCAGGAAGTACAGCAGCATCACAAAGAAGCCCAAGAACCCGTGGAACGCACTTTGGAACTGGTAGGCGCCATAAGACGCTGAGTGCCAGCCTGGTTGCAGCGTCATTTCAAAGTCCCAAGCAACCATGGTGCCGTAAATGATATAGGCAAACGGCATCAAGATAACCAAGGCGTTGAAGCGAGAAATGGGGTTGTTTTCAGGATCAGCCTCCGTCAAATACTGACGGCGAATGAGACCAATGCTTAAACCAGCAACGATGATAAAGCCAATGACTTCACGTGCGACGAGGAAGGTATAGTTATACCAACCGCTCAAATGCGCACCTTCGGCTCCGTGAGCGCCAGCCGCCCGAGCGTCTTTAAGCCACGGAAAAGTCATTTCGCCGTTAAGCAGCAACACCGCCAACAATACCCCCGCAACCGGGAATAAAGCAGTGCAGGTTCCTGACAAGAAACCAATTTGCGCCCGCCAACGTTTGGCACCGCACAGGTGCAAAATTGCCGGGAACATGGCACCGCTCATGGCGATGTAAAGAATAACTAAGAAATTTGTGGTCAGAACGGACCAACTACCAAAATCGTCCATGATACGCCCCTCCCTATTCTGGCAGCGGGCCGGCTGCGTCTGCATCGGCCTTTAGCTGGTGTTTAACGTAATTTACGACATGCCAACGTTCTTCAACGTTGAGGTCGTTCGATCCACGGGCTTCACCGTCCTGGTCACCAGCACGTCCATAAGGAGGCATGATGGCAGAGCCAAATGTGATGGTGCCAAAGAGCCAGCCATCGGTCATATCAACCTGGACGGCCTCATCCGTAAGGTCGGTCGCCGGCATTCCGCGCGCTACGACTTCACTTTCCGCACGACCGGTCATGCCATGGCAAGCTGTGCAATAGATGGTGAACAGCATTTTCCCCTCGGCAATCGAGGCTGCGTCAGCAGCAAAGGGGTTGGCGATTTCTTCCGTTGCATCCCGATCAGCCCACTCAGCCGAAGGAATGCCCGAAACCGGAACAGAGCGTTTTGGAAACGGTTTGGTCTGTTCTTGTGGTTTGATGGACTGTTGGTTCATCATGTCGGTCGACCATGGAAAGGCGTTAGCCTCACCCACGCTCATCGACAGGACGCCCAGCGTCGCAACCGTAAAGGTCGCCGCGCGAAGCATGGAGGTCTTCATCTGTTTCATGTCAATGACTCCTCAAGAACTTCAATCACCTTGTGTTTTTTAAAGGTGTCTTTAAGGGGCTGAAATTCTTCATCTGAGACTTCGATCACAATGCCGATCTGATCCAACGAAATAGCCGTATCATAAAGACCTTTAGGCTTGCGCATCAATTTTGCCCCTAAAATGAAACCTGTCAGCGTGGCGAGCACGCCAAAAATGATCATCATTTCATAGGCCAAAACAATATTGGACGGGACCGTAATCACAGGCTTACCACCTTGTGGCTGCGCCAGGAAGTTTGCCTGGGCACTGGCCAAAAAGAGAAAGCCAAAGATGAACCCAAATAAACCACCCGCAAACGTGAACTTAGGAATGTTGCATTTACGTTCCCCTAACACATCTTCGATCTCGGGGTGTTCGATGGGTGACTTCAAGGTGATGTCATCAACGGTTATACCCGGGACTTTGTAGTGACGGATGTCGGCAATGACTTCAAAAGCTTGATCGAAGTCACCAAAGAGACCGAGAACGCGTTTGGTCTTTTTGACGATTTTTTTAGCAGGACCAGACATATCAAGACCCTCCCGTTTGTTGTGGTTTCGGCTCAGGACCCGGTACGCCGGAATGCAGTTCCATCATTTCATCCACGTCAGCATACGTAGTACGCTTGCGGTGATAGACCATTTCCTTAACTTCATACATGGACACGCACGGGAAGATTTTGACGAACATCAAAAACAGCATCCCGAACCAGCCGAAGCTGCCTCCGACCATGGCCCATTCAACCCAGCCCGGCCACATCACGTTGAAAGCCTGTGGGTGATAGCCCAAAGATAGGGTTGGTGTCACGATCATCCAACGTTCCAAGAACATACCAACGTTCAAGAAGATGGAGACGAAGAAGATTGCGAACATATTGTGGCGAACAGCTCTGATCAGCAGTGTGAACGGCAACACCGAACCAAACACCATCATGCCCCAGAAGAAGATAGAATAAGGACCAAATGCCTTCGCCATCAGAACTTCTTTCGATGGAATATCGTGTCCATACCAGACAGACGCGAATTCGATCAGGTTCAGATAGGTCCAAACCATGGCAATCACGAACGTCAGCTTGCAGACCTTATCCATGATGGGCATGGTCATATATTCTTCAAAACGGAAGAAATAACGCAGCAACACAAACAGGGTCATAATCGCTGCACAACCGGAATACAACGCACCTGCCACAAAGTATGGTGGGAAGGTCGTTACGTGCCAGCCCGGCATGATCGCCATAGCAAAATCCATAGCCACAATTGAGTGAACGGAAACCGCCAGCGGGATCAGCAGGCAAGCAATCATCAGGTAGGTGAAGCGGAAGTGACGCCATTGCGCATCATCACCGCGCCAACCCAAAGATAGGAAGGTGTACAAAGTCTTGCGCCAACCCGTTGTGTTATCACGACAAATGGCAAGATCAGGGATCATACCGATGTACAAGAACAACACGGAGCTGGTCAGATAAGCCGTAATGGCAAACGCATCCCAAATCAAAGGAGAGCGGAAGTTCGGCCAAATGCCACGATCGGACATGTAAGGCATAACCCAATAGAAGTTCCACACGCGCCCTAAGTGAATGACGGGGAACAAGCCCGCTGTCATCAACGAGAACGTGGTCATGGCTTCCGCAAACCGATAAATGGGTTTGCGCCAATCAGCGTGCACAAGGTGCAAAATCGCGGACAATAGGGTGCCAGAGTGGCTCATGCCAATCCAAAACACAAATGTCGAGATATACAAATCCCACATGTGTGAGGTGTTCAGCAGGGCGTCACCCATACCATAGTTATATTGCCAAACTTCGGCAAAAATCATCACCCCAAACAGGCACATAGAGAAAGCTAACGCCACCCAATAACCTTTGCGAGGATTTTGCATGGACCGCAGAACATCGGTGTTAATCTTCGCCCAGGCGATGTTTTCATCGATGTCTTTGGTCTGCTCAATGGTCAGATGCTTTGTATCGCTCATGACTAGACCTCCCTCACCCGTTCAAGGTAGAGAACCTTGGTGTCAATGTTTAGCTCCTCATAGACGCGGTAGCCACGCATTTCCGGGTTCTCTTTATCCTGTTTATATTTGCCCAATTCGACCTGTTGACGTTTCCAAGCCTTTGAAATTTCGCTGGCTTCGTCTAACAAATCGCCGAACACGATTGCCGAGGTCGGGCATGTCTGTTGACATGCCGTCACAATATCGCCGTCTTGAAGTTTGCGGCCTTCGCGTTTCGCAAGATCGTTGCCTGCGCGAATGCGTTGGACGCAGAACGTGCATTTTTCCATGACGCCCAAAGAGCGCACGGTCACATCTGGATTCAAACCTTGATCCATAGGCGCCGGCCAAGCCGTTGGGGCGTTGTCATAAAAGTTAAAGTTACGCACGCGGATCGGGCAGTTGTTCGCACAATAGCGCGACCCGATGCAGCGGTTATAAATCTGAGCGTTCAAGCCATCAACCGTATGGTAAGTCGCAGCCACCGGACAAACAGGCTCGCACGGCGCACCATTACAGTGTTGGCACATCATGGGCAGGAATGAAGCCCCGCGTTCCAGGCTGTCTGAACTGCCTTCGCCGACATCAGGCTCATCAAAGTAACGTTCAACGCGCATCCAGTTCATAGCCTGACGGGCGCCGAATTTTTCTTCGCCCACCCAAGCTAAGTTGTTTTCCGCATAACAAGCGGTCGAACAAGCGTTACAGCCTGTGCATTTGTCCAAATCGATGGACATGGAATACATGTGTTCATAATCGTGGAAGCCACCTTGCTCATTACCCTTTGAGTATTTGGCCCAACTTTGAAATACATTTCCGAGAAGTGAAGGCATGACTTAAGCACCCCCCTGGTTACGGTCAAATTGATCCGCGGTGATGGTCGCAACAAGTTTGCGCCCGTGTTGACTATCAACGTCCATGAGGCGAACCAGATGGCGGTTTTCCCCGGTGGGGCTAACCTGAACGGCGAGGTTTGAGCTTAACAGCTCGGTGGTCTGACGATCCCCAGGTGAGGCGTCCATAATGGTCAGGGGGTTCACGCCGTTTGTAGCATAAGTGCCATAATCGGTGTGGCCGCGACCCATGGGCACGTTCACGGCATCTGGGTGCATGCCTTTATAGGTAAAGACCCGTGTTGAGATTGCGCCGTTAGCGGTATTGATAGAGACATAGTCACCATCCTTAACGCCCAACTTCGCTGCCGTCGCAGGGTGCATTTCAGCCCACGAGTCCCAAACCGCTTTGGAAATTTGATCTGGAGCTTCTTGCATCCAGGGCAAATTCGCATGACGACCATCATACAAACCCTGACGGGCCGATGTGACCAAGCTCAAAGTTCCGGCTGCAGCAGGTTCGCTGAAGCCGAGTGCGACATCTTCGCCAGCTTTGAAAGCCATTGGGATGGTCGCTGCTGTGACTTTACCAGCCTGCAGAGCCTTGTTCCAATCGCCTTCCATGTCAGAGCCAATCAGGGCGCTGACGGCGGTGCGGAGATAGCCGTAATAGTCTTCAAACGCGCCTAAGCCTTCAACCCCAGCCCCTTGTCCGACGGACAAAAGGATGTCGCCGAAGCCACGGGTGTTGGCATAAACATTTTCCATAAGTGGTTGTTGAATGTGAATATCACCAGAGGCTCCGCCGTTGACCGGAACATGCGTGCCCCAAGCTTCAAGCGGGCTCGACATCGGCAGAACCACATCACACGACTTGGTGGTTTCATCGGCAAAGTCTGCGATGGCCACTTTAAAGCCGATTTTTGACAACGCCGCCGCCATGTCTAGGCCTTTCGGGGCCAAGAAAGAGGGGTTTGTACCCGTGATGAAGGCGGCACCAATTTTGCCAGCGTTGGCATCCATGGCGAATTCAACCAAATCTTTACTTGAACCCGTAAGCGGAGCCAAACCATTTGCCGCCAAAGCCGTGCTTGGGGTTAGGGTTTGCCCCACATTGCCCAGCATCAAGTTCAGAACCTGAGCCGCTTTGGCCGCCGCATGGCTTGCGTTCGCAAGGATCAAGGACGGGCTGTTGCTCATCAAGGTGTCAGCAATTTTGGTCAGTTGAGCTGTGCTCACACCAGAAAGTTCAAGCACCCGAGCTGGTGTCATAGCCGCAAAGGCCGCCGCCGCACTTGGCATTCCAGCCGCAGACACGCCGTGTTTGGTGATCAAAACATGACCAATTCCCAACACAACGGCGGCTTCTGATCCGGGCCGCGCCGCGACCCAGGTGTCAGCATTGGCACCCGTCATGCTCATGGCGGGTTCAATCGCCATCAACACGCCGCGTGGCGCATTGCGGAAATTGCCGTAATCGCGCATGGATTTGACCGGGTTGCCCCAGGTGCCCAAGAAATCAGCACCAATGGTCAAAACCGCACGGGCTTTATCAATATGCAGGTTCGGGTTGCTATCGCCCAACAAGGTGGCGGATGCATCTTCCCAAGCGCGTGCGTTGACGGCTTCGATCGCGTAGTGACGGCCATTGCCGCTGGCTTGGCGATGCGCATCCATCAAGACCCGCTGGTGACCACTGACGGTGCCCGTAACCCAGGCTGCGTTGCCGGTCTTTTCTTTGACCAAAGCCAAAGCTTCGTCCCAGGTTGCGTCTTTACCGTTGATGGTCGGGTTTTGCAGACGTTCAGGGTGAAAGTGCGCCTGAATGCTGGCTTGACCCATTTGACAGATCTTGCCCGCGTTGACGGTGGTATCCGGATTGCCTTCCAGCTTTAACACCCGACCTTCACGCACACGACCGTGTACGCCGCAAGACGCGGGGCATTGCTGGCAGGTGGACGCGTACCACACACCAATCCCAGGAATCATGTATTCCTCGGGAGCTAAGTACGAATAGATTTTTTCCGCACCTTCCTCAGATGTGACGTAGCTGGGCATATCGCAACCAGCCATAGCCGCACCCGCAGTGCCTAAACCTAGCACCTTGAGAAAGTTTCTGCGGTCGATTTTAGTTTTGCTCATGACGTTTCCTTACACCTCGAAGCCACATGTCCGATTTCAAAGACTGCGCTTACTTATGGCACCGGGTACAATCCGCAGGACCGTTGTTTTTTTCATGACATGTCACACAGAAGCCCATTGTGAGAGGCTTCATTTTCTTGGCAACACCCACCGTATTCATATCGCCATGACACATGGCGCAAACATCGGGTGAATCCTTGATGTCCATATCCTTATTGTTCAGCAGGAACTTCTGCAAGTGGCGTTCGTGACTGAAGTGCACGAAGTCTGGAGTGTCGTTGACCTTATTCCAGGCTGGGCTTTCACCCTTGCTCCACATCGCCGTAAGTTTCTCAATTTCCGGCTTATCCGTACCAACGACGGTATGGCAACCCATACACTTGGCGGTTGGCGGAATGCCCGCAACTTTCGAACGGCGTGCATAGGTATGGCAATACAGGCAGTTAATGCCCAAATCACCAGCGTGCAGTTTGTGCGAATAGTTTATGGGTTGAGGAACATCTTTGCCGGCAAAGGTGTCCATGGGGAAATCTGCACCAGGCACGCGGGGCGCAGGTGCTTCACCTGGCGCTAGGGGGTGCAATTGTTTTTCAAACATCTGTGCACCTAAGACAATCAAGGCACCAACGACGGCTGTGCCTATAAGAGTCCGTATCCACGGGAATGATTTGTGTTGCGGGCGGTCGGCTGACATAGGGTCTGGCTCCCTGTAAAATTGCAGGCAGACACAGTCCACCCCTGGCAATTCACATTAGATTTTATTAATACTGCTTTTTGCAGTGTTTTTAAGTCCTGTTAGTCCTGGCTTTTATTAGTTTTTTTGAATGTATTGTTCCGCCAGTGTCTCTTGATACAGGAAAAGATAGGGCTTGCGCTACTACAATGTGGTGGGGGGTGACGCACACCCTTACGGGTGGGTTTTGGGTTTTATCAACTGTTTTAAGGTCCCAAGGCAGGCTTCGTGGTCGGGATGGAAGTCATTTTCCAACCACCAATCTTGAACTTGGCTAAGTAAAGCGCCGACTTCGGGGCCATGGGGTACGCCTAGGGCGATGATATCGCGTCCGCGCAACGGGAATACGGCGCCGGGCCAGCTTAGCGCGGCCTCAACACACTGCAACCACGCCTGGGTTTGCGCTTTGGGCAAACGGGCTTCTAAGGCGACCGCGCCGCCCCAGGCTAATAAGATTCGGTCTACGACCACGCCTGTGCCCGCGTTATAACAGGCTAAGCGTAGGTCGTGAGCGTTGATGTCAACATCAATGGCGGGGTGTGCGGCTGTGATGGCAAGCAGGTGCTTGCGTTCGCGGGTGGAAAATTTCAGCCGTTCGGCGACCGCATTGACCTCGGCAGGTGTAAGATTGGGTTTTAACAAGGCGGCGAGACGGCGCACCGGATCAATCTCAATGCCCTCTACCTTGATACCAGACTCCTTCAACCACGCGACCGCGCGCAAACGACCGACGTCTCCCGCTTCGGGAAGAATATGAGGCAAGACTTTCTCGCCAATCATTTTAGAGAGGGTTGTGGCTGGGTTTGGGGCCATAAGAATGCGAAACAGTTCGCCGCGCACCCGTTCGCCTGATAACTCGCCTAAGCGGGGGGCTAAATCTCGGCACGCCGTTAGGGCGTCTCCATTGACCGGGTATCGGCCATATATGGCTAAAAAACGGTAAAAGCGCAACAGGCGCAACAGGTCTTCTTCAATGCGTTTGTGAGCGTGACCAACGAAACGGATATACCCCGTGCTTAGGTCTTTGATACCATCATAAGGGTCATAGATATTGCCATCTAAATCACACGACATGGCGTTGATGGTGAAATCACGGCGCGCGGCGTCTTGGGTCCAATCATTGGTATAGGCGACCCGCGCCCGCCGTCCGTCCGTATCATGGTCGACTCGCAGGGTGGTGATTTCGTACCGATGCTGTCCCAGTACGGCTGTGACCGTGCCGTGGGCCAGACCTGTGGGAATGACATGAATGTCGGCGGCTTGTAAAATATCGATCACACGCTCCGGCGGGGCCGGGGTCGCGATATCAACGTCTTGGACATCCCGTTTTAAGATGGAATCGCGGACACAGCCGCCAATAAACCGGGCCTGTTCGCCAGCGTTCAAAAGCGCCGCCATCACCTGTTGGGTTTCGGGCAAGGCCATCCATGGTTGGGGTGGAATTTTTCCGGTAGGCTCCACGGCGCATCCTTTGTTTTACATTGGACCCGGTTTATTTGGGAGCATATTGCCCTGGTACAATTTTGCCGTTTTCAATACGTGGGGCTTGATAGGTGCTTTTGGGTGGGTTTTTAGGACTCAGCAAAACAGACAGCAGCAGTCCCACCACCATCAAACCAACACCGGCTAAAATGAGCCGGAACCAAGGAGTCTTGATTCGATAAGCTTCTTCTGGACTGATGTGGTTAACATCAATCCGTTTGCGTGCCCAAGCGGTCCAAATGAAAAACATAACCGTTGGCAGAATTAGAGGCAGAGCATAAGTAAAGAGCATACGAATCATCGTTTTTCCTTTTGAAACGTTTCGGCGGCGAAGTGCTATGCAAAGGCATATCAGTTCGATGAGGTTTCGTCTATGGATGCCTCTTGGAAAGTTTGATACAGGTTGAACAACATCCCGGCCGTGGCCCCCCAAATATAATGGTTCTTGTAAGGCATGGCGTAAAAATTGCGCCGCGTGCCTTCAAAGTCTCGTTGGTGACGATGATGGTTGGCGGGGTCCATGAAAAATGCCAACGGCACCTCAAAGGCATTGGCGACTTCTTGATCATCAAGGCGCAAATCAAAGGGCGGCTGGATCAAAGCCACCAGCGGTGTGATGGAAAAGCCTGTGCGTGTAATATAAGTGTCTAGACGGCCCATCACGTCAACATTGCTGGCGGGCAGGCCAATTTCTTCCCAGGTTTCGCGCAACGCCGCTGCGGTCGCGTCTTGATCGTCCGCTTCAATGTGACCGCCGGGAAAGCAAATTTGTCCGGGGTGATGCTCCAATGAATCGGTGCGCTGGGTGAGCAGCACATGAAGGCCATCTTGTCGATTGACCAACCCCACCAAAACCGCAGCCGCACGCAACGGCGATCGAGGGCGAAAACCTGGATTGAGGTCGTGATCGCCCCGCTCATGGTTTGGGATGCCGTGGTGTAGGCAGGTGGTGATCCAGGCGAAGTCTGTCATGTGTCTTTATCAGAGAGGGAACCGAGCGGGAAAAAATGGCCGGCGCTCCACAGGCCAAAGACAGTCTGGTCGTTGATCGTTTGGCTGGTGCCGAGTTCCACCAGTTCATAATAGACGGCTCTGGTGATTTTGGCTTTCAGGCCATCGCCAATCTGGACATAGGGCGTTAATTCACCGCTCAACGGATTTGGTTCCATGGTGACCGGGGTGTTGGCGTCAATGCACACCACGTCGTCAAGGTTGGTGCAAAAACACAAAACTTGATTTTCGTGTTCGCCAGAGACATGAAAATCGACAACGACAAACGGAGCATCATCGACATCGATACGACCCATTTCCGTCGGAGTGATGAGCCAATGGCGGCCTTCTTCGTCCAGTTTCAACATAGACGCAAACCAGTGCACCATTTCGGGACGGTTTATGGGGCTGTCATTATAATGCCAAGTTCCATCCGCTTTGATGCGGATGTTCAAATCCCCACAAAAGGTTCGCCCCTCACACGCGCAGGGCATTGTGGTTAAGCCCGAAGCAAATTTATTTAGATTGCCAGCAAAGGCAACAGCGCCGAAATCTGTTTGGCGTTTTCCCATATAGAATGACCATCTCTCGTCAATAACCCTAACTTATGTATTGATATGGGGTGTGCTGAGCAGAGTTAAAGTTTTTTTTGTCATTTGTCGCCTTTTTGCCAAATCAGCTTTATTATAATGCTTTCGCGTCTTTATGAAGGAACCAACATGCGAGCAAGTGTTAAATGGTTAGGGAAAATGGCCTTTGAAGGCCAGCCCGACAGTGGACATAAAGTCATTATGGACAGTTCCCCCGACTTTGGCGGCGAGAACAAGGGGGCTAGGCCTATGGAGTTATTGCTGCTTGGCATGGGCGGCTGCAGCTCTATTGACGTGATGAATATGTTGCAAAAATCGCGTCAAGACGTCACCGATTGCGTGGCCGAAATAGAAGCCGAACGGGCCGATGAACACCCCAAAGTCTTCACCCGCATTCATGTTCACTTTAAAGTGACCGGGCGGGGGTTGAATCCGGCTCGGGTTGAACGGGCCATTAAACTGTCGGCCGAGACCTATTGCTCGGCCTCCATCATGTTAGGCAAAACAGCAAAGGTCAGCCATGATTTTGAAATCATTGATCACCAAGACTAAAGCCAGGTGCCTTAAAGCCTTTTATCTTGTCAGTGTGGGCGGGGTGATTGCGGCGTGCACGGCGGTGGGGGGTATGGATGACAATCCGGTGCTGCGCAAGTTTCAGTGGTTTTCTTATATTGAAGGCGGAGATTTCAAAGAGACCTGCGACGCGAAGTCCTCTAACCGTTATCGTATGATTTACAATGCCATTAATACCGAACAAGTGCGCATTTACGATGTTTCTGCCAAGGAGAAGGCGTTGCACATGCGGGTGTTGTTGCCTATGGATTTGCGAGATTTTGCGGTGGACTCATGGTCTGGATTGCTTGATCCGTGGCGCGGCAAGGCGATGGATGTTACATTGACCCAGGCCGATCTCGCGGGTTTGGTTTCAGACCTTGGTGACGCGGGCGTCTTTGCAAAGCCGAACGTTGGCGAAGAGCTGTCGTCAAAGGGGTTCTTTTGGACCATTGCCGCTTGTCATGATGGGCGCTATCACTTCACCGCCTTTACGTGGCCAGCGCAAGACTTTGACAAGCTTTTGTTTGCAAATCGGTTGTTTCGTTTGGATACGCTTGATATTGCTGTTCATCCCCCGCGCAAAACGCAAACGAGGCGCACGTATAGTAAGTCACGTTTAGCGCAGCCTGCGCGGGCTCAGGAATATCATTTAAAAGTGGGTATAAACGGACTTGTTGGTTTGGGACCATTGTTTTAGCGCTATTGTTGTAACGGCTGTGAAAAGTAGCTACAGTAATTTTCAGTTAGATTTTTTCAGAGGGGAACCACATGGCTTATGTGATGCGCAACGCTGACGGCAATATTATTGCGGTGTTAAGCGAAGCCGCCGAAGGGGCGGAAGAAGTCCCTGCAAACGACCCCGACCTACAAAAGTTTTTTAACACCGAAAGCCCGGAACAGCGCGCCCAGAAAGAGCTGATGGAATCAGATATGGGTCTGATCCGCGTGATCGAAGATTTGATCGACGTGCTGATTGAACGCGGGGCCATGATGTTTACCGACTTCCCCGAACCGGTGCAAAGAAAGCTGCTTGCCCGGCGCGGACTGCGTAAAGAATTTTCGTACATGGATGAACTGTTCAATAATGAAGATGAAATTTTTATGCCGCCGCCCGATGAAGATGGCGAAGGCTTTTTGTAAAATCAAAAACGGGGACTTTTTAAGTCCCCGTTTTTTTATGAAACCTTAACGTCTGTCGAGAACCAACATGTCGACCGGTACCCCTAACGCGCTGAGTTTAAGTTGATTGATGTTATGATATTGCATATAGTTTCTGTTATAAAAGGGATTGCCTAGGGGGGGGACATGTCCAACAACACTCAGCAATCTGCATTTCGCCGCCAAGCCAGCTCTATTGTATTGGGTGGTGGTATCGTTGTTGCGATCATCATCATTCTTGGCCTGAACACGCTCGCTCGCTTTTCTGGGGTTGAAGCGGCTTGGGTCGATCATACCAAACGGGCCACAGCCATCGGTCACGCCTTGTCCAACCTGAATCGTCATATTGGGTATGGGGGCTTTATCCATCATTTAAAAAACACGGTCCTGCGTCTCGATATTGATCGCTATCAAGCGGCCCTTGAAAACGATATTTCGGGCTTAACGGCGGATATCACACTTTTAAGCAGCCTGCTGATCGATCCAAAAGATCAAAAAGCTATTGCTCAAGTGAAATTGACCTTTGACGATTATATCAGCAAATACAAAATGATAAGGCCAATGATCACCCAGCTGAAGAGTCCAACTGAAATTGATAAGGTCATAAAGGTATCTGACAAAGCGGCCATAGAGGCCTTGGATCAACTGGCCAATCGTGCACGTGAACGCGCCCTTGTCGCCGCACGCAAAGCCGAAAAAGAACATGTTGATGCCGTGTATTTCCTGAAGATCACAGGGTTTACGGTTATTCTTTCCGTGTTGATTGCCATGGCTATAATGGTGGTTTTTTTGCGCCGGGTTGTGGTGGCGAATGAACTTATTCTTGAAACGCAAAGGCGGCTTGATGATCTTTTGGATATGTCCCCCGACCCGATGCTGAGCGTTTCTAAAGACGGCCATATTGTACGGGCCAACAAAATGGCCCAGAAGTTTTTTGGATACTCTCTCACTGAATTGCAAAGTATGTCCATTGAGAGTTTGATTCCTGAACGTCACCGGGCCAACCATCCGGTTCAGCGAGATAATTATTTTAAAGATCCTTCACAGCGCGCCATGGGCGAACTGCGAAGCTTAAAGGCGTTGACCAAAGATGGAAGCGAGCCAGATGTGGAAATCAGTCTGAGCCATAGCGGTGAGGGGGCATCGCGATTGGCGACCATAACCATTCGGGACATCACAGAACGAGAACGAAACCGCATAGAACTCGACCGTGCACGGCAAAACGCAGAAGACGCTTTGGTGCGCCAACAACAGCTTCAAGATGGTTTGGTTGAGGCTGAAAAAATGGCAGCCTTAGGCAGTTTGGTTGCGGGTATTGCCCATGAAATCAATACACCGATCGGTGTGGCGCTCACATCGGCGACGCATTTGGAATCCGAAACTCAAAAAGCGGATGCTTTGTATAAAGCTGGTGAAATGACGGAAGAAAGCCTGGCCGAATATTTTGCCACAGCCAATCAAGTTGCGCACATGCTAACCCTTAACAGCCAACGGGCCTCAGACTTAATCCTAGGCTTTAAGCAGGTCGCTGTGGATCAGACGGCAGATGAATGCAGAACGTTTAATCTGGCGGAATACATCAACGAAATTTTGTTGAGCCTCAGGCCGCATCTCAAAAAGAGACCCATTCAGGTTCACATTGATTGCGCTGACAATGTGATGGTTTATGGGTTTGCCGGGGCCGTATCCCAAATCTTAACCAATTTCATTACAAACTCTTTGCGTTATGCTTTTGACGAAGACCAGCCCGGTCATATTACCATTTCCGTACAAGCAACGGACGACGTGATCAAGCTCACATATCAAGATGATGGTAAAGGCATTGCCCGTGACCTACAGTCGACAGTCTTTGATCCTTTTGTGACGACCGGGCGCGGGGCTGGCGGCAGTGGTCTTGGATTGCATATTGTCTATAATGTTGTCACCCAAAAACTGAAGGGCGATATCGACCTCACAAGTACCCCAGGGGAAGGCGTTACCTTTACAATCAGCTTTCCAAGACATTTTTCTGAAACGGGCCAGGATATTCGTTTATGACTACACCCAAAAACCCACTCAAATTGAAGCCGTCTTCGCCAAAGTTAGAACCATCAAAGCGTTATAAAAAATGGCATGTTTTGATCGTTGACGATGAACAAGAGGTTCATGCCGTTACCAAAATGATTTTGAACAGAATTAACTACAAAGGTCGCGACATCGAAACCTTGTCGGCGTACTCAGCGGCCGAGGCCAAAGAGATTTTAGAGCGCGATAATGACATTGCGGTCATTCTTTTGGATGTGGTTATGGAAACGGATGATGCGGGTCTGAAATTGGTACGCACCATTCGCGAAGATATGCAAAACGACATGGTACGAATTATCTTGCGCACGGGTCAACCTGGGCAAGCGCCTGAAGAACACATCATTGTTGATTACGACATCAATGATTATAAATCAAAAAGCGAACTGACCGCGCAAAAATTATTCACAACGGTGGTTGCGGGCTTGCGCTCTTATACAACAATCACATCTTTGGAAAAGAACCGCCGAGGGCTTGAAAAAATTCTCGACAGTTCCACATCTCTGTTACAAGTCCAATCCATCCAACAATTTTCCTCTGGTGTTTTGACTCAGCTTTCGGGCTTTTTAGAATGCCAAGCCAATGGCATTATTTGTGCGGAAATTGAAGCCACCGTTGAGTCTGAAGACAATCATCCTTGCGGCAATTTGCGGATATTGGCGGCGACGGGTGAATATAGTGACTGTGAAGACAGTTCGATAGACGACACCTGTGCGCACATTGAAATGGTAGAGCTGGTTAAAAAGGCCCTCGTAGAGAAAAAAAATCAAATAACAGAAGACTATACGATTTTGTTCTTCGAAGCGGGTGATCACAAGGGATCGGCAGCGCTTTTGCATGGCGGCGTGTCAACAGCTGATGAAAGCGACCGTCAATTGCTGGAAGTGTTTACGTCGAAAATTTCCATCGCTTTTGCCAATGCCCTTAACTATCAAAAAATGGTCAGTTCCGAAGAAGCCGCAACGACAGATTTCTTGACCGGGCTGAATAACCGGCGCCAACTGATTCGTTTGGGCGTGCCTTTGGTTTCGGGCGCTCATCGCTCAAAAACCTCGATTGCGGTGGCTATGATAGACATCGACTTTTTCAAAAATGTGAATGATACTTGGGGCCATGATGTCGGCGATGAGGTTTTGAAACGCATGGGCAATTTGCTTAAGGAACGGTTTCGGACCAGCGACGTTATTTCCCGATTTGGCGGTGAAGAATTTTGTGTGATCGCCGCCAATTTAGAAGCGAATGTTGCCATCGAACTCTTTAATGACTTCCGACAATCCCTGGAAAAGGAAGTCTTTGATATAGATGGTGAAACGTTATCCATCACCACAAGCATCGGTGTCTGTACCGATGTTTCAGATAACGTGGAGGCGATGATTTCTGAAGCGGACCGTTTACTTTATCTAGCCAAAGAAAATGGGCGCAATTGCGTGAAATCCAGTTGATCCGCTGACAAACGCGGATCACAAGGCGACGTTTACCCAAACCTTCTGCACGCCTCTTTTATGCCGTTTCGCTTGTCGCCTGAGTCCAGCGTAATACCGGCTTTCGGGCCGCCATGGTTTCATCAAGACGGCGGCGGGGCGTTAAGGTCGGCGAATTTTTAAAGAACTGCGCATCCCCCGACTTGGCCCGATCGATCAGCCCGCGCAAGGTTTTGATATACAAGTCCAAGGTTTCTTTGGATTCACTTTCGGTCGGTTCCATCAACAGCGCACCATGTACGACCAAGGGAAAATACATGGTCATGGGGTGGAAGCCTTCGTCGATCATAGCCTTGGCAAAGTCCAACGTGGTGACATCGGTGCCGTGCAGAAACTCATCATCAAACAGAACCTCGTGCATACACATACCGTCAAACGGCACCGTCATGACGTCTTGCAATTGGGCGCGCAGGTAATTGGCATTCAGCACGGCGTCGGCAGAAGCTTGCAATAGGCCATCCGCACCATGGCTTAAGATGAAGGATAAAGAGCGAACAAACACCCCCATTTGGCCGTGAAAGCCTTTCAGGCGACCAAACGGCTGGGCGTTCGAATCGCTGGCGTGCTCAACCAAATCAAAGCCATCGGAATTGTGAACCACATACGGCAAGGGCGCAAATGGGGCCAAGGCTTCGGATAACACCACCGGCCCGGCACCTGGTCCACCGCCGCCGTGCGGGGTGGAAAAGGTTTTGTGCAGGTTTAAGTGCATACAGTCGATGCCCAAATCACCGGGGCGGATCCGGCCCATGATGGCGTTGAAGTTCGCGCCATCACAATAAAAATAGCCCCCAGCGGCGTGAATGGCATCGGCAATGGTGATGATGTCGCTTTCAAACAAACCACAGGTGTTAGGATTGGTGAGCATAATGCCCGCCACATCGTCGCCCAATTTGTCCTTGAAGGCTTGCAGATCAACACGGCCTAAGGCATTGGCAGGAATGCTGTCGACCGAAAACCCACACGCTGCCGCCGATGCGGGGTTGGTGCCGTGGGCACTTTCAGGAACCAAAACGCGGGTCCGGGTGGCGGCTTCGCCGCGCGCTTCGATGGCGGCCTTAATCGCCATCATGCCGCACAACTCACCATGTGCACCGGCGGCAGGACTCATGGCGATAGCGGGCATGCCGCATAAATCTTTCAGCCATCCAGCCAAACTGTCGATCAGTTCCAATGCCCCTTGCACGGTTCGGATCGGTTGCATCGGATGCAAATCGCCCAGACCTGCCAAGCGGGCCATCTTTTCGTTGACCCGTGGATTGTGTTTCATGGTGCAGGACCCCAGCGGATAAAAACCGGAATCGATGCCATAGTTTTTCTGGCTGAGGCGGGTGTAGTGACGCACCACTTGAGGCTCGCTCACCCCAGGCCAACCCACGGGGGCAGCACGGCGCTGACCGTTTAAGCGATCTTCTGAGATTTCGACGTCGGGCAAATCGACCCCGGTGCGCCCCGCGTGGTCCAACTCAAAAATCAACGGTTCGGCAAACACCAAACCCTTTGATCCACTGATGGTTTGCGTGGATTGAACTTGCGATCCGCCAACGGGAACGTTGCTGCGGCCTTGGGACATATCGGCCATTAGAGGATCTCCTTCAAAGCACTTACCAGCGCGGTCATATCTTCATCGGTGGTGCATTCGGTGGCGGTGACCAGCATCATGTGGGTTAAATCCTGTCGATCGGGGAGCAGTCTTGACACGGGCACGCCGCCCAAAATACCGCGTTCAGCCAAGGCATCAACGACCAAGGTTGCGGGTTTGGAAAGCTTCACGGTGAATTCGTTAAAGAAGCTGTCGTTGAGCACTTCGACTCCATCAACTTCGGCCAACAGATCGGCCAGCGTGCACGCGTTGGCGTGGTTGATGCGGGCCAATTGGTTCAAGCCTTGTTCCCCCAACAGCGAGGCGTGAATGGTGAATGCCAAGGCACACAGGCCAGAGTTGGTGCAGATGTTCGAGGTCGCCTTTTCACGGCGAATGTGTTGTTCGCGGGTGCTCAGCGTCAGAACCCAACCGCGCTGGCCTTCAACGTCTAGGGTTTCGCCCACCACCCGGCCCGGCATTTGCCGCAGCAGTTTCGAGTTGGTGGCAAACAAGCCCACATAGGGGCCGCCAAAGCTCAACGGGTTGCCTAACGATTGGCCTTCGCCAACAACGATGTCAGCCCCTTGATGACCCGGCGCTTCCAATAAGCCCAATGTCACCACTTCGGTGACCACGGCGATCAAGAGGGCACCTTTGGCATGGGCGGCTTCGGCAATGGGTTTTAAGTCAATGATACGGCCAAATAAATCCGGTGTTTGGACCACCACGCACGAGGTTTGATCGTCGATCAAATCGGTTACGCTGGCTGCCAATGCAGCATGGCTGGGATCGGAATCGGGTCCCACCAATTCAATGTTTAAAGAATGGGCAGAGGTCTCTGTGACGGTGCGGTAATGGGGGTGCAGGCCGCCCGCTAATACCGCGCGCGATTTGCGGGTGATGCGTCCGGCCATCATGACGGCTTCGGCACAGGCCGTGGCGCCGTCATACATGGACGCATTCGCCACATCCATACCCGTCAGCATCGCCACTTGGGTCTGAAATTCAAACAGGTATTGCAGCGTGCCTTGGGACACTTCGGGCTGGTAAGGGGTATAGGCCGTCAGGAATTCACCGCGTTGGATCAAATAATCAACGGCCGCCGGAACGTGGTGGCGGTAGGCGCCGGCGCCTAAAAAACACGGTGCCGTCGCGGGGGACAAATTCTTGGCCGCCAGCTTTGCAATGGTTTTTTCCACCTCCATCTCGCCCAAGTATCCAGGCAGATCCAAAGGTTCGGTGAGCAACGCCTGGGCGGGCACATCACAGTACATGTCCTGGGCCGACGTGGCCCCGATGGCGTCCAACATGGCGGCACGGTCCGTGTCGGTAAGCGGCAAATAACGCATAGCAAAACTTCCTAAAATTAGCCGTCAATATGGGCTTTGTAACCAGCCTCGTCCATCAAGCCATCCAATTCGGATGGGTCGGACATTTTGATTTTAAAGAACCAACCGTTGCCAGCCGGATCACCTGACACGGCGGCGGGGTCGTCCGCGATGGCGGCGTTGCCTTCAACCACATCGCCCGAGACCGGAGCGTACACTTCGGAAGCCGCTTTGACAGATTCAACCACCGCCGCTTCGTCTCCCTTGGTCAGCGTGCGGCCAGATTCAGGGACCTCGACAAACACCAAGTCACCCAATTGTTCCAAGGCATGGTCGGTGATGCCCACGGTGGCAATGTCACCGTCAACAGAAATCCATTCGTGGTCTTCGGTATATTTAACGCTCATAGCTTAAGTCCTTCTATGTGGTTTTATAGGTTTTTTGCGTGAACGGCATTTTGACGATTTGGGCGGCCAACGGTTTTCCGCGCACGATTAAATTGACGGACGTACCGGGGGTGGAAAAGGCGGGCGTTACATAGCCCATTGCCACCGGGCCGCCAACGGACGGGCCATACCCGCCACTGGTCACGGTGCCGATGGTGGTGCCGTCTAAGTCTTGAATTTCGGTGCCTTCACGGGCCGGTGCGCGGCCTTCGGGCAAGATGCCGACGCGGGTGCGCTTGGTGCCGTTGGCCAACTGATCCAAAATCACGCTGGCGCCTGGAAATCCACCTTGTTCGCGGCGGCGTTTGTTCACTGCCCACTTAAGGTCGGCTTCGATGGGCGTGATGTCGGTGGTGATGTCGTGACCGTACAGACACAATCCAGCTTCAAGGCGCAAACTATCGCGCGCGCCCAAACCAGCCGGTTCGACTTCGGCTTCCGCCAAAAGCAACTTGGCCAATTGAACGGCTTGGCTGGCCGCAACAGAAATTTCAAAGCCATCTTCGCCGGTGTAGCCGGACCGGGTGGCAAAACAAGGGATGCCCGCGATGTCGACCTGTTTAAAGGTCATAAATGTCATGTCTTGCGTGGCCGGGGCCAGGCGCGCCAAAACGTCGCCAGCCTTGGGGCCTTGCAGGGCCAAAAGGGCCCGGTCATCAAGAATTTCAAGCTCAGCCCGGCCTTCGGTGGCGGCTTTGATATGGGCGAAGTCTTGATCTTTGCAGGCGGCATTGACCACCAGATACAAGCCGCCTTCAATGCGCGTCGCCATCAGATCATCAAGGATGCCGCCTTTGTCATTTAACAACACGGTGTAGCGGGTTTTGCCTTCGACAAGGATTTGGTAATCACCGGGGACCAAGGCTTCGAAGGCTTCAATTGCCTGATCGCCTTTTAGGAGTGCTTGTCCCATGTGCGAAACGTCAAACAACGATGCGCTGGCGCGGGTTTGCAGGTGTTCTTTCATAATGCCGGCGGGGTACTGAACCGGCAGCGCATAGCCCGTAAAAGGCACCATTTTTGCGCCAAGGTCTCGGTGCAACGCATCAAGGGGCGTTGTGAGGATATTTTCAGAGGTGTCTGTCATTTTGGTCCCTAACATTACAGTGCAACGCCCAAACCCACATGGATTTGGTGCTGCCCCACTCTGTCTTGGAACCTGAAAGATTCCCCGCATAAACATACGGGTTTCATCTTCGGTGAGGGGCAAAAACGGTTGCCACCTACTTTCCAGAGCCTCGTCGCCACAACGGTCCATTTGCCTGAGAGATTCCGGGGCGGTTGCTCCTTCGGCGCTGACGCGGCCCTATGAAAGGCTTAAATCAGACTCTCCCGTGGTGGCTTAAATCGAGGAAAACTTTTAGGTCTTCTTAAACCCGTTTTCTTAAACCCGATGGCTTTCACCATCGTACGTTTTGTTATTGTAGGTAACCTTAGCCCAAGGTCAACACGTTCTTAAATCAACGTAGGCTGAGCTGATACTCAAGTTCATCTTTGGACAGTTGCAAACCGATAAACACTTGAAAATCATCACCTGTTTCCCCCGCGTTCAGCGGAACAATGAGGGAGTTTGGTTCTTTAAGGGTCCAAGATAACTGGGTTAAATTTTGTGCATAGGGTATGGCGACCGGAAACAAGCCTTTGTTGAGGACCTTTTTTTGCGAATCGGTAATAACAATGAAGTATTCAAATGTGGCCTCGCCGCCCTGGTTGGCAGGGCCGCGTGTGCTGAGGATGGTTGGGGCCAACCAGATGGTCACATCCCCAGCCCCATTGGCATCAACGTTGTATTCGCAGGCCGAGGCAAAGCCGGTGATGGCTTCTTCGTGGCGGACGTCAATAATGTCGCGACCGGGTCCGGGCTTGAAACGAGTCAGTTTCGCCGCCGCGCCAAGAATCTGAATTTCCGGGCAGGGTGGAGGGGGAATGTCTGTGCTGGAACAGGCCGCTAACCCAATGGCCAAAAGGCCTAAGAGCGTCGCCGAGAGGCTTTTTTTCAACAGCAAGATTTTCATTTTAAATTTCCAAAGGATGCAGCACTGAACGGGGGTAGTTTAAGGACTCTCTCGCAAAGTCACAACACTCACGGTTGGCGGGCGGCAAGCATACTGGTTTGGTCAACCAAAACGGTCATGGTGCTTGCAACTTTGCCAAGGGATCGTGCGCGTCCCCACGGATGCGAAATGGTCTTGGCTTCAGCTAAGGCATCGTTAAACAACGTCCAAGCCGCATCAATGTGACCGCGCTTAGCCCGTTCTTCGGCAATGTCGCACAACATCCAGACCCGCGAAAACGGACTTTTGATGCTCTCGGTTGCCGTGGTGGCTTTCTTTTTCGCGGTGGCGGCCCCGTCTTGGTCATTGGCCGCGCCGCGCACGTCGGTGATGGTCCATAAAATGTGCGCTTTTAGACGTTCGTCTTTGATCAGGCCTGCGGTGCTAAGGGCTTCATCCAAAAGCTTAAGATCGTTGTCGGAACTGATCGAGATATCGTTGAGGGCTAAGGCGATGCGTGAATAGGCATAGGCTTTGGCGAACGGAAACTTAATGGTAACCGCCGCCGTCAACGCTTTGTCCATGGTGGTTCGGGCGCTTTCTAAATCACCACCCCCGGCTTGATAAGAGGCAATCCGTGCGAGCACCAAGGCTCGGTAGCGTACGGCTTCAATCGCATCGGCTGTGATCAGAGCCTCGTCGGCATCCCCGGCTTGAGCCAGCTTTGTTGCGGCTGCGATAAGTACGGGGACATCTTCGGCACTGCTTTTAACGGTTTTAAGAACGGTCATAGCTCTGGCGGGGTTGTTGGTTTCCGCATGAGCCCCGGCGATATAGCGTTTACCTTCATCGCGGTCTTTTTCCGCATGAATTTTGCGCACCAAATCTTCGGCCGCCGTGATATGGCTGGCACTCTGTTTCTTATAGCCGGCTTTATAGAGAATGACAGCGACGCGGGTGTGGAAAGTCACCTTGGATAGGGATGTTTTAAGGCGGCTTAAATATTGTTCTAGATGCTTGGCCGTTTCGGCAGCTTCTTTAACTTGCCCAAGGTTGGCTTGAATTTCGGCAATGGCGACATAGGCTTCAATTTGCTGGGATAAGTCGGGAATAATGTCCACGGCGGCCAAGGCGGCTTCGGTTTGTCCGGCGGTCGCCTGGGCTTTGGCGATGTCGCGAAGGGCCACCATAATCAACCGTGGGTCATGGATGCGCCGCGTGGTGCCGATGGCATCATCGGCCAACCCGGCCCGCGCTTGAGAGGTCAGAATTTCGCCCAAGGCCCAATCGCGCATTTCCGGCTTTTCGATGTCAGCGGCGCTGAGCGAGGCTTCGGCCAACAGACACCTTGGTTCAGGCTTGAGCATACAATCTTTGGAATTGTGAGGCGTATTGTCCAAAGACTCGGCCCCATCCAACAGATCGCGCGTTTCAGGCCGCGACATTAAGGAGGCGCGTGCCAATTCGGTGGTGCTTTTTCGTGCTTTTTTAAGGCGCTTGACCAATTCGCCAACTTTTCCGCCGGTTTCTAAGTCCAAAGCCAATTGGGAACTGGGCACGCCATCGACAAACAGGTCGGCACTTTTTTGATAGGCGCGAATCGCATTTTCGGTTTTAGCGCCATAGCGGCCGTCAATCGCGCCTAGGAAAAAGCCTTGATTGGCGAGACCTTGTTGAATTTTACGAATTAATTCGGCAGGGTAGTTTTTGCGGGGTGCGGTCGTGGTTGTTTGAAACGGCGCGCCAGCCGCCGTTTCAAAGGATGCGAGACCTTCTGCATCCATCAGAATCGTGTCTTTTCCAGCCACGGCCCAACTGGTGTGAGCCGTGAACAGTGCCAAAAGAAAGGCGATGACGCTTATTTGTCCAGCTGGACGCATTTCTATTCCCTATATTTAAACCCGAACTGGCATACTATCGTTCAAACGTTGCCAGAGCCCTAACACGGGCTCACCAAAATAATGGATTCGATATGGCTGTATACACTGAAATAACTGACGAGGACCTGACAAAATTTGCTGCGGATTTAGATCTGGGTGAGGTGTTGTCGTGCAAGGGCATTGCCGAGGGTGTGGAAAACTCAAATTTTCAGTTGGTGACCGAAACGGGCACCTACATATTAACCCTTTACGAAAAAAGGGTAAACCCAGATGATCTGCCTTTCTTCTTAGGCCTGTTAGAGCATTTAGAGTCAGGCGGGGTGCCGTGTCCGAAGCCATTTAGATCCCCAAACGGCAAGGTGATTTATTCTCTGTCCGGCAAGCCTGCCGCCTTGGTTTCTTTCCTCCCCGGCATGTGGCCTCGGCGAATCCAAGCTTTTCATACCGCCCAATTGGGCAAAGCTTTGGCCCAAATGCATGTGGCCGGGGCGGATTATGAACTGCGCCGCGCCAATGCCTTAAGTGTTAACAGTTGGCGGGACGTTTTACAGTCGTGCGAAGGCCAAGGGGATGACGTGATCCCTGGGATCACCGCAGAGCTAAACCGCGAGCTTGAAAGTTTAGAAGCCAACTGGCCTGATGACCTGCCCCAGGGCGTGATCCATGCCGATCTTTTCCCCGACAATGTGTTTTTTCGGGGCGAGCAACTTTCGGGCCTGATTGATTTCTATTTTGCTTGCAATGATATGTTGGCTTATGACATTGCGGTGTGTCTCAACGCGTGGTGTTTTGAGGCGGATGGAAGCTTTAACGTCACCAAGGCGAAAAGAATGCTGCAGGCTTATGAAGAGGTGCGGCCTTTAACGTCGGCGGAAAGGGACGCCTTGCCGATCTTGGCTCGGGGGGCGGCTATGCGCTTTTTAGTGACCCGCTTGTTTGATTGGCTCAACACCCCTGAAGGTGCCATGGTGACGCCGAAAGACCCTCGTAAATATTTGCAAATTTTGCGTTTTCACCGGGACGTTGACGGACCCGGTGCCTATGGACTGGAGTTCAAATCTTAATATGAGTGATCAAGACGCCGTTGATATCTACACCGATGGAGCCTGCAGCGGCAACCCCGGCCCCGGCGGTTGGGGCGTGGTGATGCGCTGGAAAGGGGTCGATAAAGAACTGTCGGGCAGTGAAGGCCACACCACCAACAACCGCATGGAATTGATGGCGGTGATTGTCGGTTTGGAATCCCTAAAACGCGGCGTTGACCGGGTGAACATTCACACCGACAGCAAGTACGTGATGGACGGCGCCACCAAGTGGATGCATGGCTGGAAACGCAATGGCTGGAAAACAGGGGCCAAAAAAGCGGTCAAAAACCAAGAGGTCTGGGAACGCCTAGACCAAGCCTTGAAAGGCCACACGGTTGAATGGTTCTGGATCAAAGGCCATTCCGGCCACCCTGAAAACGAACGCTGTGACGAGCTGGCCAGGTTAGCAATTGATCAAATGCGTGATGCTCAGAAGATGTAAAAAAAGGCCCGCCTAAAGAGCGGGCCTTTTTATTGGGCTGATGGGGCTGCTTTACAGTTTGGACAACTGGGACGCTGCACTTGAGATTTCGAATTCTCCGGCGGGTTCGATGTCGATGGATTTGACGGTTCCGTTTTCGACCACCATGGCGAAGCGTGTGCAACGGACACCTAGTCCGGCTTCGACCAGATCGAGTTCTAGGCCCAGTTGTTTGGTCAGCAGGCCGCTGCCGTCGGCGATCATGCGGACGTTGCCCGCCGCGTTTTGATCTTTGCCCCATGCGCCCATGACAAAGGCATCATTGACGGCGAAGCAGACAATCTCGTCCACGCCCTTGGCTTTGAATTGAGCGGCTAAATCGACGTAGCCCGGCAGGTGCTGGGCGGAGCAGGTTGGGGTAAAGGCCCCTGGCAGACCAAACAAAACGACGGTTTTGCCGTCAAACAGCTCAGCGGTGGAAACGCCACCGGGGCCATCCGCACCCATTTCATAAACGGTTGCGGCAGGGATTTTTTCGCCGGGTTGAATGGTCATTATGTCTCTCCTTAAAATATGAAATATCTGAACTTTAAGTGGGGCGGCCTCAGGCTAAAATCAAGGGTGCGTTTGCGCGGCTTTGTCTAAGGCCTCAAGCACCACTTTTTGGTTCAACAACTCAGGCAGCGCAATGCCGTCGGGGGCGCCGGGACCATAGACCGCATTGAACGGAATGCCATAGCGGCCAAACGAGGCAAGGTAGCGCGAAATAACGTCGCTGGGCCGGGTCCAGTCGGCTTGCATCGCGATCACATCGGGACCCGAAAGCCGCGCATAGACCTCGCCCTGGCTGAGCACCACGGCCTTGTTGACTTGGCACGTGATGCACCATTTGGCGGTGACATCGACAAAGACCACGCGGTCTTCTGAAACCAATTTTTCCAGTGCGCGTTCATCAAACGGTTGCCATAGGCCGTTTAGTTTGGCCGTGGATGGAGACCCGTCAGCCCCTAAGTTCACAGTGTCGGGAACGGCAAATGCCAACACGGCCAACACGGCCACGGCAATCCAATCCAAACGGCCATAGCGATGATGCAGGCGTTTGTGGATGTACAGCATGACCGCAATGGTGACCATAATGGCCGCAATCAAGGTGGCCGCGATATCACTGACTTGTACAGCTAGAATCGCCACCAACCATGCCCCGGTCCCGGCTAAGGCAAAGCCAAGAACACGGCGCAAGATCACCATCCACCGCCCCGGTTTGGGCATTTTGGTGGCAAAGGTGGGAAAGGCGGCAACCAACAAATACGGGGTGGCAAGGCCAATGCCCAGGGCCGCAAAAATGATCAAGATTTCGCCACTGCCCCGGGCCAAGGCAAAACCGACAGCCGTGCCCAAAAACGGAGCCGAGCACGGCGTCGCCAACAACGTTGCTAAGGCCCCGGTCATGAAATGCGCGCCCAACCCGTGGACGTGGGTTTCCTGGGCGCCAATTTCGGCCACGGCTTCGGGCAGATGGACTTCAAAAAAGCCCCACAGATTGCACGCAAACAAAGTCACAATCATCGCCATGCCGACCAAGAACCACGGGTGTTGGAACTGTATGCCCCAGCCAATGGCTATTCCGGCTGATTTGACCGCAATCAAAATCGCTGCCAGGGCTAAGAACGACGAAAGGATTCCGGCGGAACTGGCAAGGAAGTTCAAGCGCACGGTGCGGGTGTTGGCGCCGCCGTGTCCGACCACGCCCAACAGTTTGATCGACAACACCGGCAATACGCACGGCATTAAATTCAAAATGATTCCGCCCAACAGCGCGAGGCCGATCATCACCAACATCGACGGGCCTTCGGCGGTGCGGTCCTTGGGTAACGCATCGGCCAAGGCCAGCATGTCGGGGGTGGCTTGGGTGGCTTCGGCCCCGACAAATTCTGCACTGCGCGGGCGGTCGGCCAAGGTTAAGGTCATCGGCAAGTGTTCAAACGGTTGCTTTAACAACGACAAGCCTTCAACGCGGATTTCCATCAAGGTCAATTGACCATCGGTGCTGGTGGAAATTTTGGGTGCTGAAAAGGCTAGCAGTTCTGAGGATTCGACAAAAATATCGGGGGCTTTGAAGGGCGTGTCGGAAAGCGCCGTGATCATCAAGGTGCCCGTGTCGGCCTTGTCACCATCGCTTTTGAATTGCACGTCTTCAAGCGAGAGGCCCATGGCGGGACCCGCGCTGGGAACTTGGACTTCAAAGCGATTGAGCAGGTGGGCTTCGGCGCTTGGACTTGCCGCTCCAGCCGGGAGGTCGAGGATGAGCGTGGCGTCATAGGGAATGCACACCTCGGCACAGGCGAGGTAGCTGACTTGGGCCTTAACGTGGACGGCTTCGCCTGGGTTTTTAAGCGTCACCGTGATGGGCAATACCGTTTCGGTGGTATAGCCCAAGGTCTCAAAGCCTAAAATAGAAAAGCGTTCGGGCAGCGGCCACAAGATCATCGCTTTTTCGACGTTCGTTGACCCGGTCCAGTCTATGGACGGCGGAAAGCCCGCATCACCGGGGGCGCGCCAATAAATTTTCCAGTGATCATTCAGTTGGAAATGCAGGCCCAAAGTCACCTGAGGTTCAACGCCCACGGCGTTCACCTGGCTGATGAGGCGCAAACGGGTGTTATCAGTTTCGGCCCACTCGGTCGTGGAGGCGCTATGGCTAAGCCCTGCATTCGCAAGCCAAACAACGATAAAAAGGCTAAGGAGGTTGAGAATCTTTTTCATGATGTTCCGAGTGTATCTGATTTTTCGCAGAGGGTAAGTGCATAAAGTGGCGCAGGTAAGGCATGTATGCCATAATTACCAAAGCAATCGATAGGGCTTGGTGATGACCATATTAACGACTGAAAACCCATACCTTGTTGGTCACCTGTTGGTGGCGATGCCGGGAATGCCCGATCCGCGCTTTTCCAAGGCCGTGATCTACGTTTGTTCGCACTCAGAAGAAGGCGCCATGGGATTGATTATCAATAAGCCCATGGACGACATTCCGTTAAACGAATTGTTGGAACAGTTAGGCGTTCCGATCTCACCCCAAGCCAAAATGATTTCAGTCCATATGGGCGGCCCGGTCGAACAAGGCCGGGGCTTTGTTTTACACAGCCCCGATTACGTTCACGAAGGCACCGTGGTGGTGGATGAACAAATGGCGCTGACCGGGACCTTAGACATTTTACAAGACATTGCCGAAGGCCAAGGACCAAGTCAAAGTATGTTGGTTCTGGGCTATGCGGGATGGGGCCCGGGGCAGCTGGATAGCGAGATTTTAGAAAACGGCTGGTTGACCGTCGAGGCCGATCCCAAGCTGGTCTTTGATGATGATTTAAATGCCAAATGGCAACAAGCCATCGAGAAGCTTGGCATCGATTTAAGCTTGCTGAGTGAAGACGCCGGACACGCTTAAATCAGTCTGCTTTTGACCCGGTCATAATCTTCGACATTGCCAATAGGACCCAACGCCGCCAAGCTTGGCGTTGAGGAAAAAATACGTTTGGCGACGCGATAAATAGCTTTGCTATCAATGGCTTCAATCCGGGCGACAGATTCTTCGGTGGGGATCGGGCGGCCAAAAACCATCAATTGACGAGCCATTTGTTCTGCGCGTGATGAGGTGCTTTCCAAACTCATCAACACCGATGCTTTCATTTGAGCCTTGGCGCGCAGCAGTTCTTGGTCTTCGATGCTATGGGTGATCTTGCCAACTTCATCACAGACCAAGGGGATCAATTCTTTGACATCTTTGTCATCGGTTCCGGCATAAATACCAAACACCCCGGTGTCGTCATAGGCCGATACGAATGAATAAATGGAATAAACCAAACCCCGCTTTTCGCGAACTTCTTGGAACAAGCGTGACGACATCCCGCCGCCCAAAATCATCGACATGACCGAGGCCGCATAAAAATCATCATCACCGTAGGTGAGACCTTCAAAGCCGAGCATCAGGTGGACTTGTTCAATGTCGCGGGTTTCACGACGGTCACCACCAATGTAGGTTCCGGGTGTATAGGACTGTCCGGTTCCCGATTTTATATGGGAGAAATTCTGATTGGCCAAATCAACCAATTGGTCGTGTTCGAAATTTCCGGCCGCCGACAACACCATGGCTTTGGCTTGGTAGTGATCGTGCATGTATTTTAAAATATCGTCACGCGACATGTCGCGGACACTTTCGGCAGGGCCTAAAACCGTGCGCCCTAACGCTTGATCGGTGAAACAGGCTTCTTGAAATAAATCAAAAACCACATCGTCGGGGGTGTCTTGGGTTTGATTGATTTCTTGGATAATCACCCCGCGTTCGCGTTCTAATTCTTGCGGGTCTAAAACGGCGTTTTGCACCAAGTCGGCCACCACATCAACGGCTAGCCCTAAGTCTTCTTTTAAGACTTTGGCAAAATAAGCGGTGTTTTCGCGCGAGGTGTAGGCGTTCATGTGTCCGCCCACGTTTTCAACTTCTTCGGCAATGGCTTGTGCCGAACGGCGTTTGGTACCCTTGAACGTCATGTGTTCAAGCATGTGCGACACGCCGTTCATTTTTTTTGTTTCATGGCGTGATCCGGCTTCAATCCAGATGCCAGCTGAGGCCGTTTCAACGCGGGACATTTCATCAGAAATGATCCTCAGCCCATTGTCGAGCTGCGTAATACGCACGGTATTTGTCAAAGTTTATGGCGCCCCTTGAGCATGGTTTCGATGTAATCTTTCACCGTGGCATAGTCATTGTCCAAGGTGTGGCAACGCTCAGTCCGGTCGTGGAGGTCGGCCAAAAAGTCAGGAAGTTCCGGATGAATGCCCGCTGCGGCCTTGACCGCGTCTGGGAATTTGGCAGGGTGGGCGGTGGCGAGGGCCACGATCGGCACCTCTGGGTCACCGCGTTTTGCACCCGCAGCCCCGACCCCAATGGCCGAATGGGTATCCAACAAATAGCCGCTGTCTTCGTATATTTTGCCAATTAATTTCTTGGTGGCTTCATCATCAAAGCGTTCGCCATCAAGCAATGCTTTGACTTGATCCCAAACATCGGCCTCTACGGCAAAGTTTCCGGTGGCCTTAAACGTATCCATCAGGGCGTTCAGTTTGTCGGCATCGCGGTCCAACATTTCAAACATAAAGCGTTCAAAGTTACTGGAAATTTGAATATCCATGGACGGGCTAGAGGTTTCCAGAACGTCCCGGCTTTCCATGCGTCCGGTTTCGATAAAGCGAATGAGAATATCATTGGCGTTGGCCCCGACCACAAAACGATCAATCGGCAGTCCCATTTTTTTGGCGACGAAGCCCGCAAATACATTGCCGAAGTTTCCGGTCGGCACCGAAAACGTGACTTGTTTGCCGGGGGCGTCCATTTTAAGCACGGCCCAGAAATAATACACCACCTGGGCCATAATGCGCGCCCAGTTGATTGAGTTAACGGCGGACAGGTGCACCGCATCTCTAAATTCGGTATCGGCAAACAGCGCCTTAACGGTGTTTTGGCAGTCGTCAAAATTACCCTTCAAGGCAATGTTGTGGACGTTGTCGCTTAGCACCGTGGTCATTTGCCGCCGCTGCACGTCAGACACTTTGCCTTCGGGGTGCAGGATAAAGATTTCGATGGCGTCCCGGTCACGGCACGCTTCAATGGCGGCTGACCCGGTGTCGCCCGATGTGGCCCCAACAATGGTCAGAGTTGATCCGCGTTTGGCCAGGACATGGTCAAACATGCGTCCCAAAAATTGCAGCGCGTAATCTTTAAAGGCCAAGGTCGGACCGTGGAACAGTTCCAGCACGTATTCATTGGCGCCCAACTTAACCAAAGGTGCCGGATCGTCGCCTTCAAATGCGCCGTAGGTCTCGGTAACGATTTTGGTCAGGTCAGCCTCGCTCACCGCCCCTTCGACGAACGGCAGCATGACTTTGACAGCCACCTGTTCGTAGCTCATGTCTTTCATCGCCGTGATTTCGTCGGCCGAGAACTTGGGCCACGTTTCTGGCAAATACAGCCCTCCATCGCGGGCCAGCCCGGTCAAAAGAACGTCGTCAAAGGCTAATTTTGGGGCATTACCCCGGGTGCTGATGTATTTCACGCTGCAAACCTGTGTTAATTGGTCGGAATTTATCTCCTTACTTAGTATCGCTTGGACAAAATGTCCATGCGAACCTGAGACTTTGCGGGTCAACTTAACAGACTTTATATGTGTTATGTGCCGTTGCCTGTTGTCTTCGGCGAAAAAAAATGGCAATTGTAGCCGAAATCAACAGATCTCTTGTTTCTATTTGAATGCCCCAAAATAAGGATAGGCCATGACCCTCACTTCGTTTAACCCACCAAAACGTGTTCTGATGGGGCCTGGACCTTCTGATGTGCATCCGCGTGTATCCAACGCCATGGCGCGCCCAATCATTGGTCATCTAGACCCTTCGTTTGTGTCCATGATGGAGGAGGTGAAAGAGCTTCTTCGTTACGCCTTTCAAACCACGAATGCCCTGACGATGCCGATTTCTGGACCGGGTTCTGCTGGTATGGAAACGTGTTTCGTCAATTTAATTGAACCCGGCGATACCGTGATTGTCTGTCAAAACGGTGTGTTTGGTGGACGCATGAAAGAAAATGTCGAACGGTGTGGCGCGACGGCCATCATGGTCGAAGAGGCTTGGGGAACGGCGATTGACGTGGATAAGGTTCGCGAGGCCTTAAAAACAAGTGGTCAAGTTAAAGCTGTGGCTTTTGTCCACGCTGAAACATCAACAGGCGTTCAATCTGATGCCAAGGCCTTGTGTGCTTTGGCCCATGAATTTGGGGCGTTTAGCATCGTTGATGCCGTGACGTCTTTGGCAGGCACGCCCGTTTTGGTCGACGAATGGGAAGCGGATGCTGTTTATTCTGGCTCGCAAAAATGTTTGTCCTGCACGCCGGGCATTTCACCTGTAACCTTTAGCGAACGGGCTGTCGATTTTGTCAGAAACAGAAAGACAAAATGCCCCAGTTGGTTCATGGATCTGTCTTTGGTTATGGATTATTGGGATAGTCACGGTTGTGGCGTACGGTCTTATCATCACACGGCCCCTGTGAATGCCTTATATGCGCTTCATGAATCCTTGATCATGTTGAAAGAAGAAGGTCTTGAAAAGTCTTGGGCCCGTCACCAAAAAAACCATTTAGCTTTACGGGCAGGATTAGAAGCCATGGGGCTTAATCTGCTTGTGAATGAAGCTGATCGCTTGCCGCAATTAAATGCGGTGATCTTACCCAAAGGCATTGATGAAGCGGCTGTTCGTCGGGATTTATTAGCTAATTATGACCTTGAAATTGGCGCTGGCCTTGGGTCCCTCGCTGGAAAAGTCTGGCGTATTGGTCTCATGGGACAAAGCAGTGACGCGGCTCATGTCGTGCTCTGTTTGGCAGCGCTGGAGGGAACCCTAAGCGCCATGAATGCGCCGATGAATACGGGCGTTGGCGTTGCTGCGGCTCAGAAAGTCTTATTTGCTTAAGCGGATAAATAACGCGCTTTCAGATGGGCCTTGAAGTGATCTGCATTCAGCGCTTCGCCTGTGGCTTCGATCAAGAGGTCTTTGGTGCTGAGCAGGCTGCCTTGGGCATGGACATGTTCGCGCAACCAACCAAGCAGCGGGGCAAAGTTGCCCTGGCTGATGGCGGGTAAAATATCGGGCTGGTCGAGTTTGGCCTTGGCGAACAGTTGGGCGGCGGTCATCGCGCCCAAGGTATAGGTCGGAAAATAGCCCCATGCCCCATCGTACCAGTGAATGTCTTGCAAACAGCCTTCGCGGTCACCCGGTGGGGTAATGCCAAGCAGGTTCTGAAGGCCGTCATTCCACGCCCCCGGCAAATCGGCCATTTTGAGATCACCGTAGATGGCCGCCTTTTCCAATTGATAGCGCAAAATCACGTGGGCGGGATAGGTGACTTCGTCGGCATCAACGCGGATAAAGCCTTTGTTGACCCGGTTAGAATGACGCAACAAGTTGTCGGCTTGCCAAGCGTCGCCCTCGGTGCCAAAGGCGGTGCGAAGGATTGGCGCGGCGTAGGTCAGGAAGTCTTGTGACCGACAGGCTTGCATTTCAATCAACAACGATTGGCTTTCGTGCAGGCTCATGCCGCGCGCACCCCCCACGGGCTGGCCCTGCCAAGCCTGGGGTAGGCCTTGTTCGTACAGGGCATGTCCCGTTTCATGCAATACACCCATCATGGCTCCGGTGAAGTCCGCTTCGTCGTAGCGGGTGGTGATGCGCACATCATCAGCGGTACCACCGCAAAATGGATGGGCGCTTTCATCTAACCGTCCGTGGGCAAAATCAAAGCCCAGGGCGGTCATAAAGGTTTGACCCAGGTTGCGTTGTTGATCGGTCGAAAAAGGGCCTTCGAGGGGGATCGGCGCGCCGCATTGGCCTTGGCGACTGAGGACGTCATCCAGAAAACCGGGCAAGAACGCGCCCAGATCGTCAAAAATGACATCAATGTCGGCCGAACGGCCATCCGGCTCGTACTGGTCTAACAGGGCGTCATAGAGACCCACACCAAGCTTTTCAGACTTCGCCTCGGCCACTTGGCGGCTTAGGTTCAAGACCTCTTCCAAGCCCGGCAAGGCGGCTTTGAAGTCATTGTTGGGGCGGGCACGGCGCCAAACGGTTTCACTGGCTGAACAGGCGCGGCTTAAGGCTTCGACCAAATCGGCATCAATGGCGGCTTGATGAATCCAAGCGCGGCGCATTTCGCGCACGTTGGCTTGTTGCCAGTTGGTTAAGTGAAGATCAGCCTCGGCCCCATCCAACAGGTCTTCAAGGGCCGGGTCGGTGATCATGGAATGTTGGATGGATGATAACGTTGCCAGTTGTTCGGCACGGCTGGCGGCCCCCCCAGACGGCATCATGGCCGACATATCCCAATGCAATATAGATTGCGCACCCGACACCGCGTCCAAGCGACGAAAGCGGTCTTCAAGGCTTTGATAGGGCGTCTTGAGCATTAGAATTGTATGGGCAGCGGGAACAGCAAGAAGTGATCGACCAACAGACCCATAAAGATCAGCGACAGATACAGCAACGAATACAAAAACGTTGGCCGGGCGTGATCATCGTTTTCAGACTTCAACAGCTTGATGCAGTGGAAGATAAACCCAGCCCCCATGACGACGGCAACGGCGGTGTAAATCATGCCCGACAGGCCAATGAAGCCAGGGATCAAGGTGACCGGAACCAGCAACAGGGTGTAGATCAGCATTTGCACTTTGGTTTTATAGCTGCCCACCACAACCGGCATCATCGGCACCCCAACCCGTTCGTAATCGCCGTGACGGAACAAGGCCAAAGCCCAGGTGTGTGGGGGCGTCCATAAAAAGATGATGAGGAACAAAATGCCCGATTCAAAGCTGAAATCACCGGTCACGGAAACCCAACCGATCATGGGGGGGAACGCACCCGCCGCACCACCAATAACGATGTTTTGCGGGGTCGAACGTTTCAGCCACATGGTGTAGAGGAACACGTAATACAAAATGGTGAACAGCAACAGGCCGGACGCTTGGCTATTGACGTACTTATACATCGCCAAAACCGACAAGATCGACAGAATCACCCCAAATACCAAAGCTTGGGTGGGTTGAACCTTGCCTGCAGGAATCGGCCGATTTTGCGTGCGTTCCATAAATTGATCAATGTCGCGGTCGTACCACATGTTAATGGCACCCGAAGCCCCGGCACCAAAAGCCACGCATAACGTGGAAACAATGGCGGCCAACAGGGTAATTTCACCCGGCGCAATAACAATACCCGTGACCGCCGTGAAAACCACCAGCGACATCACGCGGGGCTTTAAAAGGGCGGCATAGTCGGCAATGTGGAATCGATAAGGGGCACCGCCACCAAGACCGGTCGCTTCTAGGTCACGTTGCGCGTCTACAGAGGCATCCGTGCTGGGTGCGTCTGTTTTCGTGGCACCTTCTTTTGGTGCATCGGCATCGGTGTTTTCTGTGGCGTTTGCCAAAGTCATAATCCTCTATCGGTAATCGGCCCCGAATGTACAGGCTTGGTTCCTGAAAGCCAGCATTTTCGCATTAAAATGATTTTTAAGCGCCTTCTTTTTTGTTGGCAAGAGCGGTAATCGCAACCCATACGAACAATGCGCCGCCAATAATCGCCAATAGGCCAGCCCCACCATTCATGCCCATGCCAAGTTTAGCGGTGAATGCCGTCAGTCCTTGTTCGGCCCCAGCGACTTTGCGTTGCGCCCCATGACCCCCGGCCAAGAACAATCCGGTGCAGGCTAGGGCTTGGCTGATGCCAAACATCCAGACCGATACCAACGCCATACGGGGGCGGTTGATGACGCGGTTCATCAACGGCAGGAACACCACATAGTAAAGCCCCATAAAGGACAAAGTAATGCCCGCAATCATGCCGTGGTAATGCGCGGGCGTGCGGGTGTCTTGCCCGTCAACGAACAAACCCATAACGCCGCCAATACCAAAAACAATAGGGCTCAGCAGCAGAACCACGTAGCCGGGGTTCTTCCAGGGTTTATCTGGGGCGGTGAGGACACTTTTGAACAAGGGCAGGGCGACGACAAGACCAACCACACCAAAAACATATTGTAAATTGGTGAAGGCAAGACGCCAGGAGCCGCTGAAAATTTCATATACGGCGGGAAACACCAAGCTGGCCGCTGCGCCAAGGGCCAAAATAACCAGCGCCAGAACGACCGCCATGGGATTGAACGGAATGGGTTTTAACACAGCCGAACCAATGGCGTACCAAGCGCCGACCAACAGGCTGACATTGACAAACTGCAACACATGACCGCCGGCCCAAAATAGGTCTTCGTTAAATTGGTGGGTGATCGGGGCACCTGCTAGGGCATTCCAAGAGCTGAGGAAATGGGCAAAAGCCAGCAGGTAAGCGAAGGCCGCAACACAGCCTGCAAGGCTAAACAGATCAATGCCAAACCCGTGACCCTGTGAAACCTCAGCAGGGCGCGTGATCAGGTTTAAAACGACCATCAGCGCCATCAACGTCATGGATACGGCCAGCAACAGCAACGATACATAAAACAACGGGCTGGTCAGGACCGGCACGTAGTTGCTCATAATCGGCTCACCCACCAGCATCGGAAAGATAACGGCCAAGTCGGGAGAGACCGGGAACACAGGTAGAAACATGCCCGCCACAGCCATAATGGCGAGGCGGAAAGCTAAATATTCCAACATCAGAAAGCGGGGGGTGCCGCCGGATAAACGAAAAGCCGAGATATGGGCGGTGATGGCAAACACACAGAGGAAAAACACCACAAAGCTATAGTCAACGTGGACCACCAAGAAACGATGGAAATTTTCAACAAACCAGGGGAAATAATCACTGATACCCGGTGCGCGACCAAAGGCCAAGGGCAGGGCAAACAGACCCGCCGTGCCCAACACAAACAGCGCCAATACTGACCATCTGGTCATCCAAGAGCGACCACCTGGAACCTCAAGGACTTGGTTCAAACGGTCCATCAATGGGGGGCGGTCGACAACGGTTTCACACTTCATGTGGGGAGCCTTGATTGTGGGGTGGGGGGCTATTTGCCGGGCATGTCGATGCCGGTCAACAGACAAGCACCTTCACACGGCCAGACGTGTAACGCCATGACGTAGACAGCAACACCGGAAACGGCAACAAAAAACCAAATTGGCCAAGTCCATTTAACAATACGCTTATGTTTTTCAAATTGACCTTTGAAGGCATAAAAGACCGCCATGGGAACCAGGGGTAAGATCGCAATGGCCCCGATGACGTGGACGATCAGGATCGGGAAATAGATCCAACGAACCCAACCTTCGCCACCAAATTTAGCAAAGCCACCGCCAAAGTGATAACCAGTGTACAACACCAAAAACACCACCGACACGCCTAAGGTGGCGATCATGGCCTTTTTGTGTGCATCTGTATTGCCGGACTTGGCATAACCGCGCGCGACCACCAACAAGATCACAGTCAGGGCATTCAGCACCGCGTTGATATGCGGGATGGTGGTCAGTTCGATCATGGTGAAAAAACTTTCAGATTATTTTGGAGTCGAGGCCGGCGGCTGACCGACAAGTTGACCTGCGCCGGGCTTAGCCGCATCTGCAGGGTGCGCAAGGGTGTCTGTACCCGTACCTAAGAAGCCAGCGTTGCGGATACGATACATCGTGCTGCCATACATGGTTCCAGCAAACAAAGCGAAAATCACGAAGAAAACCCACATTTTTTTGCGGGGTGCGGCTGGACGGGTGTTGGGCACGTTGTGTTGATCGGTCATAAGGGAACTCGCTCTATTGATACGTTCCTGTTTGTATAGCCCTGTGACGGGGATAGAGCAAGAGCCCTAGGTTACGCAAACTTAGATATCATCGGATGTCCTTGAAATTTAGGCAAAAAGAAAGCGGGGACATTGCTGCCCCCGCTCGCTTTTTTTAGAAACTTAGAACTTACTTACTGTAGTCGTAAGGGCTCCAGTTTTCATCAACAACAACATCGGTATCACCGAAGTTGCCAGGTCCTGGAGGGGATTCAGTGTGAGTCCATTCCAAAGACTGAGAATTCCACGGATTAAGCGAAGCAGGTTTGCCCGCAAATGCCGCGTAGATGAAGTTAATGGTTTGCAAAAGCATACCAGCAGCAACGATCCATGAGCCATATGTCGCAATGTGGTGGAACCATTCGAATGAGTGTCCCATGACTTGATAGTCAGCGAACATTTCATAGTTCCAATAACGACGTGGCATACCTTCTTTACCGATCATGAACAGTGGCCAGAAGGTCACGTTCACGCCAACAAAGTTCAGCCAGAAGCTGAGAGTAGCCAAGCCACCATCTGCGAAACGACCGGTCATCTTTGGGAACCAGTAGTAAATACCGGAGAACAAAGCGAAGGCCGAGAACAGCGCCATGATGAAGTGGAAGTGAGCATGCACGTAAGATGTTTCCGACAGGTGCAAGGTGATTGATGGGATCGCCAGAGGGATACCCGTCAAACCGCCCAGAAGGATCAGATACAAGCAAGAGCAAGCATACATCATAGCTGTGTTGTATGTGATCGCGCCTTTGTAGAGCGTGCCCCACAAAGAAAGCGTCAGGATACCAACAGGCACAGAGATCAGAAGCGTTGTGACCATGTGGCCCAAACGGATCCAATCCGGCATACCGGTAACATACAAGTGGTGAATCCACACGATACCAGCAATAGCAACAATGCCCCAGATACCAGGGTAAACAGCGGCTTTGTAGTTGAACACGCGGTTTTTAGCCATGGTCGCCATGACGTCAAACAGAATGCCAACAGCTGGCAAGAAGATCACGTACACAGCTGGGTGTGAGTAGAACCAGAACAAGTTCTGATACAACAACACATCACCACCTGCTGATGGATCGTAGAAGTGCGTGCCCAAGTACTTATCGAACAACAGTAAGGTCACAGCGGCAGCAAGCACCGGAATGAAGACCAACTGAAGAACGAAAGCAGCAATGGTTGTCCACACAAAGATGTTGAGCTGGTTCCAGCCCATGCCTGGTGCGCGCATATAGATCACGGTCACCAAGAAGTTCACAGCACCCAAAATTGACGAGAAGCCAAGAAGGTGAACGGTAAACACATACATTGATGTGTTCGCAGCCGTTGTCACGGAATACGGCGGATAGCCGGTCCACATGATGTCTGGGCCGTCTGGCACAACAAAAGCCATCAAAGCAAGAATAATGGCAAAGTAGAACAGCCAAATACTAAATGCGTTGATACGTGGGAAAGCCACATCCCGAGCACCGATCATCAGTGGCAGGAAGTAGTTGGCGGCGAACCCAGTCAAGCCCGGGATCAAGAATGCCAGAATCATAGCGGCACCGTGGAAGTACAAGAACCCGTTATATTGGGTTGGTGAACTTACGATCTGCATGCCCAAGTTCATCTGCTCGAGGCGGATGATCATGGCCATAAGACCAGCAACACCGAAGGCGGCCATAGAACCGACGAGGTACATAACCCCAATCCGTTTATGGTCAGTTGTTAGGATCCACTCTTTCCATGCTGGCGTAGCGTGGTGTCCTGCTGTTGTAGGCGTACTCATAAGTTATTCTCCCTCTAGCTTCTCTTAACCTTCAGCTGCCATCTTGGCGAGCCAAAGATTATACTGAGCTTGTGGAACGACACTGAGTGTTGTGGCCATGACCGAATGGTCAGCACCGCAGAATTCAGCGCACTGTACAAAAGTTTCACGAATATCAACTGGGTTGATCCAGATGTACGTGATACGACCCGGCATAACGTCTTCTTTGACGCGGTACACAGGCAAACCGAAGTCGTGAATCACGTCTTCAGATGTCATGCGGAACACAACAGGTTTGTTGTGTGGCAAAACCAATGTATCGGTGGTGGTGCCATCTGGATATTCAAATTCAAAATACCACTGATATGCAGTGACTTTGATTTCCATAGCACTTTCTGGAACGCGACGATAATCGTTCCAAACAGTCCAACCATTCGCAGCCAAATAAAAGTCATCGGCCATGAAAATAGCAGCTGGAATTAAAGCATAAGCAATTGACTGAACGGAGTCCAATTCCTTAGCTGTACCAACTTGATCAGGACTGCTGGCTTTATACTTGACCAGCATGATGACAGCAGCAACGAGCATGATGAATCCAATGACATAAAGGTCAATTAGAACCTCATGCCACAAGTGCTCCCAAGACTGGTTAGGTACGGCAAAGCCATTACCAACGACTGCTTCATTTGCAAAGGCCTGAGCTGACAGCAGAACAGTGCTGACCATACCAGTCATTGCTAACGTTAGTTTCCTCATTAAACTTTCCTCCCTCTCTTCCGTCGGCGATACCACACGACGGAAACTGCAAAGGACGTGACCCCTAAAGATAGAGCCCCCGCTCCTACAAATAACGGTATGCTGACGGTGTATTTCCCCTCAGCATAATTGTAACTATAACAAAGGCTGACAGCAAAATCGATGATGTCATTGGGCACAAAATTGTTTGCCTTAGCATCATACACTGCCAGCTGAATATCCTGAGGCCCGCTATTGAGAGCGTACAAGACGCGAGCCAAGCGACCCTCAGGCGTCAGGAACATGAAAGCCCCGGGATGGAAAAACGTCCGATCCTGCGGCGACCAAAAGAAATTAAAACCGAGAGACTCGGCGAATGGTTTGATTTCGTCCTTGTTTTTGAACGTCGCGAACGTCCACGAACCATTCATATTTTCACTCATCTTCAAGTGCTTTTTAAATTCACCAATCGATTGCTGATTGTCATTTTCATCAAACGAAATGGTTAACACATTGAAGTCATCACCCGGCGTAACTCCTGTAACGTCTGCGAGCTGGGCGTTTAGATCCTGATTGATAACAGAGCAACTGCCATCACAGGTGTAGTATGACATAACTAATATAAGCGGCTTATCAAGCTTTTCAGACAACGTAAATGCGGTGCCCTGGCCATCGATAAGTTGAATATCGGCATTAACTTTTGACCCTAAATAGGTCTTTTCATCAATTAAGAAGATAGACGGATCGATGTCCGAAACAGGGACAACTCCCCCGTACTGTGCGTTGGCTGGAGAACCAGCCAACGCACAGCCGAGAAGGGCAGCTGCCATTAATTTCCTGTTTCGGATCATCGTGATCATTCCGTCTGTTCCGTCTCTACCAGAAATAAACCTGAGAAGCGACGAAGAACCAAACGACGTCAACAAAGTGCCAGTAAACGGACACGCAAGTAACGAACGTTTTGTTCGTACGACCACCCAAAGCGGGGATCAGAACAGCGACAAACGCGCCAAGACCAACCAACACGTGAGAGGCGTGGAAGCCTGTAATCGTGTAGAAAGCGGTCGAGTAAGCATTAGTCGATGGGATAAAGTCCATGGAAATCAAGTGGCTCCATTCGTACAAGGTGCAGCCCAAGAAGACTGCGCCCAAAACGATAGAGATGATCCACCAGCTGTTGAAGCCGGAAAGGTTGCCATGTTCGAGTTTTTCTTCTGCAACGTGGCAGGTGACCGAAGAGGCCACAAGAATAACCGTCATAATAAGTGGCAACGTCTTGTCGATGTGTGGCGTACCTTCAGGCGGCCATACTTCGAAACCAAGGCGCAACATCCAGTAGCTGATGAACAGCGACAAGAAGATGAACACTTCCGAAAGGATAAAGATTGGCAGGCCAATGTTAGCAACACCAGAAATCAGTGGTACTTGTGTGAGGCCTTCATTCGTCCACATAGCGCAGCCAACGAGAAGCACAACGGTACCCAGGCCCGCGAAGACCGAGGTTAACATCATGTTTTCGTAGACGAAGTATGTAGAAAATGCGATTGGCAGCAGGAAAAAAATTCCAGCTACCACTAAAAGCGGAGCCCAGCTCCATTCCCAATGATGCTCATGCACATGGGCGGTGTTTGCGTCTGTAGTCATAGTCCCTCCCCAAAAAATCGGACGTAATAGTTATTACAGGGTCTCTACACAAACCGTGTGCAGAGAGAACGTTAATATGCGAAAAACCCCCAGGTAGCTAGGGAATTACAGTGACCTCAATATTATGTTGCCGCGCAAGTGTCAATCATTTGTCTTTCATGACCTTACAAAAAAACACACTATTGAGAATGCTATCAATTTGAAATAAGGCCATAATGCCACAATTTCCGGGCCATTAGCCCCTATTCTTCCCTGTGCAAGGGGGGGGGATAAAAAAATAATCTAATTTACGTATTTTGTTGTTTGTTGGGAAAAAAACTTAAAAAAAACACCATCTTTGTCGCGAGTCCCTTATATAAGATGTACGAATAAGACCTTATGGGGGGACTGCGTTGAGCGAACAATTGGACTTATTGGCGCAAATGGGGCGTGATTTTGCCGCATCCCAAGACATTGAGGCCACCATGGCGCGGGCCTTGTCCCGCATTGCCACACTTGTTGGAGCCGAAGGCGGCGCCCTCTTTCTCTTAGATAACGCAGCAGAAAACCTTGTGTGCCACGCCAGCCATGGCCCGGTCGACATCCTGGGACTGTCTGTGGGCGCCGATCAGGGCATCGTCGGACGATCCGTTGCGGGTAACGTTTCCGAAATGGTTCGTGACGTGTCCTTGGACCAAAGTTTTCAAAACAGCCTCGATCAACAAAGCGGCTTTACCACCAAATCTATTCTGTGTGCGCCCATGGTGGTGCGCGGTGCGGCGCAAGAGGAAGAACGCATCGGGGCCATTGAACTGGTCAACAAAGCAGACGCCCAGGGCCTGTTTGCCGATGATGACTTGAAGTTTTTAGAAGTTTTGGCAGCCTCGGCCGCATTGGCGATTCACAATGCGCGCATGAGCCGGCAATTGGCTGAAAAAGAAGTGATGCGCCGAGAATTGGAACGCGCCGCTGAAATTCAACGCGGTTTGTTGCCGCCACCGGGAGATGAAAACTTCCCGGTCTCGGGTGTGAACCGTCCAGCGCGGGTGGTGTCGGGCGACTTTTTTGACCATTTCACGCTTTTCGATGGACGCATTGCGTTTACCTTGGCCGATGTGTCGGGCAAAGGCATGAATGCGGCGTTGTTGATGGCAAAATCAGCCAGCCTGTTTCGCTGTTTAGGCAAAGAAGACTTGCGCCCCGGTCGTTTGCTGCAACGCATCAATGCAGAAGTTTGTGAAACCAGTATGCGCGGCATGTTCGTGACGATGGTGGCGGGGGTCTATGATCCGCTGACCGGGCGGGTTGTGATGGCCAACGCAGGGCATGAACCGCCGCTCTTGCACAAAGAAGATGGAACCTTTGAAGCTTTAGAGGCAGGGTCACCACCTGTCGGCATTCCAATTGAGCTCACAGGCGGCGGCCCAGTCCCCGAAGAAGTCCTCTATCTGGACGGCGGGTCTCTTTATATATTTACCGATGGTGTTACCGAAGGTTACATCGCCGACAAACAAGAGTTGGGCGTTGATGGTCTGCAGGCGATGATCGTTGAGGGCTTGAAGGCTGGCCTGAATGGAACCGACCGCATTGACCGCGTGGCAGAGTGCCTAACCAAAAGTGATGAACCCCTGCGCGATGATATAACCATCTTGGTGATTGACGATGGGGCCAACGCCAAAGCACGGTGCGGACTGATGAAAGCCCGCACGGAAGAAGAACAGCCGTCAGACCAACCGCTTTTGGGCTCGTTGTGTAAGCTCAGCTTACCAGCGCGACCACAAAGTTTGATTTTGGTCCGGCGCGCGGTTGAAGCCACGGCTCATTTAAGTGGGTTTTCCAAAGAACAAACCCAAGACATTGTGTTGGCCGTCGATGAAGCGTGTCAAAACGTGGTGCGCCATGCTTATGTGGGGGCTCTGGATGGGGATATGGTGGTCGAGGTGCAACGCGAAAATAGCGATTATCGCATTTTGATCCGAGACTTTGCCCCGCCCGTTGATGAAAGCAAAATCAAACCGCGAGATTTGAACGATGTTCGCCCCGGTGGGTTGGGCGTACATTTTATTCGCGAAGTTATGGATGCAATGGACTATTTGCCGCCACCCGATGGACAAGGTAATCTGCTGCGATTGAAAAAAGCCACTCCGCACAATGCCGCAAAATAATGATATTTTTGAAAATGAAGGACGGGGAAAATAATGGAAATTAACAGTTCAGAGCAAGGAAACGCCAAAGTCATCGCCATTTCCGGCGAAGTGGATTTAAGCACCTCGCCACGCGTCCGTGACGCGCTGTTGGAATGCATCTTGGGCAGCCATGCCGTGGTGGTGGATTTGTCGCAAGTCGCGTACATTGATAGTTCGGGTGTGGCGTCGCTGGTTGAAGCCTTCCAAAATGCGAAGTCTCGGGGCCAAGTCTTTGCGCTTGCCAATGTTGGCGAAACGCCGTTACGGGTGTTGAAACTGGCGCGTTTGGATCAAGTGTTTGTCATTCATGGCACCGTCGAAGAAGCTATAGCCGCCTTAGCCTAATGTGGGCTAGGCTTTGTGAGGATGGGGTAACTCAATGAGTGAGCGGGCTAAAGCAAACATCGTTTTGCGGTTTTTTGATCGGCTTGGCCGCATGTCCGAGGCTGCGCTGGAAGAACTCGGTCGATATGGCACCTTGATGGTGGAAAGCCTCTACTGGTTGGTTTGGGGGCAACGCATCGGCCAGCCCGTGCGCATCGGTGCCCTGTTTGCAGAAATGATGGAAATTGGCGTGCGCGCCATTGGTATTGTCGGCATCATGGCCGCAGCCATCGGCGCCATGTTGGCGATCCAAGGCATTTACAGTTTGAAAATCTTTGGCGCCGAAGGCCATGTGGTGTTTGGCGTGGCGTTTTCCATGGTGCGTGAGTTTGCCCCCTTGATCACCGGTATTTTGGTCGCGGGTCGGTCCGGGTCGGCTTTATCGGCCCGCCTTGGCACCATGCAAATCAATCAAGAAATTGATGCCTTGGAAGTTATGGGTATTAACCCGGTCCGTTTTTTGGTGGTCCCTTCCTTGTTGGCGTCGCTGATTATGGTGCCAGCCTTAACGTTTATGTCCATGGTGGTGGGCCTGTGGGCGGCGGGTGCTTACGTTAATTTTGCCTTAGGGATGTCGCTGGCTGCCTTTATGGATCAGACCATCAGCATTTTGTCAGTGAACGATTTGCTTCATGGTCTGGGTAAAAGTGCCATCTTCGGCATTTTGATCGCGTTGATCGGGGTGATCAACGGGTTCATGGTCAAGGGCGGCGCGGAAGGTGTGGGTAAAGCCACGACCCGCGCGGTGGTGCAATGCATTTCGGCCATCGTGGTGACCGACATGCTGTTTGCCCTTGTGGCAACGTTGTGAGGAGCAAGCCATGACCGAACACCTTAAAGCCCCCACCGTGATCGAGGTTCGCGACCTCGTGACTCACTATGGCACCCGGCAAATTCTCAACGGCGTTGATGTTGACATCGTGCAAGGCGAGATCATGGTCATTATGGGCGGGTCCGGGTCGGGCAAGTCCACTTTTTTGCGCCATTTGATGGCGTTGCAACGGCCAACCTCTGGCGTCATTAAGATTTTGGATCAAGACGTTTGGAAACTGCCGCAAAAGGATTTGTTCAATCTGCGCAAGAAACTGGGCGTGACGTTTCAGGCCGGGGCCTTGTTCAGTTCCATGACGGTCGGTGAAAACATCATGTTGCCGCTATATGAACATACCAAGCTGGACCGCATGACCATGCAAATTATGGCGCGGATGAAGCTAGAGGTCGTAGAATTGGCTGGCTTTGAAGACCTGATGCCGTCGGAATTGTCGGGCGGCATGATCAAACGGGCCGCCGTGGCGCGAGCGATTGTTATGGACCCCCGGATATTGTTCTTTGATGAACCCTCGGCGGGGCTTGATCCGGTGGTGTCGTCTCAATTGGATGATTTGATTTTGCGTCTGCGCGATGCCATGGGCATGACCATTTGTGTGGTCACGCATGAATTGGAAAGCGCGTTTAAAATTGCCGATCGGATCACCGTGTTAGACAAGGGTAATATCTTGTTTGTTGGCACGGTGGCTGAACTTAAAAGTCACCCGAGCGAGCGGATTCAAAATCTTCTCAATCGTCGCTCGGAAGAAGCGGAACTCGATGCGGATGAATACCTGCGGCGCTTAATGGGCGAAAAGTTAGAAGCAGAAGGAATGACGAGATGAATACGGCACGGATTAATTATGTCGCGGCAGGGGGCTTCGTTGCGGTTTTCTTGATAGGCTTGGTGGTGTCAATTGCTCTGCTGACGGGACGCACGGGATCGACTGATGATTACTTTTCCGTCTACAAAAACGTCACGGGGGTCAAATTCGGCACCTTGATTTTGTATGAAGGCTATCCCATTGGCCAAGTGGAAGACGTGACCCCCGTTGCCGAAGGCGGGGCGATGCTGTTTAAGGTCGATTATACGGTTCATGAGGGCTGGAAAATTCCAGATGATAGTGTGGCGCGCATTGGCGCGGCGGGGCTGTTGTCGGCGATCACCATTAACATCGATGCAGGCTCTAGCCCCAAACCTCTAAAACCCGGCTCCTTAGTGCCGGGTCATGAGGCTGCCGACCTGTTTGCCGTGGTCGGTGAAATGGCGGGACAGGTCTCAAACATTGCCGAAAATGATATTCGCCCGTTGCTTAAAACCATCAATATAACCGTTGAATCCTTGGCCGGGACCGTGAACAAGGTTGGCACTCTGGTTGATGAAGACGGAACCCGTATGGTTCAGACATTTGCCAGGTTGGCCGATCAATTGAATGAGAAAATTCCCTCTATTACCGAAAACGTTGATGTTTCGGCGGCGAATTTTGCCACTTTGTCTAAGGACTTGAACGAAACACGGGGCAAGCTTGATAACATGTTGTCGAAAAGCGAAAGCATTTTGGGCGATAATCAGGCCAATGTCCGAAAATCCATTGAAGATTTACGTCGTGTGACTGACTCCTTATCGCGGCATATTGATTCCGTGAACCAAAACATCGAAGGTACGGCACGCAACATGTATGAATTCTCACGCGAAATCCGCAAAAATCCAAGTGTCCTGCTATCTGGTGGCGCACCGAAGGATAAGGGCGGAAACTAAGGGAATGACGGGGAAATGATGATGAAACTTATATCAAAACGTATGATGAGTGTTTGTGGAGCCGGATTGCTGGGGCTTGGATTCTTGTCTGCCTGTGCGAGTCCGCCCCCGGTGCCGGACGATTCGTTTTACCGAATTTCACCTAAGGCAGAAAACCCTGGAAATCAGGCGCTGGACGGTGTGGTTGAGGTGGCTCGGTTTGCCGCTTCTGGGTCATTGGGCAATCGCCCTTTGCTGATGTCGAATCGCGGCTCGAACGCGGTCACCGAATACCACTATCATTTCTGGATTGAATCACCGCCGATCTTGTTGCAAACCGCGTTGGTGTCTTATTTGCGCTCAAGCAAGGTGGCGGTGCAGGTGGTGACTCCGGAACTACGGGTGACGCCGAATTACACCGTGACGGGGCATGTGTTGCGTCTGGAAACGCTGCGCGGCAGCAAGCCTGCGGGCTTGGTGGCGCTAGAACTGTCGTTGCGCCGCGAACGTGATGGCAAGATTATGGTGCTTGACGAATACCGGATCGAAGTTCCGGCGGCCAAAGACCGGGTCCAAGACGGGGCGGTGGCTCTGGAACACGCCATTGATCAGGCCTTTCGCAAATTTGTTGCCGACATTCGCAAGTCACCTTTATGAGCCGTCGTCCGCAAAGCCGGTCTAAAGGCCGGGGTGGTGCTGGACGCGGGCGCAAGCGTGGCGCGGCCCGTGAAAGTGTGGTTCACGCCGAAGTTTTAGAGGTGGTCGTCGACGAACTTGGCGCGCAAGGCGATGGAATTGCCAAATGGGCAGGTAAGACTCTTTATATACCCGGCGTCATAGGCGGGGAAACAGTCCGCATCAAGACCGGAAAACGTCACGGTGAAGGTCTAAGCTGTGAACTTTTAGAAGTCTTAGAGCCATCGGCTCAACGGATAACCCCGCCGTGCCCTTATTTTGGTCAGTGTGGCGGCTGTCAACTGCAGCATCTAAGCCCTGAAGCCTATAGTGAATGGAAACGTGCGCGGGTGGCCCGGGTTCTCGCCCAACGCGGTTTTGTCGATGTGCCCGTTCTTGACCCGGTGTTGGTTGGCCCAGGAACGCGCCGCCGGGTGACGTTTACGGCCCAAAAAAATGGCCGTAAGCTGCGCTTTGGCTTTAATGCCCGCGCCAGCCACGACATTCAAGAGATTGACGTCTGCCCCTTGTTGGTGACGGCGCTGGTTACCATCATGGAGCCGTTAAAAGCCTTGCTGGCTGAGGTTTTGGAAGATGGCGTGCGGGCGCGGATTTTTGCCACAAGCTGTGAAAATGGTGTGGACGTCTTGATAGAAGGCGGAAAGTCCCCTGAGCTTGGAGCCCGCGAAGCCATTGCCGCTTACGTCAATGCCGGCCACGCCGCGCGGGTGGCGTGGCGTGAGGACAAGTCAGAGCCTGAACCCATTGCCCAGGCCGAGAGTCCGATGGTGAATATTTCAGGCGTTTCGGTCCAATTGCCCATAGGTGGATTTTTACAGGCCAGCGTAGAAGGCGAACAGGCGATCTTGGCCCAAGTTTTGCTGGGCGTTGATGGGGCCGGGCGGATTGCCGACCTGTATTGCGGACTGGGCAGCTTTACCTTGCCCTTGTCGCGCCAAGCGGTGGTTCGGGCTGTGGATATGTTTGAAATTCCGGTGCGTGCTTTGGAACGGGCGGCGGGTCGAGCCGACCTTGGTGGCCGCGTGGTTGCAGACGTGCGTGATTTGGATCGTCAGCCCATCGAAGCCAAGGCCTTGGAAAAGTTCGAGGCCGTCGTCTTTGATCCTCCGCGCATAGGGGCCGCCCAACAAGCGGTGGAAATTGCCGCGTCCGTCGTCCCTTTGGTGGTCGCGGTGTCTTGCAATCCCGCCACATTTGCCCGCGATGCCCGCGTTTTGGTTGATGGTGGATATCGTCTTATCGATGTTCTGCCCGTCGATCAGTTCACCTTTAGTCCCCATGTTGAATTGGTGGCTCGGTTTGAGCGCAGTTGATAAATGACTGCTCATGGCTTAAACCTCTCTCAACAAGGTCGCCGTGCGGCCCAATTTCTTGAAGATAGGGACTTTCTATGGTGCACCCAGCCGCCACAGCCGTGACGCCGAGCGATTTTAAGAGTGCGGCGAACAAATATTTGCCAGCCGCCTCAAAGCTGCGCGACGAGTTGTCCGCTCAGCTTGATCAATACAGGAAAGAGGCGCAGGAAGATCACCTGCAGTCGCCGACCCGGCGCATGGCCTTGCACATGTCGTGCTTGACCCGTGATGGGAGCCTGGGGGCGAGCGAGCTGTCCGATATGGTGCGCTTGTTGACCTTGAATGCTTTTATGTTTCGTGCGCGACGTTTGCGCTCGTACGTCGGCGAATGCGATGTTGATGCCAACGAAGCCCGTATGCGCGAATTGTTTGTTGGCTTGGCCACGAACGATGCAGGCGAACCGTTGTCGTTTGACGCGTTTCGCGCCCGTGTTGAACGCGAAGTTTTTGGCATCGTCATCACGGCGCATCCAACCTTTACCGTTTCCCAAGAATTGACTCGGCTGCAGGCGACCTTAGCGGTGGGCAAGAACGATGCGGGCGAAGCGTTGAGCACGGCTGAACTTGATGCGTTGGTTAAGATTGCTGCGGATAGGCCTCATGGGTCCACCGATGCCATCACGTTGATGGATGAGCAACGTTTTGCCTTGATGGCAATCGGTAACATTCACAAAGCCCTTCGGCGTATTTATGCGGTGGTGTTTGACGTTGCCCGTGAATTTTTCCCGAACCAATGGCAAACCCTGACGCCGCGTCTTTTGACGGTCGCCAGTTGGGTTGGTTACGATTTAGATGGCCGTGCCGACATTCGGTGGTCCGACACCTTGTCGATGCGCATGGGCGTCGAAAAATTGGCCTTGGAAGACTATCTGCAAAGTTTAGACGCGCTTGGTGATGCGCCCGAGATTGCCAAGGCGAAAGCGCTGCTGAACACCACTCTTGAATTGGTGGCCAGCGACATGGACCGTTTGGCGAAAGATCCCGATAACACCGATGACATGGGGACGTTCAGCCGCGCCTTGGTCGATAGCTTAGGCGAGCGTTTGGTGAGCATTGGTCAGGTGACGGATTTGCTGACTCAAGCCATTGACGGTGATGTCGAAAATGCCACCGGGATGGCGGTGTTGCGCGCTGAGATGGCGAACTTTGGTTTGTCGTTTGCCCATACCCATATGCGCATCAACGCGGCCCAATTGACCAACGCCATTCGCCACGATATAGACATTTCCACCTCGCCCGAAGATCCCGCCAGCCGTCGTCGCTATTTGAACGAGATTGCCAAGCTGTTGGAAACCGTCAAGCCGGTGAAGATCAACTTCGGATCCATCATGAACGAACGCACCACGGCCAAGCGGGTGTTTATGTTGGTGGCGCAATTCTTGAAATATGTCGATGCCGACGAGCCCGTACGGTTTTTGATTGCGGAATGCAACACCCCGTTTACGGTGCTCACCGCCTTGTACTTTGCCAAACAGTTTGGCGTTGCTGAGCGCATTGATATCTCGCCGTTGTTTGAAACCGGTGTGGCTTTGGATTTGGGCCATGAAATCATCAGTGAATTGCTGGAAAACGAGACCTATGTCGAATACGTGAAGGGCCGGGGTCGGTTGTGCATTCAGACCGGATTTTCCGATGCCGGACGTTACGTTGGGCAAGTTCCGGCATCGTTGGCGATTGAGCGCATCCGCATCAAATTGGCGATTCGCCTCAAAAAAAGCGGTTTGACCAATGTAGATTTGTTGGTTTTTGATACCCATGGGGAATCGATTGGTCGAGGCGCGCATCCGTTAAGCTTTGATGATCGTTTAGATTACACCTATCCCCCCTATGCCCGCGCCCAATTTAACAAAGCTGGCATTCATGTGAAGCAAGAAGTCAGCTTTCAGGGCGGCGATGGGTATGTCTATTTCTCGCATCCAGATTTAGCCTTTGCCACCGTGTGCCGGTTGGTCGAACATGCCTTGGCCGACACCAAAGACGATGGCGGCGAAGACGCGTTTTATGAAGACACCGATTATTCGCTGGATTACTTCATGACCGTGACCGGCTTTAACGAGCGGCTGATGGATAACACCAACTACGCCGCAACCTTGAACCTGTTTGGCACCAATCTTTTGTACAGCACCGGATCGCGCAAGGTGAAACGCCAGCACGAAGGTGGGGCGCAAGTGAATTTGGAACACCCCAGCCAAGTCCGGGCGATTCCGCACAATGCAATTTTGCAGCAGCTGGGCTATTTTTCCAACACCATCAGCGGCCACGGCAAAGCCATGGCCAAAGACCAGGATCGTTTTGTCGAGGTCTTCAATAATTCCGACCGCTGTCGTCGTTTTACCGCGATGGTGGCCTATGCTCGACATTTGTCGAACTTGGACGCTCTGCACGGCTATGTGTCGTTGTATGACCCCGCCATTTGGTTGCGCCGCGCCAGCCTTGAAGAGGATGCGGACCGGGCCGAACAAATTCAGACCCTGTCCAATATTTTGCGCCACAGTGAACGCCATGTGAAGGTCAACCGCATCTACCGTATTTTCTTGAACGACACCTTGTATTTGGATCGTGGTTTAGCCGCCGTGAACGCCAAGGATCTGTTGCCGGACTTTGTTGGCGATTGCGACGAAGACTTGTTGTTGTTACACGCGGTGCGCATCGCGCTGATCCACGAAATGTTCTTGTTGGTGGCGCGGTTACCTAAATTTTCCGACAGCCAAGACACCTCGTCGGGGGATTTGATTAACGAGCTGTTGAATCTCGACGTTGAACACGCGCTGGGCGTGCTGCGCAAAGCGTTTCCGGTTTCGGGCGTGTCGGCCAAAGCCAAAGAGTTCGGCGAAGAAGCCAACTATCGTACCGACGTCGAACATGGCTACGAACAAGAACATCGAGAACTCTTTGATCCCCTACAAAATCTTTACGATCTCGCCCGCCGCGTGTCATCGGCTGTGGCGCATATTTCGGGGGCTGTGGGCTAGGGTTCACGGCGTTAACGTGTTTAAGAGTGGCTCTTATTCTGCGCCAAACAGTTTTCTGGCCTTAGCGAGCTTGCTTTGGTTGAGCTGATCTTGGGCGGCTTTGAAAGCTTTTTCAAAGCTTTCTGCAGCGTGGTCGCCACCGACGACGGTGTCAACAAAACCTCGGATAACGTCGGCTTTATCCTGAGGGACGGTAAAGGTGAGATAGACTTCATTTTGCTCTTTGGCGTGGTTGGATGACGGGTGAGGGGTACCTTCTTTTTCGCCACGAACGTACGGAACGTACTGCATATCGGTTTCGAGGATATGTTCGGTGAGCCAGCGGCCTAAAAAATCGATAACCTTGTTAACGTCTACGAAGTCTGGGTTTTGTTCGTATAACGTGGCCAAGCTGTCGGCCAAATGGTTGAATTCGCGGTGCGAGGAACGATGAGCGACCAGGTCAGGGTAGCCCGCCTGTTCTAAAAAATGCTCTTCACGGTCAAAATGTTCGACCACGTAATGGCGCAGGGTTTCGATGACAGAACCAATGCGTTCATGGCCTTTGTCTTCTTGGTGGGCATCGTGAAGGGCATTGACCGCATCGAACAATGTTTGATGGTCCGTGTCGATGACGCGAATGTGCGTCAAATAGTCGTCTGTCCATTCTAAGAGCGCCATGAAACCAACATCCTGAAAACCAATAAGCGAAATGAGCTAAAGTGTAGCAGGGGATTGGTTATTCGACCATTGAAAAATAACGATCTTTTCGGATGGTTGAGCTGAGGCTTACATGTTTAAGGCGCGTTTGTAGAGATCAAGAATTTCTTCTTGTTCTTGGCGATCGGAAACGTCCAATTTGCGCAAGCGAATCACTTGGCGGATGATTTTGACATCAAAACCAGTGCCCTTGGCTTCGGAATAGACTTCGCGGATATCGGCAGCCAAAGCAGCCTTTTCTTCTTCAAGGCGTTCAATACGTTCGACAAACGAACGCAGACGGTCACCTGCAATGCCACCAGTTTCGGTCATGGGAGTCCTCTTTTGCGATTTTTAAAGGTTATGTTGGCGAGACCTTAGCCTTCGCCGTGCGCCCCGTCCATGTGGAAATCGTGGGGATAAGTTTGTCGCCTATGTGCCTGCGGTGGTGGTTTCAATCAACCAATCGACCACACCGTCTAACGCCTGTTCGCGGGTTTTGCCTTGGGCCAAATGCTCTTGGAAAATGCGGCTTTGCTGATGGGCGCTGGTGCCGTGTTCTAAAATTGTGCGGACGTGGGCCAGTTCGCTTTGGCAATTTAAGGCTTCGGCGTCCTCACTTAACATGTCGAGCAATTCGTCTAGCAATTCCGCAAAGGGCACCATGGCGCTGCGGCCAAAATCAATGAGACCAGAATCGATACCATAGCGTTGAGCGCGCCAGCGGTTTTCACTGATCAACATGTTGGCATAGATGCGCCAGCGTTGATTGCCTCGACGAAAGCGGTACAGCATACGCAACAGGCATTGATACAGAGCCGCAACGGCGGCGGCATCGTCAACCCGTGTGCAGACATCGGTGATGCGCATTTCCAACGTTGGGTACCTCATCGAAGGCCTAAGATCCCACCAAATCATCGAACTGTCCGGAATAACGCCAGCTTCTGTTAGGACATCAACGTGGCGTTGATAATCGACAAAGGTCTCAAACCGTTCGGGCAGTCCGGTGCGCGGTAATTCTTCAAAAACGCACAAGCGATAGGATTTAAGCCCGGTATCTTCGCCCCGCCAAAATGGTGACGAAGTCGATAACGCCAGAAGATGCGGCAGAAAGTAACTGGCCTGATTGAGCAAATCGATGCGCAAATCGTCGTCTTCAACGCCAACATGGACATGCATGCCGCAAATCAACAAACGCCGGGCAACACTTTGCATTTCTTCGGCTAAGGCGTGGTAACGGTCCTTGTCGGTGTGAAGTTGCTTTGTCCACGACGAAAAGGGGTGGGTCGAAGCGGCGATTGGGGCCAAGCCATAGTCGCTGACGATCGTTGACACGGTGCGGCGCAGGTTCGCCAATTGTTGGCGGGCTTCGCCGACGCTCTCGCAGACGGGGGTGCCAACCTCGATTTGCGCTTGTAAAAATTCAGGCTGCACCAGACCGTTGGTGTGCTCAAAGCATTGTTCAAGCATTTCCAGGGGAGGCTTTGCCGCCAAGGCCCGGGTTTTGCGGTCAACCAACAGATATTCTTCTTCAATGCCGATGGTAAAACGAGGCTCGGTGAGGGCCATGGCGGTACCTTTCTAAGTTGAGGGCTTTTGAATTTCGTGCAGATTCTCTTGATTCAGGATGTGGCGAAGGGCATCGGCAAAAATGTCGGCCCAGTGGCTGGCTTCTTCAGGGGTGCCGCAATGGTCTTGGCGAATTTCAACGGCACAGTTCGCGATGCCCTTGTCGGTGCCGTGGGTGTCAATGGTGTAGGCTAAGTCGCGTCCTGAATAAGGTTCATTGTCGCCGACGTGCAAACCATCCCAACGCCGTAGGTGCTCTAACAAAGCGCTGGGCATACGGGGGTCGGTGTTCCACAAAACACCAACATCCCAAAGGCGGTCTTCGCCGTTGAATGACGGGGTGAAACTGTGAATGGAAAATACCACCGGCGGCCGTCCGTCGCGGTTTGCTAAGGCCTGTATTTCGCGGTCAATGGCGTTGTGATATGGGGTGTGAAAGGTTGCAATGCGCTGGTCTCGGTCTAAAGCCGTAAGATCAAGGTTGGCCGGAATTTCGGTCTTATCACTCACGCAAGGAATGCAGCCTGGTTCCGTGGGGTCTCTGTTTAAGTCCACCACCAACCGCGAATAGGTGGCAAGAATTGCGCGTGCCCCCAATCGGTCGGCTAAGCACCGGGTGATGAGGGCGGAGCCAATGTCATAGGCGATGTGGCGGTCAAAGTGTTCACGACCAAGGCCTAAGTTCGCCAAAGCTTTCGGCGTGCGACGGCTGGCATGGTCGCTGACGATGACAAGCGACGCCGCACCTTGCCCATTATAGATTTCAAAAGGGGCAGGTTCATCGACGCACAACAAGGGCTGGTCTGTATTCATAGACCAATTATATCGCGTGTTGAGAATTTGTGCAGATTATTGCAAGGGGCCTTGGGCGGTTTCCATATCGAGAGACATGTCTTCAAAATTGTCGAGGGGTAGGTCGTCGTTACGATTAAAAGCGTCTATTTGGGATTGATCAAGAGCATCACTGTGGGCTGTGTCGGTCTGTGCTATGACGGCAACTTCGATGTTCTCAACCCCGATGTCCTCAACGAGGCACATATTTTGCCCTTTGAGGACCCGCATCATGGCGCAGTCTTGATCGGTGAGGCCTGAGAGCGCGTGATCGGTCACAGATTTTCCGGTGGCGGCATAACTCACCCCATCCAAGGCCAATGATGCCAATTGAACGGCAGGTGGAAGAATAGCAAGGCATCCAGAAAGGGATGCCAGTATTGCATAAATTGAGATAACTTTAAGAGGTTTTATGTAATTATAGCGTATGAATTTTATCATTACACAGTCTCCTAAATACAAATTTAATTAATTAATCAACTGTTTAATAACAGACTGATTTATTATTTGCATTGTCTCACATAACAACAGAATTGTTTGTGATGACTGTCACACCGTCCGTAAAAAGTATTCATTCTTTAGGAACGGTGTGACATAGGTGTGCAAGGCGGTTAATTGGCTATGGACATAATCTCTGCAAAATTGGAAAGCTCTAGCATCCGTTTCACTTGGCCTTGGGGATGCTGTAAAACAAATTCGCCACCTTTTTTCGAGATGTTATCGTTCGCTAAAATCAACATTCCAAGACCTGCGGAATCAATAAATTCAAGATTTGAAACATCCAGCTTGCAATGAACGATGGATGGCAAAAAGTCTTTTATAATGTTGCCGATGGTGTTTTTGTCGTTAAAGGTAAACCGTCCCTTTAAAGCCAGTGTAGCGGTGTCGCCAGAAATAATGAGAGTATGTTCCACGGGCGTTCCTTCTTGTAAATAAGCGGGTGAAAGCGACGAAAATCGGTTACGCCTTTCTTTGCAGAGAGGTCTTTAGTGTCCCGGCTTGGTTCGAGAGTTGTCCTGAAATATCAATGACTTCTGCTGACGCACTGCTGACTTCGCCGACGTTGTTTGATACATCGGTGATGTTGGCGGTGATTTCGGAAACGCCGTGCGTGGCTTCGGAAATGTTGCGGGCAATTTCGTTGGTTGCCGCCCCTTGTTCTTCAACGGCGGCGGCGATCGCCGTGGTGACGTTGCTTAGGTTGGAAATGCGCTGGTTGACGTCGTTGATGGAGGACACGGCCCCTTTGGTCGAAGTCTGAATTTCGCCCACGCGTTTTTGAATGTCGACCGTTGCTTGGGCCGTTTGCACGGCTAGGTTTTTGACTTCACTGGCGACCACGGCAAAGCCTTTGCCAGCATCCCCAGCACGTGCCGCTTCAATGGTGGCGTTTAGCGCCAATAGGTTGGTTTGACTGGCGATATCGTTGATGAAGTTGATGATTTTATCAATTTCACGGGACCGCTCCGACAGGGTTTCAATGATTTCATTGGCTTGATGACCCGCTTCGACGGCTTCGCTGGCCATGGTTGAAGAGCGAGAAACTTGCTGGTTGATTTCGGCAATGGAAGCGGTCAATTCTTCGGCGGCCGAGGCCACGGTTTGTATATTGACCAGGGCTTCTTCGGCGGCGGCAGCGACGCTGGATGAACGTTCACTGGTGACGTCCGCCGAAGCCCCCATGCCTTCGGCTTTTTCCCGAAACCGATCCGACACCGTATTGAGCGAGCCGACCAGTTCATTTAAGAAATTGGTGGTTCCTTCAATACCATCGGCGGCGGTGTTGATGGTGTTGGTGGCGGTGAGGAAACCACCCACCATACCGTCTTCGGCAATGCGCCTAAAATAACGGTTTTTTTCAATATAACCCAAGCACGCGGTGGATTCCCGCACGTAGGCATCAAAGCGATTGATCATTTCGTTGATCAACTGACACAGTTCGGTTTCAGCGGTTTTTTCCGCTGGGATGCGTAAAATGCGCGCTTCAAAATCACCTTCACAGATGCTTTTGCAGACGCTAATCATTTCCGGCATCATGTCTTTCTTTGAGACCGTTGATTGCAGGGTGTTGTTCGATTTAGAAAACCAGTTCATAGCAAAATCCTTTTAGGCTGCGCGCATCAATGAAGAAACCAATTCGTCGTAATCCAAGCCCTTGCTTTTGGAAACATCGATTAAGTGATCTAAGGCTTTTTGCATACCGTCTTTGCGGTTCGGTGTGCTGTTTTCGATTTCACACAGGTCACGATACAGCGGCACAATGACGGTTTGCACGGTTTTGTGATTGGGCACCCGGCGCGTCGAATGATAGCCGATGATGTTGCCACTTACGTTATAACTGGGCGTGACGTGGGCTATCACCCAGTAGTGATCGCCATTTTTGGCCAAATTCACAACGTAGGCAAAAATTTCGGTGCCTTGGCTGAGCGTATCCCACAACAGTTTAAACACGCAGCGCGGCATATCAGGGTGACGAACCACGTTGTGCGGTTTGCCCAAAATTTCTTCCTCGGTATAGCCCGCTAATTCAAGGAAAATATCGTTGGTATACGTAAGGTGCCCTTTGGTGTCTGTTTTGCTGACAATCATATCTTTCTTGTCAAAAAACAACTCTTTGCCTGTTATCTGCATGCTTGATCCTTCAAATTTAGGGGGCCATGTTTGTTTGCATGATTATACTTATAATTATTACAAGAATATGAATTAGGCATTTTAATATTAGACACTTTTGTTACATGAACCCTAGGTGGTTCAAACTAAAAGATTGTTTCTTCTTCTTCAGGGCCGTGAAAATAAATCAGACCGCCCATGACGAAGCGGCTGTTTAATATGAGAAATGAAAGTTGAAAATAGATCAGCCGGATTGCCTTAATCATATAAATGACCTAGGCATGGCATAAGTTCGTTCGTTTACAGTGGTTTGTGTTTGAAATAAAAGCGTAACAACCTCTTTGGGGCAAGCCCTGGCAACACATCAGGCAAAAGCCAGAGATTGGGGTTGGCGGAAAGACTATGTTTGTTTTTTGGGGGGGATTCTAATGGTGCCGCCGGTAAGAATCGAACTTACGGCCTCACCATTACCAATGGTGCTTGTTAAAATAAATAATAAGTAAAATCAATGCATTGTTCGGGTACTGTTGCACGTTATCTCGAATAAAAGCGATTAAAACGGATTAAATCGGACTGGAAATGGCACAATTTTGGCACAGTGTCCGAGCAGGACCTTAAAGCCTTCAAGTCAGAGCGTTCTTACAGGGGGGAAGCGTAACGTTGCCGTTGTTCCTTCATCCGGCGTGCTTTCTAAACCGAAGCTGCCGCCGTGGAGTTCAATCATGGATATGACGATGGGCAGGCCAAGGCCGGTGCCTTTATATTTGCCGGCTTGGGCTTGGCCGTAGCTTCTCAGGACCTTTGGCAGATCGTCTTCAGAGATGCCTACGCCGGTATCTTGGACCGAAAGTTCCAGTCCACCACCCCTATTGAGATAGCCACCAATGATTATGTTACCACCGGGGTCCGTAAATTTAATGGCATTGGTGACAAGATTCAAAAGCATTTGTTTAATCAGTTGTTCATCGACCAGAAATTTCGGGATATTTGTCGGCAAATCGACTTCTAGCACTATACCGCCATGTTTGGCCCGTTCCCGTACCAGCGTAAGGGTTGATTTGATGATCGTTGCAATATCAACGGGCTCTTCACTCAGCTCCATCTTTCCGGCTTCTACTTTTTCAAGATCAAGCAGGTTATTGATGAGCTTAAGGAGGCTATGCCCGGAATCGTGAATATCACCAATATATTCTTCGTATTTTGGCGGTGAGATTTTTCCAAACACTTCATTTATGATGGTGTCTGAAAAGCCGATGATGGCATTCAGCGGGGTGCGCAATTCATGGGCCATGATCGCAAGAAATTCAGACTTGGCACGGTTTGCAAGCTCGGCGTTTTCCCTCGCCAACACAGCCACATCTTCGGCCTGTTTTCGTTCGGTTATATCGAATAGAGCTGTCAGGCAGCGAACATTTTTTCCGACGTGTTCGCCAAGCGGGGAACTTTTGATGACCACCGGGAAAGGCTTTTGATTGGGGCCAATAAAGCTGACTTCGTCCGAAACCATCGTACCCGATGCAACCGTTCTAAAATGAGCATCAAGGATTTTTCGAAAGGCCGGATCAAGGTAAAGGAACAGAGGCTTTCCCTCTAAACGACTTTGCGTTTGGCCAAGCATCACCGCCCCGATGGTATTGACTTCGATAACCGCACTGTTGTTGTCGATGATAAAATAACCGACCGGAGAATTATCAAACAGGGCCGAATATTTTTTGAGCAGGGATTCCGAAGTTTCCCGGGCAAGGATCAAATCTTCATTTTGAGCCCGCAACTCTTCTTGATAAATCTCCAAGTTGTGCATCGCCGTATTGAGTTGTTCCTCAAGCGAGCTGTTTTTATGATCCGTCAGAGATGTCTTCCTGAGTTCCTCACTCAGCGAGCGGATCTCATCCATCCATTCCATTTGCTTTGCGTGGACCATAACTCTGCTCAGTTCCGTTCTAAAGGAAACGAAAGTGATACCGTCGTTCCCTTGTTCATTTCACTCATAATGCGGATGTCGCCGCCATGTTGTTTGATCAGTCCTTCTGTAATAGGCAGCCCTAAACCGGTCCCATTCATTCTGGGTACGTGAGGGTTATCGGTACGACCAAAGGGTTTTGTGATGTCCTGTATTCGCTCTGCTTCGATACCTGCACCCGTATCAGCAACAGAAATGATCAGATCAACATCGCTCATGACCTCTGCCCGAACGGCGATTTCCCCGCTTGTTGGCGTGTGGCGAATAGAATTTGAAATCAAGTTGAACATCATCTGCAACACGGCTCGACGATCCGCAAAGAGAGCGGGCAGATCGTTGGAAACTTCAAACCTAAGCGATACCCCCTTTTCTTCAGCCTTTGGGTTATAAATACTGGCGCATTCATCGAAAATACCTGGCACGTCCTGATGTTCTGGCTTGATTGTAACGGCCCCGGACTCAATTTTGGAAATATCTAAGATGTCATTGACCAGAGTCAGAAGGTGTTGTCCGCTATCAAAAATGTCATTTCCATACTCAGAATACTTTTTTACGTCACAGGTACAAACCATGTCATCTTTGATGATTTCCGAAAACCCTAGAATGGCGTTCAACGGCGTCCGCAGTTCATGACTCATCACGGCAATAAAGTTGGACTTAGCTCTGCTGGCTTGTTCGGCTTCCAGCCGCGATGCCTCTAAATTCTGGTTCGCCAGCAATAAATCTGATTCGGACTTTTTACGTTCGGTGTTGTCAAAGATGATGGTCAGGCATCGTTTATCAGTCCGCGTTTCGGTTTGGGCCAAACAGCTTTCGATAATCACCGGAAAACTTTCGCCCTTGCTGTGCAGAACATAAATTTCATCGCTGGGCCTGTGCCCCGCGAAGACGGCTCTAAAATGAGAGTCGAGGGTGTTGCGGGAGTCGGGTGCGACAAACAGGAAAAAGGGTTTATCAATGAGATGAATACGGTCCAGACCCAGCATGTTCACGCCGGTATAATTTACGGATTCAATGGAGCGCCGTTCATCAATGGTGAAATATCCCATTGGCGAATTTTCAAACAGGAACTGATATCTTTTAAGAGCGTCCTCGGAATTTTCACGCGCTAAGTTAAGCTCTTCATTCTGAGCACGAAGCTCTTCTTGATAGGTTTCGAGATTTTGCAAAGCCGTTTTATAGCGTATTTCTAAAGCTGTCTCGTTTTGAGCATCGTATAGGTCATTGCCCAACGCGCGAAGTTCATCCAACCACTGGACGTCCTTTTGAGCATTGGGGTTTGACCCAGACATTTTATGCGGCCCCTCGATAATAACTGACCAACATGCCCATCAACCCCAAACTGGTGACATGACCTTCGGCAATGAGGTTGCTGACGTCACGGGAACTACAGTCTTTGACCATGGCTTTCAAAGCGGTGCTATGAACTTCCACCACATCATGAGGCCCCGCCTTATGAGCACCCAAATCCTTAGCCATGTCTTCTAGCTCTATACGCATCTTGAAGCCCGATGGCTCGGCAAGACTGTTGATCATATGGTTCAAGATATTGCTGTAACGGCTCACATAGGCTTGGAAATCTTCGGGGGCACGCTCACTTAAGGCCAGCGGTTCTTTAACGGGGTCTTTGCCGATGCCGGATAACGTTTCGACCTGTTTATCATGGTGATCACGGGCCTTATTCGCGACGGCTTCGGTGCTGAGTTTATGGCGTTCAATGGCGAAACAAATAGATCGGGTGATGATGTTGCTGCGGGCATTTGCGCCGCTTCCTTTAACGAGGTAATCATCGGCGCCTATTTGTACCGCTTCGCGCCCGATTTGATCATCGTTCAACCCGGTCAACACAATGACCGGAATATCACTGCTATACTTAAGAATTTTACGCAAAGTATCCAGGCCTTGGCTATCGGGAAGTCCAAGGTCAAGCAAGATGGAATCAACTGTATCATCAGATTCCAGCTTCTTTTGCGCATCTGCCAAATTATCAACATGGGTGATGTCAAAGTGTCCGACCCCCGCATCTTCCAACCCTTCTAGAATAAGGTCAGCATCCGAAGGCGAATCTTCTACCAGCAACACTTTGACGTTTAAAGTTACCATTTTTCGCCACTCAACCTTTCACAGGGAGTTTAACCACAGAGAACCAAAAGCTTTCGATTTGCCGCACAATGTGCGCGAACTGCTCTAAATCCAACGGCTTGGTGACATAGCAATTGGCGTGTAATTTATAGCTTTTGTAGATGTCTTCTTCGGCCTTTGAACTGGTCAGAACAACCACGGGGATATCTTGCAAATCTGGGTCCTGTTTGATTTCGGACAGAACCTCACGGCCATCTTTTTTGGGAAGGTTTAAGTCCAAAAGAACGATATCGGGACGCACGGCATCCTTATAAATCCCACGCTTGCGCAAATAGTCGGTCGCCGCAACGCCATCCATAACTACGTGGAGGTTATTCGCAAGTTTGCTGTCTTCCATAACCTCACGCATCAGATCAACATCGGTCTCGGAATCTTCAACCAAAAGAATTTCGACATGCTTAATTTCGTGCAGCGGGTTGTTCATTCTTGGTTCCTAATTTTTCTGTAGAGATTGTAAAGTAAAATGCAGCCCCTTTACTAGGGAAAGATTCAACCCATATGGTTCCGCCGTGCCGTTCTGCGACTTGTTTGCAGATGGCTAAGCCCAAGCCTTCGCCGGGATATTTAGAGCGAATGTGCAGCCGTTGGAAAATTGTGAAGATCCGTTTGGAAAATTCCGGGTCCATGCCGATGCCATTATCGGCCACGCAAAAGCGCCAGTCTTTACCCTTACGTGTCGCTGATATTTCAATTTTTGGCGGCGCCTCGGTACGGAACTTGATGGCATTGGAAATCAGGTTTTGAAACACCATCATCAATTGCCGTTCATCTCCAACAAGAGACGGCAAATCATCGACAACGATTGTTGCTTTGGACTCTTCAATGGCTAAGGCCATGTTTTTCAAGGATGTATCCACCGCAGAGTTACAATCAACCAAAGAAAAGGCATCCCCTTTGGTGTTGATGCGAGAAAACATCAGCAAGCCTTCGATTAATTTTTGCATCCGCACCGCGCCATCATGGGCATAGCGAATGTACTTATCGGCCTTCTCATCCAACTGGCCTTCATAGCGTTTGGCAAGAAGCTGGGTATAGCTTGCCACCGCGCGTAGCGGTTCTTGAAGGTCGTGGGATGCCACGTAGGCGAATTGCTCTAAGTCTTGGTTGGAACGAGCCAATTCTTCAGACCTTAACGCCAGCTTTTGTTCCGCCTCTTTGCGTTCGGTAATATCTTCTTGAATGCAGGTAAAATTGATGATTTTTCCATCAATAATCACCGGGGAAATGGTGGTTAAGGCCCAAAAGACGCTGCCATCCTTACACTTGTTCTTAAACTCACCCTTCCAAACGTGCCCGGATTTTATGGTTTCCCACAACTCGGCATATCCTTCTTGTGTGGTGTGCTCAGATTTTAAAATCCCCGGCCTCTGGCCAAGCATTTCGTCCTTGGAATATCCCGTCACGTGGCTAAAAGCCGGATTGATGTATTCGATGATACCGTTTGGGTCCGAGACCATGACCAAAACTGAGCTGCTTTCGATGGCTTGGAAAATCTTGCTGGTGTCTTGCTGGGCATCGCGCAATGTGACGATCGAATCTTCAAGGCGTCTGAGCATGGGCATACTGATGCGGTGGGTCAACAGACCGCCCACAGCAATGATAAACAGGGCACTGAAGCCACTGTAAATCGCAACCTTAACAAAGGGGGCGCGGACTTCGGCCAGATCAACTTTGGCGACGATGCCAATATCTAGACCTTTAATCGGCTCATAGGCAGCCAGCACCTCTTCATTGCGATAATCCAAGCCCATAATTGTTCCGGAATGGCTTAACAATGCATGATGCATCGGGACGGCCAAGGTAGAATCAAAGGGGATGGGTTCTGGGATTTTGTTTTCACCGTGCTTCTGTTTAAGAAGAAACACAATCATGTCACCTTCGCGCCGTCCCAGTACGAATTCTCCGGTTTCGCCAAATTCTATAAAGGAACTTTTGCCCTCGGCAATTTTGCGAATTATGTCGCTGCGCGAATTTTGTTCTTGGTGCTGTCTTGCATGTTCAAAATCATACTGAGCTACGTCTTCAATCATGCGCGCTTGGCTTTGCACCAATTTTTGCAGCCATGATTTTTGTTCGTCAACGGCGGTTAGATAAAGACCCCAGCCCCAAACACTTGCCATAACGGTGGCAACCCCAACCATGATGAGGACCAGACCAATCAGTCTTTTGCGATCACTTAATTCCCGTAGCGGCATGGTGGAGACCTTTTGTTACAGAGTGACCGCCCCCAATAATTGGGGGACGGCTTAGGTGAAGGCTAGGTATCCTTTGAAAATAGGCTCCCGACTTTACTCAGACGGGATATTTCATCCGTGGCGGCCCTAAGTTTTTTACCCATGTCAGCAACTTCGGTGCGGTCCAAGAAGGACAAAATCGCTCCGATAACGCCCCGTCTTTCATCGTAATAGGGATCGATTAAGGCCCAATAAATTTTATCCTCGGTGACAATTTCTTGTTCCCGTGATTTTTCAGTTTTGATCACCTCGGCAATTTCCTTGCGGAAATCTGGCAAATCAATTGAACATGGCACCGTGGTGATAATTTGTCCTATATCACTTAAGTTAATGGTGAAAAGAGCGGTCGTCGGAGCCGTAAACATCATTATTCTTAATTTCGCATCGACCACGATCAACGGGTACTGAATGCTATCGCGCAAATTTGCAAGGTCGGTGTTGGCGATGGACAATTCGTTGGATTTAACCTGTAGCTCTTCGTTAACGGTGGTCAGCTCTTCATTGGTGGACTGAAGTTCTTCGTTGGATGTTTCAAGTTCTTCATTGGACGATTGCAGCTCTTCATTCGACGCTTGCAGCTCTTCGTTCAAAGACTGCATCTCTTCGTTCGAGGTTTCCAGTTCCTCGACCACGGTTTGAAGGTGCTCACGGGTGGCGGAAAGTTCTTGTTCAATTTCTCTGACGCGTTCTTCATTGGACCCGTCCACATCAACGATAGCCCCATCCGCATCCGTTTGAATATCTTGCTGTTCAAAGGAAATAACGGAATAACTTTCATTCCTGTCCGGCAAGTCAATCAGGCGGACACCAATCAGCACCGGGGGGATATCGCCTTTGCTTGAAACCCTAATCCGGTGAATGTTTTCATGTTCACCTTCGCGGAACGCTTTATGAAGCATGGCCCGTAGGGATGGTCTTAAATCGTCGCGCACCAGACTGAGAATGTCGGTGCCAAACTTTCCGGAACTGATTGATAAAAAATCACGGACGTCACCGGACACATGCAAAATGACAAAGCTATCATCCACGACCACGCTGGGCGGGGCGTAAGCTTTTGTCAGGGTTTGTTCCATCAAGGATTCTGGCGTGTGGCGTGTATCGCGTTCGCGCCTTGCTCTTGGAATATCAGGAAGCGACACAGTGGGTTCCGTGTAACCAATCGGTGCCGTCGTTGGTGCCCCTTTGCGGGCAAACAGCCGCCATTTTTTATCTACGGGTTCGAATAGGCCGGTAAAGACCCCAATGGATTCCGATTTTCCCAAAAACAGATAACCATTCTGGTTTAGGACATAGTGAAAAAGGTTGAAAACGCGTTTTTGCAAATCATTATTGAAGTAGATCAGCAAATTTCGGCAACTCACCAAATCAATACGCAGGAACGGTGGATTGCGGATCAAATCATGTTTGGCAAAGACCACCATTTCGCGGATGGACTTGGAAACTTCATAAGTATTGCCAACGCGAATGAAATAACGGTTCAAACGGTTGTCATCCATGCCCGCCACGGATGTCTGAGAATAAATCCCCTTACGTCCGGCCATGGTCGCCGGACCATCAAGATCCGTGGCAAAAATCTGAATATTGTATTGCGAGATTTCCGCACCGAGCTGTTCCGCAAACAAAATGGCGATGGTGTAAACTTCTTCGCCCGTCGCACAGCCCGGAATCCACACGCGGATCGCGTCACCGGGTTTTTTGTTCGACAGAATTTTCTTTACGATCTTGGCGAGGGCTTCAAACGCTTCGTTGTCGCGAAAAAAGGACGTTACCGAAATCAGCATGTCCTTGCTCAGCATTTCGGCTTCCGCCAACGAGTCATTTAGGAACGCGGCATAGTCCTCAATACGGTTCATTCGACTGGCGGCCATGCGTCGTTCGATACGCCGCATGACGGTGTTGCTTTTGTAATCAGTAAAATCGCAATTTGTCCGGCGTCTGACCAAATCCATGATCTGCTCATAAACGGGCAGCACCGCTGTGTTGGCTGCGGGGGCCAAAAGTTTTCCCGCCGGATACAGCGCCGTAATTTCTTGAAGTTCTTGGGCGATTTTTTCTGGGGGCAAAATCAAGTCAACGGTACCCGTATTCACCGCAGCCACCGGCATGCCATCATATTTGGCCGACGCCGTATCTTGGGCTATGCAAATGCCGCCTGCGGCTTTGATCGCGCGAATACCGTGTGACCCATCACTGCCTGTTCCAGACAGAATCATACCGATCGCTCGATCACCAAAATCTTGGGCTAGGGATGTAAAAAACACATCAACAGATGGCCTTGGCCCAACACCATGACGAGGCTCTCGCAAGACAATTTGTTCATTGACCAACGTCATGTCTTTGCTCGCCGGACAGATGTAAATGTGATCTGCAATGAGCTGTTCACCGTCCTGGGCTTCGGTAATTTCCAGATTTGTTTCCCGATTAAGGATGGTGGCCAAAAGGCTTTGGTGTTTGGGGTCCATGTGTTGGGTGATCAAATAGGTGATCTTGCCGCCAGGTTTAAGTTCGCTAATAAACACTCTCAAGGCTTCTAAGCCGCCAGCCGAGGCGCCAATGCCAACGGCAATCAGCTTGCTGGAATCCATGACCTTTGCCATACGCTTAGCGACGGCGGTCTTAGGAGCAGCAGTTTTTTTTGGGGTGGTTGTTTTGGTCTTAGGTGCAGAAGCCTTTTTGGCCCCCGTCGATTTCGTAAGTTTTTTAACCATCTTAAGCCCTGAGCGAAACATCGCTCTCCTTTATAACAACATCCAAACTCATCCATCAATCAGACTTCGTGGCAGTGTAGACCGTCAGTGCCTTAAGAGGAACCGTTGTGTTTTTTGGACCGGTTTCTTGGGCTTATTTCCGGGGCAGTAAACCCGGGAACGCGACGCCTTCAATCTTTATCCCTAGTCTTTCATAACGTAACGAATCGGATGTGTTTTCCGGGAATATCCCCTAAGGGAAATTTCCGGAATTTAAAGAGGGCATTATGGGAAATTCCCTTAGGGGAATTTCCCATAACAGGGCGCGAAGCTCCAAAACCTCGTATTTTTCCTTAAGGCGATTCGGTTGCCTTAGTTAAGGGACGGAACTCGAAAAGCCTTAACTTAGGCTCGGGCGACAAATCGAGGTGTTTTGTAGAAACTATGTTTTCGGACCTCTTAAGTTAAGGCACTGAGGCTCATTTGCCTTAGCTAAGGGAAAATACGTTTTGAGGTGGATTGCTTAGACTGTGATCCATCGGCCCTTAGCTAAGGAAATCGCCTTAGGCAAATGGGTCAAATGGAAAGGAAGCCTTTAAGGAATGAAAGTGGAAAGTACCTTAGCTTACGCACTACCGACCCGGCGTTACCTCACGCGTGAGGAAGCGGCGGGGTGGTTAGGTGTGTGCGTGGATACGTTCCTAAGCTTAGGCATTCCTTTCGTCGAATATGGGCCGCGCTGTAAGCGGTGGGATGTGGTTGATATTGAAGACCATGCAGAGCACAATAAGTCCGGCAACAGCGCCCGAACTTCTGCAAGTCAGAAAGGACGGCAAACATGCGTATCTACAAACGAAAAGGTTCCCCAAAATGGTGGGCCGATTGGACAGACCAGAAAGGTCGCCGCCACCGCAAAAGCACTGGGACTGAAGATAAAGCCTTAGCTAAGGCTCTTGGGGCTAAGTGGCAACAGGAAAGCTTTTTGGAGGAGCATTTCGGGGTGATCCCGGACGTTTCCTTTCAAGACGCGCTTTTGCGTTACGGAGAAGATAAACAACAGGCCAATCCAGAAGGATATACCGCAAGTGTGCGTTACAACTTGCAAGGTTTGTTAAATCAATTTGGTCACTTAAATTTGAGTGAGTTTAACTTAAAGATGCTTCAAGATTATACCAACGAACGCTTACGTCAGGTTAAATCGGGAACGGTTTGTCGTGACTTGGCCGTAGTGCGCGCAATCTTGAACAAAGCTCATCGGGAAGGACAACTCGCTGTTGTTCCTCCGTTTCCTAAAGTAAAACCCTCCCAAGGGAGAAGCCGTTGGTTGACGGTTGATGAGGAAGAAAGGCTGTTAAAAGTCTCTAGGCCTCACCTACGCGCATTAATCGCCTTTGCGGTTGATACGGGCGGGCGGCGATCAGAACTCTTTAAGCTCGATTGGCAAAATGTTGATTTAGCAAGGGGCTTTGTTCGATTTACCAAAACTAAGAACGGTGAAGATCGTTCGGTGCGTCTTACTAACCGGGCTAAGCAAGTGTTGGTGCATTTGGAGCCTAAACCATCCGGCCCTGTCTTTACCTATCAGGGACAACCCATCAAAGATGTTAAAACGACGTTCGATAAAGCACGTAAGACTGCGAAAATAGAAGACTTTCGCTTTCACGATCTAAGACATACGTTTGCATCTAGGTTGGTGCAAAAGGGCATCTCAATTTATGAGGTGATGCATCTGACAGGTCATAAGTCTTTGGAGATGGTGCAACGTTACGCGCACCTTGCCCCAGACTATCAAAACAAAGCGATTGAGGCGCTTAATGACCTAAGGCACAATTTTGGCACAGTAAGTCAAAGTGAAAGTGAGGCTGAGCCCCAAGACGCACAAAACCCCTTGATTTCCCAAGGGGCTATGATGGTGCCGCCGGTAAGAATCGAACTTACGGCCTCACCATTACCAATGGTGCGCTCTACCCCTGAGCTACGGCGGCACATATAGAAAGCGCGCGGAAGATGCCACAGGGGTTTGATAAACGCAAGCATCCTTGACGCGTTTTTTTTTCCGGGCCAAGGTGCGGCCTTAAACCCGAGACATAAGGACGATGCTGGTTGTGACGACAAGGCCCAAAAACCCTGGCAAAATTGATGAAAATACCAAGCGCCAACAGCGTCTGGACGAAGCGATGCGGGCGAATTTAAAAAAGCGCAAACAACAGCTTCGCAAGCGCTCAGAGGCCGATAAAAAAAGGGTTGCTGATAACACGGCCTCATAATCTCTTGTGAGCATTGATCCCATAGTCTAAAAGCCACAGCAACCAACACTTTTGTGGAAAGATTTATGGATAAAATTGTCATTCGCGGCGGCACGCCTCTTTTGGGAACGATTCCCATCGGCGGTGCAAAAAACGCAGCCCTGCCTTTGATGGCGGCGGCGCTTTTGTCTGATGAGCCTTTGCGCTTGTCGAACTTGCCGCACTTGGCCGACATATCCACCATGGCGCATTTGATGAGCGACATGGGGGTTAGCATTGCCATGGAAGGCGATGCACCGGGCGGCGGTCACATGGGGCGAGTTTTCGCCCTGGACGCGTCCACCTTAAATAGCACCACCGCGCCCTATGAATTGGTACGCCGCATGCGCGCGTCGATTTTGGTGTTGGGGCCTTTGTTGGCGCGTCATGGTCACGCCCGCGTATCGTTGCCCGGCGGCTGTGCCATTGGCACGCGTCCGGTAGACTTGCATCTCAAAGCCCTGGAAACCATGGGGGCTCAAATTGAACTCACCGAGGGCTATATTGACGCAACGGCGCCAAATGGACTGACTGGTGGCCACGTTTTGTTTTCAAACGTGACCGTTGGCGGCACTGAAAATATCCTTATGGCGGCGACCTTGGCCAAGGGGGAAACGGTGATCGCAAATGCGGCCCGTGAACCTGAGATCATCGACTTGGCTCATTGCCTTGTTTCAATGGGGGCTAAAATTGAAGGCATCGGATCTGATACCTTAAAAATTCAAGGGGTCGATAAATTGCATGGGGCCGAACATGCGGTGGTTGTTGATCGTATCGAAATGGGCTCATACGCCGTGGCCGCGGCGGTAACGGGCGGAAACGTGTTGCTGAAAGGCGGGCGGGCCGACTTGATCGAGTCCGTGGTCAACGTTATGCGGGGGGCCGGCGTCGTGATTGAGGAAGAACCAGATGGCCTCAGAGTGAGTTGTGAAGCCGGGTCCTTAAAAGGTTTCGATGCTATGACGGAACCATTTCCAGGCTTTCCCACCGATATGCAAGCCCAGATGATGGTGCTGGCCTCGGTCGCCCAAGGCGCCTCAATGCTGACGGAAACCATTTTTGAAAATCGCTTTATGCATGTGCCGGAATTGGTGCGCATGGGGGCCGACATAAATGTCCATGGACGCTCTGCTATTGTGCGCGGTGTGCCTAAATTATCGGGGGCCCAGGTGATGGCGACGGATTTGCGCGCCTCAAGCTCGCTGGTCCTGGCTGGCCTGGTGGCCGAAGGCGAAACCGTTATCAACCGGGTTTATCATTTGGATCGCGGTTATGAACGTTTGGAAGAGAAATTGGCGGCTTGTGGCGCCGAAATTGAACGGGTCCGTGGCGAAGACTAGAAACGCCCTTAAAAATCCTTTATAAATCGGCCTTCCGGGTCATCTTAAGACTCGGCCCAGGAGAAGAAAACGTGACGAAGATTGCAAACGATAAATTGGTGTTGGCACTGCCCAAGGGACGCATCTTAAAAGAGGTGATGCCAATCGTGCGGGCGGCGGGGATCGAGCCAGAGGCCGATTTCGACGACCCCAAATCGCGTAAATTAACCTTCGCCACCAATCACAAAAACCTAGAAATCATCCGCGTGCGCAGCTTTGATGTGGCGACCTTCGTTGCCTTTGGAGCCGCCCATATGGGCGTTGCTGGTGGTGACGTGTTGTTGGAATTTGACAGCCCGGAAATTTATGCGCCGTTGGATCTTGGCATCGGCTATTGCCGCATGAGCATTGCCGAACCGAAAGAATTGGGCGCACAAGATGATCCCAGCACCTGGAGCCACGTCCGGGTTGCCACCAAATATCCTGAAATCACCAAAAAGCACTTTGCTAAGCGCGGCGTGCAGGCGGAATGCATCAAGTTAAACGGCGCCATGGAATTGGCCCCTAAATTGGGCTTGTGTGATCGCATTATGGATTTGGTCTCAACGGGTGATACGCTTAAGGCCAATGGTTTGGTCGAAGTCGAAGTGATTGCCGAAATCACTTCTCGGCTGGCGATTAATCGCACCGCTTGGAAAACCCGTCCCGATGAGATGGCCGGATGGATCGAAAAATTCCGGGAGGCGATTGATGGCCAAGCGACTTGATGCCCTGTCAGGTGATTTTGGGGAGCAGTTTGCGGGCGTGTTGTCTGCGAAACGCGAAAGCGATGTCGACGTCAATCAAACCGTGGCTGAAATTTTGGCCGACGTGGCGAAACGCGGGGATCAAGCTTTGGTCGAACACACCAACCGTTTTGACCGCCAAAACCTGACCGCTTCAAATTTAGTCATTGGGGCCGATGAGATTGAGGCCGCCACCCGCGAAGTTGATCCAGACCTTCTTGAGGCCTTGGAAATCGCAGCCCGGCGCATTGAAAAGTTTCATGCCCGCCAACGCCCAACGGGAGAAGACTACGTTGACGAAGACGGTGTCCGTTTGGGCTATCGTTGGACGGCGGTGGGCGCCGCTGGTCTTTATGTGCCAGGGGGCTTGGCGGCCTATCCGTCGTCAGTTTTAATGAATGCGATTCCGGCCCGTGTGGCGGGGGTGAAGCGCTTGGTTATGGTGGTGCCAACCCCGGACGGCACCTTGAATCCGTTGGTGTTGGCCGCCGCGAAAATCGCGGGCGTTAGCGAAGTGTACCGGGTTGGCGGCGCGCAAGCCGTGGCAGCCTTGGCTTATGGTACGGATACGATTAAGCCCGTTGATAAAATTGTTGGCCCTGGAAATGCTTATGTCGCGGCGGCCAAACGTCAAGTCTTTGGCACCGTGGGCATCGACATGATCGCCGGACCGAGTGAAATTTTGGTGGTTGCCGATGGGCAAAATGACCCCGATTGGATCGCCGCCGATTTGCTCAGCCAAGCCGAACACGACAGCAATGCCCAATCCATTTTGATCACCGACGACAGCGACTTTGCCGGCCGCGTCGAACAGGCCATCGAAAGTCAGTTAAAAACGCTCAATCGCGAAGCCATTGCTCGACCCAGTTGGGAAAATTACGGCGTTGTTATCTTAGTTAACGACGTGATGACAGATGCCGCCCCGCTGGTTGACCGTTTGGCGCCCGAGCACTTGGAACTGGCAGTGGACGACTTTGATGCGCTGTCTAATCAAATCACCCATGCCGGAGCCATATTTTTGGGCCGTTATACCCCCGAAGCCATTGGCGATTATGTGGCGGGGCCGAACCATGTCTTGCCGACCTCGCGCACGGCTCGCTTTTCTTCCGGTCTGGGCGTGCTTGATTTTATGAAACGCACCACGTTTATTGGTTGTGATTCAGAGAGCCTGGGCCGCATTGGTTCAGCAGCGGTGCAGCTCGCCGAGGCCGAGGGCTTACAAGCCCACGGACGGTCCGTATCCATCCGGCTGAACAAAGCTTAGGCGGCGGGGCGGGGTATCCATGACGGACACATCTCGCATCATTTCAATTTTTCTCGACGAGCGCACGGTGGTGAACCGCACGCCGCAGGTCGAACATGAACGCAAGGTGGCCATTTTTGATTTGTTGGACGACAACAGTTTTGAGTTGATCAATGGTCCCGAGGGTCCTTACGCCCTGCACCTGAGCATCGAAGAAAACCGTTTGGCTTTTGATGTTCGCGATGTCCAGGACTTGCCGTTAAGGCGATTCATGCTGGCGTTATCGCCGTTTCGGTCCATCGTGCGCGAATACCTGATGGTGTGTGAAAGTTATTACACGGCGATTAAAACCGCCAGTCCAACGCAAATTGAAGCCATTGATATGGGCCGTCGCGGATTGCACAACGACGGCTCTGATATTTTAAAAGAACGCCTTAAGGACAAGGTGGAATTGGATCATTCGACCGCTCGGCGGCTGTTTACATTGGTGTGCGTTTTGCACATCAAGGGTTGAGGAGGTTTTAAGCATGTCTCTGCCCGGCGCCATTCTTTTTTCCTGCACCATGAATTCCATTCGCTCGCCCATGGCCGAAGCCATTATGAAACATCTGTATGGATCAGACGTTTTTGTCGATTCCGTTGGCGTGCGCACGCGTGAGCTGGATGGCTTTGCCATTGTCGCCATGGCCGAAATCGGCATCGACATTTCAGGACACATAGCGAAGACCTTTGATGACCTGGAAGATTCGTCTTTTGATCTGGTGATTTCTTTGTCGCCCGAAGCCCAACACAAGGCCGTGGACCTGACCCGTTATATGGCGTGCGAGGTCGAATTTTGGAATACTTTCGACCCCAGCTTCATTGAAGGCAGCCGAGAAGTGCGCCTTGAGGCCTACCGTAAAGTCCGCGATGAACTGGTTTTGCGCATAAAAGAGCGTTTTGCGAATTCAACTGATGACGACGTTAAGCCGAAAAAACTTGACCTTTGACGCGCAACACGGCACTTAATGGCGGCTTAACCGCAGCTGGCGGCGTATGTTTTAAAGATAGAGAGATTAATGGCTAAAGAAGAAGTACTTGAATTTTCCGGGGTCGTAAACGAGCTGCTGCCGAACGCAATGTTTCGGGTTGAGCTGGAAAACGGTCACGAAATCCTGGCACACACCGCAGGCAAAATGCGCAAACACCGCATTCGCGTGCTGGCGGGTGACAAGGTTACGGTTGAAATGACCCCGTATGATCTCACCAAAGGTCGGATCACGTTCCGCTTTAAATAAGCGAACCTCTGACGTTGAGCGGAAGGGATGGACATGTCTGGGACTCAGAATATCCATCACAAGAACCGCATTCCTTTGATTTTGGCCTCGGCATCGCCAAGACGCGTCGATCTATTGGCGCAAATTGGCGTGATTCCAGACCAAATTATTTTCCCACATGTGGATGAGACACCGCTCAAGGACGAGACGCCTTTTGAGATGGCGCGCCGTCTCTGCGTGCTTAAAGCCTTGGAAATTCACCAACATCATTTGGACAGTTGCGTTCTGGCGGCCGACACCGTGGTCGCGGTGGGGCGGCGTTTCTTGGGCAAAGCCGAAAACGAAGACGAAGCCCGGCGCAACCTGGAAATGTTGTCGGGGCGCAGTCACCGGGTTATCGGTGGCATTTGCCTGTTGGCCCCTGGTGATAAAAAAGTCATCAAAGTGGTGACCACGGCGGTGACTTTCAAACGCCTAGATACATCCGAAATTGACGCTTACATCAAGTGCGGCGAATGGCAAGACAAGGCCGGGGCTTATGCGATCCAAGGCCGTGCGGGGGGCTTTGTCAAACGCATGAATGGTTCGTATTCCAACGTTGTCGGCTTGGCGCTCTGTGAAACTGCAAATGCCTTAAAGGGCCTGGGCGTTCAACCGCCGGGCTTGGTTTAATCATGATTGCCGACGTTTTGATTGTGCGCGTGCGACCCGGGGAAACGAAGGTGGCGCGCATGGACGCGAACCATCACCTGAAAGACTTCGCCGTTTACCGCAGCGCCCAAAGTGATGGCTTAGGCCATGTGGGCGGCCTTTATTTAGGGCGGGTGAAAAAAGTTGTTCCGGCCCTTGAAGCGGCCTTTGTTGATCTGGGTACGGATCGCAACGGGTTTTTAGGCCTTGCCGAGGCCAGATCGCAACCGAACATGGGTGGCAAATCCTTGGGCGACCGCATTTCGGATTACGTGCAGGAAGGCGATACCATTTTGGTGCAGGTTCTGGCCGCTGCCCGCGACGACAAAGGGCCAAAAATTACCCGGCGTCTTTCCATCGCCGGCGCGCATTGCATTTTGAACCCCGGCGATCCCGGCGTGCGGCTGTCTAAACGCATCAAAGACGAAACCGAACGCAGTCGATTGCGGGTTCTGTTCAGTGACCTGGTTTCGGACACCATCGGCTGTGTTGTGCGATCCTGTGCGGTGGGTATGGCCGAAGAGACGCTGGTCCGGGAGGCGGCCTTGTTGCGAACGTTGTGGGATGATTTACAAAGCCGCGCGGACAACACCACCCCCCCGACTTTTATGAGCGGACAAGAAACGCCTGTGCTGCAATTTTTATCGGAAGGTGGATTTTCCGGCCTGAACAAAATCGTCATTGACGATCCCGTCCTGACCACCACGGTTATAGATGAACTCACCGCCCTCGCAAAAATGCCCAAAGGCGGTGTGGAGCGCCATACAGGGGGTAGCGATGTGTTTGTCGACTTTGCCCTAGCCGATGACATCGGGGCCGTTCTGGACCCTGTTGTGCGGTTGAAATCGGGCGGTTCATTGGTGATTGAAGAAACCACGGCGTTAACGTCGATTGATATCAACGCAGGCAAGGCCGCTGTCAGTCAAAACAGCAGCCGAGGCCACGATTTAGCCATGGCGGTGAATATCGAAGCCGTGTGGGAAGCCGCCCGGCAAATGCGTTTGCGCAATTTGGCGGGTTTGATCGTTTTGGATTTGATGCCCGTGCGGGGAGCCGATGGATTAGGCCGCATCGTAAAGGCGATGAAAGATGCCTTGGCCCATGATCCCACCGGGCCGCAAGTTTTGGGCACGACCAAAGGCGGCTTGTTGGAAATCACCCGCCCCCGTCGCCGCCCACCGCTCAGCCATATTCTGTTGGGACCTTGCCCAGAATGCGCGGGGGGCCGGTCAACATCGCCGCTGACCGTGGGCTTGAGCGGATTGGACCAAGTGTTGGCCGAAGTGTGGGCGTCACCGGCTTTGATTCCGGCGCTGCGGGCCGCGCCCAAAGTGGTGACGGCGTTAAAGACCGAAGGCCAACAAGCCTTAAAAGATATGGAAGCCAAGCTTGGTCAACGGCTTATGTTGATCGCCGACGAAAAACTAGCGCCGAGCACCGTGCGCGTCGAAGCTGCAAAAAGATAAGAGACTTGTCATGACGGATGAAACCAAACAAACCTCGAACGTGGTGGCGTTGAAAACGCCCAAAAAGGCTAAATCCTGCCCGCTGTGCCGAAAATTGGCGGTGCAAACGTACAGTCCTTTTTGCTCGAAACGGTGCGCAGACCTAGATCTTGGCAAGTGGTTGGGGGAAGGTTATCGGATCCCTTCGCAAGAGCATCCGGGGCTTGGCGACGGCTTAGAAGAAGAAGACTGAAAAACCCCGTGGACAGGCGCACAGTTATTGCCTATAAAACGGCCACACCACGACATTGATCCTCTTGATTCGAAGTCGTTTGAGCCCGGATAGCTCAGTTGGTAGAGCAGCGGATTGAAAATCCGCGTGTCGGTGGTTCAAATCCGCCTCCGGGCACCATTATTTACAAGGCTCTAGCTGGAAACGGTTGGGGCCTTGTTTCTTTATTGCGTTCTCAAACGAATGCGCAGCTCAAACAGGCCAACATCATGCAAACCTTCAAACTCACGCCCAAACCTCAAAGCGACTATCGCCTGGAAGTCCGTGAGATGAATAAAAAATGCACGCTTGAGAAATATGGGTATCGTCATAACAAAATCGTTTATGGTTTTTGTGATGCATTGCCTGAGCTGGCAGAGCTTCAATCTCTCGGTTTAAATATTGAAGAAATTACCTTTGATGAAGCCCAACGGAACCTCACGAACAATCTGGTCGAACGAGGGCGCGCAAAATCGAAGATCGACCATCTTAAATTAGCACGAGAAGAAAACGGTGAAAAGAATGAGCAGGAAGAAGCGGTCGCTCAACAGAAGTTGACGGATTTAAACAACACTATTCAGGCCACCAAAGAAGCGCTCGGCATCACAGGAATCCTCAAACTCCTGAAGTTTTAGTTTGAATAACAAATTGTTGATCTGACATTTTTATAGGAACCCAAATGAAACTTATTGTCCTAAGCCTGCCACGGGGTTTTAGCGAACAAGATCTTGAAGAGCTCTTTAAAGCTCATGGCAATGTTACAGCCTGCAATCTTGTCCGTGATGAGAAGACCGATTCTTCAAAAGGTTTCGGCTTTGTGGAAATGGCGCGCGAAGAAGAAGCGATGGCGGCGATTGAAAAATTACATGGCAGCAAAGTGAGCGGACATAAAATTCGGGTTAAGCCTGCGCAATAATTTTTAGATTTGCGGCGTGTCAGAAAGACTATTTAAAACCCGCGTTTCGATGGTTCAAATCCAGCCCCTCCTTACATCCGATTGTCAGCAAGAACGTTTATAGTGTGCCTGACTGACAAGATGAACGGTCCACTTGCTAAACCCCGCAAAGGGATGTGGTGCCATGTTAAGGCATTGAATAAGTGTCGCTGCTCATCGCCAAGAGCCGTCATAAATTGACCTATTCAGAATTGATCGCTCCGAAGATATTTACACACTCATAGATAGGACATATGTCGTATTACAATGCGTTCGGTTTCTTTGTATGATTATTGCAGGGAAGCCTTGTTCATTAGGGTGGAGTCATGAGTGAACAATTAAATCACCTTCGATATCAAGTTGGATCTGAGGTTGAAGTCGGTACGAATGTCATTGAACTGGGGGGGGACGTAAAGCTTCCCGCAGGATATGATTTTTTGCGTGCGGATTTTACACATGCGGGCCCAGACCTAACGATTCAAACTCCCGATGGCACGTCTTTTGTCGTTCCGGGTTATTTTAGCCTCGCCGATCAAGTTCCTTTGATGGTTGATGGCGGCGGTGTTTTAACGGGACACTTGGTTGCGCAATTGGCCGGGCCTCAAGCTTTTGGTTATGCCCAATCAACAGAGACCTTAAATGCCGTTGATGCGGGCCAATCCATTGGCACGATCATGGAGCTTGATGGCGGCGTAAAGGCGACTCGTGTCAATGGTCAACAGGTTACACTTTCCCAAGGCGATGCCGTTTTCCAAGGCGACATTATCGAGACCGGGACAGGTGGTTCCGTTGGTATTGTTTTTGCCGATGACACCATTTTCTCGTTGGGTGGCGAAGGCCGCATGGTTATGGACGAAATGGTCTACGACCCCGACACCCAATCTGGTTCCTTTAGCAGCACCGTTGTGCAAGGTGCTTTTTCATTCGTCAGTGGTCAAGTTGCCAAAACGTCTCCCGATGGCATGGTCGTCAACACGCCCAGTGCGACCATTGGTATTCGCGGCTCGACCGTATTGGGCCAAGCCGCAGCCGAAGGCTCTGAAAACAAGATTACCTTGGTTCCTGATGTTGACGGCAATATCGGCGAAATTGTTGTCAGCAATGCAGCAGGAACCTTGGTTCTTAATCAGGCCGGTGCCACCACCACGATCTTTGGAGCACAGTCTTCGCCGACCCCCGTTGCCATTTGGAACAATGCAGATATTCAGAAGAACTATGGCGAGTCGCTAACCTCATTGGTGAAAACCGTGGCCCGCAAAGCTGAGGCCGATGCATCTAACAATGCTCAACATGCTGAACAAGCCACCCAAAAAGCTGATGCAGCGAAAGAAGACGCGAGTGCGGCTCAAGAAGACGCGAGCACGGCCGAAGACGAAGCGCAAGCCATATCCGCGAAAGCGCAAGCGGCTCAAGAAGCGGCCGACCTCGCGAAAGCCGAAGCCGCCGCTGCACAGGCCGAAGCCGAAGCGGCTAAAATTCAAGCCGAACAAGTGGCGAGCGCCGAGGCCAAAGCCAAAGCTGTCGCCGCCGAAGCAAAAGCTTTAAAGGCCGAAGCCCTGGCTCAAGCCGAAGCCGCTGCCGCTGCTCAGGCTGAAATTCAAGCCCAGCAAGCAAAAGCCGATGCGCTTCAAGCCCAAGCCGATGCTCAAGCAAAATTAGAGGCGGCCCAACAAGCTGGGATTCAGGCTCAAGATGCCATTCTTCAAGCGGACACGTCAGCGCAATTTAATTCCATGGCAAAAGCGGCTTTAACCGCACAAACACAATCGACCAATTACATCCTTTTACCCGTTGCAACCCCAAAAGCGGACACGGCTTCGACGGCGCAAACGGCAACGACCACGGCCCCGGTGGATCCAGCGACAAAAAACACCGCCGTCACCACGGATGCGACTGCCCCTGTTGACGCCGCAGCTGCCCCTGTTGATACGGCTGTGGTTCCTGCGGATGCAACGGTGGCGACCACGCCCCCAACCGACACGACGACCACAACCTTTATTTCGGGAACAAATGCCGTTATTGAGGCTGCGGCCTCAACAGTTGTGACGACGCCCGTGACCTCGGTTGTCGTGGACACAACCTCTACAATTTATACCGTTGCGGCGGCCACCACGACCACGACGACGACGACAACAACGACGACTCAAGTCGCAACGACCCCAACCACCACGTACCTGACCGTTTCCGGCAAATCAATTGATGGTTACGTCAGCGGTGCGACGGTCTTTATTGATGCAAATTCCAACGGAACGCTAGATACGGGCGAAGTCAGCACAACAACAGATGCATCCGGTAATTTCTCCTTACAAACCACTGCCCTTGGCGCTTTGGTGATGACGGGCGGAACCGATATTTCGACGGGTCAGGCCTTTGTTGGCACCATGCGCGCGGTTTCTGGATCAACCGTGGTCACGCCCCTGACAACCATGATTGCCTCCTTGATGGATAATGATGGGACGCTGACGGCGGCTACGGCTCAGGCGAAATTAGCCGATGTTTTGGGCTTGGACACGACCATTGATCTGGCGACCTTTGATCCGGTCGCGGGGTCTGTTTCCACAACCAGCGCCACGGCCACGGCATCTGCGGCAATTATGAAAGCCGCCGTCCAAATTCAAAATACCATCGTGCAGGCCGCGTCTGTTTTGCAAGGCGCGGATGGCACCATGTCGGACGCGAATGCAACGGCGAATGTCTTTACGGCGATGGCGGCACAACTGAGCCAGGAAACGGCTGGTTCGACCTTTCTCACCGATGCGGCAAAATTATCCACCATCATCACGTCGGCGGCAACCAGCAACGGCATTGCCAATGATGCAAACCTAACCAACGCGATTACCACCGTGAAAAGCGTCATTTCAGCCAGCAATACTCAAGTGAAAAACCTTGTGGGTGGCGGTGGTGATTTGTTGATGGGTCTGGCGCAAACGTCTATTGTGGCCCAAGGCTCTGCGGCGACATCCATTAAGGCCGCGTTTGGTAATCCAACGGCTCTGACCGCCTTGAACACCGACTTTAATACCAACCTAGCCACCAAGGTCACCGCCGCCGCCGATAGCGTTGGCGATACGGGTACAGGCGCCACTTACCGATCCGGTGATGATACGTTGACGGGAACGACTGGCAATGACGTCATCGATGGGCGCGCCGGAAACGACACCATCAGCGGTGGATCTGGCAATGATGTTTTGCTGGGCGGCACGGGCAACGACATCCTCAACGGGGGGGTGGGCAATGATCGCCTGATTGGCGGGTCTGGCACCAATACCTTGAACGGGGGTGTGGGCAATGACACGTACATTCTTGTCAACACATCCGATACGATGACGGAAAATTCAGCCGAAGGCACCGACAGCGTTCATGTCGGGGCGACCTTTACGTTGGCCGCAAACTTTGAAAACCTTAAGCTCCTCGGTACGGGCAATTTTGATGCGACGGGCAACACGTTGGTCAACACGCTGACCGGCAACGCGGGCAAAAATCAGCTCGACGGGGGTACGGGTGCGGATACGATGGTCGGCGGGGCCGGTGACGATACGTATATCGTCGACAACGCCAGCGACGTTGTGACGGAGGCAGCATCGCAAGGCAATGACATCGTGAAATCGTCGGTCAATATTGTGCTCTCGAACAATGTTGAACGTTTGGAATTGACCGGGGTCTCTAACTTAAATGGCACTGGCAATGCGCTGAACAATACGCTCACCGGAAACGCAGGCAACAATACCCTTGATGGCGGGACCGGAAACGACACCATGGTCGGCGGTGCAGGTAATGATGCCTATGTCGTCGATAGCGCATCGGACGTTGTCACGGAAAATGCAAATGAAGGCACCGACAGTGTCACCAGTACGCTCAGCAGTTACACGTTGGCCCTGAATGTCGAAGGCCTCACCTTAGGTGGGATCGGAAACATTAATGGGACTGGTAATGCCTTAAACAACACCGTGACGGGCAATGCCGGCAACAATACTTTGGATGGCGGAACGGCTGGAACGGATAGTCTTGTCGGCGGTGCGGGCGATGATACCTATATCCTCGACAGGGGCACCGTCTCTGTGACCGAAAACGCGGCCCAAGGAACAGATACCGTTAAAAGCAGCCTCGCCACCTATACGCTGGCCACCAACGTTGAAAACTTAATTCTCACCGGAACCTCGAACATCAATGGAACGGGCAATGCGTCTGCAAACACGATCACGGGCAATGCCGGCAACAACACCCTAGATGGCGGCACAGGCAACCTAGATATCGGCCCAAGTGCAGACACCCTGATCGGCGGCGCGGGTGACGATATTTATGTTGTTGATAATGCCAGCGACGTTGTGACGGAATCCTTAAACGGTGGCACGGATACGATCCAATCGTCCGTGACCTACACCATCGCTAGCAATGTCGAAACATTATCGCTATCGGGATCAGGCAACATTAATGCCACGGGCAACAGTGCCGCCAATAGGCTTTCAGGCAACTCTGGCAATAATGTTCTTGATGGCAGTACGGGCGCCGACACCATGTCCGGCGGCGCAGGCAACGACACCTATGTCGTGGACAACACGGGTGATGTTATTTCCGAATCGGCTAATGGAGGCACCGACACCGTTCAGTCCAGCCTGAGCCATACCTTGGCGACCAATTTCGAAAACTTACTCCTCACGGGGGTTTCTAATCTTTTTGCGATTGGTAACGCGGTCGCAAATACGCTGACGGGCAACACCGGAGCGAACGTTCTTGATGGGGCTGCTGGAAATGATGCTTTGGTGGGCGATGCCGGTAACGATGTTTTGTTGGGCGGCAGCGGCAACGACACGGTGACGGGTGGCACGGGTCGAGACGTCATCATTGATCGTGCTGGGACGACGGACACGGCGGTCTTCGTAAATGCCCTTTCCACCTACACCCTGACCGTGGATGCTGGCAAAACACATATTTTGGTCAAGGACAGCGCTGGTGTTACGGACATCGTTTACGGCGTTGAAAGTTTGCAATTTTCAGACCAAACCATTGCAGTTTCTGGATTGTCGCACACGGTTTCGGTCGGCACATCGGGCATAGACACTCTGACCGCGACCAATAGCGGCGATGTTTTAAGTGGTGGTCGTGGTAATGACAGTCTCACGGGCGGCACCGCTTCCGACACCTTGCAGGGTGGCGCGGGCAACGACACCCTGGATGGCGGCGCAGGTGTCGATATGTTGGTCGGCGGCGCTGGAAACGATAGCCTTACGGGCGGCGCGGGCAATGATACGCTGATCGGCGGCAAAGGTACGGACACGGCGGTCTTCGCTGGCGTGCAATCGGCATACACCATCACTTTGGGCAAAGTGGCGGGGGACGCCACAATCGCACTGACGGCTGGTGGCGATTCAGATACTCTGGTGGGCATTGAGAACTTACAATTTAGCGATGGCACCATTGCTCTGTCGGCAGCGGCCCTGCCCAGTGGAAATTCGGTCAACGTTGGAGGCACCGCAAGCTATACCGGCAACGTGTCCGTCCCCAACGGCAGTGTCCTTTATGATTGGAATTTGACGACGCTTTCTAACAACACCTATGAAACGGGTGTCAAATCCTCCATTTATGTCGATGATTTGGTGACCCTTGGCGGGACCGATACCAACCACGGTGGTTTGTTGAGCGGAGATAGCCATGTCACAATTTCCGGCACCTTTACGAATGGTTTAAGCGGCGTTGTTGCCGTTGAAGAGACCTCAAAGGACATCAACATCAGTGGCGGCGTGACCACCAACCATGGCTTTTTGGGCGCTAATAATGATTTGGATGTCTATGGTTCTGCGACCTTCAACAACCATGGCCTGGCCATGGGGTGGGAAGATGATGTTGAGATTTACGGGACATCTACGGTCAACAACTATGGGGCCATATTTGCTTCCGATGATGATTTCATTTTGCATGATACGGCGACGCTGAATAACTTTGGGCTGGTGTCGGTCCCGTGGTCAAACTTCACCTCTAATCCCTCTGGCTGGTTCGGGGTTACGCAGACGGCCGCAACGGTCAACAATTTTGGTCACATCATCACGCTGGATAACTCAACTTTGTTTGGCAGTGGTGGCCTCAAAAATTACGGCGTCGTCGCGGCTCGTAACGATATTCAGTTTCTAAGTACGGGCACTTCGGAAAACTACGGGACGTTGGTTTCCACGGATTATGATGTTGAAGTCAAGAATGATGCCACCTTGATGAATATGGGTAAGATTATTGTTACGGATGATAACCTCTATTTAAGAAATCAGGGACAGCTGGATAATGTTGGCACCATCACCCTTGCCGATGACAATCTATCCTTAAACAACACGTCCAGCGCCATTAACTCTGGAACCATAAATATCGGCAAAGGCCAGGTTTTGGTCAACAGTGAAAGTGTGTTTTACAATGCCGCCTCTGGCGTTGTTAAGGGATCTGGAAACTTAAGTGTAGCGGTTGGCGCACGGGTCTATAACGATGGCACCCTGACGCTTACCGATGGTGCGGCGACGGTCACGGGATACCTGGAAAATACCGGGACCATGTCATTGGTGTTCGGCAATTTGGATGTGGTCGGGACCATGGACAATTCCGGCACCCTTACGGTTGGCGAAGGCAATGCCACCATCCAATCAGCAGGCACGCTCAACAATACCTCGACGGGTGTGATGAAAGTTGGCGGCACTTTGACCCTGGCGGGAACCCTTAACAATGACGGTGCCATTACCACCAAAGCCTACACAACAACAGGCAGTTATTCTGGGTCGGGGACTTTAACCACCGATGCCGCTCTTGATATTTATGGGGCTTTGACCACGACGCCGACGGGCACCGTAACGGCTGGGGCTGCGACGACATTGGGCAGTCTGACCAACAGTGGATCGGTTTACATCAAAGGCACCTTGGGCGTTACCGCTGACATTATAAATAACGGCTTGGTGCAGACGCTCGGCACGGTTACGGCTGCGGCGAACCTGACCAATAATGCGAGCGGCACGTTCATGATTGGCAACCCGGCCACCTCTAATTTGATTGTTGCGGGTAACGTGGTGAACAATGGCATCCTGACGGTTCCTTATGATATGGACATCACGGGAAGTCTGACCAATACGGCGGAACTGACCGTCAGAAACAAGTTGATCGTTGGCACCAGCGTCACCAACGATGTCGGCGGCTTTATTTCGGCGGATAATTTTTCCAACGGGCATGGTGGTCAAACGTCGATTGTCAATTCTGGCGAATTTCATATGGGCGGAAAGATCCTGAACGTGAGCACCCTGACCAATAACGTTGGTGGGGTGATCAGTGCTCAGGGGTCCAGCTCCAGAAGCAGCACTTTATACACCAGCTCTTCTTCCAATGCGCTTTCTCTTCAGACGTCCGGAAATGTCAGCAATGCGGGCGACATGGTGTTTGCCAACAATGTGGAAATTGGCGGCACCTTGACGAATTTGACGGGCGGTAATATCAACAGCGCGGATGACATTAATGTCATTGGCACTCTAACCAACTCAGGAAATATTGGGGCGAATTACATTGTCCACGGTGTCAACCTTGTCAACAATTCAGGCGGCATTCTAACGTCTGGCGACAGTTCCACGTTCACCGGAACGGTGACGAACAATGCTGGGGCCATTATTTCTGTAGACAATTCGTTTTATGTCCATGGGGCCTTGGTTAACAATGGTACGATGGTCATGGGCAATGGCTTGACTGTTGGCACATCTGGCGTTCATGCAAATATGACCAACAGCGGTTCCGTGACGATGGAAAATAATCTGGTCGTATATGGTGACTTGATCAACCAATCCGGCGGCGCGATTTCGGTTGCGGGAACGTATTCTGATTATGGAAACACAAGCAACGCCGGAACCATCAGCATTCGCGGCCTACATGGCATCAACAGTACGGGGATTTATACGTCCACCCTAAACGTTGGTGAGGCTGGGTCTATGAAGGTGCAAAACAGTCTGACTCTCGGTGGAACGTTTACCGTTGATAAGGACGCTGGTTATGCCCTCGTCAACGATGTCGCACACACTCTTTTCAGCTCTACCGCCGGATCGCTCTTGGGCAGTTTTTCCGCCTACGTCAACAATCTCACGGCGGGCTGGGGCTTATCGCTTGTCCAAAGCGCAACCAGTTTTGTGGCAACCCTTAAAGACACCGCCGTGGGCTTTGCCGGGACCGCCGGAATTGAAACGCTAGTTGGGGGATCCGCCGATGAGACATTATCCGGAAGTGCGGGAAATGATTTCCTTTATGGGGGTGCGGGTACAGACACCGTTGATTACAGTGCTGCCAATGCGGCGGTTAGCGTTAACCTCACAACGTCCACAGCTCAAGCCATCGGTGGCGGCATGGGCAGTGACACCCTTAACAGCATCGAGTCCGTGATCGGCTCGGCGTCCAGTGATACCATCGTTTTGGGCAGCACGGGAGGAAGCGTATTGGGAAGTGCAGGTGGTGATGCGATTACGGGGGGGGCGGGCGTTGATATCATTCGCTATAGCGCCAAAACGGATGGCGCTGCCGCTAACGCAGTTACGGGCATGGATACAATTTCTGGCTTCACCAATGGCACCGATATCATACGATTCCAAAGCAGCTTGTTTGACGATGTAACGGTCAACAATGCCTTTGCCTTTGCCACCAACGCGTCGGCCAACTTTACCACCACACATGAAGCCATGCTGCTGACCGGACAAGGCCTTTTGGATGCGGACCTAACCACGGCTGGGTTTGTTAACGTCTTGACCAAAATCAATACGTTGGGCGTCACCGCAGCCACGTCAAACGATGGTTTGATTGTTGTGCAAGGGGCTGCAAATACGGCTCTGTACAGCTATACCGAAAATGGTACCGCAGCGAACAATGTAACGGCCGATGAACTTACGCTTCTTGGCATTGTCTCTGCACAATTGATCGATACAACGTCCATTGATGTGACGAGTGCGGCCTAAGTATTTGGTAATATCAGCCCAATGAGGTATGAAAAAATGGCAGCCTAAAGAGCGAGGTGCTGTCTACTTTATTCAGACAAGTCCAATCATCAAACTAGGTAGGCTTTGGGTACATAGTGTATATTAATATCTGATTCTCAATTTAATCATGGAGTTACACTAAGCCTATGGCAAATGTTTCTAAATGCCGAATTTGTAACGGCCCTCTTGGTCATGCCCTCGCTGTTCGTGAGATGATGTACGGAACAAGAGATGAGTTTGATTATTATCAGTGCCAGGAATGCGGCTGTCTGCAGATTTCTGAAATTCCAGACGATATAGAGAAATATTATCCTGAAAATTATTACAGCTTTAATGCTGACCATAAACGCAAACATTGGCTTCGCGACTTCACCCGAAAACACAGAAATCTCTATGCCATAAAGCCAAGCGGGATATTGGGGAGGATTTTGTGTGCGTTGAAGGCTCCAGCTTCAATCTTTCAAGTTTATGGTCGTGTTGGCCTTAACAAAGAGGATTCGGTTTTAGATGTTGGTGGTGGAGGCGGAGGCCATGTCCGAGATTTACGAGCCTTAGGTTTTAGCCGCGCCACAGCCATTGATCCGTTCATTCCATCGGATATTTTGTTAGATGACTGTCTCCTATCAAAAAAAACCACTATTTTTGATATGGATGGAACCTTTAACCTGATCACCTTTCACCATTCATTCGAGCATATGGAGCGGCAGCTTGATGTCCTTCAAAAAGCTCAAGATCTTTTGGCAAATGATGGCAAAATTCTTATTCGAATTCCGACCGTCAGTTCAGATGCTTTTGATATGTATGGGGCGAACTGGTCGGATCTGGACGCGCCCAGGCACTTCTATTTGCATTCCCATCAGAGTATAGCTGTTTTGGCAAAATTCGCAGGGTTACAGGTGGTTGATCTCTGGTGCGATTCCAATCCATTTCAATTCTGGGCCAGTGAACAATATGCAGAGAATATCCCCCTTAATGATCCCAGGTCCTATTCTCAGAATTCGAAAAAATCCATCTTTAGTGACGAACAACTCACTGAATTTAAAGAAAGATCTAAAAGAGTGAACAAGACAATGCGTGGAGATGCAATCTGCGTGGTGCTGTCACCTGCATAGCCCCGGTTCGGAGACACTAAGTCGATTGCCCTCTTGAATCCTTAACCTTAGGGCGATTGGACAGCACCATGGCCATCAGTATATAGAACGTCAATTGCCACCAACTGGTCCAGATTGAAAAATTGAATAGGGAGCTAACGAAAAATCCTCCCGTAAGCACAAGCCCTGCCATGCTCTGTGCATCCCTGTATTTGTGATAGCTGACCGCTAGGGTGTACACTAAATATCCCACACATAAGATAACAGCGGCGAAGCCAACTAAACCCATTTCTGACAAAATCTCCAATGCCCAATTGTGGGGTAAGCGTCCGGCCTCCCCGACCTATCAGTAGAGCCGGTTCTTTGCGACACTGTCTGCAGATAGCGGGCAAATTAGTGTCCGCTTAAATTAAGTGGACACTAAGAGATGACAGAGAGGCGTAAACGTCGCACTTGGAGCGATGATGAAAAGTGTATGATTATTGCACAGACGCTTGTGCCGGGCGTGTCGTTTTCTCAAGTCGCGCGGCGTTATGATGTGAATGCGAATTTGGTTTTTAAGTGGGGGCGTGATCCTCGGTTTTGTGGCACCAACGATAGTGTTCCTGTTGACCTGACGTTCTTGCGGTAATACCCCCATTTTTTAGCGGTACAAATGAGTAGAATTTTCTCGTAATGTTTTTTGAGGAGATTCAACATGAAAAAATCACGTTATTCGGATAGTCAAATCATCGCAATTTTGAAGCAGGCTG